>Ga0163216_100046_pt1 | contig 420079 bp, 368 predicted proteins | sample SynspAceP_FD_167610 | JGI IMG/M metagenome (GOLD analysis project Ga0163216, IMG submission 167610) | Saline lake microbial communities from Ace Lake in Antarctica - Synechococcus sp. Ace-P (Illumina Assembly) | ecosystem: Environmental > Aquatic > Non-marine Saline and Alkaline > Saline ...
ACTGAATCAAATGGCGCTTCGACAGATTCATCCACACGCCATAGCAAATGGCGCCCAAGGCCAGCACCACCTCAGAGATCATTGATTGCCCTACATAAAAAAGAATCGCGGCCAGACCAAAGGTTGCCATCAAAAATAACGTGCTTGGAGCCAGTCTTTTCCACCAGGGCGTACCGGTTTTTCCTTTACGCATTTTGGCGTACAGCTTTTCAGCGCGATTGACGTCCTCTCTGTTGGGGCATAATCTGACCGACTCAAAGCCCACCACTTTTCCGTTGTTGGATACCGGCGTGATGTAAGCACTTACCCAATAAAAATCCCCGTTTTTACAACGGTTTTTAACCAGCCCCATCCAAGGTTGCCTGGCTTTGAGGTGCGACCACATATTTTCATAAGCGGCCGGTGGCATGTCAGGATGTCGAACCAGGTTGTGGGGCTGACCAATGAGCTCCTCACGAGTAAAACCACTGATCACGACGAATGCCTCGTTGCAGTGGAGAATTTTACCCGTGAGGTCTGTTGTAGATATTAATTTCTGCTTTGCTGGAAACGTCATTTCTCGATCAGTGATCGGCAGATTCTTGCGCACGTGTTATTACCTGCTTTAAAACAGCTGTAAAAGTCACCTTTTATTTATTATCGGCATACATCACAAAACCTTCAGTAATTTTTTGTAGCCGTAACGTTCATTCCAAAACGCAGTAGCCTCAAGCCACACAACCTGATTAGGTGAGTTTGAGATTGCCCCGGAAATTGAGCGTGAGAGCTACACGCTGAGAGCATCATTTATGGACAGAATTTCTCGTTATGAGCGACACTGAGTTTTCGGTGCTGAGAGCTGGTTGAGCCTGAGGTGATCGTTGCTCGGTTAGACGGGGACGAATTTTGTCTGCTGATACTCAACTACACTTGCCGAAATGAGGTTCCACTGGCCGAAAAAACTGGCCAGATCGTGCCCTTGGGCCTTTGAATTCTCAGGCAAGCCTGCAGTTTGTCCCAGCAGCTTATTCGTGACGGCTTTTTGGACGACGTTCGTCGCGTGCTCAAAGAGGCCGGCATTTCGCCTCAGCTGTTGGAACTGGAAGTGACCGAAAGCGTCTTGCTGGACGGTACAGCGCCCGTTGTCGAACTGATGGCAACTCTGAATTACCGCCATCGTTCAGGGCGTGATTACCATGGCTCACCACATGGACATGACCGTGGTGGCGGAAGGGATCGAAACCCGGGAGCAGCAGCAAGACCTGGCCCGGAGACACTGCGATATATTACAGGGGTATCTGTTCGCCCGACCGATGCCTCTGGCCGATTTGCAGCAACTGCCTGACCTCTTGCCGGTGGGATTCCGCAATATAAAGAAAGGGAACAGCATCGATTAGGTAACTAGCTCGTAAGCCTAAAATGACCGCCTATAGACTTCAATAACGTTTCAAATTTTATCTCGGGTAACGGCTTGGAAAATAAGTAGCCTTGCCCATAGTCACAGCCGGCGGCTATCAATAAGTCTCTTTGTTGCGCTGTTTCTATGCCTTCTGCAATTACTTTCAGGTCAAGCTTGTGCGCCATGCCGATCATTGCCTCACACAAAGCCAAATCGTTAGAGTCGGGCTCCAAGTTATCGACAAATGACTTGTCGATTTTCAGGTAATCAATACCAAATTTTTTCAGGCTGGATAGCGATGAATACCCCGTGCCAAAGTCGTCGATTGATACCTGAATATTTGCCTCTCGAAAATCGAATAGTATCTTGTCGACACTGGCTCCGGATTCCACCAATATTCCTTCTGTAATCTCAACCGCAATGGCATCTCCTGGTAACTCCAGCGTTTTTAGGTGTTCAAGCCAACTTTTTACACTAAAAGTATCGTTTTTGTATTGTACCGGCGAGGTATTAATACTAATTTGGAAGTTGGGTCGGAGAGAAGCGCGCCAGCGTGCTGCCTGCCGACTGGCCTCATGGAACACCCAGTCGCCGATACCCAAAATCAATTTTGTCTCTTCTGCAATTGAAACAAACACGACCGGCCCGATTAAACCTTTATCAGGGTGATTCCAGCGTATAAGTGCCTCCGCTTTATAAACATCACCATTAACCAAGTCTACAATGGGCTGATAATAAAGTTGAAATTGATTCTCTGGCAAGGCAATGCGTAAATCACTAATCAAAGCCATGCGAGATACTGCGCTCTGCTGCATCCAGGGCGTAAAGTATTGGAATCTATTACCCCCGTCATTCTTCGCTGCGTACATTGCTTGGTCTGCATATCTCAATATTGCAACCGGATCAGAAGCATCTTGTGGATAAATTGTGATGCCGACACTTGTTGAAATATAAACCGTTTCTTGTCCTACCTTAAATGGCTCTGCCATTTTTTTAACCAGGCCACTCGCTATCAGGTCAACTTGATCCGGGCTGTCTAGACCGCCCACAATGATGACAAACTCGTCTCCTCCAAATCGTGCAAGGGTATCGATTTCACGGAAATAGCCGCACAGCCGTGTTGACACTTCCACCAAAAGCATGTCACCAAAAGCGTGACCCTGTGTGTCATTGATATGTTTAAAACGATCGAGGTCAAGGAATAAGAATGCGATGCTTTTTTTCGAACGATCAGCTACTTTAATGGCTTCCTCGAGCTTATCATTCGCCATTTTACGGTTAGCCAATCCGGTGAGCGAATCGTAATGCGCCTGTTGCCAAATAATCAGCTCCGATTGTTTTCGAACCGTTACATCGTCGCAAAGCGAAGCTATCGCAATCAGTTTTCCGTCGTCATCCAAGATCGGTGTGTTGTACCACTCACAGTTAATCGTTCTGCCATCTTTAGTAACGTTATCGTTATTGCTTCGCTCTCCACCTTTTTGTTCCCATAACGCAGCAAAAACCTGACCAGCCTCAGCCGCTGCCTTCGAGTCAGCTTTCAAGATCAAATCTGTCGCATGTCCACCTATTGCTTCCTCGGCTGAGTATCCAAAAATCTCTTCGGCTATTTTATTCCATTGTGTGACATAGAAATTTCGATCCCATGTTATGGCGGCTAAAGGAGTATTGTGCAGATGATGAGATAGCTTCAACTCACTTTCTCTGAGTGCATTCTCCGTTTTCAGGCGATCTTCAACGTCTTTTAGCAACAGGCCCAAGAGGGCAGTAGCAGGTGTAAAAGTAAGAACGAGTGGGATAGCAACCATCGACATTACTCCAGCAACAACAGCCGCTGGCAGCTGGGTAAATATCAGTATCACAACAAGATGCACGAGCAGGCCAAATAACAAAAGCTGCCATACGCTAATTTTCGCCCAGCCTTTTTGAACACCGTGGCGGTAGCCTAAACCCATGCAGACGGATGCAATGATAACCGTGACGCCCACATAGATACCGCCTCCACCGAGAAATAGGCGATATCCTCCTGCGATGACGGCTGCAATAATGGCTACGATTGGGCCACCAAAGAGACCCGATATACTCAGAACGACGGACCGAGGATCAAAAATAACACCGGGGCTGAACTCTATAGGCGAAAACATGCCCACAACACAAATTCCGCCAAAAACAATGCCTGATAACACTTTTTTAACATGGTGTTTTTTGTGTAAGAACCGAAAAATAAAACCGTGTAGAAAACTCAGTGACAATAGAAGCGCTAAGAGATTGATGAAGCCTATTATCATAATGAATCACACCAGGTTTTGTAGAGGCCATCCCATTTAGGCCCGGTGCCCTGACCTGTGTGATGCTGGTATCAGAATGACGTATCCAGTCAGCCAAGTACACCGGTAATACTCAACAGCCATGGTAGAAAAACCGAGTAAAGGAAAGCTGACAGCGCCATCGCAAGACCAGAAAATGCGCCCATTTGGGCACTTACCTGAAAAGCCCGCGCTGTGCCAATACCGTGGGACGTCATGCCCATAGCAATACCTTTCACACTGTCGTCTCGAATACCTATCAAGTCGAATAGCTTGGAGCCAATAACGGCGCCAATAATACCGGTAACGACTACTAAAGCCGCTGTTAGCGACGGCAAGCCTCCAATCTGTTCCGATATCGCCATACCTACCGGTGCCGTTACCGACTTAGGGGCCAGCGACAACTGGGTGTCAAGGCTCGCGCCCAGCAGTCGGGCAATGGCCACCGAGCTGAACGCACCAACGACCACCCCGGTTACCAGCGCCACGGTGACCGGCAGCCAGACCTGTTTCAGCTTGTTGAATTGCTGGTATAGAGGAATCGCCAGCGCCACAGTGGCAGGGCCCAGCAGGAAGTGAACGAACTGGGCGCCATCAAAATAATCATCGTAGGACGTGTCCGTCGCCAGCAGAAACAGGATGAGTGCCGTAACCGACGTGACCACCGGGTTCAGCAAAGGGTTGGAACCCGAGCGAAGGTAAAGGCGGTGCGCCAGGCTGTAGGCCACCAAGGTCATGGTCAAGCCCAACAGAGGTGACGCAGACAGATAAACCCATATCCTGTTCAAGTCTGGTTCAATCATGGTTCGGTTCTCGCCTGTCCGTCAGCCGGGTGACCCATTGCATCACCAGAGCGGTGACTGCCATAGTGATAATGGTGCTGAGTAGCAGGGTGACACTGATTGGCAACCACTCGTTGCCAAGGCGGTTGAAGTGAACAATAAGCCCCACCCCGGCTGGCACGAACAGCAGAGAAAGGTGGCCCAGAAGGGCAATACACGCAGGTTCAACGGCCTTGGCCATCTGGCCCCGTATCATCAACGTTATAAACAGCATGACCATACCCATCACCGGGCCGGGCACCGGCAACCCCAGCAACCGAACACTCACTTCGCCGGCCAGCTGGTAGATCAGTAGCAGAGTGATTCCATTAATTAACTGCATTAAATGTCATCCAGGAATATCAGAATTAACGAGCGGTGGGTGGCGTGATAAAAGACCGGATCAGACCATTCTCCTGCGTCTCAATGTCTCTGAGCGCTTCAGCAACATGAGCCACATGCGCCATAGCGGCTTTTTGGGCCCACTTGGCTTGCCGGCTGATGACCGAATGGTAGATCTGGCGGTGATGTTTGTCGATCTGCTGCTTGAATGCATCCCGGTGGCTAAGATTGTCCACCGATGCCTGCACCGAGTTCAACATAAGGTCTTTCAAGCTGTTGAGCACGTGTATCAGCACCGGGTTATGGCAAGCGTTTACAATGGCCCGATGAAAGGCATGGTCAAGGTCTGCATTGGTGAGCGGGTCGGCTTTCTCCATTGCGTCGAAGGCTTTGGTAATTTGATACTGGTCTTTTGCTGTAGCGCGCTCTGCCGCCAGATACGCGGCCTTCCCCTCCAGTTCCTGTCGCACCTCGAACAGATCATAAAGGGTGCGGGAATGCTGCATGAACATCTGCATCAAGGGGCTGTCCCCCTCGGGCTCCGGCACCATGTGCGACACGAAGGAACCTTTGCCATGCTGTGTTCGAATGATGCCGCGACCCTGAAGCTCATGAAGGGCTTCCCGAACGATGGCGCGAGAAACCCCAAAGCGGCTTGCCAACTGCCGTTCGGAGGGAATCATCTGCCCCGGCGCAAGACTGCCGTCGAGAACCAATTGTTCAAGGCGGTGCGCAACCGCCCGCGACATGGGAATGGGTTTTTCCTGCATCACTCAAATCAACTGGTCGGACCAGTTCTCCATGAAAAACGTGTAGGTTAGCGAATAACGCATCTATCAACGAATATGGCTGATGCCTGCGTGCCTGTCTATAAAAACTGGTCTGACCAGTAAGCAAAAACTGGACTTGAATGCCATTTCGAACGATAAATGGGATGTAAGTCACCTTGTAAAGTGCTGCGCCCTCACATAATTAGTTCGGCACTCGTCCCACAGAGTGGTTCCAACAACAACAAAACCCTGCATCTGGAGTTTCTACGATGACCGACATCACTTGCAAGATCGAGAACAAAGGTTCGGCGCGCCGCCGCGGCTTCCTGAGAACCCTCGCGGTGTCCGCCGCCATAAGTGCAACACTGCTAGCCAGCAGCGTCCAGGCGGCTACTACCTGGAAAATCCAGTCCGTTTGGGACGCTGGCACTGTCGGTTACGACCTGTTCAAAGAATGGTGTGACGGCATGGAAGCGAAAACGGGCGGTGAACTCAAGTTCACTTGTTTCCCTGCCAAAGCGGTTGCTGCCGACAATAATGGCTTGTTTGACGCCGTGCGTAATGGCGTATTGCAGGGCATGAATCCGTTTACTCTGTATTGGTCCGGCAAAATTCCAGCGTCGGTATTCCTATCGTCTTATCCAGCCGGTCCCGATCAGCCACACCAGTGGGACACCATGTTCTATTCCCTGGGCATGCTGGAAAAAACCCGTGAAATTTATAAGAAATTTGGCCTTTTTTATGTCGGACCGATTCAGCACGACGCCAACATCATTCACTCCAAGGAGCCGATTAACAGTCTTGCCGATCTGAAAGGCCTGAAAATGCGCCTGCCTGGCGGCATGGTGGCAGAAGTGTTTGCTGAATTCGGTGTGGCGGCAGTCAGCCTACCCGGCTCAGACATCTTCCCGGCGCTGGAGAAAGGCACCATAGACGCCGCTGACTATGTTGGGCCAGCCGTAAATTGGGAACTTGGCTTTTCTCAGGTCACCAAATACATTCTTATGGGGCCTCCCGGCGTTATGTCAGTCTACCAGCCGGTTGACCTGATGGACCTGACCGTTAACCTGCGAGCCTGGAACGCACTGGATCCCAAACTGCAGCAAACGGTGGAAGACGAAGTTCGTATCTATTCCCAGAAACACTACCTGGCTATCCAGAAGCGCAACATTGAAGCTATGGAAAAGTTCAAGGCAGCGGGTACCACGGTCACCCGTCTGAGTCAGGAAGATCTGCAGGAATTCCGTCGTGCTGCGATTCCGGTTTGGTATCGCTGGGCTGACAAGAACGAAGACGCCCGCGAGATCTTCGACATGCAGCTCAAGTACATGATGAACGACACCGTTGGCTACATCACTGAGGAAGACATCAAGGGCATGAAGTAACACCCTTAGCGTCCAATCCAGGGAGAGCATGTGCTCTCCCTTTTTTCCATTACAACATCTGGGTATAACCAGAGGTAGTTCATTATGTCTGACCTGGAAGGCTTTGGCTTTGTAATGCCCCATTGGCTGTATTGGGGCTGGCTTGCGTTTATGCCGCTTGTCATGATTGCACTGGGTCGCTGGCGCGAAACCAGCGCGGAACCCGCGACAGAAACGGATATTCCGGTTGGAGGGGAACTTCAGGAACATCCTTGCGCATCTGCCTACCGGCCCTCAGACGAAAATCTACTCACTCGTGCCATAGACTGGATGAGTGACAAAACCGGCCTGTTTATCTCGTTCTGGACCGTTAACGCCGTATGCTTTTATTTCTTTGAAGTTGTTATGCGTTACATCTTCAATACCCCGACCATCTGGGTGCATGAGGCCAGCTATTTGCTGCTGGGCATGCAATACCTGCTGGCTGGCGGCTTTGCCCTGCTGCATGGCTCCCATGTTCGGGTAGACGTGGTCTACAACTATTTGCCCGTGCGCGGCCGAGTGGGCATGGATATTTTCACATCCATGTTCTTCTTCATGTTTGCGTTGGTGCTGGTACTAACCTCCTGGACCTACTTCAGCAACTCTTACTCCATGGGCGAAACCACCGTTGAAACTTGGGGTATCCAGTATTGGCCGGTCAAGGGCGTCATGCTGTTAGGTTCGGTGCTGATTCTACTGGCCGGTATTTCAAAACTGCTGAAAGACATTTCAGTCTTCATTCGTCTTGGCCGGGAGGCATCTTAATGTCCACTCAAGCTGCCAACGCCAACCCTGCACCGAAGAACCCTCTGATCGGTAAATTGGGCACCTGGCTGATGATCCTGGCGACTGTCGGGATCGGCTTTGTTATTTGTATTGAAATGATCAACATCCTGTTTTTCGACCCATACAGTGATGAGTTTTTTCTGTTCCGCCTTGCCGGGAGCCTGGCCAGTGTTGAAATCGGGCCACTGACGTACTTGATGTTTGGCTCGCTGATGGTTGCCCTGATGATGGGCCTGCCGCTAGCGTTTGTAACCGGTGGCCTGGGCGTGATGTTTGTGTATCTGGTTGGCGACACGGCCATGCTCAACATTGTGCCAAGCCGTATCTTCCCGATGATGACCAACTCTGACCTGGCGGCCATTCCTCTGTTCATCTTTATGGCCTCTATGCTAGAACGAGCCGGGCTGATCGAGGAAATGTTCAGTGTGGTCTATAAATGGATGGGCGGCCTGAGTGGCGGCCTTGCGGTAGCCACCATTTTGGCCTCTACTATTCTGGCCGCGATGGTCGGTGTTATCGGTGCCGCGGTGGTTACCATGGGCATCATTGCTCTGCCTGCCATGCTGAAACGCGGTTACGATCAGAAGATCGCACTGGGTTCAATCATGGCTGGCGGCACGCTGGGCATTCTGATACCGCCTTCAATCCTGGCCATTCTCTATGCCGTGGTCGCTCAGCAATCCGTGGGCGAACTCTACTTAGGCTCGATCATACCGGGCTTAATGCTGGCAACGACCTACATCGTCTATGTGCTGGTTCGCAGCTGGCTTAACCCCAAACTGGGGCCCCCGGTGCCGTTGGAAGAGCGGGTGTCTACCCTTGAGAAACTGCGCCTTCTGAAAAGCCTGATTGCGCCGCTGGTGCTGGTATTTCTGGTGCTGGGCCTATTGTTTGGCGGTGTGGCAACACCGGTGGAAGCTGCGGGTATTGGCTCATTCGGCGCCATGATTGTGGCCTGGAAACACGGCGCACTGTCTATTGCTGCGCTGCGGGATGCGTCTGTTACCACCACCAAAGCCTCTGCCATGGTGCTGTGGATCATGTTCGGCGCCTCGGTGTTTGTAGGCTTCTACATCCTGCAAGGTGGCCAGGTGTTTATCACTGAAACCATTCTTGGCATTGGCCTGTCTCCGTATGCTGTGTTGTTCCTGTTGATGCTGCTGTTGGTGGTTCTGGGCATGTTCCTGGACTGGGTGGGTATACTTTTGCTGGCCGTGCCGATCTTTATTCCGATTGTTGAAGCACTGACGTTCGACGGTCTGTTCGGCTTCCCCGGCATTGACAGCTCAGACGTGGTGCTCTGGTTCGGGGTGTTATATCTGGTGAATATGCAGATGTCGTTCCTGAGTCCGCCCTTTGGGTATGCGCTCTTCTATATCCGCGGGGTGTGCCCCCCGGAAATCTCGATGGCAACCATCTTCCGGTCGGCACTGGTGTTCCTGGGGCTGCAGGCACTGGGTCTGTTCCTGTGTGTAGTCTTCCCGGCCATTGTGACCTATCTGCCGAACCTGGTGTACGGCTGACGGCTGGCACCTGAGAAAATCAAGGCCGCTAGACAGCGGCCAACTTAACCGCTTAAGGAGAATATAAAATGATCACACTAAAAAGACTGGACCAGCAAGACGCCCGCCTGTTGATCGAAGGCGCCGCCGCCAAAGCCCGGGAAATCGGCATCCCGATGTGCATTGCCATTACTGACGAATCCGGCAACCTGATCGCTTTTGAACGCATGGACGGCGGCAAAATCAGCAGTGTCATCGTCGCTCAAGACAAGGCTTACACCGCCGCTGCTGCCCGCAAGGCTACCCACGAATACAACGCTGCTTGCGTACCCGGCAACCTGGTATTCGGCATTCATACCTCGCAGGGTGGGCGTTTGTGTGTGGTCGGTGGTGGTCTGCCTGTTGTGGTAGATGGCGAAGTGGTCGGCGGCATTGGCCTGAGCTCTGGTTCACCGCAACAGGATATGGATTGTGCGCAGGCCGGTATTGATCACTTTAATTCTGGTCGTGCGTAGAACTTTACTGTAAACAGCAGTTTACGGTGAGCAGAGCATCATTATAAATAGAACTGCCCCACACAGGGCCGGAGTTGCGTAATGAACACTGACAGCAAACCGTTAAACACTGCAGCCAGCAAGCCTGACAAAGCCGAGCTGGCAAAAATGTTTCGGGAATTCATTGATCCACAATTCGTCATTACCGACGAAGAAACGCTCAAGCCCTACGAGTGTGACGGCCTGTCAATGTATTGCGTTATGCCGCTGCTGGTGGTGTTGCCAGAGACCGTTGAGCAAGTGCAACAGGTGATGCGCCTGTGCCACCAGTTCGGAATTCCAGTGGTTGCCCGTGGCGCAGGCACCGGCCTGAGTGCCGGCGCCATGCCCGACGCTGGCGGTGTGGTGTTGTCGCTGGCCAAGTTCAACCGCATTCTGCACATCGATCCGCTTGCGCGTTCGGCTCGTCTGCAATCCGGTGTGCGTAATCTGGCCATCAGTGAGGCCGCTGCCGATTTCGGCCTTTACTACGGCCCAGACCCTTCCTCCCAGATTGCCTGCACCATCGGCGGCAATGTGGGTGAAAACTCCGGCGGTGTGCATTGCCTTAAGTACGGGCTTACCACCCACAACATTCTAAGCGTCGAGATGGTTACCGTAGACGGCGAGCGTGTGGTGATCGGCAGCGATGGTCTGGACAGCTGTGGCATGGACCTACTGGCCCTGATTACCGGGTCTGAAGGCCTGCTGGGCATCATCACCGAAGTACAGGTAAAACTGCTGCCAACCCAGGAAATTGCACGAGTCGTTATGGCTGGATTCGGCACAGTGGATGAAGCAGGCGCGGCTGTCGGCGGCATTATTGCCCAGGGCATTATTCCCGCCGGGCTGGAAATGATGGACAGCCATGCCATCATAGCCGTGGAAGCCTTTACCGGCGCGGGCTACCCGGTAGAGGCCGCCGCCCTGCTGCTGTGTGAGGTAGACGGTACCAAGGAAGAAGTGCAGGAGCACATCGAAAAGGCCGAAGCCCTGTTCCGGGATTTTGGCGCTACCTCCATTCGTACTTCAAAAGACGATGCCGAACGGGCTCTACTCTGGAAAGGCCGCAAGAACGCTTTTCCTGCCATGGGCCGGATTTCTCCGGACTACTACTGCATGGACGGCACTATTCCCAGGGCGCACCTCGGTCAGGTACTGAACGAGATGCAAGACATGTCAAAGCGGTTTGGCTTGCGCGTCGCCAACGTATTCCACGCCGGTGACGGCAACCTGCACCCACTGATCCTGTTCGATGCCAACAAAGAAGGCGAACTGGAGCGTGCAGAAGCCTTCGGCAGCGACATCCTCGAGCTCTGCGTTAAAGTAGGCGGCTGCATTACCGGCGAACACGGCGTTGGCGTGGAGAAAATTCGCCAGATGCCCATGCAGTTTACTGACCCAGAAATTGAGCAGCTCAATGCCGTCAAAAGCGCATTCGATCCTCAGGGGACCTTGAACCCGGGCAAGGGTGTACCCACCCTGCGCAATTGTCAGGAGTACCGAGCCATTAACGCCAAACCACAGGCCCCGGAAGTGCAGCATGCCTGACATCACCAAGCACCTTCAGCAACAGATCAGCGAAGCCCGTAACCAAGGCCATAAACTGGCCATCGTGGGCGGTGGCAGCAAGCAGTTTATGGGTCGCAAGATCAACGCCGTGCAACTGGACGTTGGCGGCCATACCGGCATTGTTGACTATCAGCCGTTAGAGTTGGTTTTAACCGTCCGCGCCGGCACGCCGCTGAGTGAAATCGAAACCGCACTGGCGGAGAAAAGCCAGATGTTGTCGTTCGAACCGCCGTACTTTGGCGACCGCTCCACCATCGGTGGCACCCTGGCCTGCAACCAATCAGGCCCGGGCCGCCCCTGGTGGAACTCGGTGCGTGACCAAGTGCTGGGCGTCAACCTGATTAACGGTAAGGGTGAAAAGCTGCGTTTTGGCGGACAGGTGATGAAAAACGTCGCGGGCTACGACGTCTCACGCACCCAGGCAGGCGCCATGGGCACGCTTGGCGTGATGACAGAAATCAGCCTCAAGGTTTTACCGAGACCGGCAATCACTATGACCCTGTCACGGAAAATGGAACACTCCGAAGCCATACGTTTTATGAGCGCCCGGGCCGCCGAGCCCAAGCCTTTGTCCGGCGCCTGTTGGCTTGATGGCACGCTGTATTTACGACTTTCCGGCGCCCATTCTGCAGTAGAGGCGACGGCCAAGCACTGGGATATACCGGTAATGGCGGACGGCGACACCTTCTGGCAGCAATTGCGCGACCAGCAATTAGAATTCTTTGCGGGCGAGCAACCGCTTTGGCGTTTCTCCATAAACTCCACCGCGGCAACGCCACCGTTAAAAGGCCCCTGGCTGATGGACTGGGCGGGTTCCCAGCGCTGGTACCGTGGCGATGGCGAAATGGCCACTATGGAAGCCCATGCCGAGAAAGCCGGCGGACAGGTCAGCCTGTATCGCGGCGGTGACCGCACCGGCGAAGTCATGCATCATCAGCAGCCCGCTCTGCAAGCCATCCAGAAACGACTGAAACATTCCTTTGATCCTGACGCCCTTTTCAATCCCGGGCGGCTCTACAGCTGGTTGTAACCTAGCAGGTGCTTTATGAAGACCAACCTTGTTGCTGAATTTAAGAACACTGCGGAAGGCCTGGAAGCTGAATCCATATTGCAGGCGTGCGTTCATTGCGGTTTTTGCACCGCAACCTGCCCGACCTACCAGGAGCTCAATGACGAGCGTGACGGCCCTCGGGGTCGCATCTACCTGATTAAAGAACTTCTAGAAGGTGCTGAAGTTACCAGCAAAACCCGGGACCACCTAGATCGCTGTCTGACCTGCCGCGCCTGCGAAACCACCTGCCCTTCTGGTGTTCAATACGGCCGCCTGGTTGACATTGGCCGTGGCGTAATTGAAGAAAAGCTGGAACGCCCACGTAACGAGCGGTTGCTGCGGCTGGCGTTGCGCAAAATACTACCTTACAGCAGCCGGTTCGGGCCGCTGCTGGCACTTGGGCAACTGTTCAAGCCTGTGCTACCAGGAGTTCTGAAAGCCAAGGTGCCGCCCCGACGCAAAGCCTCGCCCTGGCCCACCGCCAACCACCCCCGGGTGATGATGGGGCTGGCCGGTTGCGCGCAATCCTCCGCTGCCCCCACAACGAATGCGTCAACGGCGCGGGTGCTGAACAAGCTTGGAATTACTTTGGTAGAAGCGCCAAAAGCCGGGTGTTGTGGTGCCGTCAGTTATCACCTGTCGGCCCATGAGGAAGGTTTAAACTTTATGCGCAACAACATCGACGCCTGGTGGCCCTCCATTGAAGCCGGCGCCGAGGCCATTGTAATGACCGCCTCTGGCTGTGGCGCCATGGTGCAAGACTACGGCCATCTGCTTCGCGACGACCCGGTATACGCCCAAAAAGCAAAGCGTGTCAGTGAACTGATGAAAGACATCAGTGAAGTATTGCTAGCCGAAGACCTCAGCACACTCGATCTGCAGGCATCCACCGACAAAATAGCTTTTCACTGCCCCTGCACCCTGCAGCACGCGATGCAAAAAAATGGCTTGGTAGAACAGGTGTTAACCAAAGTCGGATTTAACCTGGCCAAAACCAAAGACAAGCACCTGTGCTGTGGTTCTGCAGGCACTTACTCCATCATGCAGCCGGAAATGAGTCAGAAGCTGTTGAAAAATAAACTTGAAGCGCTGACGCTGGACCAACCTGACCGCATCGTAACCGCCAATATTGGCTGCCAACTCCACCTCGAAACCAAGGCGCAGATACCTGTGCAGCATTGGGTGGAACTGCTGGACCGATGAGCCCACTCCATTGCTTTCAATCGAATTATGTTATGGTTCGATTGAAATTTTCCGAACCTGCTAACCATGAATGTTAAAACACACCAAGAAGAGCTGGCGGGTATCAGAGAGAACCTCGGTGTCCGCGCTTACAAGCTGTTAAAGAATGACATTATTAAGGGTCAGTTCCGCCCCGACGAGAAGCTACGCATGAGCATCTTGAAGGAGCGCTACGACCTCGGCATCGGGCCGCTGCGTGAAGCCTTGTCGCAATTGGTAGCCGAGCAATTAGTTGTGGCCATCAGTCAGAGAGGCTATCGCGTTTCACCTATGTCACTTGCAGAATTGCATGATATTTACGATGCGCGTGCAGAGTTGGAAGCTATGATGCTTGGCTTGGCAATTGAACGGGGTGATGACAACTGGGAAGCGGAGATATTGGCCCGAAACTATCAGCTCGCCAAAGTGAGTGAAGCCCATACACCCGACTCACTGCTGGAAATATGGGATGCCCGCCATAGCCAGTTCCATATCGCTCTAGTTTGCGGTTGCCGTTCTCCTCAACTGATGAAGGTGCGCGATGGACTCTTTGATAAAGTTCAGCGATATCGTCATGTCTGGCTGAAAGAAACCGTTTTTTCCAGCGAAGCCCTAGATCAAAAGCGGCAAGAGCACGCTGCACTGGTGGAGGTTACTCTTGCACGCCGCAAAAAAGAGGCCGAAAAGATGATGCGCGAGCACTTGATGACGCCTGTGCCGATTATCACTGCCGTCATGCAACAACGAGGAACTGCCTGAAGACAGCATTCTGAAATAACTGCCCGGTACAAACAAAAAGAGGGGAAAACGATATCGTTCTCCCCTCTTTTTGTTTGTACCATTTTCAAGGCGGCCGATGCACTTGTTAGAACAACAAGCCCGGTAGCCAAAGCGCAATACTCGGAAAAGCAACAACCAGTGCAAGGCCGAAAAGTTGTAAGCCAACGTAAGGCATCGCCGAGTAATAAATATCAACAATGGTGATGGATTTAGGCGCCACCGATCGCATGTAAAAGAGGTTGTAACCAAAGGGAGGCGTCAAATACGCTGATTGCATACTGAGGACAAACAGCACCGCAAACCAGGTAGTATCAAAACCCAGATCGCGCACGATCGGCACGTAAATCGGAATGGTAATGAACAGGATGGCAAAATCATCCAGAAACATTCCCAAAACGAAGAAAGTGGCCAACATGATAATGATAACCGCATAGGGTGACAGCGAGAACGCATCAATTAAGTCACTGACAATCATGTCAGCACCTAACCCCATGTAAATTTTGCTGAAAAATACCGCTGCTATAGCAATCCACAACAGCATACCGGTAATTTTTGTCGTGGTCAGCATAACGTAACGCAGCAAACTCCAGCTCAATCGCCCGTGAATTGCTGCGATGAGGAGTGCTCCGGCAGCGCCTACCGCAGATGCCTCAGACGGAGACGTGACGCCACCAATAATGCAGCCCAGCACGGTTGTGACCAAAATACCGGGGGAGATAAGGTGGCGCAGAGACATGAACTTCTCTTTCGCGGTAAATTGCTCTTCCACCGGCGCGGCGGGACCCAGTGCCGGATTCAGGCGGCAGCGTATGAGTATATAAGCCATGTAGATGCCCGCCAGCATCAAGCCCGGCATTAAACCCGCAGCAAAAAGCTTGCCCACAGATTCACGTGCCAGAAACGCATAGACGATCATCACCACACTCGGCGGAATCAAAAAACCAAGTGCTCCGCCTGCCATAATGGTGCCGGTAGCCAGCTTTTTGTCGTAGCCGCGTTTGAGCATTGCAGGCAGTGCGATAATACCCAGACTTACTGTCGCCGCACCCGAGACGCCAGCCATAGCGGCTATAAGGGCACAAATCAAAACGGTACCCACACCAAGACCGCCAGGAAGCCGGCCCATCAGCTTGTGTATCATCTCGAAAAGATCGTCAGTGATCCCTGAGCGCTCCAGCACCAGTCCCATAAATATGAACAAAGGGAGTGCAACCAGCAGAAAGTTGTCCATTGTGCTGAAGGCTGACGAGAGCAAAAATTGCAGCCCGCCAGGGCCGAACATCAGATAGGCACTACCCATGCCTGATATCATCAGCGCCCAGGCCAACGGAGCGCCTATTACCATTAGCACGATCATGGAGCAAAACATGATGGCCGTGATGGTAATGGGATCTAAATTTGTCATCGAAAAAGCCCTTTCAGGGTATACCTGAACGTGTTTCTTATTACGTCACAATTTAACATCATCGCGTTGCCTGTCTTGCCGAGGGAGCTTTTACTCTTCGCTCGCGTCACTTCTCGGGTCGTCAAAAGGCACGCCCGAAAGGCGGGCTAAAGCACGAACAAGCTCTGCTATGGACTGCAGGATCAAAAGTCCGACGGCAACAGGGATTGTTGCTTTGATGGGCCATACCAGTGGGCGCCAGATGCTGCTGTTGGAGTACTCGCCTATCTCCCATGAGCGATAGGCGAACTCCAAAGCCATTTTAAAAAACACAGCCAGAATGAGAATGCCTAACGCGTACACAATCACGTCGCAGAAGGCCTGCCCACGCAACGGAAATAACCGGTAGATAACGTCGCTGCACACATGCTGTCGATGAAGCAACGTGTAGCTTCCGGCCAGAATGCTCAGCGCGCCGAAAAACATCGTTGCAAGCTCGTGCCCCCACACAGTGGGGGCGTTGAAAATATAGCGAGCAGCGACTTCATACAGCAGCACACCGATGATACCTAACGTCAGCCAGGAGGTGGCTCGGCCGACCCAGTCGGAAAGCCCATCCTGAAAACGAAGATAGCGGGTAATCTTACTCACTGAGGCGTCCTTTCGCTTTGGCATTCTGGATCAGAATTTCGACAGCGCGGGCGTTGCGCTCGGATCGGGCGGCTTCTTCTTCCCAGATCGGAAGGGAAGCTTCTGCCAAACGACGGGAATCTTCTTCTGACAAAGCGGCAAATTTAAACAACGTACCTTCGTCGATAAGGCGCTGATTGCCTTCTTCAAGCCAGTTGTGAACGTCAAGCAGGTATTGATCAAGTTCTTTTTTGAGAATCTGCTGTTGCTCGTCGCTCATCTGCTCCCAGACACCCGGATTAATAAGCATGTTTTCTGTCCAGCCCGGATTGAGAAGGTTCAGATCGGTATAGTAACCGGCCACCTCGTTAATCCGCAGCTGCTGGTATTCTATCGGGCCGCCATAAACAGCGCCGTCGATAACGCCGGTAGAAAGAGCGATGTAAAGCTCTTCACCTGGAATGAAAGCGGTCGGAATATCAAACTTCTGCAATACCGTGGCAATAGAGCTGGTAGCCCGAATACGCATATTAGAAAGATCTTCCAGGCTATTGACCGGCTTATTGGTCACCAAGCCATAATCACTGCCAAAGCCGCGGCCGATCAGCTTGACGCCTTTTTCTTCGTAGGCTTCTGCAATTATCTTGTCCAGTCCCTGGTTGGCAAAAATATCGCGTGCTTCTTCCATACTCACCCAAGCGCCTGGTAAGCCAGCTTCGATGGTGCCGATACCAACCGTACCTGGCCAGTAGCTGCCTACACCGTGGGCAATACTGATACTGCCCTGTGCAACGGCTTCTACAAACTGATCGCTGTCGACCAGTTCACCGCCACGGAAAAACTGGATTTGGATAGAACCATCACTCGCTTCTTTAACGCGGTCACTCAAGTCAGCCGCTATTTGGTCAACTTCTGTGCCGTAAAACGTATGCATACGTAGACGCATCGTTTCAGCGTAAGCCACCTGACTGGCAAGCACGGAAACCGCAAGGGAGGTGGCAAGAACGTTTTTCACGAATGCAGAGAGCTTCATAGCAGGAGCCTTCTTGTAAAGAATGTTGTGGATTGTTGTGGATGCCTGGATGGACCAAAGCACTTTATTGCGTATTCAGTGTAATCATATGGTAATCGAATATGCCTAAAATTTCTACGAATTCGTGAAGTATCCACATTATTTCACAAGTAGGGATAGTCCGTACTCGTTTTATGGCTCTTTAATAAGAGAAGGGTTACGCCCATTCGAAGGTGGGGGGGGAGCAAAGCGGGTGCCACGCACTTAAATATATTTTGACGTTTTGACAAAATGTCGATATTTTGTTTAAGTGTTTTATGCAGCATCAACCGCCGTTATCCGTTTAGGAGTTTTGACGATGAGCCATTTTAATTGGGACGACCCGCTACTGCTGGAACAGCAGTTGACTGATGAAGAGCGCCAGATTCGTGACGCTGCCCATGACTACTGCCAGGAAAGACTCCAACCACGAGTTTTGTCAGCATTTCGCGAGGAACGTTTTGACCGCGAGATCATGAGCGAGATGGGTGAACTCGGCTTGTTGGGTGCAACGGTATCACCGGAATACGGTGGTTCGGGCGTCAATCACGTTTCTTATGGATTGATTGCGCGCGAAGTCGAGCGCGTTGACTCCGGCTACCGCTCGGCCATGAGCGTGCAGTCATCGTTGGTGATGTACCCCATCGAAGCGTATGGCACGGAAGAGCAGAAGCACAAATACTTACCCAAACTTGCCAGCGGCGAACTCGTTGGCTGCTTCGGTCTGACAGAACCAGACCACGGCTCCGACCCAGGTTCGATGATCACCCGTGCGGTAAAAGTGGACGGTGGCTATTCTCTCACCGGCGCCAAAATCTGGATCACCAACAGTCCGATTGCCGATATTGCGGTGGTATGGGCCAAATCCGCTGCCCATGACAACCAAATTAAAGGCTTTATTGTCGAGCGAGGCGCTAAAGGGTTCAGCACGCCGAAAATCGAAGGCAAAGTGTCTCTTCGTGCATCGGTTACCGGCGAGATCGTGTTGGATAATGCGTTTGTACCAGAAGAGAATTTACTGCCGAACGTCAGCGGCCTGAAAGGACCTTTCGGTTGCTTGAACAAAGCACGCTATGGCATCGCGTGGGGCGTTATGGGCAGCGCTGAGTTTTGCTGGCACGCCGCGCGTCAGTACACGCTGGATCGTAAGCAATTCGGCCGCCCGCTAGCCGCTAACCAGCTGATCCAGAAAAAACTTGCGGATATGCAAACCGAAATCACCCTGGGCTTGCAAGCTGCTCTTCAGGTGGGCCGCCTTCTCGATAGCGGCAACTGGGCGCCAGAGATGATTTCGCTTATTAAGCGCAACAACTGTGGTAAAGCGCTGGACATTACCCGCGTAGCGCGTGATATGCACGGTGGCAACGGCGTGTCGGATGAATACGGCGTGATTCGCCACATGGTGAATCTGGAGTCGGTCAACACCTACGAAGGCACGCACGATATACATGCGTTGATCTTGGGCCGGGCTCAAACCGGACTCCAAGCCTTTTTCTGAGTTTTCTAACAGCAGGTGTGCACCATGGCAGGTCCCTTAAAAGAGTTGCGCGTACTTGATCTTAGCCGCGTGTTGGCTGGCCCCTGGACGACCCAGATTCTGGCGGACATGGGGGCCGAGGTTATCAAAATCGAAAAGCCCGATAGCGGCGATGATACGCGCCACTGGGGGCCGCCTTGGCTCCGGGCCGAAGATGGTCACGAAACCCGCGAGTCTGCTTATTATCTCGCAGCCAATCGCGGTAAACACTCACTAACGGTGGATATCAGTCAACCTGAAGGTCAGGAGTTGATCCGCGAACTCGCTTGCCAAAGTGACATCTTGGTCGAGAACTTCAAAAGCGGTGGTCTTGCGAAGAAGGGATTGGACTACGCCACGCTCTCGGCGCTCAACCCAGGCTTGATCTATTGCTCGATCACGGGCTTCGGGCATACCGGGCCTATGGCAGAAATGCCGGGCTACGACTACCTGATTCAAGCCCAGGGCGGACTGATGAGCATTACCGGGGCCGCAGACGGTGAGCCTGGGGCCGGCCCCAAACGCGTTGGTGTGGCGGTGGCGGATTTAACCACCGGCATGAACGCTACCATCGCCATCCTGGGCGCGTTGTACCACAGAACGCAAACAGGTGAAGGGCAGCATATCGATATAGCGCTGCTTGATGTTCAAGTGAGCTGGTTAGCCAATCAGGCGCAAAACTACTTCTGCAGCGGCAAACCCCCGGTACGCACCGGTGATTACCACCCCAACCTTGTGCCCTATCAGCCGTTTCCCACCGCTGACGGTCAACAGATCATTATTGCCATCGGGAATAACGGACAGTTTCAGCGCTGGTGCGAGACCATTGGCCTCGGCGAGCTTGCCCAAGATGTGCGTTTTGCGACTAACGCTGAGCGCGTGAAACATCGCGTTGAGCTAATCAAGCTGTTGGTGAATGTAACCAAAACACGCACGCTCAAGCAGTGGACAGTGCTTCTCAACGAGATTGGCGTACCCTGCGGCCCGATTCAGGATATTGCTCAGGTATTCGATGATCCCCAGGTTCAGGCACGCGGAATGCAGGTGACACTTGATTCCGCTCATGGCCCGGTGAAAGGGGTGGCCAATCCGATCAAGTACTCGAAAACGACGCTTGAATACCACAAAGCGCCGCCGGCGCTGGGGGAAGACACTGACGCAGTGCTTGAGCGTGTGCTGCAAAAGTCCGCCAGCGAGATAGAAGCGCTAAAAACAAAGGGCGTGGTTTAGCGCCTAAAGCGTTTGCCCGCTTGAATAAAGACAAAGGAAAAGACCATGGAAACGTTGCCCGATATTCTGATACCAAAGGCCTTTATTGGCGGTGAGTGGCGCGATGCGAAGACGCATTTTTCTGTTACAAACCCAGCCAATGGCAAAGTATTGGCGGAAGTACCCGATTTAGGCCGTGAAGAAACGATTGAAGCCGTAGCAGCGGCAGAAGCCGCCTGGCCGAACTGGAAGCGGCGAACAGCCAAAGAACGGGCGAACCTCTTACGCGCTTGGTTTGAAGCCATCATGGCTCACCAGGAAGACCTCGCCCGGCTGATGACTTTGGAGCAAGGTAAGCCAATTGCGGAATCACGGGGTGAGGTTGCCTATGGGGCCTCCTTCGTGGAATTCTACGCTGAAGAAGCAAAGCGTATGGCCGGCGAAACCTTGCAAAGCCACGGTGTTGATAAGCGTATTCTGGTGTTTCGCGAATCAATCGGCGTGGTCGCGGCGGTAACGCCCTGGAACTTTCCACTGGCAATGATTACCCGCAAATGCGCTCCGGCGTTGGCCGCAGGCTGCACGGTCGTGATCAAACCCGCAGAAGCGACACCCCTAACAGCTTTGGCGCTTGTTCGCTTAGCGGAACTTGCCGGGCTTCCTGCCGGCGTCATTAACGTGATCACGGCCAGCCAGCCAGCTGCCGTGGGCGATGTATTGACCACCGACCCCCGGGTACGCAAATTTTCGTTCACAGGTTCTACGGCGGTTGGCAAAAAGCTACTCGCCCAGTGCGCGGGTACCGTTAAAAAAGCGTCTATGGAATTGGGTGGCAACGCACCATTCATCGTGTTTGATGATGCCGACCTTGATGCTGCGGTAGAAGGTGCCATTGCTTCAAAGTACAGAAATTCCGGACAGACTTGCGTCTGTACCAACCGTTTTCTGGTCCAGTCCGGTGTTTATGATGCCTTCGTCGAAAAGCTTGCAGCACGCGTCAAGCAGCTAAAAGTTGGCAATGGATTAGACGCAGGTGTGTTGCAAGGGCCGCTGATCAACCAGGCCGCGGTAGAGAAAGTCGAAGCACATATTGCTGATGCACTGGAAAAGGGCGCGCGTTTGATATGCGGCGGCAAAGCCCATGCCCTGGGCGGAACCTTCTTTGAGCCGAGCATCATTGCAGATGCCACCAGTGACATGCGTGTGGCCCAAGAAGAGACCTTTGGTCCGTTAGCACCGGTATTCCGCTTTAACACCGACGAACAGGCCATCACTATGGCCAATGCCACAAACTCTGGCCTGGCCGCTTACTTTTACGCAAAAGATTACCGGCGTATCTGGCACGTTATGGAAGGACTGGAGTACGGCATGGTGGCCGTGAACGAAGGTATTCTTTCAACGGAGCTGGCGCCTTTCGGCGGAGTAAAAGAGTCTGGGCTTGGGCGTGAAGGTTCCCGTCACGGGCTAGACGAGTTTACGGAGCTGAAATACGTGTGTGTAGGCGGTCTTTAAGCACCGCTGCCGACTAATAAGGGAAAGTTGATGAACAACGCGCAGTTGAATGAACTGAAAAACAAATACGTCGCTAACGGCGCGGCCAGCCCCGCCACACACTTTGCGGATCGTGCAGAAAATTCTGTGATTTGGGATGTGGATGGCAATCGCATTATCGACTTCGCCGGTGGTATCGGGGTGTTGAACATTGGCCATTGCCACCCGAAAGTTGTGGCGGCGGTACAGGCCCAGGTAGCAAAGCTGATGCACACGTGTCAGATCGTGATTCCCTATGCAGGGTATGTCAAAGTTGCTGAGAAACTGAGCCAGTTGGCTCCGGTGCGCGGCCACGGCAAAGTTATGCTGGTGAACTCCGGTGCAGAAGCTCTGGAAAATGCGGTCAAGATTGCGCGGGCTGCGACCGGCAAAAACAACGTTATCTGCTTTGACGGCGGTTACCACGGCCGTACGCTTTTTACGATGGCAATGAACGGTAAAGTTGCACCCTATGCCGGCGATTTTGGCACCATGCCCGGTAACGTGTTCCGTGCGCCCTACCCGGTACCTTCTCTTGGCGTCAGCGAGGAAGAAGCGATTCGCAGATTGCACACGACGCTCAAGACCGATGCTAACCCGCGCGACACAGCCGCGATCGTTATTGAGCCGGTTCTCGGCGAAGGTGGTTTTCACCCCGCGCCAGCGAGCTTTCTCAAAGCGATTCGTGGCATCTGCGATGAGCACGGCATGTTAATGATCGTCGATGAAGTTCAGTCCGGCTTTGGCCGTACAGGGAAAATGTTCGCCATTGAACACAGTGGCGTCGAGCCTGATCTGATAACTATGGCAAAAAGCATGGCAGCCGGCATGCCTATCTCTGCGATTGTGGGTACTGACAAGTATATGGATGCCTCCGGCCCGAACTCGCTGGGCGGAACCTATTCTGGCAGCCCCGCATCGTGCGCAGCTGTATTAGCAGTACTTGAAGTGTTTGAAGAGGAAAAAATTCTTGAGAAGAGCATCGCTCTCGGTGAAAAACTAAAGCAGCACTTTTCCCAATGGCAAGAGCGTTTTGCCTGCGTTGAGAATGTACGCCATCTGGGTTCCATGGCGGCCTTCGATCTGGTGACAACAGACCATAAACCAAACGCAGAACTGACGGCTGCCATGTGCAAGCTAGCGCGCGAGAAGGGATTGATTCTGATTGCTTGTGGTTTTTACGGCAACACGCTTCGTTTCCTGATGCCAGTCACCATTGAAGATGAAGTGCTCAACGAAGGCCTAGCGATTGTCGAGGCATGCCTTTCAGAGCTTACAGAAGTGGCAGAAGTCGTAGAGCCGGCAAAGGTTACAGAGCTTACAGATTAAGCTCACGCTTCTATTCAAGCGTTACAAGCTATTCAAACGTTAATTATACGGCTGTCACGTCTTTTCCGTGATGGCCGTTTTTTGTTATGCCAAAGAACCGCGCCTAGTGGCTGCGAACCGGCTATAGTGGGGCTTTAACCGGAGACAAAACATGAGAATGTCCGAAAAAGGGAGTGGCTCCAGTGTTTACTCTTGGAAGATATCGGCGATACTGTCTGTAGCTTCTGTCATTGGCGCAGCGGTCAGCTTCGGTGATGTTTCGCCAATCATCACAGGTTTGATGTTACTGGCCGCCGTTGGTTGGGCCTTTACCGCCAGGGACAACAGGCGGGAATTGGAAAAAGGCGAGGCTTAAACGTATTACCTAAGCATCGGCTAATTACACCTCAAGCGGGACACACTTATCATTCGCTGACATCAACGCGCTGCTTAACCTGATAGCAGAACCGGGTGCGCCTGGCCCACCCGGGAGGCTGGTCCTGCGAGGAACTGGCGAGCAAGTACGAGCAACCGAACACGACGACCTAGACATGCAAATTGCCGATTTCGCCGGACTCCACTTCAAGCCGTTGAATCTGCCTTGAAGTGGAGGTTACTATTTTACAAATAGTGTCCTCCACTTTTTTATGTGCAAACAAATATCACTGCGCATTTAGTATTGTTCGCGGAGTTCAATGGCTTTTCTGCTCTTCAAAAACTCGGTCATCTCTGCCACCGGCAACGGCCGGCATAGCAGGTAGCCCTGGAGCTGATCACACCCCTCTTCCGCCAGACGAGCCGCCTGCTCGGGCGTTTCGACACCCTCAGCGGTTGACCGTAGACCCAAACTTTTAGCAATAAACAGAACAGCCGAAACGATGGCTGCATCTTTCGGATCTACAAGCATGTCTCGCACGAAGCTTTTATCGATTTTGAGTTTGCCTATGGGCAACTCCTGCAAAAGGCTCAAAGAAGAGTAACCGGTACCAAAATCGTCCAGTGAAATAGTGACACCTTTTCGGCGCATTGCGTTCAAATCGCCGATGACTTCCGGCCGAATTCTCATCAGAGCGGTTTCTGTAATTTCGAGTTCCAGCTGCCAGGGGTGCAGCCCGTTATCCTTCAATACCTGGTCAACAATCGTGACTAGGTCTTGGCGCTGTAACTGTATCGCGGAGACATTCACGGAAACACACGCATCGGTGAACCCCGCAGCCTGCCAGACGCTCAATTGACGCCCCGCCTCACGCAGAACCCACTCACCCAGCGGTAGGATTAAACCGCTCTCCTCGGCGACAGGAATAAACTTGTCGGGCGGAATAATGCCCTCAAGCGGATCATTCCAACGCAGCAGGGCCTCAAGCCCAACAATTTTGCCTGTTCTGGCCTGTACCAGCGGCTGATAATAAAGCACCAGCTCGTTGTTTTTTAATGCACGCCTCAGCCTGCCTTCCAGCGATATGTGTTCGAGCGCCGCAAGGTTGTAAGACGCAGAATAAAACTGAAAATTGTTACGCCCCTGTGACTTGGCCTGGTACATGGCGGCATCGGCGCGCTTTATCAGGTCATCCACATCACTGCCGTCACTGGGGAACAGCGAAATCCCGATACTGCAACCGCTGTATATTTCATTGTCATTAAAATAAAACGGCAGTTTCATGATATCCAAAATACGCGAGGCAACCTTAGCCGCATCCCGGGAACTGCTAACGTTCGATAGCAAAACAACAAACTCGTCGCCGCCAAGGCGAGCGAGCACATCCGACGTATGTTGAGAGACTTCCTGGTGGATAACATCTTCCGCCCGCAGAACGACCTGAAGACGGATTGCCATTTCCATAAGGAGTTGGTCGCCCACTTGGTGCCCCAGGGTGTCGTTAACTCGCTTGAAGTTGTCCAGGTCAAGGAACAATACGGCCATCCTGCGGCTCTCGCGGTGAGCTAGAGAGATCATGTGGCGCAATGTCTCGTGAGCGCGAAATCGATTGGGCAAACCGGTCAGGCTGTCGTGATAGGCTAAATGCTCGACTTTGACGCGTGATTTTTCCAAGTTGCCGGCCATTTCCTGAAAACTCAACCCCAACTTGCCCAGCTCGTCACTGGTAGATAACGCAATCGTGGGTGCCAGGTTTCCACGCCCGATCTCGCGAACGGCGCCCATCAGCTGTTTTAATGGGCGAACCATAAGAACATTCATGGAAATCAACAGCGCAAAAATCAACAGCACTATGGTGCCAAGTACGATCCAGGCAACACTATTGCCCAGCCGCTGGCTTTCTTTGAGTAGCTCTTCTTTCGGCAGTATGCCAATCAGCAGCAAGCCCTCGTGCAAGCGCCGGGTCGCTAACAGACTGTCCGTTTCTTGATAAACCGCAGGCACAAGCTGATCGTTTTTCTCTGTCTCTAAAGCCTTCTTCAACAGCGGCACTGATATATATTGGCCCAGCTGGGAGGGGTCCTGATGGAAAAGAATCTCCCCGTTTTCATTAACAATAAGGGTATGAGCTTTTTCGCCAGCCCGGCTGTTGGCCATCTGCTCCGCCATGAAATCCAGCCCCATGGTAACGACCAGATAACCTCGCAGCGTCGGCTTGCCGTTTAGCGGGTCTTGGGTGGCCGGGTCGATCAGACGAACGGGCCGCGCGACCTGTAGCGATACCGTATGGCTGTCAGGGGGAGTAGAAACCTGAACAAATGCATCACCCTTGAACCGGCTGAGTTGTTGAAAGAACGGAGTATCGCCCTCTTCTTCGGTGATATTAGGTATCGGTATCAGGGTGGTACGAGCGTCTTCATAACCATCTGGTAGCAGGAAGCGGATTTCGGTGTAATCAGGATAGGCGCGCAAATAGCTGGAAAACAACTTTAACAACGAAGGCAGCATCAAGACATAGCGCTCTTCCTCGTCTTCCGTCAGCGCGTAAGCACGCATCAACGAGGCATCGGCAAACAGTTTGGCGTTCGCTTTGGCAACGTCCTGATGCATCTGAAAATTGCGCGCCATTTGGTCCATTAACGTTGTCATCTGGATCGAGCTGCGCTCTACCGCGGTTGAACGCAGCTGTTCATAAGCGAGCCACCCTATTATCAACAGCGGAATCACCGCGAGGGGTACCACAACCAACAGTACCTTGGCGTGAAGACGCATGTGCTAGTACCAGGTCCAGTTAACGAGGCGCGAAAAAATCTCTGCACGGATTTTTTGCGTCCGGACAGGCAGGCGTTGATTGGTTTCCGACTTTTCCAGCGCCTTATCGTTCGGGTAGATAACCGGATCGCTCTTGAACTCAGCTGGAAGCAATGCTTCGGCGGCCAGATTCGGCGTGGCAGAGTAGACGAACAGCGCCAGCCGCGCAGCGATCTCCGGCTCGTTGAGAAAATTGATAAACTGTTTGGCCGCGGCTTTATTGGTGGAGCCACTGAGAACACTTATATAATCGACCCAGATATTACTGCCTTCCTTTGGGAGAACAAATGCAATCTCGTCATGGTGTTCCTGGACCATCGAGGCATAGGAACTATACATCATGCTCATGGCGACCTGGCCATTCACCAAAGCGGAATTTGCATCCCGGGAAACGGCTTTGTAGGTTTTAACGGCCGGCGCCTGCGCCTGGAGTAACGCCTCGGCTTCCTTGAGCTCTTGTACGTCGGTGCTGTTGAGCGAATAACCCAATGCCTTCAGTGCCACGCCAATCAGGTCTCTGGTGCCGCTGATCATCGCCACCCTGCCATGCAGTTCCTCGCCGGGCTGCAACAAATCCATCCAGCTTGTAACCGGAAAAACTACTAGGTCTTGGCGGTAGGCTATACCTAGCGTTCCCCAGAAGTAAGGCACGCTGTACAATTCCGCCTCCTCGTGGACAGTGCGCCAGCGCGGATCGATATGCGCCAGGTTGGGAATATCCGTTTCATCAATAGGCTCTAGCCAGCCGCGTTTTGCCAGAATCCGAATCGCAGTACCGTCGATAATCGCCAGATCAAAGCCTCTACCCCCCGTTCCAAGCAAAAGCTCATCCCGCGCGGCGTCAGACTCGAAAAAGGTTTGTTTCACCGCAACGCCGGTGCGTTGTTTGAACTCCTCCAGAATCTGCGGGTCCATATAATCCGACCAATTAAGGAATAACAGTTCCGTTGGCTCTGACGCCTGCAGCGGACAGCTGAGTACAATCAAAGTAAGTGCCAAACACAAGACCTTGTATTTGCTGATGCAGGCTTTGTTTTTATTCATAATAACAGGCCAATAAGATGAAGGTACGGCGATCAGTAGACAATCCGCGAGAAAATGGCCGCGCGATTTTTATGAGCTCGAGGTGGCAAGCGACGATAGGCTTCCGAGTTTTCCAGCGCCTCGCCACTCGGGTAGATTACAGGATCATTCCTGAAATCCGCCGGTAGCAATGCTTCAGCGGCCAGGTTGGGAGTCGCATAATAGACATACTGCGCAAGCCGCGCGGCGATCTCCGGCTCATTAAGAAAATTGATGAACCGTTTGGCTTCATTCTTTCGGGGGGAGGCGCTAAGAACGCTCAGATAATCGGTCCAGATATTGCCACCCTCTTTGGGAAGTACAAACGCAATATTGTCGTTATATTCCTGCAACATCCGGGTATCGCCGTTGTACATCATGCTCATGACAACTTGGCCGTTTAACAGCGCGGAATCTTCGTTCAGAGAAAGGTAGCGGTAGGTGTTAACCGCCGGAGCCTGTGCTTCTAACAGTGCCTCGGCCTCTTTCATCTCATCTTCGTTGGTGCTGTTGAGCGAGTAACCCAGAGCCTTGAGAGCCGCGCCGATCATATCCGCGCTATCGCCAATCATGCTGATTTTACCGTGCAGCTCCTCTATCGGCTGTAACAGGTCCATCCAGCTTGAAACCGCGAAGGGAACCAGGTCCCGACGATAAACAATGCCAATCGTACCCCAGAAATAGGGCACGCCGAAGTCTTCGGCTTTTTCAAATTCGATGCGTCGACGTGGATCAATGTGCTTCAGATTAGGGACACTCGACTCATCGAGGCGCTCGAGCCAACCCCGTTTTGCCAAAATTCTGATTGAGGCGCCGTTGATGAGTGCCACATCGAAGCCTTTCCCTTCGGTCTTGAGCAGAAGTTCGTCCCTTGCAGTGTCGGAATCGAAATAACTTTGCTTTACGGTAATTCCGGTGCGCTGTTCGAATTCCGCGACAATTTCCGGATCCATATAATTTGGCCAGTTAAGGAACACCAGTTCCTTCGATTCTGCCGCTTGCGCAAAAACAGCGGTAAAGAGCAAAAAAAGTGTGATCACTTTAGCCTTACGAAGACACATAACCTTCCCCACCAATCACCGGCGACAATACCGTCGTTAACTCATTTCAGACAATACTCTACGTTTGCCTTCAATCACAATTGGCGACATTCCGCCGTTGAACCTGTCGGGCCATCGCCAGCCATAGTAACCCACACGACCTGAAAAAAATCAGCGCCTCCTGAAACTTCGCCATTGCCGACCCGTAGCGGTCAGTGGCACATCCTGAAGAGGTTCCAGCTGGGTGGGCACAATCAACCGTTAGGAGTACGCAATGAAAAACGGTGTGCGAAACCCCGCACTGATGGCTATCCTTATGTCTGTCGCACTGAACACCGACATCGCTTAGGCGACCAAATACTCATGACCATTGGCCAGCGCCTGACTGCTCTGATTAAGCCAAAGGTGACCGTTGCCAGGCTAGATGGAGATAAGTTTGGGCTGTGGGTACCTGGCCAGATCGTGCACCCGAGCCTTTGGCTGAATTAAAGAAGCGGCCGGGCCTCTTACCTGTCAACACGGCGGCATAGAGTAGAGTAAGCCGTAAAACCGACTCACGTTTACCGAGCCCATGATTACCAGCCTTGCGTTCTATCGCTACGAAGCAACTTGTGCAATTATATGGATACATTGGATACGGGTTTTTTTTGATGCGCGACGAAACCGTAGAACTTGAGATTGACGTCTCTGAGCTTCGGCTGGGCATGCACGTTATTCGTCTTGATTGCGTCTGGGAGGATACCGATTTCCTCTTTCAGGGATTCGTTATTCAAAGTCGTGACGAGATCGACGCCCTCCAGATACAGTGCCGCAAGGTCGTTATCGAAGGTAAGGTGAAACGTGAACTTGACAAGATTCCTCAAGGCCCTTTAGATAAGCCCGATACAGCCTATTTCCAACGGTTCTCAACAGATTCCGGGAACACGGGCACCACCAAAAAATCAGGAAAAAAATCACACCCGAACGCCCAGCGCAGCGCCAGGCGCGCTATCTACATCAACAAGGTGGATGTAAACACCGAAATTCGCACAGTCACCCGTCACTACACTGAAGCAAAATCCGTTGCCGCCGGCATCATGGCCGGCTTGCGAGTAGGGCGAGCTCTTGATATCAATCGTGCGCGCGAGGTGGTGAATAACTGCGTTGACAGTATTCTGAGAAACAAAGATGCCCTGCTGTTGCTGACTAAGTTAAAGCAGAAGGATGACTACACCGCAGAGCACTGTTTGAACGTGTCGATTCTATCTGCGGCGTTTGGCAAGCGCCTTGGATTGCTAGAAGAAGAGATCCGTACGCTCGGACTTTGCGGTTTGTTACACGACATTGGCAAAACAAAAGTGCCCCTGGAAATTCTTCAAAAGTCAGGCGGGCTGACACCCCAGGAGTACTTCATAATGCAGAACCACGCTAACTGGGGGCGCGACATGTTAATGGCGCTACCAAAAGTGGTTCATGCCACAATCGATGTTGCCTACAACCATCACGAACGTCTGGATGGCCGCGGTTACCCTCGCGGTCTGGTCGATCATCAGATCCCCTATAACGCGAAAATCGTAGCCATCGCCGACACCTACGATGCCATCACCAGCAACAGGGCTTATGATAGCGCCCGTTCATCCATGAGCGCGCTCAAAACGATTCACCGATTTCGCGGTACGCAGTTTGATTCGGAGCTTGTCAGGGAGTTCATCCTAATGATCGGCATTTACCCGCCCGGCTCCATCGTAGAATTGCAAACCGGCGAAATCGCCATCGTGCTCACCAGCAACCCCAAAAACCGGCGCAAACCGCGGATTATGCTGGTCAGAACGGCCGACAAAAAACGTATACCAAAATACGCAACGCTGAATTTAGACCTTCATCCGAAATCCGACAGCGGCGAACTGTTCACGATCTCCAAAGAATTGCCAGATGGCACCTTCGACGTGTTCATTCAGCATTTTATTGAAAACGGACTGGTACTTAACTATTAAACCCCAGGTTCGAGCATGTTTTGGTTTCAGGTCGCACGCCCGGGCTGGTGGTACTGTTAACAATCGCGTCCATATCAACAAGGTGTCCCATTTCCTGCAAATAAATCGGCCCCGGATCAACATAAATTTGTCGATCTGCAAAGCTAGATTCTGAACCACTCACGCATAACGTTCACACACTTAGGAGCCTGCCATGTCCATCTGGGTTGATGCCGATGCCTGCCCGGTGCCCATTCGCGAAATTATCTGCCGCGCGGCAGCGCGCTGGAAGGTACATGCCACGTTTATTGCCAACCACGTTGTTCCATTGCCACCGGGTCCGTTTATTCACACCCGCCAAGTGATGCAGGGGTTTGACGTGGCAGACAATGAAATTATGGATCAGCTCAAAGCTGGGGATCTGGTAATCACACAAGATATCCCCCTGGCCGCAGAAGCCATTGAAAAGGGGGCAGATGTCTTCAACCCCAGAGGCCAAGTATTTACAAAAGAGAATATTCGCCAGCGCCTGGCGATGCGTAATTTTATGGAAGAAATGCGCAACGCCGGCCAGGTTACCGGCGGCCCGGCGCCCTTCGGCCAGAGCGACCGCAAAGAATTTGCAGACAAACTGGACCGCTGGCTGCAACGTAATCGGTAGTTGCTGGTCAAAGATTGAAACAGGAGATCTTTATGCGGGTTTTACAGCAAGCTGTTATCGGTTTTGCCTTACTGGTCGGGGTTCTGCCGCTGGCGTTCAGCCAGACCTTCCCGTCTGACGCAGGCCCCTTTCAGCTTGAAACCATCGCAGAGGGGCTGGAGCATCCCTGGAGCCTGGCGTTTCTGCCAGACGGCTCAGCCCTGGTCACCGAGCGGCCCGGAAGATTACGAATAATCCAGAACAGCTCGTTGGCGACGAAGGCTATTCATGGTGTGCCCGAGGTGGCCGCAGCCGGCCAGGGCGGGTTATTTGACGTCATACTGCACCCGGACTTTGCCAGCAACAACACCTTGTTTCTTAGCTACGCTCATGACTCGTCAGAGGGGATGACCACCCGGGTGGCTCGCGCTGTGCTGGATAACAACGAACTCAAAACCCTTAAGGTCATCTTCGAAGCATTGCCCCGTTCGAACGGCACACGCCACTTTGGCGGGCGCATGGCTTTTGACAGCAGCGGCTATCTTTACATCGCCGTGGGCGATCGCGGTGAAAAAGATCGCGCTCAAGACACCCGCGATGACGCTGGCGGTGTGCACCGCATTACCATCGACGGCGAACCTGCACCGGGCAATCCGGGTTTGGGAAGCTCCGCTATCCGTGACACGTTCTACACTTGGGGCAACCGCAATATTCAGGGTATGACCGTTCACCCACAGACCGGCGAAATCTGGACTCACGAACACGGCCCCCGCGGCGGCGATGAAGTGAATATCCTTTACGCCGGCACTAATTACGGCTGGCCGGAAATCACCTACGGCATCGGTTATTCGGGGCTACCGATCACTTCGGATACCCATAAAGAAGGCATGGCCCAGCCGTTGCACTATTGGGATCCGTCCATCGCACCGTCAGGTATGGCGCTTTACAGCGGCGAGCTGTTTCCACAATGGCAGGATGATGTGTTTGTGGGCGCATTGAAACTGCGCAAACTGGTACGACTAGGGACAAACGAAAATGGCAAAGTGGTTGCGGAGGAAGACTTGCTGCTTGATCTGAACGAGCGCATTCGCGATGTCCGGTTTGGCCCTGATGGCGCTTTGTGGCTGCTGAGCGATGCCCGCCAAGGCAAGCTTTACCGAATGGCACCCACACAATAGCGTGGGCGGGCTTATTCCGCCCTGATCCACTCTACCCGCAACTCGAACTCACCAGCGCGCTTGTCGCCCAGTAGCAAGCCAATGGCTTCTACATGTTCAACATCCAGAGGTGGGCCGGAAAGCGCGCGGCCACGAAAACGCGGACTCAGCTGGGAAATCACTATAACCGACTCTGTCCACTCGCCTGCGAGTGTCGGGAACTCGGCGGTATAAGCAATAGGGGAATGGCCATAACGGGCGTCGGTGTATAGCCTTAGCTGGTAACTGCGACCATCGCCTTTCACCCGCAGTCGCAGGGTGTGAAAGGCGCTCACATCAAACTCGTGGCCGCTGCTTTTCACCGACGAAAAACCACCGTTGTTCTCCAGCGATATCTGTCCGGAAAAAACCAGCTGGCCATCCACAATTTCTGGTCCACCGCGGGATTCGCCACCCATCACACCGTCATTTACGGCGTACCACTCAGGCGCGGGTGAGGTCACAGAAAAATCCACCAAGGTGTAACCACTGCCTGCGTTTGTATTCATTGCTTCGCGCCCCCTAAAAAGATCATTAAAACGCAAAAAACGCACCGATATTAGCCATCATCGTCAGCGTCAAGTAAACCACTCCATCCTACCAGAGGAAATTAAGAACCAGCGGGATAGACAACACGGCCAACAGGGTTTGCCCGCTAATGATACCCGCCATCAGCGGTGCATCGCCGCCTAGCTGACGCGCAAGAATATAAGCCGAGGTGGCTGTTGGCAAAGCCGCCAGCAGAATCATGACCTGCACCAGCAAGAGCCCGAAGCCTAAAAAATAGCCGATGCCGGCAGCAATCACAGGCATCACCAGCAGCTTAAGAATTGACGACATCACAAACGGCATTGAAGCGCCGCGTAACACGTTCAGTTGCAGGCCAGCACCCACCGTCATCAAGCCCATAGGTAAAGCGAGGCTGCTCAGTGGCCCCAGAGTGCCGGCCAACAGCGGGTGAAAGCCCAGCTCGAAGTAACTCCAGGCAATACCCAGCAGCGATCCGACAATCAATGGATTGGTAATGATCATCCGTAGCACCGGCAGAAGCTGTATCCGCTGGCCCGCAGTCGTCAGCGAAAACATAACGATGCACAGCAGATTCAGCATGGGCACCATAATAGCCACCACGATGGCTGTCAGCGCCAGGCCCTCATCGCCCAGCAGCATCCCCCCCGCCGCCAGTGCGACGTAGGAATTGAAGCGGGTGGCGCCTTGAAAAACCGACGAAAACACCGGGCCACTCCAGCGCCAGAAGCGCTGGATTATGGCCAGTATCAGAGTCATGGATACCAGCGTTGCACCAACCAGTACGGCAACATCGGCGTAAACCGACGGCGCCACATGCGCCTGCCCCAACTTGTACACGAGCATGGCGGGAAACAGAACGTAATAGGTAAAGCGTTCTGCCTGGGGCCAGAACTCAGGCCCGGGAAAATTCCAGCGGCGGAAAAGGTGCCCGAGGGTGATCAGCAGAACAACCGGCACCAATGCATTGAAAAAAACGTTCATTGCCCAGCCCTGAAAAATGAAAAAACCAATGCAAAGCTTGCTATAGATTTACAGACAGAACAACCAGTACCTTTCAACACTATTAAATCAGACTGTTATCAATATGTGCGCCAAAACTGTGCGCTACAACAGCGGATAGTCGTTACTAACAAACTTTCATTTTTCGGAGGAAAGTTACCAAAAACTCGGCAGGGCTGATTATTCGTCGCTGAATACGGCACAGTCACGACCGCGTTCCTTGGCCAAGTAAAGCGCCGTATCTGCGCGTTTTAGCCAACTATCAGCGGTTGTACCCGGCACCCAGGCCGCAACACCAAATGACGCCGTCACTTCTGCTGCATCTGGTGTTTTCAGTTGGTTTTTAATGGCTTTTTGAAGGTTGCTGATAAACGCACGCTGCTGCTGTGAATCAGCGCCGTTCACCAACAGCGCAAACTCTTCTCCTCCGTAACGGTAAAGACGATCACCTTTGCGGATATTGTTGGTGACAATCGTGACCAACTTTTTTAGTACGTTATCGCCGACATCGTGGCCATACTTGTCGTTCACCACTTTAAAAAAGTCCAGATCCAACATGACCAACGCCTGCTGCACATTGCTGCGTTCAGCATTAGAAAGCGCTGCGGCTATGTCTGATTCCAGGGCGCGACGGTTCATGGCACCGGTCAATGCGTCGATGGTATTCAGAATTTCCAGCAAACGAAGCTGCTTCACACCCTGGTTTGCGAACACAAAGGCGCTCATTGATGACATTATAATTGTTGCGACAAAGGAATCTAACGGGATTACATCAAAAATATCGGACAGGGCTACCAGAGTTATTCCGGCGACAAAATTAATCAGACAAGCCTCAACCGGTTTCACCAAAAAAAACATGGCCCCAAAAACCGGGTAAACCCACAAAAAACTGCCAACCCCATTCACGATGGTTATCACCACCACGCCAACAGAGATAAATATCGCGGCTACAAAGCTCGCAATTCGGATTTTTTCGGTGCGAAAAGCATAAGCCACCAACCCTACAATACCCAGCACCAAGGTCATATCAATCATTGCCGCGACGACGTTTCCTTGAACGAAGCGTATAGCGGCGAATGGCAAAACGCCCAATACAGCGACAGTGCCGAGTAATAACAATGACGATAGACGATATTTTTTTTGCAGCTGTTTAAGCACAACGCCCTCGACATCAATTGCGCCATCGCGCATAGCAACACAACAGGCTCGTAAGACTTAAGAGCACTGAACTTGATACCATGATGGTGGTCAAGCTTTACAGCGACTCACACGGCATAAAAGAACCCCCAGCGAAACCTACTGGTAACGCTGTACAATACGTTCCAGTTCACCCGCGGCGCGGGCTTCATCCAGCGCTTGCTGAAGGTCTGCCACAATGGCCGGGTCGGTTTCATTGCTGAACGCCAGGTACATGGGCGTTTCACGGAACGTAAGAACCGGCTTCAGGCCGCTAACGCCAAATTCTTTCTTGGCCACCAGCGGGCCAACCAGGCCGTCCGTTACCCAAAGGTCAGCCTGGCCCAGCACCAAGCGCCGGGTATTAACCTCACCCGAGGCTGCCATAATCACGTTAAAGCCTTGGGCAGTTAAATAATCCGACATCACATCGCCTTTGTAACCGGCAATCTGCAGGTCTTTGGCGTCGTTCAGCGAATTCAAGGTAATGTCAGAATCTGGAGCCGCGAACAAGGTCCACTGAATGGAAGCCAGCGGGCCCACCCACTGGAACTGATTGGCGCGCTCTTCGGTTTTTGCAGTACAAAATAACGCGTGATTTTTTCGGCCCTGAACCCAGTTGTACGCGTAATTCCAGGCCCGCATTTTCATCATGTAATCATAATCAACCCGAGCCAGTGCAGCTTTAACCATGTCCGTGCAAATACCGGTGATGTCTTCTTCATTATGGGCAACCGCTTTGCCGGAAAAGGTGTCGTTATAAGGCGGGTATTTTTCAGTAAAAATGTACAGTTTCTCAGCACCTACAGCTGTCGCCGTCGCGCTGAATAACAGCAGCGACAATAAGCCGTAGCTAATTCCTTTCACAGCACGAGCGGTCAGAGAATTCATGGCGGTCGGCATTCAACATGTCCTTATCACTGGTTTTGGCGCACAAGTTGCACCTTAAGTACGTTGGAATTGGACACCGTAACCACTGCTGATTGCAACCCAATCCGCCCAAACTTCTGACTCCGATCAAAGAAACGCCAAGCTAAAATCTATAGTTCTAGCTTAAGCACCCGTTAAGGCCGAGGTTGCCGTGCCTACAGTAAGGCTGGCACTGTCGTGTATTTGTCAAAGCGGCCGATTTTAAACGAAAAACACCCCGTTGCCGGGGTGTTTTTTGAGCTCAGCACAGTGCCGGGGCCGCAGGTGGCTACAACGAGAATATCGGTAAAAGCAGTGCTGGCAAAACCTCCAAGGTACTACGTGACAAGGAAGAAGCCCTCGGAGTGAGCATTATTATTCCCAAAAAGAAAAATTCGATCAGGGGCAACAAGGGACTCGACTGGCCGTTGTACAAGCTCAGACATCTGATGAAAAACGCGTTTGCCAGACTCAAGCATTGTCGGGCAGCCGCCAACCGATATGACAAACTGACTCGTCATTATGATAGCACCGTGTCATTGGCTTGCGCATTTCTCTGGCTGCCAATGTGAATTGTGAACAGCCTCTAGCAGAGTGTTGAGACGACGTTATACCGCTGGAAACCGAACGGGTGATCAGCAAGCAATACGCCAGTGTGTTTTTGGCACGATTCCTTTTACTACCGGTCTCATGGTCGCAACCGCCCTGGCTATCCTGTTCTCTTACGTCGCAGGTATTCGCTCGGTCATGTGGACCGACTCCATCATGCTGACCCTGGCGTCCATGTTGTCCCGGGACGTCTATGCCAACGTCAAGCCTGACACGAGCTTACTATCGGTAAGATCGCACCCGATCATCGCAATATTGGCGTACGGCTTTGCCCAGCTTGAACTTAACCTCATCGCGGTATTGTCCGTTGCAGCCTCTTCGGGACTGGCTGTCATGGTTCCGGCGATCATTGGCGCCTTCTACTGGCGTCGCGATACTCCAGCTGGCGTGCTCGTAAGCGTGATCGGTGCCGAAGTGACGGGTGTCGTTGGACACAGTTATCCAGCAAGCACCGAAAAATGATGGTGCCAGGCACCGCCACTAAATCAGGTACTCCCTTGGCCCGAGGAGCGGCGGAGCTGGCGATCAGAATGGGAGTGACGCGATTGGTGCAAGTACTCTGCTTGATCGGCCCTTTAACTGACCACTCGGTCGGTCAAGGATTTGATGTCCAGCTCCTGACCTTCTTTACAGGTTTCCATAACGATATAGCTGCGTGAGTCCTTAACGCCGGGCAACGCCAGTATCGTCTCACCAAGCAAGGTTCGGTATTGTTCAATATCGGCGACGCGGGCTTTGATGAGGTAGTCAAAGTTGCCGGAAACTAAATGGCACTCCTGAATTTCCGGCACGCGGATGGCTGCCTGTTTGAACTGGGCAAACACGTCGGGGCCGGTTCGGGTCAGACTGACCTCAACAAAGACCACAAGCCCCATTCCCAATCTTCCTGCGTGCAGAGTGGCTCGGTAGTGCTTGATATAGCCATCCCTTTCGAGCTTGCGAACTCTTTCAAGACAAGGGGTTGGGCTCAGATTTACTCGATTGGACAACTCATGGTTGGTCACTCGGGCATTGGTCTGCAGTTCGTCTAAAATGGCCAAATCGATGCGATCGAGTTTTCTCATGTCACCTTACCTTTCGCTTAGACATAGTTTCAAAACAGTTAATCGTGCTGTTTGGCATGAAAATAAAGATGAATCTATCGGTTTCTGGAGGATAATGAGCATTTAATTTTGCAGCGTCTATATACACTTATACTCTTGCTATGGCTCATGGGTCATCGGTAAACGTGGCCTGAACAGGAGAGTGAATATGATTATTGGTATACCAAAGGAAATTAAGAACAATGAATTCCGCGTTGGTTTAGGGCCCGAAGCTGTCCAGGAGTTAGTTGCCCACGGTCATCAGGTAGTGGTTCAGGCCAGTGCCGGTGCGGGCATTGATTTTACGGATGAGCAATACCTGGCTGCCGGTGCAAGTCTTGTGGCTTCTGCGGAGGAAGTGTTTAAGCAGGCTGAACTGATCGTAAAAGTAAAAGAACCCCAAGCCAGCGAGCGAGCTTTGCTTCGCCCTCACCATACGTTGTTTACCTACCTGCACCTTGCCCCAGATGTTGCGCAAACCAAAGAGCTGTTGCAAAGCGGAGCCACCTGCATTGCGTATGAGACCGTGACCGACGGAAAAGGCGGTTTGCCGTTGCTGGCCCCCATGTCGGAAGTTGCCGGGCGTATGAGCATCCAAGCCGGGGCTCGGTGTCTGGAAAAATCTCAGAATGGTCGAGGTATGTTGTTGGGTGGCGTGCCCGGAGTGCAGGCGGCGATGGTGGCGATCATTGGTGGTGGCGTGGTGGGCTTCGCTGCGACGCAGATGGCGGTGGGCATGGGCGCTCGCGTAGTGGTGCTGGATAAGTCCATGGAGGTGCTAAGACGCTTTGATGCGATTTTTGGAAACCGGGTTCAGACCTTATTTTCCTGTGCCAAGACAATTGAGGAAACGGTACTGCAAGCGGATGTTGTCATTGGTGGTGTGCTGATTCCGGGGGCGGCGGCGCCTAAGCTGGTGACTCGTGAGCTGATCTCGAGAATGAAGCCAGGTTCCGTGGTCGTGGATGTTGCCATTGACCAGGGCGGCTGTTTTGAAACATCAAAACCGACCACTCATGCCGATCCGACCTATGTGGTGGACGGTGTGGTGCATTACTGCGTTGCCAATATGCCCGGAGCCGTTGCCCGAACATCTACTTATGCCCTTAACAATGCGACGCTGCCTTATGTGTTGCAGATCGCCGATAAAGGCCCGCGCAAGGCCCTGGAAGACAATGAACACCTACTGAATGGGCTAAACGTAGTGAAAGGCCAGCTTACCTGTCCATCTGTAGGCGTTGCGCAAGGCATCGAGTCCATAAGTCCGAGACAGGGACTGACGTTGATCGATTGAGATCGCGCGCTCGTCAAGTAGTGTGTCCACCCACACCGAGTTCGCTTTCGAGCGGTGGGGGCGCTGCTTGATTGGCTAACAGCGCCCACGGGGTTTGCTTCAGCCTGAAATTCCCGTCTTACTATGGAATTAACGCCAGCTCGGCATCACGCTCCTCGCGGCTAGGGCGAAGTTGCGGCAGGCCTTTTTGTTGACGGCGCAAGCCCAACCAGTAAAGCAGAGGCGCCGCAATGAAGATCGATGAGCTAGTACCCACTACAATGCCGAACAGCATCGGCAGAGCAAAACTGGACACCGCGCTGCCGCCTGCAATGCCCATGGGCAGCAGGGCCAGCAGGGTGGTGACCGAGGTAAACACGGTGCGGGTCAAGGTAGACGATATGCTTTCGTTCAGCAGTTGCAGCATGGGTTTGCCTGGGGTCAGCCGTAGATTTTCCCGAACCCGGTCGAACACCACCACTTTGTCGTTTACCGAATAGCCAATCAGCGCCAGCAAAGCCGCAACCGCCGTTAAGTTAAACTCAAGACCGGTAAGCGCAAAAAAGCCGATGGTTTTTGTCAGGTCCAGCGCAATGGTCAAGGTTGCGGCGGCTGCAAAATGGGATTCAAAGCGAATCCACAAGTAGGCCAACATGCCGGCACCCGCCAGCAGAATCGCCAGAATCGTAGCATCGGAAAAACCGCCGCTGACTTTCGGCCCGACCATGTCTACTTTTGGGAATTCGGCCGTTGGCGAAAGAGTGCGCACCGCGGTTTTCAGCGAATCCACTACGCCGTCGGCCTTACTATCTGAATCACTCGCTGAATGGTTCAGCACGGGCAAGCGCACCAGATACTGGCCTGCATCCGCCGGGCCTGACTCCTGAATCGCCGCACCGCCCAAGCCTGCGCTGGCCAGAGCCTGGCGCAGCTGCTCTACGCTGGTGTTTTCGGCTCGCACTTCCACCAGGGTGCCCCCGGTAAAGTCCACGCCGTATTGCAGTCCCGAGCCAAAAAACAGCACGATAGAGCCAATCGAAAGCAAGGCCGATAACGCCAAACCGATGAAACGGCCGCGCAGAAAATCGACACCGCGCGCGGCCAATCGGTCCAGCGTTTTTATGCCGTGAATGGCCAGAGGCTGACGGCCCATGGCCCGCACCCGCCATTCCATCAACAAGCGGGTGACCGCAATGGCCGTGAACATCGACGTCAACAAACCAATGCCAATGGTGACGGCAAAACCGCGTACCGGGCCGCTGCCGAACATAAGCAGTAAGCTGATAGCAATCAGCGTGGTCATGTTGGAGTCCAGAATAGTGCTGTAAGCGCGACTAAAACCCTGGCGCACCGCCATAGGGGCAGAAAGACCGTTACGGGTTTCCTCGCGGATGCGCTCGTTAATCAGAATGTTGGCGTCTACCGCCATACCAATGGTTAGGATAATACCGGCAATGCCGGGCAGAGTCAGCGTGGCGCCAAGCACGCTCAGCACACCGAATACCAGGCCGACGTTCACCGCCAGGCCCACACAGGCAATCGCGCCCCAGCGGCCGTAAAGGCCCAGCATAAAGGCGAATACCAAAGCCGCGCCCAGTAATCCGGTACTTAACCCCATGGCAATGGCATCGCTGCCCAAGTCTGGCCCAACAGTCCGTTCTTCCAGCACTTTTAACGGCACTGGCAAGGCGCCACCGCGCAGTAACAGGGCCAGGTTGCCGGCTTCGGCGCTGGTAAAACCACCACTGATTTCACCGCTGCCGCCGGCAATGGCACTGCGAATCACCGGCGCAGTGATCACTTCACCATCCAGCACCACCGCCAGCGGCCGGCCGATGTTAGCGCGGGTCATCTCGCCAAACTGGCGCGCGCCATCGCTGTCGAGCTTGAAGTTCACCACCGGTTGCCCGTTGTCAGAGTTAAAGCCTAGCTGGGCATCGCTGATGTGCTGGCCTTCCATCGCCACCCGCCGCTCCAGACTGTAGCGCTCGCCTTCCGCGCTACCCGGCAGATTCATTAGCGCTTCGTTATTGCTATTGGCGACCCAGTGAAAGGTCATTTTTGCGGTAGTACCGAGCAGTTTGCGAATACTGCTGGGGTCGGCCACGCCGGGCATCTGCACTAGAATGCCATCGTTTCCCTGGCGGGTGATGCTGGGTTCTACCAAACCGCTTTCGTCCAATCGCTGGCGTACCACTTCCAGACTGCGCTCGATCGCATCATTGGTTAACGCAGTAATGCGGCTGTCACTCAACGTCAACGTTAACTGACCGCCCTCTATCAAAACGTCGAAGCGTCGGGTGCCGTCGCTGTTGTCGCGAGCTAGAGCGCGGGCCACGGTGGCAGCCGCTTGCAGCTGCTCCGGCTTCTTCGCCATAACCACTACCGCGCCACTTTCCGCTTTTGGCCTGACACCGGTCACCCCTGCGGCTACCAGCTTCGGCCCAAGTTCCTCTGCAATGGTGCGGGTTTCGGCATCAAACAGCTCGGCGGTGTCGGCCGCCAGCAACAGATGCGAGCCACCTTGCAAATCAAGTCCTAACGATATTGTGGTACTGGTGTACCAGGCGGGAAGTTTAGCAACGGCTTGCGCTGGCAACAGATTTGGCAGCGCAGCTAACAGGCCCAACAGTATAACCAAGCCGTAGACCAGAGCTCGGGCTTTCATAGATTTCATGGCACATCCTCACAGACGACGCCTGTCGGCAGCTTTAGCAACGGCAGGCAAGCGTAATAACGGGAATTTCGGGCAGTGCGAAAAACAGTCGTTATGGCGTTAAGTCAGAGGAGGAGCCCGCAGAATGGGCCAGAAATTGGGAGGATGGCGAACGACATGCCCGGCAACAGGGTAGAAAACCGCCTCTTGGCTGCCGGACTGCGGCAATAATAGAGATACCCATGCAGAAGGCGATGGCGAGTTGTCGCCGCGGTCTGGCGCTGTCGCCACAAACCGCAGACGACTGCCCTGATCGCTGGCCACCAGAGCCTGAACAGTGTGCTTGGTATAACCGAGGTCAGAGTTTGCAGCCGGGGCAGAAAAACCATTCAACAACAACCCGAGAGCCAACACCGCCAGCAGCAATGACAACCGGTAACCGAAGCGCGCGGCTGGCAGAAAAGTTTGGCAATGGCGTGGGTGCATGGGGGTATCTCGCTGGTTCGGCGACTAATATGGGGCCGGCGCTGTAAATCGTCAACTCAGTGTTTCCACTATTGTAATAGGGTTTCAATGAAAGGCAGCGGCACACAACGGGGAACTCCCAGCATTGTTGCGAGTCACACCGCGCCAACAGCTGTCATTTTTAAGGAGTGAGGATGCTTTCCGTAAATCTGGGGCCACTTAACTTGCCAATGGGCCATCTGCTGCTAATATTCGCCTTCATAGTGGCGCTGATAACCGGTGCTATAGCCGGGCGTAAAGAAGGTGTCCCCATCGCTGGCACCCTGGCGGATATTTTTCTGGTGGCGCTGCTGACAGCGCGCATTGGCTTTGTTGCGCTTTACTTTGAATATTACCGCGATGACCTGCTGGGCATTATTGATATTCGTGATGGCGGTTTCAGTGTGCTGGCCGGTATTGCCGGAGCGTTGGTGTTTATCACCTGGCGCATGCGCCGGCACGCACGAATACGCCGCCCACTGGCCATTGCCATGACAGCGGGCCTGATCAGTTGGGGCGCAATTGCCGGGCTAATCGCCCTGATGGAGCAACAAACCTCCAGCTTGCCCCAAGCCAGCCTCGCCACTCTTGATGGCAAGCCTGTACAGTTATCTGAACTGGCTCCGGGCACACCCATGGTGGTGAATCTGTGGGCCACCTGGTGCCCACCCTGCATTCGGGAAATGCCGGTATTGGAGCAGGCGCAGAAAGATAATCCCGGTGTGGCCTTTGTTTTTGTCAATCAGGGTGAACAACCGGAAACGATTCGCCGTTTTATGCAAGAGCAGGGCCTAAGCTTGACGAACCTGATGACCGATTTCGGCGGCAGTCTGGGCCGTAATACCGGCAGCCACGGCCTGCCTACTACCCTGTTTTATAACGCTGAAGGCCGACAAGTGGATGCTCATATGGGCGAGCTGTCTAATGCCACCCTGGCCAGCAATCTGGAAAAGCTTGAGGTTCCCTGAGCCGTAATCAACGTATCTGACCCTATAGGAGAAAATTGTTATGGCTTCACCCGCCACCTTTACAGCCAGCGCACTTGCAATCCATAAACCAGGCCGCTGGCAGCCATTGCAAATGGCGGCTTTGGCCGCAGCCACTCTGAGCGCCAGTGGCATCGCCTTCGCCCAGGAAAGCTACCCGCCTGCGGTGCAACTGTTGATTGACCGCGGCGTATCCATTGCTGACAGTTTCGAAGCGCCCGGCGGCCTGACCGGCTACGCCGGCGATATGCAGGGTCGGCCAGTCGCGTTTTACCTGACGCCTGACGGCAACCATATTATTGTGGGCCCGATGCTGAATGCCAGTGGTGACAACCTCACCGAACCAAAAATACAGGAACTGGTACAGGGCCCGCTGAACCAGAAAGCCTGGGCACAAATGGAAGACAGCGCCTGGATACTAGATGGCAGCGCCGATGCGCCGGTCATCGTGTATACCTTTACCGATCCCAACTGCCCCTACTGCCACCGTTTCCGCCAAGCCGCAGAGCCCTGGATTGAGGCCGGCAAAGTGCAGCTGCGCCACGTGATGGTGGGCATACTGCGCGAGGACAGCCTGTCTAAAGCCGCCACCATTCTGGGCGCAGACGACCCCCAGGCTGCCCTGCGTAACAACCAGCAAAGTTACAACAACGGCGGCATAGAGGTGGACCGCGAGCTGGTCAGTGCCAACAACAAACGCATCACCGCCAACAACCGTTTGATGGGCGAACTGGGGCTTAACGCTACCCCCAGCACCTATTACAAAGATGAAAATGGCCAAATCCAAATGCAACAAGGCTTACCGCGCCCAGAAGACATGCCAACAGTGATGGGGAGTGCCCAGCCCTAACGGTTTTGCCATAGTGTTTTATCGTCAGTGATCCGTACGTTGATACGGCTCGTTGTTTGACCCTGATCCGCAAGCAATCTAGGTTTGATAGATAGGTTCAAAGTGTTTCAGTCCAACGGGCTGATTGACCCTTCTGCCACTGACCTGCTGGTGGAGCTTGAAAAATGGGCCAAAGGCCTGAAATCCATGCGGTAACAGCACAACACGCCCGGACCCAATGACACCGTTAACTGGCCGTAGTAAACTGGCCAAAATCCGGAATTTATAAACACCGCCGTATCCTGCTCCGCTATACAAAAGGATACGGTGGTGTTTTTTTAGCTTACGAGGCTCTATGACTTCTATTGCACCCGTCCCTTCAGAATCCGCATCAGCATCGTCCGTCAACCCGGTGCTTGACCTGCTTAGCCGCCACCGTTCCATTCGCAAGTTTACTGACCAGAAAATTCCGGCCGAGCTGCTGTCTAATCTGCTGCACGCCGGCCAATGCGCCGCTACCTCCAGCCACGTGCAGGCTTACACGCTGATTCACGTAGTTGACACGGCAAAGCGTGAGCGTTTGGTCGAGCTAACCGGTGGACAAGGTTACGTGGCTTCCGCCTCGGATTTTTTCGTGTTCTGCGCCGATATGAAGCGCCCGACCGAAGCTGCCGCAAGAGCTGGCGCCGAAATAATTACCGGCACCACCGAGCAGTTGCTGGTGGCCAGCATAGACGCAGCAATGATGGCGCAGAACCTTGTGGTGGCAGCAGAATCTGAAGGGCTGGGCATTTGCTACATCGGTGGTATCCGTAATGACCCGGCTGCTGTTAGCGACCTGCTGAACCTGCCCGATCAGGTGTATCCGGTATTCGGCCTGTGTCTGGGCTATCCGGACCAGGATCCCCAGGTGAAGCCACGCCTGCCACTTAGCGTCATCGTGAAAATGGACAGTTACAACAGCGAACAGGACAACGCGCTGATTGATGGCTTTGACGCCACTATGGAAACCTATTACAGCGAGCGCCTCGGCGGTAATAAGTCCAGCAACTGGTCGAAGCAGCTTAAACCCCTGTTCACCAGCAAGCTGCGCCTGCATCTGAAGGAGTTTCTGGAAAAGCGCGGCTTGGGCCGGCAATAGGCGGCACTTCGGAATGGTGGTAAATCGGGGACAGATTTGAAATCTGTCCCCTTTGGAGATATAGGCGTGGCATTCAGGGACAGATTTGAAATCTGTCCCTGGCTCCTGATGTGATGCGTATCAGGGCGTGACCTTCTCCCACACTGTCAGCTCTGACAGGCTGTGCTGAAATTTATTGCGGGTTTCACGAATCACGAACGGCAGGCTGCGCGGCGCGCTCATCAAGCGGAAGTGCGGCGCTAGCAAGTCTTTTAGACCGTCCAGAGTGCTGTAATTTTCACCGTCTTTCTTGTACCCACCAACCCATTTTTCCCGCGGAGTGTATTCTTCCAACCAGGTATAAGGTGAGGCAATCACCAGCACGCCATTGTCGTTCAGACGCTCGTGAATGCGAGTCAGAAACTGCGCCGGATCGTATAGGCGGTCAATCAGGTTGCCAGCCACAATCAGGTCATAGTTATTGAACAACGGCTTCAGGTTACAAGCGTCGCCCTGATGGAACGCCACACGCCCGGCGGACTCGGTCAAGCCTAACTCCTCTAGTGTGCGCTCGTGGTAGCTCACCAGATCGCCCTCTTCGGGAAGGGCGTAGCGAATCACTTTCTGTTCTGCCATCTCTACCCCTTTCTGGATGAAATTGGCTGAAAAGTCGATGCCATCCACATGCTCGAAGCGGGTAGCCAGTTCAAAACTGGTTCGACCACAAGCACAACCAATATCCAGGGCGCGACCGTAGCTTACGCCACTTTGGTCAGCCGTAGAGCGTTCGTCGAGGGCGGCAATGCCCGCCATCGCCAATTCTTTAGGGAAGTTGGCTTCGCCGTGCCAGTTTTCGCCGAAATTAAATTCCGAGTACTGGGCAAGGATTACATCGTTTTCGTAATATGCGCTGGGGTGCTTCAATTCGGCCTCCGAGGCCACATAGCGGAATCCCGCATGCTGGAAGAAATGACGGCGGAACGCATAGCGGGCACTGAGCCGCGCCTCGTTACCGCAAGAAATCCACGACCCACCTTTAATCAGGTTGTGGCGATTATCAAATGTAGGTGTGGTGAAATCATCGTACAACGGATGCACCTCAAACCCGGCAAATGGGTACATCGGCGTTTCAGTCCACTGCCACACGTTACCAACAACATCAAACCACTGGCCATGGCGGAAGCGAGTAACCGAGCATGCAGACGCGCCATGATCCAGGTGCAAGTTGGCCGCAGCAGGCTCGACGCCTACTTCCGCTACCTGAGCCACTTCGGCCAGGCGGTGCCATTCGTCTTCGGTGGGCAGTCGCACAGGGCGGCCACTATCCACCGCTTTCCATTCGCAGAAGGCTTTGGCTTCGTGGTAATTCACCTCCGCTGGCCAATCCCAACGCATTTCCACTTCTTCGGTCATCAATCGCAAAAACCATTGATTATGCCACACCCAGAAAGTGGGGTGACTGGCTTTGACAAATGCTCTCCAGCCCAGGCCCTCTTCGCTCCAGTAGGCATCTTGGCTGTAGCCACCGGCTTCAACAAATTCTAAAAATTCTTGATTGCTCACCAAATATTTTGATGCATCGAACATGTCTATATTGGCTTCATGGCTGCCATATTCGTTGTCCCAACCGTAATATTCACCACCAACCGGCAGGCCCAGAGACACATCGCCCGCCGCCACCGGCAGCAGTTCGTTCTGCGGTGCTTGCCCGCTCTGGGTGTTGGGCGCCCACTCTGGCTGCGGCTGCACGTACTCCAGCTTTTGCTGACGGATCAGCACCGATGAAGTTTCCAGATGAATGCGCTCGTGATCAATACCCATCAAAATCGGCCAGAACGGGCTCTTCCAGCTCACCGGCAACTGCAAAGGCAAGGTGCGAATAAGATCCACCATCATGGCCCGGACTTTTTGGCGATAGGCCATAACCGCCGACACTTTAGGCCAGGCGTAGTTGCCTTCGTTCAGATCGTCCCAGCTCATTTCATCCACGCCCACCGCAAAGGTCGACTCCATTAGAGGATCAATACGCTCGGGCAGAATCTTTGCCAGCACCAACTTATTAACAAAAAAGGTGGCGGTATGGCCCAAATAAAACATCAGTGGGTGGCGCAGAGGTATCGACTTCTTAAAATAGGCGTCGTCACCGGCCAATGTTGTAAACAGGGATTCGTAGGTGTCAAAAGTGTCGCAAAAACAACGCTCGATTTCCTCGCGTTTTTGCTGTGCGTCACCTTCGGCCAGATTGACCGTGCGGCTAAATGGCTCAGCCGGCTTGGTGGCAGGGTCCGGCGCGGCCGCCAACTCAGCGATTTTTTCAGTCACAGTTCTCTCCTGATTCCTTTCTATTTCTGATTATTTAAACAGCATGGATATAACCACCGAACTGCTTGTAGGCGAGTTCTGATATGGGGGGGATGTACGCTGATGCCGGGAAAACAGCTTCATTCGCCCTGGATTTTTTGCCCCTGGGCCGGATGCCAAGGTTCCAGTAACGACTTCAGGCCAGGCGCACCCTCTGTAAGTAGCTGGAGGTGAGGGAAAGGTATTTCAATACCTGCGTTGTCCAGCGCCTGTTTCACCCGTTCACGCAATTCGGCAATGATGCGCAGCGGCACACCCAGATTGTCTGGGCTAATCCACATCTAAATTTCAAGATCGACCGACGACGCGCTGAGACTGTCCACCATAACCCTCGGCGCCAGCGACTCTTTGCACCAAACCGCGCCAACATCACCAGCACTTAACCGATCACATAAGCCGCATCCGAGCTCCAGTTAACGTGCCCGGCGCCAAAGGCGCTCAGGGTATTGCCCAGGTTCTCCCTTAACGGCTCTATTAAAGGTGGCACGCAAGCTTTCCGCCCTAGCAAACTCCCGCCATTAACGGCGCCAGAATAACGGCAGCCTTCCGTGAATTATGCCCCCTCGGACTTACAGTACCGATTCCACGGCCTGCGTTACCTGTTTGTCACCAGGGCGTACGCTGCTGGGGAAAGACTCCACCACCTCGCCGAGATCGTTCAACAGGTATTTCGTGAAATTCCACCGCGGCGGCTGGCTCTGTTGATTAATGTGGGCGAACACAGGCGTTGCGCCCGCACCGGTGACCGGCCCGGGGGCGATCATGGTGAAGGTAACGCCGAAATTTTTGAAACAGATGGTGGCTGCTTCCTCTTCGGTGTCCGCCTCCTGACGGAAATCGTTGCTGGCAAAGCCAACCACCACAAGGCCTTTTTTACCGTAGCGCTGATGCAACTGTTCAAGGCCTTTGAACTGGTTAGTGAAACCACAAAAACTGGCGGTATTTACCACCAACATTGGTTTTCCAGCGGCCAGTTCGCAAAGATTGACGCTTTCGCTAGAATGAAGTTTCGGCAGGTCGTGATCCAAAAAAGCCGGGCAAAGCGCTGTTTCGTCTGCCACAACCGGCCCAGCTCCCCACAGCAAAACCAGTGCAACGCTGATTGGCCATCTGAACATAATGTGTCTCCTGTTATTCTCGACAATAATAAACGAAATTACGCCACGGTGGCCGCAACGGTTTGCTGCGCCGCCGTTCTTTGCGGCCGGGAATCCATAAACGTTCAGGAGCCAAACAATGACATTACCAATTTTTCATGTATTTCTGTCCCACGGACTGGAAAGTGGCCCCGGCAGTACTAAGATTCAAGCTATGAAAACAATCTCGGAAAAATACCCGGGCGTGGTGGCCGAGGCGGTAGACCATCGCAGCAGTAAAGACCCAACAACCCGCCTGAAGCAGATGCAGGCCGCTATGGAACGAGTTGGGGCTGACCCTCAGCGCACCGTTTTAGCAGGGTCTAGCATGGGCGGCTGGGTGTGCGCTCAAACGAGTGCGATAACCCCCGTACTGGGCTGCTTTTTATTAGCCCCCGCGCTGGCACTAAGAAGCTATCCACAATCCAGACCGCAGATTTCTGCCACTTTCAGCCAGATTATTCATGGTTGGGAAGATGACGTTGTACCGGTAATGCCTGTGCTGGAGTTGGCACAGCAGCAACGCATCAGCGCCCTTGTACTGAACGATGGCCACCGGCTTGAAAACAGCGTACAGCGAATAACCCAAGAGTTTGAACGTTTTTTAAAAACATGCTTGGAAAACCGGAATACGCCTTAATTCCAAAAGGTTATTGATCAGAAAAAGATAGCAAGCGAAGCGTAGGTTTTTATCTGTAAACTTGCGCTTCACTCTTTGTTTTGCCAGTGTAAAGGTAGAAGAAAAACCAATTCAAAAAAAGAAGCGGAGATTACGCAATGAGCAGCATGAGTAAATTCAAGAAACTGGCATGCATTTCCGCGCTGACGTTCGCGGCCCTGACCGCAGCCAACTCGGTAAACGCTGCCAACTGGCGCTATGCCCATGAAGAATACGAAGGCGATGTTCAAGACGTTTTCGCTTACAAGTTTAAAGAGTACGTCGAAGACAATTCCAAAAACACGGTGCAGGTCTTCCGCTTCGGTGAACTCGGCGAGTCTGATGACATCATGGAACAGACCCAGGCCGGCATTCTGAATTTTGTAAACCAGTCTCCCGGCTTTACCGGTGCCCTGATTCCGGAAGCGCAAATTTTCTTCATCCCTTATCTGATGCCCACAGACATGAATTCGGTAGTGACCTTTTTTCGTGAAAGTAAGGCGATTAACGAAGACTTCCCTAAGCTTTACGCAGAGCAAGGCCTAACATTGCTGAAAATGTATCCGGAAGGTGAAATGGTAGTCACTCTTGATGAGCCCATTACCACACCGGCAGAGCTGCAAAACAAAAAAATTCGCGTGATGACTAATCCGCTGCTGTCGGAAACCTATTCCGCCTTTGGTGCCACGCCTACGCCCCTGCCTTGGGGTGAAGTTTACGGAGCATTGCAGACCAACATGATTCAGGGCCAGGAAAACCCGATTTTCTGGATCCAGTCTGGCGGTCTTTACGAAGTGTCACCCCACCTGATCTTCACCGGTCATGGCTGGTTTACCACCGCAATGATGGCCAACCAGAATTTCTACGAAAGCCTGTCGGATGCAGACAAAGCGTTGGTGCGCGAAGCGTCTGATTTCGCCTTTGAAGAAATTCTTGATCATATCGACGGCCTGGCCGACGAAGCTCTGGCAAAAATCCAGGCAAGCAGTGACGAAGTCACCGTGACACGCCTGAACGAAGAACAGATCGCCGAGTTCCGCAAGCGTGCCCCACAGGTTGAGGCGAAGTTTGTTGAAATGTCCGGCGATAGCGGTCAGCAACTGCTGAACCAGTTCAAACAAGATTTGAAAGACATCCAAAACAAATAACGAGTATTCTATTCGTAATTCCTAGCCCCGCGAGCACTTGCCTGCGGGGCTCAATGATTAACCCCGCCCAGCCGGGGCCTTTCCCCTACCGGCCGGGTCTTTGCCACTCCGGAACATAGCCCATGACCGAAAACTCCCCGGATTTAGACGACACCGGCCATTATGACTCGGGATTGCCTGGCTTCCTGGGAACCATCGATGAATGGATCGCCAAAACCGAAGCAGTAATGCTTGCCGCTGGCGTCATTTTGATGGCACTGAACACCTGCGTGAACGTGATTGCCCGCTTTGTATTCGGCGAAGGCATGTTTTTCTCCGGCGAGATCAACCGTATTCTCATTATTTTGGTTACCTTCGCCGGCATTGGCTACGCCGCCCGCCACGGGCGCCACATTCGCATGTCAGCGATTTACGACGCCGTTCCCGCTAGGGGCCGAAAAGTGTTGATGATCATTATCGCTCTGTTCACCGCCGCGATGATGTTCTTCTTGTGCTACCACTCCTACGGCTACATCGTTACTTTGTACGATCGCGGTCGGATTCTACCCGCGTTGGGCATAGAAATTTGGATGATCTATGTTTGGGCACCCATCGGTTTTGCCGTTACCGGCATTCAGTATTTGCTAACCGCCGTCAAGAATTTAACCAGTAAAGACGTGTACTTATCCACCGGTTTGGTGGACGGCTATGCAGAGACCGAAACCGAAGTTTAAAGCAGCATGAATCAGACCAGACTCTGAGCAGACCATAAAAGGCAAGAATCATGGCAACAATACTGATGGTCATTATGATCGGGCTACTGCTAATGGGTTTCCCGATGATGATCCCGCTGACAACCGCTGCTGTTGTCGGCTTTGTAATGATGTTCGACGGCTTCGGCCAGATGGGCACTTTTATTCAGCAAATGATGGGCGGTATTCGCCCCGCGTCGCTGATTGCGGTGCCGATGTTCATTCTAGCCGCAGACATTATGACCCGCGGCCAGTCAGCTGATCGCCTGATCAATATGGTGATGGCGTTTATTGGCCACATCAAGGGCGGGCTGGCTATTAGCGCGGCCACCTCCTGCACCCTGTTTGGGGCGGTTTCGGGCTCTACCCAGGCCACCGTGGTAGCTGTAGGTTCACCGTTGCGGCCGAAAATGTTGAAAGCAGGTTATTCCGATTCTTTTACCCTGGCGCTGATTATTAACGCCAGTGATATTGCGTTTTTGATTCCCCCCAGCATTGGTATGATTATTTACGGGGTTGTCTCGCAAACCTCTATAGCTGAACTGTTTATCGCCGGCATTGGCCCGGGCCTAATGATTCTGTTCATGTTTTCACTCTATTGCCTGTTCTACGCCTATAAGAACAACGTGCCCACCGAACCCAAGGCCACCTGGGGCGAACGCGCGGTCGCCGTGCGCGATGCTATGTGGCCGTTGTTTTTCCCGGTCATTATTGTTGGTGGTATTTACGGCGGTATATTCAGCCCCACCGAAGCCGCAGCCGTGTGCGTGCTGTATGCCTTCTTGCTGGAATTTCTGATTTTCCGCTCGCTCAAGCTCGCGGACATTTATCGCATCGCTAAATCCACCGGCCTGATCACCGCCGTGGTGTTTATTCTGGTGGCCGTGGGTAACGGCTTTTCATGGATTCTGTCGTTTGCACAGATCCCTCAAGCCATTCTGGAGTCGGTGGGTATCAATGAGGCCGGCCCGGTTGGCGTTCTGGTTACCATCTGTGTCGCGTTCTTTATCGCCTGCATGTTTGTGGACCCGATTGTGGTGATTCTGGTGCTGACGCCAATATTTGCGCCGGCCATTCAAGCCACCGGACTAGACCCGGTGCTGGTGGGTGTGCTGATCACCTTGCAGGTGGCCATCGGCTCTGCCACACCGCCATTTGGCTGCGACATATTTACCGCCATCGCCATTTTTAAACGGCCGTATATGGATGTAATCCGCGGCACACCGCCGTTCATTGCGATGCTGATCGTCGCGGCCGGATTGATTATCGCGTTCCCGCAAATTGCACTGTTCTTGCGCGACCTGGCCTTTCCGGCCTAATCAGGAGACAACGGAATGTTCAAACGCATATTAGTCGCCATCGATGGTTCAAAAAACTCAATGAACGCGCTGGACAAAGCCATCGGCTTACAAAGGCTGATTCCTGACGTCGAGATCTTTCTGCTGTGCGTGTACAAGCACCACAGCCTGTTTGAGGCGTCTTTGTCCATCAACCGCCCTGACAGCATGGACATCCCCGACAAGATACTTTCAGAGTACGCCAAGGAGGTTGTAAATCACGCCAAAGAACATGCCAAAGAGCAGAACGCCACTCACGTGCGCGGTTTTGTCAAAAGCGGGCGGCCTTCCAAAGTGATCGTACAGTTCGCCCAGGATAAAGAAGCTGACCTGATTGTAGTGGGAACCCGAGGCACCCACAGTGACAAGGACGGCATATTGCTGGGCAGCGTGTCGCACCGGGTAACCAGCCACGCCAAGTGCCCGGTGTTGGTAGTCTGACCGGCCCGACCTCAACCGCTGGAAGACACCTCCACGCGGTTGCGGCCGTTCCGTTTCGCTCGATAAAGCGCCTTATCGGCCAACCCCATCAGCTTTTCTGGATTGAGGGTACTGTCCGGCCAATTGGCCACCCCCACTGAAATCGTCAAAGGCCGCAAAGCCACACCCTCATGCTCAAGCCTGAGGCTCTGTACCCGCTCACACAGCCCCGTCGCTTTTGCCTTCGCCTGGGCGCTGCTGGCACCGGCCATGATTATCACAAATTCCTCGCCGCCATAGCGGCAAACCACATCGCTTTCGCGAAACGCTGGCGCCAACTCACTGGCAATGCGTTGCAGCACCAGATCGCCAACTTCATGGCCGTAATCGTCATTGAAGCGTTTAAAGTGGTCCACATCCGCAATCAATAACGTCAGCGGGCGTTGACTGCGCAGACACACCGCCCGCTCGTGTTTTATCAATCGGTCGAAAAAGCGGCGATTGTGCAGCCCAGTGAGCGCGTCTTCGTAAGAAAATTTCTGTAAATCATCCTGTAATAATACACCGGACAGCGTAAGCCCTATTTTCTGGATAATCTGATCCATTGAAAAATACAGACGGGCGATGCCATATTCCGTTGTGTTGGCAGAAAAGTATTCCGGCACTTCCAGCTGCAACAAACCAATCGTGTGTATCCCACTCTCAGCCTGTTGCACGTTAATCCATAAACACAGGCTGTGTAGAGCGGTGGGCAAATCGGTATCGTCTGACGGCAAGTCCCGGATATCCGCAAACAGACGAGTAGGCGGCGGCAGGTTTATTAAGCCATCAAACGTCTCTGGCAGCGTGCTGGAGTTGGTGAAAGGGCTGGAAGGGTTCGAGTTGTAACCCCAGCTCACAACCTGGCGCCAGCAGTCCTCAGGCAAGTAGGTGCATAGCGCATCCGGCTGGTAAAGGACACCCCGTAGTGGACTGGTCAAGTCAGGAAGTTCGAGCACAAGCAATTCCATGGCCTGGGTTAACGAAACGCAGCGCTGCAGGCCCGCGACAACGACGTCGGACAGGTGGTTTTTCTCATTTTCAAACGTCAACAGTTTTACTCGCCGGCGCTCACGGAGGGTCAGTGCCTCGGCTTTTGCCGTGCGTTCAGCCACCTCCTGTTCAAGGCGCGCGTTCATTTGCTGGAGCTGGATTTGGATTTGACGGTAATGTGCCACTGAAATGCTGACAACCACCAGCAGAAATAACAGAACACCCCAGCTAACGGGCACTCTTACCCAAGGCAGGAATCCGTGAGCCACCGCCATATCGGCTATCAATAAAAGACAGTAAATACCAAATGCCGCCAGCAACAGTCGCTGCTCACCAGACATCTGGCGAATGTCGAACAACGCCATGGCCGACATGATGATCAAAGACACCAGAAACAGACCGTCAAACACTGGATAGGTAGATGCCAGAGTGACCAGCCCCAAAAGCGATGCCCCCAGCGCCAGCACCAGGTACAGCAGATGCAGTTGCCACAGCCGTCTGAGCAACCGCGCTGGCCTTGTTCCATGCCACTGCGTCAGCATCACCCCCAAAGCAACCGGCACCATGTAATAAGAGCCGGCTTCCAGATATTCCCACACTAACGGTTGGTGCCACAGCAGCTGGCTCGCATCAGTGCCGGCAAGCAGCAGGAGTGCTGAGCTGGAGGCAAATAAAGCAATGCCACTAAAGCCCTGATCGTCTTTGCGCACGAACGCAAAAACCGCAGCCAGCAGTGCCAGCAGCGCGCACATTCCAGCCACGATCAGTGATTTTATCGAGTTTTTCAGAATATAGGGCACCAAGGCCTGCTGCTCCATAACAGCCACTTTGCCCCACAAGCCAATATCGATGTAGTTGGAATAAATTCTGAAATACAGGGGCTTGTCGTGGTAATCCGGCGGCAGTGCAATAGCATGCCAGGGCCAGCCAGCAAACTCACCACGGCCCTCGGCATCGAACTCACCAAACTGGTAAATCTGCCGGTCGCCTTGCCAGACCTGCACAATCAGATCAACACTGAATATATAGAGCATCGGATTGTGCCAGTGGCCGGCCGGCAGCGTTACCCGGTACCAAACGTTATTACGACCATTCCGGTCGGGCGGGTTTGAGGGGAAATCAATGGCAGACCACTGATCCAGAGCGGACGTTTCTGTCCATGTAGGGACACCGTTGGCGTCTATCGGGGAGTCGCCCCAGCGATATTCCCAGCCTTCGGTGACCGGTTGACTGGCAGCAGAGGCAACTGAAGAACCTATCGCCAACCAACACAGGGCAGCAACAATAAGGCACGAGAGTGTCAGACGGAGGGGTGCCAAGAACATCGAAGAAAGCGGCCTTCCAGCTGTGGCGATCACGTGATTGTAGATCATTGCCATGTCTGACACCTACATTTACGACACATAAACGGCTGCGAGTTCGCTTTTATACTCGTCGGCCTGCCCGGCCGCTATTGCCACCAGGCAGGCCGCTTATAGTAGGTCAGATTACCGACCCGACTTTAGTTTTTCCCAATACTTGGCGTAAATCTGCATTGCTTCATCGCCAATGTCGGTCTGGAATTCAGCATTCACCATGTCTGCCGCCGTGGGGTAGCTGGCGCGATCATTGGCAACCGAATCCTCTAGCAGCTCACGGGCAGGCAGCACCGGTGTGGCATAGCCGATTTCTGTACTGATCAAGGCAGCAATTTCCGGGCGCAGCACAAAGCTGATGAACTTGTGGGCGGCATCTGGGTTCTTCGCATTCTTCGGAATAACGAAGCTGTCGAGCCACACAATAATGCCTTCTTCCGGATACACGTATTCCAGCGATTCCAGGACGTCTTTGCCCATCACCGCTTCACCGTTCCAGATCATGCCAATATCCACTTCGCCTTCCAGAAACGGCATGCGCGGGGCATCGGAGTTGAAGGTTCTTACCGAAGGCATCAATTCGGTGAGCTTTTCATAAGCCTCTTTAATCTGCTGCGGGTCGGTGCTATTACCGGAGTAACCCAACACCCGCAGCGCCAGGTGGAACACTTCGCGCATGTCGTTGGTCAGAATAACCCGGCCGTTAAAGCGCTCCTCCCACAAATCCGCCCAGGCAGTGACCGGCTCACCGTCGATGGTGGCAGTATCTACGCCCAGCCCGGTGGTGCCCCACATGTAAGGCACGCTGTATTCGTTGCCCTTATCGATATCCAGATTAATCAGCTCCGGGTCAAGCTGGTCAAAGCCTTCAATCTTGCTGCGATCAATCGGCATCAGCAGGCCTTCGTTGCGCATTTTGCTCACGAAGTAGGTGGACGGCACGGCCAGATCATAGGCCGCGCTGTCGTCCAGCAATTTCAAGCGGGCGTACATGGCCTCGTTGCTGTCATAGGTGGTGTATACCACCTGTATACCGGTTTCTTCCTCGAAGCGGGTCATCACTTCCTGAGGCATATATTCAGACCAGTTGTACAGGTTCAGTACCTTGGGCTCTTCCGAGCTACAGCCGACAAGGCCAGCCGTCAGTATTCCCGCCAATGCCAATTTTTTCATTGTTTGTTCCTCATCAATATCCATTGCGACAACAACAGCATCACCAGTGAAAACACCAGTAACAAAGTGCCTAAAGCGTTTACTTCAGGTTTTAGGCCCACACGCACCATAGAGTAGATGCGCAGGGGCAATATTTCGTAACTGGGTCCGCTAACAAAGGTGCTGACGACCACATCATCCATGGACAGTGTAAAGCCCAGCAGCCAACCCGCCATCAGCGCCGGCATAATCGCCGGAATCAGCACGGTGCGGGTCATGGTGAAGTCGTTGGCGCCCAAATCCCGTGCAGCTTCCGGCAAACGCTCGTCAAATCCGCTAAGCCGCGCCATGACGGTAATCACTACAAACGGTAAGCAGAAGGTGACGTGGGCCAGCAGTAACGACACATAGCCCAGCTGGATACCCGCCAGCAAAAACAGACCCAGCAAGGATATAGCCAATACGATCTCCGGAGACATCATCACCACAAACAACATGCCTTTCAGCGCTTTTTTGCCACGAAAACGATAGCGATGAAGCGCCAGTGCGGTCAACGCGCCAATCAGGGTAGACACGGTAGCAGCCGTGAGCGCCAGGAACAGCGAGTTGCCCAAGGCTTTCATCATGGCGTAATTGTTAAACAGCGACTCATACCAGCGCAGGCTAAGCCCGCCCCAGCTATAGCCGGTGCGGGAATCGTTAAACGAAAACACCACCAACACGGCGATGGGGATGTACAGCAGAAGGTAGACCATTGCCAGGTAAGTCCGCGGCAGCCAGCGCATTAGGAACTCTCCTCGCCCAGGCGTTGTTTGCTCAGACGGTGGGCGAACATCAACAGCGCCATGGTCAGGGTCAGCACGATGCTGGCGGCAGCACCAAAGGGCCAATTGCGGGCATCCAGAAACTGATTTTTAATCACGTTGCCCACCAGAAGGCTGCGCGAACCACCGAGTATGTCAGGCACAAAAAACAGCCCCATGGCCGGCAGCAACACCAGCATGACGCCGGCCAGAACACCCGGCAGGGTAAGCGGAATAATCACGTTCCTGAAGGTCGCAAGGCGCCCTGCGCCCAGATCGTGGGAGGCTAGTAGCACGTCCTGACGTAAATCATCAAACACCGCATACAAGGGCAGAATCATAAACGGCAGCAGCAGATACACCAGCCCGATAATCACCGCACCCTCGGTGTACAGCATTTGTAAGGGCTCAGAAATCCAGCCCAGCCACAGCAGTGCACTGTTCAGCAGGCCGTTGGTGGCCAGAATCAGTTTCAGAGCGTAAACCCGCACCAGCGAATTGGTCCAGAAGGGTATGATCAATAAAAATATCAGCAGCATTTGCCGGCGTTTCTGCACTTTGGACAGCGCCCAGGCAAACGGATAGCCAATCAGCAGGCATATCGCCGTGGTCAATGTCGCCATCCATAAGGATTGTAAAAAAACGTCCAGATACAGTGGATTGAACAACTGGCGGTAAGCATCCAGGTTCAGTGGCAAGGCGATAAACGTGGATGGGTCGCGGGTCATCACACTCGCACCCACCACCAGCAGGTTGGGCGCCAGCACCAGGAACAGCAGCCAACCCCACACCAGCACCAGAACAGCGGTTCTAAAAGGCTGTTGCCTAATGCTCAGCATCATCGGCGGCCTGCTCCTCTTCGTCGGTCAACGGTTGGTCTTGTTCTTCGGCCAACAGCCATTCCCAGCCATCTACCCAGCTAACCCGAACTTTCTCGCCAATGTTGTAGTCGAAGGTTGGGTCGTCCTCATCGAAAAACTCGCTGGCCATCACTTGGCTGCCGTCTTCCAGCTCAATCACCGAATCCAAAGTGCTGCCTTTGTAATTACGCTCGACAATCTCGCCGGCCACGCCTTCGCTGTCGTCTGGCGCCAGCACACGGATGTCTTCCGGGCGCAGCAATACGTGTAATGACTGGCTCACGGTTACACGAAAAGAGGGTTTGCTTAGTACCCGTTTCAGGCCGAACACATCCACGCTGATCTCGTGCTCGCTTATGCTGGTGACCTGCCCCGGAAAAAAATTGGTTTGCCCCACAAAACGCGCGGTAAATAAGTTGGCCGGGCGCTCGTAAACTTCCCGCGGTGTGCCCAACTGCTGGATATAACCGTCTTTAAGCACCACAACGCGGTCTGACATAGACAGCGCTTCCTCCTGATCGTGAGTCACGAACACAAAAGTAATGCCCAGTTCACGCTGCAAGCGCTTGAGTTCTACTTGCATGGTGCGGCGCAGTTTGTAATCCAGTGCCGACAGGGGTTCGTCCAGCAACAGCATTTTGGGCCGCTTTACCACCGCGCGAGCGATCGCTACCCGCTGCTGTTGGCCGCCAGATAACTGGTGCGGCTTACGCGAGACGAAATCTTCCAGCTGCACCATCGCCAAGACTTCTTCTACCCGTTCACGGATTTCCGCCTTTGGCCGCTTTTCCATTTTCAAGCCATAGGCCACGTTGTCATACACTGACATGTGGGGAAAAAGGGCGTAACTCTGGAATACGGTATTGAGGGGGCGCTGCTCTGGAGGCTGGTCAGTAATGTCGACTCCGGCGAGGGTAACCGTGCCTGAGTCGGGAAGCTCAAAACCCGCCATCATTCTCAATAGTGTGGTTTTGCCGCAACCGGAGGGGCCTAGCAGGGTGATGAACTCACCGTCAAAAATATCCAGCGTGAGCGAATCCAATACGGTTTTGCCGTCGAACTGTTTGCTGATTGTGCTCAGCGAAAGTAACGTTTTTTCCATCAAACCAGCCTAAATCGAAACGGTGTCACCGTGGATGATCGCAAAAAGCAAAAGGGGCGTGAGGATAATCCACAACGCCCGCAGTTGCATTCTTTTTAACCAGTTTTTGATTCTGCCAAATCCTGGTGTTCCGCCTGTTTACTCGTTAACAACTGAGTTCAGATACGCCTTATCAGAAATATTAGTCCACTGGCGCACCTGCTTCAGGTACTCATGCTGGGAGGTAATGATTTCTTTCGCCAGCGGGTCTGCGTCGTTGGCCTCTTTCAACAGCCTTTCGGTGACATCGCGCAGAGCGCTGATGACTTCCGGCGGGAAGATTTTGTGGGTAACGTCCGGGTAATCCTGCTGCATACGGCTCCAGGCCACGCCGCTTTCATGGGTGCTCTGGATGTACATGTCATAGGCCGCAGTGCGCATCGCCACACGCAGAATTTCCTGCAGGTCTTCTGGCAGCTTGTTCCAGGTTTTCTCGTTAATCAGAAACTGGGTTTCGGCGCCGGGTTCCTGCCAGCCGGAATAATAGTATTTGGCAATCTGGTGAAAGCCCATTTGCAGGTCCAGAGCTGGGCCTACCCATTCAAGGGCGTCAATGGTGCCACGTTCCAAGGCGCTATAAAGCTCGCCCGGTGGAATGTTGGTTACCGCAACACCGAGCTCTGACATCACTTCACCAGCAAACCCCGGGGTGCGCATCTTGATGCCCTTCAGGTCATCCAGTGAGGTGATTTCCTCACGAAACCAGCCACCCATCTGGTTGCCGGTGTTGCCACCAGGAAACGACAGCAGGCCAAAAGGCTGATAGACCTTCTGCGCCAGCTCCATGCCGCCACCGTGATAGAACCAGGCGTACTGCTCTGGCGCTATCATGCCAAAAGGCGTGGTGGTGAAGTACATGGCGTTAGGAATGCTGCCCTTATAGTAATAAGAGGCCGTATGGCCCATGTCGTATTGGCCGTTGCGCACCAGGTCAAAAATGCCAAAAGGCGCTTTGTGCTTATTGGACGAATCGATGCGGATTTTCAGCCGTCCGCCAGACATGGTTTCTGCCATTTCTGCCATGTGTTTGGTGGTGTCCCCCAATATGGGCGAGTTGGGGCCCCAGGTCTCCGCCAGTCGCAGGTTATAAGTTTCCTCAGCCAATGCTGAGGCGGTGGCCAGGGTTGCGGCCAAGGCCAAAGTGGCCACGATCAGTTTACGCATTGTTATGTCACCTTATTGTTGTGTTTAAACTTTGAAATTTCCGATCAAATGTCGCAAAGACTCACTCAAACGCGCCAGTTCATGGCTGGCCTCGTGGGTCTGGCCAACCCCAGTATCGCTTTGCTGAGCCGCATCAACAATACGCACCACGTTTTGATTTATTTCTTCGGCCACCTGGCTTTGTTGCTCGGAAGCGGCGGCAATCTGAGTGACCTGATCGTGTATCTGCCCAACCGAGGTTTCAATGGTGGCTAAAGCCTGAGCGGCATGGCTGATACGCTCGATGGTTTCAGCCGAACGCTCCCGCGACTGGTTCATACGCTCGACGGCGGCACGGGATTCAGTCACGAATCCGTCAATCATCTCGCGAATCTGGTCGGCCGATTCGGCACTGCGCCGGGCCAACTGGCGCACTTCGTCAGCCACTACCGAAAAACCGCGGCCGTGTTCACCGGCCCGAGCTGCTTCAATAGCCGCGTTCAGCGCTAACAGATTGGTCTGTGCGGTCACCGCATGAATCACATCCAGCACTTGCTGAATATTGTCTGAGCGCTCCGCGAGTGAGTTAATAGTGGTGGCACTGGCCTGGATTTCATCGGAAAGCTGATGCACTGCCTGCTGCGCGGAAGCGATGGTCTTACCGCCTTCCCTAGCCATGCGATCGGCATCGGATGCGGAACTTTCAACATCGTTGGCATTGCCGGAAATCTGCTGGATAGTCGCCACCATTTCATGGATCGCCGATGCAATCTGATCAGTTTCCGAACCCTGCCGCTGAACCGATGCGCGGGTTTCGTTGGCCACGCTGCTCAGCTCTTCCGCAGCTGAAGCCACCTGATCAGTGGTGGCCGATACCTGGCGAATGGTTTCCTGGATTTTGATCACAAAGGTGTTAAAACAGCGCCCCAGTTCCGCCAGCTCGTCGTCGCCCTCGGCGGGCAGACGCTTGCGCAGATCACCATCGCCGTTGGCGATGTCTTCCATCAGGTCGCTCACGGTTTTCAGCGGGCGGGTAACCGTACGCCCGACAAAAACACCCACAAATACGCCCAGCAGCACAATAACCACCGTGGCAAGGGCAATAAACCCAAGGGTCTTAGCCAGTTTGGCATCGATTTTGGTCTTTATAATGGCCAATTGCTGATCGATGTCGGTCACGTAAACGCCGCCACCCAGCATCCAGTCCCAGTCAGGTATAGTCACGGTGTAAGAGAGCTTTGGCTCCTTCTCACCACTGGCCGGGTTCGGCCAGTCATAACCATGAAAACCATCGCCGTTGGTCGCATCAAACAAAGACCGCACAATACTAATGGTGGTCGGACTAGACACAACACCTTCTTTACTTGGGTCAGGGGCATAAGCAAGATTTATAAACTGGCTAGAGCCCGTGCGCTCGTAGGCATAAATATAGTTATTGCTGCCAAAACGGATGGCTCGCAGCTGGTTTGCGACCGCCTCTTTGGCCTCACGCTGACTCAGTAAAGGGTTTTTTTTAGCCTCCAGAGCTACGATCTTGGCTACATCTACCAGCGTTTTTAGCCCGTCTTTTCGGGATTCAAGCAGGCTCTCTTCCAGCTGCGCGAGTTGGCGTTGTTCGTTGCTACGAAGCTGTTCAACGGTGATGAAACTAATCGCCGCAGCAGTCAACAAAACGGGAACCAGAGTGGCAAGAAGTAAACGCGTACGAATGCTGAGACGGCTTAACAATCCCATTAAAAGATATCCTTAATGTATAACCATACGTTAATTTTAGTCGTACGATAAAGTGCTTAGCCTGCAAAGCCAACTATTTTCAGGTTTGGCGGCCGGTAATCCGAATCTTGCCGCCAGCGTTCGCCAACCGACTCGTGAAGTCGGGTTTTGATGTCTGGCACCTGCAAAGGCCGAATTAATGGCCGGGCAAAACGAAACACATGACGTCGCGAATTATGTAGCTTGGCGCTGGCGCTCGGTTTGAGCGCTTCAACCAGGTGGTTTTCCACCCCCAGGCCCGTAGCCTCTGCTTCTTTTAACATCCATTCAAGCGGCGAGTCCGCGGCACACAAGCCCTTGTCATCTGGCCCGTAACCACCGCCAATATCGCTGTGGGAGCCGGCAAACCATACCTGTTGCAAGTCCAGCTTAGGCCGTGGCAACCAGAGCGTCGGTTCAAAGTCTTCACGGCGCTCGTCAATGGCCAGCGCGTGGCGGGCAAAACTCACGTTACTACCCAGTTTGGTGTCGTAGAATTCGTCTTTTCTGTCAAACAGACCCATCAGGGAAAAAGGCACACCTAGGGCACCAACCGTATCCCACACGCCAACAAAACGAACCTGCCGGGACGGATGGCTGTGCGCTGCGCGAAAAGCCAGAGACTGCGCGCCTTCAGGTGCGTAGTCTTTTCCTGACTTTTTGTAGTGTTCAAATCCCTGCTGAATGCGCGCTGCGTCTACCCGTTTGAGAATGCCGCAGTTGTTAATCAACCCACACAGCGCCCGCAAGGTGTAAGCCCCGCGACTAAAACCGAACAAATAGATTTCGTCACCCGGTGCGTAGTTCTGAACCAGGTAGCGATAGCCATCCAGAATGTTCTTGTGCAGGCCCTGGCCCGTTACTCCGCCAATCAGTGCGTTATGATACGAACCTATGCCCCAGTCATAAAACACCTGCTGTGGCAGGCCGTCCGCTGCGATAGGCGTTATCGCTCTGGCCAACCGCAAAACGCTGGTTGGAAAATCCTGTTGCAGGTCTTCTTCTGGCCTGTTCCAGGTGCCGTCTGCGCAAATAACAATCCGTTTGGCCATAGTACTGTCCTCGTTAGCTACATGGCGTATACCTGTTATTTAGTATAGTCAGGCTCTGGGTTTTCGCCGTAGCGCGGATCTCGACCCGCAAGGGCGCTGCCCAATACTGAGTGTTTTGGACAGCGGCAAAGTATTTCGCAGCCAGCACCAGGCCAAACACGCAGGCTGCAACAACTATGGAATTACCCCAAATTTTTTGGAGTCAGGCGCACTTTGAGTTAAAGGATAAAAGTGGCACAATACCGATTCTTTCGATTTTAGAATAACCTTATTCCAAAACGAGGATTCACCATGAAAACCGTTCACGACCTTGTCGCCGAGGCCAAATTACACATTCAGGAAACGCCACTGGCCAATGCCGATGAAGCTATCCAGAATGCAGATTTGTTGATTGACGTCCGCGACGGCGACGAGTACCGCCAAAGCCACATTCCCCACGCCACGAATATTTCCCGCGGTTTGCTCGAGTTCAAATTCAGCAACGACCCCACACTGGATAACCGTGGCTTGGGCATTGTGCTTTACTGCAAGAACTCAGGACGCTCGGCTTTGGCAGCCAAGGCACTAAAAGATATGGGCTATATGAACGTGCAGATTATAGAAGGCGGATTTGAAGCCTGGCAGGCAGCGGACAAGCCGCAGGCCAAGCCAGAAATGCCCAGCTTCGATTAGCCGCCGGGCGCAGGCAATGGGCATGGGTGTAACAGGCAGGCCTAGCGAGCCTTGGTAACGGCCATGGTCAGGCGGGAAACGCAGGTTTTTTTACCTTGTTCGTTTTCAATCACTATGTCCCATACCTGGGTAGTGCTGCCAAGATGAATCGCTGTCGCAGTGCCGTAAACCCAGCCGTTGGTGACGGGGCGAAGATGGTTCGCATTGATTTCAAGGCCCACAGCCACGGTACCCTGATCTCGCAGGCAGTAGTTAGCCGCCATGCTACCCAAGGTCTCGGCCAGCAGAACCGAGGAGCCACCGTGCAGAACGCCAAATGGCTGAACAGTGCGCTTGTCAACGGGCATACGGCCCTTTAGGAAGTTGTCACCCACTTCCAGAAATTCGATGCCCATGTGGCTAACGGCGGTATTCTGACAGCTCTTGAGCAGGTCTTCTTTGGTGGGAGTTCGAGTCCATATCGCCACGGTTTGCGCCTTATGTGAGTGAGTATTTTTGTGTTCGCAGGATTCGGAAGAAGTCTATCCAGATAGCAAGCGAACAGCCAGACTGCGAGCGCCCACAAGTGCCCGGCAGGCTGACATTAATGCCAACCAAGGAAGAAACATCATACGTGTATCAGGGTTTTTCATGATGCCTAAACTACTCGCACCAACGCCTGCTTGAGCCAACCAAGGCGCCCTGTTTCGGTAATTTGACGGCGCATACCGGGCACAGGGCGAATCATGAACAAGTCGCCGTTGCGGCCCACCAGAGTTTTGGGCACCCCTATTTGCTTCGCCAACCGTGCGTGAACGGCCATGTGCTCCTCTTCCCCGTGCACCGGAATGGCAATGGCGGGCTGAACCCAGCGATACATCGCCTCAAGCTCCTCCTGCGCCGGATGGCCAGACGCGTGTATCGGTAGGTCGCACTGCTCGGCAGTAATAACCTTAACCCCCATTCCCTGCAGTTGGCCGATCAACGCGGCGATCAATTCTTCATTGCCGGGAATAGCGCGGGCGCTGAAAATCACCGTGTCACCGGTTTCCAGTTCAACATCGGGGTGACTGCCATTGGCCAGACGGCGCAAGGCCGTGCGCGGCTCACCCTGGCTACCCGTCGCCACGACTAATACTTCGTGTGGCGGCAAGTACCCCAGGTGAGCAGGGTTGATTAACTCGTCGGCACTGTGCCATAGGCCTGCGGCTTTGGCGGCCGAACTCATATTCACCAGCGACCGCCCCAACAGCCCCATATAGCGCCCGGTCTCGCGGGCAACCGCCGCCAAAGTATGCAGGCGAGCAATGTTGCTGCCAAAACACGCCACCACCACACGGCCCTCCGCGCTCTTCACCGCACTTAAAAGACCTTTGTGCAGGGCGCCTTCAGACACCGAATGGCCCTTGACCGTCGCGTTGGTGGAATCACACACCATGGCAGCTACGCCCTCAATCGCCAAATCCGTGAATGTCTGTTTGCTATAGCCATGGCCAATCAGCGGCTGGTCGTCCAGCTTCCAGTCGCCGCTGTGGAAAATATTGCCCACCGGCGTGCGAATCATCAGCGCGTTGGGATCGGGTATGGAATGGGTTAACGCCAACCATTGCACGTTGAAAGGCCCGATTTGACGCCGATCATTGGCTTCCATCACCACAATGGGAACCCGGTGCAGCATGTTGAACTCGGCCAATTTACGACGCAAAATCTCTGCGGTGAAGCGGTTGGTGTAAATCGGGCATTGCAACAATCGCCAAAGGTAGGGCACGGCACCCACGTGGTCTTCGTGGGCGTGGGTAATCACCAGGCCACAGAGCGTTTCGCGGCGTTCGGCGATAAATGCGGGGTCTGCCATTTGTACCGGCGGTTCGCCGTGGTGGTGCATGCTGCCGTCTGCCGCCAAACGACCCGGTTTTGGGAAGGTCACACCGCAGTCCACCATTAGCCAACGGCCATCGTGGCCATACAAATTCAGGTTCATGCCAATCTCGCCGGTGCCACCAAGGGGTAAAAACCACAGGTCATTGGAATCCGGCATCATGATTAAAACTCTCTCAGGTTGAATTCGCGCCGTTATGGCACAATCTATTGTTGTACGGATAACACACCGTAACTCACTTATTGCCTACCAAGGGCCGATGTTTATGAATATCCTGATAGTTTTGACGTCTCACGATCAACTCGGCGACACCGGCAAAAAAACCGGTTTCTGGCTGGAAGAGTTCACCGCTCCTTATTACGTATTCAAAGACGCCGGCGCTCACATTACTATTGCTTCGCCTAAAGGCGGCCAGCCGCCGGTCGATCCGGCCAGCGAAGCCGAAGGCGCCTTAACGGACACCACAAAGCGTTTTTCAGAAGATGCACACGGTAAAGAGTCCCTGGCCAGCACCCGCAAACTCGCCGACGTGGACATGAACGATTACGACGCCGTCTTCTACCCCGGCGGCCACGGCCCACTTTGGGATTTGGCCAATGACAAGCATTCAATCGCTCTGATAAAGCGCGCCTACGAGCAGGACAAAGTCATCAGCGCAGTTTGCCATGCGCCTGGCGTGTTCAAAAACGTAGAAGTGAAACCCAACCAGAATATCGTCGGCGGCCGCAAAGTCACCGGCTTTTCCAATTCCGAAGAAGAAGCGGTTCAGCTGACCAAACTGGTGCCTTTCCTGGTGGAAGACATGCTGCAGGAAAACGCCGGCGATTACAGCTGTGGCGAAGACTGGGCACCTTATGTGGTGGTCGACGGTAAACTGATCACCGGCCAGAACCCGGCTTCCTCCGAAGGCGCGGCCAAAGCTGTGGTACAGACCCTTCTCGAAGGCTAAAACTCGTAATGTCCAGCCCTGGCTTGGCATTTTGCCTTGCCGGGGAATCTTCACTCCCATAATTTCCCGCCAATTAAGCATTAACATCTGCCAGTCTGTGCTAACGTTTTGAAGAAAATCTCAACAGGATGATTTTTTTCATGAGCAATCCGAGGCATACCCTTTTCTGGATGACGTTTTTTCTGGCGATTGTCGCCGTAGTCGGCGTATTGATTCACCAACCGCTGATAACCGCCTTTATGGCCAACTGGGTTTTCAACCTGTTGATTCTTTGCGTACTCATTGTTGGCATCGGCCTCACCTATCGTCAGGTGTTCGTACTGTTTCCCGAACTGCGCTGGATTTCCCAGTTCCGCACTGGCCAATCAGGCCTGTCAGTGCTAGAAGAACCCCGCTTGCTCAAGCCGCTGGCAAGGCAGCTGGGCGAAGATTCCAAACGTGACCGTTTTACGCTCTCTACCATGTCATTACGGACGGTTCTGGATGGCATTCATTCCCGTATGGATGAGCAGCGTGAGATCACCCGTTACTTTATCAACCTGTTGGTTTTTCTGGGGCTTTTGGGCACCTTCTGGGGTTTGCTGGGCACCATCAATGCGGTGGGTGCGGTGATTACCAACCTGGACATGGGCCAAGGTGATTTAAGTAAGGTGTTTGCAGACCTCCAAGCCGGGCTGCTAACGCCCTTGCAGGGTATGGGCACAGCCTTCAGCTCATCACTGTTTGGCCTTGGTGGCTCCCTGATACTCGGTTTTCTTGACATTCAGGCCGGCCATGCCCAAAACCGGTTCTATGACGGGTTGGAAGAATGGCTGACCGGCGTTACCAACCTGCTGGACCCCTTCAACAGCAATGAACGCCAGCGATGATTGGGTCCAGACGCCGTAGCCGAAGCACCACCAACGTGTGGCCGGGGTACGTAGACGCCCTCTCGGCGCTGCTGATGCTGGTAATATTCATGTTGCTGATTTATGTGGTAAGCCAGCTTTTTCTGGCGCAGACACTGTCTGACCGCAACTCAGAACTGGCTCAACTGAACCTGCGGCTAAGCGAGCTGTCTCAATTATTGGGTCTGGAACAGGACACAACGGCCGCTCTGGAGCAGCAAATGCTCATGGTTCAAAACAGCTTCAGCGATAGCCTGGCCGAGAACGAAGACCTACAGCAGCGGCTGGAGGCGTCCCGCGACCAGTTAATGCGACAGACCGCCGATGCCGAAGCCCGGGCTGAAAATCTGGCGGACATGAACCAGGAGCTGGGAAACAAGGATGAGCTTTCCAACAGCCAGCAAACCATGATCATGCGGCTGTCCAATCAGATTGCGTCGCTTCAAAACCAACTGCGACAGATAACCGCTGCGCTTAGACTGCAAAAAGAAATGACCGTGGATAAGGAAGACGAGCTGGAAAGTGTCAGCCGGCGCCTGAACACATTGTTGGCGGAGCGGATCAACCAGTTGGAACAGTACCAGTCTGAATTTTTCTCACGGTTAAGAAACCTTCTGGCCGCCAATAAAAACATCCGCATAGTCGGCGATCGATTCCTGCTGCCATCCGAGTTGCTGTTCGCTTCCGGTTCGGCTCTCCTCGGCGTGGAAGGCAAACGCGAACTCGACAAGCTTGCCGGAGTACTGCTCGATGTGGTTGAAACCATTCCCGCAGATCTTGAGTGGATTCTGCGCATTGATGGCCATACCGATCGGATTCCCATCAATACGCCGCAGTTCCCTTCCAACTGGGAGCTTTCAACCGCTCGCGCGGTCGCGGTAGTGCGCTACCTGGCCGATCAGAGCGTGCCGCAAACCCGAATGGTCGCGGCGGGTTTTGGTGAGTTCTTTCCGGTGACGGATGGAACCACACCAGAAGCTTTACAGGAAAACCGGCGCATTGAAATAAAGCTGACCGATCGTTAATTCGCTAACACCAACTGAGCTGATCATGTGTATAGCAAAATAGGCCTATTTATTTGTCCTTTTGCTGAACACGAGCAAGGCTTTGACTTAATATCAGATGGCAGGCGTAGCCGATAACCACGCCCCAAAAAGCAGAAGACAGGCCATATAAAGACATACCCGATGCCGTTACGATAAATGTAATCAGCGAAGCCTCGCGATCGCCGGCATTTTCCATAGCCGTGAACAAGTTTCCTGCGATCGCGCCAAGCAGCGCCAGGCCCGCAAGCACCGCAACAAATGCGGAAGGTAAGGAAGTGAAAAGGCTGACGATAGTGCCGGCGAACAGACCACCGACCAAGTAAAAAACACCGTTAAAAACACCGGCGACATACCGCCGTGACGGGTCTGAGTGAGCGTCTTTTCCGGTACAGATAGCCGCTGTAATGGCCGCCACCACAATGGTGATACCACCAAAAAAGGCCATCGGTAGCGATGCTAGGCTGGTAACGGTGATAACCGGCTTCGCTTTTATGGAATAGCCCGCGCCCTGAATAATTGCCATGCCTGGCAAAAACTGTCCACTCAAGCTGACGAGTACCAGCGGAATCGCAAGGCTGAGCGTAGATGCAATCGTCCATTCGGGCTGAATGTATTGCGGCAACGCCATACCCCAGCGTACGCCCGACAGTGATGCACCCTCCAAAACCACAGCTAGAATGACGCCAACCACTAACAGCAAAACCAATGTATATTTTGGAACAAAGCGGCGAAATACAACATAAAATGACAGCATTCCAACGGCCAAGGCCGGCGTAGACTCAATAGCCGTAAAGGCGCCTACTCCGAATTGGAAAATAATGCCCGCCATCATGCCAGCCGCGATGCCCTTCGGAATAATTCGTACAAACGCATCAAAAGTGCCAGAAACACCAATAATAAAGATGATAATGGCTGCGGTAATATAAGCACCAACAGCTTCATTCAGTGACAGCTCGGGAAACAGCGACACAAGCAGAGCGGTTCCGGGCGCAGACCACGCTGTAATCACCGGCACTTTTAGCCACAAGGACAAAACAATTCCTGACACGGCCGCCCCTACAGAAATAGCCCACACCCAAGACGTCATCATGTCTGGCGAAATGCCGGCGCTTTCACCAGCCTGGAAAAAGATAGCCAGTGGCCCTGAATAGGACACAAGTACAGCGAGGAAGCCCGCAACCACAGCTGGCATAGAGATATCTTTTAGAAATTTGGACATAGGTTTGAATCCATTGTTAGTTGTTGTAGATTCGGTTCACAAAAAAAGGCCCTCGCACAGAAGTGGGGGCCAAAAAAGGCATGACTAAGTGTCCAACCCGGGGAGTATCCGTGCTTTAATCAGCTCATCACTAAGGGCGATAATATCTACATCAACCTAGGTCGCCGCCCGCTATTGGAAGTATTGTTCCAGTGATGTAACTGGCGGCATCCGATGCTAGAAACAGAATAGGATCTGCCTGTTCATCCAGCGTGCCGTAGCGTTTCATTAAACTGGTCGCCTTTGTCTGGTCAATCAGAGTCTGATACCAGGCTTTGTCTTGCTCACTTTGCTCATCATTGTTCCGCGGGGTCAGGCGTGGAGGCGCTTCAGTGCCGCCCGGTGCTGCGGCATTGACGCGAATGTTGTGCTCCGCGTACTCAAACGCCATATTCACGGTCATGGCATTCACTCCGCCTTTAGCCGCTCCATAAGGAACGCGCATAAGCCCGCGGGTTGCCACCGATGATACATTTACAATCACCCCGCCCTTCTGCTCCAGCATATAAGGCAGAACAGCACGGCAACACCACAGCGTAGTGAATAGTGAGCGTTGAATTTCTTTTTCAATCTGCTCAGGAGTGTATTGGTCAAAAGGCTGAGCCCAGATTGTACCACCCACATTGTTGATCAGAATATCAATGCGGCCGAAGTGTTCTTGGGCCTCTGCCATAATTTTTTCGGCGCCGACCCAAGTCTCTAGGTTGGTCTGGATGGAAACTGCACTCGCGCCTTGCTCACGCAATTCAGCGGCAACGTCATGCACGTAATCCGCAATATCTACCAATAGCAAGCTGGCGCCTTCGGCGGCTGCCCGCTCGGCAACACGTTTGCCAATGCCTTGGGCCGAACCGGTAACCACAATCACCTTATTAGTGAAGCGGGCCTTCATGCTGCTTTCTCTTCAGGTCCAGGCGCGCTCGCTGTGAATTTTTCGTAGTGGAAAGAGTTCGGCTTGATACCTTTTTCACGGAAAAATCCGAGCACCGAATCAACCATCGGAGGTGGCCCACAAAGGTAGACATCTACATCACCTTTGTTGAGCGACGCATCATCCATGTGGTGGGTTACGTAACCCTTACGCGGATGATCACTTTCTGCTCCGGATACACATGTCACATAGCTAAAGCCTTCCAGCTCTTGAACAAATTGATCCAGTGCACTCAAATACACCAGGTCATCATCATTACTAACGCCGTAAATCAGATGTGTTGGTGTTTTAGCTCCATTGGCCTTCATATATTCAAGTTTGGCTAGGAAAGGCGCTAAGCCGGTGCCGCCCGCAAGCATAAGCACCGGACGTTCGATAGGACGCAGGTAAAAACTGCCCATGGGCCCAGTCAAAGTAACCTTGTCACCAGTGCGCGCTTTGCCAACCAGCCAAGAACTCATCAGACCACCCGGAATGTTTCGAATCAGGAAGCTAAGATCTCGGCTACCAGGATTTGAACTAAAAGAATACGCGCGGGTTTCTTCCGTGCCCGGAATTTTTATGTTGACGTATTGGCCGGGCAAGAATGTCAGATTCTCATCCGCGGTAATCTTCAATTCAATCGACGTCGGCGAAATCAGGTTCACCTCGGCTACGGTGCCCGCAACCTTAGCATTGCCGGTTTTGCACATGCTCGAAGTAACAGGCACTTCTACTACGCAGTCGCTGGAGGGTACCATCTGGCAGGTCAGCACCATGCCCTGTTCAACCTCGCCCTCAGACAGCGCTTCGTCAAGGTACTCTTCACCCATGTCAAACTCCCCCTGATGGCAAGCACCTTTACAGGTGCCGCATACGCCATCAGAACAGTCCATCGGTAGGTTTATCTGAGCGCGGTAAGCCGCGTCCAAAACGGTCTCGCCTTTGTTACAGGACACAAACCGTGTAACGCCATCTTCGAAGTTAAGTGCGATGTTATAACTCATTGTGATGCGCTCCCCATCAACTACAGGTGATAAACGTCGAGCACCTGATTGATGCAGTCGTTGTTCAGAACAATCCGTTTCTCGCGGATTAGCGGTTGCTCGCCTTTGACGTCCAAGGTGTAAAAAGACGTTCCAAAAAATTCAGCTGACTTTTTGTAACGGTATGCCTTAGTCAGCCAATTAAACCGCAGCGTCACTTTATTGTCGTCTTGGGACAGCACTTCCAGATTGCTGATAAAATGCGTGGTGCGCGGCTCTGGCATGGAGCTAGCCCCAGAGCGCTCGGTCTTGATCCTGTAAATCCGATCTTCCAAACCTTCCTTGCTGGGATAGTAGATCAGCGAGATCTCGCTCTGTGGATCTTCCGTGAGCTCGTCATTGTCGTCCCACGCGGGCATCCAGTAAGTCGCGTCTTCGTGATAGCACGCCAACCAATTGCTCCAATCGCGATCGTCCAGAAAACGCGTCTCGCGGATGATAAATTGTTCGATATCGTGGTAGCTCAGGCTCATACCGACGTTTCCTCTGACATAACCGGAATGAAACGAGCGCTTTCGGCTTCAATAGCGCGAAGCATTTCAACCTGCCAATGTTTGTAATGATTCACATACAAGCCTTCATCGTCAGGCCTTGCGCCGCTCATCGTGGGCTTCATGTTAATCTTATTTGCGTTGTCGTCTGGGCCGTCAATCCAGTGCGCTGCACCGCGGCTTAAATCGTTCCAACGCATATCTGTGGCTTCATAACCGTTCTGGCAGGCGCGGAACTCTTCCAGATCATCTGGGGTACCCATACCCGTTACGTTGAAGAAGTCTTCATACTGGCGAATACGTTTAGCGCGCAGATCGGCCGCTTCGTTTTTTGGCCCGAAGGCATATATGGTCACTTCAGTCTTATTAACGTCGATAGGCCTAGTCACGCGAATTTGCGTCGAAAACTGATCCATCAGATAGACGTTCGGATACAGGCACAGGTTTTTCGTTGTTCGCACAATAGAGTCTGCGCGGTCTTTGCCGTAAGTTTTTTCCAGTCGTTCTAACTGACCAAAGATCGGTCGAACTTCCGGGTTCAGCAAGCGAGTCCACAGCATCATGTGACCTTGCTCGAAAGAATAGAATCCACCATCAGCTGACCAACTTTTGGCGTCAACTGCTTCCGTACCGCCCTTATCGTAGTTTCGCTGCCCCATGGTAGACAGGTAGTTCCAGTGCACCGTACCAACGTGATAACCGTCGGCACCGTTTTCTGCCGTCATCTTCCAGTTACCTTCATAAGTATAGGTTGAGCTGCCACGCAGAATTTCGAGGCCGTCTTCAGACTGGTCTACAATATTATCGATAATCTTGGTGGTTTCACCCAGATGTTCTTCAAGAGGAAGCACGTCTGCACTCAGGCTGCCAAACAGGAAGCCACGATAGTTGCCGAACTTGGCCATCTGCTTCAAATCGTGCGAACCATCGGTATTAAACTGTTCCGGGTATCCGCCTTTTTTCTGATCTTTGGCTTTCAACAGTTCGCCGTCGTTACGGAATGTCCAGCCGTGGAATGGGCAGGTAAAGGACGCTTTGTTACCACGCTTTTTGCGGCACAGCACGGCACCACGATGCGAACAGGTGTTCAGGATTGCCTTGAGCTCACCGTCTTTCGTACGGGTGATCACCACTGGCTGGCGGCCCACAGTCACCGTGTAGTAATCGCCCGGCTCTGAAATCTGACTTTCATGAGCCAGATACACCCAGTTGCCTTCATAGATGTACTTCATCTCAAGATCAAACAGTTCGCGGTCGGTAAAGATGCCGCGATCGCACTGATAACGGCCGGCAGCCGGATCCGTAACAACAGCATTGCGAACCTTGTCGGCGAGTTTCTCAAATTTATTGTTCATATCATTAGGCTCCAATTGACCCTGAATAAAACTCAGACTGCAGCTGATTCAAGGGCGCGCAAACGTGCGTGGCGCTCCTGAAGCTCAGGCTTGTCCGTAGCGACCAGAGTCACATTAAATTCAACTTCGGTGACCGGCCCGCTAACACCGTGCTGACTTGCGGTTTTTGACTGCTCGACGTGATTGGCAGTGACCACCAGCTCTTCGCGGGTTGCAAAGGCGAAATCGTCGTAGGTGTACTTGTCGCCGGCAATGTTGATTTGCGTGGTCAAGTGCTTATAACCCGGTTTAGACACAAAATAATGAATGTGTGCCGGCCGCTGGCCGTGACGGCCAAGATGATTCAGCAGTTTCTGAGTGGAGCCTTCCGGTGGGCAACCGTAACCCGAAGGCATAATGCTTTGCGCCGCGTAACGGCCTTCCGCATCGGTGGTAATGCGGCGACGCAGGTTGTACTCACTTTGCGACTGATCAAAATAGGAATAGGCGCCTTTGGTGTCTGCGTGCCAGATATCGACAACGGCTTGGGCCAGCGGCACACCGCTTTCATCGGTAACTTGCCCCTTGATCAGAACAATCTCGGCTTCTGTGTCGGAACCATCGTCCATACGGGCAAAGCTGTCGCTGACCGGGGCGCCTGCAACGTACAGAGGACCTTCAATCGTACGTGGAGTACCTCCGGCCAGGCCCGCCTGTTCGTCTTCAGCGTCTTGGCGAATGTCGAGATAACGGTCCATCCCCAAGCCTGGCGCCAGCAAGGCAGCTTCACCGTTGGCACCCAACTCACCCACGTAGTAAACTGCGCTCCAGAATTCTTCCGGAGTGACGTCAAAGTCCTCAACGATCTGGAAAATATCGTGCATAACGCGGTGAATGATTTTTTTTGTACGTTCGTTGCCACCGTTCATGTCGAAGCCGGCAACTTTGTCCAGCAGCGCTTTAACTTCATCGGATTGCATAATTTTGACGGTCATTGTAATTTCCTCATTCTTTTGTTTTTGTTGCTCAAAGCCTTTTTTCAATACGCAACATGTTGTGGTTTGCCCGAACAATAGAGCTTGGCGCCGATAACGGATGCACCCAATCAGCTATCGTCGTCACGAACTGAAGACGGATGGCGGCACAAAGGGGCAACGGCTATGTCCATGTAAGGAAATAGCGGAAGATTGCTGATTAGATCCTGCAACTCAGCGTTGTCCGCAACGTCAAAAATACTCACGTTTGCGTAACTACCGGCCACCCGCCACAAATGGCGCCATTTGCCATTCTCTTGCAGACGCTGGGCATACGCTTTTTCACGGAATTTGATGTCTGCCGCGATATCAGCCGGCATATCGGTCGGCAAGTTCACTTTCATTTCGACTTTGAACAACATGTCAGATTCTCCACTTCGTAGTCTTGCGGTGTGATTATTTACGTCTGTAATGCGTCAGTTTGTCTTCGTCGATTTCGACACCCAGGCCCGGACCTGACGGCAAATCGACACCATTGTCATGAAAGTTCAGTGGCGTGACGACGATGTCGTCTCTCATCAGTAGCGGACCAAACATTTCGGTTCCCCAATGCAGGGTTTCCAGGGTCGACCAGGCATGCAATGACGCAGCGCTACCAATCGTTCCTTCCAGCAATGTGCCGCCGTATAGGCCGATACCAGAAGCCTGCGCAACCATTGCCTGCTCTAACGCACGCGCTGGGCCGCCCGCTTTTGCGATTTTCATGGCTACCGCACCTGAGAACCCTGCGGCTGCAAGTGCGAACATGTCTTTAGCATCAGCAACAGATTCATCTGCCAGAATCGGGATGTGAAATTTCTTGGACAGCCGCACCAGCGCAGCAAAATCTTTCATTGGGGTAGGCTGTTCAACTAAATCTATGCCCGCAGCTTGCAATTCAGCCATTCCCTTAACGGCTGTTGCTTCATCCCACGCTTGGTTTACATCCACACGAACACTGGCACGGTCACCAACGGCTTCTTTAATGGCGGCCACATGGAGGACGTCGTCCATCAAAGCGCGGGAACCAATTTTCAACTTGAAATCGCGGTGACGATTTTGGGCCAGAATGCTGTGCGCTTCCTCTATGTCTTTTGCGGTATCGCCACTGGCCAAAGTCCACAGAACCGGAATATGCTGATGCAGGGCACCACCCAGCAAGTCACAAAGCGGGCGGTTCAGTCGCTTGCCTTGCATGTCTAGCAGCGCAGTTTCAATGGCCGACTTGGCAAGGTTGTTTCCGCGAACGGCGCAATTCAGCCTTACCCTTAATGTGTTGATTGCATCCGCCGGCTGATCAATCAGAAGTGGCTTGAAATAGGTGTCGATGGTAAGTTTCACACTTTCTGGGCTTTCAGGCCCGTAGGCAAGACCACCAATCGTCGTGGCTTCACCCAATCCCTCAAGGCCAGCGCTATCCTTGATTCGCACAATTACCATGGTTTGAACCCCCATGGTTGCCATAGATAGCTTGTGCGGCCGAATGGTCGGAATATCGACCAAAATGGCCTCGATGGACTGAATGGCTGCGGACATGTGCTCTCCGAATCGCAAGTGAAAGAACCTTTGATCACTAACGTACGCAGTTTTACGGACATCAACCAATATTGATTAAGTAACAACCGATACCCTGGGGGTATGAGTGGAACTTAGACACTTGCGCTATTTTGTGGCCGTTGCAGAAGGCTTGAATTTTACTCGGGCGGCGGAAAAGCTTTTTATCGCCCAGCCACCACTAACCCGGGCGATCAAACAGCTGGAACAGGAGATAGGTGCGGAATTGTTCATTCGCAAGCCTCGCGGCCTTGAGTTAACCACCGGCGGTGTCTACTTTTTGGAGCAGGCGCGACAAATTTTGGATAAAGTAAATGCCGCGGTGAACGACACTAGGCGAATTGCCGAAAATCGAAAAACCGTATTCGCAATCGGATTTGTGCCCTCTGTATTTTATGGGCAACTGCCGCTAATGGTGAGACGCCTGCGTCGTAACAAGAATCTCGAAATTATCCTGCATGAAATGAAAACACAGGAACAGGTCGACGCGCTCAAAGCGGGCAAGATCGATATCGGCTTCGGTCGAGTACGCATTGAAGACCCGGATGTAGAGCAAGAACTGCTCTTTGATGAACCACTGATCGCCGCCGTACCTGTAGGTAGCCCGCTCACACGGCACCCGCCGTCTATGACAGAGCTATCGGAATGGCCGATGATTGCCTTCCCCTCCAGTGTCGGCCCAAACTTTACGGAACTAACTCAAGGGTTGTTTCACGGACGCGGCTTGCGCATCAATGTGATACAACGAGTTAATGACTTGCAAACAGCTCTGTCATTGGTGGCTTCAGATATGGGATTTACTCTGGTGCCGGAACAGGTTAAGCGACTGCAACGAGAAGGCGTCGTCTACATGTCCCTTGAAGACGACAACATCAATGTCCCGGTGATTGCTTCTCGTCGGCAAGGTGAGAACCCAAACTCGGTAATGCGGCTGGCCAATACGATTTTGGCTGAACTAGTAGAAAATCGGCTTGCCGGACGCTATCCGTAGTTAAAGGGCCTGCCATTTTAGTGCGCCATCTTACTCACAGCAGTGGCTGCTTTCTGTAACCGGGGAAGATACACATCCGCAAGCCTTGCCATATCTACCCGAGCTGCGTTGGTACTGATATTAATAGCCCCGAGTAATTCGCCACTTCTCGCAAAAACCGGCACCGCAACGGAACGGAGCCCTGAATCCAGCTCCTGATCTACTATGGCATAGCCATTTTTGCGAACTCTGTCAATTTCCTGTTTTAGAGCAACAGGGTTCGTTATTGAGAATGCCGTAAACGCTTCTAGTTTTACGCGCTCGAGGAAAGCTCCCACATCAGCTTCCGACAATTGTGCCAACAGTACACGCCCCATGGAGGTGTAGGCCGCCGGCAAGCGAGTACCGACGGAAAGTGTAATGGCCATCAACCGGTGCCGTGCCGACGAACGAACGACATAGACCACATCGTCAGCGTCCAACACCGCCAGCGATGATGACTCGCCAAGCTCTTCGGTTATGTCTTCAAGTTGCTGCTGAATAACAACTCGATACTGATTCGATGCCTGGTAGGCGTAGCCAAGTTCCAGCACCCGGGGCGTCAGCTCAAACTGCCTGCCGTTTCGCTTTACAAACCCTAGAGCATGAAGAGTCAGCAGCAAACGTCGCGCCTTGGCTCGGTCCATCCCGGTTCGGGTTGCCACCTCGCTGAGGGTCATACGGCAGCGCTCAGCATCGAACGCCTGTAAAACCTCAAGCCCGGAGGCGAGCGCGCCAACATAGTCTCTGTCACCGGACTTGAGAACCTGATCGTTCATTTCTTCTCCCTCATAGCTCAAAAGACAAACTTCCCGCATATCTTAGCAGCTAGTTCGGTGACCGAACATCCGTGCGCTTTTCCGTCTGGTGAAAATTTATACTTGACGGCGGCAAAATCTTCAAGCCATTATGTTCGCATATAAAACATATATTCGCATAACGAACTTATAAAAACCACATTGGAGATAGTGTTATGGCTGAATTTCTCTCCCTTCAGAAGGCCGTGAGTCGCCACATAAGCAACGGCGATACGGTCTGTATGGAGGGTTTCACACACCTGATCCCTTTCGCAGCAGGCCACGAGGTCATCCGTCAGGGCAAACGTGACCTTACGCTAATTCGTATGACACCAGATTTGGTTTATGACCAGATGATAGGCGCCGGCTGCGCCAAAAAACTTATTTTTTCCTGGGGCGGCAACCCCGGTGTTGGCTCGCTCCACCGCCTTCGAGACGCGGTAGAAAAGAGCTGGCCGAACAAACTGGAAATTCTGGAACACAGTCATGCCGCCATGGCCTGCGCTTATGAAGCCGGTGCCGCCGGACTCCCGCTGGCCGTTATGCGCGGCTACATTGGCAGTGACTTACCGAAGGTGAACGATCAGATCAAATTCATCGAATGTCCGTTCACTGGTGAGCGCCTGGCCGCCGTGCCCGCCATTCGTCCGGATGTGGGGGTGATTCACGCCCAGCGTGCCGACCGTAAGGGTAACGTGTTGGTCGAGGGAATTATCGGTATCCAGAAGGAAGTGGTTTTAGCCGCCAAACGCAGCATCGTGACCGTTGAAGAAATTGTGGATGATCTAGGCGCCGGAGTGAATGCCTGCGTTATTCCATCGTGGGCTATCACAGCCATTGTGGAGGCACCGAGAGGCGCCAGCCCTTCCTACGCGCTGGGATATTATGACCGCGACAACGCTTTCTACAAGGAGTGGGACACCATTGCACGTGATCGTGACACCTTTGCTGCCTGGCTAAACGACAATGTGTTTGAAAAAGGAGTTGCGTGATGAGTCTTGAATTTACCTCTTCGGAGATGATGAGCGTCACTGCCGCTCGTGCTCTAAATAACAGCATGACCTGTTTTGTCGGCATCGGAGTACCCAGCGAAGCCGCCAACTTGGCAAGGCTGACGCACGCGCCGGACGTTACTTTAATCTACGAATCCGGCACGTTACAAACCAAACCCGACGTCCTACCCCTATCGATCGGTGACGGCGAGCTGTGTGAGTCTGCGCTTACAACGGTATCGGTGCCTGAAATGTTCCGCTACTGGCTACAGGGCGGACACATCAGCGTTGGCTTTCTGGGCACCGCCCAAATCGACCGCTATGCCAACCTCAACACGACCCTGATCGGCGACTATCGCGAACCCAAGGTTCGATTGCCCGGCGGCGGCGGCGCACCAGAAATTGCAACAAATGCAAAAGAAGTGTTCGTTACGGTGAGACACTCCAAACGCACGTTTGTCAAAGACGTCGACTTCGTAACCACCGTTGGCTTTGGCCGTGACGGAAAAGCCCGGGATAACGTGCCTAACATCGGCCAAGGCCCAACCGTTGTCATTACCGATCTGTGCATTCTTAAACCAGACCCGGAAACCAAAGAGCTGGTGGTTACCTCCCTGCATCCATCAGTTACCCGAAAAGATGTTATTGATGCTACGGGTTGGAACGTCCGCTTCGCAGACGACGTCAAAACAACACCGGAACCAACAGCCAGAGAGCTAAAAGTCTTACGTGACCTCAAAGCTCGCACCCATGCCCATCATGCCGGCCAACAATGAGAAAACAACATGACTGACGTATTCCTGTGCCATCCGCGCCGCTCCGCCATCGGCCGCTTCGGTGGAACGCTTGCCAGTGTTCGGCCAGATAATCTGGCCGCTGATATTTTTAAAGCCATCCTCAACCAGGCTCCTGACCTGGACCCAGCTGCCATCGACGAAGTGATCATGGGGTGTGCCAACCAAGCCGGTGAAGACAACCGCAATGTGGCAAGAATGTCGGCCTTGCTCGCCGGCTTACCCACATCTGTTCCCGGCACTACAATGAATCGGCTCTGCGGCTCGGGTATGGATGCCGTAGGCACCGCTTTTCGCGCTATCCGCGCCGATGAAATGGAACTGGTGCTGGCGGGCGGAGTGGAGTCTATGTCGCGCGCGCCCTACGTAATGGGCAAAGCCGACTCTGCGTTTTCGCGGAACCAACGCATTGAAGATACAACCATTGGCTGGCGCTTTGTTAACCCGCTGATGCAGAACCAGTACGGCACCGACGCAATGCCCGAAACAGCCGAAAATGTGGCAGAGCAGTTCAATGTGACACGCGAAGAACAAGATTCATTCGCTCTGCGCTCGCAGCAAAAAGCGGCTACTGCACAAGAACGAGGTATCTTCGCCGAAGAAATCGTTGCCATTAGCATTCCGCGTGGCAAGCAAGAAGCGCTGGTGTTCGACACTGACGAGCACCTTCGCAGCACCACCCTGAAAAAACTGGCCGCCCTGCCTACACCGTTTCGTGAAGGTGGCAGCGTCACCGCTGGCAATGCCTCCGGTGTGAACGACGGCGCCGCCGCTATGCTGGTCGCTAGCGAGCGCGCAGTTAAGGCTCATGGGCTGAAGCCAATGGCTCGCATCCTGGGCATGGCCACGGCCGGCGTGGAGCCACGCGTGATGGGCATTGGCCCGGTGCCCGCCGTTCGCAAACTGCTGGCGAAGCACGGCATCAGCATCAATGACATCGACGTGATCGAACTGAACGAAGCCTTTGCCGCCCAAGGCCTCGCGGTGCTGCGTGAACTGGGCGTCGCCGATGACGATCCACGGGTGAACCCAAACGGCGGGGCCATTGCCCTAGGCCACCCTCTTGGCATGTCCGGCGCCCGGTTATTACTGACGGCGGCCCACCAGCTCCAACGCACCAATGGCCGTTACGCCATCTGCACCATGTGTGTAGGTGTCGGCCAGGGTATTGCTACACTCATCGAACGGGCCTAAAACAGACCAAAGTAAGGAGAGCACATGGCATTTCTAAAACACAACGGCCGCACGATCTGTTATCGTTTGCTGGGTGATAGCGCGAAACCGATGCTGCTCATGGCGCACCCCCTGGGTATGACCCAGGGGGTATGGGACGACATGCTGTCAACATTGCTGGGCAAATTCCGGGTACTGACCTGGGACCTACCGGGACACGGTGCGAGCAGTGCCTGGCTGGAAGATTCCAGCCAAATCACCCCGGAAGACCTGGCGCAGGAAGCACTGGCGCTGGCCGCAGTTGCTGACGCTGCGAGCTTCCACTTTATCGGCACATCTATTGGCGGCGTGATTGGCCAGCAGCTCGTCAGCCAGCATTCAGACCGGTTGATCTCCACCACGCTAACTAACACCGGTGCCGTGATCGGCACTCCTGAGGCCTGGAGCAGCCGCTCGGCGAGTGTCATGAAATTCGGCCTTAATACTATGGCGGTAGACATCGTGCCACGCTGGTTTGGCCCTGCCGCCTGTGATCAGCAGCCAGCTTTGGTAGAAGGCTGGCGCGTAATTATGGGGCGCGGCGATAAACGGAGCTATGCGTTGCTATGCGAAATGTTGGGCCAGTGTGATTTCAGAGAAAAATTGCAAAACCATCGCGCGCCCTTGGTACTGGTGGGCGGAACCGACGATGTCGCGACACCGCCAGAGGCACTGCAAGCTCTAGCTCAATTCAGCGGCGCCGCCGCGCCAGTCATCCTGGCGCGGGTTGGGCACGTGCCCTCCGTGGAATGTCCGGAAAAGCTTAATCAAATTCTGTTTGAAAACTTGGCCTGACCGCCAGCCCTGAAGTCAGATCTCATCGTCCGAGGTCTGGCTTCCGCCTTTTAATCTCCCTTTTCAGAATAAGGACAAATCTCTGCACTCCGCGGACAGGATTTTCGTGCAAAAAGCTTTAGCATTCCTCCACGATGCGAACTCTTGCCCAGCGGAAACAAAATCATGACCAATACCGTCGTCCTCGAACCGGAAATCTCTAACCCCAGACCTTCCAAGTCTCTGGTCTGCGGAGTACTTATTCTAGCAATTGCCAGCTCCGCTGCGCTGCTGGTCATAGCTGACGATTCGATTCAGGTCATTCTCGCAGCCCTGACCCTCGGTCTGGCCGCCACCGCGCTGACACTCTGCGCCAAACTGAAGCCAGTGACGGTTACGATCCGAGAACAAGCGCCTGCCCCGGAACCGATACCCGAACCTATACAAGAGCCAGAGATACAAGCTTCGCCCTCAACTTTGGAATCACCAGATCCCATGCTGGTCAGCCACCTGAATGACCTGCGCAGCAACGTAGAGGTCATACTTGCGGAAATGGACGAGGCCGGAAAACTCGCGAAAGCGTCTGGCACCAAGGTAGCCCAAAGCGCGAACTGCATTTCCGAATCCGAGGCCTCTATCCGAGAACTGGTCAACTTCATGAGTCGCATTGATGAGGTCTTCACCCAGCTTGGCAAGCAGTCCGGGGAGATTGGAAGCATCGTGGGTAACATTCAAGACATTGCAAAACAGACCAACCTGTTGGCTTTGAATGCCTCCATTGAGGCCGCTCGCGCAGGGGAGCACGGTCGTGGTTTTGCCGTGGTCGCCGACGAAGTGCGCAATCTGGCGGTGCGCGCTAACGAATCTAGCGAGAGTATTCGCGCCATCGCTAACAGCCTCAATACAACCTCGGTCGAGGCTGGCAACGGCATGGATAGAATCCGGGAATCGTGCAACCAGTGCCTAAGCCAGTCGGGCGAAGCGCTGCAGACGATGAAGGATATTCAGGCCGGAGCGGTGGCTCGCATGGGAGTGGTGCAGGGAATTACTGACCGGTTGCAGGTTCAGCGCAACCTCACCCGTCAACTTTACACGGACCTCAGCGCAGTAGACTGACATGCCGTGCCAATATCGAGGAATTCACCACCAGTCAATGGATAAGCGTGATGGAAGAAGGAATACAGTACCCGTTCTGATTACAGGCCTGATACCGGATCAATCCTTGTTAAAGGTCTGTCTCAGAGCTAAAGATCTACAATTGCGCGAAGAGCTTCTCCGGCTTTTCGCGTTTTTTATTGGCCAACTGCCCAAAATTCAACGTGCCAATGATGCCCTGCAAGCACCGGACACCGCTGTGCAGAAAACGGATATTTCTGCATCGCTTTCACGCCTCTAATCATGATACCCACAACAATAATCTGAGGTGCACAGATGAACAGAACCAAAACCCTTGCCCGCGCCATACTGGCGACAACTCTTTGCGCAGGGCTTTCGACCTCTGCCCTTGCTGCTGCTGGAGATCCGATAAAAATTGGCCTTATGCTCCCCTTTAGCGGTATCTATGCACAGCTCGGCGAAGCTGGCCGCGACGGTCTGAAACTGGCACTGAAGGAAAAAGCCTCAGAATTGCACGGTTCACCTATAGAATTTGTTGAACTGGATACCGAAGCCAAGCCGTCGCGAGCGCCTGAACTGGCGTCTTCTTTGTTGAATCAACATGAGGCGGATTTTGTAATTGGCCCTGTTCACTCGGGCGTGGCCATGGGCATGATCAAAATGCTGCGAGGCAAAGACACCATCATGATCATCCCAAACGCCGGCTCAGCAGCCGCAACCGGCCCACTGTGCTCACCAAATATTTTCCGCACGTCCTTTTCTTCTTGGCAGCCATCTTACCCGATGGGCAAAATCGCCCTAGAAAAAGGCTACAAGAAAGTTTACGCCATTAGCTGGAACTATGGCATGGGCCAAGAGAGCCTGGATGCGTTTGAAGAGTCCTTTACCGCCGGTGGTGGTGAGATAGTCAAAAAGGTCTTATTGCCCTTCCCGTCGACGAACTTCCAACCCAACGTTAGCGACATTGCAGACCAGAATCCTGATGCAGTATTCACCTTCTTTGCCGGTGGTGGCGCCATCAAGTTCGTGAAGGACTTTGATGCCATGGGGCTGCGCGGAAAAATCCCGCTGATGGGCTCCGGCTTCCTCACCGAGGGAACCTTGACAGCCCAAGGCGAAGCAGCGGAAGGCGTTATGACGGGTCTTCACTACGCCGAGCAACTTGATATTCCCAAAAACCACGAGTTTCGCGAGGCCTTCAACACGGAATACGGGCACTACCCCGACATCTATGCCGTTCAAGGCTACGACGCGGGACAAGCGATCACCAACACCGTCAATCTTTTGAAGGGTGACATCTCTGACAAACAGGCCGTCATCAGCACCATGGAAGGCCTTACCATCGATAGCCCCAGAGGCGCATTCACGTTCTCAAAAGCCCACAACCCGATTCAGAACATTTACCTGCGCGAAGTGAAAGATGGCGTAAACGTGGTTCAAAGCATTGCCGCCGAAGCACTGGCAGACCCGGCGCGCGGCTGCAAACTCTGACCCCGGACTTTGTTATTGCTCCCCGGCTTGCGCCGGGGAGGTTATCGAAACTGACTTCCCGCCCACGCAAAGTAGCCTCCGAATAATCTTTGGATTTCAATATGTCTGCCGAACTGTTTTTTGTGCAACTCGTTAATGGTGTTCAGTACGGGCTTCTCCTTTTTCTGATTGCCTCTGGTCTCACCTTGATCTTCGGCGTCATGGGCATTCTCAATCTTGCTCATGGTTCAATGTATATGGTGGGCGCTTATCTTGTATGGTATTTCGCGGCTGTCACCGGCAGTTTTACCGCTGCAGCTGCTCTTTCCGCCGTGATCGCTCTTGGCTTAGGAATTCTTATAGAAAGGCTCTTGATACAGCGGCTTTACAATCGGAATCACTTGGATCAAGTACTGCTTACGATCGGTATGATTTTTGTATTCAACGCCCTACAAAGCATTCTCTGGGGTAACGACCCTCACGGCGTTAGCGTGCCGGACGCATTAAGCGGTTCTATTCCCTTTACCGACAACTCGAGCTACCCCATCTATCGCATTTTTGCGGCTCTAATCTGCATCGGCATTGCGGCGGCTCTGTATTTTGTCGTCAGCAAAACGCGCCTAGGAATGCTGATACGCGCCGGAGAATCAAACCGCGAGATGGTAGAAGCACTCGGCGTGAATATCAAAAACCTTTACACCATCGTGTTCGCCATCGGCGTTATGCTCGCCGCCATTTCGGGAATTATCGCCGCTCCAATGAGGTCGATTGTGCCGGGCATGGGCGAAAGCGTACTGATTACCTGCTTTGTGGTCGTCGTGATTGGCGGCATGGGCTCTATTAAAGGTGCTTTCGTAGGTGCGCTGCTGGTCGGCGTGATCAGCACCTTCGCTGCAGTGCTCATACCGAGCATGTCCAACATGATTATCTACATCTTTATGATCCTGGTGCTGCTGGTTAAGCCCCAGGGCCTATTTTCCAAGTAGGCGGGAGCCGACCATGATTTTCGAAAAACGCACTGAACGTATTTTCCTGGCAACTTTTTTTATAATTGCGCTCTGTATCCCGCTTTTTCTGGAGTCCAACTCCTTCTTTGTGGGTAAGGCCACAACTGTTCTAATCCTCGCCATCTTTGTAATGTCGCTGGATTTTCTGGTGGGACGAGTGGGCTTGGTCACGTTGGGCCACGCACTGTTCTACGGACTAGGCGGGTACCTTTTCGTTATTCTCACCCCGGAGTATGAAGCGGTTAACTTTTGGATATACGCCGTCTATATCATGTGTGTCAGTGCTTTTGTGGCGCTGGTAGTCGGAGTCGTAGTGCTGCGCACCTCTGGCATTTACTTCATCATGATTACCCTCGCGATATCACAAATGGCCTATTACTTCTTCTTCGATTCCCTGCATTTTGGTGGTGGTGACGGCTTGTTTATTTTCATAAAACCTGACACCAGCATTTTTGGCCTTAGCTTTCTGAACCTAGACAATCCGACACACTTCTATTATTTGGCACTACTCGGCGTGTTGATCACGCTACTGACCATCAAAATTGTTTTGCGCTCACGCTTTGGTCGTATTGTCGAAGCAAGCAGGCTAAATCCGGCACGAACTGAAGCTCTGGGCTACAACATCTTCAGCTTTAAACTAATCAGTTATGTCATAGGCAGCACCTTAGCGGCCTACGCAGGGCTTCTGTTTGCTCTGCAGTACGGCTATGTCAATCCTCAGTTTATGACGTGGGAAATGTCCGGCACAGCTCTGGTGATGTCTATTTTGGGCGGTATGGGAACTATTTATGGTGCCATTCTTGGCACAATCACATACGAAGGCCTGCAGTATTTCTTCGAGCATATGAGCGAAAACTGGATGTTGTTTATGGGTGGCTCCATCATCTTAATGGTTCTGTTGTTACGCAAAGGCCTTGCCGGCTACCTTGAAAAATTGCTGGAGAAGTGATCATGGCTAACAAAATTATTTTGGAAACCGAATCTCTGAGCAAACACTGGGGCGGCATTAAAGCGTTGAACGACATTTCGCTGCAGTTTCATGACAAGCAACTACACGGCGTGGTGGGTCCCAACGGCGCCGGAAAGAGTACGTTGTTAAATATGCTGTGCGGAGCTTTGAAACCAAGCAGCGGCTGTATTTTTCACAACGGCGTACAAATTGAAGGCATGAAGCCATGGAATTTTGTGCGCCGCGGTATTGGTCGCAGCTTTCAAAAAACTAATATCTACGCCGATATAACGTGCTTGGAAAACTGCGCCATTGCGACCCAGCGCCGCTTTACCGGCAGCTTTAACCTATTTGCATCACGTCATTCCAATAAAATGGTCACAGAAGCGGCTGAAAAAGCTCTTCACCAAGTTGGCCTGAGCAATCGGATTAGCTCCATTGCCGCTGAGATTTCCTACGGCGAGCAGCGGCAGCTTGAGTTGGCTATGGTATTAGCGACTGATCCGTGCATCCTGCTGCTGGACGAACCTATGGCCGGCATGGGGCACGAAGAGTCTTTACGCATTATCGAATTGTTAAACGAACTCAAGAAGTCATACAGCATTGTGCTAGTCGAGCACGATATGGATGCCATTTTTGAACTTTCGGATCAGCTGACTGTGCTTGATAACGGCACGCACTTGATTACTGGAACAGTAGATGAAGTACGCAATGAACCACGAGTAAAAGAGGCTTACCTGGGCAAAGAGGAAGAGGAAACAGCATGAATAACAGCTTGTTGGAAGTTAAAAACCTCAATACTCTTTACGGTCGCAGCCATATCCTCCATGACTTGTCATTTTGCTTGGACAAAGGCAAGTCAATGAGTCTGATGGGCCGTAACGGCATGGGCAAAACCACTACGCTCAAGTCAATTCTCGGCATTGTTCCGCCCCGCAGCGGCCACGTTTATTTCGATGGTGAAGACATCACCAAACTGCCTACCTGGAAGCGAATGCGACGCGATATTGCATACGTGCCAGAAGGTAGAGGCATGTTTCACAACCTGACAGTGAAAGAACATCTGCAAATGGCAGCCCGTCCGAGCAGTAACGGCGACAAAAGCTGGGATTTTGATAGGGTAATGGCCACTTTCCCTCGGCTTCAGGAAAGGCTATCGAACCTAGGTACGGAGCTTTCTGGAGGCGAACAGCAAATGCTGGCCATAGGTCGGGCGCTCGCAACCAACCCGCGACTGATGATCCTTGATGAAGCCACAGAAGGGCTTGCGCCGCTGATCCGCGAAGACATCTGGAATGTAATCGCCACCATCAGGGAGTCTGGTATTTCGACACTGGTGGTAGACAAGAACATCAGAGCCCTTAGAAAATTGTGTGACCATCATGTTGTAGTTGTTAAGGGTAAAGTGCACTTTTCTGGCAGCTCTGAAGAGCTCGCTCAGAATCTACAAGAAGTTGAAACAGCGCTTAGTGTTTAAACATACAAGAAATGGATAGGAGTGTTCATTTCCTGGATATTTGACGAAGAGTTAATAACCGATAGTTCAGGCGTCAAACAATAAGGAAACAACAAATGAACTATCGTAACTCACTGTTGGCGCTGGCGGTTGCATCCACCGTCAGCGTTGCACCTTCCGCTTATGCTATCGAACTTGGCGAGTTTAACGACACAACATTCAGCATCGGAGGGTATTTCAAGGCTGAGGCTATCTATGAAAAAGTAGATGACGGTGACTCCCGCATCTTCGGCCGCTCCAATCAAAGCCGTGTTAACCTCAAAACTGTTACAGAAAAACAGGGCCACACAATTGTCGGTTTTGTTGAGAGTGATTTTTATGGCGGGACATATCCCGGTGAAAATAACGACCTTCGTTTGCGCCATGCATTCATCAAGATTGATCAAACAACGGTAGGACAAACTTGGACCGGTCAGTTCTGGGCAGTCGCCTATCATGACTATCTAGACTTTCTGGGCGGCCCTCGAGGCACCCTTGGCGGCTTTAATTTCCGCACAAACCTGATAAGCCATGAAGTTGCAGGTTTTCGCCTGACCGCTCAAGATCCTGTGAATAACAATGCCGACACTCCCGACCTGACTGTAAACTATAACCTGAATTTCGACGGTGGCCACCGTGTAATTCTGACTGCTTCTGGTCGTGAGCTGGTTAATGGTGATTTTGTCGGTGGCGGTGCTATTGGCTCCAAGTTTATGCTTGGGCCCCACAGTATTAACCTGAATGCTCACTATGGCGAGGGCTTGGGTGCCTTCACTGGTGTCGGCGTCAACAATAGCCTGAGCTCACCCGACACCGAGAACGGCGAAGCTGTTAGCCAAGCAGGTTTCGATATCGGCTTCCGCTATGTGATAAACCCTGAATGGCGAGCAAACGTGGCCTACACGGCGGTGGAAGTGGATGACATCGCCAACACAGATTATGAAGCTCAACGAGTCAACCTGATCCATACCGTTGCACAAGGTCTTGAAGTTGGAGTTGAGTGGCGCAAGTACAATCTGGCGTTTGGTCCCCTCCTCCCCAAAGGCCAACAAGTCGAGGTAATGGCGAAATACGCATTCTAGATCAAAAAGTTAGAATCATAAATTATCGGTTTGAAATAACAGACGCCGACTGTCTTTCCGGCGTCTGTTATCATTTTATATCCGAATCAAGCTAGCAACTTTACGACGGCACTATTCATGGCAGAGGAAAGTCCAAAAAGACAGGGAATTAGCTCCCTAGAGATCGGCCTTCGTGTTCTTGACTACATATCTACGGCCGCAAAACCACCTACTTTGAAGGAACTGTCAGGGGCTTTGAATTTGTCCCCAAGCCGTGCCCACAAATATCTAGTGAGTCTTCTACGCGAGGGCTACATTAACCATGTCAATCAAACGCAATATACGCTGGGGAACTCAAGCCTCACGCTTGGCATCTCCGCACTGCGCCGAATCAACCCAATACAGTTGTCCTACGAAGCTATTGACCTGTTAAACGAAGAAACTGACAAGACAGTCTCCGTCACCGTTTGGAACGGCAATGGGCCTTTAGTTATCAAGTGGCTCGATTCCAGTCAGCCGATAGCCGTTAACGTGCGCCTAGGAGCTGAGCTTTCAGCTTTAAACTCGGCTTCTGGCCGTATATATCTAGCCAACATGCCACTGGACAGACGCCAGGAGCTAATTAGTAATTATTACCGGCAGTCTCGCACACTTCCCAAACACAACAAAAAAGACATACCCCGGGAGAAACTCGGAAGTCATTTAGAAATGGTGCGTGAAAATGGCTACTGCGCATTTTTCAGCGACTATCTGCCCGAAATCAATGTTCTTAGCATGCCAATATTCGATTTGAATGGGAACATTGTTACCGTCATCACGCTGCTTGGCCTTGAACGAGATACAGACATAAGGGAAGGCTCTGAACTGTTCAATCAAGTACGTCTGTGCGTGAACAAGGTCACCCGTCAAATTTGTGGTCAGCCCACTAAGCGCATGGTTTCAGACGGCAATTCACCGAACAACTTGCGGTAGTCGGACGAAAAACGACCGAGGTGACTGAAGCCGTAATCTAAAGCTACTTCGGTGACGTTACGGCAATGCCCCTGCAGTAAGTCGTTCCTCAGATTTCTAAGCTTGACGAGCTTCACATAGCTTTTAGGTGTCGTTGAAAACGCTCGGGAAAAACCATTGTAAATAGAACGAACGCTCATATTCGAAACGTGTGCAAGCGCTTCAAGGTCAATATCTTCTTTAATATTTTTTTCAATATAAGCAACAATTCGCTCCATCGAAGGAGGAATTGGTTGAGCATTGTCTGAAGCGCTCCAATCATTGGGAAATACGTTGAGCAGCTTCTTCAATACAATTTCGCGATACGACAAAGAGATAGGCCCAAAACCTGTATCACCAGACTCATCGAACTCTGAAAATACCGCAGCAAGCAAGTTGGTGAGAGATGGACTTAACCTCATATCAACCGGAATCCGATTGAAACGCACCGGCTGCACCCCGGCAGAGGCTCCACTGCTGCAAACCGATTTCATCAAGTCCACAGGGATCTTAATAATAACCTTTTCGCATTCCTGAGTGTACTCCAGATCAATAGCTTCATCTGGATTCACCATCAGCGCCTGCCCACGACGTACCTTTAAACTCTCGTCCCCTTGACGCCAGCGGCACTCCCCTCGGGTAACCACCTGAAGATGGTAAATGTCATCCAGTGCAGGGGTTTTCACTCTGACAGAGTTACCGTAGCTAATTTTTGATAACCCGAAGCCTGCAAATTCGCCGAAACTCAGGCTTGCAGCGCGGTTATCACCACCCAACATGTCCAAGCTGTGGCCTCCAATATGCTGATTCACGAACGCTGAAACTTCTTCAGGATGCACACCGTGAAATATTGTTGACGTAGCAAGCGATTGAGAGAACATGATCGACACCATTGTATTTATTGTTAACGAGTTTACCTTATATGAATGAATAGCTGCGATCAACACTCAAATCTATTGCCTGAACGTGCAAAACCGTTTGATCTTGGATACAAAAAAACCCGATTGAGAAACTCAATCGGGTTTTTTTGTGAACTTGCTAGCGGTGTTGGAGCAAAATTACTCATGCCGTCAGCATCAGATGCTCACCGCTTCAGAAATGAATCACTGTCCTGATGCTCTTGCCCTCATGCATCAAATCAAACGCTTTATTGATGTCTTCCAGTGGCATGTTGTGGGTAATAAACACGTCTAGCGGAATGTCACCGCTCTCGGCTTTTGCCACGTAACCAGGCAGTTCGGTACGGCCTTTTACACCGCCAAAAGCAGAGCCTTTCCAGACTCGGCCGGTCACCAGCTGGAACGGGCGAGTGCTGATTTCCTGGCCGGCGCCAGCCACGCCGATGATGATGGATTCACCCCAGCCCTTGTGGCAACACTCCAGCGCAGCGCGCATTAGCTGCACATTGCCCACGCATTCGAAGGAATAGTCCACGCCGCCGTCGGCCATTTCGATGATCACGTCCTGAATAGGCTGGTCGTGGTCTTTCGGGTTGACTACATCGGTGGCGCCCAACTGCTTCGCGATGTCGAACTTTCCCGGGTTAATGTCAACAGCAATAATACGACCGGCTTTGGCCATTTTGGCGCCGATAATGGCCGCCAGGCCAATACCACCCAAACCGAAGATTGCGACCGTGGCCCCTTCTTCTACCTTGGCGGTGTTCAGCACGGCGCCAATACCGGTGGTTACACCGCAGCCCAGCAGGCACACTTTTTCCAACGGTGCTTCTTTCGGGATTTTTGCCAGCGAGATTTCCGGCAGCACGGTGTATTCAGAGAAGGTTGAGCAGCCCATGTAGTGGTAAATAGGCTCGCCTTTGTAGCTGAAGCGCGAGGTGCCATCTGGCATCACACCTTTACCCTGGGTTGCGCGCACGGCGCCGCACAGGTTGGTTTTGCCTGAGGTACAGAATTTACACTCACCGCACTCGGCGGTGTACAGCGGGATCACATGGTCGCCCACTTCCAGGTTTTTCACATCCGGGCCCACAGCTTCAACAATGCCGCCACCCTCGTGGCCCAAAATGGTCGGGAACAGGCCTTCGGGGTCGGCGCCCGACAGGGTGTAGGCATCGGTATGACACACACCGGTGGCCACAATACGCACCAGAACTTCGCCTTCCTGGGGCGGTGCGACATCCACTTCTACAATTTCCAGCGGCTGATTGGCAGCGAAGGCCACGGCGGCACGGGATTTAATCACAGGATATCTCCTTGCAGGCAGAGTTAATGTTAGAAAGTTAAAAATAGAGAGTTAAAAGTAGAGAGTTACGGTTATTCCGGATACCAAGAGTTTGACGTATTCTAGACGACCGGTCTAGTATGGCTGCCATGACAACGAACGACACACGCAATCTTATTATTCAAACCGGCGCTGACCTTATCGGCACGAAAGGCTTTGGTGCAACCGGCATCAATGGCATCCTCACGGTTGCGGGCGTACCTAAAGGGTCGTTCTATCATTATTTTAGCAGCAAAAATGACTTCGGCCTCGCGATCATTGATACCTTCGCCGACGAATACGATGCGAAGCTGGATCGGATTCTCAACGACAGTAGTCGTTCCTGCGTGGATCGCCTGCGCGCTTACTTCGATACTGGCGTTGAAAGCATGACCAACTGCGACTGTACCCGTGGTTGCCTGATGGGTAACTTAGGACAGGAACTTGCAGGGCAAAATGAGACCTTCCGCGTTCGACTGGATAAGGTGTTCACCGGCTGGGAAAAACGCTTTGAACGCTGCATATCCGACGCACAAACGGCAGGTGACATTGACTCCAGCATTAACCCTTCAGATGCTGCCAGTGTTTTGCTGTCTGGCTGGGAAGGCGCGATTCTGAGATCCAAAGTTGTGAAATCGACAGAGCCGATGGAACGGTTTGTCCGCGTATTTTTCACTCAATATCTTGGCGTTGGCTGATTTTTTTTCGCGCGGGCTCTAGTAGACTGGTCTAATTAATATTAATTAATCTAAAATGAGTATATTTGATGAGCAACCAACAACCGAATGATCCGCTGTTTCAGCCTTTGGTTATGGGCGGCCTCACACTGCCCAACCGGGTTCTGATGTCACCGTTAACCCGTTCACGTTCAAGCCAACCGGGCGATATTCCGAACGACATGAACACGCAATATTACCAGCAGCGAGCCAGTGCCGGGTTGATCCTGAGTGAAGCCACTCAGATTTCTCCCCAGGGCAAGGGTTACGCCTTCACGCCGGGAATTCATTCTCAGGAACAGATTGATGGCTGGAAAAAGGTAACCGCGGCGGTTCATCTGGCCGGCGGTCGTATCCACATGCAACTGTGGCACGTTGGTCGCATCTCCCGCCCCGAACTGCAGCCGGATGGCGAGCTACCGGTCGCACCTTCCGCGATCAAGCCAGAAGGCGCCAAAACCTTTATCAGTGCCGATTCCGGCATGGTGGACGTGCTTGAGCCCCGGGCGCTGGAAACCCACGAGATGGCCGGCATTGTCGAGCAATATCGCCAGGGTGCACTGAACGCGAAAGAAGCGGGATTTGACGGTGTTGAAGTCCACGCTGCCAATGGCTATCTGCTGGACCAGTTCATAAAGAGTGGCAGCAACCACCGCACCGACGAATACGGTGGCTCTGTGGAGAACCGCCTGCGCCTACCGCTAATGATCATCCAGGCTGTCATCGATGTGTGGGGCAAAGACAAAGTGGGCGTTCGTGTTGGTCCGACCGGCAGTTTCAACGCCATGCATGATGAAAATCCGAATGAAACCTTTAGCGCCTTTGCCAAACACCTGAACGACCTGGGGATCGCTTATCTCGAGGTGGTAGAAGACTCGTTCCAAGGCAATCACGCCAACGGCCGCCCGGAAGGCATCATCGATGCGATCCGGGCTGCTTATAAAGGCACCTACATCGCCAACGGCGCCTACACAGCCGAAGAAGCCCGCACCCGCATTAGCGAAGGCCGTTGCGACCTGGTGACCTTCGGCCGCCCGTTTATTGCCAACCCGGACCTGCCCGAGCGATTCCGCCAGAATGCACCGCTCAACGGCTGGGATGACAGCACCTTCTACGGTGGCGATGAGCACGGCTACATCGATTACCCCACACTGCAAGAACTCGATATCAGTGCCTGATCAGAATTTTCTGATCAGAACAGGAGAAAAATTATGAGCAACACCAACGATCCGATTAACGGCAAGATTGTCATCATCACAGGTGCCAGCAGTGGTCTGGGCGAATCCACCGCCCGCCACCTGGCCGACCGTGGTGCCAAACTGGTACTGGCAGCCCGCAGGGAAGACCGTCTGAAGTCTTTGGCCGAAGAGCTGGAAGCAAAAGGCGCAGAAGTCTTGTGGCAGGTCACCGACGTTACCGATCGCCAACAGGTCGAAAGCCTGGCTGCAGCAACCAAAAAGAAATTTGGCCGTATTGATGTTCTGATCAACAACGCTGGCCTTATGCCCCTGGCGCCGCTGGATGCCCTGAAGGTAGACGAGTGGGAACAGATGATAGACGTCAACATCAAGGGCGTTTTGTATGGCATTGCGGCCGTGCTGCCCACCATGCGCGAACAACACAGCGGGCACGTGATCAACTTATCTTCGGTAGCCGGGCACAAAGTGTTTCCGGGCGGTGCCGTTTATTGCGCGACCAAATACGCAGTCAGAGCCCTCTCTGAAGGCTTGCGCATGGAAGCCGGTGACGAGATTCGCAGCACCAACATTTCGCCGGGTGCGATTGCCACCGAGCTGACCAGCACCATCACCGACCCCGATGCAGCCAAAGCAGCGGAAGAGCTTTACAAGGTTGCTATTAACGCTGATTCGGTTGCCCGCGCCATTGTCTTCGCGATTGAGCAACCCTACGATGTAGACATCAACGAAATCATCTTGCGCCCTACGGCTCAAGAACTGTAAACCCGCTTTCGAGCTGGTGACGTTCCGGGCGCCGACCCTGTTGGCGCCCGACAATACCCCCCATCCTATCCAAGCCGATTTGGCTCACATTCAGAAGGGCAGCGCCAGACTCACACGAACCCTCATAGAAGCGCTGTGGATAATCCTTTTAACCCGCAGAAGCGTAGTGTTATAACCATACGGGGTTTAATGAGGAATTTACGTTGCGCACGCTCTACTGGTTTACTAGAGATCTTCGCTTACACGACAACGCCGCCTTGCTGGCAGCGTCCAAGTCGGACATGCTGCTGTGCGTTTACGTTGTAGAACCACGATGGTTCAAACCCGGGCCGTTACAGTGCAAAACCATGGGCCACCACCGCTGGCGTTTTTTATGGCAAAGCCTGATCGGGCTGGAACGCAGCCTGCGCGCTTTGGGCCAGCGCCTGCACATCGCCTGGGGCGACCCGGAAACCGTGATTCCTGCGTTGGCCCACGGCCACGTCATCAGCCGAATTGTGCGTTCGCGCCAGCCCGGTACCCGTGAAGTCGTGCAATGGCAAACTCTTCAGGACAAGCTCCCGAAAATAGCGTTCACGCAATACGAAACACTCGGCATGTTTACCGAAAGTCTGCTACCTATGCCCTTACAGGACTTGCCGGCGACTTTTTCCCAGTTTCGCAAACTCATTGAAAACAAGGGCGACAGAGGGCCTGCGCGATTACGCATCCCAACGGTAAAAATGCTGCCGCCGGCGCCTGGTTTGCCAGACGATAACCGTGGTGAATGCCCTGCCATTCAGGAACCCACGCAGCCATCAGCGTTCAGCGGCGGTGAACAGGCTGGCCTGACACGCTTGCGGGATTTTTTAGCGGGTACTCGCGCGATCGACACCTACAAAGAGACCCGCAACGCACTGGACGATTGGAATTCATCCTCCAAGTTCTCGCCCTGGCTTGCCCATGGCTGCCTATCAGCGCGCGAGATCGCAGACAGCATCAGCTTGTATGAGCAGCAACACACCAGCAACGAATCCACATACTGGCTGTGGTTTGAAGTTCTTTGGCGCGAGTATTTTTACTGGTATGCCCTACGGCACGGGCCTGAGCTATTCCGCCGTGACGGTGTGCAGGGCAAGCGCCAGTCTGTGACTTTTTATGGCCACCGCTTCAAGGCCTGGTGCGAAGGTAACACCTCTTATCCGCTGGTGAACGCGGCCATGAACCAGCTGCGGGAGACCGGTTATATCAGCAACCGCAGCCGCCAACTGGTCGCCAGCTGTTTTATTAATGAGCTAGAGCTGGACTGGCGCTATGGTGCAGCCTGGTTTGAACAGCAATTGATCGACTATGATGTCGCCAGCAATTACGGGAATTGGCAGTACCTGGCGGGCGTGGGCGCCGACCCCCGCGGTTTGCGGCGGTTCAATCTGGACAAGCAAGCCCAGCAATACGACCCCAACGGTACCTTTGTTGACCGCTGGAACGGCCACGCCGAGCAGCCCGTGGGTCTTCACACCGTTGATGCGGCTGACTGGCCGCTTTCCTGACCCATCGGCCTTCAACCGGGACACACTATGGCATTTATCAGTGAACGCACCGCCCGCAGGCAGCTGGAGTCGGAGTCTGACAAAGTCAAACAAGCCGGTATTCAACGCCTGTTAGAAAAGCAGCAAGCGGTAGAGGAAAAGGTCAAAAACAGTGGTAAGCTCTATCGGTTCACAACAGACATAAAACTGATGTTTTCATTGGTGCAAGACTACTACACTGGTCGTTATCGCAGCATACCGTGGAAAAGCATCGCCGCCATTGTTGGCGCATTGATTTACGTATTAAACCCACTGGACCTGATTCCAGACCTTATTCTGTCCATCGGCTTCATAGACGATGTAGGTGTAGTTGCTCTGTGCCTAAAGCTGGTGGAGTCAGACCTGCACCGTTATGCAGCATGGAAAGAACTGCAAGACACGCACTGAAAAGGCCCGCGCAAAAACGGTCGGTAATACCGACTCTTTCGATAACAACAACTTGAGTATTCTGGAGTTACTGTGGATTTTGCCACTCTGATTGGCCTGGTGGGCGCGATGATGTTGATCGCCTCGGCGGTTATTTTAGGCGTGTCACCAGACGTTTTTCTCAACGTCCCGGCGCTATTAATTGTGATTGGCGGTAGTCTTTTGGTGGTTTTGGCCAAATTCAGTTTTCAGCAATTTCTGGGCGCATTTAAAGCAGCGATTCGCGCTTTCAAGTTCAAACTTCCAGAAACCCGCGCAGCCATCGACGAGCTGGTAGATATTGCGAATGTGGCGCGGCGCCAGGGCGTGCTGGGCCTGGAAGGGCGCGAGGTAAGTTCGCCGTTTCTTAGTAACGGCATTCAGATGTTGGTCGACGGCCAGGACGGTGTCACCATCAAACAACTGCTCAGTAAAGAGCAACTGATGACCCTAGAGCACAACCGCTCAGGCGCCAAGGTATTCACCGCCTTCGCAGACGTTGGTCCCGCCATGGGCATGATCGGCACGCTGATTGGCCTGGTCCAAATGCTGTCCAATATGGAAGACCCGAAATCCATTGGCCCTGCCATGGCGGTTGCACTTCTAACCACGTTGTACGGTGCCATGTTGGCGACCATGATTGCCTCACCGATTGCGGACAAACTGTCATTGCGAATGACTCAGGAAGCCCGCATGCAGTCGCTTTATATAGACGCACTGGGCGCTATTCAGGAAGGCGTTAACCCGCGAATTATCGAGCAGATGCTGTCCAGTTATCTGTCTCCCAAAGAGCGCGACAAGGTATCTGAAGAAGCCAGTGCGACCGCGGCAGACAGCTAACCGATGGAAGACTTCCCGGAAGAAGAGAAGCCTAGGATCCCGGCGTGGGTTGTGACATTTGCCGACCTGATGTCGCTGTTGATGTGCTTTTTTGTGCTGTTACTGTCGTTTTCTGAAATCGACGCTCAAAAATTCAAACAGATTGCCGGCGAGCTGTCCGCAGCTTTCGGTGTTCAGCGCGATGTGCCCGCAGTGGAACTTCCTATGGGTACCAACATCATATTCGACAATTTTTCGGCGGCGCCGCCGGAGCCCACCGTAATTAATGAAATAAAGCAGGCTACTACTGATCAGAAACCGGAATTGGATACCCTGAGGGGCGCCGTCGACAGTGCTACCGAAACTGCCGAGCAGGAAAAAGTACAGGTGCAGTTGGAACAGCTGCGCAAGGTACTGGCACAGGCACTCAACGATGGCCACATAGCTGTGACTCAGAACCAGTACCGTATTGTGATTCGAGTGGAGGAAAAAGGCTCGTTTCCGTCTGGATCGGCCAAGCTCACCAGAGAGTTCCAAAGCCTGCTGTTAGAAATGGCCGAAATACTGGCCAGTATTCCCGGCAAATTAACGATAGAAGGCCACACAGACGACGTCCCCATCCGTACCGACCGGTTTTTCAGCAACTGGGACTTGTCTGCCGCCCGCTCCGCCTCTGTGGCCAACGCGTTGCTGACCAGCGGAACCGTCGAGGCCAATCGGCTGGCAGTAAAAGGCCTGGCAGATACCGCGCCACGGGTAGCCAACGATTCGGACGAGAACAGAGCGAAAAACCGGCGGGTTGAGATCATTATTAACCTGTCTGGCCCTCAGGCGGAACAGGAAGTTCAGCTCCGTGACATCATCGACGGCCGGCTTCCGGGCCAAGATACGGTGATCGACATGCAATCCGGGCCGGTTCCGGTAGAAAGTATCATCTGGTAGCCGGTCTGATCGTTTTTTGCGCAGGCTCTGACTTTATTGCACCTTATTAGTGCAACAATATACTCCCGCTAAAGGCGCAATCGAAGCCTTTGCTGGGCCTGATCGAGAAATACGCGTTCAGCGGCGCTGACGTCAATGTCCATTGCACAGGCGTCACGCCCGCCGAATCAGACACTCCACTTGGTCGTACCTTGCAACAGGCGGTTCTATAGCCGCCTGTTGAATTTTGCCCGCCCTGAATTGACAGATTCTCAACCGTCGCCTTTGTTAAGGGGCACAATATTCGTCAACCTTCATCAGCTGGCCCGTCTTTTGCTGATTAATACCGCTAGAGGTGCCAACTTCATCGGCACGGTCCAGAGAGACGAGCAGAACCATGCTGATTCAGACACCAGGCAAAGGCCTGTATGACGAATTATTCGATCAAGACAATCGAATGCGGCCACATTGCAAGATACTCGAAGATTGGCTCGCAAACTCGGATGAAAGCCTGATCGCAGAAAAGCGACGGGAAGCCGACGTGCTATTCCAGCGACTGGGCATCACTTTCAATGTCTATGGTGAAGACCAGGGCGCAGACCGACTCATTCCGTTTGACCTTATCCCGCGCGTTATATCTTCCAGCGACTGGCAGAAGCTCCAGGCCGGACTGCGCCAGAGAGTGCAGGCACTCAATCGTTTCCTGTTCGATATCTATCACGGTTACGACATCGTTCGGGCCGGCGTTATCAGTGCGGAACAGGTCTTTTCCAACCCCCAGTACCAGCCCGGCATGCAGGATCTGAAACTGCCTCGTAACCTGTACGCCCATATTGCCGGTATCGACTTGATCCGCCACAGCGACGGCGACTTCTATGTGTTGGAGGACAACCTTCGCTGCCCCAGCGGCGTGTCCTACATGCTGGAAAACCGGAGAATGATGATGCGGCTTTTCCCGCATCTGTTTGCCCACTCACCGGTCGCTCCAATCGACCATTACCCAAACCTGCTGGGCGAAACCCTGCGGGCAGCGTCTCTCAAACCGAACCCCAAGATAGTGGTGCTAACCCCCGGTCGTTTCAACAGTGCCTATTTCGAGCATGCTTTCCTGGCGCGGCAAATGGGCGTGGAACTGGTGGAAGGTGCAGATCTGTTTGTACACCAGAACAAAGTCTTTATGAAAACGACGATTGGCCCTCAGCAGGTAGACGTTATTTACCGCCGCATCGACGACGATTTCTTGGACCCTCTGGCGGGCAACCCGGATTCTATGATTGGCGTCCCCGGGCTTTACGCGGCCTATCGTACCGGCAATGTCGTGCTGACCAATGCCATGGGTACCGGGGTTGCAGACGACAAGTCTATCTATCCTTACGTGCCCGACATGATTCGTTTCTACCTGGATGAGGAACCTATCCTGAAAAACGTCCCCACCTGGCAGTGTCGTAAGGAAAAAGATCTGCAATACGTTCTGGATCACCTGCCGGAACTGGTGGTGAAAGAGGCTCAGGGAGCCGGTGGCTACGGCATGCTGATTGGCCCGATGGCCAGCAAAGAAGAGCTTTCCACCTTTCGCAGCCTACTCAAAGCCCGGCCACAGGATTACATTGCCCAACCCACTCTGAGCCTTTCCACTTGCCCGACTTTTGTGAATGAGGGCGTTGCACCCCGACACCTGGACCTTCGCCCGTTTGTGCTTTCGGGCAAGAAAATACAGATGGTTCCTGGTGGCTTGACCCGCGTGGCTCTGAAAGAAGGCTCGCTGGTGGTGAATTCGTCTCAGGGTGGCGGCACCAAAGACACCTGGGTGATGGAGGATGATTTATGCTGAGCCGCGCTGCCTCCAGTCTGTTCTGGATGGCCCGTTATCTGGAGCGGGCCGAAAGCCAGGCAAGACTCCTTGATGTCAGTCTGACCATGGCCCTGATTGATGTACCGGAAGACCGGATTGAACAGCTATCAGTCCCATTATTGGTCTCTGGAACACGGGATGTCTTCTTTGAATACTATAATGAAATCACACCACAGAATCTGATTGACTTTCTGCTGCTGGATGACCGCCACCCGGCCAGCGTATTCAACATTATCCGAAGCGCACGTGACAATGCCCTGCACGTTCGGGGCAACCTGTCAGCCGACGTATGGGAAAGCATCAACCAGGCCTGGCTTGAGCTCAAAGAGCTTCAAAAGAAAGGAGTAACCGAGTCCAATGCCAGCAGTGTTTTTGACTGGGTTCGGGAACGCTCCCACATGTTCCGGGGCGCAGCCTATGGCACTTTGCTGCGCAATGATGCGTTTCACTTTCTGCGCCTGGGCACTTTTATCGAGCGGGCTGACACCACAGCCCGGGTGCTCGACATCCGTCATGTAATGGCGATGAAAGCCATGGAAGAACAAGCCACCCGAGCATTTTTCGAGTGGACCGCCGTTCTGCACTCATTGGCGGCCTTCGAGGCCTATCAGAATACCTATGGCCACAATCTGGAGCCCATGAATGTGGCAGAACTGCTCATTTTGAAGCCTGATGTGCCCCGCTCCCTGCACGGCTGCCTGAAAGAAATTTCCAGCCTGCTCGAACAGATTGAAAGCGGCAGCGCAAAGCGTTCCCGTCGCCTGGCTTCCAGCCTGTACGCCAATATTCATTATGGCGACCGTGATTATATAGAAGAACGCGGGCTGAACGAGTATCTGGTGGACTTTCTAGATCGCATTCAGGGTATTGCCGGGCAAATCCAGAAGGACTATATGGGGTGGCAACAATGAGACTCAAAATTCATCATGAAACACGATACACCTACGAAACCCCAGTTCAGAACAGCATTCAATACATCCGTCTGACACCGAGGAATACGCCCCAGCAACGGATTCATGATTGGAAGCTTCACACGCCGGGCGAAACCAGCCAGATGATGGACGGGTTCGGCAATCCGGTGACCGTGATGACCCTCGATGAGGCTGTCCCGGAGATTGTTTTGACGGCAGAAGGCGTGGTGGACCTGACCGGCAAACCACTAACCCGTGACGACTCACCCTTTCCGCCCCAGGTATTCCTGAGGCACACGGCGCTGACAGAGACAGACGAGGCTCTCAAAAAATTCGCCAGTCAGTACTCATGCAACAAGCGCAGCCTGGTGCGTCTGATGACGCACCTTCGTGAGCATATTGCGTTTATGCCCGGCGCGACCACTGTTACCAATACCGCCAGCGAAGCCTTCAAGCTAGGTGCCGGCGTGTGCCAGGATCACACCCATATTTTCATTGCCTGTTGCCGCCATATTGGCGTTCCAGCCCGCTACGTCAGCGGCTACATTCATTCCGCCAGCATTGATCATGTCGTCACTCATGCCTGGGCAGAAGCGTGGATCGGTAGCAACTGGCTTACCTTTGATGTGGTCAACACTCTGATTGTGGCTGAAAGCCACATAAAACTGGCCGTGGGGCTCGATTACCGGGATGCGGCGCCGGTCAGGGGCGTACGCAGCGGTGGCGGCATGGAGCTGATGGAAACCCGCGCATGGGTTACAGAAGCGACAGGCAGTCAGTAACAGAATGATGAAAATACGAAAATAAACTACTCACACCTGACCGGGAGTTGTGATTAGACTACGCGTTATACAAAGCCTTATCAGGAGGCCTTCATGACCTATTGCGTAGCGATGCGACTCGCCGACGGTTTGGTGTTCGCATCCGACTCCCGGACCAATGCCGGTTTTGACCAGATTTCCACATTTCGAAAGATGCATGTTTTTGAGCAGCCGGGGGAGCGCGAACTGGTTCTGTTATCGGCCGGCAACCTGGCGACCAGCCAGAGTGTGATCAGCCTGCTTGAACGACGGGCAACCACAGACGTGACGAACGTGCTCAACACCAAGTGCATGTATGAAACCGCCGAGGTTGTCGGCCAGACCATGCGCGAAGTGATCCGTCGGGATAACCCCGATGGCAAACTGAGTCATGTGGATTTTAGCTGTTCCCTCATTCTTGGCGGCCAGATCCAGGGCGAAGAACCGCGCCTTTTTAATATCTACCCGGAAGGTAACTTCATTGAGGCAACGGAAGAGACCCCCTATTTCCAGATCGGCGAATCCAAGTACGGCAAACCGATTCTCGATCGCGTGATGAACTACCACACCTCCCTGGACCGTGCCTACCAGTGTGCCCTGATTTCATTCGACTCTACCATGAAGAGCAATCTGTCCGTGGGGATGCCGTTAGACGTTGCGATCTATCGTAGAGACGGCTTGAAACCCTGTTTTATCGATCGTGTGGAAGAACAGTGCGAGTATTTCATTTCCCTCAGGCAGCAATGGCACCAGGGCATCCAGGATTTAATGGTCGGTCTGGAGCCGCCACATCTGGGCTAGCCGACTCACTGCGCCTTAATAACCGGTCAGTTCCATGTAACCCTCGCCAGAGTGACTGCCTGACACACTGACCGGACTTTCCCAATAGGGGAAAAGGCCCCGATTGAGGTAATCACCGGGCGGCGCGCTCAGTTCCAGGTCTACCTGATGAGCCGGAATACTAAGTCGCCAGCGCACAGGCACATTGTTGCGCCAATCAAGTTCCTGCAGGCTCAGCTCTTCAGGGCTCAGCGCCACAGGGTCACCGTTTTCAGGGATCCAGGTGCCAGACTGGAAGCTGCCGCTGCCATCCCGCAAACGGAAGGCCATCAACTTGTCTCCACTTTCCAGGTGAAGAGCAAACCAATCCCAGCCCTGCTGCCCGGTTTTCAAAAACTGGCTGCTCCACTCCCGGTCAAACCATCCTCTGCCAGTGACCGTTTGGGTTTCGCCCTTAAGGGTCAGCTCACCGCTGATGGCAATGTCGACCAGGCTAAAATACATTGAGCCCTCGCCGCTTGCGGACTTCGCGCTGAAGCCCTGATCGCCATGGGCCACCGGCTCGCCCTGAATTCGCAACAACAGATCGTAACCCCACTCGGGCGTGTTCACCTGCAGGCGTAAGGCGCCGTCAGGCTGCTCGGTCAGCCGCCAGTCATCAAGCCAGATATCCAGTGGGCTGGCCACGGCCCCGGCCTGGCCAATGTCGCCGCGAGCGAATTTTTCAGCAAACCGGTGTTCACCTTCAAGACTGACCGCCGCATGGGCCATCCAGGCTGCCTGCAACGGCCACTGCTCTGCGGCCGGCGGCACCGTCGCGACAGTGCGGGATTCAATGGCCTGGCGAAACTGGGTCCACTGCACGCCCACCGGTTCACCGTCTTCGGTTTTAAGATTAGCCGTCAGGTACCACCACTCAATGCGGTGTTGCGGGTGCGGGCCCCAGTCATCGGGAAAACGCAGCCGATCCCCCGGCCCTGGTTGCAGAAATGCCTCACTCTGACCGCTGTCGATAGTCTGCGCCAGGCCGGCAAAACCGCCCGTATCGGGCGCTTTTGAACACCCGGCCACGAGCACAGTGGTGAATAGCAGCAAAAAAGTCGCGGCTTTTTGGTAAAAGCCTATACGCCATTTCTGTGTTTTTATCATCGTTCATCACCCTGCAGGCTAGCGGCGGAAACCGGTTTGGGCCCACTACCGCCAAGCTGGCTTCGCATCAGCAATGTAATGCTGAGCCCAATCAACACACTTACAATCCCCAGCTGCAACCAGAACCCGGGGTAGATTGCCATGGGTAAAGACCAGCCAAAAGCCAATGGATTGATCCGGTGCACCAGAACCCAAGTCAACCAGACGCCCAGGGGCAATGCCAGCAGGGTAATCGACAGGGTCAGAGTCAGGGCCAGCCGGCCCAGCTGAGCCAGAACCTGGCGTCTGGTGAGACCCCACACCTGAAGCAGGCGGAAGTACCAGGCCCGGGTGCTGAAAAACACCCAGCCCATAATCAGCAAGGCCACCGCCGCCAGCACTAGAGTGACGAAGGTCATGGCGCGGGTCAGTAAAAACGTCTGGTCGAACACCGCATCGGCCAGCTCGCGGATTCGCTTGTTGTCACGTACACGCACGCTGTCTACCTGCCACAGCCGTTGAAGGCCATCGGTTATTACGTCAATACCACTATCACCCGGGCTAACCGAAAGACTCTCGAACTCCGGCACATATCCGGCAGGAAGCAACTCAAGATTGATCAGCACTTCCCCGGCCGGGCGGCCGTAATCCGCATAAATCGCCAGCACCGGCAGTTCAAGCCGGGTGTCTGCCAATGTCAGCACCAGGGTGTCTCCTACCGCCAGCGGGTAACGGCGCGCCAGCTGCTCGTTCACCATAACGCCTTCACCTGCGGCAAAACCCTGCCAAGGCTGGTCAGCGGCGGCCTGCAAGCTCCACATGGTCAGCAGTGGGCTAACGGGCCCTATTGCGAACAAGTCAACCGACTGAGCTTTTCTGTCAGTTTCAGGGCCAGCCGCCGCCGGCAATTGTGCTGTCCCACGCATTACCCGATGCCAGTCGCCGCTTTGCGCCAGGTTCGGCTGCGCAGCCAGCCATTGCGCGGCCTCGTTAGCACTAACGCTTGCGGGCACTTCAATAAAATAATCGGCGGCCAGGCGCTGGCCCAGCCACTCGTCAAAGGTGGCTTCAAACACCGTTACCAGTGCCTGCACCGCCAGCACCATGGCCAGCGCAAACTGCAACGCAACCAAAGGCAAGGCCAACTTGCGGGCCATAACCCCAAGTTCGGTGTGGCGCCAGCGTGCTAATGGCTCCCGCGTTTTCCGGGCAAGGGTTGCAGACAGGAAGGCAATAGCAACTGGCGCGGCAATACCGGTAGCAACAAACACCAGCGCGACCGCAACAAACACCAGCGGCAGCGACTGCGCCAGCAGCGACATCATCAGACCTGCCGCGGCCAAAAGCATCGCCAACCAAAGCCACGGCCTCTGCCTGAATCCCGCTCCGGCCAAAAACTTCGCCGGTAACGCAAACGGCAACACAGCCGCGCAGCGTTGCAGCAGCGGCCGCACATTTTGCGCCAGGCACACTACCAGCACGATGGCCATCATGGTCAGTATCGGCGTTAACCAGTTTTCTGACTGGCCGGCGTACAGCGGCGTATCGAACAGGCTGTCCAAAGCCTGACCAAAACCACCGCCCACGGTGCCTGCCAGCAGGCGCCCAAGCCACACACCCGGCACCACGCTTAGCAGTGCCAATAGCAGAATTTCGACCAGTAACACCCGGTTGATGGCTGAGGGCATAACGCCAAACCGCTTCAGCAGGGCAAAGCTGTCACGGCGCTGGGCCATGCCCAATTGGTACACACTGCGCAGCAGCAAAGCCGTAATCAGCAGTACCAAGAATCCCAGAGCGTCAAGATTCAACAAGAAGCTGTCGCCCAATTCGCCGGTGTCAGGGCCCAACGAAAAACCCGTCATCCGATAGTCTGCGGGCAACGCCGATGCCGGCTCGGGCGGCACGATTAGCAGGCTCAGGCTTACATTGCGCGGGGCGAGGTTCTGCGCCAGCGCCGCGGCTTCGCTAATGTCGATAAAAGGCTCGCCGTTTAACGTCGGAGTCCAGGCTGGCTCGGGGCTTTCCAAGGGTTCAGGGCTGTTATCACCGGCGGCAGGGGCGGTTTGAGCAAAACAGCCAGCGGCCAGCGGGTCTATCCCCACCAACCGGCCGGCCTGCCCCGGGCGCTCTACTTCCAGCCAGGGCATTACGCACAGACCAGCTCGCCGTAGAGTTACAAAATCGGCCACGGTCAACGCCTGGCCATCAACGCGCTCTACCTGACTGCGCGCGGCCACGGCCTGCTCGCTCTGGCCCAGGCTGACACGCGCCTGAGTTGTCAGGTGATTCACCCCGGTCCACAACATGGTGGCCAGCATAATCATCAGCGCCAGCGCCAGCAGTTGCAGAGGGTGGCGACGATAATGGCTGAACAGGGCAGAGAATAATGAAGAGAACAGTGGCATAGGAGCTAAGCCCCCATTTGAGCTAGGTCCAGGCGCTGACCACAGCGCGCGGCCAATGCCGAATCGTGGGTAGCCAGTATCAACCCACAACCACTGGCGGCTTGCTGGTGAAACAGCTCATCGACCACCTCAAGTGCTGTGCGGGCGTCCAGGCTACCGGTAGGCTCGTCTGCCAGTATCAGTGACGGTCGCATGGCAAACACCATGGCCAAAGCCGCACGCTGGCGCTGACCGCCAGATACCTGGTCCGGGTAACGCTGCGCCAACTCGCCAATGCCCAGGCGCTTTAACCAGTCGCCGCAATGCTGGTCGCTTTGCCCTGCAAGCCTGGCCCGCAGACGCACATTGTCCAGCAACGACAACGCCGGCATTAAGTTAGCTTCCTGAAACACCACGCCAATACGCTGGCGCCGCAGCATGGCCCAGCGTTGCTGGTTTGGCCCACTTGCGCCCGAATCTGCTGCAAAGTGTTCACCCGCAATGCTCACAAAACCGGCGTCGGGCTGCTCCAAGCCGCACAGGATGTTCAACAGGGTGCTTTTACCAGAACCTGAGCGACCCATCAGCGCCAGAGACTCACCCGCCGCCAGAGTCAGCTCAAGCCCGGACAGCACATTCACGGTTTGCCCGGCGCTGTTAAAATGCTTACCCAGGCCCCGTACTTTCAGTAATGGTTCAGTCACGCGGGCTCCTTGGCCCACCAGGCCCTCAGTTGTTCAAGATAAGACAGCAACGCCGGAATCACTAGCAGTACCAGCAACGTGGACAAACCCAGACCAAAGGCGATAGAGGTCGCCATGGGAATCAGGAACTGCGCCTGCAAAGAGGTTTCAAACAGCAGCGGCAGCAGCCCGCCAATGGTGGTCAGCGATGTCAGCAGCACGGCGCGTATGCGCTGCACCGCGGCTTCGTTCAGGGCGGCGTCAACGCTCAGCCCCGCTTTCCGCTGCTGGTTGTAAAACGAAACCAGTATGATGGCGTTATTCACCACAATGCCAGACAGACCAAACAACCCGAACAGTGACAAAATCGTTAACTGCATGCCCATTAGCCAGTGGCCAAGAATGGCGCCCACCAAGGCAAAGGGAATGATCGCCATCACGATCAAGGGCATAGTCCAAGATGCAAATACCCAGGCCAGAATCACGTACATCAGCACCACGCCGATAATCAGGCCAGTTTTCATGTCGTCGATGGTTTCACGCTGGTCGGCGGAACGGCCCTCAAAGCTGTAGCGCACATTAAAACGGCTGCTGATCGCCGGCAGGGCTTCGGCTTCCAGGCTTTCGATGATGTCGCTGGTGGTGCTGACCTCTGTGTTCAGCGACGCCGACACCTCCACCGCCAGCTGGCCATCGGCGTGGCGCAGAGCTTCAAAACCCTGGCGATGATCCAGCAACACCACTTGGGACAAGGGTACAAAGCGGCCGTCTGGCACCCGGATGGTTACCTGGGACAAAGTCGCCAGGCGCTCGCGCTGGTGGCGGGGCAGCTGAACCCGCACTTCCATTTCGTCACGACCATCCTGATAAATCTGCGCTACCCGGCCGTCAAATGCGGCCCGCAGTTGGCGCCCTAAATCGGTGGTGGTCAGGCCCAGGGCCTCACCCCAGGGGCTAACCTGGTAAATCAATTGCTCGCGGCCCCAGGGCATGTCGTCTTCTACGTCCAGAACCCCTGGTAACACTGCCACGGCCTGTGCAAGCTCCTCTGCGGCACGCTTCAGCCGGGTGGCATCCGGGCCGGTCAGGCGCACATTAATATCACGGCCCGGCGGGCCGGCTTCTCGCTCGGTAATGCTCAGGTTCTCCAACCCCGCCGGCAGCGACAGGCTAGCCCGCAACTCGCTGATAAATTCCGGATTGCGCACACTGCGCTGATCTGACGGCACCAGCTCGATCATCATCGAACCCAGCTCTTCACCGCTGCGGGAACTGCCCCCAGCGCCCAGGGTACCGCCACGGGTGACCACCGAATGCAATATCAGGTTACCGCCCAATGCCTTTTCGGTGGCGTTAATGCTCTGCGCCATATCGACCATAAACTGATCAACCCGGCGGCTGTCGGTGCCGGCCACAAAACTGGCGTTGGCATAGAGCACCGACGGCTCGGGGGTAGGAAAGAAGTTAAAACCAATGCGACCGCCGCTCAGCAAGCCAACGGTCATGATCGCAACCGACATTGCCACGGCCAGAGTCAGCCCGCGGTGGTGCAGACTGAAGCGCGAAAAACGACGGAAACGTCCTTCGCGGAACTGCTCGAAGCGGCGCTCAAAGCCGGCACGAAAACGCCCGACACCGGCCCCGGACGCCCCCAGCCATCTAACGGCCGCGTTGCGGCTGACAGGCTTCACTTTAGGGATAACAAAAGCGTGGCGCAGGTGGGCAGGTAGTACCACAAAACACTCCAGCAACGAGGCAATCAGCACACAAATCATCACCAGCGGAATATCGCCCAGAATATTGCCAATCACCCCGCCCACAATCAGCAGTGGCATAAAAGCCGCCACCGTGGTCAGTGATGACGCCAGCACCGGCCACACCATGCGCTTTGCTGCGCCTTCGGCGGCGGCCATAGACGGCTGCCCCATCCGGGCGTGAGCGTCGGCGTCTTCGCCCACCACAATGGCATCGTCCACAATGACCCCCAGCGCCATGATCAGCGCAAATAAAGAGATCATATTGATACTTCCGCCCACCAACCATAGTATCGCCAAAGCCGCCAAAAATGCGGTCGGAATACCCACCGCGACCCACAAGGCCACGCGCCCGGGCAAAAATAAATACAGCAACAACACGACCAGCAGCAAACCCGTCAAGCCGTTGGATGTCAGCAGCGAAATGCGGTCATCCAGCAGTTGCCAGGTTTCGTCGTACACCTCTAGCTGCAGGTTAGGCGGCAAAGTGGCGCGGGTGTCTGTTAACCATTGTTGCAGCGCGTCGGCGGCCTCCAGCGAATCGCCATTTTCAGATCGCTGCAATTGCAGTTCCACTGCCGGGAAATCATTGCGGGTCAGGGTGAGCGGGCTGTCGCGGGATTCCTGGCGAATCGTCGCAATGTCTCCCAGCCGCAATTGAATACGATCACCGCTGAGCAGTGGAATCTGGCCAAACTCCTCCGGGCTGCGAGCCTGTTCCACCGCGCGCAATTCGCGGGTGGCGTCTTGCTGGCCCAACAAACCGGCGGGCAAATCGCGGGACACCGCGGCCACGCGCTCGGCGATCTGTTCCAACGACAGACCCAGTGTTTCCAGCCGTTCCACCGGCACATCAATGCTGATTTGTTGTTCCGGCAGGCCGCGAATCGATACTTTATCGATACCGCGCTGTAGCAATTCGTCTTCAAAGCGGTAGGTCATGTAGCGCAATTCGTCGGCGTCTACGTCGCCATACAATAGCAGCCGGGCCACCGGCTCATAGCGTTCGATCCGGCTCACCCGCGGCTCTTCGGCCTCGGCCGGCAAGTTGTTGAATTCGTCTACCCGCTGGCGGGTATCGTCTAACGCCTGAATCGGATCGGTGCCCTCCTGAAACTCCAGGGTGATAGATGACACACTCTGGGCCGACGTAGACGTCATCTTTTTTAGCCCCTGAACGCTGCGCAGGCGCTGCTCCAGAGGGTTGGTAATGCCCTGCTCGATATCTTCAGCGGAAGCACCGCTCCAAACCACCCTTACGCTGACCACATCCAGCGCAAAACTGGGAAAGAACTGTACGTTCATGCGGGTCAGCGCCAGCGCACCGCCCAGCAGCATCACCAGCATCACCAGATTGGCCGCCAACCGATGATGCACAAAAAAACCGGTCACGCCACGGCGCGGGGATGGTGTGCCGGAGCCGTTGCTTCCAGGCTGTTCCGTTACGGGCCGCTCGCTCACTGGCTCTGCGCTCCGGCGATATCCACTTTAAGACCACTCATGGCGTTTGGCAGGTGGGTAGTAATGATGCGCATGCCCGCTTGCAGTTCGGCACTGCGCACCAGCAGATTGCGTGCATCATCACCCTGGGCGTCGTTGCCACGGGCCTCGCCCACACGCTCAACCCGCAAGCGCTGCAGGCGTGAATCATCATCCACCGCGTACAGGGTATCCGCGCCGTAAAGAGCGCTATAAGGCACGCTTACCACCCTTTCCTGCTGTGGGCGCTGCAGGGTAACCGGCAGCAAACTGCCCGGTCGCAAGCCGTCCACCACACCCTCAGCCACCAGTATCGCTTCGGTGCCGGCGGCGCTGCCGATACCGGCAAAGCGCACCAGAACAAATTCGTAGCGACTGTCTGCGGTCTTCGCCCTGAGCCGCTCACCGCGGTTCAGGGCTTGCTGCAGCTCCCTAACAAACACATCCGGCACTCTTGCTCGCAGTTCAAGCCCCTGGCGCGGGTACAAACTCAGTAACGCCTGATTTTTGCTAACCCGGTCACCCGCGGCCACTTGCACATCGGTAATTACGCCGTCAAACGGAGCAATAACCCGCGCCCTACCGGCATCACGTTCAATGCCTTGCAGGTTCGCCTTGGCATTGGCTAGCCGTGCCTGCAAGCTGGCCAGGCGCGCTGGATGCTCGCCCAACGCGCGCTGGCGCGTGCTGACCGTCAGTTCAGCGCGGGCATAGGCGTCGGTAACGCCGTCTAAGGCTTCGCGGGAGGTAAGGTTGCGTTTAAGCAGAGACTCGTTGCGTTCCAACTGGCGCTGCGCGCTAGCCAGAATTGACTGCTCACTTTTCAATGCACGCTGATCGTTACTGTGGCGCAGCCGTTCGGCATCAATCTGCGCCTGCAAATCCGCCACTTCGGCTTGCGCCTGGGCCAGGGCTGGCGCTACATCGGCGTCATCCAGGGCCACCAGTAAAGTGCCGGCGGCAACCGCCTGGCCTTCAGACACCGGGCGTTGGGCGATCTGCCCGGCCAAAGCCGCCGTTACGGTCAGCTGTTGCGGAGCCACAACCTGGCCATACAACGGCAACAGCGGCGTCGCGTTAATCAATTCAGCACTTTGCACAGCCACTAACCAGGCGCGCTCCTGAGCTTCAGCCAGAACGGGTTGCGGACGGGTTATTCGCAATATCATGAATACAGCGATGGCCAGCAGCAGAACAAGCCAGGGCAAAAGTCGTTTTATCATCGGGCAGTGTTTCCTGTTGCCGCAAACCATGAATAGTCGTGAACATCATTGCCGGCGTGGTTTAAATCCATCGCCGTCGCGCCATCACATAGTATGACAAGGGCACCACAACCACGGTCAGAAGGGTAGACACAGCTAGGCCAAATACCAGTGATATAGCCAGGCCATTAAAGATCGGATCATTCAGTATAAAGTAGGCGCCGACCATCGCCGACACGGCGGTCAGCGCAATCGGCTTGATCCGCACCGCACCGGCCTGGACGACAGCGTCTTCCAAACTCATACCTTCGTCCAGCAGCTGGCGAATAAACACCACCAGCAATATGGAGTTACGTACGATAATGCCGGCCAGCGCGATCATGCCAATCATGCTGGTGGCGGTGAATTCCCGCCCCAAAAGCGCGTGGCCCGGCATAATGCCCATCAAGGTCAGAGGTATGGGCGCCATGATCACCAGCGGCAGCAGATACGAACGGAACTGGGCTACCAAAAGCACAAAAATCATAAAAATACCCACACTGTAGGCCATGCCCATATCGCGGAAGGTCTCGTAGGTAATCTGCCATTCGCCGTCCCATTTCAGGGCGCCGGCTTCGGGTAAGTCCGGCTGGCGAATGAAAAACTGCTCGGGCGCGTCTGCTCGTTGCTCCAGCTGGTCGACCATGGCAAACATACCGTAGAGCGGCGAATCAATAGCGCCTGCCATGTCCGCGGTCACGTAGGTAACCGGCAACAAGTCCTTGTGATAAATCGCACCCTGCCAGTCTGCCTCACGGATGTCCGCAATGCTGGCCAGCGGCACCAGCCCGCCGTCGCGGCTGCGCAGATTCAGCGACAGCAAAGCCGAGGGGCGGGCTTTTTTGGCGTCCGACAGAATCACCCGGATGGGCACCGGATATTTGGCATGATCGTCGTGCAGATAACTCACACCACTGCCACCCAGAGCCGTTTGCAACGCCGTTACCACCTGCTGCTGCGACACACCCAGGCGGGCAGCTCGGTCTCGATCAACCACCATTTCCCACTGGCGAAGAGGCGTTTCAAGCGTAGTGTCGATGTCTACCAGGCCGTTCACTTCTTGCATACCGGCGGCCACAGAGCGCGCCAGTGTTGCCCGCTGCCGAGGGTCTACCGCGTAAATCTCTGCCACCAGCGGCGACAGTACCGGCGGACCCGGCGGCACTTCCACAATTTTCACACTGGCACCATAACGCTCGCCAATGGCGGTCAGCGGCTGGCGCAGCGACTGGGCGATATTATGAGATGGCTGATCACGCCGGTCACCGCTACTGAAATTGACCTGAATATCGCCTCGGTGCGGGTCAGAGCGAAGATAGTACTGGCGAATCAGACCGTTGAAGTTGATCGGTGCCGCGGTGCCGGCGTAGGTCTGCCAGTTGTCGACGTCTGCTACCGTTTCCAGATAATGGCCCATTTCCATCAACACTCGCGCAGTCACTTCAACGGGCGTGTTTTCGGGCATATCCACCACCACCTGCAGTTCGGATTTGTCGTCAAACGGCAGCATTTTCAGAATCACTGCCTGAAAAACCGGCAGTGCGGTCGCACCCAGAGTCAGCAGAATAACCCCCGACGCCAGCAGGCCACGGCGCAAGCGGTGGTCTCCTAAAAACGGCACCAGCAAGCGGCTGAACAGACCCAGCGTGCGAGGGTTCACGCCTTCGGCCGAATTTTCAAAAGAGCTTTCATAAGAGCCGTCAGATTCGTTTTCCTGCTGCGCCAGCTCGCCTTTTTTGTGGCGCAGCAGGCGCAGGGCCAGCCAGGGCGCCACTATAAAGGCCACAATCTGCGACAGCACCATACCGGCCGACGCGTTAATAGGGATCGGGCTCATGTAGGGCCCCATCAAACCGCTGACAAACGCCATAGGCAGCAAAGCCGCCATAATGGTCAGGCTGGCCATGATGGTAGGCGTACCCACTTCGTCCACCGCCAGCGGGATAATTTCTTTAATTGGGCGGCGCGAGTTCTGGATGCGGCGGTTGATGTTTTCGGTAATCACTATGCCGTCGTCCACCAGAATCCCGATGGAGAAAATCAGCGCAAACAGCGATACCCGGTTCAAGGTGAAACCCCAGACCCAGGAAAACACCAGGGTGAGCAGCAGGGTAATCAATACCGCGATACCCACAATTAACGCCTGGCGCCAGCCCATGGCGACCAGTACCAGCAGCACCACACACAGGGTGGCGGATATCAGATCGGAAATCAGTTTGCGGGCTTTTTGCGAGGCGGTTTCGCCGTAATCCCGGGTTACCAGCACCTGCACATCCGCCGGCAGGGCGCGGTTGCGCAGCAATTCGATACGTTGCTGAATGGCGCGAGTGATGTCCACTGCGTTTTCGCCAGGTTTTTTGGCGATGGCAAGGGTAACGGCCGGGAATACTTGCCCGGGCTGGCCAATAAATGTTGAGTCGGTGCTTTTCTCAAGATCATTCTGAAGAGCATTCTGGCGAGTGCTCTGGTGAGCCGGGCCAAAGCCCGTCATCACGCTCTGGTCAGCAACCGTATTACCGCGGCTAACGCTAGCGACATCTTCCAGATAAACGGCCGCGCCCTGATCCATACCCACAACCAGGCGGCGCACTTCATCTGTCTGGGTTAGCAGCGTACCGGCCTGAATAGGGATCGATAAATTGTTACGGGTAATTCGGACTTCCTGAGAACTGCTGTTCGCCGCCAGCAGGGCCTGTTGCAGATCGTTAACGGTCAGGCCAAAACCGGCCAGCAGGGCCAGATCAAAACGGATATCCACCCGGTCGGGTATGCCGCCCACGGTGTAGACATCGCGGGTGCCGGGCACCCGCTTCAAGGCCACTTCTAACATGTGCGCAAGGCGAGTGAGTTCTTCGCCGCTGTGACCGTGTTGTGGGTCGTACAGGGTGAGCGTCATTATCGGCACGTCGTCAATGCCTTTGGGTTTGACCAAGGGCTGGCTGGCACCCAGGTTGACGGGTAGCCAGTCCTGATTGGAATACACCTGATTGTAAAGCCGCACCAGCGCCTCCTGGCGCGGTATGCCCACTTCAAATTGCACGGTAATCACCGCCTGGCCCTGGCGCGATACCGAATACACATGCTCAACGCCGACAATTTCACTCATTACCTGTTCGGCCGGGGTAGCAATGGCGCTTTCCACTTCGCGGGCGCTGGCGCCAGGAAAAGACACCATGATATCGGCCATGGTGACATCAATTTGCGGCTCTTCTTCTTTGGGTGTAACCACCACCGCCAGAACACCCAGAATGACGGACAACAGCATAATCAGCGGGGTCAGGTGATTGTCCTGAAACAACCGCGCAATGGCACCAGAAGGGCCAACGCTTGTTGACGAAGAGGGTGACGCCGGAGAAGGCTGGGAGGAAGAGCCCTCCGGTGGCAACGACTGACTCACGGCTTTTGTTCCTGCGCTGACGGCAGTGGCAGACGGGCGCTGCCCAGTAATTCGGCGGCGTTGACGACCACCTGTTCACCGGCGCTGACGCCGGCCAGGATTTCAATCTCGCCGTCCGCTATTTTGCCCGTGCGAACCTGACGCAGGCGCGGCTTGCCGTTACTATCCATCACATACACAGCGCGCAGCTCACTGTGCTGCACCAGACTGCTGGCTGGCACCAAAAGTGTTTCCGAACGGCTTACCGGCACCTCCACTTTTACCAGCATCCCCGGAAACAGTGAGCCATTGAGCTCGGTCAGTGCCATGCGTAAGCGAAAGGTGTGGGTCTTTGCGTTGGCGTAGGGGTAAAAGGTCATTTCGCCGGTTTTCAGCACCCGACCATCAGCCAGAGTAACGGTGGCCTGGCGCTCGGCGCGGGCGCTGGCGGCATAGCGTTGAGGCAAATCCACCACCACCCGCAACTGCTCCAGTGACAGACCGCTGAGCAAAGCCTGATCGGGGCTAACCGACTCACCAACTTCTACATGGCGCTCGGTCAAAATACCGCCGTAAGGCGCTTCAATACGTGTGTAATTGAGCTGTTCGCGGGCCTCAACCACACCCGCATCGGCACGCTCGACGCGGGCCTGGGCGCCGGCCAGATTATTGCGGGCCTGATCAAACTCCTGGGCCGATACCAAACCTCGTTTATGCACGCTTTCGATACGGGCGAACCGCTGTTTCGCATCCGACAATGCGGCCCCGGCTTCATCAACGGCAGCTTGCGCCTGGCTGACCCGAGCCCGCTGTTCGCTGTCTTCCAGCTGCACAATCAGATCACCAAGGCGAACAGAATCGTCCACATCGAACGGCAGTTGCAGCACCTTGCCGCTGGTCTGGGCCGATACCGTGCTTTGCTGGACAGCTTCAATGACGCCGTCCAGCAATACGTTTTCGGCCAAAGAGCGGCTTTCTACCGCTGCCATGGCCAGCTCGCCAGGCACTGACTGCGCTTGCGCGCTGCACGTAAAACCCCATAAAAGCACGCCGACAACAACGCCCACATAAGCCCGCAACGGGCGGCTGATCAGCTGATTGTTCACCACCGGATACTCCTTGTTTCACAGCTTGTTCAGCAGCGAATACAAAATTACAAAAGTTATTAGCTAATAACGTTAGGTTATCAGAAAACGATCCTCAGGAACACTGCAACCCGGCAAGGTTGGCTGTTAAAAAGCATAGCCCATGGCGCTAATAACAACGGCACACGGCCCGCCATAAAAAAACCCCGTGCGCAGCGTTTCGCACCGGCACGGGGTAAAAATGGTCATCCACTGGCTATGAAAGCGGACAACCCCCAATTTCATCCACTACCAGCGTGCCGTTAACGCGGCCCGAACCGTGCGGCCTGGCTCATTTACACGAACCGCCTCGGTATTGAAAGGATCACTGTTACGGCGACTGACGTGGGGCGCCCAGGTGTTGTCAAACAGGTTGTCCAACGCCCAGTTAAAGGTGAGGTACCCGGTTAATGGGTGGCTACCAAACAGGTTGAATACGCCGTAACCGGGTGAGGTTCCTGCGTCCAGGCCAGAAGCCAGATCAATGCGATCCTGGCGGCGTGCTAGCTGCCATTGGGCTTCGATGCTGTGGCCTTGCTGCTGCCAGGCCAGAGTCTGGACAAACTGCAGCGGCGGAATCTGCGCCAGAGCTTTATTATCGTCGCGATTTTCGCCACGAACGACGGCCAGGGCGCTGTTGCTGCTCCAGGTGCCGTCGCTCCAGCCCAGGCTGGCTTCTACTCCAAGCAGCCGAGCGTCAATATTTTCATAACGAGTGCAGCCATTGGGTTTACTGCAGCCTGACGTGTTGGTTTTGTAGCGCCGCACAAAGTCGTCAACCTGAGCCACCCAAAGCACCGGTTTCCAATGCCATTGACTGCTTTGGCCCTTCAAAGCCAGTTCCAGCTTGTAGTGCTTCTCAGTATCCAGCTGCGGATTGCCTATCCAACTGTCAGCCATTGTACTGCGAGCAATATAACGTTCGGTTACACCCGGGCTGCGCACGCTGCGGCTGGCGGTTAATGTAAGCGCTTGCTGATGGGGCAGGCGCCATTCGGCACTGGCAAAGCCGCTGACGTTGTCGTCATTCGCTGGCACCGTATCTGCAGCGTATTCTTTGCTATACAAAGCTGCGGGGGAGGTCAACCCAACAGATTGATTTGCCTTGGTCGCATCCATCTCCACCCGGTCGTAACGTAACCCGGCACCCACTTTGACTGCAGAGCCAAAGCGCATGAAGGCTTCTGCAAACACACCAGCCCGCTCCCGCTCCACACCTGGCCACATCAAAGAAGCCGTCATCGGCATAGCACCGTTCACATTCAGCAGCGTGGCATCCCAATCGTTCGTTTCCACGTCCACGCCGGCAGCCCAATCAATGCGGCTGGTAGGACTTTGATCCAGAATAAACCGCAAGCCACGGGTTTCGGTGGTGGAGTTGGTTTGCATTTTCATCATACCCGCCGGTCGCAGGCTGAAGTTGTCCATAATGTGGTCAACATCGGCCTGCCAGGCCAGCAGTGACCATTCGCCCTTAGCCACAGGCGCACCCAATTCAAGACGGTAAAGATCAGTATCGGCTTTCGGTGCATCCATGCCGGCGCCGGCGTATTTCACATCACGCTCCTCCTGGCGACTGGCCATGGCTTTCACATAAACATCGCTTGCACTGCGCCACCCGCCCTCTACCCTGCCTTCGGCGTTTTTATAGGCACTGCGCACCTCATTACCACTGCCGTCTTCGTAATCGCTGGCCTCGTCGTAACCGCCAGACAGCCTTAGCCAGGCATCGTCGCTGCCCACTGCAGCCGCCGCATTGGCTAATTTGCTGTTACCATTATCGGTCCCACCCACGGTGATATTGCCAGTGGTTGTCCGGCCGTTGAACGCAGGATCGGCTGTAGTGGCGACGATCTGGCCTCCGGCTACTGGCCCCCAACGCAGCGTCCGATTATTCGTAAGCACCTGTAACGTGAGTGCCAGTGCCGAACTCAGACGGCTGGTGGGCGGGTCCATGCGGTTAGGACACGCACCTTCTACCCGCATGCCATCCAGCAGCACATCGACCCGTTCCTGGCTTTGGCCCCGTATAATTGGTTCTAGCCCGCGGCCACCCATGCGTGAAAGAGAAACCACCGGATCACTGGCCAAACGCCGAACAGGTTCACTCACCATGCGGTTGGTGCCAACCGCGACACGCTGACCCTCGGTGACCTGAATCAGCAACTGGTCAACGGGGTCCGTCTGCTGGCTACGCGCATACAGTGGTAACAGGGTCAGACCGCCCAGTGAGCATACAATTAAACGTGGCAGTCGTTTTTTTCTCATTTTTCGTCCTTCACATCAGCACGCGTTGAAAATCGACGGCCAATGGTAACCATCTGCGCGCCAGCCCGCCTGTGGCACATTGCCGCAGCTCAAAAGAGGTAACCCTTTTGGGTGAAGCGGCTAACATCGGCGGGGTTGCCACCTTCGGGCTGAAGATGCAGCAGAGCGCCAGACGCTAGTCCTGAGCCTTCGACTACACCTTAGAACCACCTCGAAGAAATCAGATCGAAACCCACAAGAGCTGCGATGAGACCGCGGCGAAAACTGGCAGGCGATCTGCTCAGCCAGGCTCTGGTATGCTACCGCCAAGACTGACTCCACGCGCTAACTGGTAACCAACGCCCCATGGAATGGCTGACACTCTCCCAAACTGGCTTTCAAGGTGCCGCCCGCTATTTGCTGGGTATGCGCCTGGCTATAGTGACCATCATGTTACTGGCCATTGCGGTCACCGAAACTTTTATAACCTTGAGCCACCGAGCCGAGGCCCTGCTGCTATGCCTGGCCTATGGCGTGCTGGCGACTCTGGCCTGGCTTTGGTTCACCCGGCGCCCGCCTCAATCCATACTGCCGGTCACCATGACGCTTGGGCTCGATCTGTTGTTGATAGGCTGCTGGCTTTATAACACCGGGGGCTATACCAACCCACTGGTGTCATTGTTGTTGTTGCCACTGGCTATCGCCTTGGTATTGGTGCCCCTGAATCACGCCATTGGCCTGACGATAGGCAGTGTGCTGATATACACCCTGCTAATGCTGTGGCACCAGCCCATCAGTTCAGACGCTATCTTTGCCACTCGTTCCGGCGCCGTCTCTGGCATGGCCCACAATCACAGTGCAAACCTGGCCCAGCTGCACCTGATAGGCATGTGGGCCACGTTTGTGCTGACCGCGGTTATTCTGGTGCTGGCGGTCGGCACCCTGGCGCACCAGTTGCGAGGCCAGCAACTGCGGCTATCCCAAAGCCGGGAAACGCGCCTGCGGGATGAACAGATTATTTCACTGGGGCTGTCATCCGCCGCTATTGCCCACCGTTTGGGTACTCCAATGAACACGCTAACACTGCTGGTAGAGGAGCTTAAAACTCTGCCACCCGACGCTGATATCAATGCCGACCTGGAACTGATGTCATCACAGCTGGCGCTGTGCAGCCAACATTTGCGACAGCTATCTGCCTCCGCCATGCAGGCCAAACTGTCGCAGCTGGAAACTCTGAGCCTGGAGCTGTGGCTGCAACGCCTGCAGGAATCCACAACCTTGCTCTGGCCAGAAGCAAACATACACTGGCAACGACCGTTTCCGCCGCTTAACGTGCAGGTAGATGCCACTCTGGACCAGGCCGTGCTAAACCTGCTGGCCAATGCTATTACTGCCAGCCCGCAGTGGATTGCCGTCAGCGCAAAAGCCCCCGACGCACACTGCGTAGAAATTATTGTGGAAGATCAGGGTGCCGGCTTGGCATCGGCGCTGCTGGATTCACCCGGCGCCAGTGTCGTAAATTCAGAAACCGGCATGGGCGTTGGGTTGTTTTTGTCGAACGCCACTATCGGCCGCCTTGGTGGCAAGCTGAAGGCGCGCCCAAACGACGCCAACGGACGCGGCACCACCATGATCATTGAGTTGCCGGCCACGGAGTATTCTTTATGAGAAATCGGATGACTCAGCCGTCATGAGCAATCAGCCACTGTGGTTATTAATTGACGACGACGAAGCATTTTTACAGGTTCTGCAACGCTCACTGTCGCGTCAGAATATCAAAGCCACAACCGCACAAACGGCCCAACAGGCAATCGCAGCGCTTGCCGACCACCATTTCAGTCACTGCGTTCTAGACCTTAACCTGGCTGGCGAGAGTGGGTTGCAGTTGCTGCCTGAGTTGCTGAGCTGTAAGCCGGCCCTGGCCGTTCTTGTGTTAACCGGTTACGGCAGTATTGCAACCTCGGTTGAGGCGATGCGCCGCGGCGCCGTGAATTATCTGTGCAAACCGGTAACGGTGAACCAGCTGATCGCCGGTTTTGGATCCTTGAACAAAGCACCTGAGGTGCGTTCGGAACCGCCTTCGGTGGAGGAAATGGAGCGCGAACACATACAGCGCGTTCTTGACGAGCACGACGGCAACATATCCGCCACGGCAAGAGCGTTGCACATGCATCGCCGGACACTTCAGCGCAAGTTGCAGAAGCACTCCCATTGGCGCAACTGAGCACAGGTTTTTTCTCTACACGCGTTGCCGCGACGACGGCTTAACATCCATTAGTCTCATTCCAGGCAAACCGCTTGTGCTAGCCCTCACGCAATGTTGACAAAGAAGCTCGTTGACGATTTATAGAGCACGCATCAGGGCTGTCGTTGTGGCAACCGCCCTCATCTCTTTCTTCGTAATGCATCCCAGTGCTTCAGGCTCTGAACAGACCGGAGTTGCCGATCCAGAACCGTCATGCATGGGAGTACGTACAAGTCTTATGCTAATACGATTTAAATGTAAACAGCGCGACCTCCACCTCACTTTTTCGGTGAGTCTAGTGATTCTTTTTCAAGAACCAGAACACCCTTTGGAGGCCTTATGAGCGCACCTGCCTATCCTGCTGATGAGTCTAACCGCTTGCTCGCGCTGCGGAGTACAGGGCTTCTTGATACACCACCGGAGGAACGTTTTGATCGCATTACTCGCCTAGCAGCGCGTTTTTTCGGTGTTGAGACTTGCTTGCTGTCTCTGGTGGACAGCGACAGGCAATGGTTTAAGTCCAAGGTAGGTCTGGAGGAAAACCAGCTGGGTCGTGATATTTCTTTTTGCGGCCACGCAATATTAGATCGCGGGATCCTTACGGTGACTGATGCGCTGCAGGATGCACGTTTTTCTGCGAATCCGTTGGTAACGAGTGCCCCGCACATTCGTTTCTACGCCGGTGCGCCTGTGCGGGAGCCAGGTGGTCTGCCGATCGGAACGTTGTGCCTCTTTGATCCTTCACCTCGCTATTTTTCTGACGGGAAAAAGCAAGCGCTGCGTGACTTTGCGGATATGGTTGAGCACGAAATTGCTCGTATCGGTCAAGCTGATGAATCTCAGCGAAGGTTGGTCACCAGCACGATCAGAGCGTCATCCATACTCACGACAATGCCCGATATGGTATTTGTAATTGATCGCCACTTTCGTTTTCTAGTGTGCAATGAACATCCAGACCTGATACAGCCGAGGCTCCAGGTATTGGGTCGAACCATTGAAGAAGTGCTACCTGGTGAACTAGGTGTGCAGCTTACAATGAATGTGCAAAAGGCATTCAGCTCTAGGGAAGTGATTCAACACAATTATACCCTCGCGAAGAATACGTCGTTTGAAGCGCGCTATGTAAAGATTGATCAGAACGAAGTGCTGGTTGTTATCCGTAATACGACTGAGCAAACCTTGATCAGTGCCGAGCTTAGCCGCCTTTCAGATGTTGTCAAAAAAACCACAAACGGTGTCGTTATAACGGATCAAAGTGGCTTTGTTTTATGGATTAATGAAGCTTATAGTGGAATTACAGGTTACAGTTCGGATGAAATGGTCGGGAGCCAGCCTGGTGCCCTACTACAGGGAAAAGACACCGACCCCGCCACCGTAGAAGCAATGCGTAAAGCCGCAGCCAGCCGTGAAAATTACAACGTTGATGTGCTTAATTATACAAAGTCCGGCACACCTTACTGGGCCAGAATTGCTTGTGATCCTCTTTGGGATGACGATGGACAATTCAAAGGCTACATTGCTATCAAGACTGACATTACAAAAGAGAAACGTGATGCAGATCTGATCAGCTACAATGAATACCTGCTCAAGTCGGTGATTGACGCTAACAATATTGGCACATGGCGGCTTAACCTGCAGAGTGGCGAGCTTACAATCAACGAAAAATGGGCACATTTGCTGGGTTACAAACTCCATGAGTTAATGCCGACGGACCGTAGAACCTGGGAAAACCTGACTCATCCAGAAGATCTCGCCTACTGCACTTCAGCGTTGGATAAGCACGCCACGGGGCAAATACCCGCGTACGAAGCGGATATTCGAATGAAACATAAGAATGGCGAGTGGGTTTGGATAAATACTCGTGGCCAAGTATTGTCCAGTACTGAGGATGGCAAAGCAGAATGGTTGCTAGGCACACATTTTGACATCAACGATCGAATAACGGCGCAACGCAAATCAAATGAACAATCAAAACAGATGCACGCAATTGTTGAAAATATGCAAGACGGCGTCGTCACTATTAGCAATAAGGGAATAATTCGTACGTTCAACCATGGAGCCGAGTGCATTTTTGGATACGGTCGCGATGAGATGATAGGTCTAGACGTAAATGTATTAATAAATACACCGCACCGAAAGTATCTCAATAAATATATATCAAAATATACGTCCAGGAACACAGGAAACGCTATTTACCGTCATCACGAGTTCGAAGCGCTGAATAAAGATGGCACGGTCTTTCCCATCGAAGTCGGAATGACCGAAGTGCAGCCGTTGGGCGATATTAGCTTTATCGGCATTATAAGAGATATCACACAGCACAAAAAAAGTGAAGATGAGATACATAAATTAGCGTTTTATGATCCGTTGACGCTACTGCCTAACCGCCGCTTGCTTAAAGATCGGCTGCAGCAAATTATTGCTAACTGCGTACGGCAAAATTATTACGCTGCTCTTTTGTTTCTGGATCTCGATAATTTTAAGAATGTTAACGATAGCTTAGGTCACAACAAAGGCGACCTGTTGCTATGCCAGGTCGCAGCACGTCTTATTGAGTCAGTTCGGCACGGGGATACCGTTTCGCATTTGGGGGGTGATGAGTTTGTGGTGCTGATCGAGGGACTCAGTACCGATCGAAATGAAGCGGCCGCTCAGGTTGAAGCTGCAGCCGAAAAAATCAGTGTCCAGTTGACGCAAGAATTTGATTTAGACGGATCTCCTTACAACGGATCGGCAAGTATTGGCGTGACCACTTTCAATAGTAACGCTTCATCGTTTGAGGACTTGCTCAAACAAGCAAATATGGCTTTATACAAAGCTCAAGCGGCCGGCCGTAATAACGTGCATTTTTTTGATCCACAAATGCAAGTTGTCGTCAGTTTGCGTGCAGCGATGCAGCAAGACCTGTATGAAGCTCTCCGGAAAAATCAGTTTCAACTCTACTACCAAAAGCAGATTGACCAACACCAGCGGCTGATCGGAGTTGAAGCACTTCTGCGCTGGGCCCATCCTACTAAAGGCTTCATTTCTCCCGCGCAGTTTATACCGTTGGCGGAAGAAACGGGCCTTATTGTGCCTATCGGGGAATGGGTTTTACGCGAGGCATGCCAAACACTGGCCCAGTGGGCCTCTGATCCAGCAAAGGCTAATTTGACGATTGCTGTCAATATCAGTGTTGTGCAGTTCAATAAAAAGAATATTGTCCGTACGGTGCTCAATGCGCTGAATGCGTCGGGCGCCAAACCGCATAATCTCAAGCTGGAAATTACCGAAAGTCTTCTGGCAAGCGACGTCGAGAACGTTAAAGCCAAAATGTTGGAGTTGCAGAGCCACGGAGTTACCTTTTCCATTGACGATTTCGGTACAGGTTACTCCTCCTTGTTTTATCTCAAGCAGTTACCAATTCACCAACTGAAAATCGACCAAAGCTTTGTCAGTGATATTATTAATAGCCCCAACGATCAAGCCATTGCACAGGCGGTAATCACCCTTGCCATCGCAATGCATCTGAATGTGATCGCCGAAGGTGTTGAAACAGAAGCGCAGCGAGCAATGCTTCAAGATTTGGGCTGCGGTGCGTATCAAGGTTACCTCTTCGGAAAGCCCTGTGCACTTCAAGACCTGTTCATAGAAACGCAACAAAGGCGCAGCTGAGCACAGGTTTTCTTTGTGAACGCCTTGCCGCGACTTAGCGGTAACGGCGCTGGTCCAGGGTGGTCAGGCGGTCTGGGTTAAACACCATCATCCCGGTTACAAGCGCACCATTGGCAAAGCCCTCCGGAATCATGAACAGCGGAAGATAGCTAAGATATTCGTGCACCAATTCGGCGAAGGTGTACACGCCGCTGGTCCATAGCATCAGGCACATCACCACACCCGCCACAGCCACTGCAATGGCCGAACCAAAAAATCCGCAGACAAAAATATAAGCAAAGAAATTATTAAAATCCCGGTGGCGCTCCCACAGCATGATGGCGTAACTGACCAGCGCCGGCACCATCACTGTTATCAGGCCATTGGCCGCAAACATGATCAGCGGTTCACGGCCGGTAATCACCATAATCACCAGTGCCAGCAAGCCGGCCAACACGGCCAAACCCCAGCCTAACATCAGCGTAACAAGGGTGATGCCGAAAACGTGAATGGACAGCCCCGGTGAGATACCGGCGCGTAACTGCCACAAAAATCCAAGCGCCACGGCCGCGCCAAAAAAGGTGTGCTGCAACGAAGTGTCTTGCCGTAACTTATGCCAATCAACACTGCGCACAGCCGCCAGCAAAATAACGGCGAACAGCAAGGCCGTAATTACCCATTGGGTCGTGGAAAGCAGGTTTTCGGTCATGCCCATACGTCTGGCCCGTCTGCGTAGTCAGCAGCGATCGGATACCCGCCGTGCTGATCTCTATCGGCTATGAATCATCGTTTTTGGCGCCAGTCACCAGCGCTTTCCAGCCCTCATGAGCGCTCAAAAACACGCCACCACTCAAGTGCTGACAAAACTCCGTGCGTTTCAGCCGGTCCATCACCGGCCCCTTCACATCTGACATATGCAAGCGCACACCCGCGTCTTTCAGGCGTTCATTAATCGCCTCCAGGCTTTCAAGCGCCGATGCGTCCACCAAATTCACTGCCGGGCACACCAACACCAAATCCGTCAGCTGTGGTTCGCTGTTCACAATGTCTAGCACCGTTTCTTCCAGGAATCGGGCGTTAGCAAAATACAGACTCTCGTCTACCCGCAAAAATGTCACCGTCGGGCATACGTCTACCTTATGGCGCAGCACATTCCGAAAATGCTCGCTGCCCGGCACACGCCCAACCACGGCACAGTGGGGCCGACTGGTACGATACAAAAACAGCCCCAGAGACAAAGCCACCCCGGTGATAATACCAGCCTCTACGCTGTGCCCCAGAGTCAGCACAATGGTGGCAAGCATGGCACCGAAATCCGTGCGTGAATAGCGCAAGGTGCGGCGCAGTGCCGGAATATCAATCAGCGTAGACACCGCCACTATAATCGTTGCCGCCAGCGTGGCCTGCGGCAACCAGGCAATAGCCGGAGTCAGAAACAGGGTCGCCACTGCAATGCCCACCGCCGTATAGATTCCCGCCGCCGGCGTTTCGGCACCGGCGTCAAAATTCACCACCGAACGGGAAAACCCGCCGGTTACCGGCATGCCACCAGAAATGCCGGAACCCAGATTGGCTGCGCCCAGGCCGATCAGTTCCTGGTCGGGGTCAATCCGTTGGCGACGTTTGGCCGCCAGTGTCTGGCCCACCGATATCGACTCCACAAATCCCACCACGCTGATCAGCAATGCGCTCACCGCTAACTGCTGCCAAAGCGCCCAGTCAGCCTGTGGCCAAGTTAACTGTGGCAACCCAGAGGGAACATGCCCCACCAGCTTTACGCCCTGCAGCTGCAATTGCCAGAACCAGGCCGCCAGGGTAGTCAACACTACCGCCAGTATAGGCGCCGTTTTGGTCGCTACATCGGCCATCTGCGGCGCCACTGCTAACGCCAACAAGCCAGGTTTAAGGCGAGTACGCGCCAACACCAAAAACACCAAAGTACTCACACCAACGGCCAAGGTGGCCAAATTGATGCTACTCGCCGATGCCCAAAGCGAACGACCTATATCAAACAGGTTATGGCCCGACCCGGTTATACCAAATACGTGCTTAAGTTGGCTCGCCGCGATCACAATGCCGGAAGCCGTAATAAAGCCCGAGATAACCGGATGGCTAAGAAAATTGGCCAAGAACCCCAGGCGTAACACGCCCATCAGTACCAGCATCAACCCGGACATCAGCGCTAACACCACGGCACCCACTATATACTCGGCACTGCCTGCCTGGGCCAAAGGCGCGAGCGCCGCCGCCGTCATCAGTGACGCAACCGCGACGGGCCCCACCGACAAGGTACGGCTGGTGCCGAACAGAGCGTATATCACCAATGGCAATATGCTCGCGTACAGCCCGATTTGAGCGGGCAGGCCTGCTAATAGAGCATATGCCAATGATTGCGGTATCAGCATCACCGTCACGATTAACGCAGCCACTAGATCGCTGCCCGCCTGCTGGCGGTTATACTGCTTACTCCATTGTAATACGGGCAGGTAACGGGATAGGTTCATCAGCGGCTCAGAACAGATTTAAAGGGATTTTCATGTAGGCTTGGCCGTTGTCTTCCGCTGGCGGAAACTCGCCGGCGCGCATGTTAATCTGCACCGAAGGCAGAATCAGCCGTGGCATATTCAGGGTGGCGTCACGTTCATTGCGCATCGTTGCGAAGTCGTCTTCGCTGACTCCGTCGTGCACGTGAATGTTTTGCTCGCGCTGTTCTACAACGGTGGTTTCATGGGCGTAGCCCTCTCGGCCAGGCGCCTTGTAATCATGGCACAGGAACAAACGGGTTGTGTCTGGCAAAGCCAGAACCCGGCGGATTGAGCGATACAGTACACGGGCATCGCCACCGGGAAAATCACAGCGCGCCGTTCCGTAGTCAGGCATGAACAGCGTGTCCCCTACAAACGCAGCATTGCCGACAACATAGGTCAGGCACGCGGGTGTGTGGCCGGGTGTGTGCATGACCTGAGCCTGTAACCCACCAATAGCGAAGCTGTCGTTGTCTTTAAACAGCCTGTCGAACTGGCTGCCGTCGCGGGCGAATTCTGATTCGGCGTTAAACGCCTTGCCAAAAACCTCCTGCACGTGGCAAATGTGTGCGCCAATGCCGGTCTGCCCGCCCAACTGCGCGTGCAGATAGGGTGCCGCCGACAAGTGGTCTGCGTGCACGTGGGTTTCCAGAATCCACGCCACCTGCAAATTGTGCTCGTGCACATAAGCAATGATAGCGTCTGCACTGGCCGTGCTGGTGCGACCAGCGGCGTAATCAAAATCCAGTACCGAATCGATGATGGCACAGGCCTTAGACGCAGGGTCTTGCACCACGTAGCTGAAGGTGTTGGTGGGCTCGTCAAAAAAATGCTGGACGGTTGGATTGGTCGTGGTCATCACTAAGCTCCTTTCGAATTCGCAGACATCGAACCTTTAAATAAGCTCTAAGCATATACCAATATAGAATATATATTGAAGTAATGTTTTCTTCTAAGCAGCCCAACTGAAAGAAGAATGTTGCCGCACTGCAAACTTTGACATCAAATTATTAGAGCAATTACTACCACCACAGAATATGTGCAACAATAATTCATTACCTCCTACCCCAAAATTAGCCCGCAACGTGCCCGAGGCCATATCTAACGATGCCCTATTTAGATTTTCTCATGACCTACAGCAGCCGCTTCATTGACGGTACGCTGATCACACTGGGTCAGTTTGGGCTAGCCGCTTTGGTCGCCATTGTCGCCGCATTGATTTCGGGACTGATGAAAATGGCGCACTCAAAAACCGTGCGCGCTATCGCTATTGTCTATATCGAGATATTCCGCGGCACGTCGCTTTTAGTACAGCTTTATTGGTTTTACTTCGTGCTGCCGCTGTTCGGTTTTACCCTGGAAAAGTTCACCGTAGGCTTTCTTACCGTCGGGCTGTGTTATGGGGCCTACGGTGCCGAACTGGTGCGTGGCGCAATCCAGTCGGTTCCACGGGGCCAATGGGAAGCCGCACTGGCACTGAATATGTCACCGGCAAAGCGCATGCAACGCATTATATTGCCGCAGGCGCTGGTGGCCATACTGCCACCCTGGGGCAACCTGATGATCGAGATCCTGAAGGGCACCGCGCTGGTGGCATTGATTTCAGTCGCCGACCTGATGTTTGAGACACGCCAGGTCAACAACAATACCTACCTGTCAGCCCAGGCCTTTGGTACCGCGCTTACCATTTACTATATTTTTGCGCGATTTATGGTGACACCCGTCATGCGCTGGCTGGAACGGGTGATGGCCCGCAAAATCGGACGAACGTAAATCATGCTTGACTGGAAAATGGACTTTACTTGGGAAATTCTGCCGCGCCTGCTACTCGCAGCGGGCAACACCATGCTGGCGGCGGGTGGCGGTTACGCTGTGGCGGTCGTGCTGGGGCTGGTGTTTGCACTGGCCCAACGCACGCGTTCCCGCACACTAACTTTCATCGTGCGCGAACTGGTAGAGTTTATCCGCTCGACGCCATTGCTGTTGCAGATCTTCTTCATTTTTTACGTGGGCCCGCAGTTCGGCCTACGCCTGTCGCCGTGGGCCGCAGGGCTAATCGCTATCGGCTTGCATTACGCCGCCTACCTTTCCGAAGTGTATCGGGGCGGCATTGAAAACGTGCCAAAAGGTCAGTGGGAAGCGGCCAAGGCTATCAACCTGTCAACCGTCACAACCTATCGCCGCATCATCATTCCGCAGGCTCTGCCGCCGGCGCTTGCGGGCATGGGCAACTATCTGGTTGGTATCTTCAAAGACACCCCAATGCTGTCGGTGATCGGGGTGGCAGAGCTGATGCACACCGCCAATTCTATAGGTGCAGAGAACTTTCGCTATCTGGAGCCTTACACCATCGTCGGCCTTATCTTTCTGGCTATTTCACTGCCAACCGCTTGGCTCATCCGCCGATTCGAGACCGCATTACGCCGCAAAATGGGACTGACTAGATGAAACACGACAAGGGACACGATCTAACCCAATACCCATTACAACTAGAGGGCGACAATGTACCCATGGTGCGGTTTCAGAACGTGACTAAAAAATATGGCAGCCTGGTGGTACTCGACGGCTTGAATCTGGATGTTGCAGAAGGCGAAATGGTCACCATCATCGGCCCTTCCGGTTCGGGCAAAACCACCGTGCTGCGAATGCTGATGACGCTGGAAACCATCGACAGCGGCGTGATCTATGTCGACGGTGAACCGCTTACTCACATGGAAAAAAACGGTCGCCTGGTACGCGCCAACGCTGCCCACCTGCGGCTAATCCGTTCTAAAATCGGCATGTGCTTTCAACATTTCAACTTGTTCCCGCACATGACAGCGCTTGGCAACTGCATTGAGGGGCCGATGCAGGTTCTGGGTCTGTCGAAACAGGAAGCGGAAGAGCGCGCACTGGAACTGCTGGATTTGGTGGGTATGGCTGACAAACGCGACCAGCACCCGTCGCGACTGTCGGGCGGACAACAGCAGCGTGTCGCCATCGCCCGCGCGCTGGCCATGCGCCCGAAAGTGATGTTGTTTGACGAAGTGACCTCTGCACTGGACCCAGAGGTCATCAGCGAAGTTACCAGCGTAATACGCCGCCTGGTCGATCAGCACAACCTGACCATGCTGATGGTAACGCACCAGATTGGCTTCGCTCGGGAAATCTCAGACCGGATCTGCCTGTTCTTTGATGGAAAGATTGAAGAGCAGGGGTCGCCAGAAATGCTATTGGACAACCCCCAGAACGAACGCACCCAGCAGTTCCTGAGTGCGGTTCTGGAAGCAAACTAAGCCCGGTAAAAAGGGACAGATTTGAAATCTGTCCCTGCTCTGGCCTTTAGTTAGATTTGCAGGCGCCTTCAGTTGTCAGTTCACCCGGTAAAAACGCTTTGATGTATTCGTCGGGCGTTACCGTTGCCATCATTTCATCAGAGCCCATATAGTCTTTAAGGGCCTTGTTGAATTCGGCGCGAAAAGCACTGTCTTCAGGTCGGAAACCGATGCCAACAACCTGCTTTGCACGCCCTACAAACGCCTCTGGGTCAGAGATACCAAAGCTATCATCCAGGTCTGCGGCGTGCTTTGCTTCCAGCACGTTGATGGGAACGGCATCGGTGCGACCGGTGCGCAGCGCAGCCAGTGCTTCCGTGGTACCCGGTACTTCCGTGATGCTGTTCTTAGAGACGCCAGCGTCTCTGGCATCAGCCAGTGTGTTGTAACCGGACGGCGCTACCATGGTCAGATTCTGGTCGATCAAATCCTGATAGGTTTCAAGATTTCTGGGATTGCCCTTGGGCACCACGAAGGTGTCTCCAAAAGCGCCAATCGGGTCTGAAAAATCCATGTTTTCACAACGTGCCTTAACGATGTACATCCCGCCAGTCACTATGTCCACGCGGCCAGCTTTCAGGCTGGGAATCAGGCTGGACCAGTTGGTTAGAACAGGCTCGACGTTGGTGTATCCCATGCGCTTGAGCACGTCGATGGCGATGCCGTTAACAAAACCTTTGGCCGTACCGTCGTTACCGGCGTAAGCCCAGGGCGGTGCTGCAGAAAAACCCAGGCGAATCGACTCACCTTCCGAAATTCGCTGTTCAAGCGTCTCGGCCTGAGCGACACCGGCTGAAACAAACACTGCGAGTGCCAGTGCCAGAGTTTTTGTCCATCGGTTGTTAAATAATGTCATCGGGTTGCCTCGTTTTTTATCTCATTCGTGCGTCTGATGATTATGACATAGTTATAGGCACCGACATTTGTTAACCACTGCAAGCACAGGCTGCACTGCGCAAGCTGAGGCAATTCGTCAGCCACAACGGGCGTTACGCCACATACCGCGCAACCAATCCGGTATTATCCCCGGACTGACTCACATACGGAGTTCGCTTTGACAGGCCCAAACCCCACACATAAACAGACCACAACAGCCGCTGCCCGCGAGTGGCAAGCATTCTGGCTAGCCGTCGGATTTTTAACCCGCATACCCATGCTGGTATCGATTGATTATTCCCAAAAACTGATGAACCAGTGCAGCGTGTACTTTCCACTCGTCGGTTTGTTGCTGGGCGCCTTGTACGTCGGATTGTTTGCGCTATTGGGGCTGTTCTGCAGCCCGCTGGTCAGCATTCTGCTGGTGCTGTGTTTTCATCTGTTTATTACCGGCGCTTTTCACGAAGACGGGCTGGCGGATAGCGTGGACGCGTTCGGCGGCGGCTATACCGTTAAAAAACGTCTGGAAATCATGAAAGACAGCCGCATTGGCACCTATGGCACGGTAGCACTGGTGCTGGCGTTAGCGCTCAAAGTCGCCCTGTTGGTGGAGAGCCATCACATCATGCTGGCGCTGCTTCTGGCACCGGCTATCAGTCGGCAAACGCCACTTTTGTTGATGTCATTCCTGAATTACGTGACCGATCCCGACAAAAGTAAAAGCAAACCGGTCGCGGAGGGTTTTTCCCGCCGACGGCTCTGGTACAGCAGTGGATTTACCCTGCTGGTGGCATTGGTGTTCAGCGCCTGGCTGCCAGGCTTATGGCTGCTGGCACCGGTCGCGATCGCCGGGGTTGCTCTGCTGTGGGGTTGGTATCTCAAACGCCAGCTGGGCGGCTACACCGGCGATACGCTCGGGGCCAGCGTGGTGTTTTGTGAGCTGGTGTTGTTACTGCTGATTTAATCGCCGACAGTTTGACGTTACTGCAGCCGCTTGCAGTAACGCCACTCTGGCTTCTAGCGATCAATGCGGGATATTTTCGTACCCTCAATACTCAGCCCGGCCATCAGGCCCTGCTGACTGAAGATAAACGCATAGGCATCGTCTTTCAGGGACGAAGTCGACAGGTTTCTGGCCACGCCTTCGTCAACCAGGACAACAGTCGGACCCACGCCAATTTCCCAGCCGTTGGTTTTCTCCAGATACGTCACGGCGGCATCGGTCATCAGAAACACGGCGTAAGCGTATGACTGAGCGCCGGCCTGCAAGCCCCAGGAGCCGGTGATGGAATTGTAGTAATCAGCCACCGCCGGGCCTTTCAATAACACGCCTTCGCCATAGCTTCCACCAAATACCAGGCCGGCTTTTACGATATTGGGGAACACCAAAATACCTTTGGCACTTTTTGATAGGGTTTCAGCCACCGGATGCACTTTATACAGCGTATTTAAAGCCTGCATCGCATTGCGGTCAAGATCTTCAGCGCTGGCCGCCAGAGCAGGGTTCGCAACGGTCATTACCATGGCGGACGTCAGCGCGAATACAAAGCCAAAAAAGGTTTTACCCAAACGATTCATGACACAGTCCTCCTGAGTGTTCACCAAACTATAGATCGTTGGCTGAAGACCCACAGTTAAAGCTGGGACACATTGCCTTGACCATCCATTGACTTGCCTTAACCATCGATTGAATAAGAGGTTATTCGCGACAGTTGACTGTAAGGCAGGCCGGTTTCTTCGTGCCAGGCATTGAATGCCTCCTGCACCTGGTACAGGCCTTTTTTACTGCTCGTTGATGCATCCAGAAGCTTGGCCTGACGCAACACCTGAATGACATCGTTGGACATAATAAAGCCGTCCCAGCCCACCCGGCGCAGAAAGTACTGGGCGCTGTTACCGCCCAGACGCGAACCATGGCGCTTGAACCACAGCAGCAATCCGGCTTGGTCAGATGACGGCCACTGACGTAGAAACGCACCAAAACTGCCGTGCGTGTGAACCGTGTTCATAATCATGCGGGCGTTTTCCGGCACCGTGCGGATTTTTTGCAGGTTGCGAACGATGCGTTCATCGCAGGCCAGGGTTTCCAGCACGTCCGGCGGCACCTGCTGCCAATAGACCGGCACAAAGCCGTGAAAGGCGGCTTCAAAATCCGGCCATTTTTTGTCAATCACCCGCCATACAAAACCCGCTTTGAACACACAGCAGGTCATTTCTGCCAAATAGCGGTCGTCACTGCGCTGTTCCAGCGCGCTGGCCGGTGGCGGCGTGGGTAACCGGGCGTTTAACTCTTCAACGCCACCTTTGCGCGCAATCGCGCGCTCATGAATTTCTGAAAAGCGCATAGCGTCTTGTCTTGTCTTGTGGGGTATGAATGGGTTGTTGAAAAATTAATAGGTCATTCATTTAAGACTGACCTAACTCAATTTCGATTGGCCATTTTTCAACTACTGTGAGGGCGAACAACTCGGAAACCGAAGTCCCACCCGGCTGGGCAAAGGTAAAACATTCACAGCTAGGACCGGGATCTTTCATTGGCTCTATTTATCGCTGTCGATGTGGATAAAGGAGAACTGCTGTGAGCAATAAAAACCACCCCCCAAAAGCCCCTTCTGACGATTTTTCAGATCCTGTCAATAACTCTCCGGATCTCTCTCCAAATAACGCTTCAAATAATCCGGAACACGATCTGGCAACGCGGTTTCCCACCGCCTACACCATTCTGTTTCTGCTGATTATATTTGTGGCTGCGTTGACCTGGATTATACCTGCCGGCCAATACGACCGGGTGATGAACGAAGAGGTCGGCCGCGACGTGGCCGTGCCGGGCACCTACAAGGTTGTTGATGCCAACCCTCAGGGTTTCGTGGACATAATGCTCGCGCCCACCGCCGGGTTTTATGATCCGGACAGCTACGTGGCCAACGCGATAGATGTTGCCCTGTTCGTCATTTTCCTGGGTGGCTTTCTGGGTGTAATGAATGCCACCGGCGCCATTGATACCGGCATACGCAGCGCTATGCGCCACCTCAAGGGCCATGAAATCTGGATGATTCCGATACTAATGACCCTTTTTGCCATCGGCGGCACAACCTATGGCATGGCCGAAGAGACCTTGGCTTTTTATGCCATTTTGATTCCGGTCATGATGGCAGCCGGATACGATGTTGTCACCGGGGTCGCCATTATTCTGGTGGGGTCCGGTATCGGTGTGCTCGGCTCCACAATCAACCCGTTTGCCACCGTTATCGCCGCCAATGCAGCCGACATTCCGTTTACCGATGGCATTGTGGTGCGTTTTATTCTGCTGGTTGGCGGCCTACTTATTTGTGCTGCGTATGTCATGCGTTACGCAATGCGCGTTAAAGCGGATCCTTCCCGCTCTGTTGTGGCCAAACAATGGGATGCTCACCGCCGCCTTTTCCTCCGTAAGCAGCATGACGGGGTTGATGACTCCACTCTCGACAAAACCCAGATTGTCGCCCTGCTGATTTTCGCTGCAACCTTTGTGTTTATGATTTGGGGTGTGTCTTCGCAGGGTTGGTGGATGGCCCGCATGGGCGCGCTGTTTTTTGGTTCGGCCATTGTGATTGGCATTGTTGCCCGCCTTGGCGAGAAAAAACTGACCAGCAGCTTTGTCGATGGCGCTCGTGATCTTCTGGGTGTTGCGCTGGTGGTCGGACTGGCCCGCGGCATCGTGGTTATGATGGACCAGGGCATGATTGCTGACACCATTCTACACAGCGCCGAAAACTCTCTTGGCGGGCTGCCCGAGCTTGCGTTTATCAACCTGATGTTCTGGATTGAAGTGGGCATGAGTTTCTTTGTGCCGTCGTCTTCAGGCCTGGCCGTGTTGTCTATGCCGATTCTTGCACCGCTGGCGGACTTCGCCAATGTCGGGCGCGACCTTGTTGTGACCGCTTTTCAATCAGCCAACGGTCTGGTCAACCTGATCAACCCCACCTTCGCCGTTGTCATTGGCGGCTTGGCCATTGCGCGAGTGTCGTACGACCGCTGGCTCGTGTTTATCTGGCCCTTGTTGCTGATTCTTACAATTTTCATTTCGGTGGTCATCAGTGCTGCGGCATTACTTTGACATCTTTCGAAGTAATGACGAAGCCATACACATTGGAGATTAACCATGTCTGAACTAACACTTGGCGTGCATTCTGAAGCCGGAACACTGCGGCAGGTTATTGTCTGCCGCCCTGGTCTGGCTCATCGCAGGCTCACACCGTCTAACTGTGATGACCTGCTATTTGACGACGTGTTCTGGGTAAAACAGGCTCAGAAAGATCATGACGTATTTTCCGAGCTTATGCGGTCACGGGGTATTGAGGTTTTAGACGTCAACGAACTATTGGCAGAAACGTTAGACATACCCGAAGCCCGCAAATGGATTCTCGATCATCGAATCACCTGGAACGACATCGGAGTCGGGATGATTTCCGACCTTCGCGCATGGATGGACGAGCTTCCAGGCGCCAAGCTTGCGGAATACCTGATAGGTGGCCTGGAAGTGGCCGACTTGCCCTTTGACCCAACCGGTCTTTTTGGTAACCACTTGGGGCACTACGGTTTTGTGCTACCACCGCTACCCAATTACCTGTTCACCCGCGACAACAGCGCCTGGATTTACGGTTGTGTTGTTCTAAATCCCATGTACTGGGCCGCGCGCAAACCCGAAACCCTGCTGATGGCTGGCATCTACCGGTTCCACCCAAAGTTTGCCAGCAAAGTGGACGTGCTTTGGGGCGACCCTACCAAGAATCATGGCCTGGCAACGCTCGAAGGCGGCGACATCATGCCCGTGGGCAATGGCACCGTGCTTGTAGGAATGGGCGAACGTTCATCACCACAAGCCGTAGGACAATTAGCCAACGCTTTGTTTGAAAAAGGCACCGCAGAGCGGGTTATTGCCTGCCAGATCCCAAAATCCCGCACAGCCATGCATCTGGACACCATATTTACTTTCTGCGGCGGCAACGTGGTTACAGCGTTCAAGGAAGTAGCGGACGAAGTGATCTGCTATGACTTGCGCGCCGGTGAGGGCAAAAAACACCTGTCTTTCCGCCAGGACTCACGGCCGCTGTTTGATGTAGTGGCCGAGGTTCTTGGCTACAAATCCCTGGAAGTGGTTCCAACCGGTGGCGACGACCCGGCCGAGCGCGAGCGCGAGCAGTGGAACGATGGCAACAACGTGCTGGCCATAAGTCCGGGCGTGGTGATTGGCTACGACCGAAATGATGACACCAACGCGGCACTCAAAGCGGCGGGAATCGAAGTGTTGGCCATACCCGGCGCTGAGCTGGGCCGTGGTCGGGGCGGCGGACGCTGCATGAGCTGCCCCACGATTCGTGACCCCATCTGACCGGAAAGGATAAAACCATGGCTTTTAATCTGAAGAACCGCCACTTCCTGACCCTGCGAGACTTCTCCCCCCGTGAGATCAGCTTTCTGCTTAAGCTGTCGACCGATCTGAAGGCGGCGAAATACGCCGGCACCGAGGTACCGCAGCTTGTCGGCAAAGAAATCGCGCTTATCTTTGAAAAGAACTCCACCCGCACACGGGTTGGGTTCGAAGTGGCCGCTTACGATCAGGGCGCCCGGGTCACCTACCTTGGGCCCTCTGGAACCCACATCGGCCACAAGGAATCGGTAAAAGACACTGCTCGAGTACTGGGCCGGGTTTACGATGCCATCGAGTACCGCGGCTTCGGGCAGAAGATTGTCGAGCAATTGGCCGAATATGCCGGAGTACCGGTCTACAACGGCCTGACCGACGAGTTCCACCCAACACAAATTCTCGCTGACTTTTTAACTATGCAAGAGCATGTTGAGAAGCCGCTGCACCGGGTTGCCTTCGCTTTTCTTGGTGACGCCGCTAACAACATGGGCGATAGCCTGCTGATCGGTGGCGCCAAGATGGGCATGGATGTGCGCCTGTGTGCACCCAAAGTCTGCTGGCCTCAGCAATCCATTCAGGACGAAGCCCAGGCGATCGCGCGGGGAACCGGTGCCCGCATTACCATTACCGAAGATGTGGATACGGCGGTGGCCGGGGTCGACTTTGTTTACACCGACGTTTGGGTGTCTATGGGCGAGCCTAAAGAAAAGTGGGGCGACCGGATAAAGCTGTTGATGCCCTACCAGGTGAACGCGGCGGTGATGGAAAAAACCGGCAACCCCCGCGCCCGCTTCATGCACTGCCTGCCAGCGTTTCACAATACCGACACCATCGTTGGCAAAGAAATTCAGGCAGAATTCGGAATCAGTGCCATGGAAGTAACCGATGAGGTTTTTGAAAGCCCGGCATCGATTGTTTTCGACCAGGCCGAGAACCGTATGCACACCATCAAGGCGGTGCTGGTAGCCACCCTTGGGGCCTGACTCTGGCGCGGATTGATGAAGAAGGACACACACGATGTTGATTGTTGCAGCACTGGGCGGTAACGCCCTGTTGAAACGCGGCGAACCACTGACCGCCGAAGCCCAGCGCACCAATGTTCGAAAAGCCGCGACATCCCTGGCGGAACTGGTGCGCGCCGGGCACCGACTGGTGATTACCCATGGTAACGGCCCCCAAGTGGGCTTGCTGGCGTTGCAGGGTGCCGCCTATAAGCCTGACGAAGCCTACCCGCTGGATGTGCTGGGTGCCGAGACCGGAGGTATGATCGGCTACATGATTGAGCAGGAACTGGAAAATGCTCTGGGCCATGATCGCCCAGTGGCAACCCTGCTTACCCAAGTTGTTGTCGATCCGAATGATCCTGCCTTTGCCCATCCGACCAAATTTATTGGCCCGGTGTACGATAAGGCAGAAGCGGAATCCCGCGCCGCGGCCGCTGGCTGGCAGATCGCAGCCGATGGCGACAAGTGGCGCAGGGTAGTGCCCTCCCCTGCACCCAAAGAAATTCCGGATATGCGGGTACTGAAACTGCTGCTGGATCAGCAGGTGGTCATAATCTGTACCGGAGGTGGCGGCATTCCGGTGCTGCGCCGCAACGACGGCAGCATGACCGGTGTTGAAGCGGTTATCGACAAAGATGCCGCCAGTGCGTTGCTGGCGCGGGAGTTGGGTGCCGACGCGCTGCTATTACTGACCGACGTGGATGCTGTCTATCGTGACTTTGGTAAACCCACTGCCGCGCCGGTTCGCACCGTTACACCGGCCCAGGCAAGAACGCTGAACGTTCCCGCCGGGTCCATGGGGCCAAAGGTAACGGCGGCCTGCGACTTTGCAGATACCGGGGGCATTAGCGGCATTGGCCGGTTAGAAGATGCGCTTGCCATTCTGGAGGCGCGGGCGGGAACACTCATCACAGGGTCAGCCACTCACAACGGTTAACTGTTCAGGCGCTTCGTCATGTTGAATCAAGCTGTTTCGGGCTCAGATCAGGGTAGCCCGGAGCCTACTTCTGTTAATGAGCACCTCGCAAACGGCGAACTTGATGGAGAGGTCGTCGGCATTCGCGGTGGCGTTGTTGACGTTCTTTTTCCGCAAGACTCTCCACGTATTCACGATTTGCTTTACGCCGGCAATCTGGCGCTGGAAGTCATGTCCCTGCTGGAAAGCGGCGCCGTGCGCTGTATGGCGCTGGCACCGGTACGCGGGTTAGGCCTGGGAGTCTCTGTGCGTGCTACCGGCGCACCCATTCAGGTTCCGGTAGGAGACGCTGTTCTGGGCCGCATGCTGAACGTCTTTGGCGAACCCATTGATAACAAACCCGCCCCTGCTACCGACATTCGCCGCTCCATTCACCAGCCACCACCGGCGCTGGAGGACCGCGTGGTGCACAGCGATATTCTGGAAACCGGCATCAAAGCCATTGATCTGTTGTCGCCTATCGAGCGCGGCGGCAAAACCGGGTTGTTTGGCGGCGCCGGTGTGGGCAAAACCGTGCTGATTACCGAGCTGATCAACAACACCGTGCAGGAATACGAGGGCGTCAGCCTGTTTTGCGGTATTGGCGAACGCTCCCGTGAAGCCGAAGAACTCTACCGGGAAATGGGCGACGCCGGCGTGCGCGACAAAACCGTGATGGTGTTCGGGCAGATGAATGAGGCTCCCGGTGTGCGCTTTCTGGTGGGCAAAACAGCGCTCACCATGGCCGAATATTTCCGTGACGTTAAAAAGCAGGACGTTCTGCTGCTAATCGACAACATTTTTCGCTTTGTTCAGGCAGGCTCGGAAGTGTCCGGTTTGATGGGCCGTATGCCGTCACGGGTGGGCTACCAACCCACACTGGCCACCGAACTGGCCACCTTGGAGGAGCGCATCACCTCCACCCGCAACGGTTCCATCACCTCTATTCAGGCGGTATACGTGCCGGCGGATGACTTCACCGACCCTGCCGCTGCACATATTTTTTCGCACCTGTCCGCTTCGGTGGTGCTGTCGCGCAAGCGCGCCAGCGAAGGCTTGTACCCGGCCGTCGACCCTCTTGCCTCGGCTTCTGTGATGCTGACGCCCGCGGTTGTCGGCCAGCGCCACTACGACATCGCCCGTGCGGTGCGGCGTACCTTGGCTGATTATGAGGACCTGCGAGACATTATTTCCATGCTGGGTATGGAAGAACTGTCGGCCGCCGATCGCGCTGTCGTGGCGCGGGCGCGACGTTTGGAGCGCTATCTGACCCAGCCGTTTTTCACTATGAGTTCGGTCGACGGCAGGCGAGTGCCCATCAAAGACACGCTGAACGACTGCGAAACCATACTCAACCAGACTGAATTCAACGATAACGAAAGCGACTATTACATGATTGGCTCGCTGAAAGATTTGGCGTCATCGTCATGAGCCTGGCAAACGTGATGACGGTTACGCTAAGGCTACCTACCCGCACTCTGTTCGAAGGCCGCGCACAGCGGCTATTTGCCACCGCCTTCAACGGTGCCTTTGGCATGCTGCCCAACCATACCGACTTTGTCACCGCGCTGGTGCCGTCGGTGCTGATTCTGACGGACGAAACCGGTGGAGAGCTGTTTTTTGGCATCGACGAGGGCCTGCTGGTGAAAACCGGCCATCAGGTAGACATCGCCATTCGTCGGGGTGTTCAGGGCGACAGTCTGGACACCCTGAACGACACCATACAAACGGCCTTTGTGGAGGTAGACGAAGAAGAGCGGGTGGCCCGGTCAGCGCTATCACGGCTGGAAGCCAACATTGTTCGACGCTTTGGCGACTTACGGAAACCCGCGCTATGAGAAGCCGCAAAGACCGCTCTGCCGACGATATCCGGCGCAGTACTGAACGACTTCAACGTGCCCGCAAACAGCCCGGAGCCAGCCCATTAAGAGGCATCGGCGCCTTTGGCATGATTGGCTGGTCAGTAGCGGTACCTGCCGTTGCGGGGGCGTTTCTGGGGTTGTGGCTGAACAAGGTAGCGCCGCAGAATTTTTCCTGGCCCATCGCGCTGATTCTGGGGGGTATTGTGGTGGGCGCCATGATCGCCTGGAACTGGATTGATAAAGAAACCCCAAAAGCCGGCGGCGATAATAACCACACAGACGCCAACGAAGGAGACAAACATGACGGTTGACTGGTCAGCTGTATTGCTGGGATTGGCCGTAGGGGTGGCCGTCAGCAGCCTGTTTTTTGTCGGGCTGGCCTGGGGTATGAAACGCGCTCTGCGTTCGCGCCAGCCCGAAGCCCTGTTATTGCTCAGCGCAACCGTGCGCATCGCCATGCTGCTGGGCGTCGGTTTCTGGCTTGCCACCAGCAGTGCCACAGCCTGGCCCATGGCCGGTTTCGCCCTGGCATTTCTGTTAGTGCGTATGGTCGCGCTGCTTTGGGCCAGAAAACGCGACACCACACCTTTAGCAGAACAAGAGGGCGCGTAATGCAGTTTTCACCGGACAACATCATTGTGCTCACCCTCGGTGGCTGGGGCTTGAACGCGACCATCGTGAATACCTGGATTGTGATGGTGTTGCTGGTGGGTATTTCCTGGTTTGTGACTCGCAACCTGCGCGCCGACGTGCCGCCCGACCGCCTGCGTACGGCACTGGAAGTGATCGTAAAACTGATTCAGGGCCAGATTGAGGAAGTCACCCAGAATTCAGCCCGCCACGTGATGTACTTCGCCGGCACTCTGTTTCTGTTTATTGCGTTGTCGAATCTGATGCTGGTGATTCCCGGCTTTTCGCCGCCTACCTCGTCGTTGTCGACCACCATGGCTCTGGCACTGTCGGTGCTGGTTGCCGTTCCGGTATTCAGCATTGCCAGCGGCGGTGTAAAAAGCTACCTGCGAACCTTTATTGAACCCTCGGTCATCATGCTGCCGTTCAACATCATCAGCGAATTTTCCCGTGGTATCTCGCTGGCTATCCGCCTTTACGGAAACGTGATGAGCGGGGCTGTTATTGCCGCCATTCTACTGACCGTCGCACCGTTTTTCTTCCCGGTGCTGATGGACATGCTGGGCCTTCTCACCGGCATGATCCAGGCCTACATCTTCGCCATTCTAGCCACCGTCTATATTTCTTCTGCTACCGCGGAAAAAGAGCCATCAGCTTTAAATAGAGAGCCATCAGCTTTAAATAGTGAGCCATCAGCTTTAAATAGTGAGCCCTCAGCGTTCAATAGAAAGCCCTCAGCTTTGAATAAAGTGCACACAACATCACCCAAACAAACACAGCCGTCGTCCCCCAACGAGGAAAAATCATGACCGATCTTGCCATTATCGCGGCAATCTCTATTTTTACCGCCGGTTTCACCATAGCGATTGGCTGCATAGGGCCTTCCCTGGCTGAAGGGCGCGCGGCCGCGGCCGCTATTGCCGCCATTGCCCAGCAGCCAGACGCTGCGCCTACTCTGTCCCGTACCCTGTTCGTCAGCCTGGCGATGATTGAATCCACCGCCATTTATTGTTTCGTCGTGGCGATGATTCTTATCTTCGCCAACCCGTTTTGGGATGCGGCGGTACAGGCAGCGACGGTAACTGCCGGATAGCCTCCCCTTTGGCTGATTCACCCAACAGGTCAACCATTATGTCCATTGACTGGATTACCGTTCTGGCACAACTCGCCAACTTTCTGGTGCTGGTGTGGCTGCTGAAACGCTTCTTGTACCGCCCTATTCTGGACGGTATTGACGCGCGCGAGGCTAAAATCACCAAAAGCATGGCCGCCGCCGGTGAAGCTCAGCAAAAAGCACAAGCCGCACAAGCCGACTTCCAGCAGCAGAAAAAACAGCTGATGTCTGACCAGGACGCCATGATTCAGAAAGCGCTGCGCGATACTGAAGGGCAGCGCGACAGCTTGCTGGCCGAAGCCCGCACCCGGCTGGAGCAGGAACAACAAGACTGGCGCAAACACCTGGAACGGGAGCGGGAACGATTCGCCGCCAGGCTGCAGCGTGCCGGGCAGGAAACCCTATTAGAACTCACCCGCAAAGCCCTTCGTGACCTCGCCGACGAAACTCTGGAACAGGCCATTGTGCACCATGTGAGCAAACGTCTGGAACCGTTAGTAGACGAATTGAAAAAAGCGGCAGCGGGCAGCACCCAAGCCATCGCGACCACCCGCGAGCCCTTGCCAGAAGCCGCGCAATCACAACTGGAAACCGATCTCAACAAGCTGTTGCCAGCCATGGCACTGAGCTTTGAGACCGACGCAGACCAGGCGCCCGGACTGATTCTGCGAATAGGCGGCGCCCATGTGGCGTGGACGGTTGACAGTTATACCAACGAATTTGATGCTTTGCTGAACCAACGCCTGACCGCCGGCGCTTCAGGCCGGGCGCAAGCTGAGGCTGAATGATTCACTATGAGCGATAGAGACAGCAGCAGCGACATCGACAGCGTCAACAACAGCCAGGCGCAAATCCCTGCCAGCGCGCAGCCTCGGGTTCAGGGCCAGAGCCAGAGCCAGGACCAGAATTTCGAACAGCAGTTCCAGCGCTGGCAGCAAGACCTGCTGGCCACACCGACACCCGCACCGGTGCTGACTGAGGTGGGTCGCGTTATTGAAGTGGGCGATGGCGTGGCCGTAGTGACCGGCCTGGCTCGCGCCCTGGCGGATGAGTTGCTGATATTTGCGTCCGGTGTACGCGGCATTGTGCTGGACCTTGAGCCCGGCCGGCTGGGCGTTATTCTGCTTGGACCGTCGGAACACATCCGCCTTGGCGAAGACGTGCGGCGTACTCGCAAGGTCATCAGCGTGCCCGTTGGCCCGGCTCTGTTGGGCCGCGTTGTAAGTGCCATCGGCCTTCCCCGCGACGGCCTTGGGGTCATCGCGGCAGTCGCCGAGCACCCGGTGGAAGCCGAGGCGCCTGGCGTGTTGAGCCGCTCGGCCATTTTCAAGCCGCTGGCGACCGGCATCAAAGCCATAGACGCCGCTGTGCCGGTGGGCCTGGGCCAGCGCGAACTGATCATCGGTGATCGCCAAACCGGAAAAACATCGATCGCGGTGGACACTATGCTCAACCAGGTACGGTCCGACGTGATTTGTATCTATTGCGCTATCGGCCAGCGCGGCGATGCTGTGTCACGGGTTATCGGCGCGCTAAAAAAAGGCGACATGATGGCCCGCAGCGTCGTAATGTCCGCCGGCGATGAGGAAACACCCGGCCTGGCCTACATCGCTCCCTATGCCGCGATGACCATGGCGGAGTATTTTTGCGATCAGGGCCGCGATGTATTGATCATATTTGATGATTTGACCCACCATGCCCGCTCCTACCGCGAGCTGTCGTTACTGCTGCGCCGGCCACCGGGGCGCGAGGCGTTCCCGGGGGACATCTTCTACGTTCACGCCCGCCTGCTGGAACGGGCCGGCCAGTTTACCGAAGAGTTAGGCGGTGGCTCTATTACCGCTCTGCCAGTGGTAGAAACCCAGGCCGAGAACCTGTCTGCGTACATTCCCACCAACCTGATCTCTATCACCGATGGCCAAATTTACCTGTCACCACAGCTGGTGCAAAAGAACCAGTTCCCGGCGGTGCATCAGGGATTGTCGGTATCCCGCGTGGGTAGCAAGGCTCAGAGCCGGGCCCTGCGTAAGGTTGCCGGCAACCTGCGGGTGACTCTGTCGCAATTTGAAGAACTGGAAGACTTTGCCCGCTTTGGTACGCGGCTGGATGACGCGACCCGCGCCCGCCTGAAGCGCGGCGCGGCGGTGCGCAATTCCCTGCGCCAGGCCGAGCGCGATCCGATGCCGGCGGTTGAGCAACTTGCAGTGTTGATTGCGGCCATGGAAGGCTTACTTGACGGTTTGGAAGAGCAGCTGCTGGTAGATGCCATGCAGCGCATACGCGCGCTGGCCAAGAAACAGTTGCAGGAGATTGAGCAACGCATAGCGGACAACAAAGAGTTACGGCCAGAGGACAGCGAGCGGGTGATCGCTATGGTTCGCGCGGCTCTGGAAGCTGATTTGGGGACTGACTTGGAGAACAGGAATGGCCCAATCTCTTGAAGCGCTGGAGCGCCACAGCGACACGCTGACCAGCATCCGTGGCATTGTGCACACCATGAAAACGCTGTCGGCCATTAACGCCTCGCCCTACGAGCGCGCAGCGCGTTCCATAGAGGCCTACCACCAGACTATTTTGCAGGGCTTTGCCGCGTTTGCATACCGTACCGGTGGGCTCAGCCTGCAACAGGACGCCAGCGCCGAACAGCTAATCGTAGTGTTTGGCACAGACCACGGCCTGTGCGGCAACTACAACGAAAGCCTGGCGCAGCTGGTGAAGCAGCACCAGAACGCCCAAAGCGCCGGCAAGCCGCGCCTGTTGTGCATTGGCGCGCAAATGCAGGATGCCCTCACCGATCAGGGCTTGAAACCGGAAGCCACGTTACTACCACCCGCCTCCGCCGACGGCATTGGCCGTCTGGCCGGCGACATTGTCAGCCGTATTGACGCTCTCGGCCGTGGCCAGTCTCTATCAGGCGTCGGTGTTACCCTGGCGTTCACTCAACGCGGTGAACACGGCACCCGCGAACCCGTCACCCGGCGCCTGCTGCCACTGGAACCGGCACTGTTGCAAAGCACCAAGCGCTGGAACTCTAGGGCGCTGCCGGATTACACCATGGCCGCTGATGCGCTGCTGTCGTCGCTGATTCGCAGCCACATCTTTGCCAGCGTATTTCGCGCCTCGGCCGAAGCCATGGTGACTGAGAACGCAGCGCGCCTGGCACTGATGCAGCAGGCCGAGCAGTCGGTGGATGAGCGTATTGGCATTGTAACGGGCGATTTGCGTTCTGTGCGCCAGACCGAAATCACCAACGAATTGATGGATGTGGTTATTGGCTTTGAGGCATTGAAGAAAAAGCCGAAAAAACCTCTTTTCAGGCCGGCCTGTTCATAGGCATCATCGAACAGGCCGGAGTATTGGGCCGCTGTAGTCCTCAGTCAGCTCAATCGATCCCTTCAGCTTTCGTTGTCCACTTGCCCTGATAGAACTGCTCAACCGACTTATTCTCCTCGTCAATCCGGAACAGATACAGCCAGTCGTTGTCGATCAGATCTCCCACGGCACTGTGGCGCCGGGCGATGTCAGCAATCGCCTCCCTTGGCGCTGCCAGATAAACGCTCAGGCGCAGGGGTTCGTGCATCCATTGCTCGCCGTTATGCAGTGACTGCAAGGGCAAGCCGATTCGCAAATCGCCGCCATTGCCCTCAAAAACGCCCAGATGACCGCCAACCACGTTATGCAGCACTTTGTTGCCGCTGCCGTAGTGCAGGTTGTCTGTTACCGAGGCGTAGTACTGAAGGTTGATCCAGTGAGTGACCACCATGGGAGCGGTCATAATCAGTTCCAGGATCTGAAAGCCTGCATCGTCACGCCAGCGGTAATCATGGAGAAAACTCCGGCCGCCCAAGTCCAGGTGCCTGGTGAATGACCGCGGTGCAACAATAAAACTGGCGTTACCCGCCAACCCCCACTCAGGCCGCACTTCTGACCAATCCTGGCTGCGCTGTTTAACGGCCTGGTCCACGTCGGCTGCCTTGCTGACGCCAAGGCGAACAGCCCTCTCACGGCGCGCCCGAGCGCCTGCGGCCTGAAGAAATGCCTTGATGTTTTGCGGAATCGGCTCGGCGCAATCAACGTCGTCCGTTGTGGTGTTGTGCAAAGCACCCATAAATCGGGTGCCTTCTGGAATCACTAAACCCTGCTCCGCCAAAACACCTCGCACGCTCGGGTCGTTAAGCAGCCCGGCCAGCACGCGCACGTTAACAGTGCCCGTTTGCCCGCCACAGGCGCCGCAATCCAGGCCAGCTGCATGAGGGTTGTTGCGAGTACTGCTACCGTGGCCCACCAGCAAGACAACCGGCGCGAAATGCTCTGTTAGCGTCATGGCTTTGAGAATGCCGCCCGCCAGCTCGGCTTTTTCTTCCAGGGTTAAGGGAACACCCGCTTTCGAAATCTCGAAGTTTGTCTGAGTTTCATGAAGGCCATCAACGGGGTTACTCCGGGGCTGCCCCCTAAACGTCTTTTTCACCATGCGACCCAGATCTGCAAGTCCCAGGCTCTCAATAAAGCTGAAACTCGCCGGGCTGGCACTGGAGAACCTCGACCAATGAGACTGGTTAGCCAGCGCTTGCCGGGCAGATTCACTGGTAGGTTCAAGCTCGGTTACATCAAAAGCAGGAGCCAATAACCCCGGTAGCTGGGGCCGCATAAAGTCAGTGTTTTTAGGATGATAAGCGATGGGCAACCCAAAAAAACCCGCAAAGCCCAGGGTCTGGATGGCCGTGTCCTGCGCTTCCAGAGCGCGACGATATACTTCTGAGCGAACATCAATACAGAAGGCCGCCTGCAGCTTAAGAGGTTGCTCCTCCGGAGCCTGTGGTTTTGGTTGAGAAAGCAACTTCTCGGCCATGGCGGCCTGATACGCTACTTCCGCCTCTTTATGAGCCGCCCATGCGGGCTGCTGAAAAATCTCGTGGATTTCCAGCATCGCTGGCAGATCTTCCCATTGCTTGATCCAGCGCTGTTTCAAGTCCGCAAAAATACCACCGCCCGCGTGCTGAACGTGGCGCCACAACGCCAGTTCCCAACCCAAAAGAATAGCCAAAAGGCCGGGCAGCAAATCGGCAGCGTCTTCACCTTCTTTGCCTTGCAACCGATCTTGCCAACGCAAATACGCAGCCCAGGAGGCCCAGCCGTTAACATCCAGCAACAGCGCATGGGCGTAATCTGCCGCGGACGCCGGATGCGAAGCCAAGGTGTTGAAAGCGTCCAATAAGAGCGTATCGAATTGACCCGGCAGCAAATCGAACTGCGACGTCAGCGTTGGCTCGCCCATAACAATCGCAATGCCCCGATCAGCGCGGGTCATCCCAAGCCAGCTTTGATAAAGATGCTGGGCATCGGCTTTGAATTCACCGGCATCAAGCCGCTGGAAATAATCGCCGCAAAACTGGCTGATCTGTTGAACAATCTCATCCTGCCACCCCAACTGACGCCAGGTATCGCGATGGCGGTCAAGCTGTGCACTGAGGTTTTGCCAGTGCTCTGGCATTCTGGCCAGCTTCGCCGGGGCCTTATCCACCGGGCTTTCACCCAGCGCCGATGGCCTTTGGCTGCCAACACCGCTAAGGGCCGCCATACGTGCTGACACTTTGGTGAAAGAAAGGCCTCGCATTTCCCAGAAGGGATTAACGGCGATCATCTGGTCCAAAGGCCAGGTAGGCGCAATCCGATCACCCGCATCGGCAACGGCCCGGAACCAATCCGGTGCGGAGCCGCTTTTTTCATCAAGATCCTTTACGCTCGAGGCTAACACTAGACAGACTCCTTGATTTCAAAGTGGTTCGAAACAAAATGCGGTTTGACCACATCGGGCAGTTTTGCCGGCCAGACTTTAAGAGTGAAGCGCGTTGCCCATTCATCCAGATAGGCGGCAGCAAAAAGGAACCGGTAGAATCTGGCACCCGAGGGTGAGTAGCGCTGGTAGCGAACGCGGTAATAGCCAGTCATCAAGAGAATCAGGAGCAACGCGACAAAGCTCACAGCAACCGCATCTGCCTGGCTTTCTGGTGGCGCCAATAGCACATGGAAAACCGATTTCTGGGCCCAATAAATGCCCCAGAAGGCCGCACCGATCAGCAAACCCCGAACAATTGATTGCTTGCCCCCACCGGCCGCCAACACTTCCGACAACAAAATAGTGAGCGCAATGCCGGGCACAACCCAAGAGAACATCTGCGCAGGCGTGGATCCAGCGGAAACAACAACGCTTGTTACGGCAAGCCCAAAAGCCAAAAACGCCGCAATCAGCCATTGAATTGCGCTAGGGGTCTTGATAACCACCAGGCGTTTTCTGAGAGACAGTTCCACCGCATTTCCAGCGTTGAGAAAACTGTGCGCCTTGTAGGCGGAGTGGGCAACCAGGTGTAAAAGCGCCAGTTCATAGAGGCCAAGAGCGCACTCAACCAGCATCCACCCCATCTGGGCACAGGTAGACCAGGCCAAGCGGACCTTCACAGAGATACGGGTCATCATCACCAGGCTGGCAAAAACCGCCGTTGGGCCAGCAACCAACAACAGAAGCCACTGTGCAGCACTCACCTGAGAGATCAACGGCGCCATCAGGATCATCAAAAAGCCGCCAAGATTGACAACACCAGCGTGAAGTAAGGCCGACACAGGCGTGGGCGACTCCACAACCTGAATCAGCCAGCCATGAAACGGCAACTGAGCGCACTTGAGCAGCGCCGCAACGGCCATCAGAACCGCTGCAAACTGCGCCGCAACCGGAATAGCATCGGTCTCTGCTGAAGCGGCAAGAATCTGGTCAATAAAGAGAGTGTTGTACTGAAAATACAGCAGCGCAAACCCGAGCCCGAGGCAAAGCTCCGCGAGTCTCGCAAAAATGAACTTTTTATGAGCCGCCAAGGCAGCCCTGGGCCTGTCCGGGAAGAACATCAGCAGCTGGTGAAGGCTGATGCTGATCACAATCCAACTGGCGAGAAAAACCAACAGGTGATTGGTTGTAACAATCAGAGAAACGGCTCCCAGTATGATCTGTAGCCAGACCATAAAACGCCTCTGCCCCGGATCACCCGCAAGATACCTCATGGAGAACCGGGCCAGAACCGTTCCCAACAGGGTAATCAGAAGCAGCATAATATAGGCCAGCGGCGCCAGATTCAGCCAGCTCGCGGACCCCGGCAAAAGCCAGCCGCTCATGGCACCTGCCAAGGCTGCGACAAAGGCAAGATTGCAAATCAAGGGGCTTTTAAGGGGGCTCCCAGGGGGGCTGTTAAGCGGGATTTTTAGTGAGCTGGTGATTGCTCCAATAAAGTAAAGCAGCGGTACCAGAATCAAAAACAGCGGCTCGATTATCTTAACATCGACCATTCATTGAACCTCGGAGTCGGATAGCCATTAGGTGCTCCTAGTATCCGAATCTTTTATCATAAACAAAAATAGTTATTTGAGATCATTATGTTCTTTTAAAGAGAACGATTAATCGCCTTTCAAAGTTAATACAGGTGACTTTTTCGGCGAGACCGTCCATCACCTCATGACGCAACCTTTGCATTAAGAAAACGCCGAATCACCGGCAGCTGCTTAAGCATCGCTTTATCGACAATGCGCGGCAGTATCCCGTTAATCACCACAAACAATTTCTCAGGCCAGCCAAGGAACCGGCGGCGATCGCCGTTTTCCATCGCTTTCAGAATGGCGGTTGCCACCGCTTGGGGCGTATCCACGCTATTACCAAGCGCACGATTCAACTCGTTCACAGCTTCCGCATTCATGTCGGTGGCAGTGGCCCTGGGGGCCACGTATACCACCTGCACAGCGGTATCCGCCAATTCCCGGCGCAGAGCTTCGGTAAACCCCCGCAGGCCAAATTTGGTGGCGCAATAGGCGGTATAGCCGGGGAAGCCTATGCTGCCAAAGGTCGACCCCACAAACACCAGCGCGCCGCTGCCCGCCTTCTCGAACCTGGGGGCAAAATGTCTGGCCACCAGCATGGCCGAGCGCAGGTTTACGTTAAGCTGGGCATCGAGCTCGTCAACCGACATCCTAGCCAGTCCGGCAAAGCGATTCTGGCCGGCGCAATGGATCACGCCGTCGATCTCCGGGTAGGCCTCCGTCAGGCGCGCCAACTGTTGGTCAAGATCGACGGCCGCCAGGTCCAGACACACCGGCGACACACCTTCCAGATGGCCAATACGTTCCGGGTGGCGGGAGGCTACGATGACACGGCTGCCTGCCCGAACCAGCGGCTCCACCAGCGCCTTGCCAATACCCCCGGTTCCTCCCAACAGCAGAAAAACCCGATCATGCAGCTTCATGCTGCTTCTCCTTGCGCGTGACTGGCAGCGGAATGCTGTGCAACATATCGCCGTAGAGCCGGTATACCACGCGTGCAGAATCAATAATGGCCTGCTGATCGGTCGGGTCGGTAATGCCGTTCATCAGATTGCGGAAAAACTCGAAGTGGTCCTGATCGAGAGCGCCGTGGGAGTACAGATAACTGAACGCCTGATTCGGAAGCCCAAGGATTTTCTGAATCTGCTCGGCCAGCGGCGTGGCCAGCTCTACTGAGGTGCCTTCAAGCACTTGAACCATGCCAAAGAACGCCGCCGGATTGCCCCGGTTAATCTGGTCATACAGGTACGCCACCATAAGCTCTATGGACACATCCGGCTTGCCCGTGCGAATCGCTTCCTTGTCGGCGCTGCAGGCGTCCAGATCATTCAGTATCCACTCGTCGTGGCCATACTCCTCGTCAATGTATTCAACCAGCGCCTTGCGAACGAACTCCATTCGCGAGGGCAGTTTTGCGCCACAAGCCATCATTAACGGCACCGTGTGCTTAACGTGGTGAAAGGCTTGGGTCAGAAACCAGGTATAGGACTCCAGGCTGAAACAGCCTTCGCCAATCGCTTTCACAACCGGCGCGCCGCTAACATGGGCCCGTGCTTGTGCTGTTTCTTGCTGCAATCTGTCAAAAAATGCCATGTGAAATTCTCCTGATTGGTTGGCTAACGATGTCGACATAGATAAAGAAAAGGCTTTTGCCAACAGTGTCGGCAGATGGGTCTGAAGGTGTAACCGCACCGGGCGGCCATTTGCGGTGATGTAACCTTCGGACTGGCTCAGCGGCTGGCGGCGGATGTACACCGTGGCCAGGCGGGCGTAATCCGGCAGGCGTTGATTGAGTTGCCGCAATGCGCCGGCAAGGTCGTCTGCCGAGCGCCCGTCCGTCACTGTTATCAGTGCCATTGGCTGCAGTTCACCGTCGCCAAACACCACCGCCTGGCGAATACCCAGGCTCTGAACAAGCTCACTTTCCAGCCACTCCGGGCTGATATTGCGGCCAAAGCTGGTGATCAGCAGATTCTTCGAACGGCCATTAACCGACAGAAAACCGCTTGGGTTGAGCGCACCCAGGTCACCGGTCTCCAACCACTCGTCCTGCCCCGATTCGTCACCCAGATAGCCCAAATGGGTATTGCCTCGAACCAGAATGTGGCCGTCAGAATCCACCTTGATCTCGATATGAGACAGAGGTTTACCCACACTGCCCACACACTCGGCAGCCGGCACGTTCAACGCCACCACCGAACAGCACTCCGACAAGCCATAACCTTCGTACAGTGGCAGGCCAGCAGCGCGGCCACGGGCCAGCAACTCGGCAGAAACCCGGCCACCGCCAACGGCCATAAAGCGCAATGAGCGACTGTTCAGCTGCCCCTGTTCGGCGGCACTGACCAGTGCCATCGCCAGCTCCGGCACCGAAATCAGTGATTGGGGTTGGTGTTGATTGATTCCCGCAACCAGTTGGCTCAGGTTTAAGCCGCTGCTGCCAGTCATACCCAACTGCGCCAACGGCGCCACCATGACCGTAGCCCCCATAAGCAACGGCAAGTAAACGCCGGCAATATTCTCCAGAAGGGTCGCCAGGGGCAGAATGCACAAATGCGTTTGTAATTCGACACCCGACAGCCGTTCTTTCAGGGCCAAAGTCGTTGCGGTCATCTGCGCCACCGACAAACACACACCTTTGGGGGTGCCGGTACTGCCGGAGGTAAAGGTAATTTTCGCCGTGTCTTTCGGTATCGGCGGCAGATGAGCCAACGGCGGCACTGCTGCAAACGCTGGCAGCGGGCGCAGCCAGACGCCCTGGCCCAATGGCTCGCTGCCGTTTGCCTCTTCACTGCACAGCAAGCCGTCCAGGCCCGCCCGTTCGATCAGGTGGGCAGTCTGGGATTCAGAAAAGAACACAGGTACTGGCACACAAACCACACCCGCCAGCAGGCAGGCAAGGTCGGCCAGTACCCAGGCAATGGTGTTGTCGCCGCACACACCGGCACGCTTTATACCCCGCACGTTTAGCTGTTCGGCCACCGCTTCTACCGCCTGCATCATCTGCTGATAGCTAAACTCCGCTTCGGGCCCACGTAAGGCTATACATGACGGGTGCGCCAGTGCCTGACGTTTAAGCAATTCAGGCAAGGCGGCCATAAGCATCTCCCTGCTGCAAGCTGTCAGAACCGCCTGAGCCGAGGTCGGATGACGCCGACTGAATCCGCCGTAGCATTCCTACCTGCTGCAAAGCACCAAGGCTGTCGGCCACTTTGATCGCCATCACCACCGGTTGATGATCGTAATAGCGACCCCAACCAGCGCCACCATCGGGCAAACTCGCCGAGTTCGCGTTGGCCAGCACCTGAGTGGCAATGCCCATTCGGTGAAAACTGTTACGCAACTGATCGGTGCCGGTACACACTACCCAGTCATAACCCGCGCCCTGCAGCCACACCGTCAATGAGGCAAACAAGTGTCTGCTGACACCGGCTTCTACCCCGGCCAAGTGTGCAATCTCTGCAATTTTGCTGCGCGCAATTCCCGCCGACGGCATTACCGATTCGACCGGAACAGACAGGTAGTCTTCAAGAAAAAGGCGTTCCCGGGCCGCACTACGAACGCCCACCGCGGCTAAAAGCGTGCCCTGAGCCGAGGTCAACGCCAGCAATAGCGGTATCCGCAACGAAGGTTCGGCGCCATAGGCCTGCAAAAACCGCCGCCGAATAAATTGTGCAACCGTAGCCGCCAGTGCGGTATCGGGTGTAATCTCGCTCAACCAGCGCCCGGCACAACGAAGGGCCGGAACCAGCTCTGGCGAATCCGGTGGGCAGTGTATGGACATTGTAAGTGGGTCGCTCATATGCGCTCTCCAACAGCTTTTGGGCAGGGCGCCCGACATCGTGAGCCATCAGATTAGCCAGCAAGCCTTAACCCAACCTTAAGCTCTGGCAGCAGAATTCTTAAACCGGCCTTAAGGTTTTGACGATTTTCCCAACACGGGTTCCGCTTGATGCGCATATTACTGGTAGAAGACGACCCTCTTTTAGGCAGCACCCTGCTGGGCATGCTGAGGGCAGACCAGCACACCGTAGACTGGCTGAATGATGGCCAGCAGGCGCTGAATGCCCTGGTGGATGAGCATTTTGACCTGGCCATACTGGATTTGACCCTGCCCAGGGTAGACGGCCTCGATATCGTTCGACATACCCGGCAACAGGGCAATCAACTGCCCATTATCATTCTGACCGCCAGGGCTGAACTTGAGGAAAAACTGCAGGGCCTGGATGCAGGCGCAGACGATTACCTGACCAAACCCTTCGCCATGGCCGAACTCAAGGCCCGGATTCGTGCCGTTACCCGCCGCAGATCATCCACAAACCGGGATCAGCTGATTGTGGGACAGCTAAAACTGGACCCGGCTTCAGCACAGCTGACCTGTGGCACAGGCACCGCAACTCTACCGCGCAGCGAGTTTCAAATTCTTCAGTACATGATGCGTCACCCTGACCAGGTTGCCACCCGCAGGCGCTTGGAAGAGCAGCTCTATGGCTGGGAACCGGGCGCAGAGAGTAATGCCCTGGAAGTGCACATTCACCATCTGCGGCGTCGGGTAGGCAAGGCAACCATCAGAACGATACGCGGCGTAGGGTATTTTCTGGACAGCCAAGCGGCCTCTGGAGTGCCGGAATGTCTCTGACTCGCACCCTCACTCTGCTGGTCACCTCAACGGTGCTGTTAATTGCTCTTATCGCCGCCGCCTGGAGTTATGTTGAAAGCAATCACGAGCTGGAAGAGCTGTTTGATGCCGAACTGGCGCAAAGTACGCGCATTGTGCAAGGGCTGGTTCGCCACCTCGCAGACACCCAGTCACTGGAGCAGCTACCGCAAACCTTGCGCAAAACGCTGACACTATCGGTTGCTGAAGACATCAACCCGAAAGCAGATGGTGACGAAATTCTGCCCGGCGGTGCAGGACACAAATACGAGAAGAAACTGGCCTTTGAAGTTTGGACGCCCGACCGCGTACCCCTGCTGAGTACGCTCAACGCCGATGACGCCGAAGGTTTGGCTCCGGGCTATTCATGGGCCGATTCCCAGGGCTATCGTTGGCGGGTGTTCACACTTAAAGACGCGGCCACGGGCTTTTGGATCCGCACCGCCCAGCACGAGGAAATTCGTGAGGAGCTGAGCCAGGAACTGGCCTTGGGTAACGTTCTGCCCTTACTCATCGCGCTGCCGTTACTGCTATTGGCGGCAAGCGCTGCGATTCAAATTGGCCTTCGCCCCTTGCTCAGGCTGGAGCGGCCGATACGCAATATGGCGCCGGAACGTATCCATCCCCTTGATGACCGGCAGGCACCAAAAGAAGTAGCAGGCCTAGTGCAGGCCGTGAACAGTATGCTCAAGCGACTGAATCAGGCACTGGAACGGGAACGGCGCTTTTCAGCCGATGCCGCCCATGAACTGCGAACACCGCTGGCAGCCCTGCGACTGAATCTTGAAAAAGCCTGTGATAGCAATCCGCAGCAGTTCAACACCTTGATCCAGTCCGTTGATCGCATGACTCATTTAGTAGAGCAGATGTTGTTGCTGAACCGGGTCGACTCGGGCGCCGATTTTTCACCGCAATACCATAATTTGTCTGAGATACTCGAGCAGAGTATTTCCGATGTGGCACCGCTGGCACTGAAAAAGAACATTGAGCCGGTTTTACAGGACGATGTCGGCGAAGCCCTGATGTGTTGCCACAACGCCCTGGTCACCACCCTGATGCGATCCCTTCTGGCCAACGCGATTCAATACAGCCCGCAACACACGGTGGTGGAAACCCGCCTGGCGCCCTCCGCCGACGGCTATCACGTTACTGTTTGCGATCAGGGCCCCGGCATTGCGACTGCGGACCGCGAGCGGGCGCTTAGCCGCTTTGTGCGGCTTGACCAAAGGATTGGTGGCGGCGCAGGGTTGGGATTAGCCATTGCGCGGCGAATTGCCGAACTCCACGGCGGCCAACTGACCCTGAACACGAGACCCGACGGCCAGACCGGGCTTTGTGTCAGCCTTTGGCTGCCGGCGCGCACGGCGCTTTGCGACAATACCGCAATGGTGAGCGGCAACGGTGAGCGTTAAGCTCAACCGGGCTTTAAGATTTCAACGCCTTCAAGAGCGTTTCATCGTTCACCGGCTGCCCCCAGAGATTGCCGTGCATCAGCTCGGTCAGCGGCAGGCGCGAACGCCAGCCTTTTGCCTGAAGCTCGGGCTGGTCCAGAAACTCGCTGACGTAGCCAAGGCACAAATAAGCCAGCGGATACACGTTGTCCGGCAGGTTCAGAATGCTTGCCAGTTTGGTTTGATCCACAATGCTCACCCAGCCTACGCCTATGCCTTCCGCCCGCGCCGCCAGCCATAGGTTCTGTACCGCCAGGCAGGTACTGAACAGATCCATCTCCACAATGGAGCTGCGCCCCAACACATGGGGGCCGCCACGGCTGCGATCACAGGTAATGCATAGGTTTAAGGGGCTTTCGACAATGCCCTGCAGTTTCAGGCTGAGATAAGTTTCCTGCCGCTCACCACTGTAGTTGTTTGCCGCTTTGGCGTTTTCTTCGTGGTAGCTGGCCAACACCTGTTGGCGCACGTCCAGGCTGTCGATCAGGATAAAATCCCAAGGCTGCATAAACCCCACCGACGGCGCATGGTGAGCGGCTTTCAGCAGCCGAGCCAATACCGGCCGGGGGATGGGGTCTGCCAAAAACTGGGAGCGCACGTCGCGGCGCTCGAAAATAGCGCGATACAGGCCCGCGCGTTCTTCGTCAGTGAAAGGACGATTGGGATCACTCATGGCTGCCTCGTTGGCCCAGGCGTGGTTGTCACTGACTCCAGCCCCAGCAAGTCGCGCAACCAGTGCGTATCAAGATGTTGCTCCACCTGATCCGCCAGCCGGTCAAGCTGGGCCAGGCGATGTTGCTGATAGTCTATTGCTGCACCTGAGTGGTCCAGCCCGGCCCAATGCAGCAAGGCTTCACAAGCCCCAGGCTCATCAAAAATTCCGTGTACATAGGTACCCGCTACCTGACCGTCGGCACTAATAGCTCCTTCATTTCTGCCGTTCATCCGACCTAATGGGCGCGCCAGAGCCGCGCCTTCGCTCACACCGTTGTGCATTTCGTAACCGCTGAAACCCGCCTCTGTCTGGCCAGAATTCCGGTTTGGTAACGTCAGTATTCCGCAAACGTTTTTCAGCTGTTTACCGGCGACCATGGTGGTCGTCATCTCCAGCAGGCCCAAGCCTTCGGTTGCGCCGCTGCTGCCTTCCAGCCCAGCCGGATCATCCACGCGATCACCCAACATCTGAAAACCACCGCAAATACCAAACACCTTGCCGCCGTAGCGCAGATGTTTTTGGATGGCCTGCGTCCAGCCCTGAGCGTGAAGAAAGGCCATGTCCGTGCGGGTGCTTTTGCTGCCGGGCAGAATAATCAGGTCGGCCGCTGGAATGGCTTGTTCCGGGCCAATAAATTGCAGGTTTACGCCGGGGTGCAGGCGCAGCGGGTCAAAATCGTTGTGGTTACTGATGCGCGGCAGCACCGGCACAATCACATTCAGCGCGCCGGCTTCGCTTACGCCGCTGGTGCCAATGCTGTCTTCGGAGTCCACGATCAAGCCGTGGAGATAAGGCAGTACGCCAATGATCGGTTTCGCAGTGCGTTCGGTCAGCCAGTCCAGGCCCGGTTCCAGCAGAGCGATATCGCCGCGAAAGCGATTAATGATAAAGCCTTTTATGCGGTTCTGCTCGCTCGCAGAAACCAACTCCAGGGTGCCTACCAGCTGGGCAAACACCCCACCGCGTTCGATATCACCGACCAACAGCACCGGGCAATCCGCCGCTTCGGCAAAGCCCATATTGGCGATGTCGTTGGCGCGCAGGTTGATTTCAGCGGGGCTGCCAGCGCCTTCAGCAATGATCACGTCATAGCGTTCACTGAGCGCACGCCAGGCGTCCATAACCGCCACCATGGCCTCGGCTTTGTAGGCATGATAATCCAGCGCGTCCATATTGCCGTGCACTTGGCCGCGCAGAATCACTTGGGCGCCGCAGTCGCTTTGTGGCTTCAATAACACCGGGTTCATATCACTGTGGGGCTCAAGACCACACGCCAGCGCTTGCAATGCTGTCGATCGGCCAATTTCGCCGCCGTCTACGGTCACCGCGCTGTTCAGGGCCATATTCTGCGGCTTGAACGGCGCCACCGACACACCCTGGCGTGCCAGCCAGCGGCAAAGGGCCGCCACCACGGTGGTTTTGCCGGCGTCAGACGTGGTGCCCTGAATCATCAGTGTGACCATAATCTACAACTCAACGCCCTTTTGGGCTTTGATGCCCTGATCTTTGAATGCGTGCTTCACCACGCCCATCTCGGTAACGGTGTCTGCCAGGTCAATCAGTTCCTGCGGCGCATGGCGACCGGTAACCACCACGTGCTGCATCTCGGGCCGGCTTTGCAGATCGTCCAGTACCCGATCCAGGTCCAGATACTCGTACTTCAGCGCAATATTCAATTCATCCAACAGAATCATGTCGTAGCTGTCGTCTTTCAGCATGGTGGCAACAATCTCCCAAGCGGCCGTGGCAGAGGCCACATCCTGTTCCCGGTTTTGAGTTTCCCAGGTGTAGCCCTGCCCCATCACGTGGTAATCCACGTTAGGCAGATTGCGGAAAAAGGCTTCTTCGCCGGTGCTGAAAGCACCTTTGATGAACTGCACCACGCCCACTTTCATGCCGTGGCCCAGGGCGCGGGCAACCATGCCGAAGCCGGAGCTGCTTTTGCCCTTGCCCGGGCCCGTCAGCACCAGCAAGACACCTTGCTCTTTCTGGGCGCGGGCAATGCGTTCGTGCATCATTTTCTGCTTGGCCGCCATACGGCGGGCGTGGCGTTCGGGGTCTTTGGCGCGTTCACGCATGTAATGGTTCCTTCTCAGTTAACGGATGAAATGTCTGGCCCTGGCCAGATTCATTAACGGCAGCCTGAGCGCGTCAGAATCACCGATGTCTGGCAGTCATCGTTCGCCGCACGCACGGACGGATACGCAGCAGGGCCGCCCCTGCGGGCAGAACCGAAAGCTTCACGCTGTCGCGGTTCCAACTGGCCTGCCACCCAATCCATCAACGGGTGGTCCGGACGTGTATGACCGCTCCCGGGCAGGCCATGGTTGATAATATTGTTAGCGAAATCACTTAACAGCGGTTTCAGGGTAAAGATATCCACCTCCCAGAACCCACGTTTGGCTGCCAGCAGAGCGATTGCCTGCATGTGCGTCTTGACATGGACGTTGTACCCCTCAGCCAGAAAATCATCCAAGCCAAGCCCGTGGCGATCCTGAAAATACACGTCATTAACCTCATCCCAAACGCTTGAGCGGATCACCTGCGGGCTGGTTATCTGCCAGCCCCAAAGGTTATCCAGAAAATCACTGCCCATGGTGCGGGCACCGGCATAACCATGCTCCATTAACGGTGCCAGCCACTGCGGATTCAAATTGCGGGCGCGAAGTTCAACCTGCAACGCGCGTTGAAGTGAATCGACACGCGGGTTCTTTGGATCCTCGTACTGCAAAACCCGATTTTCCGGCGGTTTACCCCGCAGATGCTCCACTGCATTGGAGAGGCCGCCCTGAAAGTCGAAACCGTCGTCGTTATCAAGCAGGCCGTACAAATGGCTTGACCGGCCAAGATAGGTTTTGTCTACGGACAGCAACTGGAGGTTAAACGCCTCGTGCGCCGGCTCACCGTTGCTTTCTTTACCGTAAACATGGCCCATTCGGCGGCGATAGGCATCCCCCAGTTGTTGTCGGCTCTGCCATGCTCCGGTGCGCGTAGCCAGAGTATTAACACCGGCTCCGTAAGCCCCCGGCGCTGTGCCAAACACCCGGTAGGCCGCCTGTGTGCCGGCGTCGCGCCCCGACTGCCCGGCCGCCAGCAGAACTCGAACATCGGCAACCCAGCGCGCGGCCACGCCATTGGTTGCAAGCGATTCAATGCCGCGCTTACGCAGGGCAACCGGCAACACCGACAGCGCCTGATCAAGGGCAGGCGCCAAATCCGGGTGGTCGTTAACAATCGTTTTTGCGGCGCCCGCCAGCGCGTAACGAGAGGCAAGGTCCAGCCATTCCAACTTGCTACCGTAAAGGTCCCGGAACAGCCCGGACGTGGTAAAGACCACATTACGCCGCACCGGGTTATCGGTGCCCGGCCCGGCCGGCAGCCGCTCCAGGCCGTTAACAATGCCCCGGCTGTTCCAGACCGGCCGAATACCCATAAGTTTCAGACCGAAAGCGATCATCACGCCTTCGTCGCGCACCGTATCCGAAGCCCAGAGAACCAACGCATCACTTTCATCACGCTGTCGGGTACCGGTTTTTTCCGCTTCTGCGACCAGTTCCTCAGCCAGCGACCAGGCAACTCGTGTCGGAATCAGGTCGTCAGACAAGGCATGAAAATTTCGCCCGGTGGGCAGAACCTCGGGGGTTCGTAACGGGTCATTTCCTTGCCCTGGTGCCACAAAACGACCATTGAGCGCATTCAGCCAGCTCTTGCGTTCCGCCGCCGGCGAACCGGCCAGTTTCTGTCGCCAACCCGGGTTTGGTTTACCGGAGTCGCCTGCCATTGAGGTCAGCATGGTATCCAGCATTTCAGGGGTCCAGTCCTGACCAAACACGTGCAGGCCCAGGGGCATGTAATGCTCTTGTATGCTCGTCACATAATGCCCGGCTTCATGAACCAGCAATTCCGGCGACAACTCATCGACCGAGACCTCGGCGGCCGCAAGACCCATTTCATTGGCAATTTCATGCTCGATATCTTCGGCAATATCCAGTTCCGCTATTTTTTCCCGAAGCAACGCCAACGCGCGCTCCCGGGTGGGGCTGTTGGGTTCGGTGGCAGACTGCCAGGTCTCCACTAACTGCCTTACTTCAAGCAGATTGTCGTACAGTTCGGTGGCCGCCAGAGGCGGCGTCAGATGGCTGATCATCACACCCAGCGCTCGGCGCTTCGCCTGTATGCCCTCGCCAACACCGTCCACAATGTAGGGGTAGATCAGCGGCAGGTCGCCACCCAGAAGATCCGGATAATCGTCCTCGGTCAGGCCCGCACGTCGCCGTGGCAGAAATTCACGAGTGGAATGCCGGCCCACATACACCAGCGCATCGGCCTTATAGTGATCCCGCAGCCAATAGTAGAAACCGACGTATTGATGCGTTGGCGGAAAGGTGGTGTTGGCGTGGAGCAGTTCTTCATTCACCTCCCAGCCTCTTGGCGGCTGTGGCCCGATAAAGATGTTGCCGAACCGCAGACCGGGGAAGATCAGGCGATCGTTCACCACCATCGACTGCCCTGGCGCCTCACCCCAACCCTTCAGTCCTGGAAGGTCGGTATCGGTCAGTGCCACTCGCAGAGCGTTCAGCTCGTTTTTATGGCCGCCTTCTTTAAGCCGGCGGATCCATAATGTTTCGTAGTCATCAAGACGGGCCAGGGCTGTGGGTCGATTGGGGTGCTTCACATTTTCGATCAAATGCCGAAGGTCCCTCACGCCCCGGTCCAAAATACCTAGGGCCAGGCCCTGTTCCGCAAGTTGATGGGCCTGTTCGAGACGTTCATGAAGATACCCGGTAGGACCATGAACCATTTCCTGCTGCACGACGCCGGGCAGAGACTGCAGATAACCCCGGTAAGTCTCCGCGCTCATCGATGGTACCTCACCCGCCATTTCCTGCAGCGCGCGCGGGTCATCCGGCAAGCTGACGCCACGCTGCTGAATCAGGTCGAGTAAGGCTTCCGGGCTGTCCGGCAGGGTGCCGGTGTTGTAGCCCTCAGCTTGCAACCAGGTCAGCATTTCAAACAGTGAAGCCGGCACGTCCAGATTGTCCGCCCCCACATTCTGGCGCCCCGGAGGATGGTTGTAGTAAAGGATCGCCACCCGCTTGTCAGCGTTTGCTTTGGCTTGCAGCACCTGCCAGCGCTTAAGGCGGTCGGCCAGCGCTTGAACGCGGTTTGGCACCGGCTGTGTCAGCGTGAGTGCAACACCTGTTAGCGTGTCAATCACCTCTGGTTCCGCCGTTGCCAGCACCATAGGCTGACTGACGCCCTGAAGCTCCGGCATAGCCAGCTTGTAATGCACTTTGTCGGCGGGAATCCCGTCAACGGATAACTGCCACTGATTGCGGGTTCGCGAAGCCAGCCTGAGCCCTTTGATCACCGGGACGTTAAGGCGAATGAGCTCCTGCGTCACCTGCAAGCGGCCCTCGCCACCACCGATGGTAAAATCCTGCAGGCTGACAATGCCCGCCAGCGTCGCCGGCTGAATCGTCGCTTCCAGGGCGCTTAAGGCGTCAAGGCTGGCACCGCCCCAGCGGGAGAGAATAGCGAAGCACTGCAGGTCTCGGGCTTTCAGAGCTGCACACATATCGTTCAGCAAATCCCGGTCGCCGGGCCGATCACCGCTATCAAGATCGAGAATCGCCACCACAGGGCCGTCTGCCAGCTCTAATCGGGAAGCGTTAGCGTTGGCTTCACCGTTCTGATAATAGCGGATGCTGGCACGGGGTTCGGGCTTTTCATAATCCATATCATGACCCGCACGGGCCAACAGCCAACGCATCAGACCATCAAGGTGCTGTGGCGTTCTGCCCTGATAGAAGGCCCTGCCCTCCAGCCAGGCGGCCTGGTCCGGAAATACCGCCTGCCGGTCTGCCAGGTCATCACTGGCGTCAACACCCGCTGCTGGCGCAGCCACCAGCATTCTGAGCCCGGCATCATCCAGCGACGCCAATGGCTGGCGACCATTAATCTGCGATAGCCGAGAGATACGCCAATCACTGTTGATACCCAACACGGGCATCTGCCTTGCTGGGTCATCCGCAACTACTTGTTCTATTAACGTTGCAAGACGGTTGACCTGGTCGCCAAATACCGCCGACAGCACCAGTGCATCTGCGCTCTCAAGCAGCTCAAGCACGTGCTGGTCGCTCTGGATGGCAAGCTGTTCCGGGGTTCGTAACACCACTTGGTGATCAGGGTTTCGATCCAGAAAGCGATGGGCGCCTGCGGCCATTTCCGCAGCTGAACGCTCCGAAACAATACCCATAACAGTGGCAGCCATCAGCGGCGGAGCCGAAACTGACATCGTCAAGGCGATCAAAAAGGTCTTCAAATATCGCATCAGCAGAAATCCTCATGCATGAGTTTTCTCCGAGGCGCTGGGAAACCTCAATGGCTGACCGCGAAAAACAGCAGCCACTAATGCGGGTGCCGATGGGAAATAACCGTGGAAGTAGCTACCAACCAGGCCCTTCTCGCAGAATACAGCTTCGCTGCCGGTACCCGCTTGTTTGTAGGTATGGGCGGCAGGCTTCCAGGAGGTTTCAAGGGTAGACCGGTGATAGGTGTGGCCCCGCAGTTCGCCTTCCTTTGCCGTCAGGCTGTGCATGCCCAAACCCTGTAAGCGCTTGGCCATGGCCGCGCGGCCCGGAATTAATCCAAGCAGCAAATGTACAACCCCTTCCTTGTCTGCCAGCTCTTCCGCACACGCCATAAAGCCACCACATTCGGCCAGTATCGGCTTGCCTGCGTGGTAAAAAGCACGAATGGAATCCATCATCGCGGTGTTATTTGCCAAGGTACTGCCATGCAGCTCGGGATAGCCACCGGGAAGCCAGAGGGCGTCTGCAAGCGGTAACTGCGCATCGACCAAGGGTGAGAAGTAACGCAGCTCTGCTCCCATCGCTTCTAGCAGTTCTGTGTTTGCGCGATAGATAAAACTGAAAGCCAGATCGCGGGCAATGGCAATGCGCACACCTGCCAGCAAGGCCTCTGGTTTTGAGCGCTCTAATGCAGCGATGGCCACCGCTTTTGGCAACACATCGAGGCCCGCAGCTTTGAGCACTTCGGCCGCCTGATCAAGCTGTTGATCCAAACCTTCCAGCTCTGCCGCCTGCACCAGACCCAGATTCCGGTCCGGAATGCTCATGGCGTCATCCCGTGGAATAGCGCCCAGCAGGCTGATGCCATCCGGCAAGCGTTCTTTCAGCATGTCGCCATGGCGCGGGCTGCCAACTTTGTTGGCAATAACCTGGTACACAGACAGCTCAGGGTCAAAGCTTGCCAGCCCCAGCACCAGGGCACCGAAGGTTTGCGCCATGCCGCTGGCGTCAATCACCGGCAGGGCCGGAATGCCCAGCAGCTTGGCCAGATCGGCGCTGGACGGGGTGCCGTCAAACAAACCCATGGCGCCTTCAATTAAAATAAGATCGGCATCTTGCGCGGCCTCCGCCACCCGCCAGCGGCACTCATTTTCACCGGTCATCCACGGGTGTAACTGATACACCGGCTGGCCGGATGCGACTTCCAGCACCATGGGGTCGAGATAATCCGGACCGTGTTTGAACACCCGCACCTTGCGGCCGGCATTGCGATGCAGGCGCGCCAAGGCGGCTGTGACCAAGGATTTACCCTGCCCGGAGGCGGGTGCGGTAATCATTACTGCGGGTATGGTTATGGTCATTGATCAGCCAGATTCCAATGGTTCATTAGAAACTTACGGGTACAAAAACGGGTGCACCATCTGCTTCTACGGTGATTAATTTCTGGTTATAGAGCCGTTCAAGCGCTGACGGCTCCAGCATGTTTTTAGCGGGCCCCCAGCAGGCATCGCCGTTGGTATAGAGCAAAAGTGCGTGAGTGCACCAGCGCGCAGCCAAATTCAGATCGTGCAGGCACATAAACACGGTTTTGCCTGCATCCGCCTGGTCGCGCAACAGATTCATCACCTTCACCTGGTGGTGCAAGTCCAGGTGATTTGTGGGTTCGTCCAACAGCAAGATATCGGGGTTCTGGGTCATCAGGGTGGCGATGGCCACGCGCTGGCGCTCACCACCCGACAGGGTGTTCAGCAGGCGATCTGACAGGTGGTTCACATCCAGCGTGGTTAAAGCCTGCTCCGCACGACGCTGATCTTCACCCTGTTCACTGTCCCAGGGCGATAACCAGGGGTGACGGCCAATCAGAGCGGTTTCCAGCACGGTCGCCGGAAAGCTGTCCTGGCGATCTTGAAACACCAGGCCCAGTTGTCGGGCAATATCGCGACGTTTTAGTGCGGTGAGCGGCGCGCTGTTTAGTTGCACCTGGCCACTGCGAGCGGGCAGTAATCCGGCCAATGTGTGCAATAACGTGGTTTTACCGGCGCCGTTGGGGCCCAGCACGCCCCAGATCTGACCGGGCTCTATGCTCATGTTCAAAGCAAAACCATCGGGGCGGCCAGGTACGTTGATGACCAGATCACGGGTGTTCAGCGTGCTCATCAGCGGCTCCGGTGCAGCAGGTATAGGAACGTGGGCACGCCCAGCAAGGCGGTAATCACCCCAACGGGCAACTGTTCGGGCGCAATCATGGTGCGTGCAAGAGTGTCTGCCAATACCAGCAAGGTACCGCCAGCCAGTGCGCTGGCAGGAAGGATGATGCGCTGGTCGTTGCCCAGAATCAGTCGCAGCATGTGGGGCACAATTAAACCCACAAATCCGATACTGCCTGCGGTAGTTACCGCTGTTGCTGTCAACAAACTGGCCAGAACGTAAATTGTCCACTCCAGCGGTCGCACCGACACGCCCAGCGCCGCCGCCTGCATGGGGCCTCGTGCCAGCACGTTCAGGTTACGGGCCAGGGGCATAATCAACACCACGGCCACCGCCAGCACCACCACGGCTGGCCAGGGAGAGCGGGCGTAGGACACATCGCCCATCAGCCAATACAGCATACCGGGCAGTTTGTAGGAAGGGGTAATGGCCAACATGAGGGTAATCATTGCGCCCCAGCCGGCCGCGACGACAACACCCGTCAGCAACAGGCGTGACGGTGTCCAGCTGCCGGTGCCGTGGGCAAGGCCAAACACCAACACGGTTGCCAGCATGGCGCCGGCAAAGGCCGAGCCCGATATTATCAACGTGCCCATTCCCATCAGCATGGCCAGCAGTGCGCCAACCGCCGCGCCGCCTGAAAGCCCAAGCACGTAAGGATCTGCCAACGGGTTACGCAGCAACACTTGCATCAGGGCGCCCGCCACTGCCAAGAGCCCACCCGTACCAAACGCCGCAAGCGTGCGCGGCAAGCGCAAATCCAGCAACAGGGTTCGGTGCAGCGTGCTGCCTTCGCCCTGAATAACCTGCCATAAATCCCCAGGCGACACCGTCACACTACCCAGCGCCAGCGCCAGCGCCATGGATGCCAGAGCCAACACGCCAAGGCTGAGCAAAGAGCGGGTCATTGATTCAGAACCTGAGCGTTGACCTCTGGCTTACAAATTTTCACGAGCACTTTCCAACTTGTCGCGGGCTCTTGCCAAATTCTCACGGGCAATTGCCAACTTCCCACACACCGATTGAATAGCATCAAGCAATCTCGGCGTAGGCCGTGAAATAGGCGACGCAGGCACGAAAAACAGATTGTTTTTTTCCACCGCGGTCAGCCCAGCGTACTTCTTCCATTCATCCAGTTGGTCGTCGCTAACACCGTCAACGCTGCCGGTAAGAATGGCATCGGGGTCCGCCTGTAATACAACTTCTGCGCTGATTCTGGGTATTAGCCTTTGCATGTCGCCAAACACATTCACACCGCCGCACAACTTCAGCACTTTGCCAATCAGGTGCTCATTATTGACTGTCATTAACGGTTTTTCCCACACTTGATAAAACACCGGTATGGGTTCAACGCCCGCATACTGCTGTGTTAAAGCAGCAATGCCAACACGGAAGCGTTCGGCCTCGTCAAAACCTTCCGACTCGGTGCCCGCAAGCGTGGCAAGCCGTTCGATAACACTGGAAACCCCCGCAAAGGTGCGGGGTTCTATAGCAAAAGTGGACACGCCCAACTCTTGAAGCAGCTCAACCTGTGCTGGCGGGTTGCCCGTTACCCAGGTCACCACCAGATCAGGATTAAGCGCCATCAAGGCTTCCATGTCGACACGGGTGTGGCTGCCGATCAGAGGGAGTTCAAGGGCGGCTGGGGGATAGTCACTGTAGTTGACTACGGCCATCACTTTGTCACCGGCGCCGGCTGCGAACATCAGCTCTGTGGCGCCGGGGGACAAGGTGATAACTCGCTGTGCCGGGGCTGCTATACAAAGCTTTTTCCCGGTGTCGTCGACAGCGCAACGCTGTATCTCGCTGGCTGATATCGGATGCGCCAAGAATGCTGTCAAAAGCCCTAAAGCAAACCTGAAATTCAACCAGTGAGAAACCACGTTTTTACTCCAGTCTTTATAACTTACTGAATATCATAGCGAACGGACAGCATGGCTGTGCGGCCTGCAGAGATGTAGTTCAAGTTCTTGGATTTCTTGGCGGTTGAATACTCTTTGTCTAGCACATTAGCCACCGTCAGACGGGTGCTCCAGTTTGGCGCAAAGTTCCATCCGGCGCGAAGATCCAAGGTTGCAAATCCAGCCAAACGATCAACACTATCTGCCTTGTCATACCGATCGCCTTCTGCGATTACGGAGCCACCAAATACGAAATTATCGATAGTTTTATCTAGGTCAATACGCGCGGTCTGGCGGGTGAGGCGCCTTAACTGATTACCGCTTTCTCGATCTTCTGGATCCATATAGGTCAATCCGATTTTTGCGCGCCACCCATTGCGCTGATAACCCCCAGCAAACTCTGCGCCACGAATTCGCGCCTCGTCGACATTCACAACAGTGTTCACGCCGGCAATAATCCCGGAGCTAATCAGATTATCAATATCCATCTGATAGACTGCAAAATCCCAGAACCAGAACTGATAGTTTCCGTTGACGCCAACCTCATAGCTTTCTGATTTTTCGGACTTCAGATTCGGATTACCCTCATATAGAAACCCAAAGCCAAAGTCGGTAAACGGAAAATAGAGATCATTGAATGTAGGTGCTCTGAAGGCAGTCCCATAGCTAGCGCGAACTCGATGAGACCGATCAAACTTATAGCCTAACGCTAGGCCGCCTGTTTCCTCGGTGCCGTATGCTTCATTATCGTCACCACGCAAGCTCAGCTGGGCATCAACCGGGCCAAAATTAAGACGCAACTGGCTGAACAAGGCAGAGTTAGTTCTACTGGTTTCAACAAAGTCTTCCGAACTAGTAACTTCGTCCTGCTGCAACTCCGCGCCAACGATTAGCTCGTGCACACTATACGAAAATGTGTTCTCCCACCTGGCCTGTCGCAGTCGCGTGTTATATGTGGAATCGCCAAAAGAAGCGGACGTATTTGTTTCATCTCTTGATTCCGAAAATTGAACACCCGTTTGCCAATTGTCGTTCAGAGGCGTCATCACGCCAACACCGAAGGTACGAATCATGTAATCTGTAATCCCGGCTTCGTCGCCATCTTGATACTCTGTGGTTCCCTCAGATTGCAGCAATATAAGACTGGCTTCACCACCGTTTTCAAAATCATGAACAACACGACCAAGTCCCGCAGTATTGCGGAAACCTCTATCGTCACCATTTTCGACAATAGCGGTACCATCACTCTCCTTGTGTAAACCGCTCAAACTAAAACGCGTATTTCCGGCAATTCCAGAAGTGCCCGCGCTAATTTTTTGGGTATCGAAATTACCCGCACCGGTTTCCACCCAGCCGCGTTGGTCTTGTTTCGGGTCGAGCGTGAAAGCTTGAATGACACCACCCATAGCATCTGCGCCATAAAGTGAACTACGAGGTCCGCGCACGACTTCAACTCGCTGGACGAGTTCCGTAGGAAAATATTGCCAAGAGGCACCGCCACTCGTCGCCGAGTGCAGCTTTATACCGTCAACCAGAAAGACTGAACCCGCATTTTTAACACCGCGAATATTAACGTTAGTCGTCTTCCCAAAAGAGCCATTCCCAGTCACGTTAATACCCGGCTGGCCGCGTAAAAGGTCAGAAAAATCAGCAGGCGCTTTTGAGCGAATTTCTTCTTCATCAATAACCGTCACCGATGCCAGGCTCTCGCCAATCGTTTTAGGGCCAAGCGTAGCGGTAACAACAATCGGATCAAGAGTCGCGCCGGTAGATTCTTGGGCAACCGCAATTGAAAGAGGACTTAATGCAAAAGGCGCCAGCAGGCTGCTGGCAACAAAGTGAAAAACTTTCATAAAATGCACTCAAAGCCACACCACGCGCACCCGCATGGCTGATTTTTTGGTGCTGCAAAGGAAAGCGAAAGCCGGCCGCAAGCAAAGCGGGCGCCTTCCAAAAGGTGGGGAAATGCCGTGAAACAGGATCGGTGTTTACCCACCGCAACTGCCCTCCGCAGCGTTCGGTGTGTTGACAGGCCGGTCTCCGGACTTGTGAGCTGTATTACTGAACGGCGCAAGCCTTCCCATGCGTTTGCACAGTGGCACCTTTCTTAGCCGTTCACTCACTTACCGTTGCGGGGGCAGTGCCGGACTTTAACCGGCTTCCCGTTTCACTGTTGTCGCGATGATGATAACGCTCGAACAACACCTGAAAACGAACGCAAGGCTAACAATGCGTTAATGTCTGGTCAATGATTAATCACCGACGGCGTCCGCCAATGCCTTGTCCAGGCGGCACCATTCGTTCTCGTCTGGCGCCAGGCCGAAGCGCACCATACCGGGTTGTTCGAATACTCTTACCAGCACGCCTTGCGCGGCAAGACAGTCCGCCAACAAAGTTGGAGCTTCGGTGCGAACGGTATGGAACAACGCGCTTCCACCCATCGGATTCAGTCCGGCTGAATGCAATATGCCTCTTAGCCTTTGAGCGCTGTTCTGCAAGCGAGCACAAGCTTGTTGCTGCCAGTTTATATCCAGCAGTGCCTGCGCCATTACGTGGCGCGCGGGACCGTTCACCGCCCATGGCCCCAGCTTTTCCGTCAGCGCACCCGCAAGATTCTTATCGGCAAGCACGAAGCCGGCGCGTATCCCGGCCAAACCAAAGAACTTCCCCAGTGAGCGCAGAACAATCAGGCCCGGGCGGCCGCTCTGGCAGGCCAGGCTAAAAGCGGGCGTGGGGTCCATAAACGCTTCGTCCAGCACCAGCCAACCACCGCGTTTTTGCAAACGCCGGTGCCAACGCAATAGCGTGGAAGGAGGAATAATTGCACCCGTGGGGTTGTTAGGATTGATCCATACCAGCACGTCAAGCTGATCCAACCAACGATCATCGCAACCCGAGGCACCGCCTTTGGTCTGCACAGGCTCAATGGGAACAATCTTGTGGCCAGCAGAGCGCCAATGGTGCCCATGCTCGCGATAGCCAGGTACCGGTATGCCTACACGACAGGGTTTGCGTAAGCTGGGCAGCGCCATAATGGCCGCTTGACTGCCGGCAACAGGCACACAGCCAGAAGCCAAGGGCGCGCCCGACCAATGACGAATAATCTCTGCCAGGCCATCGTCTTGTTCTGGCAGGCGCTGCCACACGTCCGCCGGCAACTCCGGCACCGGCCACCCCGATGGGTTGATACCGGTCGATAAATCCAGCCACTGTTCGCGGGGAATACCCCAGCGCTTTACCGCGTCATTCAGCCGCCCGCCGTGCTGTAGCATCACAATCCCACCACCACGGCAACAAGGCCGCTTATGGCGAATATAATCGCCAACCAAAGCCAGGTGCCGTGGCGTACCAGTGCAATAGCCGCCTGAACCGTGTCGGCATTGGCCGGGTTAGTACCGCCCAGGTGCGGGCGCTGCTTTACGCCTTGCGGATAAGGCGACGGGCCACCGAGTTGAACATTTAGTGCACCCGCGCCTGCCGCCATCACCGGGCCAGCGTTGGGGCTGTCCCATTGGGACGCCTGCTGTCGCCAGCAGCGCCATGCAAGCTTACGATTACCTAGCAGCGTGTACGTTAACGCCGTAAGCCGCGCAGGTAGCCAGCCCATAACGTCGTCCAGCCGTGCGGCCGCACGACCAAAATATAAAAACTGCGGGTTGCGATAACCCCACATGGCGTCCAACGTATTCACAGCACGATGCACAATCACACCAGGAATACCGCCCACTAAAAACCAGAACAGGCTGGCAAACACCGCATCCGCGCCATTTTCCAGCATAGACTCGGTGGCCGCAGCTGCCACGCCCTGCTGATCCAGCGCGCTGGCCTGGCGGCTGACAATGCGGCTAACCTGTTCCCTTGCCACATTCAGCTCGCCTCTTTGCAGCGGCTGCGCCACCGCCAGGCCGTGCTCTGCCAAGCCCCTGAGAGAAAGCGCAAAGTACAATGCAGTAGCCTGGGCCAGCAGCAACCAAAAGCCGCTGAGCACAGCAGACAACCAGATTGTTAAAAGCAACAGGGGCAGCACCAGTGAACACAGGGCTAAAGTACCCAGAATAAGGCTACGCCAGGCCTTTTGTGGCGCGCTGTTAAGCAGCCGTTCCAAAGCACTGGCCAGAGCGCCAAAACCTGCCAGCGGGTGCAGTCGGCGGGGTTCACCCAATAATCGATCCAGAGTGAGGCCCAGCAGGCAAACCAGAAAAGGCGCAAAAAAGGGAGAAAGAAAAGCGGCCATTATGACTTCAAAGTCACCGCCAAACCGGCGACGCTCATAACCACCGTGTCGCAACGCTCGGCCAGGGCCTGATTCAACCAGCCCAGTTCGTCGCCAAAGCGTCGGGTCAGGGGGTCCATGCCAATAATACCCAGCCCCACTTCGTTGCTGACAATAATCAGCTTGCCCGGGTACTGGGCCAGCTGAGTTAAAAACTGTTCCCGCTCCCACGCAAAAACCGTCTCGCCGGCGTGCAGCAGATTACTCACCCACAGGCTCATGCAATCCACCAGCATGCACGGCGCTTTTTGGCCGGCGCTGGCATAGAGGGCAAGCACCGAGGCAAGGGCTAATGGCTCTTCACTTAAGCTCCAGTTAACAGGACGTTGCCGCTGATGACGATCAATGCGCCTGCGCATTTCGTCGTCACCGGCGGTTGCGGTGGCGAGGTACACCACCTCGCCGTCAGTGTTGCAGGCAAGGCGTTCTGCCAACGCGGTTTTACCGGAGCGAACGCCACCAATAACCAGAGTGTGCATGTTGGTTTCAGTCCTCGGGGTGGAAAAGTAGGTGGTAGCCGGCAAACTGGTGGGCCTTGAACTCTACCGGATCTGGACGACTCAGAGTATCATCCAACTTTTGCTGCCTCGACATCGGTTTTTATATTATTGGCCATTTCCGTGGCGCTACGCGTTTGCAGTTTACAGGTATTTATCATGTTATTTCCCGTCAGTTGGACCAACCCCCCCGCGCTTCCTTCCGCCCATTTTCTGGAACTTGCCATACAGCGCCAGAACACGCTGACCAAGCCTGCAGGATCATTGGGCCTGCTTGAAGCCATTGCGACGCAGCTGGCCAGCATGCAAGGCTCCGAGCTGCCAACAGCCGACAAAATTCACATCAGCATATTTGCCGGCGACCATGGCGTCTGCGCGGAAGCCATTTCTGCCTACCCGCAAGCCGTCACCGCTCAGATGATTGCTAATTTCGCCAACGGCGGCGCCGCCATCAGTGTGCTGGCAAAACTCTTAGGTGCAACGCTGGAAGTGATCAACCTGGGTACTGTTACCGACACGCCGGATCTACCGAGTGTCATTAACGCTCGCATTGCGCCCAGCACCCGTAACTTTGTAGAAATAGACGCAATGACCAGCCAGCAGGTCACCAAGGCCATACACTTTGGCGATGAGGCCGCCCAACGCGCAGCTCGCGCTGGTTGCCACTTGTTTATTGGCGGCGAAATGGGCATTGGCAACACCACGTCTGCGGCCGCTATCGCCTGTGCGCTGCTGAACAAAAACCCGATACGCCTGGCCGGGCCGGGTACAGGCCTGGACAGTGCCGGGGTGCGGCACAAAGCCGAAGTGATTATTCGGGCGCTGCAACGCCACAACGATGACCAAACCCCCATGGCGGTACTCAAAGCCTTTGGCGGCTTCGAAATTGCCGCTCTGGCCGGCGCCATTGCTGGCTGTGCTGCCCGGGGCATACCGGTATTGATAGACGGCTTTATTGTATCGGTCGCCGCGCTGATCGCGGTGAGTGAACAGCCGGATATTCGCGCCTGGCTGTTGTTTTCCCATCGCTCGGCCGAGCCAGGCCACCAGGCTATTCTGGATGCATTGAAGGCCACACCGCTTTTGGACATGGGCATGCGGCTGGGCGAGGGCAGCGGTGCGGCGGTGGCGGTTCCGTTGATACGCGCAGCCTGCGCTCTGCACAATAATATGGCCAGTTTTGACACCGCGGGCGTAAATGTCGGCCAGAATGATGCACCTCAATCCGGAGCGAACAGCCGCAATGACTGACACCACCACGATTTTTGATGTGATCCGCCATGGCGAACCGGAAGGCGGGCCCATGTATCGAGGCAGTAAAGACGACCCTCTTAGCCCCGTTGGATGGCAGCAAATGCGCAGCGCCATTACCGGAGCGGATCATTGGGACGCCATTGTAAGCTCACCCATGCTGCGCTGCGTTCATTTTGCGCGGGAACTGGCGGAACGCTATCAAATCCCCCTGCACCTTGATGACGACCTGCGGGAAATCAGCTTCGGCGATTGGGAAGGCCGCACGGCTGAAGAAGTCATGGCCACCGATGGCGAACGCCTGAGCCAGTTCTGGGCCAATCCGGTCACCAACACCCCTCCCTCAGGCGAACCGGTCAGCGACTTTCAGACCCGGGTAATTGCGCGTTGGTATCACTGGCAGGAACAGCTTGCGGGCAAGCGGGTTTTGATCGTTTGCCACGGTGGGATTGTGCGGATGATAGCAGCTGATGTGCTGCACATACCGCTGGAACATGCATTTTCCGGCATAAGCACACCCTACGCCTGCCGCAGCCGCATTCAGGTGAACACATCCAGCCACGGCCGTTTTCAAAGCCTGATCGGGCACGGTTTAATCAGCGACTGACCATTAAGGGAAGATTCGGGCCCACCAGAATCAAACTGTTAGGGACAAAGTTGCCTATGTAGTTGCCGGCAAAGACCTTGCTCAACCCATTCAAATTCGGGCTGGATGCGCTGCTTCGTTGTGCTCATTTGGCCCCTCTTCCCGTTTTAAACCGCTTCGCTGCGATTACGCATCGTGATTCCAGAAAAAGCTCGCGCCCTCCTCCGGGTTGCCAACAGCCCGGCGCATCCACCCAAACATCTCACGTCCTAAACCGGTATGGGACGCACTCAAATCCACCGTGACCTGCGCCCGCTGATCCAGCTCCTCATCGGTGAGCGCGATGGCGAGTTTACCGGCTTCCGCATCGACACAGATTATATCCCCATTACGGATTTTCGACAGCGGACCACCATTGGCGGCTTCCGGGTATACATGAATCGCAGCCGGTACCTTACCGGAGGCACCGGACATGCGGCCATCCGTTACCAAAGCCACTCGAAACCCGCGATCCTGCAACACACCCAAATAAGGGGTTAACTTGTGCAACTCCGGCATGCCATTGGCTTTCGGCCCCTGGAAACGCACCACAACCACGCAATCTTTATCCAGCTCACCCGCGTCGAAGGCTGCCTTCAGCTCATTCTGGTGATCAAAAATAACCGCTGGAGCTTCCACTCTGTGGTGCTCTTTTTTCACCGCCGACACCTTGATCACGCCCCTGCCAAGATTACCATCCAGCACTTTCATGCCGCCGTCGGGAGCGAAAGGTTGCGCAGCGCTGCTCAGTACGGTCGGAGCCTGGGTTTGTGCAGCAGCCGGCAACCATACCAGTTTGTCATCTTTCATAGATGGCATGCGGGTGTATTGCTCAAGCCCCCGACCGACTACCGTTTCGACATCCTCGTGGAGATACCCCTCAGACAACAATTCGCGAATCAAAAATGGCGTACCACCAGCATCATGAAAGGCGTTGATGTCTTCCTCACCATTGGGATAAATGCGCGTCATCGATGGCACCACTGACGACAGCTCCGCGTAATCATTCCAATCAATAATGATACCGGCCGCCCTTGCAATAGCGACCCAGTGAATCGTGTGGTTGGTGGAACCACCCGTTACCAGCAACGCCACCAGGGCGTTCACAATGCTCTTCTCGTCCACCATATCTGCCAACCCCAGCGTGCCCCCATTAGGCTTCGACAGCTTTACGACCTGCTCGGTGGCGGCCCGCGTCAGCTCGTCCCGCAAAGGTGTGTTGGGATTGATAAACGCAGCGCCCGGCAAATGCAACCCCATAACCTCAACCAGCAACTGGTTACTGTTCGCAGTGCCGTAAAACGTGCAGGTTCCCGGACTGTGGTAGGACTTACTCTCCGCTTCAAGCAGCTCATCCTTGCCCACTTTACCCTCGGCATACAACTGGCGAACGCGCTGCTTTTCCTTATTTGGCAAGCCTGACGGCATGGGGCCTGCAGGTATCAGTATGGTCGGCAGGTAACCAAAACTTAGCGAACCAAGTAATAGCCCCGGCACGATCTTGTCACAGATGCCCAGTAAAACAGTGGCATCAAACATGTTGTGGCTTAAGGCGACAGCCGTGCTCATGGCAATCACATCCCGGGAAAACAGGCTGAGTTCCATGCCGGGCTGGCCCTGAGTCACCCCGTCGCACATCGCCGGCGTTCCCCCGGCAAACTGGGCAACGGAGCCCATACCGTTGGCCGCCTTACGAATCAGATCCGGAAAGCATTGGTAAGGCTGATGGGCTGACAACATATCGTTGTAGGCCGAAACAATAGCCACATTGGCCTTGTTCATTAACTTGAGAGTGTTCTTGTCACCACTGCCACAGGCAGCGAAGCCATGAGCTAGATTGCCGCAAGACAATACACTGCGCTGAGGCGATGACTCCTTCAGGATATTCATTCGGTTAAGATAGTCGTCTCGCGTGCTGCGGCTGCGTTCAATGATGCGCCGTGTAACCTTATTGACTGTGGCGTGCATAGATTTTCTCCAACCAATATTCGTTTTGTGAAAGCAGAGGATTCAACATTTTGTTCATTATGATAGTAATATTACGCTTTTTTGTGTCTTTTTCACGATTTAAAGGTCAATAAACCTATTTTTACTACGTTTTAAAAGTACAACAACATGAAATTATCGAAAACGGAGCATCCTCATAACTACTCGTGGAGATTGTTCGAGCGGACGCCCAGATCCGCTAAAAAGCCACGCGATCCGCTGCCAGCAGTGTGTCATAGCGCCGCTGGCAGCAAATTCAGGCAATATCGTTCAGACTTCCCGCCACAAGGTCGGTAATAGCACCCCAATCTCCGGCCTCAATCCAGTCTTTCGGCGTTAACCAGGTGCCACCGACCGCAACCACGTTATCCAAAGCCAGATAATCTTTAGCAGTTTCACGGCGAATGCCGCCAGTCGGACAGAAGGTCACATCCGAAAACGGTCCCGAAAATGCCTGTAATGCCTTGACGCCACCGGCAATCTCCGCCGGAAAGAGCTTAAATTCCCGATACCCCATGACGTAGCCCATCATCATTTCGGAGATGGTAGAAATGCCTGGCAGCAAGGGAGCCTGAGCGTTCAACCCATAAGCAAGGAGCTGCTCCGTTACCCCCGGGGTAATGACAAACTGTGCGCCTGCTGCTTCCGCTTCTCGGTACTGATCAACCTGCGTAACGGTGCCAGCACCTACCCAGACATCCGGCAACGCCTTGCGCAATTGCCGTATCGCGCCGAGACCATGTTCCGTGCGCAGTGTGACTTCAAGAATACGTATACCACCCGCCACCAAAGCTCTTCCGAGCGGTACCGCATGGTCGGGGTGTTGGATGGTGATGACAGGTACCAACGGGCAGGCTGCAAGCATGGTTTGAACCTGATGGCGATGATGCATGGATAGCTGGGACATATGGGCTTTCTCTTCCATTGAATTTAACAGTGCAGAGCTCAGCGACTTTAAGGACTCTAGAATACCGACGACACACCAACGGGCGAGGTCGCCCAGAGCGCCGAACATTACCAGGTCACAGCGGGCGCCAGTCTGTCGGACCACATTTTATTCTCTCAGTTTGTCAGGCGACCTCGGGGAGTCGCTGATAGCGCTATTTTGTAGTAATTATAAGAAAACAATGACAGATAAACCGCGGAATACCAATCATAAGTTCCTATTTTGATATTTTTACTACCAAATATCGAATTGAAACCCAGCCCTCAGCAACCATTGCCCGCACAATTTTGTTAGCCACTCTCACCTCGATAAAATTCTGTTCCTGCAGAATCAGCTTTACGGTTTTTAAAGAGACACGCCTTTAATCAGCGTTTCCCTGGACGTTAATCGTAAGCTGGCAGTTTTTTTTGACACGTCGTGGGTAAGTAGCTAGCCTTTGCTTATTGAATGTTACCGGTAACAAATTACCGATCTTCAATGCAGTCAATAATCACTTAGCCATTAACAACAACAAGTATTTGGAGATAACGCTATGACCGCTATTTGGCGCAGCACGCTTACCCTGCTCGGTGCGACCACCCTGACCTTTGGGATGGCCCATGCCCAGAGTCCAGAACTCTCAGATCCCCCTGAAATTAATGGCGGGTTAGTAGGCGACCACGGTTCGCATACCCTACGCATGGGTATTGGCCTTGCGGAAAACTCGCCGCAGTTCATTTCCAGCCAATACTTTGGTGAAATTCTGAAGCAGCGCACTGACGGCCGCATTACCGTTAACGTCTTTCCTAACAGCCAGTTAGGCGACGACGTACAGATGCTGGAAATGCTGCAAACGGGCACGCTAGATATGACCTATCCGTCTAGCTCAGCAACCACGGGCTACGTTGAGGAGCTTGCTGCCTTCGACTTGCCGTTTATACTGCCTAATCGTGAAGCCGCTGTGGCTGTCATGCAGAGCGACGTGGCCCAGGGCATGCTGGACGCCTTTGAAGGCACCGGTTTAAAGGCCCTGACCTTCTCTGAAAACGGTTACCGTCAGCTTTCTAACAGCGCTCGCCCGGTGGCTAGCCCCGACGATGTTGCGGGGCTGGATGTGCGCGGCTTAAGCGTCCGCACGATGGAAAACCCCGTACACCTGGCTATTTGGGAAGCATTAGGCGCTAACCCAACGCCGATGGCTTTTGGTGAGCTGTTTTCCGCTATGGAGCAGGGCGTCGTTGATGGCCAGGAAAACCCATGGAGCACCATTCTGTCCTCTAACTTCAACGAAGTTCAGAATTACGGCACTGAAACACGCCACGTCTATACACCGTTCATTATGATGCTTTCCGAGCGTACCTGGGACCGTATGGCGCCCGAGTATCAAGAACTGGTGCTGGAAGCAGCACGTCAGTCCGCTAAATACCAAATTCAGCTGTCTGCTGAGTACGATGATTGGTCACGCGACCAGCTAGTAGAGCGTGGCATGGAAATTACCAGCCTGAATAATAAGCAGCTAGCCGCCTTCCAAGACGCCGTTCAGCCGGTTTATGAAGAGTGGGCTCCGCGCATTGGCGAAGACCTGATCGCCGAGATTCAAAAGATTGCTGAAGAGAGCAGCAACTAAACCTTACGTTTAGCGCGCCATCGGGCAGGCCATTGCGCCTGCCCAACGTGTCAGTGCCCCTGGAGTTCCTATGTCATCCTCTACGCCCCCTAATGATCCTGTGCCGATCGAAGATCCATCGGTGTATCTGGACGACCCCAACCGCAGGCTATTGGAAATCGATACTGATACCCACCAAGGCCCGGCGCCGTTTCGCTGGATCACCTTAGGTATGGAGTATCTAATTGGCGCTATTTTAGTCGCGTTGATTGTGTCCGTTTCCTGCAACGTGGTCGGTCGTGCGCTGTTTAATAACTCGCTTCCGTGGGCAGATGAGCTGGCGCGCATGCTGTTTATATGGCTGGTATTTATCGGCGCCGCCGCGGCGTTTTCCCGCTGTGAACACATTTCTGTCGACGCACTGGTGCGGCGCCTGCCGCTGCGCATGGCGCATATGCTTTATCTTCTGCAGCATCTGATTATCACCGGCCTGATGGTGGTGATGATTTGGGGTGGCTATCAAGTGCTGACGCGTTCAAGTGGACGTTCGGCGATTATGGACGTGCCGCTGAGTTTTATCAGCCTTTCGCTGGTGCTATGCGTCATCTTTATTGCGGCGGTCTCGATTTGGCGGATGTGGGTCAGCCTGAACGTTATTCGCCAAACAGAGCGGGAACGTTAATCATGTTGTGGATTTTTCTGGCTATTTTATTGGTCTCTATTGTTATTGGGCTACCCATTGCCTTTGGCTTAGGCGTGGCGGCACTGGTGATGGCGGTACTCTCTGATATTCCGCTGTCGATCATGATCGAGCAGTCCATTCGCGGTGTTAACAGCTTTCCATTGCTGGCGATCCCGTTCTTTATTTTAATGGGTGAGGTGATGAGTCATGGCGGCATCGCTCGCCGTTTGATGGAGCTGGCTGGCGCGCTGGTCGGCTTTATGCGTGGCGGGTTGGGGCAGGTAGCCATCACCGGGTCGATGTTCTTCGGCGGCATCAGTGGTTCAGCGGTGGCTGATACGGCGGCCACCGGCGCGATGATGATTCCTTCGATGAAAGAGCAGGGTTACACCGCAGCCAATGCCACAGCAATCAATACCGTGTCATCGGTGATCGGGATCATTATTCCGCCGTCAATTCCGCTCATTCTGTACGGTATTGTCACCGAAACGTCCATCAGTCGCCTATTCATCGCCGGTATTATTCCAGGATTACTGATTGGCTTTGCGCTGATGGTGACCACGTATATTCTCGCCAGTAAGCAGGGCGGTGGTGTGCAAAAGTTCCGTTGGGATCGTCTCTGGAAGGCCTTTAAAGCGGCCTGGCTTGCGTTAGTGCTACCGATCATTGTGATTGGCGGTATTATCGGCGGCGTTTTTACTGCCACGGAAGCCGCCGTAGCGGCACTGCTCTATGCCCTGGTTATTTCGCTGGTGGTTTATCGTGAATTCAAGCTCAAAGAGCTGGGCGGCATGCTGATTCGCACTGCCCGTTTGACCGGCATGGTGATGATGCTGCTGGCGTTTGCGACGGTGATTGCCTGGTTTTTAACCATCAATATGGTGCCGCAAACCCTGGTCGGCCAAGTCAAGACGATCACTCAAGACCCATTTCTGCTGCTATTAATTGTTGCTTTTTTGCTGCTGTTAATTGGCTTTGTAATGGACTTAACCCCAGCGATGGTGATCATGGCGCCCATGCTGGCGCCTATTGTGACCTCCGTGGGCGTCGATGCGGCCTACTTTGGCGTACTGATGGCGTTTGTATTAGGCATTGGGCTATTAACCCCGCCGGTGGGCACCTGCCTTTACGTAGGTTGCGGCGTGGGCAAGGTCTCCATGGAGTCTCTAGTCAAAGCCATGTTGCCTTATTACGCGGCACTTCTCGTCGTGCTGGTGATTCTGATTGCCGTCCCGGACATCGTTACCTGGCTGCCTGACCTGACCGCCGTGCGCGGCAATTAATAGGAGAGCTTCTGTGAAGACCCTCTCGCATCGTATTTTAGTGATGGGTGTGTCCGGCTCGGGTAAGTCGCATATTGGCCGTCAGTTGGCGCTAATCGCGGGGGCGACGTTTATTGACGGTGACGATCACCATTCACCCGCCAATGTGGCTAAAATGGCCAGCGGCATACCACTCAATGACAATGACAGGAGCGAGTGGTTGGATACGCTGGCAGCGTTATTGGCAGACTATCAGATGCAGGATTTGTCGCTGGTGATTGCCTGTTCAGGGTTGAAAAAACGTTATCGCGACCGTTTGCGCGAAGGTGACCCGGCGCTGCATATTCTTTATTTAGAGGGCCGCCGGGAGCTGCTGCTGCAACGTTTGGAAAACCGTGCAGGCCACTTTTTCAAAGGCGATACCATGTTGGCCAGTCAACTGGCCGATCTGGAACCCCCTGGTGACGAGGAAGCTTTCAACGCCTCGATTTCTTTGTCGCCCAAGAAAATTGTTGATCAGTTTTCTGCTACGTTGGCGCTACTAGGCTCCAAGCCAAGCTACAGGGAGAAATAGACATTGGAGTTACTCTTTTGAAGAAAAAACGCCCGACTCTACAGGATATCGCCGACCATGTAGGGGCTACCAAAATGACGGTAAGCCGCTGCCTTCGCGACTCTGAAACGGTCTCGGAAGTCCTTCGTGATCGCATTTTCTTGATTGCTGAACAAATTGGTTATATTCCAAATCGTGCGCCTGATTTGCTATCTAGAGCAACCAGCCATTCGATAGGAGTGCTGGTACCGTCTCTCACCAACCAGGTATTTGCCGATGTCATTGTTGGCATAGAGACGCTAACGGAGCCGGCGGGCTATCACCTGATGCTTTCTCACTACGGTTATAGCCCCGAGCTTGAAGAGCGTAGTTTGGCCTCGCTGCTCTCCTATAACGTAGACGGGGTGATTCTGTCCGATCGTGACCATACCCCACGCAGCCTGCGCATGCTGGAAACCGCCGGTATCCCGATTGTTGAAATCATGGACACCCACCGTCCTCCGCTGCAGCAGGCGGTGGGCTATAACAACGTTCAAGCCGCATTCGATATGGTTAGCGAAATGATTCGACGCGGGCGACGCCAGGTGATTTACCTGGCGGTGCGCTTGGATGAGCGTACCCGACAGCGCGAGCTGGGCTATCGCCGTGCCATGGAAAAGCACGGATTAACGCCCGTCACCCTACAAAGCACCCAGCGCTCTTCATACAGCGTGGGGGCAGCGCTGCTTCAGCAGGTCATTACCGATTACCCAACGGCAGATGGCGTTTTCTGCACCAACGATGACGTCGCGGTGGGGGCCTATTTCGAGTGCCGGCGACGCGGCGTAGACGTGCCTGGACGCATTGCATTGGCGGGCTTTCACGGCCACGATGTCGGGCAGGTTATGACGCCCCGATTGGCCAGCGTCGTCACTCCGCGTCAAGCCATCGGCGAAGCAGCAGCGAGAGAGCTGCTAGCGCGTATTCGCGGTGAGTCGCTAACGCAGAAGGTAGTAGATTTAGGCTATCGTATTGAAGTGGGAATGACGTTATAGCGCAACGATGCTGATGAATGCTCGACAGCGCTCTGGATAACGCTACCGTCTGCCAGAATTTTATGGGCGGTTTGCAGTGTACTTAAAATCAATCAATTCTGAAGCCGGTACCGGTTTACTAAAACAGTATCCCTGAGCCAGATCACAATCTAATTCATTTAGTAAAGTAAGTTGTTCCTGTATTTCCACGCCCTCCGCAACAACCGACAAACCCAGGCTGAGCCCCATCGCTATGGTTGCTTTTACCAAGTCACAATCTAATTTTTTCAGCGTTATACCACTTACAAAACTTCGATCTATCTTTAAGACATCGAATGAATATTTCCGCAAATAACTTAATGAAGAATACCCTGTCCCAAAGTCATCCATTAACAGTTTTACGCCCAGCTTGTGGAGCTCGTGTAAGGCCGCATCAATATAGGATTTACCAATCATTAATACCCCCTGGGTAATTTCAAACTCTAAATTATCGGGCTTGATATTTTAATCACCAAGAGATTTTGAATAAAATCCATTAACCCCGCGGCCTAACAATGAATGTTGGTACTAACGCGCTCTAAAAAGTGCCGGGAGCTGAGAAGTTTGACTCAATCGGGTAAGCGATTCAGCTTCAAGCCGGCGAAGGTAAGCAAGTTTATGGCTGCTCCTGGCACTGCCAGCCATTTTGGCGCTATCACCCACGATCAAACAGTGCTTTCTGCTATAGTTTTGGCCAAGCACTATTCAATCCACTTTGGGGGCTGCATGCAGGCTGAACTGATCGACATTCGTAACCATCTTCTACAGCATTCGCCGTTTAACGAGATGCCAGAGGAGTTGGTCAATCGTGTGACCGAAACCATCGAGATCGTTTATGCCCGTGCCGGCACCGAGCTTTTGCGCATAAATGATCCCAGCAAGGCCCTGTATTACGTGCGCAGCGGCGCAGTAGAGATTTTTCGGCGCTCGGGCGAGCTGTATAACCGGATTGGTGAGGGTGACATCTTTGGCCAATTTGGCCTGATGATGAACAAACACGTGCGTTTTCCAGCTACCGTGCTTGAGGACAGCCTGATTTACCGTATTCCGGCAGAAACCTTCCATTATCTGTTCGAACAGGACGAGGGTTTTGCGGACTACGTGGAAATTGAAGACCGAAGCCGTTTGCGCTCCGCGGTATCGCGGCGTGAAAAATCCAACCAGCTGATGACCTCGCGGGTAAGCCGGCTAATTTCACGCAAAACCGTGTCTGCACCTTATACGGTTCGGCTGCAGGAAGCGGCTAGAATCATGACCGAAAACAGCGTGTCAGCGCTACTTCTGATGGAAGGGGAAGGCGACCAGGCGCGACTAAAAGGCATTATCACCGATCGCGACCTGCGCATCCGCGCGTTGACTGAAGCACTGCCGTCAGAAACACCGATTAGCGACATTATGACCGAAGGGCTGATCACCATACCGGCCAGCCACTATATTTTCGAAGCCATGCTGACCATGTTGCACAATAACGTGCACCATTTGCCGGTAATGGACGATCACGAAGTGCGCGGAGTGATTGCGCTGTCTGACATCGTGAAATATGAAAGCCAGAGCAGCCTGTATCTGGTCAGCAATATTTACCACCAAACCAGCGTAAAAGGCCTGAAGAAAATCAGCCTGGAAGTGCGCGACAGCTTCGTACGCATGGTGAATGAAGACGCCAACTCGCACATGATTGGCAGTGCCCTGGCGGGGATTGGCCGTAGTTTCACCCAACGGCTGCTGGAACTGGGCGAGGAGAAGCTGGGACCACCGCCCGTGCCCTACTGCTTCATGGCCCTGGGCTCTATGGCGCGGGATGAACAGCTGGTGGTGACCGATCAAGACAACGCCATGATTCTGGACGACAGCTTTGTGGCAGAGGAACACGACGTCTATTTTCTGGAACTGGCAAAGTTTGTCAGCGACGGTCTGGCTGAGTGCGGCTACACCTACTGCACGGGTGACATCATGGCCACCAATGAGCGCTGGCGCCAGCCGCTGAAGGCCTGGAAAGCCTACTTCACCGACTGGATCGATAACCCTCAGGCCCGGGCCCTGCTTAACAGCAATATCTTTTTCGATCTTGACGGTCTTTACGGGGAAACCGATTTTGCCGAACAGCTAAAAACTCTGGTGGCGAAAAAGGCTTCAAACAGCCAGCGTTTTCTGGCAATGATGGCGCGCAATGCGCTGAATCGCACGCCACCTTTGGGCTTCTTCCGTAATTTCGTGATGGAAGAAGACGGCAAGCACGGCAAGACCTTCAATCTGAAACGCCGTGGCACGGCGCCACTGTCAGACCTTATTCGCATACACGCTTTGGCTTGTGGCTCCAAGGCTCAGAATTCGTTCGAGCGCCTGGACGCAATCGGCAAAACCCGCCTGATTCTGGACGATGGCATTGGTAACCTACGAGATGCTCTGGAGTTTATCGCCATTGTGCGTATTCGCCATCAGGCGCTGGCCATCGAAGCCGGGCGCGAACCCGACAACAACGTGCGCCCGCAGGATCTTTCGCCTTTCGAGCGGAACCATCTGAAAGACGCCTTTCAGGTGCTCAGCGACGCCCAGAAATTTCTGAAGTATCGCTACAACGCGCAGATTGCACGCAATGTCTCTTGAAGAAATGGATACACCGCCATCCCAGCCCTTTGCCAACGTGCCATGGCCTGACCGCTATCCGACTCTGACAGAAGCCACTAACAACCCTTTGTTGAAGGCTTTTTACCAGGCCGGCTGCTGCGACGCGAATACGCCTTTGTCACAGGTGCCCATGGTGGCGATGGACTTTGAAACCACCGGTTTAAGCGCCACCGAACATTCCATCATCAGCGTTGGTCTGGTGCCGTTTACTCTGGAAGGTATTCAGCTCAGCGCCGCCCGCCACTGGCTGGTGAAGCCCAAGCTTACCTTGCACCAGACCTCAGTGACGATTCACGGTATTACCCACGCGGATCTGGAACAGGCGCCAGATCTAATCGATATTTTGCCGGAGCTACTGGAATGCCTGGCGGGGCGCTTGCCGGTGGTGCACTACCGCGATATAGAACGGCCGTTTCTGGATGTGGCTTTGCGCCACCGGTTGCAGGAGGGGATTCAGTTTCCGCTGCTGGATACCATGGCCATAGAAGCGCACCTGCACCCAGACCGCCAGCCCACCTTTTGGCAAACCTGGCGCGGCAAAAAACCGCTGTCTATTCGTCTGGCAGACAGCCGTTTACGTTATGGGTTGCCCCACTATGCCGCGCACAACGCGTTGATGGACGCCATTGCCACCGCAGAGTTGCTACAGGCACAAATCGCCCACCATTTTGGTGCGCAAACACCGGTGAGCGATCTGTGGCTTTAAATTCACGTTTTAAGGTCAGGCTTGACTGTGACGTCAGGCTGAAAGCCTTAGTTAACGGATTCTACCGCGTCAATAAAATCGCCGTAGCCAGCGTCGGCCATCTGCGCCAGCGGAATGAAACGCATAGACGCTGAGTTCATGCAGTAACGCTTGCCGGTGGGAGCCGGACCGTCATCAAACACGTGCCCTAAGTGGGAATCTGCATAGCGGCTGCGGATTTCAACGCGAGTCATAAAGAAGGCGCGATCTTCATGCTCCTTCACCATGTCCAGAGCCAGCGGGCGGGTAAAGCTGGGCCAGCCGGTGCCAGACTTGTACTGGTCACGGGAAGAAAACAGCGGCTCGCCAGATACCACGTCTACATAAAGCCCGGGCTCTTTGTTATCCCAGTAGGCGTTGTTAAACGGGCGCTCGGTGCCGTCTTCCTGAGTCACGTTGTACTGAACGCTGCTAAGCAACTTTTTCAGCTCGTCCTGCTGCGGCTTTACAAAAGCCGCAGGGTTGAACCCTGCGCTCGATCCAGGTGCTTGTTCCGCGCTCGGCTCTGCGCCAGCGTTGCTGCTATTGCTACTGACAGCCGGTTTGAACTGGCTAAAGTCCAGCTCGTAGTCTTTGCCATACACGCTTTCAATAAACTGGTAGCGGCCAGAATTGAAGGTGTAGAGGTTATAGCGCACTGGATTCTTTTTGTAGTAATCCTGGTGGTAGTCTTCCGCCGGGTAAAAAGTGCCCGCCGGAACTATCTCGATCACCACCGGGTTGTCGTACACGCCGGATTCCTGCAGGGCTTTTTTGGCTGCTTCAGCTTTCTGCTTTTCTTCCTGGTTGTGGTAGAAAATGGCCGGGCGATAATGGGTACCACGGTCTACAAATTGGCCCTGATCATCGGTTGGGTCCATCATCCGCCACAAGCCCTGCAACAGCCCTTCATAGGTAATCTGCTGCGGGTCGTAATACACCTGCACGGCTTCGGTATGACCGGTACCGCCAGAAGACACCGAGCGATAGGTCGGGTTTGTGGTTTCACCACCAGTGTAGCCAGAGACGGCCTCTACTACGCCAGGGATTTTCTCGAAACCCGCTTCCACGCACCAGAAACAGCCACCGGCCACAGTCGCCACGGCTAGGTTCGAGTCGGTGGGCGCATAGGGGTTGCCTAAGACGGTGTTCTTTTGAGCGGAGGCAAAGGCTGCGTAAAACGCGCCGCTGGCCGCTATGACCACCGCAACAAGCACAGCTTGTAATTTGCGATTCATAAAAAAGCTCCTAGAAAGTAGTGTTCGATGATTATCCTAACCCTGAGGCATCACCAAAACGTTCCTATATTGTTACGAATTTATAACGGCATGGATTATTTTTCGTCGGCCAAAGGCAGCCAGAATAAAAATTCTGCGCCGCCAGCGGAGCGATTTTTCACCGTAATGCGGCCCTGATGCAGTTCTGCCATGCGCCGGGCTATGGCTAGCCCAAGCCCGGCGTGGCCGCTGCGGTTAGCACCGGGGGCCTGATAGAACGGAGTGAAAATGTGTGCCAGGGCCTGTTTATTAATTCCCGGGCCAGAGTCGGCCACGTGAATACTCACACCGTTTGCGTCTGCCACTACGCTCACCCGCACTTTAGTGCCCGCCGGTGAGTGGCTAATAGCGTTGCTGATCAGGTTATCCAGCACCCGTTCGGTCATCGCGATATCAGCGTTCACAATGGCTGGCTCGATCGCGCCTATACTCAGGCTGACGTCGTTTTGCACAGCACCAGGCGTATGCTTTTGCAGCACATCGTGCACCAGTTCGGCGACGACAAAGCGCTCCAGATTGGGCTGTTTTTCGCGAGCGTCCAGGGCGGCCAGCTCAAACAGCTCGTCAACCAGCTGGCCAAGGCGGCGGGTTTCCCCCAGGGCAATCGCCAGGAAACGGCGGCGCTGATCCAAGTCCAAGGAGTCTTGCTTGAGGCTTAGGGTTTCCAGATAGCCCTGCACAGCGGCCAAAGGCGTGCGCAAATCGTGTGATACCTGGGCTACAAGCTGGCGGCGCTGATGGTCTTTATCTTTCAACAGCTCAAGCTGACCGACAATACGCTGTGCCATGGCGTCAAAGCGCAAGCTCAGGTAGTCCAGATCGTCACCCCGCTCGCCGGGCACCTGCGGCGGCTGCGGTTCTGAATCTCTATCTGTTTTTGCTTCAAAGCCTTCTACCCGGGCAGTCAGCCGGGTCAACCGCCGGGTCAGCAGGCGGAAAAACACCAGCCCTGCCAGCAGGCCAACCGCCAGGCTCAAGGTCAGGGCGCCCGCAGCCATTTTTAGCAAGCGGTTGCCGTGCACCATGCTTTCGGCAAAATCGTACTGCTGGCCCCGCAGCACCACATAGAGATAACCGCTGGGGTTGTCGGCACTGGGCACTGGCGTCACCGAGAACACTTTGCGGCGATCGTGGCTGCGGGGGTCATCGCCGGGCAATGGGTACATGTCAGGGTTGGTCAGCAATGTCTGAATCGGCTGCAAGGACACCTGATTACGTTTGATCTTGTCGGGATTGGCAGAAAACGAAACAATCCGGCCCTGCAAATCCAGCAGGTAGATTTCAATGCTGGGATTGATGCTCATGTACAAATCAAACAGGCGCTCCAGCTCGCGATAGTCAATTCGGTCACCGGTCACCAGATTACGGTCAGCGACTAAACGACTGGCCAAATCACGGTTGAGCTGGTGGTTTACCGCGGCACTGTATTCACGAACTGAGTAAAAACTCAGGGCGCTGAACAAGGTGCCAATCACCAGCAGCAGCAGAAACAGACCCAGGGCCAGACGGGCATAGAGTGTTCGCAACAGAGGTAGAGCCATAGTCAGTCCTGGAACCTGTAACCAACACCCCACACCGTTTGCACATAGCGCGGTTCGGCGGGATCGGTTTCGATTTTGTTACGCAAACGGTTAATGTGGGTATTCACCGTATGCTCGTAACCCTGATGATTGTAGCCCCACACAGCATCCAATAGCTGAGCGCGGCTGAACACCCGGCCGCGATGGCTGGCGAAATGCCACAACAAATCAAACTCACGGGCGGTCAGCTCTACCTCTGCATTGTTGACAAACACTCGCCGCCGCAGCGGATCTATGCGCAGGCCGTCTACTGCGATTTCACGGTTCTCTGAGGCAGCTGTGGCGCGGGCTGACAAGGCGTCCACTCGGCGAAACAAGGCTTTTATGCGGGCCCCAAGCTCGGCCACGCTGAAAGGCTTGGTCAGGTAATCGTCGGCGCCCATTTCCAGCCCCAACACCCTGTCCAACTCGGTGCTTTTAGCGGTCAGCATCAGCACAGGCACGTAATCTGACGCGGTGCGGATTTCACGGCACACCGCCAGGCCATCAAGGCCCGGCAGCATAAGGTCCAGAACCACCAGATCGATACCGCCCTGGCGAAAACGCGCCAGGCCGTCGTCGCCGCGATTGGCCAGCACCGGCGTCATGCCCAGGTCACTCACCTGCATACTCACCAATTCGGCGATGGCAGGGTTGTCTTCAATAATCAGTACGCTGCGTGTCATGGTGCTATGGCTCGTTTGTCTGGGCTGCAAGACTAAGGAGTGGCGATTTTTCAGTCTAACCCGAAAACGTCACAAACTCGTCACGCAGGCAGGCCACCAATAGAAAGCCAATGTTTGGCGGTTTCCAAGAAGACTAATTCCGGCGCATAAAAAAACCCGCAAAGCATCGCTGCCTTCCGGGCTTTTCACTTTTCCGCTATTTACCCTAACAGGTTATAAACAAACACAATGACAACCGCGACGGGCGTTACATAACGCAGCAGATTCAGCCACAACGCAAACGTGGCGCCGTGCAAATTCAAGTCTGCTTTCAGCGACTCTTTCGCCACAAACCAGCCTACAAAGATGGCGGTTAACAAACCAGACAGCGGCAGCAGGAAGTTGGCGGTGAAGTAATCAAGCAAGTCGAAAATGGTTTTGCCTTCAAACGCTGCGAACATACCCAGCGGGGTCACATCTGACCACACGTTCAGCGACAAAATCGAGGCAATACCCAACAGCCAGCACAGCATGCCCACCAAAATGGCACTACCAGTGCGGCTCATATTGGTATTTTCTTCCGCCCATTCCACCACCGGCTCCAGCAGCGAGATGCCTGAGGTCCAGGCAGCAAACAGCAGCAACACAAAAAACAGTGTGCCAAACAGGCCGCCCATCGGCATATTGCCGAACGCCAGCGGCAAGGTCTGGAAAATCAGCCCGGGGCCGGCGCTGGGTTCCAGGCCGTTAGCAAAGACCACCGGAAAGATGGCAAGTCCCGCCAGCAGGGCGACCGCGGTGTCCATCAGCGCTACGAAAACCATCGTGCGGCCCACTGGAACATCGTTACTGAGGTAGGAACCGTAGGCCATCATAATGGCCATACCAAGACTGAGGGTAAAGAACGCGTGGCCCAAAGCAATCAGCACGCCTTCAATGGTCAGCTTGGAAAAGTCTGGCGTAAACAGAAAACTGACGGCTTCGCCGAAATGGCCGGTCGTCGTCGCATAACCCACCGCAACCAGCAACAGCAGAAACAGTGCCGGCATCAAAATGGTCACGGCGCGCTCCAGGCCACCCTTCAAGCCCTGCGACACCACCAGTATCACCAATGCCATGAACACAGTGTGCCAGGCCAGCAACTGCACAGGACTGGCCAACAGGCCGCCGAACAGATCACCAATGGATTCCGCTGTGCCGCCGGTGAAGTCGCCCATGGCCGCATGGCCAACGTAAGACGCCGCCCAGCCCCCAATCACCGAATAGAACGATAGAATGGCGAAAGCCGCAATCATGCCGATCACCGCCGAAATGCGCCAGGCCGGCGATTTCAGGTTACGCTCGGCCACTAGGCGCATGCTGGTGATGGGGTTGTGGCGGCCGTTGCGGCCAATGAATACCTCGGCCATCATGATCGGCACACCAATAACAGCGATACACAACAAGTACACCAGGACAAAGGCACCACCGCCGTTCTCACCGGTTACATAAGGGAATTTCCAAATGTTACCAAGGCCAACGGCTGAACCGGTTGCCGCCAGAATAAAGGCGAAGCGGGAAGACCAGAGACTACGGGACAAACCTGCGTTACTGCCCGAGGTCGTTTTCGACTGAGTCATGTTCTTGTCCTGTGCTTTGGGCTAAGGAATGCGTTTAAAAAGGATCGCCCTGGGTCAGGCCAGGGCTCTTGGGACGGGATTTTGCCAGCACTGGCCAGCTGATGCCAACCAATCACTCAAATTATGCCTCTAGCCCCGCTCCAGCGAGCCCGTAGCCACGAGTTCAGCCACAAAGACGCCAGAATGATAGCGCCGCCTACAGCCAGGCGAAGAATATCCGCATCGCGGTTCCAAATCAGCAGATTCACTAGTAAACCGGCAGGCACCAGAGCATTATTCATCACCGCCAGAGTGCCGGCGTCGACGTAGCAGGCGCCACGGTTCCACAGAAACAGACCGAGGCCCGACGCCGCCAGCCCGAGCCAGACTAGAATGCCCCATTGCGTGGGCGTGGCGGGCAGCTTGTCAGCGTTGCCAAAAATCAGAAACGATGGCAGCGCCACAATTAAAGCGCCAAAGAAAAAATAACCAAAGGTGCGCCAGGGTGGGATGGGCAAAGGGTAGCGTGCCATTACGTGTTTGTAACCCACCTGGCCCGCGGCAAAGGTGATATTGGCCACCTGCAGCAATAAAAAGCCGGTGATAAAGTCTTCACTCAGGCCATCATAACGAATAACGCCAGCGCCCAAGGTAGCCAGCACGGCCGCCACCAGCCCCGCCGGGGAAAAGCGTCGGTTCAGGGCGTCGTCCGCCAGGGTCACATACAGAGGAGTGAAGATGGTAAACAACAGTACCTCTGGTACCGACAGATAGCTAAAAGCTTGATACAGGCACACGTAGGTAATGCCGAACTGCAGCATACCGCTGACCAGAATGCCTTTTTTTAGCCCAGCGGGCACACCGCGCCAGCGGGTAAGCGGTAAAAATACCAGCGCCGCCAGAAACACCCGGGTAAGAACTGCGAAGTAGCTGTCTACCCTGCCCGCCAGAAACTCGCCAATCAAACTGAACGAAAATGCCCAGAGAACAGTAACAAATACCAGAAAGCCCATGCCCGTTACGCCTGCAAAAATGATGGACAACATGTTACCCACTTTTGCGATCGATTACAGGAGGCAAAAAAAACCTATGCGGATAATGCGCAATGCCCCTGAGCACCCAGATCCGGTAACATCCGCTCCCCGATAGACGGCCCCTGACTGGTCATTCAGAGCCGCCACCGAATTCGACCGTATTTCGGACAACTGTTATGGATGAACTGCACCAGCCACTGCCCGCTGTCCGCCAGCCTCTCGCTACGCGGGTACTGCTGGAATGGAAAACCTTGGCGGTACTTGGCGGGCCGATTCTGGTCGCGCAGGTTGCACAGATGGCAAACGGCGTGATTGACACCGTCATGGCCGGCCACGCCAGCGCCCAGGATCTGGCCGCCGTGGGTATTGGTTCCAGCTTGTGGATGCCATTGTTCCTGTTTTTTTGGGGCGTTCTAAGCGCCCAGCAGCCGATCATTTCCGGCTATAAAGGCGCCAACAAACTTCGGCGAATTATGCCAACGGTCTGGCAAGGGCTTTATATTGCCGCCGCTGCGTCGGTGATCATGATTGTTTTGCTCACAAATGTGCACCCGGTGCTGACCCGGCTGAAACTGGAACCCGCCACCGCCGGCATTGCCCAAGGCTACCTGGACGCCTTCGCCTGGGGTGTTCCCGCGCTGCTGTTAATGACCTCTCTGCGCGGGCTGACGGATGGCTTGGGCCATACTCGGGTGATTATGGTGTTTTCACTGATCAGCACCCTGTTCAACCTGCCACTGAATTATCTGTTTATCTATGGCGGTTTGGGTATTCCCGCTATGGGGGGTGTCGGCTGCGGCTGGGCCACGTCACTGTCTAACGGTATCGCGGCGATCGGGCTGCTGGTTTACCTGAATCGCAGCCGGGTCTATCAGAACTTCCGTCTGCTGGCCTATGTCGCCCGCCCCAATCCGCGGGTGCTGCACTACGTGCTGAGGCTGGGTTTGCCCATTGGTTTTACTATCTTTGTTGAAGCCAGCCTGTTTTCAGTGATCGCACTGTTTCTGGCACCGTTAGGGCCAGTGGTGGTGGCCGGGCACCAGATTGCGTTAAACGTGGTGTCTTTGTTGTTTATGCTGCCGCTGAGCATGGGCATGGCCATCACCTTGCGAGTGAGTTTTCTGGTAGGCGCGGGCTCACCCGAGTCTGCACGCCTGCTGTCACGCAGTTCGATTATTTTGGCCGCCTTTATTTCGCTGCTGTTTGCGATTGTGCTGTTTGTATTCCGCGCGCCCATTGCCGCGCTTTATTCAAGCGATCCCGAAGTTCAGGCGGTCAGCGTTACGCTGTTGATGTACGCCGCGTTCTTTCAGGTGGCGGATGTTATTCAGGTTACCTGCATCAGTGGCCTGCGAGGCTATAAAGACACACGCATTCCGATGATCATCATGCTGTTTTCATTCTGGGTGGTGGGTATGCCGCTGGGCTATGCGCTGGCGTTTACCAGCGTTCTGGTGCCAGCAATGGGCGCCGCGGGCTTCTGGCTAGGTCTCACCGGCGGACTGATCTCCGCCAGTATACTAATGGGCTGGCGCCTGTTCGGCTACAACTGGGGCTGGGCCAAGCCCAAAGCTTCGGCGTGATGGTGCAGGTGGTCGTCAATAAAAGATGCAATAAAGAAATAGCTGTGATCATAGCCGGACTGCATCCGCAGGGTTACCGGATGGTTAACGCTGTGGCAGGCCCGCACCAGCGCCTGTGGGTTAAGCTGCTCTGCCAGAAATTGGTCCGCAGTGCCTTGGTCAATCAGTAATGGCAAGCGTTCCGGGGCATCCGCGATAAGCAGGGTGGCGTCCCACTGGTTCCACTGCTCTTGGTTACCACCAAGATAACCCGCAAAGGCTTTCTGACCCCAGGGGCACTCCACCGGGTGGGCAACGGGTGCAAACGCCGATACCGACCGGTAAAGCCCCGGGTTTTTAAGCGCGCATATCAACGCTCCGTGACCACCCATGGAATGGCCACTGATGGATTTTTCAGCGCTAACGGGCAACTCGCTTTCTACCAGTTGGGGCAGCTCCTTGACTACGTAATCGTACATCCGGTAGTGGGGCGCCCAAGGCTGCTCTGTGGCATTCACATAAAAACCGGCACCGCTGCCAAAGTCGTAGCTATCGTTTTCCCCTGCCAAATTAACGCCCCGCGGGCTGGTATCGGGGCACACAATCGCCAGGCCAAGCTCAGAGGCCAGTTTCTGTGCACCGGCTTTTTGCATGAAATTCTCATCATTACAGGTCAGGCCTGACAGCCAGTACAACACGGGCACTTTACGGCCCGGCTCTGCCAGCGACTGCGGCGGCAGGAATACGGAAAACTCCATCTGGCATTCCAGCGTCGCGGCGGTGTGGCGGTAACGGCGGTGCTCGCCGCCAAAGCTGGCATTGGTTAAAAGCAGTTCCATGGTGTCCTCTGTGTCAAAGTATTTATAAAAGCCTAACGCTCATTTATCAGAGTTGGCAAACTTTGGCGTACCCACCTTACAGCCTGCTTTCACAAGGTGGTCTAAAATGGCGCTGCGGGTGACTATGCCCACCAATTTGCCGTTGTCCACAACCGGGTACACTTTCGGCTTGCCCGCGCCAAGTTTTTGCGCCAGATCGACAACGCCCAAGTCTGGCGACACCGTCACCGGCTGGAGGATCATCACCTCGCGCACGGCGGGTTCGCCTTCGCAGTGATAGTTGCTTACCAGCAACGCGTGAATGCAGTCTTGCTCAGATACAAACCCAATCAATTTGCGCTGACTGTCGACCACCGGTAAGCCGGTTACGTGATTTTCCGATAAATGACTAACCACGCGGCTTATTAACCATTCGCCGCGCACCGGCTCTATGTGGTTCCACATTACGTCTGAAACATTCATTGAACGCATAATCAAATCCTGTGTGGTGAACCCAGATTCGTCTCAGACCGACGCAACCTACGCAAACGGCCCGCTGCCTTGCAATTCAACTTTTTATGTTGATAGTCTACCAACGAAAATGCCCTCCATCCCAATAAAAAGTTACAGCACACTCGCAGGAGAGTCCTTAATGCCCGCTATTGAAGCCTTTATGTCCCAACTCAACAATCTGGTTTGGGGCCCGCCCATGCTCATTATGATTTTGGGCGTTGGGCTTTTTTTAAGCCTCGGCCTGAAGCTGATGCCCATATTTAAGCTGGGCGCCGGTTTCCGCTTGATGTGGCAGGGCCGCAAGCCCATCGGCGACGACGCGGAGGGTGACATTCCGCCGTTCCAGGCGCTGATGACGGCGCTGTCGGCTACTGTAGGCACCGGCAATATCGCCGGCGTGGCAACCGCGGTGTTTCTGGGCGGCCCAGGCGCGCTCTTCTGGATGTGGCTGACCGCGCTGGTGGGCATGGCCACAAAATACTCGGAAGCCGTGCTGGCCGTGCGTTTCCGCGAAACCGACGAGCGTGGAGTCTACATGGGCGGCCCCATGTACTACATCCGCAATGGTCTGGGTAAGAACTGGGCCTGGCTGGGCGTACTGTTTGCAATATTTGCCGCCATTGCCGGGTTTGGTATTGGCAATACGGTACAGGCCAACTCGGTGGCCGACGTGATGGAAGCGAGCTTTGGCGTACCCCACTGGGTAACAGGCCTGGTGTTGATGGTACTGGTGGGCTTGGTGCTGATTGGGGGCATCAAGCGTATCGGCCAGGTAGCCAGTGCCCTGGTGCCGTTGATGGCAATTTTTTACCTGATGGCGGGCCTTATTGTGCTGGCTATTAACGCCGCCGACCTGCCTGCGGCTTTTGCGCTGGTGTTCAAGCACGCGTTCAGTCCGATTGCCGCCGAGGGTGGTTTTGCCGGCGCCGCGGTATGGGCAGCGTTACGCTTTGGTGTGGCTCGGGGCATTTTCTCCAACGAGGCTGGTCTGGGCTCCGCACCCATCGCCCACGCTTCAGCAAAAACCAATAGCCCAGTTAATCAAGGCATGGTGGCCATGCTAGGCACCTTCATTGACACCATCATAATCTGCACCATCACCGGCATGGTGATTATCACTTCTGGTGTATGGACCTCTGGTGTATCCGGCGCCGAACTGACCTCTATGGCGTTCGAATCTGCCTTGCCAGGCGTCGGCAACTACGTGGTGGCCATTGCCTTGGCGGTTTTTGCTTTTACCACTACTTTGGGCTGGTCGTTCTATGGTGAGCGCTGTATGGAGTTCCTGTTCGGCGCCCGCGCTGTTGTACCCTATCGTATCGCCTGGATTCTGGCATTGCCCGTTGGCGCTACCCTGAATCTGGGGTTTGTATGGCTGGTGGCAGACACCCTGAATGCGATGATGGCACTGCCAAACCTGATTGCGCTGTTGCTGCTGAGCCCCGTGGTTTTCCGCCTGACGCGAGAGCATTTCGAGCGGCGGTAAGTAGCTGCACATGACTCCAGACCCGACCTCCAACTGGTCTGGCGATTAAACAGCGCTGTTTGCATTTCTATAAATGCAAAAAGGCCGGGCTGCTAACGCAGCCCGGCCTTTTTTTATATCAATAACACATCAGAATGCATGTGCTCTTAAAAAACGGGAACCACAGCTCCCTGATATTTCTCGTAAATAAAGTCTTTCACGTCTTCAGATGTCAGCGCGGCTGACAGCTTTTTCATCGCATCGCTGTCTTTGTTGTCTGGGCGTGCCACCAAAATGTTGACGTAAGGTGAATCCGAACCTTCGATAATCAACGCGTCTTTGGTCGGGTTCAGGCCAGCTTCCAGCGCGTAGTTGGTGTTGATCAGCGCAACGTCTACCTGGTTCAGGATCCGCGGCAGGGTAGCGGCCTCAAGTTCCTTGAATTCCAGATTCTTCGGGTTGTCGGCGATATCACGCGGTGTCGCGGTGATTTTGCTGCCTTCCTTCAAGGTGATCAGTCCGGCTTTTTGCAGCAGCAAAAGGGCACGGCCGCCGTTGGTGGGGTCGTTAGGAATGGCAACCACGCCGCCGTCTTTCAATTCGTCCAGGGATTTAATTTTGCTGGAGTAAGCGCCAAAAGGCTCAACATGAACTCCGGCAACCGTCACCAGGGTGGTGCCACGACCGGCGTTAAACTCGTCCAGATACGGCTGGTGCTGAAAGAAGTTGGCGTCCATGGCCTTCTGGTCGACCTGAACGTTGGGCTGGATGTAGTCGGTGAATACTTTTATGTCTAGCTCTACGCCCTGCTCGGCCAGCATCGGCTTAACGAATTCCAGAATTTCAGCGTGGGGGACCGGAGTCGCAGCAATGCTGAGCTCTTCGGCGCTAACAGCGGCAGAGAAAGTGGCCGCTGCAGCCAGGGCAATCAGGGTCTTCTTGAAGGTCATCGGTGTTCTCCTTGGGTGAATCTAAAGGTTAATTCGCCGCTATTTACGACTGAAATGTATAACTAGACGATCGCCCAGCATTTGCAGCAACTGTACGAAGATAACCAGCAATGCCACCGTAATAACCATCACATCCGTCTGGAACCGTTGATAACCAAAACGAATGGCCAGGTCGCCTAGGCCGCCACCGCCGATCACGCCGGACATGGCGGCGTAGGACACTAGGGTAATCGCGGTGACGGTAACGCCGGCGATAATGCCCGGGAGCGCTTCCGGCAACAAGGCGCCGAAGACGATTTGCCGCACGTTGGCACCCATAGCTTGGGTGGCTTCGATAATGCCGCGGTCTACTTCGCGCAACGAGGTTTCTACCAGGCGGGCAAAGAACGGTGCACCGCCGGCGACCAATGGTGGTATCGCTCCCGCAACGCCCAGGGAGGTGCCTATCATCATCACGGTGAACGGAATCATCACAATCAACAGAATAATAAACGGCACCGAACGCAATACGTTCACGACAAACGACAGCACCGCGTAGGCTAAGGGCTGTTCCAGCAGCTGGCGTTTACCAAACAAAAACAGCAACACGCCGATGGGCAGGCCAATCACCACGCTGAACAGCAGCGACATGGCCACCATAATTAGGGTGTCCCAGCTGGCAATGCCGATTTCGGCCCAGTCTACGTTGCTTAGTAAATCCTGCATCAGGGCTTCCATCAGTTCATCACCTCTACGTGCACGTCTGCGGCTTCCAGCGCCGCCATTGCCACGGCCAGGTCGCCACCGACCAGCGCTAGAGTCAGCTGGCCGTACGGCGTATCTTTAATGTGGTCAATGCGACCGGAGATGATGCTGAAATCGACACCGGACTTGCGCGCAACGCTGCCCAATAACGGGTCGTAGGTAGACTCGCCTTTGAAGGTCAGGCGCAGAATGCGGCCTTTGGCCTTTTTAAAATCCTGCTGCAATTCCAGGCTATCGACATTTTCACTTTCGAAGACAAAGTCGCGAGTGGTGGGGTGTTGCGGGTGCAGAAACACATCGCTCACCGGCCCCATTTCCACCACGCGGCCTGCGTCCATCACCGCAACCCGGTCACACACCCGGCGCACCACGTCCATTTCGTGGGTAATCAGCACAATGGTCAGACCCAGCTCGCGGTTGATGTCGGCCAACAGTTTCAACACTGATTGGGTCGTTTGCGGGTCCAGCGCACTGGTGGCTTCGTCGCACAGCAAAATGGTGGGCCGGCAGGCCAGAGCTCGGGCTATGCCCACTCGCTGTTTTTGACCGCCGGAGAGCTGGGATGGGAATTTAGTGGCGTGTTCAGACAGGCTGACCAGCTCCAACAATTCCGCAACCCGCTGCTGAATCTCGGTTTTTGTGTAGATGCCGGCCAGCTTCATGGGAAAAGCGATGTTGTCGTTCACCGTCTTCGATGACAGCAGATTAAAGTGCTGGAAGATCATGCCAACATTGCGGCGGAAGGCGCGCAACTGGGCGGCGTTATAATGGGTAACGTCTTCGCCATCGATCTTGATGCTGCCGCCGGTAGGGTGTTCCAGCAGGTTAATGAGCCGCACCAGGGTGGATTTACCAGCACCGGAATGGCCAACAATGCCGAACACTTCGCCGGTTTCAATAGCAAAACTGGTGGGGTGCAGCGCAGGTATGGCCTTGCCCGCCACCCGGTAGGATTTCTCTATCTGGTCAAATACGATCACGGATCAACCTTGTTGCGCCTTGCGCGTCAGTGTCTTGTCGGTGCAAATTTGGAAGGCCGCGATTATAGACTATTCGCTGATCAAACCCGAGTCCGCATTAACCGGCTGAGGTTCTCTATAAGAACTGACTGAAGCTCTCGATCGGAACTGACCGAGGCTTTAGATAGAAACCGGCTGAGGCTCTGTGCCTGAGCCGGCTAACGCTCGTTCCACTAAAACAACGGCACTTAGTGCAAGGCCCGCAACTCACGAGGGTAGAGCGCGGCGCTTACCTCCGGCTCTTCCAGCAAATCTGAAAGTTGGCGGTCAGTCGCGGTTTCCTCGCCTTCGTTAGGCAGTGGGTCGAACAGGGTACTGAGCCACGCTGCAACCAAAGGCGCCTCATCGCGCTGGTAATCGGTAGACAAGGCTTTGATTTTACGGAAACCAATAATGCGCTGATGCCGTGGGTCACGGATTTGCTCGAAACCGCGCCAGTAGATGTGGTCACGGGTGTGTAGTTGCACAAACAGGGTGTCGATGGGGCCATCCGCCTCATCTTCCTCACCCGCCTCGATGTTGTTCTCGCCATTGGGATCTGTGCCCGCAACAGAGTCCGTCGCCGGCCCTGACTTTTTGTTGCGGATGGTGGTCCAGGCCGGGTAAAGCACCGCTACCGCGTCAGCTTCGACGTGCTCTCTCGCAGCGCGAAGAATGAGCCCCCAACGGGCTTTGTCGGCGTCGGTTTCCAGAGATTGAATGGGTAAATCGTAGCTGTGTTCGCTGGCCAGCACTATGGCCATCATTGGGGCATCTAACTCTCCCATGGCTTCCGCCTGGGCGACCGATACCAGTTCTTCGATTGCCATCGGTTGGTTCATAATGCTCTAGCCTCCTCGATGCCATCAGAATAAAACAGGGAGAACCGCACTCCCCATCAATCAGCATAGCCTGTTACAACATGGAAAGATAAACGTGAGGGCGATAACAGCAAATCACAAGCCCCGGTAAAACAATGAATCTGCTTTCAACAGGCATCACTTTTGCTATTGTGAGCCCACATCCATACCTGTAACAACGTTGGCCGGCCAAAGGGTCAATATTCAAATCCTCAATGTACGAAGCCGCCTTTATGAAACGTTCCTTTTTCTCCATAACTCGGCTGTTACTGGCGGCCCTTCTGGCAACGCTGCCATGGCTTTCCAACACTTCCGCTGCCAGCCCCGGCAAGGCCGACGCCTGGACCGATGTGGTGCGCGCTGCTCCGTACTGGTCCAGCCAGGGCGTCTATCGAAACGTGCTCACTGTTCGCAGCTGGGTATTGAACGAGTCGAGCTACTGCACCCACCAGAACCGCCATATTTTTTACAATATGCGCGGCCAGTTTTTAGGCTGGAGTGAAGACGCTGACACCGTCGAAGCCAACCAACAGCAGCTCAACAACTCCCGTCAGGAAATGTTCAAGGATGGCCGCAGCAGCGCTTGGGCCGCCGGCGCAGCGGATGTGACAGGGTATCCATTTGCACTGGCCTGCGACCAACCTCACGTTGATCTTCCCGGCTCTATTGTCCGCTACCTTGGCCAAAAAGAGGAAGATCGCCTGTGGGGCGCATGGGATGACATCAAGGTAGGCGGCCAGGGCGATTCAGTGTCGCTGCACAAAACGCTGATGGCCGTGTACAAAAAGCGCAATAGTCAGCAACGTTTAAGTGAACTCCCGCCGGCGTTACCGCGCTATTTGGCCGGGCAATTACTGATCGAAAGCGGCGCCCAAACCCGAGCCCATTCAACGGCCAACGCCCGCGGCATCATGCAATTGTCGCCTGCAGCGCTATCAGACTGCCGTATTTCACCAAAGAATTACTGGCACAGGCTGGCACAGATGGACTGCGCTCTTCAGTTGAGCAATCAGAACGCGCGTAATTTACGCCCGGCATTTACCGACCGCTTCGGTGAGTTACCCGCGCAAAAACGCGATGAACTGTTCAGTTTATTGCTGGTTCAGGCCTACCACGGCGGTGCGGGGCGAGTGAAAAGCCTACTACAAGATGAGCTGCTGAGCCGGCCTGCGGAATACTTTGCGCGCCACCAGGCCCAATATTCAGCGGGGGATATCGCGTTCGGAATGATTTTCCACAACTTGGGGCGGGATCGTTTTGGCCTGTCGTCACTGTATTACGTGGCGGATGTACAGCTGGCCACGGAGGCCCTGTGTGAAAGCCCCAAGCTGAAAAACTCCGAGTTCTGTCAATGGAAATAACGCTGCTGCCAGATGGCTTGGCCGCAGGTGTCGCTCTGCTGCTGTTACTGGCCTCGGTGCTCGGCTCGATGATCAGCGCTGGTCTGGGTGCCGGCGGCGGCCTGTTGCTGATCGTTATTATGGCCAGCTGGATGCCCCCGGCCGCCATTATTCCGGTGCACGGTCTGGTGCAGTTGGGTTCGAACTGTGGCCGAGCCGCATTGACCTGGCGCCATATCGACTGGAAAGTGATTGCCGCTTTTGCTCCCGGCGTCGTGCTTGGAGCCAGCCTGGGTGCGTGGTTACTAGTGGATCTACCCGCTCAAATCTGGCAGCTGACAATTGCACTGTTTGTGCTGTTTTTGTGCTGGGGACCAAAGCTGCCAAAAGCCGCCATCGGCGTTCCAGGAATTGTTGTAGCCTCGGCGTTTACAAGCTTTATCAGCCTGTTTGTCGGGGCCAGCGGGCCACTGGTCGCAGCGTTTATCAAACAGATTCACCGCGACCGCTTTATTACCATTGCCACGTTTTCAACCGCCATGGCTCTGCAACACGCGCCGAAAGCCCTTGTCTTCGGACTGACCGGATTTATGTTAAGTGACTGGCTGGCGTTGATCGTGGCGATGATTGGCTGCGGCTTTATCGGCACATGGCTTGGCCTGCGCCTGTTAAGAGCTTTCAGCGATCAGCGCTTTGGCATGGTGCTGAATCTGCTACTGACAGCCTTGGCTCTGCGTCTGCTTTGGCAGGCAGGTGCCGCGGGCGCTTGGTGGTAAATGATATCCGCAGGTTTTAGGCGCCTGACACCAAAACCACAACCACCTGATTACGGCCGCGGCCTTTGGCCAGGTATGAGCCCTCGTCAGCACGGGCCATAATGGCTTTTGTGCTGGTGTCAGTGGGATTGATCTGGGCAAGGCCAATACTGGCGGTTACCCTGTAGTCTTCGCCTTCGTGTTCAACGACCAGGGCTTCGATCCCCGCGCGAATCCGCTCCGCCAGAGCCTCGGCGCGTTCCACACCACAGCAGGGCAGAAGTATTCCAAACTCGTCCCCGCCCAGGCGCGCAACAGTGTCAGACTGGCGAACTGTCTGCCGTAGCAAATCAGCCAGGCGGTGCAGAAGCTTGTCACCGGTGAGGTGTCCCCCTTTGTCGTTCACCGGCTTGAAGTAATCAAGATCAATCAGCAACATCACGGTGGCCACCTTATTCTGGCCGGCCTCTGCCAGCGCTTTGTCCAATTCCTGGCCAAAGGCGCGGCGGTTAAAAAGCTGGGTCAGTGGGTCGTGGGACGCTTCCCATGACAGCCGTTCGTTTTCCTGGCGACGCGCGCTATCGTCGCGCAATACAAATACCAAGCGCTCGTGGGACTCACCGTGGCGAACCTTTAGCATGGTTAGGTCGATATCAAACTCGCCGCCGGCGTGATTGCGCAAAATCGCGTAAAGATTATCGATTTTCTGGCTGGCCCGGAATTTCTCTAAGGTATAGTTGCAATTCTCATCATTGATCGACACAAGATCAAAGAAATTGGCCGGTTCAATAATTTCACGTATTCCCAAAAGTTGCAGTGCGGCGCTATTGGCGTAACGGATAGCGCCGGTGTTGTCAACCATCAGCACGCCCTCTTGCAGCACACCAATAATACTCTGCGCTCTGCGCTGTTCCTCCTCCAGGGCGCTGGCCACTGCCAGCTCTTGAGTAATATCCCGCATAACGGTAATCGTACCCAGAGTGCGCTCGTCGGTTTCGATCACCGCCGACATCATGTCAATCCACAGACCATCTTGCCCGTCAACCGCCGCCAGGCGCACCCGGCCATGAAACGTTTTTCTCTGATAGATATCACGCTGCCAGCCGATAATTAACGTCTTCCTGTCGCTATTTTGCAGGTAACCCATTATCGGCGTGTCAATTAGCTCTGCGGCCGGACGGCCAAGAATGACCTCCAACGCAGGGTTGGCAAACTCGATGCGGCCGAGTACATCGGTTTGGGCAATGCCAATAGGTGCGCTTTCGGTCAGCGAACGATAAAAAGCCTCGCGTTCTGCCAGCGACAGCATGGCGCTCTCACGCTCGATCATCAACGTGTTGAATATAGTGGCTACGCGCTGTATTTCAATACTGCCGGGAATCGCAACTGGCTGCGAACGCAAGCCCAGGTGGCGATCCTGTACCTGTTCGCCCAGCAATTTCAAAGGGCGCATCAGCATGCGAAAACGCCAACCGGCAATGGGTACCAGCACCAATAGAATCAACAACAGCGTCCAGACCAGCTCACTGCCCATGCGGTCAATTGGCGCAAAGGCTTCCTTCGTAGGCCAAACCGCAGCTACAAACCAAGGTGCCTGATCCAGTTGCCGCACCGACATAATGGTTACATCACCATCGCCGTTATCGGTTTTTGCTGTTCCCTCGAATCCATCCATGGCCTGTATAAGTATCGGGTTCTCCGATCGCAGGGGCACCATAAACCGCCCGGTACGCCCGTTTACCAACGTTGTGCCACTGCGGGTCGCAATGCCGATATAACCGGTTTCCGCAAAGCGGATATTTCCGAATTTCTTCAGAATGTGTTCGCCCTCAAGCAGCATGACGCCGCCAATCATCCCGATAAAACGCTGGTCATGATTGAACACCGGCGCACCGATCATAACCGCAGGTTTACCGTCGTAAGAAGATGCGTAAGGCTCGCTGATGATCGGCGTCATCAGCGTGGATATGCGGTCAAAATACTCGCGGGTGCTGAGATCCAGCCCCTTGGGCAAGCCAAAGCGCGGAGCTTCCGCCTGCAGGAGACCCTCGGCATCGAGAATAAACAGGCCATCAAAAAGATGCAGCAACTCGGTTTGGCGCGCCAATAACAGCCCAGCCCGGTCACGAAACACCCGTTCGGTCATGGTCAGGTTTTCTGCCACGTGGCTGACAATATTCAGGCGCATGGACAATTTATCGTCCAGTTCGTTAGACACTAGAGCGGCGATGGACTCAACCTGTACTTCTGCCTGCTGTTCCAGTTCCCGCTGGCTCAGCAGACCACCCACCAGCATGACCGTCAGCGCAACCACTAGAATCACAACAACGACCATAGCGATCGCCCGGTTCACCAGACTGCCCAACCAGCGTTTAATCAACACGTTGATATCTTGCACATTTTTGAATAATCGGCACTCATGGCTCCCTGATCACAGCGCGTTGATACGTGGCACTCAGTTTAGCAGACCCGTACACCCACAAAATACATGGACTATGCTTATAACCGCAAAGCAGCCCGCGCGGGACGGCAACACTCATTACACGCTGGCAACAACTTGCCTGGGCCGCAATAACTGGCCCAGACCGCGGGCAGCTCTTCGCCCTGAATATTTTTTGAGCCTAACAAAAAACTATAAGTCTTTGATATTAAATTACTTTAAAAATCTGGCACAAGGTTTGATTGGAGTATTGGGTCCACGTTAGGACAGCAGGAATGCCAACCTTTAAACACGTCACGGAGCAGACAATGCCAACTCCTTGTTATATCAATATCGAAGGCCAAACCCAGGGCCACATCACTGCCGGTGCTTTCACCGCCGATTCTGTCGGTAATATTTATGTAGAAGGCCACGAAGATGAAATTCTGGTGCAAGCATTCAGCCACGTCGTTACCGTACCTACCGACCCCCAATCCGGCCAACCCTCCGGCCAGCGAGTGCACAAACCGTTCAAGTTCACCTCGGCCCTGAACAAAGCCACACCGCTGATGTACAACGCTCTGGCATCTGGTGAGATGTTGCCAAAAGTGGAACTGAAGTGGTATCGGACCTCGGTAGAAGGCAAACAAGAGCACTTCTTCTCGACCATTCTGGAAGACGCCACCATCATTGACATCAGCTGCAATATGCCCCATTGCCAAGACACCACCAGCTCAGACTTCACCCAGCTGGTTACCGTGTCGCTGTCATACCGCAAAGTCACCTGGGAGCACGGCGTGGCTGGCACTTCCGGCGCTGACGACTGGCGCACGCCGATCGAAGCCTAGTCCGGCCTTATACGTTGCTAATGCCCTGCAGCTAATAACATGCAGCTGCTGCAGGGCACGAGCAAACTAGCCATTACCCTCATAATCTTGTAAAACTTGCTGTGAATTCATTGCAACGCGCTGCTAATCGTAATGACGACGTCTATTTCACAGTATCAGGCCATAAACCTTGGCCGGCTTATGTGCCAGGCTACCGACCAAATTTTGTGGCAACCCGCTGCGGGCTGGATTAATGCTCAAGGCAAGGCAAAGTCACTGCTATGCCGTGTGGGGTCCGGGCAGGCTACCTATCACCGTTACGACACCCGCAGCCATACGCATGTCATCAACTACGGAAAGCGCATGATTTTGGCCAAATACCAGCCGGAAACCGCTGTTGGCTGGTTGTCGGCGCGGGAAATTCGAAAAAGGGGTTATTTTGACGGTGAGGTAAGCCCGCTTAATCTGCTGGCCCATACCTGTTGCCACGAGTTTGCCCATCTGTTGCAACAGGTAGCAGGTCAGCGCCACTTTGGCTCAGTGCACAATCGCCATTTTTACGACATTCTGGACCAGTTGCATAACAGCGGCGCAGCCCAGAGTGCCCGGGCATTTTTACAGAAGCAAGCAGGCGAGCGCGAGCTAAGCCTGCCGGCGCAGCCATTCTCACCAATCCACGCCGAACCCGAGGTGTCGCAGCACCAGTGGCAGGTGGGTGAATGTGTGAATTTTGGCGTAGGGCAGCGCCAGCGACAGGGCGTCATTAGCAGGGTGAATAGCAAGACCTGCACAGTGAAAGGCACTGGTGTCAGCCGCGGGCTGCTTTACCGGGTACCCAAGGTTATGCTGGCCGCCCGTTAAAGGACGGCAATCAGTGAAGCAGGCTGCCGTGATTGCACTCTGAAATCTGAGTGTTCAGTGTCCAAAAATCGTACAGAACACCCACCAAAAACAGGCCGCCGGTAAGCAGATAAAGAACTCCGGTTATCTATTTTCCCATGTACATCCGATGCAGACCCAACAAACCGGTAAACGTCAGCAGCAACCAGCTTATGTTGTAACTGATGGGGCCTTCGGCAAAGCGGTAATCGGCTTACTGGGTGAAGATGCTTCCTTGCACCCTCTTAATTTTGCCCCCCCTGTTCTGCTTGGCGTTTCCTTGTATTAATAGCCCTAGCCGCACATCACAAAGACATTGGGCTATGCCCAACCCCGATCCTGCCCTGAAGTCTGGGGTTGCAGCGACAACCCGTTGAACACCTTGTTAGAGCTCCTTAATTTACGATAACTGCGTTCTCCCCAGAGAATGGTAAATAGCAGCCACCGGCTGTTCTCATCAGGAATTTCACGGTAATAGTCGAGTCTTTAACTAAGTCGTACCCCGCATTTTGATCAGCAAAATCTACTTGCAGATCTTGGGTGCCAAAACCATCTATATTCAGCGAAGCCTCGTCCGATTCAGCTAACACGACAACGCCTTTCCATGTAAACCAGTGGCCCTTGTACTTAGAATTAAAAATATCATCTTTTTTATCGTCACTATATTTGCTTTCGCAACCGACTACCGAATTTACTTGTGAATAGCTAGCTCCACTTATGGGATAGGAAGTCGTTTTAGGCACAGGCTCTGATCTCGTGGCCACTGAGGAGCTGTTGTTCGGTTCTTCTGCTACTGCTAAAATAACAACTCCCATCCAGCCAAACGCAATCACTCTCGATAGCTTGCTATACCCTTTCCTCAAGGTGAGCCAAGAAAATAAGAATGGTATTAAAAAAATGCCAATCCCAAGCAAAGCTGAAACTTTCCTTCCACCATCGCTATCCATGCCGCGAGTAATAACATGGGCAGAATTTAGTCTTCCACAGTTAGGGCAACTTGGTGCACTATCCGAAATCATTTTTTCGCAATCTGGACACTTCACCATCGGCATAAAAATTAGTCCTCTCTCATTTGTATTTTAGACTCCGGGCTTCAGGACTCTGTAACGCCGCGCACACCGATGCAGGCATCCGGCAGCCGAAGGCTGCGCAGTGATGCGCTTGGCTATCTGTCATTTGTCAGAATCTCTTTGCACTTGGTCCAGATTTCAGATTTTTCCATAGAGGCGAGTTTCTCGACGACGGGCCAGTCCGTTTCTCTGCCGCTCCTTCCTGTGGTTTTTCCGCTCAAAGGTGTAATGTCTAGGCTTCTTGGAATTCCCTTTTCGTCTAGCATTGCGGCAATATTCTGAACCTTCATTTGAACCGATGAAATTGGACGCTTACCGAAGGTGGAGACTTTCTTTTCAACAAGAAGGCCTCTCCCAAAGCGGGCTATGTAAGTGCAAAGAATTATTTCGTCTTCCGAGTAATAATTTTTCACTTAACTTCTTGTGTACGAATAACGCTCGCAGCAGGCGCGCCCCTGAAATGAAGCCAAAGACGCAATGTAAAGGGCGTCGCCATGCCAGCACTTGTTAGGAAAAAAGGATTTTTTATAACCATGCAGCAGTAGCAACTACAGCTTACTCTTTAGCGCCTTCGACTTCTCATCGTATTCCTCACTCGTAAGAATACCATTATCCAAGAGTGTCTTTAATTCCATTAGCTCTTTACGTGCCTGTTTTTTCGAGACTGCTGTTGCCAATTGGCGAAAATATATAGTGGCAACACCAACAGAAATGAAAATAATTCCAGGCACCACGCCGGAACTATCCCCCCCAATCAGCACCAAAAGACCAAAACCCGCAATCAAAAAACCTGCAAATTTTAAAAATTTATTCATCATAAAAACCTTATAAATATAACCTTTTGGTTTCTCCATGAATTAGGAGACCGCCGACCTTAAAACCCAATTCAGAGCCTCATCCGCCGCCATTGTTTATCCTGTTTCACTAACCAGCGGCTGGCACTTCGTTTGTCTTTTCGCTGACTTGTTCCCAACTTATTGCCCAAATTCCGAACTCTAACCGGCAGGTCCCAGTAATTACCGGTTGCTGGGATGTCTTTCAGGCGGGAATTTATCCTGTAAGTCATGCCGCCATCTGGCCGTAATTCGCAAGCGTCTCAATGTTGTGAACCAGACAGCATAGCTGCCACTGGCGTTGTACTTTCTTCTCGCCTCGCAGACTGAAGTGATTCAGACCCTTGTTCGAGCCAATTTTGCCGAAAACCAGTTCCACCACCGACATCCGGTGGCTGGATTCTGGCGAACTCTGGTCAGGCATTTAAGATCGGGTTGATGGATCGCTTACCTTTCCTCTAGCTCCTAAAATATGGGGTTCCACCTCACCCCACGGGCCGCACCGACCCTTGACGCCCACCATTCATGGCATCAGTCTGTAATTATGAACACTTTCGCTTACACTGATAACGTGTTTTCTGGCACCGACATTCATAAAGCCCGCACAATTGCCGAGCGAATCGCTACCTGCTGGGGCCTGAGCGACAACGAGATTCAGCAGCTCTTAGGCGATGATGACTTGGAGAGAATCTCCTACGTCCTGAGCATCCACAAAGCACTCAGAACCCTCTTCACGACTGAACAAAGAGCTGCCGCCTGGCCCAAGAAGCCTAACCGTTATTTTAACGGGCGAAGTGCTTTGGAGGTTATGCTGGATGGTGATCTCGCGAGTGTCGGGCGCTATCTGGATGCTCAGTGCCAATGAGAGTTCTGCAAACAGCAATCTTGGACCAAATAGGAGTGTAAGTATTGGTGACTTTCCGTCGGGGGGTTGCTTACTATAATGGGTTCTACCCCGTCGTCTCACCCTACGGACGATCAACCCCATCCAGAGCAACCACACCGCTCTGAATGATTTCTCCCTTGCGCCACAGGCGCCACTCTCCGGGCTGATACACGTCCCACTGTTCATCAGAGGTCAAAGGTTCGGTGACCACCACGCTAACGATGTCATTGGGGGTAGTTTCGGCCTCGAAATCAATGGTCACGTCGGTGTCTTTCAGTCTTGCTGGCCCGAAAGGCGCACGTCGGGTAATGCTGGCCATTTTTGTGGTACAGAAGGTAAACAGCCAGTCGCCGTTGCTGAGCAGGAGGTTGAATACGCCCTGGCGGCCATAGGCCGCTGACAGCTGAACCAACTGGTCTACCGTATCCTGCTCGGTACTGCGGCGGTCACTATTATCGCGCAAATGATTTAGTAAATCACAGAACAGGGCTTCACTGTCGGTACTGCCAACGGCCTCATAAAAGCCCGGCTTCGCGCAAAAATCCGACAGCTGGCCATTGTGAGCGAACACCCAGTAACGGCCCCAGAGTTCGCGCATGAACGGGTGGGTGTTGGCCAAGCAAATTTCACCCACATTCGCTTGGCGAATATGGCACAGCGCCACTTCGCTTTTAATGGGATGAGTTTGTACCACCTCGGCAATGCGGGAATTGGCACTGGCGTCTACATCGTGAAATGCCCGCACGCCCTTGCCTTCATAAAAAGCCACGCCCCAGCCATCTTTGTGGGGCCCGGTGTCGCCGCCACGGCGGGTCAGGCCGGTGAAGCTGAAACACAGATCAGTCGGGGTGTTGGCACTCATCGCCAGCAGTTCGCACATAACGCAGTTTTACCCTCGGCAAATCAGACATACGCCAAATATACAGGGTTTGAACGGCACGCGTACCGCGAACCCCAATTCATTCCATGGCAGCAGCTCCCAATTTGGGTACAATTGAGACTAATCTTCGAGTTTACGCTCGTAACGCACACGCTACGGAACTCACTATGGAATGGAGTATTACCCACCTCTGGCTGATTCTGGCGCTCTTATTGGGCCTGGCCGAGCTGACGTCCGGCGTTATGGTGCTGTTGGCCCTGGCGATTGCCGCTGCATTTACGGCGGTACTGGCGTTTTTAGGCTTTTCCCTGGAATGGCAATTGGCAGGAATGGGCTTGTTTTCGGGCATCCTGGTGCCCATTGTCGTTCGCTGGCTGAAGCCGCGTTTCTCGCCGAAAGGCGTAGCCTACGGCACGACCGGCACCGGCGTAGATCAGGGAAAAAAATTCAGCAGTTTACGCCGTGATTTTGACGACGCCACCGGCATAAAAGTCAACGGTGACTTCTATCGCCTGCGGGTACAATCGGGCGGTCAAACCGAACTGCCAGAGGGCACAGCGCTTATTTTTGACCACTTCGATGGCACCACCGCCATTGTTGAACTTGCAACCTCCAAGGACCTGTAACCATGGAACAGTTTCTAACCCCCGGGCTGGTCATCAGTCTGATTGTTGTCGCCATTGGCATTTTTATCATTACCAAAGGCTTGGTGATTGTGCGCCAGTCTGAAGTGATGGTGATCGAGCGTTTGGGCTCTTTTAACCGGATTCTGGAAAGCGGCGTGAATATTATTATTCCGTTCATTGAACGGCCGCGCGCCATCACCATGATTCGCTATTTGCGCAGCGGCCAGGATTACCAGGCCGTGATGAGCGATGAAGCGCGCATCGACCGGCGCGAAACCGTGATGGATTTTCCCGGCCAGCCGGTGGTCACCACTGACAACGTCACCGTGTCGATCAACGGCGCCCTGTACTATCAGATTATCGATCCACGCCGCGCCGTGTATGAAGTAGCCAACATGAGCCAGGCGGTTGAAGTATTGGCCAAAACCACCCTGCGTTCTGTGGTGGGCAAAATGGAGCTGGATAAGCTGTTTGAGTCCCGCGCCGAAGTCAACAACGCCATTCAGGCCGAAATGGAAGAGCCTGCGTCCAAATGGGGAGTAAAACTGACTCGGGTAGAAGTGCAGGACATCAGCATGCCCGAAGAAGTAGAAGAGGCTATGCGCCTGCAGATGGCGGCCGAGCGTAAACGTCGTGCCACGGTGACCGAAGCCGAGGGTGAAAAAACCGCCGCCATCGCCAAGGCTCAAGGCCAGCGTGAAGCAGCCATCCTGAACGCCCAGGGCGACAAAGAATCCGCCATTTTGCGGGCCCAGGGCGAGCAGGAGTCCATTCGCCTGGTGTTGAGCGCCATCGGCGACAGCGAAGACAACAAGCAAACCGTTATCGGCTATTTGCTGGGGCAAAGCTACATCAAGGTGTTGCCCAATATGGCCAAAGACGGCGAGCGGGTGTTCGTGCCTTACGAGTCGTCTGCGCTGCTGGGCTCTATGGGTATGTTCCGCGACCTGGCGGGCAGCCCGGAAGATGCGGTGCGCAGCTCACTGAAAAAAGACGGTCTGCGCGCCGGCATGCTGGGATCTTCCGGCCAGGCCTGAGGTTTTGTTGCACCTGACCTGTGGGGCCCTAGCCCAGCAGGTTGTCCAGGGGCTAGTCGTAGCTGGGGGCGAAAACCTCCAGAAAATACGCTACTTCTGGCAGTGTTTCCTGAGTCAGCCGCCGGTGTATCTGCGCCGCGGCTGGCTCGAATTCGCGATTTCCTGCCGCCACTTCCGCGCGGCATTTTAGCCACGCCGATAACCGGTCTGCGGCTTTAATCAGTTTTTTCTCTTCCTCACCCAAAGCAGATTCCTGCACATAGGGCGCAAACACCTTTTGCAAATGTGGCGGCAATAACGCCAGCAGTTCGGCCTCGGCTTTGTGCTCAATGTCTCCGAACGCCTGGCGCATCACCTTTGAGTGATATTTTACCGGTGTCGGAAAATCTGATTTATGTCTAAAAGGCACTTGATGAAAGACCAAGTAATAATCTGTCGACTTCAACTCCGAAAGGCACTCTCGTGTCTTTATATGCCGACATCAAGCGCAATTGGTCGTGCAGAGGCATGATTATGATAGCTTTACGATTCGAAACTTGCCTGCGATGCCCAGCTACTGAGATAGAAGAATGGTCTACGCGCGTTTCACTAAGTTGGGATCGCGTGTAAGTTAGCCGACCTTCATCCTTGTATTTGAACTTCCAACCTCGTGTGTTTACATCCTGCGTATTCTAGATTCGGTAGAGGCGGTTAGGACGCCCCCGCCAACCTCCCGGCACAGAGCACAACCTGTCACACGGCGACCAGCCCCAGCAGCTTCTGACCGGCGGCAACCACCTGCTCATCATCGTATTCCGTGGGGCTTGCCGCTGCCAAGCGTCAAAGAACACCTGATAACCACATGATTTATTTAGAAATAGACGGCGAGCGCGTGCATAGAACATAATTGTTTCACCACTATTAATTATGTAACGAATTGTCGTGATGGATGGCTCGGTAAAAAATCTTGTGTTAATTATTAAATCGTGGATAGACAAATCACATGGAGTGTACGTATGAAAATTTCCTTTGTTTTTCTTACCTTCCTTTCCTTTTCCTCAACAGCAGTAATAGCAGGACAACCCGTTCCGGTGCCAGAAGGCGCCATTCCAATCGAGAACCGTTCGGAGATGGTGAGGGAGTTCAGTGGCAACTCCAATTCGGGAGAAACCTTATATGACCTGAATCATCCGGGGCGGTCGATGCGGAACCTGTCGACCAAACCGATACCTCAAGCGTTTGTTCAGGTTGAAGCCCCAACTAGGAATTCAGAGGCACCCCAAATCAAAAAACGTTCCGTGATGGCCAACCCCAACGCCAAATAATATTCGCGGCGCGAAGACGTTGCGATGATGATCCGACAAATACATGGAGGTGACTAATGTCATTTCATTGCCAAGCTTTGTCTTGTCTGTTGATTAGCATGACCATTGCCTGTTCAGCGCAGGCTAACATCAGGGACTACTATGAGGAGCCAGGGCTCAACCCATTCAAAGAGACCATTAACCAGAATTTTGGTGAACACATTGATCCATTTTCTGGACAGCTTCAGCTGAACTACACGGACTTGGTTGTTCCTGGGAACGGCGGTTTCGATATTCGGATTAATCGTGTCTACAACAACCCACAAGACAACTTCTTACCTTATAGCCCATACGGATATGGCTGGTATATGCATTTTGGACGCATCTCCGTTCCAGATGCTCACGAGGGAAAAGTCTGCACCCAGAATCTCTGGTCGGTATCGGTGGTCGATAACCCATCGCTGGAACTGTCCGATGGAAGTCGACAGCTGTTAGTGCTCGCAGACCAGCACAGCCCCGAGCTCATCACCAAACAATGGTGGAGCGCGACCTGTAGTAACGGCAACGATGTCATTGTGAAGTCGCCCGATGGCACCACCTACACGATGGACTATCGCGACTACGACACTGAGGGGACGAAGATTTACGCCACGCGCATCGAGGATGCCAACGGCAACTGGATGACTGTCGACTACAACACCAATCTTTATGGTGTGACATACATCGAATCACTGAACACAAGTGATGGTCGCTCTGTGGCGTATAACTACACAAACCTGAGTAGTGACGACACACGACTGACCTCGATTACCGCCAATGGAAAAACGTGGACTTATGACCACACCTATACCACCAACACGATTCCGGAATTTGCTCAACTCACCAAGGTCACTCGACCGGACGGCTTGAGCTGGGACTACACCTATCACCCGAATCTCAATAACGGGGATGCCGGTAGTTTAGCGGTTGATACCGTGACGTATCCTTCAGGCGGCGCTGTCGACTATAACTACGGCTACGTGAACTTCAACTATGGAGTTCAAAAGAAAACCACGGTCGTTACCGGAAAGATAAATGGGGGGCGGAACATTGAACCAGGCACATGGTCATATACCTACGTCCCGGCCTATAACGGGCAATATGGTTATGATGAGACCCATATGGTCGCACCAGACCATCAGCGGATTTTCTACCACATTGGTTATACCACCAGCGCAAATGTATGGGAGATCGGTACCAAGCTGTACGAATTGGTTTATGACCTCCAGGGCAACCAGTTGGAGCAGTACGACTACACCTACAGCAGCATGCTGTTATCGAACGAAAATTACTGGCACGGTCGAGACACCACCAGGATCGACACGACAACCCAACTTCCACTACTCACTAAGTTAAGGCATTGGCGCCAAGGCACCTCGGTACAGACCCAGTACTCGAACTTTGATACCTATGGCAAGCCCCAATCCATAGTCGAAACAACCAATTACAGTAGTGCGGCCGATCGTACTCGTACTCAGACCTACAGCCACTCTGCAAGTAACTGGATCCTCGGTTTAATCACTCAGGAAATTATTGATTACCCAAACAACGCTCCCGTCACCCAGTGGATCACCAACAACACCTACGATGCTGCTGGAAACGTATTGAGCAACGATCAATCAGGTGTCCTGACCACCTATGCCTACACCAACGAAGGGGATATAGAAACGGTTACGGATGCCAACGCTAACGTAACGACCTTCTCCAACTACCATCGTGGCTCCCCTCAAACTGTTAGTCGACCTGAAGGTGTGACCGAGTTCCAGGTGGTGAATGACGATGGAACCTTGTACTCATCGACCAATGGCCGGGGCTACACCACGTTGTTTAGTTGGGACGATCTGAACCGACTGACCGGAATTAATTTCCCCGTTAATGCGGACGTTTCAATCAGTTACGATAACGATTCAGCCGTGTTGACGCGAGGGGCGTACAAGGAAACCCGGTCATTCGATGGTTTCTGGCGGTCTCTTGGTATTAAGCGCGAGGACACAAGTACCACCGCATCCATCGAGGTAACGAAGGAGCGCGACGAAGTTGGCAATGTCACCTTTGAGAGCTACCCCAATAGCACCCAGGGAAATAACATGGCCTACGATGCGCTGCGGCGCACCACTAGCATAACCTTCCCGGATCAAACATCCCGCACCTTCAGTTATCCGAATGGAGCAGTCGTTCTGGAAGTGGACGAAAATGGTCAGCAGACGGAAAAGCTGTTTGTCTCCCATGGCAGCATGGACGACGCTTGGCTCACCAGCATCTACTCACCGGAAAGCATCGGTACCCTTATCTACCGCGACGGCCTCGGCCAAGTGTATCGAGTATTTCAAGGTGAGGTGCAGCAAGACGGTCAACTATTCGGATATGCTCGATTATACACCCGGGATACCCGTGGTTTTCTGATGCAGGAAACCCATCAGGAAACGGGCACGACGGTATACGGCCGCGATAATGCTGGCAACATGACCAGCAAAGAAATTGGCTTAAGTGGCATTGTGGAAACTCGGACTTACGATGGTCTGAATCGGGTGGAGGCCATTTCCTATTCCGATGGTACTCCAACCGCCACATTCTCCTACGATGACAACAGCTACGTAACCTCTGTCTCTAGTTCGACCTCCACTCGTACCTACAACTATGACCTGAACGGCAACCTGAAGGCCGAATCGCTCACTATTGGCAGCGCCACTTACGATGTGTCCTACGGAATTGACAACCTGGATTACCTGAGCAGCATGACCTACCCAAGTGGCCGTGTGGTTGATTACGGCACCAATGCGTTCGGCTGGCAGACCCAGGCGGCACCCTACGTTAGCTCCGTTACGCATTACCCCTCCGGTTCGTTGGATACCATGAGCTATGCAAACGGTGTAGTAACAGATCAGAACCTTGATAGTCGACTGCGGCCTGATTCGCTTGTGGCAGGTAATGCCCAACTCAACTTCGTTGATCTGCAATTCGGGTACGACCTGGCAGGCAATCTGGATAGCGTTGTCGATAACGTGGGCTCACTGCACGACAGAACAATCGGTTATGACGGTGCCAATCGCTTGACCTCAGCTACCGGCCCATGGGGCACGGAGACGATCTCTTACGATGGCCGAGGCAATATACTTACCCGTGACCGCAATGGCGATTTGCAGGAGTATTACTACAGCTCCGACAAAATGACGTACCGGGTTTTCCCAAACTTCTACTACATCATCGCTCACGATGCCCGAGGCAATATGACCAGCGATGGGCTGAATATCATGGTGTATGACGGAGCTGGCAATCTGCGGACTACAGATAACGGCACCCTATTCGTTGACTACGACTACGACGGAGCAAACACCCGAGTGAAGCGGGAAACGCCGTCAGAGACCACCAACATTGTTTACAACGCCTCTGGTGATCTCTTGGGAGAATACGAGCCTCAAAGCGGCTTTAAGGAATATATCTATGTCGATTCACAGGTGGCCGCCAAGGTAACCGACTCAACCACCGTTGTTGGCCAATGAGCATCAAGGAGGATCTGTCATGAATCAATTCATCATCAAGCACCTGTGGGCTCTTTCGCTTTTACTTTTGACGGCTTTGCCGCTCAAGGCTGCAGAGGTCGTCACCTACTATCACAATGACTATCTGGGCTCACCCATTGCAAGTACCGACAGCTCAGGCGCGGTGGTTTGGCAGCAAACCTATGATCCCTGGGGCCTCAAACTCAAAACCAACACTGACGCGCGCGGTTATACTGGAAACTGGCTGGATGAGGAAACCGGCCTCGCGGACCATAAGGCGCGTTGGTATACGTCATCGATCGGCCGTTTTACGGCCATCGACCCGGTGAAATGGCACGAGTCGAATATTCATTCGTTCAACCGATACAGCTACAGCAATAACAACCCTTATCGGTTTGACGATCGCGATGGGAAAATGTCGCGGGAAGTCCCGCCGGTGTCTCCCGCCTACCAGAGTGGCCCAGAGCTTGGCGGCGGGGGCGGCAGAGGAAGCGGCAATGTTTCTGGAGCGGCATTCGCAGGGGCAGTGATTCACTCGATGTCCTCGTTGCTGCCCGGCAATATTTACAAGCCGATAGGGTCGGTTTCTGGAGCCCAGGTGAAAAGTGCCACGCCTGCCAAAGCGGCTGCTACGAAGGGGCCGGACAAAGCTCCCGACTTTATCGTATCCCCAGGTGGAACCGCATTCCCTGTTCCAAAAGGCGCTTCAGGGCCAACATCAGTGGTTAATCCGGGAGGTAAAACTACTGGCAGTGCATTTACTGGTGGTAAAGGTGGTGCAAACGGACAAGTCGATACCATACGCATCATGAATCCTACGCCCGCGCGAGGCAAAAGCCCTGGCTATCCAAACGGATATATCAAATACGAAAACAGGGCGGGCCAAGGTGTAGATCCCTACACCGGTCGAACTCTTCCTAATAAAAATAGCCACTTCCCAATTGATTAAGGAGTAGCAACTATGGCGGCGTTACAAGCATTGGTTGGTCTGATGGTAAGTAAAATTGAGAAGATTCATGACTATATTCAAGTTGTTCTTTCTGATGGTACGACGCTGAATATTTTTAATAATATTTACTATGATGGGGGCTCAGTACATACGATTGAGGGAAAGAAAATTGGATGTGCAGAAGAAGTCGGTAACAAGGTAACTATTACCTTTGAGGATGGCGATAATTTATCGATTGGCATGGACGATGACGATTATAATGGGCCTGAAGCATTGATCTTGAAGCGGGGAGGGAAACCTCCCGTGGTTTGGAACTAATTTTGTGTTAAAAATGGTCTATAACTCTATTTAACAAAAAGCGTCTTGGGCAGATTGAATAGATTTTCGAGAAAATATACAAATAGGCGAAAAAACCGACGGTCCAGACTACAAAGAACCTGGAGTCCCCCCGAGGGCAAAGCCACGCGTTTCGATAGTGCCTATCGGGGGAAGTCCACCTGCAACGTAGCAATCGCTGAACCGCTTTATCGTTGAATTCGGTGATCGTTTGGAGATCATCTATGGGTGGCTACAAAGACCTATTTACAGGTTCCTTGGGCTCGTTTGGACCTTCTCAAGCTGCTCTCTGGTTACATTGATCCGTATCACCTCTCGGGACGTCTCGGTCGATAAGATTCCCGTCCCATCGACTTTGAGCTTCATGCCGACGTCCCTCGCTGTCAACGCACTGGGGTGGCAGACTCAGGCTGGCTACACAGTGGATAAAAGATGATGGCACTATCGGATCTATTAGAAGGTTTTGACGATGGACAAAAGATTCTCGTTAGTCTCAAAAACGGCGATGAGTTCGTGCTTTATGATTTCGAAATGGTAGATGAATCAATCTACGATAGAAATGATCTGGTAGTTGCGTCTATAGGTGATGTTACGAGTTCCAAGTGTCGTTATAGGAATGGGACCAAATTAGAGTTTGCTTTAGGAGATATTGCGACTCTCAAGGATCCCATTACGGGGACTTGCTATTTCAAATTCTGACTTGATGTTGAAAAAGACGCAGGTTCTTCTGTTAATGGGCTTAAGCTCCAAAAACAGGGCGGTCAATTTTTACTATGGCTCACCAGATTTTGAATTAGATTTTTATATTGGTCGACTGGGTGTTGAATATAAAGTAGATAAGGATGGCTTTACTTCTGCTGACCTGATTTTTTAATGATGATACGAGATGGGCAGACTATAAATCATATTCTGCTCATTCATATGAAAATATTATGAAGTATTTGCCAAAACTTGCAGAACTATTGACAGTATGTGGTGCAAATTGCCTTAGGGAAACGCTAATTAATTAACGAGAGACGGCAACTAATCGCAAACCAACCAAATTCGGCTTGAGAAATAATCTATTTTCTCGATCAGCATCTAATAGTTCAATTTTGGCGACAAAATCGCCGATTTTTTGCCCCAATTTCGCCTTTTAGGCACATTTTAAGAACATGGAGACGGATTTAGCCTACGTGCCAGTACCAGATTGGCCAAGCCGAACAGTGTAACCCACCATGTCACCGTAGTTGTCGCCTAACCATTTTAGAGAACAACCACTCCCCATTACTCACCGAAACGTAAGTGAACGTAAACGCATGGCAACAACACACAAAGCCTCTGAAAAGAGCTGTCTCTGGCCCTGGAGCATCTCATTTGCTAGGCCCTGCGATAGGCACGTGGTTCTATCTGTATCTTATGATGGGCGTTTTCAGTCGCAAGATCGTGGGTCACGAAGTTTATTAAAAGTAAGTGCCCTCGTTTCCCTATCGGCTGAGTCATGAACACTAAGCCGCTGAGAATTCGAAGAGCCAGGCGCGGTGGTGAAGGTTTGGTAGTTCCAAACCAAGACATCGCAACAACGCTATCCCGGCTCTTAGAGGCTCAGCAGGTTGTCCAGGGGCTGGTCGAAGCTGGGGGCGAAAACCTCCAGAAAATACGCTACTTCTGGCAGTGTTTCCTGAGTCAGCCGCCGGTGTATCTGCGCCGCAGCTGGCTCGAATTCGCGATTTCCTGCCGCCACTTCCGCGCGGCATTTTAGCCACGCCGATAACCTGTCTGCGGCTTTAATCAGTTTTTTCTCTTCCTCACCCAAAGCAGATTCCTGCACATAGGGCGCAAACACCTTTTGCAAATGTGGCGGCAATAACGCCAGCAGTTCGGCCTCGGCTTTGTGCTCAATGTCTCCGAACGCCTGGCGCATCACCTTCGAGTGATATTTTACCGGTGTCGGCAAATCCCCGGTAATCACCTCGGTGGCATCGTGGTAAAGCGCCGCCGCCGCAATACGGTCGGCGTTTACCGAACCGCCAAACTGTTCATTACGGATCAGCGCCAGGGCGTGGGCCAGAGTCGCGACTTCCCAGGAATGGGTGGCGACGTTTTCATCAATGGCGTTGCGCATCAGGCCCCAACGCTTTATCCAGCGCAGGCGGGAAATATAGGCAAAAAAGTGGCTCACGGGGCGACTCATATGGGTTAGCGGGCGTCCAGAGTGAAATTTACGGCAATATTGCCATTGGCATCCACGCTGGCGTCGGTTTCTGGTGCGCGCACGAAGATCTGTTTCGAGTTTACACCGTGAGTATTCACCAGTAACTGGCGCAAGGCCATAGCGCGACTGTCAGCAAGGGCGTCAGGTGACTGAGCACCGGCCTCGGCCTCGGGCGCTGCTGCGCCGCGAATACTCAGAATGAGCTCTGGTTTCTGGTTCAAAACCTGCGCCAATGCCGCCAGCTTTTGGGTGCTGGCCTCGGTCAGCTCGATGCCACCCGGCACAAAGCTGACCTGTTGCATCTGCTCACCACCCAGACCAGCAACATCTGCCAACGTGCCTATCAGCGCAAACGGCGAAGTCGCCGCTCTTGTCAGCACGTTGACAAAGGCACTCATCATTACCTTGCCCATATGAAATTCGGGATCTGCCAAATCGCCGTTTACCGGCACGTTTACTTCAATCACATTATTGCCGTCACGCAGCAACGCCAGCCCCAGCTTAATGGGTACGCCAACCGTCTGCTCGCTGGGAATGGGGTGCCCTAACTCCAAGCGGTTCAAAATAATCTGATTTGAGGCGTTAATACGGGTGCCCTGTAGCTGATATTCCAGCTTAAGATCAAGCTTTCCGCCGGCTATGCCGTACCCCAGATAACGTCCGGAATAGGGCGACAGGCGCGGCAACTCCAGGTTTTCCAGATGCAACACCAGGTCGCTTTGCTGGTCAGTACCCAATGTGGCGATAGAGCCGCTCATATCAAGATTGCCCACCTGATTGACCTTTCCTTTCAAGCTCACTCTACCCTGCTGTGGCGGAATATTACTCAAGCCACTAAGGTTGCCATTAAGCTGCCCGAAGCGCGTAGTGAGTTCGGGCTTCAAAGTGCGGTCGGTGTAGTCCACATCGGCGTTGTCTAACTGCAACTCGCCAATTCGGAATATGAAGCCCTGGTTTTCGTTCGCAGCCGCAGCTGTCGGCGTGCCTGCAGGAGCCAGCGTTAACAGATGGGTGATGTCGTGACTGCCATCGTCGTTGCGAGTGATGTTCGCGGCAAGGTCGATCAGCGTTACGCGGCCGATTTCCAGGCGGGCCGGGTTCACGTTGTACTCAATGGGCGCCAGCTGCAGCGTCTTCCAGGCCAGCAGTGGTTGGCCATTGCCAGGCAAGCGGGTGTCCAGACCGGTCACCGAAGCACTGCCGTTGAAAGTGCCGGTCAGAGGTAAACGTTGCTGGTCCAGATTCAGGCTGCCATCGACTGACAGCAGCCCCGCCGGTAACTCTATTGCCATGCGCTGTTGCACATAAGGCGCGAACGCAGGCAGCGCCAACTCATTGCCCACAACAGCCATTTCCAGATTAAATGGCCGCGTGGTGAACTGGCCATTCACGTCCAGACTACCGCCGCTGGCCAGAACGGCGCCTGCACGGTAATTTACCGGCTCGTCAAAGTGGTCTGTAAATGGTCCCAGGCTCAGGTTCAAGTCGTTCAGTTGCAACTCTGCAATATTAGAAGGCACTTGGTCGCGCCAACTTAACTGACCATCGCGAATGTCCATTCCAGCCACCGACCAGCGAAATTCTGGGCTGCTGTCGTACTGACCAGAACGACTAGCAAAGCCTTCGCCCGCGGGCCGGACGTCAGCAACCAGCCAGTCGATGTCGCCGTTGGCGCTGCGGTTCAGGCTCAGCTCGGGCCCGTCGAACTCGATCTTGCCTACCTCTATTCGCCTCGCGGCAAGGTCAAAACGAATCTGGTCGACAGTAAGGGCACCGCTACGGAAGGCTACTTCACTAGGCTCGGCCGCCAAAGCCAGAGTTGCATCATCAAACGTCAGCTTGCCGTGCCGGGTCAACAACTCCATGGGTTGCGCTGCCTGCCATTGGTAATCGGTATTAAGGCTGACCCGACCGGACCGCAACTGGAAGGGCATATAGGGCGCTAGCAGGTAAGACAGCACGCCCGGCCCCAGGTTATCAACGCTCAGGCTACCGCGAGAATACATCGGGTCTACCTCAAAACTGCCTTGCCAGTTCAACGCTTGTTGGTCCAGCACGGCCTCCAACCGATATTGGCCAATATCGCCGGGTCGTGCCCAGGTCGCCAAATTCTGCAAACTGAAGGTAAGCGGTGTTATGCGAAACTCAACGCTGTTGTTTTGGCTGCCGTTTTTATTAAAGTCACGCAACACCAGCGTGCCCGCGCTCAAGTCACCCTGCTGCAAATAGATGCGAAGACTGCCCGGCTCGGTATCGCTCTGAATATCAGCAGTGTCTGACGACTGCCCGGCTCGGGCTGGAGCTTGTTGCCAATCACGCATCAGGTTCAACTGCCCGCTTGCCAACACATCCAGCCGCAACATGGGTTGTTCCAGCTCGACAGCCTGAAAACCGGTGGTACCGTTAAACAGGTCAAACGCGCTCAGATTCACATAAAGCCGCTGAAAGGCCAGCACTGGCTCGCCACTTGCGTCGTTAGCCTGAAGATTTCGCAGTTCTGCACTGAACGTGAAGGGGTTGGCATGCACCTCGCCTACCGTTGCCTGCCAGCCCAGCTGTTGCTGAGCGTAGTGCGGCAGGTTTTTCTGCACCCACCAAGGCAACAGCAGAAAACCGCCCAGCGCGTAACACAGCAACAAAACGATCAACACAACCACAGCCAAACCTGGCCACAGGTTACGTTGACGAATCTGGCGAACAGGACGCTCGGCCACAGAGGTCTCCTTGAAAATAGTCGATGTATTGGAAGGATAGACGCCAAACAGGTCCTTTGTCAGCTCTCATGAACCCGATAAAGTCCCGTTTCGTATATGTCCTGCGATATAGTACGGGCAAGGCACACGCACACATCCCAAATGAGGAAGGTTGATGGACATCGGAGATATGCGCCGGGATTTTGAGAGCGACGGTCTGGATCGGGACCAACTGGATGACAACCCCATGCAACAGTTCCAAGTCTGGTTTGAAGATGCTCGGAAAGCTGACATTCTGGAACCCAATGCCATGTCGCTAGCCACCGCCGGCAACGATGGCTTGCCCGATTTGCGCACCGTTTTGCTTAAATACTTCGACGACAGTGGTTTTGTATTCTATACCAATTACGGCAGCCGTAAGGCTCGTGAAATGGAGCAGAATCCAAAAGCGGCTCTGTTGTTTCCTTGGTTGGGCCTGAATCGCCAAGTGCGCATTCAGGGCAAAGTCGAAAAAGTCAGCAAAACCGAATCCTTGCGTTACTTTGCCTCGCGCCCTCGCGGCAGCCAGATTGGCGCTTGGGTGTCAGAGCAAAGCAAGGTCATTACCTCCCGCGGGCTGCTGGAACAGAAAGTCGCGGAAATAAAGCGGAAGTTTAATGATGGTGAAGTGCCGCTGCCTAGTTTTTGGGGTGGTTTTCGAGTGGTGCCCCACAGCATCGAGTTCTGGCAGGGTCGCCCCAGCCGCCTTCACGATCGGTTCGAATATAACCGAACTGAACAAGGTGATGATAAACCGTGGACCATCGAACGGCTGCAACCCTGAGTGACACCAACGGTATGGCTGTGCCATCAAACCACCAGCACTCACGTTGAACTGCCATCTTGGTTAAATGCCAGTGAATATAACCGGGCTGTGCATTGCAGCGACGCTCGGCGTGCCGAGTTTCTCAGTAGCCGTTGGTTAATTCGTCAGGCACTGGCGGGTGCCAGCGGCGAGACGCCTAGTGTGTGCTCCCCATGTACGGGGCGACCTACAGAATCGCAGTACCCTCCTGAATGGCGGCTGTCGCTCAGCCACAGCAACGGAATAGCGGCCTGCGCGACCAACCTGAAAGAAGAGGTCGGCCTGGATGTTGAGCCCTGCCAGCGCCGCCCAAACTGGCGGAAAGTGGTGCAACGCTGGTTTTCACCTGTTGAACAGGAATGGCTGCTGGCCCAAGACGACGCCTTGGAATTTCTGAAAGTATGGACATTGAAAGAAGCCTGGCTAAAAGCCACCGGCCGCGGCATTGCCGGTAATCTGCAAACCCTGGAGGTGCGCCGTGGGTTCGAACTTTGCGGCGACCGGTACGACAACACTCGGCCATGGCAGGCCTGCTGCATCTATGTAGACGGTTTTTTGGTCACTCTGGTGTATCGCCGATTGGCGGTAGAGGCACCCGAAACACCTCTTACCTGGCCTTCCATCCTGTTGCTGGAATCGCCCCTGAGCGACTACAGGCTCACTCCGGCAGATACTTTGGACTCCCTCTGGGAACCCCTGTTCCAGCGCCCAATACGCTCTATGGCGTCTCGCTACAGCTGATCTTAAACAACTGATCTTAAACAACTGATCCTGCGTATCTAATGCGGAAAGAAGTAAACCGGAGAGTCACTTTGCGTATTACCGTGGAACAACTGAAAAATCGCAACAATGCCAGTATCGAGCTGATGGAAATACTTTCGCTGGAAGGCCAAAGCTATATGGCGAGGCTTACAGTAGATGGCCAACAGATGATTTTGTCTGATGAGCGCGGCACCACCACACAGTTTCGCAGCACCTGGCACGCCCAGGATATGCTAAGCAGTTTTAACATACTTGAAACTCAAGTGGTTCATTTATCGGCATACAATGAAATGGTGGGTATGGAACCTAGCAGCGCTGAGCCGCTAAGGATTCGGGTACAGAGGCAAAAGTCGTGATTGCGGTGGCCCGACTGGCCATCTTTGTTGGCTTGGCTGGCCTGATTCCTTTCATTGGCGCGATTGTGGCACTATTTTTGATGCCCCATCACAGCATAGTGGTTAGCAACTGGTTTTACACGTACAGCGCCGGGATATTGGCTTTTATGGCGGGCGTTTACTGGACAATTGCGCTGCAGCGTGAAGACCGCTGCTATCCAATGTCGCCGCTCGTGTCGATGTTGTTCAGTCAGATATTTTTTATTGCAGCAGGCGTGGGCCTATTAGTGACCTCGCCGTGGAAAGCAGTACTGTTTACAGTTGCATTTTTGGGGTTGTATCTGGTCGACGCACGCTGGATGAAGATTTACTGGCCAGCATGGTATCTTCGCCTGCGCTTGGGATTAACGCTGACAGTGGTGGTCTGTCAGGTGATTGTAGCCACCTGGTTCTTCGCCGTACATTACGGCTGATTTATCAGAACCAAGTGGTTCACTTCGCAGAAAAGATTGGCGCTAGCCTTCTTGCCAACCAAGGGCACACTTTAACTAAGCGCCCCCTTTAACTAAGAACATATTTTAACCAAGAGCGCACTGCTCGGCCGAGGCAATCGCGTATTCGTGATTATGCGGCTCTATCAACGCGGCATGCAGCGCCACAATAGTAGCCTTATAATTGTCTTCATCGATCACGAATTGAATATCCACCTGGCGCATGCACTGGTGCAACGCCAGCACACTGATTTCTGCATCGGCCAGCGCTTTTACTGATCGTGCCAGAATGCCAAGCACTTTCATGTCACTGCCAATGGCCGATACCAGCGCCACTTTGCGAGTATTCACCTCAGCATTGGGAAACGTCTCTTTCAGTGCGTTCACCACCCGCTTTACGTGTTTCAGCGTGGTACTCACGTAATGGGTGATGGTGTTAGCGTTGGTGTCTTTTGACACAAAGCGCACCTTAAATCGGCTCAGCACATCCAAAATCTTGCGGTCTGAACCTGGCTCGCCCTGCATGTCTTGATCAAACAATTCAATAGCAAAGATGCCCTTGGCACCGGCGATAATTTCTACCTGAGGTTTTTCGCTAACGTAGTCTTTGGTGATCAGAGTACCGGTATGTTCCGGTTCAAAAGTGTTCATCACCCGCAGTGGAATATCATTCTGGCGCAGGCCTTTACCGGCACGTGGATGAATGGCTTCCATACCCAAGTTGGCCAGTTGGTCGGCCACGTCGTAGTTGGTGCGGCCCAAAGGTACTACCTTGTCGGCACCCACAATATTGGGGTCGGCCGAGCTCAAATGGTATTCCTTGTGAATAACGGCCTCACGGGCCTCGGTGATCACCGCCACTCGGCTGAAGGTCATTTCGCTGTAGCCGCGATCAAAGGTACGCATCAGGCCTTCCTTACACTGCGCATAACCGGTGGCAATAGGCAGTTCACGGGTGAGGTCTACCGCATCGAACGCGTGTTTAAGCTTTTCATCCAGCGGCAACAGTTCTGCATCGCGCCAGCCGGTTAAGTCTACAAAGCGGGCGTTGACACCTTCCTGCTGCAGTTTCAATGTCGTGTTGAAGGCACTGTGGGCTTCGCCAATACCGGCCAGCATCTCGCGCACCGTCAGCAAGTGTTCTTCAAGCTGAAACTGGCCATACGAACACAAGCGCTGCAGGTCGATCAGACAGCCTCGCACGCCTTCAACCCGATCAGTAATGAACTGGTCGGCTTGCTGCTTTAACATCGAATCTTCAAACATCTCGCCGTTGATGTCGGTAAGAAAGCGCACCAGCTTGGTGAGATCGTCGCCCCAGGCCCAATCCGATTCCGCATCCGCGAACAGGGCATAAACGCCCGGCTTACCCGTTTTTTTATGCTCTAGTAACTCGTTGGTGACACCGGCGTAGGCCGACACCACAAAGATGCGCTGATACAGCTCGTCTTTGCTACGATTACCAATAATGATGTTGTCGCGTACGGCCTCGTAGTTGGTCATGGAGGTGCCGCCGATTTTTTCAACGGTATGTAATTGCGCAGTCATAATTTCACCTTTACTATCGGTTCTTTGGTGCGATTACAAACCCTTGAGAGCACGGCTATAGGCACGCGCTTCAGATTCAACGGTTTTAAATAATCCCATGATTTTACCTCTTTGCACGTCAGATTTCAGACGGCACGCTGTGGCAAGCTCAACCAGTGGCTTGTCGGCTAGCGCATTTACTCGGGCATTCGGGCTCAGTCAGGCTTGGTGAAGGGCCCAATGCGCAGCAAAATTTCGGAGTCGTGCTGACCGCCAAAGTGCACGTCTTTCGTGAAGTGCTCCTCAAAGGTCAATTCGGTGCCCATATCGCGGGTGAACGAGCGGAACAGCGCCCAGGAAGCGTCGTTATCAGCGGTAATGGTGGTTTCCATATAGCTAATGTGGCTAAGTTCTTGCCGTGCCACAATCGCCTTCAACATACGCTTGGCAAGCCCTTGACCGCGACCCTTCTCATGGACCGCAACCTGCCATACAAAGACTGTTTCCGGCTTGTGGGGGGGGATATAACCGGAAATAAAGCCTACAAGATCGCTGTCTTTCTCCGCAGCCACTGCCGTGTCGGCAAAATCGCTGCACTGCAAAAGATTGCAGTAAATTGAATTCGGATCCAGCGGTGGACACTCAGCCACCAGCTGATTCAGCCTGAAGCCATCATCCTTCACAGGTTTCCGCAGGTTAATGGCGGTGGTATTCGATCCTTCTGATGTCATAACGAATCTATTTACCTTGAAAATTCAAGGTAAATTATATAGACCACGCACTAAATTTCAAGTTTACTCTAAAGATGGCGGACTGATTATGGATTTTCGGCAGCATAATCCGTCAAAATAATAGCCGTCAATACCGAGATTAAACAACAAATTTTGATGGCTTTTTGTACGGAATTGACGGGTCCGGGAGCTTGAAGGTGCGCCAAGGCAAAAAGCCCCAGGCATTAACGCCCAACAGCAGGCCGTACTTGCCGTCACCAATCCCCCAGCGGGAATAGCACCAACGGCCAAGGCCAGGCCTAGCGCAAGACCGGTCCAGAAGCTCAGGTGAACACTCAACGGCCACCGGCGGGTTAAGCCTCATAAGGAAAACAGACCATGCCAGACAAGCCCCGGGTACTCATCAGAAACATCCGCCAGCGCGCTGCCGAAGGGCTAATTGCCGGCGATCGCTTTACCATAACCCGCTGTTTTAGCCCTGAAGACATCGCATCCTTCGCGGCGATTTCCCGAGACTACAACCCGGTCCATTGCGACAGCCATTTTGCGACGATCAAAGGTATGCGCGAACCTATTGCTCACGGCCTCCTGACAGCAAGTCTGATCACCGAAATCGGCGGTCAAATAGGCTGGCTGGCATCAGGTATGTCATTCAAGTTCAAACGACCTGTCTATGCCGGTGAAACATTGACCTGCGACTGGGTCATCAGCAAAATCGACGAACAAGAACGCGCGAAGGCAGAAATCAGCGTCATCAATGGTGACGGAGTCACCGTTCTTGAAGCAGAAATAACCGGTGTCCTGCCCAATGAAAACGAGCGAAAACGCCTGACCGAGATGCTCACCGAAGGCGATCCCACCAACGGCGTCAGAAATCTCTACGCGTAAATGCCCCTCCTGACTGAACGGCACCAAACAATACTTCCAACGACCAACACGCGAAGCGCTAGTCCAAGAAGCAAGCACAAAGCACCATCAGGTCTGGGTGGTGGGGCTTTCTTTCCGCCCGGAAAAGGTGTCTGAGCGCAGCGAGTTCTTTTCCCAGGAAAGAAAGCCCCGCCGCCCAGACCGTTAACTCCAATGCCAGAATGACCAAGCCCAAACACCCAAAAAAAACCTAAGCAGGCGCCGAACAACTGGCCCCATAGCGATAACAAGAAAAGCACCGATGATGGCGCAACATAACGCGCTCATCCATGCTCTGAGTCAGCGAGCCACCCAAATCGTACTGCGGATCATCATCCACCAACGTACAGGCATACACCCGCACATCGTCACCCTTCTTCACCAACATCCGCGTGTAGGTGCACATAAAGTGCGCGCGGCTATCACTGGTGGGGTATTTCTCCATGCAGTTTTCAGTAATCTCCGGACTACCGTCTTCCGAACCCGGCGTACCCAGGTCTGGAAACGCGGTAAACGCCAGGGTTTCAGGAATGCCCCATTCGCGGAAGATCTCGCGGAACGCAGCTTCCACCTCGGCCGCCACTTCGTTGACATCGGTCTGGCGCGCAATAGACACCTTAAAACCTTGCTCAACCAGCCAGTGCACACCCTCTAATGCCTGATCAAAACTGCCTTCACCGCGGTCTTTGTCATGGCGGGCGCGGTCGGGGAAATCCAGGCTAACGCGGAAGTGAATGGGATAGGGATTGTTCAGCAGCGGCAGCACCTGATGCCTGCGTTTCAACAGCGGCTCGGTGGCGTTGGTCAAGACAAAACATGGCCGGTGCTGGCTGGCATAATTCAGGATATTCACAAAATCCCGAATCACAAACGGCTCGCCACCGGTGAAGGAAAACTGCTCCACGCCCATACCCATAGCTTCATGGATAAACGGCTTCACATCGCTCAGCTTCATACCGGGGATGCGGCCATCACCAGGATGACTGCCTTCCAGACAGAACGGGCACGCCAGGTTGCAGGCAGTGCCAGTGTGAATCCACAGCTCTTTTAAAGTATCCGCATCAATATACCCACGGGGGTCGTCGTTGCGGGTATGCGTCCAGCTGTCGGCTGCGCGGGGCTCTAGAACTTCCACCAGCGGAATGCGTGTACGGGAAGCCTTAACGGGCGTGCTGGCCAGGGTCGGCGGCATAAAGGCTCCATAATTAAAAATTTCGACACTCGTTATAGATAGTTAGCAGTCAGACAGCATTAGGATCGCCGTCAAACAGCAGCAATCAGACCGGCGCTGACGCCGGACGCGTCTCAACCGCGACGCCAACTGTGAATCTTTTCCACCACGGCCAGCAAACGCTGGGGCGCATTGGCCCGCTTCCACTGACCCGCAGTGGCTTTGGCCGCTTCATTCCAGGTCGGGTACGGATGAATTGTGCCAAGAATTTTATTGAGTCCCAGGCCGTGCTTCATCGCCAGAGTGAATTCCGCCAGAATTTCGCCGGCATGGGAACCCACCACCACCACGCCGAGGATTTTGTCTTTGCCTGGTGGCGTTAACACTTTTATAAACCCGACGTTTTCGCTTTCGGTAATGGCACGATCCAGGCCGCCCAGGTCATAACGGGTAAGCTGATAGTCGATCTTCTGCGCCTTGGCTTCCGCTTCGCTCAAACCCACACGAGCCACTTCCGGCGCGGTAAAAGTAACCCAAGGCATCACTCTATAATCCACCTTAAAGCGCTTAAACGATCCAAACAGGCCATTTACCGCCGCGTACCAGGCCTGATGGGAAGCCGCGTGGGTAAATTGATAAGGCCCGGCTACATCGCCGCAAGCAAAAATGTTGGGAAAGCGCACGCTCAAATCGTCTTCAGTGGGCAGCGTGCCATTTTTCTGGGGCTCGATACCCAACGCTTCCAGGTTCAGGCCTTCGGTATTCGCGGCTCGCCCTACGGCGACCAGCACTTCGTCAAAAGCAATGCGCACGCGATCGCCCTGGTGGTCGCAGTAAGCGACTTTTTCGCCATTTTCGAGACAGAATTCTGCCGCAGTGTGGTTCAGGCGCACATCAATAGCGTCGGCGCGGAATTGCTCCAGCACCAGCTCAGCTACGTCGGCGTCTTCCTTGACCAAAATCTGATTGCCGTGTTGCACCAGCACAACCTGCGAGCCCAGGCGCGCAAAAGCATGGGCCAGTTCGGAGCCAATGGGCCCACCACCCAAGACCAGCAACCTCTGCGGTTGTTGTTCCAGCTGCCATAGATTGTCGGAATGCAGCGGGTTCATGTCCGCCAGCCCGGGTATGTTCGGCACTGCCGGCTTACCGCCAGTGGCGATAACAATACTGCACGCCGTCAGCCGCTCGCTGCGGCCATCGTTATGTTGTACTTCCAGTTCCCAAGGGCTAATGAAGCGGGCGCTGCCAAGCATTACATCTACGCCCAGCGAACGGTAACGCTCCGGCGAATCGTGTGGTTCAATGGTTTTTATGGCCTGCTGCACCCGTTCCATAATGGCTTTAAACGAGCCTTTCACCGGCACCGATTCCAGGCCATACCGATTGGCGTGGCGCAGGGTGTCGGCGGCTTTAGCGCTGCGAATCAGCGCTTTGGAGGGCACGCAACCGGTGTTCAGGCAGTCACCACCCATTTTGTGTTTTTCTATCAAACCCACTTTGGCTTTCACCGCCGCAGCAATATAAGCCGATACCAGGCCGGCAGAACCGCCGCCAATCACCAGCAAATTGTAGTCAAACTTTGCCGGCTTCTTCCAGCCGGCATAAACCTTGCGACGACGGAGAAAGCCAACCAAAAATTTCGCAATCAGCGGGAAAAGCCCAAGCAACGCAAACGACAGCAGCAAATCCGCAGAGACAATATCGCCCGTGGACTGAATCTGACCCAACTGGGTGCCGGCATTCACAAAAACAAACGTGCCCGGCAACATGGCAACCCAGCTGACCAATGCGTAGGTCCGCAGCTTCATCCCTGTGAGGCCCATCGCCAGGTTGATCAGAAAGAACGGGAACACCGGCACAAGACGAAGGGTTGCCAGATAGAACGCGCCATCTTTTTTGATTCCGCGGTCCATTTTGGCGATGGTTTCCCCATAGCGCGCCCGCAGGGTGTCACGCATGAGGAATCTCGCCACCAGAAACGCCAGAGTAGCTCCCAGCGTTGAGGCAATGGAAACCGCCGCCAAGCCATACAAGTTACCGAAAAAGGCACCGCCGGCCAGTGTCATGATTGTCGCCCCCGGCAAGGACAGAGCTGTGACCACCACATAAATTGCGGCATAACCGACAACGGCTATCAGGCGGTTCTGGTCAATCCATTGCGCCAGGGCACCTTGATTCGCCTGCAGGTTCTCCAGAGTCAGCAGCTTGTGCCCGTCGAAGCCGAGAAAAAAACCAACAATCACGGCGATAACTAAAATGAGTAAAAGCTTGCTACGCGTCATATCCATGCCTTTTAAGATGTATCAACCAATACGCTGTTCACGCTAAGACACGGTCACCGACTGGATGTTACATAGCGATTGAACTAAGATTTTTGAACGTTCGTTCCAGAATACTGAAACTTTCCCTTAATCCGAAACACTATACAAACATAACGACCAAACCCAGCCTGATAAGGAACGGAATTCCATGAACACCGCAGTGCATCCGGACCCCCAATGCTCGCTGATCGAAGACCTGAAAAGAGGCGATTCATCTGCCTACAAAAAAGCCGTTCGGGAATATTCCCCAAGTATGTTGGCAGTCGCCCGGTTTTACCTGGATTATTCCAGTGCTGAAGAGATTGTTCAGGATTGCTGGGTGACGGTGATCGATGCCATTCACAAATTTGAAGGCCGCTCCGGCCTGAAAACCTGGTTGCACCGAATTGTCGCCAACCGCTGCAAGAACAAGCTCCGATCCAGCAAGCGGGAAGTAGCCACTGATTTTTCCGAAAGCCTGGAACCGGAGCTTGCCAACCGCTTCAATGCAACAGGCCGCTGGGACCTGCCGCCATCACTTAAGTTCCATGAGTCCGCAGATACCTTAATGGAGAATGACGCGCTCAGCGATTGCCTAGACAAACACCTGTCCGCGCTACCAGAAACCCAGCGCTCAGCCCTGATGCTGTACGAAGCCCACCAACACAGCTCCGAGGACGTCTGTAACATTCTGGATGTCAGTGCCTCTAACCTTCGTGTGCTTTTACACCGTGCCAGGCAGAAGATCTTTCTCATGGTGGAAGCCTTCCAGGAGACGGGCGAATGTTAATGTGCAGGGACCTGGCCGGAATCGCCAGTGATTACATCGATGGTGAGCTGACCGGCCGGCGGAATCTGTCTGTGAAAATGCATCTGATGATGTGCAAGCACTGCCGCTCGTTTATCGGTAACCTTCGTGTCAGCATCGATCTTATGAAGGCGCACTCCTCCAGCAAGCCGGACGAGGAATTCATACGTCGGATTGATGAACAGGTAGCCAAAGCGCTCAAGACACGAAAGCCCCGTGATGGGAATCATGAGTGATTGTTCAAAATTCGTTCTAAAGTGCCATTGGCCATACGCTCCGGATACGATTCACTATAAAGCCTTACATCCGAACTTCAAAAAGCGAGACCCCAATAATGATAAAAGTCAGCGTACTCTACCCCAAGGCTGCAGATAGCACGTTCGACATTGCCTATTACCGTGACACTCATATGGCGCTGGTTCGCGAAAGACTCGGAAGCGCGTGCAAGCGAACAGCCATCGAATCAGGCCTGGCAGGAGGCGCACCAGGCGAGGCGCCCACCTACATCGCCATGGGGCACCTGTATTTTGACTCCGTCAGTGATTTCGAGGCGACGTTCGGCCCCCACGCCAAAGAAATCCTGGGGGACATCCCGAATTTCACCAACGTACAACCGACGGTTCAGGTCAGCGAGGTCATCGAGTAACACTCTGGTCTCTGGAACGACCATTCAAAAACCAACGGATAGAATATGTCCCAAGCAGTTACCCCTCGCCTTTTTACTGCTCAGACTCGGTGTATTTATCGTGTTCCTGGTCTGGACTCCGGACAAAATGGTCCAGACCGAACACGAGGCTGAAGCCTTTGCCGCGTTCTATCGGCTGGGAAGCCTCGGCAAATACCTCCAGCCCTTCGATAACCTCATGTTCTTTTCTGCCTGGCCAATGCTGGCCGCCCGCCCTGCGCTGTTCCTTTTGCGTGAGTACGACATGCTGACACTTTCGCGGCAACTCGTTCCAGCCACCGACTAGGCACGATCAGTTGGTGCTGTAACAGTATTCGCGGTTGTTTGTCTGTGTTATCACTATAAACAAAGACAAACAACCGGGGTACTGCATGCTACTGAATCGGCTTTCGAGGCGCCTGACCGCTTACCTTTCGAAGGAAATCTCCCGGCACTCGATCAGAACGTCCACCTGGGGCGCGATGGTGAATACTCTCCAACCCGGAGACGTTCTGCTGGTAGAGGGCAACACGCGGATCAGCGTTGCCATCAAGTACCTGACTCAGTCCACCTGGTCTCACGCTGCGCTTTACCTTGGACCGAATGCCGGGCTTGGCACATCGATCGATGGTGAAGCTCACGTGCTCATTGAGGCGGACCTTGAACACGGTATCCGCCCTCTACCACTTTGCTATTACCGACACGCCCACACCCGCATCTGTCGCCCGGTCGGGTTAAGCGACAGCGACCTCCGAACGCTTACCGACTACGCTTCCAGCAGGCTCGGCCATCAGTACGATATGAAAAACGTGTTTGATCTGGCCCGTTACCTGTGGTCAACGCCTCCGGTGCCAACCCGCTACAGGCACAAACTGCTCGCGTTCGGAAGCGGCGATCCCACCCGGGCAATCTGTTCAACGTTCATTGCCGAAGGGTTCCAACAGCTGCGCTATCCGATTCTACCGGTGGTGAAAACGCTTCCCGCCAACGATCCTGACTGTGCCGACTGCGTGCACGAGCGTTTCCGGGTGCGGCATCATTCCTTGTTCACCCCGAGGGACTTTGACGCCTCACCCTATTTCCGGATTATTAAACCCACCATCGAAGGCGTATTCGATTATCGGGCCATCGCCTGGGAGGACGGTTAACCCCGAGGCTGCAAACAATCAAAACCTGCTTCTGGAATCCTTTCCATCCAAAAAAAGGATGGAGCATGTGGCCCCACCCAAGGTCGACAGTGGAATTGTCGATGCAAAACAACGCTACGGCTTGTCGATATACTTCTGCTGCTCCTGTCGAGTGTATTCGGTCAATGCCGCCAGCTCCTTGGAGCCCCATTCAAGAGGCTCGGCGGCCATCGGTGCCACCATGCATATCTGGACCATTTCATCCAGGTGCACCATGTCCATACCGAAGTCCCGCTTGCCCATGGCAACAAAATGCGGGTACTGATTCTTGAAAGTGTCCAGGTAGACCATGCCGTTCGTATGGCAGGTGGCACAGGACAAACCATTGGAGGACAGGCTATTGTCGTTGAACAGCTTTTCGCCCAAGGCTCTCAGTTCCGCAACATCACCCAGGTAGGGCGTGTAACCTTCGGGGCGGCGCACGGCTTTCTTGAGGCTCGCTGATACGCCCTCTCCCTCTGCTTCGCCTTCAGCCTCTCCTTCGGCCTTGCCCTCAGCTTCTCCCTCGCCTTCGGCGCGACCTTCAGCTTCGCCCTTTGCTTCCCCTTCAGCCTCGCCCTGCGCGGCTTCCGCAGAGGGAATCAGGCCAAGATTAGAGCCTGTGTGTATGTTGAAACCTGCCACAGCTACCACGGTCATTATGGGTACGGATATCATAAGATTTCGCGTCAGCTTGCTTAAAAGCGCCTTTCGTTTTTTTTCTTTGGACATGTCAGCAACCTCCGGTCGTATTGTCGTTTTCAGGTTGTAGACCCTTCATGCGGGCCTTTGAAGCACGGATACCCTTGCCGCGCATTTTCTGAGTTCAGGCACTTCGGGCCAGGCCTGCAGCCTGCCCTTCCAGATATCGCAGCGTTGAGGGGTGAACCCCAAAATCAGAGCTGACCTTCACCCCGGCCTGTTCAGCCAGCATGCCGATGATGGCCGTATGGTGGATGGTGTGGCTGGCCAGAAACACCAGTTCACGTTCCACGCTTGTCTTCACAGTCTGATGCTTACCGGCACTGTTATGACGCATGTTAAGCTCATCCGCACAGAGTCCTTCAAATCGACTGCGAAGGGCCTCAACGGTCTCCTCCAGGCAATCCCGTGCCGCCCGCATGTCTGTTTCAAGGGACAGGTCCCTTTTGCGGTTCTCGTAGTCAAGCAGACCGCCAACACCAGAAGTGGCTGTCAGCAGCGCGTTGTAGTGATCGATAATGTGCCGGACATGCTTGCCGATGACATGTTGATTTCGCGCACCAAAGCACTGTCGGTACAAAGTTCCCGGCATCTGGTCAAGCAGCTGGACAAGCTGCCCGATCGCATGACCATTTTCATCAACGATCTGGCCCAAGGCCCAGTTATTGTCTGAAACTGGCTGTTTCATCGCATTTATCCGTTTTACGTTGTTCTTTACGGCGCTGTTAGCGGCCGAGTGGACACAAGACAGACTCATGCCCACACGTGTTCGCTCATCAGCCCTTGGCTTTACCTTCTGCTTCGCCCTCGGCTTTACCTTCTCCTTCTCCTTCGGCCTTGCCTTCTGCTTCTCCTTCGCCCTTGGCCTTAGCTTCTGCCTCGCCTTCGCCCTTGGCTTTACCCTCGGCCTCGGCTTCGCCCGCAGCGACCATCAGATAGTTAGCATCGAGGTTGGTTTCGGCGGCCGATACGTTAAACGCCGAAGCGCCGACAATGATGGCAAAAACGGGTCCTGTGTAAGCGACACCCCGCGCAAGCTTGCCAAGCAACCGCTGTTTCTGTGTTTCTTTGGACATGATGTATCCCCTTCCGTTGTTTCACATTACCGCCGGGCGGGTTGCCCGGCCTTCCTTAGACCCGGAGCCAAAGATCCAGCAGACCTCAAAGACTCCCGGATTTTTGCGGCTGTGCTGTAGAACACCGCTTGTCGAGTGCCGCGGCAGCGACCTCAATATTGTTCATGTCAACCAGGTACCGATCGCAGGTTTCCAGCCACTCCGCGAGCCGGGTAAACCCATGGGTATCGAGCGGCTGGCCACCAGCGGAACAACACCCCGAAATAAGCTGCCTCAGCGTTTCATTGACCGGAATTGCCCGTAAGCCGTCCTCTTCCCGGAGCCGGGCCATACTGGGAATGAGCACCGCAGACACCGTGTAGCGACTGCCGGTGACAGCCGAAGAAGCCGGCACAAGACAACCCTTGCCAGACTCCGGCGACAATCGGCCACCAATACCCTGGTCGCCAAAGACGCTTTCGGATAAACCCTCCAAAACCTGCAGCGGCAGCCCCAGACCCGAAATCTGGTAGTCGGTGCCCAAAGGCAGCAGCGCGCCGCGGCTATAATCAGCCTTCAGACAGGCCGACAACGCCAGCGTCAGGGCATCATGGACAGCTGGTTCGGAGTTGCCGACCATAAACGCCTGGCCGGCCAGGGTCGGGCCCGCAATCAGACCGGCGTCTATGGCAATGTCCTGCGCTTCGGCGGCATGCGTCGCCAGGCAGGCCATGAGCGCTGAGGCAACGCCGGACAGGGGCAGACGGGAACGAAGCACCCTGCCCTCCAGAATCAGGGTGAAACCCGGTGTATCGCGAACGATCTCAAGCCTGGGAAGCAATTCGGTCCCGGCGACACCGGTAACCGCCATAGGCTCAAGCAAGGCTTCGATTCGACCAATCAGCGGCGCACTGTCTGTGAACAACCGCACCCGGAAGCGTCCGCAGTCCAGCACTGCCGAAAATGGCGTGGGTTCAGGGCTCGGCGAATTTGCCGGTGCTGCCGGCTGGTTAGCGGATGCGTCTGACTGGATCAGGAATCGGTTATTCACCCAGTCGCCGAGGGTATTCCAGACATCGTTGCGGATTGCCCAGGCGTCCGGAGCGGCGGGCATACTGCGGCTGGCCGATTCGTAAAGGGTTGCAGCAATGTCGTCCGGCCCTGCACCGTCGGTGGCCATTAGCCAGATCAGGGAAGCGGTTTCGTTCAGACCGCTCAGGTGGCCGAGGCGGGTGTCGTATAGATACACCTGGTCTTCACTGAGGGTGTCTTCCGCCACCCAGCGTTCAAGGCGTAGTTGCTGTAAGGGACGATCAGACAATGCCTGGGCCACCACCCAGTCGGACAGCCGTGGCAGCGCCATGAAAGGCAGATACGCCGCCGGGTCTGCCCCGGGCACCAGGTTCTTGAAGCCGCCGCTGCGGGCTATTTCATCTTGCGATTCCCGGACCAGGCGCTCATCCACAGAGCCGGTTTCCAAAGCGACACGCTTGCTATTAAGCCCCACGATTTCAACCATGTCGGCAACCAGTGAACCCTTGATACCCTCCTCAATGTCGCCGCCGCTTTCCGGCCCGGCGCACACTTCCAGGGAGGGGCTCAGGTTGCACTCCAACACCCAGGGTTTGAGCTTTTCATCCACCAGGCAGTCAATACCCATCAGTTCGTAACAGCCCCGGGTATCCGCACCCACCACCCTTGAGCGTTCTCGCATGGGTTCCAGGGCTGCCAGGCAGGTCAGGGCCACCAAGTCTTCAATCTTGGCAAACAGGGCTTTGTCATCATGGCCCTGTTCCCGAAGCCACTCCCGGTAACGCTCAAAGTCCACGAACTCCACCGGCACCTCGGCATCCAGGTTCAGGGCATTAACGTCCGGGTTGGTCAGATAGCTGTAGGGATTGTTTGCGTTTTCCTCGTTATAAGGCGCGGAAGCCAGCTTGGCAAAACCCTGCCGGTAGAGATACACCCGAAAGGGCGACACCGAGGACACCAGAACATAAAGACGTAGAACATACTTCCGACCATGCATGGTATGGGGGTTTTCGAGGTATTCCTGAACCATCCAGGAGGATTCCAGCGGCACATCGGCCGGGTCCCCAACCAACTGGATACCTTTACCTCGCGCGGCGTTCTTCGGCTTCAGAATCCAGCGTTTACCCGGATTGTCCAGCGCTGCCTGCTGGAACACGTGGTAGTCTTCCGGCATAGAGAAGACTCCTGGCACAAACGCGAGGCGTTCGGTCAGGTGTCCCCTCCCTTTGTCCTGTCGTTCAGCCCGCTCGCGCAGGTCCATCAGGCTGCGGTAAAGGCAGCTCTTCACTGTGAGCGCATTGTTGCCCGGAATGTGATTGATCTTCCTTTCCGGTCCGACCTCGCTGAAGTCGTTCTGATCCGGCATGCCGGTATACCAGCAGGCGTCCCACTTCTCGGCACTTTCTGCCTTTTGCCACTGAGATTTGTCCAGAGATTGCTCAAAGAACCTGTCCTGCTCGTAGGACCTGTTGCCACCCATCCAGTAGTACCGAGTCATGGTGTCGCGCTCTCCGTTCCGATTGGCCACTGCCTCGACACTTTGCAAGACAGTGATTTATTGGCGTTTCGAGGATAGAGACACATGTGAGCTGCAACTGTTACACCAAGAGCTGAACTTTTCTGCGGCTCAGAACCCTATTCGTGAAAGCTCGATGCCGGAAAATGTGGCAGGGGCCGCAATGACCGGCCGTGGTTGATAATGGTGAGCTTAGAAAAGTGTGGAGAGCAGGCGCCTCGTTTCATAACCGACTGACTTGGCAGATTACCTGCAGCGTAGAACCTTGTACCTGCTCTCAGGTCAAGGTGCATTCCCCTTTGTCAGGCGGCACAACAGGACAACTTGCTGACGTCCTTGGTAAAGGTTTGGGCACAGAGCTTCAGCCCCTCCACCATGGTGAGATAGGGAAACAGCTCGTCGCCGATCTCTTGCACGGTCATGCGCGCCCGCAATGCCATCACCGCCGTCTGGATCAATTCACCAGCCTCGCCGGTGACCGCCTGGACCCCAAGCAACAGTCCTGAGCCACGCTCGGCCACCATCTTGATAAAACCGCCAGTCTCGAAATTCACCAGCGCCCGCGGCACGTTTTCCAGATTGAGCGAACGGGTGTCCACTTTGAAGCCCCGCCTGATGGCCTCGGCTGCTGTCAGGCCGACAGTAGCCACCTGGGGATTGGTAAAGACCACCGCCGGCATGGCGCTGAGATCCAGCCGTGCATCGCCACCGGTCATATTCACCGCAGCCCGGCTGCCTCCGGCGGCGGCTACATAAACAAACTGGGGCTGGTTGGTACAGTCGCCAGCGGCGTAAATGCCCGGCACCCGAGTCTGGAGTTGATCGTTCACGATGACGGCACCGTGATCGGTCTCTACGTCGATCGCATCCAGGTTCAGCCTTTCCGTGTTCGGGGTGCGACCCACCGCCACCAGAAGTCGATCGGCCCGCAGCTCCCCGGCATTCGAGGCGACAATGAACTCATCATTGGTATAGCTGACCTGGCTCGCCTGCGTGTCATTCAGGACGCTTATACGCTCAGCCTGGAACGCTGTTTGAATGGCTTCTCCAACAGCGGGGTCTTCACGAGATAATAGCCGGCTGCGTGCCAGAATCGTCACCTCGCTACCCAGCCGGGCAAACGCCTGGGCCAGTTCCACCGCCACCACCGAGGCCCCGATGACAATCAATCGGTCCGGAATGGTGTCACTGGCAAGCGCAGTGGTGGAGGTCCAGTATGGCGTATCGGGCAGGCCCGGAATCGGGGGAATGGTTGGCCGCGCACCGGTACCAATGAACGCACGGTCAAAGCCGATCTCGTGTTCCTTGCCGTCAGCACCATTGACCAGCACCGTACTGGCATCCATAAAACGAGCCTCACCCTGCACGACAGTGATATCAAGGTTGTCTTCCAGGATCCCTTCATACTTGACTTGCCGCAGTTCATCAACACGGGCCTGCTGTTGGGCCAGCAACAGGGGGCGGTCGATTATGGGTTCGGTCGCCGTGATGCTTTCGTCAAATGGACTTTTGCGGCGCAAATGAGCGATGTGGGCCGCCCGGATCATGATTTTGGAGGGCACACAGCCAATGTTGACGCAGGTTCCACCGATGGTGCCGCACTCGATGAGTGTCACTCGGGCACCGCGTTCAGTCGCCTTCAGGGCGGCGGCCATGGCACTACCGCCGCTGCCAATCACTACAATCTGCAAGTTGTTGTCACTCATAAGCGTTACTCCTTAGTCGATGGGCTATCGAAGCAGGCATCGTGTTTCTTCTTGCGCCATAACGCATAGCAGGTCAGGCCAATAAAAAAGGCGAGCGCGGGCAACAGCACGTAGTCGAGATAACCGGTCAGTGCAGCCAGGCCTAACGTCCCAAGCAAAATTACCAATATCGGCGTAAAGCAGCAAAGCGCAACAAGTACGGTGCCAATGAAACTCACCCGCAACAGGGTTTTGGGGTTGTGCATGGTTACTCCTGTGTCGCCTGGCTTTGTTTCAGCGTGGACGGATAGCCTGCGTTAGTCGTGGCTTGAGTCAGTACCTCAACGGAGGTTTTCGCATCGTCGAAGGTGACCGTAGCATCACGTTCTTCATAACGGACATCGACAGCATTCACTCCCTCGACCCGGTTGAGAACAACTTTGACGGTGATTGGGCAGGCCGAGCAGGTCATGCCTGGCTGGCCTCCGCAGGCCGGTATATCTGACGCCAGGCAAAAGTCATTGCCACCAGCGCAGCCCCGATGAACCATGGTCGAAAGGGTTCCAGGGCGGCCAGGTTGCCGATCCAGGCGCCGGAAATGCACAGCGTGATTAACACCAAGGGGCCAAGACAGCAGGCAGACGCCACGACAGCTGCAATGCCCCCAGCAATCAGCGCACCGCGACCTGCTTTTGATTCTGACATTACAATGGTTCCTTTCATGACATGGATGACGGCGTTAAGGTTACTCCCGTAGTCAGCTACGGAATCAAGCCTTATGTCTAAAAAACAATGCTCAATGACTATCGGTGTACTGGCCAAGGCCGCCGGTATGGGTGTGGAAACCATTCGTTATTACCAGCGCAGAGGACTGGTGGCTGAACCTGAAAAACCCTATGGCAGCATTCGTCATTACGACGAGCAGGCATTGGCGCGCCTTTACTTCATTCGAACCGCCCAATGGTTGGGGTTCAGTCTGGATGAAATCGGAGGGCTGCTTAAGCTGGAAGACGGCGCCCATTGTGATGAAGCTCGAGCCCTGGCTGAGCGCAAACTGGATGATTTGCGACGCAAGATCGCCGCCTTGCGACAGATGGAATCCACTCTGGATAGCCTAGTGGAACGTTGCCGGTGCAGTGAAGACCCGCAGCGATGTCCGATCATTCATTCGCTGCAGGGTCAACGTGATATCCCGGACGAGGGGATCGAAATATGAGATTTTTCCGTTGCTGGATGGCCAGCCCAAAAGCGGCCCTGGAATGAACTCTCGCCATTGCCATGCGCCATGCCGCCGAACCCGCCATGAGCGAGCCAAAGCTGTTTTTCGGATCTTTGCTTAATAGCAACTTGCGGTTATCTACAGTTTTTCCCGCTTTGTGTAACAACGACGGTTCTGTCTAGTCTGTTTCAAAGAGACAGCGATCCCTCACGTTATTCAACTAAAGCGGAGACACTCTTCTCCAATAACCTTCAACCAGTTCTCAAGGCACTGTTGCTGGCCCTCATGGTCAGCTTTGCGGCATCGACGGATACGGCCCGGTTTCGTACTTTGAGCGGGGAAGGCCAGCTCCTGCTATTCCATCGTTCTGCAGAACACCATGGACGCAAGCGATGGGAGGAGACGGTCAGATCCGGAGCAATAACCGAGCGCGAGCTGATTAAAAGAGCGCAAAGTAATTTTATTAACATCAAGTTCTGAAGCTGTTCATCCTCGCTTTAAAAATCGGGTCATCCGGGTGCCTTCATGCTGGGCATAAAATAGCAACCGGACCTGGAGTAGGCCGAGGCTTCCGTGCGTCTCTAAGACGCAACCCATCAACGCGCCCACTTTTACCGGATCCGTTACACTAACGTTTCCTTCTCTCCTGGCAGTTAGGAAGGCGAGCACGGCAACGACCGGTATGACTACCATCAACAACCGAAGATAGCACTCAACCAAAACGGAGAAAGCGAGACCAGGGCCGCCTAACGGCGACGTGCTATCCCTCCCCGACCCAATGGACGGGGTATCTCGCGCAAACCTGATGAAAGCATCTGACTTATTCGTAAAAGCGTTGGAAAATGAGGGAGTCCAGTACATTTTTGGCGTTCCCGGCGAAGAAAATCTCGATTTACTGAATTCATTAAAGAACTCGAGCATCCGCTTGATTCTCACCCGCCATGAACAAGGCGCGGGTTTCATGGCCGCCACCTATGGCCGTTTAACCGGTCAGCCCGGCGTCTGCTTGGTAACCCTTGGGCCTGGCGCAACCAATCTGATCACGCCGGCGGCTTTCGCCCAATTGGGCGCCATGCCGATGTTCATGATCACCGGACAAAAACCGATCAAAACAAGCAAGCAAGGTCGTTTTCAAATCCTCGATGTGGTGGATTTGATGCGCTCGGTCACCAAATCCACCAAGCAGATTGTCAATGGCAACACCATCGCCTCACTGGTCCGCGAGTCATTTCGCCTGGCCATCGAAGAAAGGCCGGGGGCCGTGCATCTGGAATTACCAGAAGACATCGCCGACGAGGAATGTGCGGAGACGGTTTTTCCGCCGATTGGTCACCTCCGCCCCCACGCCACAAAAGACGCACTGCGCGAAGCAACCAGCATGATCGAGGCGGCAAAAAGCCCTCTACTGTTGATCGGAGCGGGTGCTAACCGCAAACGCGTCAGCGAGGCATTGACGGCTTTCGTCGAGGCCACCGGCATTCCGTTTTTCACGACCCAAATGGGCAAAGGTGTTGTCGACGAACGCCATCCCCTTTGCCTGGGATCAGCCGCCTTGTCCGACCACGATTTCTTGCATTGCGCCATTGACCGAGCGGATCTGATTATCAATGTGGGCCATGATGTAGTGGAAAAGCCCCCGTTTTTTATGGAGCATGACGGCAAGCAAGTCATTCATGTGAATTTTTCACCTGCCGAGGTGGACGCGGTGTACTTCCCCCAACTCAACGTGGTGGGAGATATTGCCTTTTCCGTGCAGCAACTGGCGAAGCTTATTGAAAACACAAGCCATTGGGACCTGTCCTTTTTCAAAACTATCAAAACAGAAGTAGACCAGCATCTGTCGAAGTATTTTCTCGATACCCGGTTCCCGATGCTGCCGCAACGTTTAGTACATGTGCTGCGGGAAACCCTGGCCGAGGATGCAGTGCTTAGCCTGGATAACGGCGTTTACAAAATATGGTTTGCCCGCAACTACAAATGTTATTTCCCCAACACCATGCTGCTGGATAATGCACTGGCTACGATGGGCGCGGGCTTGTCCAGCGCCATGATGGCTAAAATGCTGTACCCCAATACTCAAGTCGTGGCTGTTTGTGGTGATGGCGGTTTCATGATGAATTCACAGGAGCTGGAAACCGCTGTTCGCCTGAAGCTTAACCTCGTGGTGATCATCGTCAACGACAATGCATACGGCATGATTAAATGGAAACAGCATGCCATGGGTTTCGACAATTTTGGCTTGGATTACGCCAACCCGGATTTTGTTACTTACGCCCAAAGTTACGGCGCCCACGGCTACCGGATACAAAACGATGAGCACTTTCAACAAACTCTGGACACATGCTTGGCGTCTAGCGGGGTTCACGTCATTGAACTGCCCGTGGATTACTCACTCAATCACGAAATCCTCAACGTCATGCTTAAGGAAAAAACATGCCAGCTGTGAACACAGCTAACAGTTTGCAAGTGTTGCGGCCATGACCAAAGGGTGATCCGCGAGATCCCCATGGACTCGGCGGAAATGGTCATGGGCTGCAATCTCGACACCGTTACCAGTTTTCCCCAAACGGTCGTATGTCCAGTTCGAAGGTCCAGGCTGACGGATCCTGATGACACAGCGTCCAGATAGCATCCGCCACGGCAGAGGGCTTGACGAAAAAATCATCCGGTTTGTCATGCAGCCACTCGCGGGTACGTGGCAAATCCACCACGCCGTCAATCACCACGTTGGCCACATGAATTCTTTCCGGCCCCAACTGCCGGGCAAGTGATTGCGCCAGGCTGCGCTGGGCCGCCTTGGCCGAAGCGAAAGGCGCAGAATTTGCCCGCCCCCGGGTCGCAGCAGACGCACTGGTCACCACAATACTGGCCGTGTCGTGCTGGCGCAGTTGCGGCAAAACTGCCTTGGTGGCCGCTACAAGGCCTTGGACGTTGGTGCGCCAGCTGGCCTCAAAATCGTCGAAGCTGGCCTCCTCCACATTCTTGAAAACACCAGCCCCGGCATTGTAGAGCAGCACCGATACCGGGCCGAGTATCTGCTCGATCGCCTGGAACGTTGAATTTACGCTATCAATCTCTGTGGCATCGTACTCATAGGCATGGGTATTCGGAATCTGTTGCGCCAGGGATTCGAGGTAATCCCGGCTGCGCGCCAGCATCGCCACCTCGAAGCCGCCCTCACTGAAACGGCGGGCCAATGCTTCACCGTTGCCGGGTCCCACACCAATAATCACGCACACTTTGTTCATTGATCGCTCCTTTTTTTCGACCATCTTGGACATCGTCTCATTACAAATTACAGGTAACGGCTTGACCAGGCCACTAGCCGTTGCAGGCTTCGTTGCATTGTCCTTGCTGCATGGCAAAGCCCAACAGGTCAGTCGATCGTGACAATAAGGCCGCCAGCCGCGTCGGCATCTTCCTGATCGTGTGTTACCAGCACCGCTGGTACATTTTGTTGCCGTAAGTGCTCAAAAACGACAGCGCGCAATTCCCGCCGCAAGGGCGTATCCAGTTTGGAAAAGGGCTCATCTAACAGGATTGCCCGGGGCCGGGAAAGGATCAGCCGAACCAGCGCAACTCGCGCCCGCTGCCCACCTGAAAGTGTCTCAGGGTCGCGGTGTCCGAACCCCGCCAGGCCAACACTGGCAAGCGCGTTTTCTACCCGCTCGGCTACGCCGTCTTTTCCTACGCGGGCGCCAAATCTTACGTTTCCGGCAACGGACAAATGCGGAAACAGCAACGGGTCCTGGAACAGCAGACCCACCCCGGTCTTTTCTGCCGGTCGGCCGGTAATATCCTCACCATCCAGAATGGCCCGGCCGGTCGCGTGAAAGCTTGGCGACATGAAGCCGGCGATCCAGGCCAGCAGCGTTGACTTGCCAGAGCCGGAGGGGCCCATCACGGTCAGCACTCCGCCGGGGCTGATGGTTTCGCTCAGATGAAGCAGATGATGCCCATGTAGCTCCAGAGCAACGTCTTGCAGTTGTAAGCAGCCAGCCTCAGCTAAAGGGCCTGCATGCCCCGACGTTCTTTCCATAATAACCTCGGAATCAGTAGTGCCAGCAGAAAGCCGATAAAAGGTGTGATGGCCTGCACCATAGCCCAGACCCCAATAAGGCGGCGATCCCCGCCCGATGACAGTGCCACCGCCTCCGTCGTCACCGTGACAATCCGCCCACCCCCCAGCATTTGGGTCGGTAGGTAAAGACTGACGCTGATTGCCACGCCCAGAGCCATCGCGGTCAGCACCGGCCTCAGCATCATCGGCAATCGAACGCGCCAGAAAGCCTGATTGACCGAGAGTCCCAATGATCGGCCCAGAATGACCCACCGGAAATCAAAGCGACGGTAGGGTTCCACCAGCGTCAGATATACGTAGGGCAATACGAACAGCAGGTGGGCCCACACTACCACCCAGAGCGCTGGAGCCTGCCCCGCCAACTGGCTCAACACAGTAATACCGGACAAAAATGCCACCTGCGGCACCAGCAATGGCAAATAAAGCAGCCAGAGCGCACGGGTAGCCGGTCGCCTCAATCGCTGCTCGTGCTCCAGCGCTGCGAGCACCATGGCCACCGCCATAGCGGATGCTGCCGTCGCTATGACCATGGTCATCCAGAACGGCCGGGCCAAATCCGGCAGTGCCTGCAGCCAGTGGCTCGGGGTAATGGACCTTGGCCAGGCGTCGGGAAAACGCCAGAAGCCGGCGACGGAGTTGAGCGCGAGGGCGAACAATCCCAGCATCGGCAGCAGCGTTGCAATCAACATGAGTCCGCGCCCGGCCAGCCACAACGTGCCGTCAAATCGTTGCCGGTTGCCGCCGGCTATCCAGGCATTAAAGCCCGTGCCAATCAGTTTCTCCAACCCCCACCAGACTGACAACGTCGATACGGTCACCAGAAGCTGAAGCAGCGCTCCAGCCGAGGCTAGAAAACGGCGGGAAAGGTCCGGATCATTGAACCATTGCACCACCTGAACACTCAGGGTAGAAGGTAGATTGGGCCCCAGAATCATCGCCACATCCACCGTGGACGTGGCAAACGCCAGCACCGCATACACTGGCAGTCGGATCAGCGGATAAAGTGCCGGAGCCACCGTTTTGAACCAGGCAACCCGAGGCAAGTAACCAAGGGAACGTGCCAGCATGACTCGCTGACCTGCATCGAGCTGAGGCAAACCCGCCAAACTGACCAGCAGCAGGAAAGGAATTTCCTTGAACACCAGGCCGCTGATCAGCGACATGCCGAAAGGATCGTTCAGCAACAGCCAATCCGGTGGTCGCTCAAACCCGGTCAATGACGGGGAAAGCCACCGCAGCAGCAAGCCGGAAGGCGCGACCAGAAAAGCAAACCCGAACGCCGCGGCGGCATGGGGGATCGACAACAGGGGAGAAACCAACCGCTGGATCCAGCGATCAAAACGGGTATTGGCAATGGTCGACAGAAACAGAAAGACGATGATCAGCGCCAGGCCGGTCGCCAACAGGCCACTACTGAAACTCACGGCAACCGACCGCAGAATGCCGGGCGTTGCCGCCAGCTCAAGCCACGGACGAAACGACCAGTCATCGCCCCCAAGTACAGGCAGGTAGCCAAAAGCCGGTGGCACGGTAAACAAGGTGCCTCCTACCACCGGCAAGACCAGACTGAGAACAATAATCCAGGGTGCAAGGCGCAGCATTGGCAAGCTCAGGTCATTATCAAATGGCGTCAGTTGCCGCTGTATCGCTCAAGCCAGGCGGTTTCCAGGGCCTCAACCCAGCTGGCATGAGGTTCCTCCACGACCTGCTGGAGCTCTGCCGGTGTCACTCCGCCCTTAGGCGACGGCAATGCTTCGAACAGGGCTTTCTGTTCGGCGTCCAGTTGATCCATAGACAGCACAGTCAGGAAGCCCCAGTTATCAGGATGCTGCGCGTAGGCCTGGGCTTCCGGGGACAGCAGGAAATTCGCTACCACCATGGCGGCTGACTTATGCTGGGTGTTGAAGGGTATGGCCAGGAAGCTGACGTTGCCGATGGTGCCCCCGTCCAGCACATAGCTCTCCACCGTTGGCGGCAGCTCGTTGTTGGCAATAGCGGCTGGCACCTCGGCGGGCCAGAAGGAGAAAGCCAGGCTGAGCTCGCCATCCCCCATCAGGCGACGCAGGGCCGGACCATTGTCGGGAAAATTACGGGCGGACCGCCAAAGGTGTGGGTGAAGTTGATCCAGAAAATTCCAGAGTGGCGCTGTGACCGCCTCGAAATCTGCTTCGGCAACCGGTCCATACAGCGCGTCTCCATCGCCTGTCAGTTCAATTAAAGCCTGTTTCAGGAACGTGGTGCCCAGATACTGGGGCGGCTTGGGATAGGAAAATTCACCGGGATTTTCCTGCGCCCATTCAAGCAGCTCAGGCATCGAGCCCGGAGGATTGTCCGTCAGCGATTTGTCGTAATAGAACACCACCTGCGCCTTGCCCCAGGGCGCCTCCATGCCCTCCACCGGCACGGTAAAGTCGGTCGTTACGGCGGGGTTGTTTTCGGGGTCTGTCAGGCTGAAGTTCGGCAGTTTCCCGACCCAGGGGCCAAACAGCAGGCCTGCTTCCTTAAGCGTTGCGAAGTTCTCGCCGTTGATCCAAATCAGGTCAACATCGCCTTCGGAGGTGTTACCCCCCTGCTTTTCCGCAACGACCCGTGAAACGGCCTCGGCGGTATCACCCAGTTTCACGTGGACAAGGTCGATACCGTAGCGTTCCTCGACCTGCCCCGCGGCCCAGCGGATGGTGTTATTGGTATTCGATTCTCCGCCCCACGCGTTGAAATAGACCGTTTGTCCGCGCGCCTGCTCAACGATGGACGGCCATTCATCAGATACTGCGGCATGGCTGCCCAGCGGCAGCGCCAGGCTCACGGATAACGCCAGTAAAGTAGACTTCATCAGGACCTCTGTTTGTCGTTGTCGTTGTTAGTTGGTTAAAAGCCGTGCAGGCCACCGCCTAAGCCAGCAGCCGTTCCAGCTCATCGAATTCAGATACGATGGCGTCAATGACCGCTGGTTCCAGGTAATGGTTCGCCCGATCCCGCACATGGGCATTGAGCGCATTTTCATTATTGGATTCGGACCAGTTTTCGCCGCCATCCGGCCCGGGTGCGGTACTGGACAGTGCCAGCCACTTTGCGCACCAGGTCGTTGACCACAACCACATGAGTCGGCGGAGCGGCACATGCCAGGGGCGGTGATCGGCGCCCCTGGCACCAAAAGCCTGCTCCCACGACTGATACGCATAGGCGATGTCGTCGACCGCCAGAACGGCGTAAGAGTTCATGTCCCAAGTGGTCGAGGTGTACAGGGTGCTATGGGCCAGGTCGAAGCCCGGGTAGCTGATGCGACACTTTTCAAGATCCACCATCCAGGCGGCGCCTTGTTTGTCGACCAGAAAGTTGCCGGGGTGGGCATCAAAGGTGATCAGGCTTTCTGGCGGTCGCTCATCCAGGCCGGCCAGTCTGGTGGCGATCTCAAGCTGCCCCTGCACCCGGGCCTGAACGTCGGCGGACACCCCGGCGCGCGCCAGGAATTCCGCCTGGCTGCGGATTTCCTGAATCATGCTGACCAACGGATCTTCAGCAAGGCTCAGGCGCAGGTGGCTCGCTTGCGGCACATCAACACAATGTATCCTCGCCAATGACAGGCTCAGAGACGCCACATGCTCAGGCAACGCCAATGGCACACCGTCCACATAATCCAGCACCAGAGCACCCCGGGGCAGCGCCGGGCTGACCGGTAACACCTGATGTAATGCTGGGGTCACCAAAGAGGGCGCCGCCGCCTGAAAACAACTTGCTTCGTGGGCCAGATGCGGTTCCGGATCCAGGCCCACCTGGCTTTGTTTGGGAATACGCAGTAACTGGCCGCTATCGCCAAGAAGCACATGGGCGTGGGCTAACCCGGTGTCCTGAAGGAAGCGCAGGGATTGTCCGCGCCAGACGGTGTCCGCAAGGCGTTTTTCAAGGCCCGTTTCCGATACGCCGAGGGCGTGGAACAGTCCGCTTTGCCCCTGGTTCAGATTCCGGGTCATGATAATGCCACGACGCCGTGTTGGCTCGAACGTCGGTGACAATGCCAACAGAGGACATAATAGATGGATTCCACGGTCGTTGATCCTTGCTCGGTCAGAAAATTCAACAATTTGAATCTTCAGGACACATGACTTTACTAAAAATTACACAAACCCCGAAAAATAATGGCCACAGATAAAGACAACGGCGCTCTGTTACACACTCGATGCTCAAAACCTCAGGCCTGAGTATCGAGACGCAAAAAACGAGACAGTCGGGAATGGGGGCGCCGGCTGAGATACAGCGGCAGTGTGCTCATGACGACCAGAATGACCACAGCAGCGACCACGGTCAGCAAAGGGCTCAGCTCAAAGCTGTGACCCAGTCCGGCAAAAACGAAGGTCATGGGCAGCATGCCAAGCGTGGTCGCGAGCGCATAACGCCAAAACGAAATTGCAGTCACACCGGCGGCATAACTGATCAGCGCGAACGAAAACAGCGGAATCAGGCGCGTCAGTGTCACCGCCATGAACAGAAAACGCTGGGAACCGGTGGCTGAAAATACCGGGTTATCGCCCAGTTTGCGCCGAACCGCCTCACGCCCCAGTACCCGCGCCAGATAAAAAGCAATAATAGACCCGGCGAGGGCACCCAACACTGCAATCGCCGTTCCGGTGAACACTCCGTAAACGAGCCCTGAAGCAGCACTGATGGGCAGTGTCGGAATCGGCCCGACAACCACCGCGAGGATCATCAACAGCATCAGCAACACTGGCCCGGACATGCCCTGCTGGTTAAGCCACTCAGCCAACGCTTCTGGAGCCAGACTAACAGGCATACCCAGTTGACGAAGAAGCAGCCAAGCAGCCCCCATCACGAGTGCAACTATGATCAGAAAAGTGAGCCGGAAAGCCCATTGTGAACGGTTCATTGGCGTATTCTACCGGCCACGTTGAAGGCGGGAAGCGTTTTCGGGAATTTTCAACTGCGTCTTAACGGTACTTGTTACTGAGCGATCATTCAATCTGCCCGCTATGCCGAGGCTGGCGGTGCGGAGCTGGCCAAGCATATGCCTGGCTACGATTCCATTCTGGCCGGACTTAAAAGCCACCATTGCAGAGCGAAACCTCTCAGCTTGGGATCTGAAGACGTTAGGCGATGATATGGTGCATATTGTTGGCGCTTACTGACCCGCCACGAGAGCTGACTGCGTCAGTCGCGGGTAGACGGGCAAGGCGCGCCACAGGGCGCACAGGCTGAGTCGTCTTTCTGCGACAGCGCGGTTTGCACATTGCCCTGGCCTGAGTTGAACGCAAACGTCGGGCTATTCAGGTGGTCGATGACAATCAGTATCAAAATGGCACCTAACAACGCCAGAACGCGACCTTTACGGTAAGCTGGATTCATAACTGTGCTCCCGTTGTCAGTTCGGCAGGCGGAACCAGGGCCGCAGGCGAATACCAATGTAAGACCCAGCAAACGCGCAGGCGAACCATATCCAGGCGTGCAGGCTGGCCGAACCAATACCTGAGAAGAGTGCACCGATATTGCAGCCAAAACCTAAGCGAGCACCGTAGCCCAGCAACAGGCCGCCCACCACCGCCGCCAGAAACGGCCGACCTTGAAGCTTGTTGCGGCTGCCTTCGTTGAAACGATTAGCCAACCCTGCGGCCAGCATGGCGCCCAACAGCAGGCCAAAATTCATCACCGATGGAATGTTGGTGAGCAGCGAATCTTTCAAAGCCATGGCCGGGTATTCCCACTGCCAGAACTCAAACTGACCCATGTCGACGCCGATGGCTTGCAGTGCTTTAGCGCCCCATACGTTGAACGCAAAGGTGATGCTCCAGGGCGCTCCACCGATAGCCAGGGTAAGAATATTACCGGCAGCCAGAATCAGAATGGCCCAGGTGAACGGCCAACGGCCGGTTACCAGCGTGCGCCAGAAACCCTGACCTTTCTGTTTCCACAACAGCTCATCGCTGGCCACTTGGCCGTGGGCTTTGCGCTCAATGCGACTGACCCAGCGAGCAATCAATAGCAAGCCGACCAGCTGCAAAACGATGGCGCCGGTAACGCCAAAACTCGCGACCAGCGGCACCGGGTCAAACCCGGGCTGATCCAGCCACCAAGGCAAGTGAATAGAACCCAGCACCGTACCGATGATGAAGAACACCAGAGTGATGATCATCCGCAGATTGCCCGCGCCTACAGTAAACAAAGTACCAGAGCCACAGCCGCCACCCAGCTGCATGCCCAAACCAAACATGAAGGAACCTACCACCAGTGAGGTACCCACTGGCGCTACTGCACCAATCAAACCGGGTTGACCGCTGTAAAGCAGCGGCACCATCACAATGGAGGTTACCCCAAACAGCAACAACTGAGCTCGCATGCCGGCGCCGCGCTTGTGCACAACAAAATTGCGCCATCCGGCGGTAAAACCAAACGCACCGTGATACAGCGCAATACCCAGCACCGTACCAATCGCAAATAACGCCACCATGAACGGTGCGGTTTCAAGCCAGATTAGCCCACCCAGAAGGGCAAAACCGACCAGTGCTGTTACTACAACAAAACGATCTACCTGCCAGGGCGATTGAATCGCTGAAGTGGGGGTAGCAACTTCACTCATGCCATTCTCTCTTGCTGTCTAAAGCATCACGCGGAATCAATTAAATACGTCGAGCAGTTTCGCTAAACCTTTCTTCTCCGCCTGCATCGGCCGATTACTGTCCTGAGACCACTCTGCCATGGAGCCGTCATACAGCGCCACTTCGTCAAATCCGGCCAGCTCACTCAGCACAAACCAGTCGGTGGCGGCCCAGTGGGCGGTGTTGCAGAACGCAATGGCGCGCTTATCGCGATCCAGACTGGTGCTTTGCAGCTGGCCAGCAATGGTGTCGGAGTTCAGGTACCAGGCTTTACCCTGCTGGCTGAGAAAGTTCTGATGGGGAAGATTTATCGCACCCGGAATGGTGCCCGCAGCTTTGGCCGCCGATGATTTTTCCTTGCCAGTAAAGTAGTCCGCCGGGCGGGCATCTATCAGCTGGCCTTGATTCTGGCGGGCGTCGTCCACTTCTTCAAGCGTGGCCAGCAGCTTTGGTTGTAGCTCGCCTTTGAAAGCACCGAAAGGGCGCTGCGCGCCTTCACCACTGGCCACTTCAAATCCAGCTTCGTTCCAGCCGGCAAAGCCGCCGTTCAAAATGGTCACTGCATCGTGGCCCAGTACCTTGAATGTCCAGTACACCCGGGCAGCACTGCCAAAGTCGGTGGGACCGGTTCCGGCTGGCACCAGTACAACCGTATCGCCATTATTGATGCCCAAGCCGCTGATTAGCCGCTCCAGGCTGGACACCGGGGGCATAACACCGGTTACGCCATCGCGGCTTTCACGCCAGCCATCGTCGGTGTAGCTGCTATAAACCGAGCCAGGAATATGAGCTTTGCGAAAAGTGCTGCGGTCGCCGCCGTTATCAATCCCGGAACGGATATCGACAATAACCAGCTCAGACTGCTGGCGCTGCTGTTGCAGCCAGTCGGCATCCACCAGCGGAGGTAAATCGCGGTCAGCGGCTGTTGCCAGCGAGCTGAACAGAATAAGTAAGGAAACAAGAAAACGGGCCATAACACCACTCCACACAAGAATTCTAACAGAGTGGCATTATGGCTTATTCAAAAAAGAATTAACACACGTTTATTTATTCCTTTTTAGAATAAGATCATAGTGCTTACCTTTGGCATTCGGGCAAATCTGGGTTCAAGGTATAGGTACCTGTCACTCGCGCGCTGGCCAATACGTGCCCTTTCATGGCATTACGCACGCTTGCGCCGTCGAATTCTCCGCTAAGCCCCAGGGTTTCTATATCTAGTGCATGTACCTCGTAGTGGTAATGGTGCAGCAACTCATCATTCCAGGGCGGGCATGGCCCATCGTAGCCAAAGTAGGTGCCGGCCATATCCGGATTGCCTGCCAGAAATTGGGTGAAGCTATTCACACCGCGCACACCTACCGGGCCGCCGCCGGACCCTTTGCCCTTTGGAATAACGCCGTCGCTGTCTTCGCCTTCCGGCAGGCAGCGAATGCGGGCAGGAATATCTATCAGCAGCCAATGGAAGAAGTCGACCCGCGAAATGTCTTTGGAGATGGTTTTACCTTCCTGATTGGCATCGTCTGCGACGCTGGGCACGTCTGGATCAAACATCACAATGGCGAAACTGCGTGTGCCGTCCGGCACTTGATCCCAAATCATTTCCGGGCTGCGATTTGCACCAAAACTCATGTGATCGTCTTCATTAAATACGCCAAAGGCAAACTTCTCTGGTGCCGGGTTACCGTCTTCAATTCCTGACACTGTCAGTTTCACGTCAAATCCTCCTTAGCCCCGACCACTTTTGGTCAGCAATTGATCGTCAACGTTTTTCACCACCATTGTGGCAGAATTCCAACGAATCTGTGATACAAAGGTCAACCATATCGCCTATGCCTTTTTTATCAACCACTACTGCATGGAATTGTTGTCAGTCTTATGTTTAATGAAGGAGAGATTATCCATCACGTACGCGACGCCCTTGGCAGCGTGCTGGTTATAGACGAGCGAAAACACCGTGTTTTGACGTTCAACTCTATTTTTGAACAAAGCAAAATAGACCGCCGCACACCCTATCTGCCCGTGCACGAATACAATCGCGCCATGATGCTGCCCGCCGCCTTCCATATGCCAGCCCGGGTAACCGTTCTGGGCCTGGGCGGAGGCGCGTTGGCGAGTGCTTTTCACCATCTCAACCCCGAATGCACCGTACACGTGGTGGAACTGCGGCAGATTGTGGTGGATGTGGCCCGGGAATTTTTCAGCCTGCCGCAAACCGACCGCATGCAGGTTACCGTCGCCGACGCCCGCGTTGCGCTGGAGCAACTACCTGACGCCAGCAGCGATATGATCCTGGCTGACCTGTACAACGCCGATCGTATGAGCCCGGCCCAGTCACAACGGGTTTTTATGGACAGCTGCGCCCGCGTATTAACAGATGACGGCTGGCTGGCACTGAACTACCACCGACCACCCGTTCCCAACGACGCTTGGTTCCGCCAGCTGAGGAAACACTTCCCGGTATTGCTAATGTTCCGCAGCAAAACCAATAACACCGTGCTTTACGCCAGTAGACAGCCACTTGAGGCCATAAATGCCAAAGATCCGAAGCTAAACGCTCTGGAACGCACGCTGCCGATTGGATGGCGGAAACTGATGGCCAAAGTGAGCCGCCTGGAATAAAAATGAGTCGCTTGGAATAATGCGCACGGCGCATCTGATGTCTTTACAAGTGCAATAACTCAGTGACATTGCTCACACGGTGTTAATTGTTTACTGGCGTATGGCGCGTTAATATCACAAACTCGTGATGTCTGTCAGTTACGACAACAAAGCGCTTTTATTCGCCAGCAGCAGGAGCGCTTTGTTCTCTTTTCTGTAAAGGCCTGATGCGATGGTTGCTCCGAGAAATAAGTCCCATAATAGCAGTCCCCACCACATAGTCATCGTTGGCGGCGGTGCCGGCGGCCTTGAATTGATCACCAGCCTTGGCAACACACTGGGGAAAAAAGGCAAGGCCCGCATTACCCTGGTGGATGCCAGTCTGACACACGTTTGGAAACCTCTGCTGCACGAAGTTGCCTCGGGTTCCTTAGACGCCAATGCCAACGAAATCAATTACCGCGCTCACGCTCGCAAACACCATTACGAATTTCAGCTAGGCCGCATGAGCGGCCTGAACCGCGCCACCAAAACTCTTGTGGTTGCCCCGTTTATGGGAGAAGGCGGCGTAGAAGTGGTGCCCGAAAGGGAAATTGACTACGACACGCTGGTGATTTCCGTAGGTAGTACCGCGAACGATTTTGGCACCCCTGGGGCTCAGGAAAACTGTCTGTTTCTGGACAGTCTGGTACAGGCCCGACGCTTTCATAACCTGATGTTGAACGCCTTTTTGCGTAAGAACCACGAAGCTCAGCAAGGCCGCCAACACCGCCTGCACATCAATATTATTGGCGCCGGCGCTACCGGTGTGGAGTTGGCAGCCGAATTGCGCCTGGCCTCGCGCGAACTGCCGGTGTACGGCATGAACCACCTGCGCGCGTCTGACGTGTCTGTTTCAGTGATTGAAGCGGCTGACCGTATTTTGCCTGCGTTGCCCACACGACTGTCTTCTGCGGCAACTCGCGAGTTGGAACATCTGCACATAAAGGTGCTAACGGGCCAACCGGTCAGCGAAATAAAAGAAGACACTGTTGTGATGAAGGACGGCGCCGAGCTGCCATCCGACATGACCATCTGGGCTGCTGGCATCAAGGCACCGGTTTTTCTGGGTAATCTGGAAGATTTAGAAGTGAATCGTAATAATCAATTGGTGGTGCTGCAAACCCTACAAACCACCCATGACACAGATATTTTTGCTCTTGGCGATTGCGCCGCCTGCCCTCAACCAGGCTCGGAGCGCCCGGTACCCGCTCGCGCCCAGGCAGCACACCAGCAGGCCGACGTGCTGTTTAAAACTCTGTGCAACCGCTTGCAAGGCAAAGCAGCCGTGCCATTTGTATACAACGACCACGGCTCGTTGATCAACTTCAGCCGCTACACCACCGTAGGTAACCTGATGGGTAATTTGTCAGGGCGCAGCATGTACATCGAAGGTAAGGTAGCGCGACTTTTTTACGTGTCTTTGTACCGCATGCACCAAGTGGCTGTACACGGTTTTCTGCGTACCGGCGTTATCTGGTTGATGGACAAAGTCAGTCGTGCTATGCAGCCGCGTTTGAAGCTGCACTAAGATTTTCAGAGACGGATTGTGGAGCCAAACGGGAACCTATTAGCGCTTCTGATAGGCCTCGGCCCAGGCCAGAGCGGTATCTGCCGGTAGGGGCTTGCTGTAGAAAAAACCCTGAGCCTGCTCACAACCCATGTCAATTAGCTTGTCCTGCATGGCCTGGGTTTCAATGCCCTCTGCCACTACCCGGCGCTTGAAGTTCTTTGACAGGCTGATGATGGATTTTACGATCATCTCATCGTCCGCGTTGGTGAGCATGTCGCTCACAAACGAACGGTCGATCTTGATTTCCTGCGCCGGCAGGCGGCGAAAGTGGTCCAGCGAAGAATAACCAGTACCAAAATCATCCAGGGATACTTGCACGCCCAGATTCCGGCATTTCAACAGAATGCCCATGATTCTTCCAGAATCGTTCAGCGCCGTGGTTTCCAGCAATTCAATGATCAGGCTCGAGCGTACACCTGGATCGCAACCCTGCAAAGCCGCCTGCAAATCCTCTACAAACCTATCGCTAAGAAGGTGCGTAGGGCTCAGATTGATACTCAGCGAATAAGGCAGCCCCAGCTGTTTCCAATGCTGCAGCTTGGCCACCGCGTCTGCGATGACAAACCGGCCCACCTCTGCGGCGTATTCCGTGTGCTCCACCTGTGGCAAAAAGCTGACTGGCCCGAGTAACCCTTTCTCTGGGTGATTCCAACGGATCAAGGCCTCGAAACCTTCCACCCGATGGTTAGCCAGAACAATTTTGGGTTGCAGATACATTTCAAACTGGCCTTCGTCCAAGGCCTTCGCGGCCTGCTCCAAAATCCGCCCCTGCTCAATGCGGCTCACATGAGTCTCGAAATCAAAAATGCTGTAGCGATTGCGACCGGCGTCTTTTGCCACATACATCGCCTGATCGGCATGTCGCAATAACAGATCCGGTGTGGACTGATCCCGCGGGTATAGGGTAACGCCCATACTAGCGGCCAGATTGAGCGTGACATCTTGGTGGTGTATCGGCCGCCGAATCGCTTCAAGCATACGCTCGTAAACCGCGTTATTTTCCACATCGCGGATAATGGCGACAAATTCATCGCCGCCCAAACGGGCAATAATGTCGCACTCACGAAGAATATGCTGAAGCCGCGCCGCAACGGTTTTCAAAACCGCATCGCCTACTGAGTGGCCGTAGTCGTCGTTGATCTCTTTAAAACCGTCCAGATCAATAAAGCAGATGGCCAGGGCGCCTTGGCGCTGATCCGCGAATGTCAGCTCCTGTTCAAACAGTTCGGTTAACCGCCTGCGATTGGGCAAACCCGTCAAAGAATCGAAATTTGCCGCCTGTTCAAGACCCTTCTGGTGCTCCTGCCGCTCCTGGTACAGGCGCTTGCGCTCAATCAACTGGCCCACCGTCTGCAACAGCGGTTCAAGCTCGATGGCCAATTTGTTGGTGTACCCCTCGGGACGATTGGCAAGGCCTACCAAACCAACACGGTTATCACCAGAAAATATAGGAACGCCCATGTAGCGGGAAATTTGTGGGTGGCCGGGCGGCAACCCGCCGGCTCTGCTATCGCTTTCAAACTCGTTACTCAACAGAACTTCGTCTGACAACATCGATGCGCCGATGAGGCTATCCAGCCGTTCGAAAAGCATGCCCCGCGTTTTTCGCTGCTGAAAGCGCTTTGCTGACTCCGAACTCCAGGATATATCGCTTATGGCACCTACGCGCAAATAAGGACTGTTGTCGCTATTGGTCAGGATTTCACCGATAAACCCGAACTGGCTGTCAGTCAACACCAGCAGATCGCTTAACAGGAGTTCAAACGCGGCGTCCTGATTGTCATCTGTGTGGAAAACGTTCTGAGCCCGCTGAATGGCACGGTTCAGCCGCGACACTGGAACCTGCTTCTGATACTGCGACGCGTGATAAAAACGTTCCACTTCATCTTCAACCAGGCTGGCAAGCGCTCTTAATACATCCAGCTCGTGTTCCGGAATGTCACGCGGCTTACGATCTATAATGCACAGAGTGCCCATTTTGAAGCCGCTCGGCTCACGAACGGGCATACCGGCATAAAACCGGATGTGTGGTTCACCCGTCACCAGAGGGTTGCTACAAAAGCGCTCATCTTTGGTCGCGTCCGGGACGACGAACACCGAATCCTGTCTGATGGCGTGGTCGCAAAAAGCAACGCAGCGCGGTGTCTCGCTGACATCCAGACCACGTTTAGATTTGAACCATTGCCGCTTTTCATCCAGCAGTGAAAATAGGGCAATAGGGGTGTTGTAGAAGCGCCGCGCCAGGTTGATCAGGCGATCGAAGCGTTCTTCTGACCCCGTGTCCATAATCGCCAGTCGCTCAAGTGCGGCGAGGCGGCGTTTTTCTAGATTTACTAGGTCCATAAACTTCTTTCCATAGCGCCGGGTAAATAATGCTGCGGCCATCTACATCGACCGCTATGTAATATTACAACTGAACCCGATACGCGGTTTAAGGTGCTCTCGACGTCAAGCATTCGCTCTAAGCACTTATCCACAGACTATTTGTCGTGCACCGTGATACTGACCGAGCTCTCGGCAGGCGCCAACATGCCATTAACAATACCATGAATTTCACAGCTTGAACTTTGGGTAAGCTGGGCCAGGCTGAACACTTCGCAGCCTCCAATGCAAAGCCACGACCATGCTCACCGGCGCGTGCAGGATTAATTGCTATAGATTAGCTTGCTTTGTATATGGCCATAGGTCTGCTGCCAGACAAGGGTATCGGCGGTTTATGCCTAGTCGATCCACGAGGTTAAACTCTTGAAAAATAGCACTTTCAGCCACTTTCTTTTATCCCCCATAACACATCCTAGCTAGAGCCTGGCGCTGGCAGAAGGGGATAGCAACTTACACAGGCTTGTGATGCAGCGAAAATCTAAGATACAGCCTGCAGCTTAGCAATGGTTTTTTGCGCCAACGGTGACAGTTCTGCACCTTCGCTGTTGGCATAAGCGATCACCTGCTGCTTCATGCTGCGAGCCCAGAACTTCTGCAGGTGGCCGGCGGCAACGTCGGTCACCTGATCGCCGTCACCGTGGTGCAGGTTGTTGGCAATAATCTGGTCGATCATTTTGATCAGGTTGGTTAATTGCTGGTCACTCACAAGGTATTCTCCTTAGCAGTGTCATCGCTGCGGGCGTAGACGACGTGGCGGCCCGGGCGGGCAAAGCCGATAAGGTTCATGCCGCTTTCGCGGGCTTCTCGGATAGCAAGAGCCGTTGGCGCAGATACCGCTACCAACGTGCTGATGCCAACACTGGCGCTTTTCTGCACCATTTCAAAACTGGCGCGGCTGGAGATCAACGCAAAACCCTGGTCAAAAGCCTGATCGCCACCCTCACGCAGGCGGGCCCCGATCAACTTGTCCAAGGCGTTATGGCGGCCAACATCTTCTCTTGCCTGAACAATCTTCCCGCTGCTATCGCACCAGGCCGCCCCGTGGGTGGCGCCGGTTTGCAGCTGCAATGGCTGGTGATTTTTCAAGCTATGAAGCGCAGCCTGAACCGCTTCGTCTGCGGGCAACGGCTGCGCCGAAACCCGGGCAATAGCCCGCGCCACGTGGGCCAAAGATTCGGTACCACAAAGCCCGCAACCGGTGCGGCCCACCATGTTACGGCGCTGCTCGCGCAAGCGCACATAGCAGTCGCCCGCTATGTGCATGTCTAGTTCAATACCGTCTTGCGTGGGTTTTATCTCAATGCTGAACAGCTGCTCTGGCTTTTCAAAAATACCCTCACTGATGCTGAAACCCAGAGCAAAGTCTTCCAGGTCACAGGGCGACGCCATCATCACCGCATGGGACACGCCGTTGTACACCATCGCCACCGGCACTTCTTCGGCGACCCAGTCTTGGCCTGGCGCCCTGTCAATGCCCCCGCGCTCGTTCACCATCACCGCACTCACCGGCGCAGGGCATTCACCGGTGGGCGCGGCTGTGGCGTCAAGCGATCCGTTATTTGAGGGCGCTTGCATGGGCATCAGCCGAATGCTCCTTAGCCGGTTTTGCAAAGTCCTGCTGGCGTTTGTCGAAGTCAACAAAGTTACGCTGCCAGTCAGATGGCTGGGACACTTTTTCTACCTGCACGGCGGTCACCTTGTATTCCGGGCAGTTGGTGGCCCAATCCGAGTTGTCGGTGGTGATTACGTTGGCGCCGCTGCCCGGGTGGTGGAAGGTGGTGAAGACCACGCCCGGTAGCATGCGGGTGCTAAGCTTCGCCCGCAGCACGGTGTGGCCTACGCGGCTGCTGATACCCAGCCAGTCGCCTTCTTTTACACCGCGCAATTCGGCATCACTAGGATGCAGTTCCAGCAGGTCTTCCTCGTGCCAGTCGCTATTAGCGGTACGCCGGGTTTGTGCGCCCACGTTGTACTGCGACAATATGCGCCCGGTGGTCAGCAGCAGCGGGAAGCGGCGGCTGGCGCGTTCTTCGGTGGCCAGGTATTCGGTCACTGCAAAGCGGCCCTTACCAATCGGGAAGTCCAGGGTGTGCATGGTGGGCGTGCCGTCTGGATGCTCATCGTTACACGGCCACTGAATACTGCCCAGCCGTTCCAGCTTGTCGTAATTTACGCCGGTGAATGACGGCGTCAGTGAGGCGATTTCGTCCATAATTTCCGAAGGATGGTTGTAATGCATCGGATAACCCAAGGCATTCGACAGCGCCACGGTGACTTCCCAGTCTTCCATGCCGGCAATCGGTTCCATCACTTTGCGCACACGGTTGATGCGGCGCTCGGCGTTGGTAAAGGTGCCGTTCTTCTCCAGGAAGGTGGAACCCGGTAACAACACGTGTGCGAACTTGGCCGTTTCGTTCAGGAAAATATCCTGCACGATCAGGCAGTCCAGCGCTTTCAGCGCTGCTTCCACGTGATGGGTGTTGGGGTCTGACTGGGCGATGTCCTCGCCCTGCACGTACAGCGCCTTGAAGGTACCGGCGATGGCAGCGTCAAACATGTTGGGAATGCGCAGCCCGGGCTCGTGGTCAATCTCTACGCCCCACACCGCTTTAAAACGTTCTCGCACTTCCGGGTCGCTTACGTGCTGGTAGCCCGGCAACTCGTGGGGGAAAGACCCCATATCGCAAGAACCCTGCACGTTGTTCTGGCCCCGCAGCGGGTTCACACCGCCGCCTTCGCGGCCGATGTTGCCGGTGGCCAGCGCCAGGTTGGCAATCCCCATCACCATAGTAGAACCCTGGCTGTGCTCGGTAACGCCCAGGCCGTAGTAAATCGCGCCATTTTCGGCTTCGGCGTAAATTCGCGCCGCTTCCCGCACTTTGGCCGCCGGCACGCCGGTCACTTCTTCCATGGCTTCCGGGGAGTTACGTTCCTCGGCGATAAAGGTGCGCCAGGTGTTGTAGGCCTCAGTATCGCAGCGGCTGTTGATAAACTCTTTGTTTTCCAGGCCCTCGGTTACCACCACATGGGCCATGGCGTTGACCATAGCCACGTTGGTGCCGGGCCGCAGCGGCAAGTGCAAACCTTCATCAGCGTGAGGCGTTCTTATAACGTCAATCCGGCGGGGATCGATCACCACCAGCTTTGCGCCCTGGCGCAAGCGCCGGCGCATTAACGACCCAAACACCGGGTGAGCATCGGTGGGGTTAGCACCAATCACCACAATAGCGTCGGCTTTCATCACCGAGTCAAAAGTCTGGGTACCGGCGGACTCGCCCAGAGTGGTTTTCAAACCGTAACCGGTGGGGGAATGGCATACCCTCGCGCAGGTGTCGGTGTTGTTGTTGCCAAACGCCGTTCGCACCAGTTTTTGCACCAGATAGGTTTCTTCGTTGGTGCAGCGCGAAGAGGTAATACCGCCGATGCTTTCACGGCCGTACTCGGCCTGAATGCCTTTGAGTTTTCTGGCGGAGAACGCCAATGCTTCGTCCCAGGACACCACTTGCCACGGATCGTTGATGGATTCACGAATCATCGGTTCTTTGATACGGTCTTTGTGGGTGGCGTAGCCAAAGGCAAAGCGGCCTTTGACACACGAGTGGCCATGGTTGGCGTCGCCGCCTTTGTAAGGAACCATGCGCACCACTTCTTCGCCTTTCATTTCGGCTTTGAACGAGCAACCCACGCCACAGTAGGCGCAGGTGGTGATCACGCTGTGTTCCGGCTGACCGGCGTCGATCACGCTCTTTTCCATCAGCGTGGAGGTGGGGCAAGCTTGCACACAAGCGCCACAAGACACGCATTCGGAATCCATAAACGGCTCGTTCTGGCTGGCAGAGACGATAGAATCAAAGCCGCGGCCTTCGATGGTCAGGGCAAACGTGCCCTGTACTTCTTCACAGGCGCGCACGCAGCGGGAACACACGATGCACTTGCTGGGGTCGAAACTGAAGTACGGGTTAGAATCGTCAATTTCCGCGTCTAAATGATTCTTGCCATCAAAACCGTAACGCACTTCCCGCAGGCCTACCACGCCGGCCACATCCTGCAACTCGCAGTCGCCGTTGGCCGGACAGGTCAGGCAGTCCAACGGATGGTCAGAGATGTACAGCTCCATGATATTGCGGCGCAATTTTGCCAGCTTTCCGGTCTGGGTGGTCACGTCCATGCCTTCAGACACCGGCGTGGTGCAGGAAGCCGGGTAGCCACGGCGACCTTCGATTTCTACCGCGCACAGGCGGCAAGAGCCAAAAGGCTCCAGGTTGTCAGAGGCGCACAGCTTCGGAATGTTGATGCCCGCCAGCGCGGCCGCCCGCAGCACAGAAGTGCCTTCAGGAACGGTAATCTCGCGGCCGTCGATAGACACCGACACCAAGGTTTCGGACACCCTTGCAGGGGTACCAAAATCAAAATCGGGGTTGAGGGCGCTCTTGCCGACTTCGTAGTTTTGGGTGCCTGGATCGTAATAGTGCAACATGTTATGCCTCCACTGGGCGCGAGCTGGCCATCAAGTCTTCTGGAAAGTGTTTCATCACGCTTTGCACCGGGAAGGGCGTCATGCCGCCCATGGCACACAGTGAGCCGTCCACCATGGTTTCGCACAGTTCCTGCAGCAATATCAAATTGTTATCGCGGTGTTCACCGGCACGTATGCGGTCAATCACTTCCACACCGCGCACTGAGCCAATTCGGCAAGGCGTGCACTTGCCACAGGATTCTGCGGCGCAGAACTCCATCGCAAAACGGGCCTGCTCGCCCATATCTACTGTGTCATCAAACGCCACTACACCACCGTGACCAATGCCCGCGCCCAATTTGGCGAAGGCTTCGTAATCCATCGGCGTATCCCACTGGCTTTCCGGCAAATACGCCATTAACGGGCCGCCTACCTGTACCGCCCTCATGGGCCGGCCGGTGAAGGTACCACCGCCAAAATCTTCCAGCACTTTGCGTAAACTTGCGCCGAAGGCCAGTTCAATAAGGCCTCCGTGTTTAATGTTGCCCGCCAGTTGAATCGGCAGTGTGCCTAAAGAGCGGCCCATGCCGTAGTCTGCATAGGCTTTGCCGCCATGGGCCATGATGTAGGGCACAGCGGCCAAAGACAGCACATTGTTCACGACTGTAGGCTGTCCAAAAAGGCCCTTTATGGCAGGTAGTGGCGGCTTGGAGCGAACCAGCCCGCGCTTGCCTTCCAGGCTTTCCAGCAGCGAGGTTTCTTCGCCACAAATATACGCGCCGGCGCCCAAGCGAACTTCCAGACGGAAGCTGCGGCCGTTGCCGCAGACATTATCGCCCAAATAACCAAGTACTTCGGCTCTGCGGATGGCTTCGTCCAGCATCTTCTGCGACAGCAGGTATTCCGAACGCACGTATATAAAGCCCAGAGTGGCACCGACCGCCAAGCCGGCAATAGTCATGCCCTCTATCAGCATGTAGGGGTCGCACTCCATCACCAAGCGATCGGCGAAGGTACCGGAATCGCCCTCATCGGCGTTGCACACCACATATTTTTGCTGGTTTTGGGGCTCGTCCAGGACGGTCTGCCATTTTATGCCGGCCGGAAAAGCGGCGCCGCCACGGCCGCGCAGGCCAGACACTTTTACTTCGTCCACAATGCCCTGAGTGGTCAGCGCAGCTGCTTTCTTCAGGCCGGCAAAACCGCCGTGGGCAATGTAGTCTTCAATACAAATCGGGTCGGTAATACCAATGCGGGCAAACGTCAGGCGTTGTTGTTGTTGCAAGTACGAGTGCTGGGAAATGTCCCCCAGAAACAGCGGGTGCTCGGGGTTACCATCAAACAAACCGGCGGCCACCAGCTCGTCCACCTGCTCCGGTTCCACCGGACCATAAGCCACACGGCCATAAGGGGTTTGAACTTCCACCAGAGGTTCCAGCCAGAACAGACCACGGGAGCCGTTGCGTATCAGATGAAGTTCAATATTTTTCTGGGCTGCCGCCTGTTGGAGTTTCTGTACTACGCGGTCTGCGCCCAAAGACAAGGCGGTGGTATCGCAGGGCACATAAATTGTTGTTGTCATGGAGTTTGCTCCTGCCTTTATTTTAGCTGAAGAACAGACGTTGTGAGGGCGTCTACCAGCTGGTCAAATTTCTGCGGCGTCACGCGGCCGATAATGTCATTGTTCACACGAATAGACGGGCCACAGGCACAGTTGCCCAGGCAATACACAGGCACAAGAGTGAACTCGTTGTCGGCGGTGGTATCGTGATAGCCCACATTCAGACGTTTCTGAACGTGGCGCTCAAGAGCGCGCCCGCCGCGAGCCTGGCAGGCCTCGGCACGGCATATCTCCAGCAGATTGCTGCCGGACGGGTGAGTGCGAAAATGATGATAAAAGCTGATAACACCGTGAATATCGGCGCGGGTCTGCTGCAACATTTCCGCAATAATGGGTACCGCGTCTTCCGGTACATAACCAACGCGGTCTTGTATAGCGTGCAGAATGGGTAAAAGTGCACCGCGTTTGTGCTGGAGGGCAGCGACTTCCTGACGAATAATCTCAGGACTCCAATCGCCTGCCACAGGCATGGACATAACCGCCGCTTTTGGGTCAGTTGTCTCTGACATATGCATAGTTGTTCCTACCTGTTTTTATTTTGGTACAGTAGTCTATCTCCCAACAGTAACTAAACTAGCACTCTGCCCCAACCTACGGAATATGAATTAAAGTGCATAACAAAAAACTAAATATCTCACCCGCCTGGATTTTCCGTACCGCCAACGGAGAACTGTTCGAGCCGATTCTATTCCGCTTGCTTGAAGGCATTCGCGACACCGGTAAACTTACCGCAGCCGCTACAAACGCGGGCATTTCCTATCGCCACGCTTGGAACCTGCTTAACCGTGGCGGCCATATTATTGGCTTGCCACTGGTCATCATGCGCAAAGGCCAAGGCTCCCAACTGTCCCCCCTGGGCGAAAAACTGCTGTGGGCAGAACATCGGGTCGACGCGCGCTTAGGGCCGCAAATAGACAGCATGACTGCCGAACTGAATGACCAGATTCAGCAACTGCTGGCCAACACAAAACCAACGCTGCGCCTGCACGCCAGCCACGGTTATGCAGTGGCGCTGCTGCCCGAAGTGGCAGAACAGCTGAACATAAACCTTCAATATCGCAATCCTGCGGAAGCGATTTCCGCGCTCAATCGCGGTGAATGCGACATTGCCAGCTTCCACCTCCCTACTTGTCCGCAGCTGGCTCGCCAAGTTTTAAGCCACTACCGGGATTTACTCAGTGACGGCAGCCATCGACTGATTCGCTTTGTGACCAGACGCGAAGGCCTGATGCTGCGCAAAGGCGAACATCCGCAGGTGCGCAGCCTGAAAGACTTCAGCGAATCCGGATTGCGCTTTATCAGCCGCGACTTACATTCCGGTACCCGTATCCTGTTCAATCTGCTGCTAGAGCAGCAAGGGTTAGATGCAAACAGCATTAATGGCAGTGGCCAGCAAGAATTCACCCACACCGCCGTGGCGGCGTTTGTGGCCTCCGGCATGGCCGATGTGGGCTTTGGTGTGCAGGCCGCAGCCGACCAGTTCGGCCTGGACTTTTTGGAACTGGCCTGCGAGCACTATCTGCTGATCTATCGGCCAGAGCACCTGTCGCAAAGCGCGCTTGACCATCTGATTGAGCTACTTCGTGCGCCTGAACTGCTTGAGCGCATCGACAGCGTTCCGGGCTATCAGCCCGACCAGCCCGGCCAGATTACCGGCTTTGACGAGCTGATCGCTTCCGACCAATAACCTGGAACCGTCCGGCCCTGCTCGTCAAAACAACGCCGCCGCTTTGGCCAGAGCAATGTACAGGCCGATCAGGAACGGTATACCCACCGCCATCCAGGCCAGCACACCGGTAATCCCGAAAGCTCCACGGGCAGCGGTTTGGGCGTGAGACGACACACCGTTGTCGCGCTGCAACCTACGTTCGCGTTCCAGCTCTGCGTCGGTCATGTGCAGTGAATGATCTACCGGCTTGATCAAGCTGTTACAGATCAGACCCACTACCAACAAACCCGCCATAATGTACAGCGTGCGGTCGTACACCAGAGCAGGCTCTATTCCCGCCTCCAGCTGCACCTCGCGAATCAACGCAATAACCACCGGCCCAACAAGCCCTGCTGCCGTCCAGGCGGTTAACAGCCGGCCATGAATCGCACCCACCATTTGAGTGCCGAAAATATCGGCCAGATACGCGGGTACCGTGGCGAAACCACCGCCATACATACTCAAGATCACGCAGATGGAAATGACAAACATGCCCGCCATACCCAAGTGTCCCCAAGTGGGTAACAGGCAGTACATGGCAATACCGAGAACAAAGAACACGAGATAGGTGTTTTTGCGGCCAAGCTTGTCCGACAGCGATGCCCAGAACAGCCGACCAACACTATTGAACAGACTGATCAGGCCAACCAGCCCGGCAGCTGCTGCCACAACGGCTGTTTTCTGCGCGGCAGTGAGCGCCACTGCAGAGTCTTTAATGCCCACAAGCGCGCCGCCAAAAACATCCTGTAGCATGGGGCTGGCCATGGAAATCACCGCAATACCCGCTGTTACGTTCAAAAACAGCACGCTCCAGATCATCCAGAACTGGTGTGTTTTCCAAGCTTTACTCAGATGTACATGGCCGTGAGTGATCATGGCATTGGCTTGTTTACCCTGGGGTGGTTCCCAACCCGTCGGCTTCCAACCATTAGGTGGCACGCGAAAGCCCAGAGCGCCGGCCATCATCACAAAAAAGTAGATGACGCCCATCACCATCAACGTGCTGGCCACACCTTTGCCACCGTCCACAGAAAAATAGCCCATCAACCAAACCGCCAGTGGAGCACCCACCATGGCCCCACCGCCGTAACCCATAATTGCAAAGCCGGTCGCCATGCCGCGGCGGTCGGGAAACCATTTAATCAGCGTAGACACCGGAGTGATGTAACCCAAACCCTGGCCAATACCACCCAGCACACCGCAACCCAGATACAGCAACCACAGCTGATGGGTCATCACACCTACGCCACCCAGAACCATGCCTCCACCCCAGCATACCGCTGCGATGGCGCCGGCTTTACGCGGGCCGGCGTGTTCCAGCCAGGCACCCCACACCGCGGCCGAAATGCCCAGCATGGCTATAAAAATACCGAAGGTATAAGTCACATGGCTAACGGCCCAATTGCAGGACGTGGTCGTCATTGCCTGAAGTATGCCGATATCGGCGCAGGCCACCGGGTCTGCAGCCGTTACCAAATTGGCCATAGGCAGCCAAAAAACCGAAAAGCCGTAGGCCATGCCGATGCAAAGATGAATCGCCAGCGCCGCAGTGGGTACCAACCAACGATTGAAATTGGGGCCTGCAACCGTGTTTTCACGGTCAAAAAAAACGGGGTTAGAGCGCGCCTCGTCGCCGTTTTGTAAACGGTCTTGTGCCATGCCATCCATCAATAACCTCTATTTTGTTGTTGTCGTATTGTTATTTATCACAGCTTGGAATTGATCACTCAGCACTGATATAGGCATATAAAAACATATATCGATGACTGATAAATTAACGGAATTGAGTATTAATGTGATTTTTTAGATAGTCAAACGGCAAATAGGTATTTAACGTATGAATTAATATGCATATATATAACTCTCGGCAACCGCCCTTTAGCGCCCAACAACAACGCCTGCGACATACCCAGCGCAACCCGCACCGACTCTACTTGTTAACCGTGCCAGCTATGGGCAGACTTAAAGCAGGCCAACACGATCCTTTTGCCTGGCCCTGCTTGCCATTCTTGATGTGGAGTTGTGATGGACCCGATTCTCACCCTGGTGGGTGCCCTGATGCTGGTTATCAGCATTGTTTTAAGTCCACTTTCTAGTCGGTTGGGCATGCCCGTACTGCTGATTTTTTTGGCAGTCGGCATGATCATGGGTCAAGACGGACCCGGCGGCATTCGTTTTGATGATTACCAACTGGCGTTTTTAATCGCCAGTCTGGCCCTGGGCGTAATTTTGCTGGACGGTGGCATGCGCACCCGCGCTGAAACCTTCCGTGTTGGCCTGCGCCCGGCTCTGGTATTGGCAACTCTCGGTGTTTTTCTAACCGCTGCCGGCGCAGCGGTCGTGGCCTGGTGGGTGTTCGATTTGCATTGGATGCTGGCATTACTGGTTGGCGCTATTATCTCGTCTACCGACGCTGCCGTTGTGTTCTCGATGCTTCAAGGCAGTGGCGTTCATCTCAACGAGCGTGTCAGCGCCACCTTGGAAATCGAGTCTGGCAGCAACGATCCCATGGCCATTTTCCTGACGTTGCTGATGGTCACACTGATTGGTAACGCAGGCGAAAACACCGTTGGCTCCGCTCTGCTATTACTGGTAGAACAGTTTGGTATCGGCAGTGTTGCCGGGCTGATCGGCGGCGTTGCAGTTGTCGCACTGGCCAATCGGATGCGCCTGGCACCGCCGCTTTACCCACTGCTGGTCGCCGCCGGTGGTATTGCCGTATTTTCCGCCACCAACGCTCTGGGCGGCAGTGGCTTTTTGGCGATTTACCTGACCGGCGTGGTGATTGGCAACCGGCCCGTACGCATGATGCCGATGATTCTGCAGGTGCACGACGGCTTGGCTTGGCTAGCGCAGCTGTGCCTGTTTTTGATGCTTGGGCTTTTAGTAACTCCTTCGGAGTTGTTGCCCTTGGCGGGCGGAGGCCTGATATTGGCGCTGGCTCTAATCTTCGTGATTCGGCCGCTCACCGTATTGGCCACGCTCTGGCCATTTGGCTTCAACCGCCGTGAGCTGGGTTTTATCAGCTGGGTGGGTCTGCGCGGTGCGGTGCCTATTGTGCTGGCACTGTTCCCCATTATTGCCGGCCTGCCAGACGCGCAACTGGTGTTCCATGCCGCTTTCTTTATCGTGCTGGTGTCATTGCTGGTTCAGGGCACCACCATGGCGCCTGTAGCGCGTTGGCTAAAACTGGAAGTGCCCGCCGACAACGCGCCGTTTCGCCGCTTTCCGCTGGACGCCCCGGCCGCCGGCGACCATGAATTAATGCTGTTTCCGCTGCGGGGCAAAAACTGGGAACTGCCGCGGCGCCTAGACCAGCTCAAACTTCCAGATAACACGGCGGTGGCCGGCGTATTCCGCAACCGCCTGTGCCTACAATCACAACCCGATCTTGAAGTGATTCAGGGCGACGTTGTCGCCGTATTTGCTACCCCAAGCGTTTTACCGGACCTGAACAAATCACTCAGCGGGGCCTACGCTCCCGGTCACTTGGCCGAACGTGCGTTCTTTGGCGACTTTGTGCTGAACGGCGACGCTCTGCTGGGCGATGTAGAGCAGGTTTACGGCATTGAATTTGATGAACTGCCGCCAGACTTGTCACTTGCTGAATGTTTTGCCCAACGTACCAAGGGCCGCCCGGTTATTGGCGACCTGGTCGCTCTGGGGCCGGTTACGCTGGTGGTGCGTTCAATGAACGGCGACATCGTTGCCAAGGTGGGCCTGAAAATGGACGCCCAGCAAAACGCAGCCGAAGCAAAACATAACAACACCAAAGATGACAAAACCCATTAACAACTGCTCCTTCAGTCATGATATAAACATTCTAAATTAACTTTAATCATCGGTACGTCGGTTTTATGGGTCTGGGTCGATTGTTTGTTTTATGTTCACTGTTGCTCACTTTGCTCACGCCCCAGGCCCTGGCTTCGGATTTGCTGGCGCGAGCAGACATCCGTCTTCCATTTCCGCATTCGTCAGACATCGACCAGCTACCGTCCATCACCAAAGTACTGGTGCAAAAAGGCGAGCGTTCACTGCAGTTACTCAGTGGTGAGCAGGTTGTCCGCCAATATCGCATTTCGCTGGGTGACAACCCCTTGGGCCACAAGCTTTACGAAGGCGACAGCCGCACCCCAGAAGGCGAATACTCGCTGGACTGGCGCAACGCCGGCAGTTCATTTCACAAGTCTATTCACATTTCCTACCCCAGCGCCAAAGACCGTGAAATGGCCGAAAACTGGGGCCTGAACCCAGGCGGCAGCATCATGATTCACGGCCTGCCCAACGGAACCGACGACGATTTTGCTTTTGCTTTTTTGGGGCTTGATTGGACTGACGGTTGCATTGCTGTCAGCAATCAAGAGATTGATGAAATTTGGCAACTGGTAAGCGATGGCACACCGATTGAAATCCTGCCCTGAAGCCCTTGTTAAAAAGTAAGCTAAGTGTCGACATTAGAATAATTTTCTGACATGGAACGCGGTGTAATATTACGTTGTTGTCATAAGCTTCGGACATTTACCTACGCTTAGTTAACATTTGGTGGCAGACTGATTTACACTATTAACTTGTTCGGCAATTAATCGCCAATCAGACCTGTATTGACAGGAGGTGAGTTGACGGGACGTCAGCTACATTGATTGTCGGACTTCGGGAAATACAACGACTAATAAGGGGATTTGCAATGCGTAAACTGACGATCGCTGGGTTTGCACTGGCAGCTGCTTTGACTGCTGGTTGTGCCACTACTGATGACGCTGCTATGAGCGAAGCCACTGCTACAGCTAATTCAGCTGAGCAAACGGCTGAAAATGCAATGAACACTGCCAACAGCGCCGCCAGTTCTGCCCGCTCTGCCAAGCAGACAGCTGACCAAGCTCTGGCTGCTGCCAAAGCTGCTCAAAAATCCGCTGACGAAGCCAACGAGCGCGCCAAGCGCATGCTTGACCAAGCCAGCAAGAAGTAAGCTTTGCACTGTAAAAAAGGCCGGTAACCCCGGCCTTTTTTTGTGTCCTGATTTTGTATCTGAAACAACCACGCTTGGGCGCTCTCTGGCGCCTGAGCTTAAAAATATAGCTGTTGCCCAGCATTTTCTATGACCTTTACAGGCTCACCTTTCGCCACCGATGTAATTTTCTCACCAATCACCGTAGGCACGCCGCTCGCTTGATCAACCGCAATTTCAATCGCCCTACGCCGTACTTCCACTTCTGGGTGAGCAATAGCCAGACGTTCCAACTGTTCCACTGTAGCCAGCCAAAGCTTGTTGCGATCCGCTGCCGAATAATCTTCCTCGGGCCGATGTACTTCCAGCCACACCTGACCATTGGCAACACCCACTTTCACTGATTGACGGACTATCTGCACCGGTGTGCCCTTTGCTATCTGATAAGCAAAACGCGAAATGTCTTCGTTATACATGCGGAAACAACCATGGCTTACCGCCATGCCGACACCAAATTTTTTATTGGTGCCATGAATTAAATAGCCTTTTTCACTCAAAATAAGCGCATGGCTACCCAACGGGTTATCTGGCCCCGGCGGAATCATCCGCGGCAGGAAATCGCCAACAGCGGCGTGCTCGGCGCGAATACTCTCAGGCGGGTACCAAGCTGGCGACGTCAGCGCCATGGTCACCTGAGCGTTCGTTAACGGTGATGGGTTTTCTTCGGTACCAACGCCCACCGGGTAAACCTGAACGCCGCTGTCGGTAAAGTAATAAAGGCGATATTCCGCCAGGTTGATCACAATACCTTCGCGCTTCGCATCCGGCATAACATAGTGCCGGGGCAAAGTAATACTGGTGCCTTCGCCAGGCAGCCACGGGTCTACTCCAGGGTTGGCTTTCACCAATTCCAGATAACCCAGAGCCTCAGCGATACCTATATCGGCAAAGGTGTCTTCGTAGCGGGTTTTAAACACACTCAACTGCCCGGCCATATCGCCCTGAATACTGTAGGTAGCCACTCTTGCTGCCTTATCAGCCGGAACAGGATTCGCTGCGCCCTGAGCCAGCAGCAAAGGCGCAAAGGCTGCACTCAGCAACAGTGTCAATAAACGCATTTTCACACCCATAACATTCTACTCAAAGACAGGAACAGACAAAATTCAGACCCTGGACCCAACCAGGAGTTCCATTACGCACAGGCCACAAAATGAACCCGACGGCAGAGCGAGTAGATTACTGGCGCTTGGCTACAAAAGGCAATGAATACCGGCGCTATCAGGTGCGCATTTTCCACACTGGAACAATCGCCAGCGCCAAAAATACCGCCACCACCCACCAGGCAAACTGAAACGCCTCTACGGTGGGCATGCCGTTTTGATGATCACCGTGTTCGATGGCCAATGCGACCATGTTGACACCAAAGGCCCCGCCAAGCTGTCGGGTAAAGCTGATGGTGCTGGACCCTGCGCCCAGCTCCTCTGGCGCCAAAGGATTCAACGCACCCATCGACAGTGCCGGCAACATAAAACCTATACCAACCCTTCCCACCGCTGCCCACAGAGCCAGCCAGCCCAGAGCTGTTTCGAAGCCAGACAACGCAAACAGTGTGGCCGACAACGTAAATGCCAGAATGCCAAAAATAACCAGTTTACGACTGCTGTGTTTGTCCGCCATATTGCCGGCAATAGGAAAAACAATCCCCAAAACGATACCCGCAGGCAACATTAACAAACCGGCCTCGGTGGCACTGGAACCCAATGCGGTCTGGGCGAATAAAGGAATCAGGTAGGTAGAGCCGAACAACGCCAGGCCCATAGCCATGGCGCCTAGATTGGCGTACAAAAACACCGGTTTGCGCAATAGTGCAATATTCACCAAGGGGTGCCTGGCAGTGCGTTCACGCCACACGAATAGCGTCAGGAACAGCAATGCTGCCGCGGCCTCTGAAGCGATGAACGCACCTTGGCCGAGCACATTTTGCAGCCTGTTCAAACTGTCGAGAGATAAACCAATGGCGGCGCCCAGCAAAACCAACCCCGGCACATCCAATGGATAGGGATTGGGTCTATTCTCTGGACTCGGCAGAAAACGCCAAACCATAAACACGCCAGCAGCCGTCACCGGCACTGGCGCGAACATCACGTAGCGCCAAGTCAGTTCGTCTACCAGAAAGCCGCCCAATACCGGCCCCAGTGCCGGTGCCAATACCACGCCCATACCGTAAATGCCCATGGCTCGGCCGCGCTGATTGCGGGGGAAAATTCGGAATACCAGATACATGGCCATAGGCTGCATCAACCCAGCCATGGCGCCCTGGCCAATGCGCGCCGCAATAAGTTGCTCTGGGCTAGCGGCAAAGCCTCCCAGCAGGGATATTACGGTGAACAGCGCCATGGCTGTCGCGAGGGTTTTGCGGATGCCGAAATGGTCCAGCAACCAGGAGGAAGCCAGCATGGTGGTTGTCATGGCTGCAATAAAGCCGGTGGCAAGCCAGTGGATTTGGCCCTGGCGCACCCCGAACTCCAGCATGATGTCATACAGCGCCACGTTCACCACGGTAGCGCTGAGCACCGTTGACATGGTGCCTGCCATCACCGTGGCGACGGCAAGCCAGCGCCAGCGCTGGCCGTAGCGCTGCTGCAGACCTGCTACCGAATTGTCTGCCACCGTTTACCTTTGTTTGTGCGCGTTTTCCAGAATCGTTCCAAAAACCCGCAGCGTAACTTCGATGTCTTTTTCGCTGATGCCGTCCAGCATTTCGTCACGCAGGCGATCTGCACGGGTGGTCATCTCGTCCATAAACGCACGGCCACCGTCAGTCAAATGCAGGCGACGGGCGCGGCGATCATTCGGACAAGGGCGGCGCTCAATCAACTCCTGGCCTTCCAGGCTGTCTAACAGACGCACCAGTGTCGGATTTTCAATAGCCATTAAACTGGCCAGTTCGCGCTGGGTTAAACCTTCACCACCCGCTTTTAAATAGAACATGGTGCTCCACCGCGCCTGGGTAACGCCCAGATCTTTCAACCGTTCGTCCAGCATTTTGCGCCAGCGACGGGTAACACGTGCAATGGTAAACGGAAACTGCTCTCTCATCGGTGATTGCTCCTGAGTTTTTGGCAAGCCGCCAGCTCCATGAAAGCCACAGAGCTAACACTGCCTTCAGCTTATTTTATGGAATCATTCAATAATAGCATGCTAACCATGCGCTTAAATACAGATTTGCAATAGTAAGCAATATTTGAAAGCAGGGAAACCAAGGCGCCCGCTTTTTAGCGGGCAGGTGCATCCTGGAGGCCGTCTTTAGCTATTGAGCCTTCATCCGGCTCGCCGTTTGCCGCATCCGCTGCGACCTCTGCCGAATCGGTAAACTCCGCGTTGCGGGGATCCATTTCGGCCAAAACCATAGACGTTTCGGGCATCGCCGGCACAAAGTGCTCCTGATCCTCCACCGCGATATCCTCAGTGTGGGTGATGCGATAGCTGGTCGCCGCCGCCAACACGATCAGCGCAGCGGCATAACCATAAAACAGACCCTCTGGGCCCAAAAGCTGTATCAGTTTAGACAGCACCACTGGCCCGATCACGCTGCCAATACCATAGCTGAGCAGCAACGTAGCACTGGCTGCAACAATGCGAGAACTTTCCATGCGGTCGTTAGTGATCGCCACGGCCACCGGATAAATACTTGCAGACAGGCCTGTAAATACCGCCACGGCCAACGTTAATGCCAGTAACTGATGGCTACCCAACAAACTAACGACCAAGGCAGCAATGGCCGCCAGCACTGATATCCAGAACATGATTCGACGGCGGTCAAAGCGATCGCACAAAATGCCAATCGGCCACGCCAGAAGCATGGCGGCAAGGATGGCGCAGGCCATAAAGTTCGCGGTCTGACTCACACCCAGGCCTATCAGGGTGGCGTAAACCGGCCCCAGCGCGTAAAAACTGCCAATCAGTATTCCGGTTATCAAGGCCCCGGCCACGCCCGTAAACGACTCGCGCGCCAGTTTAACCACGGACAGTCTCGGTGAAGGCGCAATTTCCGGCGCCTCCATTCGCGTCAAGGCCAGGGGCACTAGGGCCAGCACCAATAGAATCGCCGCCAGGGAAAAAGGTACATAATCTGCGGGATTGCCCACATTGATCAATAACTGGCCACCTACAGCAGCCAGCAAATACACCACCTGATACACCGCAAACAGGGTACTGCGGTTGGCATTGGTCGCCCGGGCGGAAAACCAGCTCTCGATGACCACCAGAACGCCGGCCATGCTAAATCCTGAAACCACTCGCAAAATGGCCCAGAAAACCATGTTGATGGCCATGGGATACAACAGTGATGCCACCGCAGCGATGGTCGCAAACACGGCAAAAGCGCGAATATGCCCTACCCGTGATACCACTTTCTGCACAAATAAAGTGCCCAGCACAAAACCAATGGAGTAACACACCAAAACCATACCGATGGTATCCGGCGCAACGCTCTCAATACTCAGGCGGATACCTAGCAGCGTCATCAGAAAAGCGTTCCCGCCGTTCAGCAGCACGATGCTGAGAAGCAGCGCAAACAATGAGGCGACCATTCGGGTCATGGCAGAACTCCGGAATTACCAGGTGAGGATATGATGTGGTGTTGGTGATCGCAGCAACGGATGTTTTCCGGTCGAACAGCAGCGCTTTTCAAGCCCCGCCATTAAACCAGCCGCAACATCGCCAATGCACTAGGCACTTGCCGCTGTTACTCAGTGTTTTAGCCAGTGAGGACAGGGAATTCTACAATTTTTTACATTAATACGCCGTAACAGATCACATGATTGTGAAAATGTACCATAATCAACTTATGTACAATTGGTGAGTTCAATCGTTATGAAAAAGACAGAATGGCCCATCCGTTGGGACTTATTGGTTCGATATCGCCTGATTGAGGCCGTTGCGTTGTGGGAAGGTCGGCTGACAACCAACCACATTTGTTATAGTTTCGGTATTGGCCGTCAGCAAGCATCCAAAGACATTAACACCTATCTGCGTGAACTAGCGCCTGGTAATTTGGAATACGACCGTCACTTGAAAGGCTACGTGCCAGCCAGCAATTTCAAGCCGGTGGTTACCCGCGGCGAAATCAGCGAATACCAAGATCTGGTGGCCAGCCAGCAACAGCTCAGCAGTGTGTTTGCCTCACTGGAGGTGCGGCTACCCGGCAGCCATTCGGTTGCAAGCCCCGGGCGGGTGATTGACCCAGCCACCATGCGCACCGTGGTTAGCGCTATTCGCGGTGGCCGACAACTGCGAGCCAGCTACGTATCTCTCAGCCGCCCGGAAGCGGTTCACAGCGTATTGGAGCCTCATACAATAATATGCGCAGGCAATCAATGGCACGTTCGCGCCTGGTGTGATGCCAATCGTGAATTTCGTGACTTTGCCATCAGCCGTCTACGCAGCGTGCCTGAACTGTTGCGCCAGAAAGTTCGCCACAGTGTGTCCCAAGACGACGACTGGAATCGCCAGGTTACATTGGAAGTGGCGCCGGACCAGCGCCTGTCGCAGCCGCAGCAACTTATTATTGCTAACGATTACGACATGCAACACGGAAAATTAACGGTCACCAGCCGGGCTGCACTGGCGCCCTATGTTCTGGCGCAGCTGGGCATTACCATAAACACCCAGCATCCTGACCCACTGGTGCAGCAGCTGGAGCTGATTAACCCGGACAGCCTGGGCTTTGGCAGCAAACGCGAGCAGGCGCTTAAAACCATCGCCGCCTGTGGTTAAGATTGAGTTAAGCGCTCGACCGTGCCATAAGTTCCGCGTGTGATCACACGCCTGCGGTCGATTTTTATCCGCTTATTCTGCTGTTCAATGTTGGTATTCCCAGCGTTAACAGCAGCAAATCCCTGTGGACAACCTGCAACAGTCATTACTGAGGTTCAAGGTAGTACAGACACCTCGGCGCTGGTGGGTCAGACCGTTACCGTTGAAGGCGTATTAACCCAGGACTCACGCCAGGTCGGCGGATTTTCCGGGTTTTACATGCAGCAGGCTAATACGCCTGCAGACTCTATTCGCTCTTCCGCTCTGTTTGTTTATACCCGCCATAAAGAAGGCCGCTTGGGCCAACGCCTTCGCGTTACCGGCAAAGTCAAAGAACACTACGGGCTTACAGAGCTGGTTGCGGTAAGTGATTTACAGGTGTGCGGCACCCAGGCACTTCCAGCCCCGGTGGAAATGTCTTTGCCTTGGGCAAGAGCGCCTGAAAGCTTGGAGAACATGCGCGTTCGCATTAACGGCCCGCTCACGATTACCGACAGCCATCAGCTAACGCGCTTTGGTGACGTATCGTTGGCAGCCAAAGACCCGCTGATATCGACCGAGTTCATGGTTCCCGGAACAGCGGCCCTACGCCACGCCAAACTGGTTTCCGTGAACACACTGGTTCTTGATGATGGCAACGCGCGACGCAACCCGCCCTCACTGAACTGGCTACCAATCTACAGCGCCACGCAGCCGGGTTCAGCCGCGTCCAGCCTGGTGGCCGGCACACAGGTTCGCGGCCTCACCGGCGTGTTGGATTACCGCTACGGCGCGTGGCGCCTTCAGCCTGATCAGATACCCAGCCTGAAACCACCTCCACTGCCTGACCCGGCGCCGGCGAGGCCAACAAGCGCGAATCTGAGGGTTATGACCCTGAATCTGCATAACCTGTTCAACGGTGATGGCCGCGGCCAAGGTTTTCCAACCAGCCGTGGGGCAAAAACCGAGGCTCAGTACAAGCGCCAACTACAACGTCTAAGCACGGGCCTCAATCAGGCAGGTGCCGATTTGCTGGCGCTGTCTGAACTGGAAAACGATGGCTACGACAGCAACAGCACCATCGCCCAGTTAGCCGCCAGTCTTGGGCCACACTGGCGCTTTGTGGTGCCAGTTAACCCGGCTATGCAAAGAGATGCCATCCGCAACGGTTTGCTGTACCGCGCGGATCGAGTAAACGCGCTTGGGCCAGCGCAGTATCTGTTGGGCGACGGCGGACGCCCCTCGCTAACCCAGCGTTTTGCCCTGAAAAGCGGCGGCCTTCCGCTCAGACTGGTGAGCGTGCACCTGAAATCAAAATCTTGCCGCAACGCCAAGGGCGAAAACGCTCAACAGAACGATGGCCAGGGTTGCTACACCGCGGTAAGAGTAAAACAGGCAAAAACACTGCATCAGCAGCTGGGCCAACTAGACAGAGGTAACGCCTTGGCGGGCACCCTGATCACCGGCGATTTCAACAGCTACAGCAAAGAACAGCCGATCAGTGAACTGGCCCGCGCGGGTTACACCAGCATGGTCGCGCACTTCCATCCGTGCACGCCGGTGCGCTGTGAACACTACAGTTATCGCTTTAAAGGGGCTCGGGGGTCACTGGATCACGCCTTGGCATCCGCGGCGTTAAAACCGTGGGTGCTGTCGGCAAAGGTGTGGAATATCAACGCAGATCAACCCCGAATGGCGGATTACCGCAGCCATTCAAGCCCGCAGCCTTGGCGTTCTTCCGACCACAACCCGTTGATTACCGATATAAAGCTGTAAAGCCCACGCTCAATCGATACCGATAATTTTGTGCATCTGCAACGTCAGGCGCCAGCGTGGATTTGCCAGACAGTAATCAGTCGCCTTACGCGTATTGCTCTGCTTGATTACATCCGTGCTGGTTTCCGGCACCGACGGCGAGGCCATGGGCGACAAAAAGAAATGATCGGCCTGTATGTGCAAAAAACGCTCGGGCGTGGCTTTTGGCTGTGGGTACACCAGCTTAAGTTCGTTGCAGCGCTCAATGACCACTGGCGCATCCGCCTTCGGGCTCACGCAGAGCCAGTCGATTCCGGCAGGCGCCGGCAGGGTACCATTGGTTTCAACGCCAATTTCGAATCCGGCTTGGTGCAGGGCATTAATTAATGGAGAGTCTAGCTGCAGCAGCGGCTCGCCACCGGTGCACACCACATAGGGCTTGCCAGGTGCCACCGGCCACAACCCCGCGATATGCGCTGCCAAGGCCTCAGGCGTCGCAAAAACGCCGCCATTCTGGCCGTCGGTACCGACAAAGTCGGTGTCGCAAAAGTCACACACTGATGTGGCACGGTCTTTTTCCCGGCCAGTCCACAAATTGCATTTGCTGAAGCGGCAGAAAACCGCTGCGCGGCCGGCCTGGCCACCTTCGCCCTGTAGAGTATAAAACGCTTCTTTTACCCGGTACATCAGTATTGCACCTCGTAGGCAACAGGGTCCTGTTGCTGATGCTCGGCAAACGCCTGCAAGCGTTCCACACAGGAACTGCAACGGCCGCAAGCTTTGCTTCGGCCGTTGTAACAGGTCCAGGTATGGCGGTAATCCAGGTTCAACTGTAAACCGAGGGCCAGAATGTCGCCTTTGGTGAAGTGCATAAACGGCGCGTCCACCGCTACCGGCTGATAGTTTGCAACCTTACAAACTGCGTCCATTTTTTCCACAAACTCAGGACGGCAATCCGGATAAATCGCGTGGTCGCCACCGTGGGCGCCGAACCATACGGCGCTGGCTTCTACAGTGACGGCATAGCCGGTGGCCAGTGCCAGCAAGATCATATTGCGATTGGGCACCACGGTAGATTTCATAGCGCCTTCCTGGTAATCCCCTTCAGGCACGTCAATGGTTTCAGACGTTAACGCAGAGCCGGCCATTACGTCGCTCATGGCGCGAATATCAATCACTTTATGTGGTATACCCAGCTGCTGGCAAACCTCTTGGGCACAGTCAAGTTCGCGCACATGACGCTGGCCATAGTTGAAAGATAGGGCATGAACGTTCAAGCCATCAGCACGCGCCTTGTGCAATAACGTGAAGGAATCCATGCCTCCGGAATAAATTACAACCACGGTGTCAGTCATTCAGGCGTCCGTTAGGTGGGCGGTCGATGTGCTTTAATAGGCTTTATTGTAACAGCCTGCCGGCAGGTTGGGTTCGCACATACACTGGCGGCAAGGTAAACTCACGTACAAATGCATTCCAGCTATAACAGGTGACGTTATAAGTAACCAGATTCCAGCCTTTATCGATTTCGAAGCGTCCAGCCTTGATCTTATCGCAAGCTATCCTATTGAGGCTGGCTTGTGCCTGAATGGCAAATACCTGCATAGCTGGCTAATAAAACCCTGTGAGGCCTGGCTGGACTGGTCAGAAAGCGCAGAGCAGATTCACGGCATTGAACGTGATGAACTGACCCAGAACGGCAACGATGTGTTAACCGTAGCGCTTGCCCTAAACCGCCTGCTGCCGGAACAGGTGTTCTGTGATGCCTTCACTTTCGACAGCTTCTGGCTGCATCGGTTATTTCGCGCGGCCGCCATAGAGCCGAAATTTCAGCTGGAATCGGTGTCCGTGCTACTCAACAGCCGGCAGGTTAAGCTATGGCCTGATGCCCGCCAACACGTTATCAGTGAACTGGGTTTACCGGTGCACCGGGCCGAAAACGACGCCTTGATTCTATCGCACACCTGGCAACGGGTTAACCGTTAACCTTTTCGCGCCTGTGTCAGACTCCAGAGCAACTCCAAAAAAAAACGCAACCCGAAGGCTGCGTCTAAAAGGAGAGATCCGCCCGATACCTGATCAACGGCATGGTGGATAACACAACGTAAAATATGACAGTGGTGAGTATGATGGCGAGCCAGAATGCTGTCTGTAAGGGTTTGCCACAGACCTCAAGACTTTTGCGCTTGCCCAGCGCTGTTGCAAAGCCCCGGGCAAGCGATGCACTACGCTTTAAGATTCATGCACCGACCAAAAACGGATAACGACCTGTAATGACAGTCACCCTGATAAATCCAATCCATACTGCCAGCGCCATCTGGTGGTATGCATCTGTGTTGGGTTTGTACGAGCGTGGCTGGATCTTCAAGGGCGTGCTGGCCAGAGTGGGTCATAATTTACGCCCTTGGCCCGGCAGCGGCTGCTATAATCATGCAGTTGTGTTCTGATTCATCATCGTTGCCGAGCCCGATCTATGCCGCAAACATCTGTTACCGATACCTTGCGCGAATACCAGTCGTTACTGGAACTGTTGGACGACGCCTACTGGGAAGCCAGCTGCATCGTTCACAAAGACATGCTGTACGACATCATCAGTATTTTTAGCCAAGAAGTGGCCGAGCTGAACAAGCTCAGCATTCAAGACCACCACTACCCTTACGAAGTGATTACCGAAGGCATTCGCCGCATCGTACCGAAACTTGAGAGCCTGGACGAAGCCCGCGAATTGATCATCCAGCGCACGCAGACCCTGACCGACTTTCGCGACATTCTTTCTTCTGTACTGGGCATTCTGGAAGATCAGCTGCGCACGCTCTAATCTGCTGTCTGAAACAACCGTAAATCACACGCCAACATGCACCCGCTGGCCTTCAGGCAATTGCGGAAACGCTGTACTGACGTTGTACAGAAATTTCCCCAGCGCCGGTAAATGATGGCCCACAATCGGGAAACCGGTGGTCAGTAAGCTCACTGAAATATCCCGCGCCGAATCTGCCCAGCAAAATTTGTTGATGAGCCCCACGTGGCCAAACGCATAACGGGTGTTTGGCCCCCAGACTCCTACCGGGTCGCCCCCCAGCATCATCCCGGCACTGAAACGCATAGGCAGCATAAGTGTGCGATCGAGCTGCAGCGACCCGAACTGCTGAATTGCGCGCTGCACCGTAATCTCACTGCAGATGCGCTTGCCACTCCACACGCCACCATTGAGCATCATCTGGAAAAACCGCCCCATTTCCTCGGCGGTGCCATACAGATTGCCGGCGGGTATCACCGCCTGCTGGAAGCGGGGGTCATTCGTCACCGCTTCTACAGATTTGATATCGCCACCTAACGCCCGCTTTACAACCCGCGATACCGGCCAGGTAGGACGCGGGCCAGTAGCATAGTTAGCCGCCGGCACGTTCAAATCCGCCGCTGCGACGCCATAAGTAAACCAGGTCATCCCCATGGGCTTGCGAATATAACGGTCCAGATACTGCTGAATCGTCAGGCCAGTTACGGTTTCGAGAACCCGCTGCAGCACAAAGCCGCCGGTAATAGCGTGATAAAAGACTTTTGAGCCGTTTACCTGCACTGCCCGCTCTTCACACAGCAGGCGCCAGATTTCTTCCGGATTCCAAAGTACCTCAGTTGGCGTGTCACCAGGAATCGACGGAATACCGCCGCGATGGGACAGTATCTGGTGCAGGGTGATGGTGCGCTTACCGTTGTCGGCAAATTCCGGGCAGTAATAGGCCACCGGGTCCATCAGGTTGACCAACCCCTGCTCGGCTAGCAGATGAATCAAAAAGGCCGTCACCGCTTTCGACGCGGAGAAATAACACACGGGAGTGTCTGTTGTCATCGCTACCCGCGGCGTATCCACGCTGTCGTCCGGGCCGTTACCCCGGGCATGACCGATAGCGCGATGCAGCACAGACTCGCCCCGGTAACGCAATGAAATCTGGATACCCGGATGCACGCCGGTGCGGTAAAGACTCTCAACACTGCGCCATACCGCATCCACCGACTCTGGTCGCAACCCTGCGGACACAGGGTTTTCCCCGGCCGTATCACGGCAGGTAACGCTGGCAAGATCCTTGGGCACTCTGCACGTGTGCAGGGCGCGGCGAGTGAGAGCGTTAATGGGGCTGAGCATGTTGTTTCTCCATGAGGGCACGGCGCCATAGTTACACGCTTATCGCGTGGATTAAATTGTTATAGGGCCTAGCCCAAAATACACCAATTATGACGGCCGAGCAGATGGCGCTGTGCAACAGCATCCTAGCGCACAACCCCAAGCGTAAAACCTCTTTTAATACGCTGCCGGTGCCAAGCAATCGCGGGTCATGCTGGCATCCGATGACTGGGTGGCCGAAAATCCCGGTGTGATCACAAAAAAACGGTCTGGGGCCAACCGGTTCGCAGTGATCGAGGCCGCCTTTGCCGCCTCGAAACAACCTTGCTTCAGCCGAGCTTCGGCAAGGTTGTTCCAACCCGATGCAATGTCTGGAAACCGATAAGTCATGGCCTGATAGTGTTCGGCTGCCGCAGCCCACCGGCCTTGCTGATAGGCAATGTTACCCAGCCCCAATAACGCAGCGGGCTGATCCGGCCAGGCTGTTGCCGCGGCCAGATAGGCAGATTCCGCTGCAACAGGTTGCTGTGTGGTTTCCAGATCGTGCGCGGCCATCAGGTAAGGCAGCGGCTGTGCCGTTACCGGAATTTGGCCCGGCGGCACTATCATTCGGGCCCACCGGCCTGAGCGATTCCAGGTCGCCATGAAAACGGAGACTTTCTGCCGGTAGCCTCGTTTCGTTCCGGTGTGAAGAATCAGCGCTTCCCGGGCACTATCAAATCCGATAACCACGGCAAAGTGCCACTGCGGCCACCAGTTGAAACGCAGGTTTTGCAACACCAGCACCGGGTGGCCCGCACTCACTTCGGTCAAGACGCTGGTTAGGTCGGGATCCAGCGGGTACACCAGCATGCCGTATTGGCGCGCAGCAGCCACCATTTCAACCTGCAACGCTCCCTGGCGCTCTGGCAGGTACACCCGGTCAATCAACTCATCAGGGGTGGCACTCACTCCCTGTGCATTTAGCATCATCGCCAACGAAGCGGGGCCACACTGATACTGTTCCTGAGGATGAAATCGCACGTCCGTAAGCTCAGTGCTTTCGAAGCCGGTTGGCCACTGAGGCCGGCTGGCGCACCCTGAGAGCAGAACCCCCAGGAATGCGGCCGTGAGTAGCCTGCTTGGTTTCAACAAAAAATCGAACATGCTTAGGTCATTACCGCAAGCACCTGACGAACGGGAAGATATCGGTGGCGCAAAGCATATCGGTGATGATGAACACCAGCAGAAACAGCACGACGATACCGACAACGCCTTCACCGGCCGGAGCCGCAGCCAGCTGTTGTTTGAAGTCCCCCAGCTCAGAAGGTGTCAGACTTTGAATGCGGTCACGCACTTCCTGTTCCCCGACCCCCATACTGGCCAAAGTACCTTTTACATCATCGCGCTCCAGCATCTCCATCAGGGCCTGGCGGTCAATATCGGCACGCTGCTCTGTTAGTAATTCGCCGGTGCCGACAATGCTGGCAGAGGCGGGTATTGCCCACATTGATGCCAACATCATAACCATCGCCATGATGCCTGAAATAGATTGCATGTAGCCTCTGATTGCCTGCATGGGTTGTTCCTCAGGTTCTTCTAATGTTTGGGGGTATATTGTTGGATCACTTAATACATCAGTGTAGCCGCAACTGGCTTTCACGCACAGGAGGGCCGACTGAAAAGATAGCCAACGAGCTTCCGGTTAGGGTCTTGATGTGGTCACCTATTCGGATCTTACTTCGCCACCGAGTTCTGTGCTTCCAGTTATTCGTAATTGGGGCCATACTGAATTTTGGGTCAACCAGTTGTGGCTAGAGGCAACAGACATGAGCAAAGGACAAGACAGTAAAAAAGCTGATAAAAAGAAACCGCTTTTGACCGCAAAAGAAAAGAAAGCGGCTAAAAAATCAAAAAAAGGTGACACCAATGTGCTGGGTAATTAGGCCGTCTTAATAATAGATTGCCTTGATAATAGAGAGTTCTGACAATAAACAGATCGGATAATGGAAGCCGCGCGAAAATCCCACCGGAACCAGCATGACTCCTGCTATTGATGTCGCCCGGGAGGCGGGCATTGAACACCAAGTACATCAGTATCAACACGACCCTGCCAGCATTGGCTATGGCACTGAAGCTGCGGAGAAGCTTGGGCTGAACCCGGCTTGCGTGTTCAAGACTCTGGTGGTCGCGGTGGATGTAAAGACCTTGGTGGTAGCCATTGTACCGGTAAATGCCATGCTCAGTATGAAGCTGATTGCCAAAGCAGCGAGCGGCAAAAAAGCCACCATGGCAGACAAGCAGCAAGTGCAGCGCAGCAGCGGTTATGTTCTGGGTGGGGTTAGCCCGCTGGGGCAAAAACGGACGCTGACGACGTTCATTGACGAGTCAGCCCGGCTGTTCGAACGGATTCATGTCAGCGCCGGTCGGCGGGGGCTTGAAATTGAGTTGGCGCCGGCAGACCTCGCCACGCTCACTCTGGGGCGCTTTGTGGCGTTGCGCCTGGAGTGATGCCCGACTGACTGGGTAAAATCTCCACACAAAAAACCCGCAAGACGGTGACCGTTTTGCGGGTTTTTCAATTCAGCAGCTCGGGTTATTTACCAGGCTGCTGCCACACCAAGGGTGTTAAGCCGAGGCGAGGGCTTCTTCCATCAGCTTGTTTAGCGTTGCACTGGGCTGCATGACTTCGGTTACTCTGCCAGCAGGCGCGTGAAAGTAACCTCCCAGATCCACTGCTTTGCCCTGAATCGCTGTCAGCTCTTCAAGGATCTTGTCTTTTTGGGCTCCCAGCTTTTCAGCCAGCTTGGCGAAGAAGGATTTCAGTTCCTTATCTTCGTCCTGAGCAGCCAGTTCCTGTGCCCAGTAATAAGCCAGGTGGAAGTGGCTGCCACGGTTGTCCAGTTCGCCGGTAGAGCGCGACGGTGACTGGTTGTTTTCCAGCAGTGTCTCGGTGGCTTTGTCCAAGGTCTGACCCAGCAGACGTGCACGATGGTTATTGTGCTTTGCACCCAGCTCGTCCAGCGATACCGCGATGGCCAGGAACTCACCCAATGAGTCCCAGCGCAGGTGGTTTTCTTCGACCAGTTGCTGCACGTGCTTCGGCGCAGAACCGCCAGCACCGGTTTCGTACAGACCACCGCCGTTCAGCAGCGGTACGATGGACAGCATTTTGGCGCTGGTGCCCAGCTCCAGAATCGGGAACAGGTCCGTCAGGTAGTCACGCAATACGTTGCCGGTTACCGAAATGGTATCCAGGCTGCGGATCAGGCGTTCCATGGTCCAGCGAATAGCACGTACCGGCGACATGATGCGGATGTCCAGACCATCGGTGTCGTGGTCTTTCAGGTAAGTGTTTACTTTCTTGATCAACTGGGCGTCGTGGGCACGCTCGTCGTCCAGCCAGAACACAGCTGGCATGCCGGTGGCACGGGCACGATTAACGGCCAGTTTGACCCAGTCGCGAATGGGCAAGTCTTTAGTCTGGCATGCGCGCCAGATGTCGCCAGTTTCCACGTTGTGCTCGGTCAGTACGGTGCCGTCTTCGGCGAGCAACCGAATAATGCCGTCTTCTTTAATCTCAAACGTCTTGTCGTGGGAGCCGTACTCTTCGGCCTTCTGCGCCATCAGACCTACGTTTGGTACGGTGCCCATGGTGGTGGGGTCAAACGCGCCGTTGGTTTTACAGAAGTTGATGGCTTCCTGGTAAATAGTGGCGTAGGTCGACTCCGGCATTACCGCTTTGGTGTCTTTCAGCTTGCCATCACGGGCCCACATTTTTCCGGAGTTACGGATCATCGCAGGCATGGAGGCGTCTACGATAATGTCACTGGGCATGTGCAGGTTGGTGATACCTTTGACCGAGTCCACCATGGCGATTTCCGGACGATGCTCGTAGGTTTTGTGCAATGCTTCCTGAATTTCTTCCTGCTTCGACTCTGGTAGTAGCTTGATTTTCTCGAGCACAGATGACAAACCGTTGTTTGGGTTTACGCCGATCTCGTCGAACAAGTCGCCAAACTGGTCAAACAGTTCTTTGTAGTAAATCTTCACCGCGTGACCAAACACGATCGGGTGGGAGATTTTCATCATGGTGGCTTTAACGTGCAGCGAGAACATCACGCCGGTGTCTTCACAGTCTTTAATGGCCGCTTCGAAGAATGCACACAGCGCCTTTTTGCTCATGTTCATGCCGTCGACCACTTCGCCGTCCAGCAGCGGCAGTTCGGCTTTCAGCACGGTCTGCTCGCCTTTCTTGTTCTCGAACACGATGCGGCTGTTGGTGGCCTTGTCCAGGGTGACGGACTGCTCTGAGGAGTAGAAGTCGCCGCCTTTCATGTGTGCTACGTGGGTGCGCGATGCCGGGCTCCACTCGCCCATGGAGTGCGGGTATTTGCGGGCAAAGGCTTTGACCGCGGCCGGAGCACGGCGGTCAGAGTTGCCTTCACGCAATACCGGGTTTACAGCGCTGCCCAGTACTTTGCCATAGCGGGAGGTGACATCTTTTTCTTCGTCAGTCTGGGGGTTTTCTTTGTATTCCGGAACTTTATAACCCTGCTTGTTCAGCTCTTTGATGGCCGCACGCAGCTGCGGGATAGAGGCGGAAATGTTCGGCAGTTTGATGATGTTGGCGTTGGGGTCTTTGGTGTATTCACCCAGTTCGGCCAGGGCATCGGGCACGCGCTGGTCTTCTGCGAGGTAGTCCGGGAAGTTGGCCAGGATGCGGGCAGCCAATGAGATATCGCTGGTTTCAAAATGAATACCGGCCGGCTTGGCGTAGGTCTTCAAGATCGGCAACAGTGACCGGGTGGCAAGCGCTGGCGCTTCGTCGGTCAGTGTGTAGATAATTTTGGTTATTGACTCTGTCATGTTCGTCCTCGAGCTATAAAGGTTGGATTCAGGACGGTCACGGCTGGCAGCTGTGCTGGGCACCTCTGGCTTTGGCTGTGACTGGTTAATAGTTTTTATTAGACTTACTAGGATAACATTTTTTAGGGAATTGCGGCTAAGATCTTAGTATGAGGACGGGGTTTCGTGGTGTCGCCTCGGTGGGAGCGTGCCCCACCAAGGCTCTTCGTTCTTTCCGCTAAACCCTGTTTAACCTTCCTTCGGCAACAACCCTGCTTCCTGCAAACGCGCCTGAATAGCATCCAGTGCTTCCGGATTGGCCAACGCGTCGCGGTTGTCGCTGCGGGCAGAGCCGTTGATGAGGCGGGCTACCGCAAGTTCTACTTTTTTACCACTGCGGGTGTAGGGGATGTCTGGCACCGGGATGATGTAGTGGGGTACGTGGCGAGGGCTGGCGCCTTTGCGGATTTGGGTTTTCAGGCGCTTGAGCAGCTCGTCGCTCAGGGTTTCGCCATTGGCCAGTACAACCAGCAATACCACTTCTACGTCGCCTGCGATTTGGCGACCAACCACCAGGCTATCTTTTATAGCGGCTTCGGTTTCTACCTGGCGGTAAATTTCAGCGGTACCGATGCGAACGCCACCGGGGTTCAGGGTAGCGTCGGAACGGCCGTAGATAATGGCGCCGCCGTGTTCGGTGAATTCGATAAAGTCGCCGTGGGCCCATACGCCAGGGGCGGATTCGGCGAAGGTGTCGAAGTAGGCATTACGGTAGCGTTCGCCGTCTGGGTCGTCCCAGAAGCTGACGGGCATGGACGGCAAGGGCTGACGGCACACCAGCTCACCGCGGCCGGAGCTGACAGATTGGCCGTTGTCGTCAAAGGCGGCAGCGTCTACGCCCAGGAAGCGGCACTGTATTTCGCCGCGGCGTACAGGTAACAAGGGTGTGGAGCCTACAAAACAGCCACAGATGTCAGTGCCGCCGGCGATGGAGCCTAACAGGGCATTCGGTGCGCCGTCTGTGTACATCCAGTCGTAGTCTTCTGGCAGCAGCGGCGAGCCGGTTGAGAAAACGACTCTGAGAACGCTCAAATCCAGGTCTTTATCCGGGGTCATGCCGTCTTTACGACAACCGGCCAGGAATCTCGCGCTGGTGCCGAAGTGGCTGACTTTTTCATCGGCTACGGTTTGCCACAGCATGTTCAGGCTGGGATAGCCCGGCGAGCCGTCTACGGTGATCACCGCCGCGCCGGTCAGCAGGGCAGATGCCTGCCAGTTCCACATCATCCAGCCACAGGTGGTGAAGTACATGAAGCGGTCGCCGCTGCCGACATCGCCGTGCAACATCAATTCTTTCGCGTGGTTGACCAGCAGGCCAGCGGTGCCGTGTACGATGCACTTGGGTTTGCCGGTGGTACCAGAGGAATAGAGGATATACACAGGGTGATCCGGGGCCACTGGGGTGAACGACGGAGGGGTGCCTGCGCCGGCTGCAATGGCGTCTTGCCAGTCGCTGACCAAAGGGCTGTCGATCGCCGGGGCGTCCGGTAGCTGTGGTACGCTGACGACGCATTTCAACGAGGGCAGGCCGCTAATCAATTGGGCGAATTCTTGCTGACGCTGGAATACTTTGCCACCGTAGCCGTAGCCGTTTACGGCAACCAGCGCGGTGGGTTCAATCTGGCCAAAGCGGTCCAGAATGGCGCCAATGCCGAAGTCCGGTGACGCTGAACTCCAGACCGCACCCATACTGGTGGCCGCCAGCATGCCCACCATGGCTTCGTAGCCGTTGGTGACAATACCGGCAACCCTGTCACCTTTGATAACGCCCTGGCTGCTTAGGTAAGCTTCCAGAGCGCCCACGTCAGCGCGCAATTCGGTATAGGTGCGGCGCAATAACGGGCGGGTTTCACAGTAAGCAACAATGGCTTCGCTGTTAGCCTGTTCGCCTGCAGCGTGGCGTAGCAGGTTGGCGGCGAAGTTCAGAGTCATACCCGGAAACCATTCAGCGCCGGGCATGTCACGTTTACCCAATATCTTTTGCGCGGGCGTGTGGCTGACCAGTCCGCAGTAATCCCAAACAGCTTTCCAGAAGCCTTCAAGGTCGCTCACCGACCATTCATGCAGTTCGTGGTAGTCCGCAAAAGGGCCGTAACCCAAGTCTTCCAGCCAGTGTTGAAAGCGCCCCATCTGGCTGTCTTTAAGGACTGTGTCAGAAGGCGACCAGACTACCGGGGATTGTTCGTTGCTATTCATCCGTTACTCCGTTTTCTTACTGCATGTGCCAGCCGTGGCTGACCACTATCGATTGCCCCGTCAACGCTGCTGACGGGAAAGCCGCCAGGTATACGGCAAGTTCTGACACGTCCGCCAGAGTGGTGAATTCTCCGTCTACGGTGTTTTTCAACATTACTTTAGAGATCACATCTTCCTCAGATATGCCCAAAGCCTGCGCTTGCTCGGGAATCTGTTTGTCCACCAGCGGGGTGCGCACAAATCCGGGACAGATAATGTTGCTGCGCACACCGTGTTCAGCGCCTTCTTTGGCTACTGCACGGCACAAGCCCAGCATGCCGTGTTTAGCCGCCACATAAGGTGCCTTTAATGGCGACGCTTCCAGCGAGTGGACCGAGCCCATATACAGGATTGTGCCGCCACCTTTGGCGTACATGGCTTGCAGGGCTGACCGGGTCAGCAGGAAAGCGCCGTCCAGATGCACGCTCATCACCTGACGCCAGTGATTAAAACTCAGCTGATCCAGTGGCGCGATGTGCTGTATACCGGCATTGGCCAGCACAATATCCAGACCACCCCAAGCTTCGACCACCGAGTTAACGCCCCGCTCCACCGCCTGTTCGTCTGTAACATCCATGGCCAGTGCCATGGCGCTTCCACCGGCGCTGTTGATATGTTTGGCAACCTCCTGCGCGGTGCTGTAGTCCAGGTCGGCTACCGCTACACGGGCACCTTCACGGCCATAGTGTTCGGCGACTGCCCGGCCGATGCCGCGACCTGCCCCGGTAATCAGGGCTATTCGGTTTTCTAGACGCATTATTATTTCCTCAGTCGTAAGCCACGCTGGGCAGCCAAGTCGCGATTTCAGGCACCAGGAATACGATCGCCAGGGCCACCACCTGAATGATGATGAAGGGTATGACGCCCTTGTAGATGTCGATCACCGTGATTTCCGGCGGCGCCACACCTTTGATATAGAACAGTGCAAAGCCTACCGGTGGCGTCAGGAAAGACGTTTGCAGGCACATGGCAAAAAGGATGGTGAACCACACCAGGTCGAATCCAAGATGTTGGACAACCGGTGCCACCAGCGGAAGAATAATCAGGGTGATCTCAACCCAATCCAGGAAAAAGCCAAGCAAAAACACCGAAAACAGAATGGTCAATACCACGCCATAGGGTCCGAATGGCAGCCCCAGCAGCGCATCTTTGATCACCTCGTCGCCACCAAGACCCCGCAGCACTACGGAGAACGCCGTTGCCCCCAGGAAAATGGCGAAAATGAACGCCGACGTACGAGTTGTCTGCTGCAGCGAGGAGCTGAGTACTTTCAGGTTCAGACGTCCTGACATCAGGGCCAGTAAAAGAGCGCCGAGGGCACCCACACCGGAAGCCTCCGTGGGCGTGGCTATTCCGGCAAAGATAGAACCAAGCACACCGAGAATTAGCGCCGCGGTAGGCAGAACTGCCTTGGCCACTTCCCAGACAATGCTCCAGGACACCTTCTCTGTGCCCTCCGGCACTGGAGCAATATGCGGCTGCAGCATGGGGCGGATTATGGCGTAGGCAACGTACATAGCGCCCAGCATCAGGCCGGGCAAGAACGCGCCCATGAACAGATCACCCACCGACGCTTCCGGAACCGCCAGCCGGTCAGCCATCAGCACCAGCATGATAGAAGGAGGAATCAGGATTCCAAGAGTGCCGGTGGCGCAGGCGGTGCCCACGGCAAAACCTTTGTCGTACTTGTTCTCCATCATTACCGGCAAAGAGAGCATGCCCAGCAACACCACGGAAGCACCAATGATGCCGGTGGTCGCCGCCAACAGCACGCCAATGATAATCACTGTTACCGCATATCCGCCGCGAACCGCGCCAAAAAGTTTTACCATACTGTTCATCAGTCGCTCGGCGACACCAGACTGATCAAGCATGATGCCCATAAAGATAAACATCGGCAGAGCGACAAGGGTCTCGCTGTTTACGACATTCCATACCCGCTCGGGCACAAGACCCAGGGAGGAGGAATAGTCGAACCATAGATTGGCACCAAAATTTTCCACGGCCACCACACCAACGACCGTCCAGATGACTGCGGTGCCACCCAACACCCAGGCAACCGGAAAACCGGTCATCAATAACATCATGAACGTCAGAAACATTCCGATTACAAATAGCGTTTCAAGCTCCATCAAGACACACCTTCTTTCTTGTCATTCCCGGATTTGATCCGGATTGGCTTCGGAAAGCCGAAAAGTAATGCGGTGACTTTCAGCAAACGGGATAGCGCAGCCAGCATTAGAAGAATAAAAGACAATGCCAAAATGCCTTTGGGAACCCAGCGGTATGGGAGCCCGGCAGGTGCCTGACTGGTTTCACCCTGTTGCCAGGAACTGAAGGCGTAGGGGATCATTTCGTAGACCGCCAACCCGAGGAACGGCAACAACAGAACCACCAGACCGAACAGTTCAATCCAGCCCTGGCTTCTCAGGGACAAGCGCTCATGGATTACATCCACTCTCACGTGGTCATCGACCACCAGAGTATAGGCCAGCCCCAGCAGCCAGCCGGTGCCGGCCAGATGCCATTGCACTTCTTCCAATGTCACAGAGCCATGGTCAAACGCATAGCGGCCAACTACGGCCCAGATGATCACTCCGGTTAACACGACCCAGAGCCAGGAAGCACCCTTGCCGATCGCGGCAATCACACGGTCTACCCCCTGGCTGACCCGGGTTGTTGGTAACTCTGTGTGATGATGAAGAAATTCGTCGGTGTCAAACACCGATGCCCGCACGTTCTGCGGTGAGCCTTTACCAGACACCGTCATACAACAGTTCCTTGTTCAGAAAGCCCGTCATGAAAAAAGAATGGCCCCGAGGGGCCATTCAGACTTGGTTAGGGAGCACCGGAATCGCTTCCGATGTCTCAGTGTCGGCGCCCGGCCTTACAGGTCTGCCGGAACATAGGCGCGTGTATCCCACACCTTGTAGGTTTTCATGAACTCGTTCTGGCTTTCGTAGACGCGCTTGAAGTCAGCATCATTGGCGGATTCTTCCGCAAGCACTTCGTCGGTCACCGCTTTTAACTGACGCAACACATCCAGGGGAATCTGATCGGCTTGAATGCCATTTTCCTGGAAGCCGGCCAGAACTTTACCGTTCTTGTACTCACCCTCGGCCAGGGCCATGGTTGTTGCGGCAGTGCAAGAGGCTACAACCAGCGCTTTCTGCGCAACGGTCGCGTTGTTCCACTCGCCTTTGTTGATCAACATGTACTGGGCAGTGAACTGCTGGTGCCAACCGGGGAAGAGGTTGTATTTCACTATCTGGTCGAAACCGAGGATCTGATCGATGGCAGGCATCGAGAATTCAGTGGCGTCGATGGTGCCTTTCTCCAGCGCCTGATAAAGCTCACCGCCCGGCATCATGGTAACTGAGGCGCCCAGTTTTTCCAGAACCTTGCCGCCCAGACCCGCGAAACGAATCTTCAGACCCTTATAGTCCTCTAGTGTTTCAATGGGTTCCGAATACCAGCCCGCTGTTTCAGGCCCTATAATGCCGCACAGTTGAGCGTGAACTTCAAAGCCCTTGTTGGCATAAACTTCCTGCAGCATTTCATGGCCACCACCGTAGTAGTACCAGCCAGTATAGGCCCAGGGCTTCATGCCAAAGGGTACAGCTGCAAACAGGGGAATCGCAGGTACCTTGCCCTGATCGTAACCGATCCAGGTGTAACCTGCTTCTACCTTGCCATCGGAAACGGACTGCAAGATATCGAAAGGCGGAACCAGCTTACCGGGTTCATAGACGCGAACCTGAATACTGCCATCGGAAGCGGTGTTGAGGCTATCGGCAACCCAGGCGGCAGGCGAACCCAGGCCGGGGAGATTAGTGGCAAAGGCAACCGGCATTTTCCAGCGCAGGTCATCCGCGAAAGCCGTTCCTGTTGTCAGCACAACCGCACCGGCGATTCCGGCTAGGGCCTTAAAGAGTGTCATTGGCAAGTCTCCTGGCTTTGTTGTTTTATTTGGCCAACAGGACGATTTTCCCGATGGCCTAGTCTGAGGTTAGTCAGAAATCACAGGAAGCGAGACGGACATTTGTAATTTTCGGATCCAACGAAAGCGTCAGTCTTGTTTTCTGTGTTGTTCTGACGTCCTGCTGCTGAGCAGAAGCATATATCACGCCAAAATATTTTTTATCATACACATCAGAGGCATAGATAATATTAAGAAATTTACGAGTATCAATCTGTCCGAAATCTCGGACAGATTGATACTATGGTCGTAGGTAATTGTACATAAATCAAGACGTTTGTCCGGAAATCAGGACATTTTTGCCAGTTTCTCGTACAGCATCGAGCGAGAAATACCCAGTAGCCGAGCGGCTTTGGTACGGTTACCCCTGCTTGCAACCAGTGCCTCTGCTATCGCCTGAGCTTCCGCCTCTGCCAGAGTCGCGGCCAGTGGCCTGACGGGCCGCGACCCTATTTTCGAGGCGGGGCGCCCGCCAACCCGAGGCAACACTTTAAACATGGCATCGGCATCCAGCGCGCCGCCCTCGCTCATGGTCAGGGCCCTTTCCAGCAAATTGCGTAATTCGCGGATATTCCCGGGCCAGTCATAACTGGCAAGAGCCGCAATTCCCGCATCCGTAATCTCCGCACGCACACCCAGCCCCTCGCTGATTTCCCAAAGCAGGGTCTCGCACAGCAATCCGAGATCAGCGAGACGGTCTCTCAGAGGTGGTATAGGGATTTCCAGCACGTTGAGCCGGTAATACAGGTCTGAGCGGAAAATGCCGTCGGCAATCATAGCTTTGAGGTTGCGACTGGTTGCCGCGATAACCCGGACATCTATCGATGTCACCTTGTTGGAACCCAGAGGCTCGACCTCTCCTTCCTGCAAGACTCGCAAGAGTTTGGCCTGCAGCGGCAAAGGCATGTCGCCGACTTCGTCGAGAAACAGCGTGCCGCCGTTAGCGAGCTGGAACTTTCCTTCACGAAGCTTACGATCAGCCCCGGTATAGGCGCCCGGCGCCACTCCGAAGAACTCGGCTTCCAGCAGGTTATCGGGAATGGCCGCCACGTTCACACCCACAAACGGCCTTTCTGCACGGCTGGAAACAGAGTGGATGGCCTGAGCCAGCACTTCCTTGCCGGTACCTGTCTCACCCAGCAACAGCACCGCCATTTCACGACCGGCAGCCAGGCGCGCACGGCGCTTGACCTCAAGGGCTCCAGGGGTGGCGCCAACAAAATCGCCAAGACTGTATCGTGTGCTCCTCGCTTTTTTAGCCAGCGCCTTGCGAGCCGCAGCGAGATCCTGATGCAAACGTCGATACTTGCTGATCAGCGGGGTAAGCGGTTGCAGGTCGCCGTAGAGCACAAACGCCACAGCGCCTTCGATCTCACCAGCGTCGTCATAAAATGGCAACCGAGTAACCACCAGCTGTTGTTGATGGTGCTCCATGATATCGAGCAGCAGTGGTTTGCCGGTTTCCACAACTTCGGGCATGCGGGTTTCAGGAATCACCTGGCGCACCGGGAGACCGATGACGCCAGCCGGGTCTCCCAAGCTGAGCAGCTGGGCATAGCTGTTATTTATCCAGGTAATACGGGCCTCGCGATCAACTGCAATGGCGCCGACGCTGGCTTGCTCAAACATCGGAAACAGGGCTTCTATCAGCTCCCGCGTCAGACCGCTTTTATTCGTGCCTTTAAACGGTTGGGTCATTGAACAGGTACCGCCGGGGTTCGTGTCATGCGTGGTGAAAACTCGGGTGCCAAATGCACTGCAGGAGTATATGGCCGGCTTTCCCGGGGAGCAAACCGACTGTGATAGCGCCAGCAGAATGGCCTATTACACTGCAACAACGTATTAAAGAGTGTCACCGACTAAGGTTCATACTAAGCTGAATATTTTACCAAAAGGAGTTTTCAAGCTATGTCCCACGCCGCCGGTTATCCCGGAAAAATACTGGGTGCATCCATTTTTCTGCTCACAGCGCTGGCGTCATTGCCAGGCTGCAGCCACTACTACGGCGCGAAAAACCTGACTGGCCCAGAACCGGAAACCACCGAATATGACGTGGTAGAAGGCTTGGTATACACCCCGGGGAACTGGCCCCAGGCACTGACCGGCGACTTGTATTTGCCGCAACAAAGTGGCCCCAGCCCAGTCGTACTGATGGTGCATGGGGGCGGCTGGAACAGCCGTTCGCCGGCGGACATGGTGTGGATTGCTGAAGAGCTCGCCAGCCACGGATTTGCGGTGTTCAACATTGCCTACCGGCTTGCACCCGAATACACCTTTCCCGCCCAGTTGCATGACCTGCAGGTAGCACGCCAGTGGCTGGCCACTAACGGTTCACGTTATGGTCTGGATGCCCAGCGGGTCAGCGGTTTCGGGTTTTCATCCGGTGCGCACCTGGTTGCGCTTCTGGCAGTGGTTGCAAGCAGCGATAGCGATCTTAATCAGCCTTACGGCGGCGTAAACACACGGCTGCAAGCGGTGGTCGCCGGCGGCATACCAGCGGATTTGACCCGCTTTGATTCGGGCAAGCTACTGTTTCAGTTTCTGGGCGCCAACAAACAACAAATACCTGAGACCTATCGCATTGCTTCGCCCATCACTCACATAACGCCGCAAACACCACCGTTTTTCCTGTTTCACGGCGGCATGGATTTACTGGTGCCGTTCTCTCAGGCTGAAAATTTTCATCGGGCTTTGTTGAAAAAGGGCGTAGACAGCGGCCTGTTGAAACTGAACTTTCGTGGCCACATCACCAGCTTTCTGACCGGCGGCAATGCCGTAGAGCAGGGCCTGAATTTTCTGGCGCGTCAGCAGAAACCCGGGGCCAGCCAGTGACCTGCTCAAGCCTTATATTTAGTATTAGCCCATTCGCAGGTAGGGCAGCAGGCTCACACCTACAATGACTCCCAGAGCGATAATGGCCGCCAGCATGCGCAGCGGGTGGCGCCGCAGCATACTGCCATAGCCGGCTTCACCCCGCGCCACACGTTCCTGCCACTCCAACTGCTGCTGGCTTTGGCGCTGCCGCTGATAGCCTGCAAGTAATTGTCGCGCCCGCTCGGCTTCGTCGTCATCGTGCACCCAGAAACCGCCCATACTAATGCCCCAAAAACTGGGCGGCGTTTCGTAATAGCGCACTTCTTCACGCTCGAACAGATCCCGAATGTCGTCTGCTTCGTCGTCGGGCACGTGGCGTAAATTCATTAGATGATGGGGCATGGAACCTCGTTGGGGTTGGTCGGTGGCGGCCTTGGCTATATCCTAGCACCAAAGCATGAAGTGCCGGATTCACCAACGAGTTATTCCATGGTAAAGCAGTCAGCGGCAAGACCGTCAATGACCAAGACGCCCATCATCAAACAGCCTCTTCGCCTGTTAATGGATTTCGACGCCCAGATTCAGCGGGACGGTCAGCAAACATCAGACTTTATTCATCGTCGCGACCGCAAGTTTGCGCTGAACTGCGAAGAGCACAACAGCCCAAGTGACCCCGCACACTGGCTGGCCTGGCTAGGGCGTTTTGACAACGGCAGCGAGCAATTAGCAGGCACCGGCCAATCCACAGAGCAACGTTGGCAGCGGATCAACAGCGGCTTTATAGCGCTGGGCGCGGTTCTGGGTATTATCACCATGGCCGGCCTGTTGTTTTACGACGGTGGCCAACGCATTAACGTGACCGTGATTATTGGTTTTGTGGCTCTGCAACTGCTGCTGGCGTTGCTGACCAGCCTGCAGTCGGTGATGGGATGGCAACCCTGGCGGCCACTGCTTAACCGCTTTATGCCTGCTTCTGACCCGGCCTTGCAGCCACTGCAACCGGCTCTTATGGCGCGGGCTACCCAGGGCGGCGGGCTCAGTTTTGCAGTGGCGGCTTTACTTACCCTATTGGCAATGGTGGTGACTCAAGATCTGGCGTTCGGCTGGAGCACCACCCTGAATACCGCCGCCAGCGGCTATCACCAACTCACCAGCGCTCTGGCCACGCCTTGGGCATGGCTATGGCCGTCCGCGGTACCAGACCCGGCACTGGTGGAAGCCACCCGGTTTTTTCGCGCCGGCACAAACACCGCACTCACACCGGCACGTTGGGGCCAGTGGTGGCCGTTTGTCAGCATGCTTTGGTTGATGTGGGTTGTGTTACCACGCCTGTTGCTGCGCCTGCTGGCGAGCGCACTCGTGCGCTTGCGGACGCGCAAACTGTTGCTGTGCCACCCCGGGCTGCGAGCCCTGCGCGAACGCATGGCAACATCGGTGCTGGATACCGGCGCCGGTCACAATGATGCCGATGACCTGCCTGACACGCGGCACAATACCCTGCTGCAGCCGCTTCCGGAAAAAGCGCAGCTGCTGAGCTGGGCCGGCGCGGGAACTGTCACTGACAAACAAACACTGCCCGCGGCTCTGGCCGCTATCTGCCCAGGCCCGGCACTCAATGTTGGCGGCTTGGCCAGCCTCAGCCAAGATCAGCAGGCAATTGCCCAGCTCGCTGTCAGCAGCGATGCAGTCACCGCCATTATGTTGGTTCGCAGCTGGGAGCCACCCACGGGCGAGTTGCTGGACTTTTTAGACAGCGCTCGCCACAACTGGCCGGCCAACAGCCGGGTTTTTTTGTTGCCATTAGCGGCCGAAACCCGGGAGCCATCCAACACCGCAACAGACCGCCAACTGCAACCCTGGTTACGTTTTGCAGAACGCTGCCCGCCAGGTTTTGTTACCGTCGGAGATATCACCATTAGCACAGGACTGTCGCATTCATGAATCAGGCTCCGGTATTTGCCGTGGTGGGTCACCCTAACAAAGGCAAATCTTCGATCGTCGCGACATTGTCCCAAAATGATGCTATCGCTATTGCGCTGGAACCTGGCACCACCCGCCGCAGCCATGCCTACCCGTTACAGGTAGACGGGCAAGTGCTTTACACCCTGGTGGACACGCCAGGCTTTCAACGCCCGCGACGGGTACTTGAGTGGTTGGAAGCTCACAGCGTTTCGGCATCAGACCGAGCCGCCACGGTAGCTGCGTTTGCTACCCAGCATCGCGGTAATCTGCAGTTCAGCGACGAATGCGAACTGCTGGCACCATTAATCGAGGGCGCCGGTATTATTTACGTGGTCGACGGTTCGGTGCCATACAGCCCTCAGCACGAAGCAGAAATGACCATATTACGCTGGACCGGGCGCCCCAGCCTGGCGCTCATCAATAGCATTGGCGATGAAGACTACGGCGACACCTGGCAGGCGGCGCTGGGGCAATTCTTTCAGATTGTGCGCAAGTTCGATGCAGTTCGTGCACCTTTCGAGCAACATTTAAGCCTTTTGCGGGCTTTCGGCCAGCTCGAACCGGCCTGGGAAAAACCCCTTGAAACCGCCACCGGATTTTTGGACCGTCAGCGCCAGCAACGCGGGCAACAGGCCGCCACGCTGATTGCGCGAACCCTGCAGCAAATGATGGGCTACCGTCACAGCCGTAGCTTAGCGGAGGATCTGGCTGCCAGTGGCTCCAGCCAGAACAAAGACGCCCTTGCCTCCGAGCTTCGCAAGAGCTGGTATCAGCATCAGCGCCAGCGTGAACAGCAGCTGCGGGGCGACATTCAGCAGCTGTACCAACACGGCCAGCTACAACGCCAGGAAGCCGAGCTGGAGTGGCAAAGTGAACACGATCTGTTTTCCGAAGACAGCCGCCAGCTCTGGGGCGTGAACAAAGGCTACCTGGCGGGGGTCGGCTTTGGCGCTGGTGCCGTCGGGGGTGTTGGTATTGACGCACTAACGTTAGGTGCATCATTTGGCACCGGAGCCCTGATCGGCGGCATAATCGGCGCTGCCGGTAGTTATTTTTACGGTGACCGCCTGCCACTGCCTACATTGAAGATAGGGCCCCTGCGCGACGGTGTGAAAACCGCCAGCTTCGGCCCGGTGCCAGACACCCAGTTTGGCTACGTCGTGTTGGGCAGGGCGCTGAATCACTGGTGGCATGTAAGCCACCGAAACCACGCTGGGCGGGCCCCACTCCCGCTTGGCACCACCGACAGCCACTGGTTGGAAAGCTTGTCAAAACAGGATCGCAACATCTTGCATCGGGCTCTGGAAAAAGCCCGCAAAGGCAAGGCCGCAGACCCTAGCGATCAGCACAAACTGGGGCAGGTGATTACCCACGCTATGAAGGCTTATAACGAATGGCAGTTGAAAAACATGTGACAGGGGTGTTTATACTACCGGGCTATTCCATAATCGGCCGCTCCGATATTTACCCGGCCGCGCTACTCTAACGTGAGGAATACTAATGAAAATTGTACGAGTTAAGGACATTATCGGTACCGAACGTGAAGTGCACGGCCCAGGCTGGACCAGCCGTCGTATGCTGCTGAAAAAAGACGGTATGGGCTTCTCTTTTCACGAAACAATCATTCCGGCAGGCGCCGAACTGAACCTGTGGTACAAGCATCACCTGGAAGCGGTTTATTGCGTAGCCGGCAACGGCACGATTACGGACAAAGCAACCGGTGAAACCCACGAGATTTCCGACGGCACGCTTTACGCACTCGACAAGCACGATCAGCACACCCTTCGCGGTGGCACTGAAGATATGCGCCTGATCTGCTCCTTCAACCCGCCCGTCACCGGACAAGAAGTACACGACGAAGACGGTGCATACCTGCCGGATACCAGTGAAGACTAACTCAATACCCGCTGCTGCTGAACACAGCAGCACCCTACCGCCACCGGCAGTTACCCTGCTTCCGGTGGCGGTTTTACTCTGGCTGGCCGGTGCTTACCTGCGCATACCCATCCTGGTTGCGCCACCTTTAGCACCGTACATTGCCGACGAACTGGCGCTGTCGCAAACCCTGACCGGCGCATTGACCACCTTACCTATTCTAATGCTGGCCATTGGCGCCATGCCCGGTTCCCTGGCTATTTCCCGCATCGGCCCACGGAATACTCTGGCGCTGGCCATACTGATCATGACCATCGGATCTGCCGCCCGTGGCATGGCGCCGGACACCACTTTGTTAATGGTCGCAGGCGCCGTTATGGGCTTGGGCATTGCCATGATGCAACCGGCACTGCCGGCACTGCTGCCGCGTTGGCTGGCACCCCACCATATGGCCATGGGCGCGGCAATTTATATGAACGGCATGCTGATGGGTGAGTTCATCGGTGCCGGGATAACCCTGCCGGTGGTAATGCCGCTGTTGGGTGAGAGCTGGCGCGCTACCTTGATTGCCTGGTCGCTGCCGGCTCTGCTGGTGGCTGCGGCGCTTTTCCTACCCAAGCGTGATCTGGCACGGCCCACTCGAAAAGTGGCCTGGCTGCCAGATTGGAGTAACCCGCTGACCCTGCAGATTGGCCTGCTGCTGGGCGTATCCAGCTCGTTGTTTTTCGGTTTCAACGCGTACATGAGTAACCTGCTAGAACAGCGTGGTGAACTGGACCAGCTCACCGATGCCCTGTTCTGGTTCAACTTTGCGCAAGTGGTGGCATCTCTTCTGATGCTGAAAATGGCGCGCTTTTGGGTGGGGCGCAAAAGCCCTCTGATTATCGTGCTGATTCTATGCCTGCTGGGAGCCGTCGGCGCCGTGCTGATGCCCGGATGGTCTGGCATTATCAGCGCTACCTTTATGAGCTTCACCGCTGGACTTCTGCTGATCTTGATGGTGGCCGTGCCGCCACTGTTGGTGTCCGCGGCCGAAACCGGACGCTTATCGGCGGGTAACTTTCTGGTGGGCTACACCATCGCCTTCATAGTGCCGATGATCGGCGGCTTGGTGTCAGACGCCAGCGGCGACATCCGCCACGCGTTCTGGGTAATAATCGCTTACGGCCTACTGGTATTGCCCATCGCGTTCGGCCTGAAGCTGGAACGCAGCTCATAAAAAACGGGGCCCCTCTGGCCCCGTTTTTGTACTGCAACGTTATCGTCTGAAATCTGTCAGCCGGGCCGTTGATCTGACCCGGCTAAATCAACCGCCGCTAAATGTAGTAATCTTTCAGCGGCGGGAAGCCGTTGAATTCCACCGCGCTGTAGGTGGTGGTATAAGCGCCGGTCGAGAACCAGTACATCCGGTCACCAATCGCCAGATTCAGCGGCAACGGGTACTTGTGGTCTTCATACATGATATCGGCACTGTCACAGGTTGGCCCGGCAATCACGCAGTCCTCGCCTTCGCCGACCTTTTCAGTCCAAATCGGAAACTTGATGGCTTCGTCCAGGGTTTCGATCAACCCGGAAAACTTGCCCACGTCGGTATAAACCCAGCGGTGCATAGCAGTGCGGGATTTACGGGAAATCAACACCACCTCGCTTACCAGCACACCGGCGTTTGAAATCAGCGAGCGGCCCGGTTCAATAATGATTTCCGGCAGCTCGTCACCAAAGTCTTCGTGCAAAAAACGGTTGATTTCTTCGGCATACACCTTCAATTCGTTGGTGCGAGTAACGTAATTAGCCGGAAAGCCACCGCCCATATTGATCATTTTCAGTTCGATGCCATCTTCTTCTTTCATGCGCTCGAAAATCACTTTCACTTTAGCCAGCGCGGAATCCCAGGCGCCGATTTCACGCTGCTGCGAACCTACGTGAAACGACACACCGTAAGGCACTAAGCCCAGGTCACGGGCCAGAATCAGAAGATCCATCGCCATGTCCTGTTGGCAACCAAACTTGCGCGACAGCGGCCAATCGGCGGTTTGCGTGCCTTCCGTCAGAATCCGCACGTAGATTTTCGAGCCCGGCGCAGCCTTGGCAATATTGCGCAGATCTGCTTCCGAATCGGTGGCAAACATGCGAACGCCTTTCTCGTAAAATGTGCGTACATCTTTGGCTTTTTTAATGGTGTTGCCAAAACTGATACGGTCGCCGGTCACACCCAACGCCATTACTTTTTCCAGCTCGTACACCGAAGCGATGTCAAAGCTGGCGCCCTTGTCGCGCAGCAGAGTCAGAACCTGCGGGGCCGGATTGGCTTTCACCGCGTAATAGACCTGTGCGTAAGGGAAGCCCTCAACCAATTCGTTATAGTGATAATCGATAGTGGCGGTATCAATCACCACAAATGGCGTTTCTTTGCCTTCGGCGAACTGCCGAATACGATTGAACGTGCTTTCGGTGTAATAGTCGGTAATACGGGCGTTGGCTAACTCGGTCATGGGTGGTGTGTCCCTCCACAGGGTATTCAGCAGAAAAAAGGCTCTGCGCTTTAGCGACAGAGCCCGTTGATTATCGCGATCATCAGGTTTTTTTTAAAGTCCGCATATCAGTATATCTACTTATAAAATAGACCCTGGGAGAATCGAACTGCTGTACAAGATAGTCAGAATGCCAGCCGCTGCAAGCGCCGGCCAGCAGGACCCCAGTAAGATTTAAACCGCCACTGGCCATACCGGATCAGGCATCATCGGCTCTTCCGGGTTACGGGGTTCGTTGTACTGGCGCAGGTACGCCAATATCGCATCTTGCAAATCAGTGCCCTGGCCTAAACCCTGGTTGCCAAACAGGCGGTTGAATTCCAGTACAAAGGGGTAGCCTTCCACCAGCGCAATATCAAACCCGGCGTGGTCTACCCCCAGCTCCCGCGCCAATCGCAGGGCCAAATCGGTCACGACCGCCGGCACCGGGCTGCAATCGATACACCCACCGCGAGCCACGTTGTTGTAAAAGCCCTGGTCCGCCTGAGTGCGCCAATAGGCGGTGACGACTTTGTCGCCCACCACTACCACCCGCGCGTCTCGCTCCAGGGGAAGATATTGCTGGGCATAGAGCACCTCAGTACGATCGCAGTAGCGCTGCCAATCGGCACGGTTTTCAATCAGCCACACACCTTCGCCCATACTCGCTTTTGGCAGCTTGGCGACAAAGGGCAGAGCCATGTCCTGCCATATCTGTTCGCGCTCCTCGGGGCCGTTGGCAGTAATCAACGTCCAGGGCGTGTGCTCAGGTGCGACGGCCTGAAACGCCCGGGTCATTTCCACCTTGTCGTGGCCAATGCGGTAGCTGGCAACACTGGGAAACACCCGACATTTCAGGCCATGTACCAGAGCGTTCAACTGCCAATACTCCGGAAACAGCACCCAGTCAGCGTCGCGCAGCAATTCTTTATGGCGCAAAAACTGATCCGGCTTGAGTACGGTCGTATCGGGAAAACTAAGGGTGCGGAAAATATCAAACGAGACACAGTGCATGAGGGTTTCACACAGGTTGAAGTGCGCGAATTCTAAGCGTTTTCTGTCCGCTGGCAAGCACTATCGATATAGGTAATTTGACGTTCATCCGATATTGGGAAATCCGTCGAAAACCCTAAAATAAACGACCTGAAAGCTCAAGCCAACCTACACAATGACAAAATGCCATCGAGCGCTAGGATTTACGCTTCACGCCCTGCTGAGCCACCGCGGTCAGCGGATCTTCCGGCCACGGATGTTTGGGATAGCGCCCACGAGTGTCTTTGCGCACCTGTGGATACACGTTGGCCCAGAAGCTGGCCAGATCCGCGGTGACCGCCAGCGGCCGCTGGGCAGGCGATAATAGGTGTATTAACACGGGCACCTGACCACCGGCGACGGTGAGCGTTCGCGTCCAGCCAAACAGCGCCTGCAGCTTGGCCGCCAACACAGGGCCGTTTTCCGCTGTGTAATCAAGCGTCACCAAACTACCGGTTGGAATCGTCAGCGCGGTCGGCGCCAACTCGTTCAGGCGTTGCTGCTGGGCGTAATCCAGCAAGCCGTTCAGCGCGCCGTGCACATTCAGCTTTTGCAGTTCAGCCCAACGGCTCAGGCCCATCAGGTAGGGCGCCAGCCAATCCTCTAGCGAATTCATCAGCGCTGTGTCACTGACATCCGGCCAGTCTTCCGGGAAATGCCGTGCCAGCAGCCCGACCCGCGCCTGCCACTGCCGGGCGCCGGCGGTCCACGGCAGGCTGTCCAGCCCTTTGCGCCGCACCGCGGCCAGCAAGCCCTGCTGCATCAGTTCTGCAGGCGGTTTGGCCAGCGGTTTTTCGGCCAGCAGCAAGGCACCCAAGCGGCGTACCTGGCGCGCAACCACGGTGCCGCGCCGATCATCCCATTCGGCTTCGTCACGTTGCTGAATGTGCGCGGCAAGGTCACTTTCCAAACTCGCCAAATCCACCGGCGCCGCCAGGTAAATTTGCGCTTCGCGGGCCTTACCGTCCAGATCCGCCGCCACCAGCCAGTCGTAACGGGCCAGGGCATCGTCGTCGCGCAGCAGCGCACCCTTTCCATTACTAAGCTGGTAACGGGGGGCATCACCGGGCCGGCGGCGGGCTATACGATCCGGATAGGCCAGCGCCAGCAAACGCCCTACCTCTGTCGCAGTGGACGCCGGCGCAGAAGCATGATTGGCCGATGGTGTTGCGGGTTCCAAGCGCCTGGCCTGCTTTCGCACCGCCTGAATTCGCGCTGGGTCTACCCGTGCGTGGCCACGCTCACCACGCAGTACCCGCACGCGCTGGTGCATGTCGGCGCCAGCACCCGGCCCAAGCAGATCCCGGTCTTCCAGCAGTGCCGCTAATTCTGACGCCAAGGAGCCTTGCCCCAATGAACGGCCCAGCAATACCATGTGCGCCAACCGCGGGTGAACGCCCAGTGCCCGCGCTGCCTTACCGTGGCCTGTAATAGCGCAGTCTTCACCCAGCATATCCAGCAATTGCAGCAACTCCACCGCCTGCTGCCAATGCGCCGCCGGCGGCGGCTCAACCCACTGCAGCTGATCGGGCGACCGCGCGCCCCACTGAGCCAGCTCCAAAACCAGCGGCGCCAGGTCTGCTTCACGAATCTCCGGTGGGGTAAAGTCTGCCAGACCATACTGCTCAGACTCGCTCCACAGGCGATAGCAAACCCCGGATTGGGTTCGCCCGGCGCGGCCTTTGCGCTGCTCTGCCGACGCTTTGGATACCCGGCCCGTCACTAGCCGCGTCATGCCGCTTCCGGGGTCAAACACCGCCCGCCGCTGCTGGCCACTATCAACCACCACCCGCACGCCTTCAATGGTCAAACTGGTCTCGGCAATCGCTGTGGCCAGCACCACCTTGCGAGAGCCCTCAGCTGCCGGAGCAATCGCACGATCCTGCTCCGCTGCCTGCAAATTGCCAAACAATGGTGCAATCACCACATCCGACGCTACCTGCCCCGCCAGTGCTTGCGCCACTCTCCGGATTTCACCGGCGCCAGGCAAAAACACCAACACCGAACCCGGCTGCTGAGCCAAGGCCTCAAGCACCACCGCCGTTACCTGGTCTACCACCCGCGGCTGACGTTGCGCAGACGCAGCAGGCCGATACAAAACCTCCACCGGAAACGCCCGGCCCTCGCTGCTAAGAACCGGCACGTCGCCCAGCAATCGGGCAATGGGCGCCGTATCCAACGTGGCTGACATCACCAACACCCGTAAATCCTCCCGCAGCACTTGCTGCGATTCCCGCACCAAAGCCAGCCCTAGATCCGCCTGTAACGAACGCTCGTGAAACTCGTCAAACAGCACCGCGGCATAGTCTTCTAACAGCGGATCGCTCTGAATCAAACGGGTAAGAATGCCTTCGGTCACCACTTCAATCACGGTAGCCGCCGACACCCGGGTATCCAGACGCGTACGGTAACCCACCGTCTGCCCGGCTTGCTCGCCCATCTGCCCGGCCATATACCGCGCCGCCGAACGAGCCGCCAGTCGCCGCGGCTCCAACATCAAAATCCGCCTCCCCTGACGCCAGGGTGCATCCAGCAATGCCAGCGGCACACGGGTGGTTTTGCCAGCGCCCGGCGGCGCCTGCAGCAAGGCAGTGGTGTTGGTTTCCAGGGTTTGTTTGAGTTGGGGGAGGATGTGTTCTATTGGGAGCACGTTGCTTCGGCTTCTTGGTTGAGTTCGGTTCGCTGGGCTAGGCTAGGCTTAGTCTGCCGGATTGAGAGTTGGCGCGGGAGCAAATTTGAATTTTTGGCCGGAAAAGAACTCGCTGCGCTCAGACACCTTTGTCCGGCCAAAAATTCAAATTCACCCCCACACCCTGCAGAAACCGGTGATAAGTCGAAAGCTTAGCATGGCGAGGCTTCGGTTGACCCGGTGAAAAATTGCCTGAGTCAGTAGGCTTGATCACCAGCCGCTAACGATTACTATGGGCTATAAGCCAAAAACCGCTTTAGTCTTTTCCATAACGATATCGACTTTGTTACATAGAGTGGGGTGGTGGGGAATTTTTTTCGCCGGAAATGGGTGTCTGAGCGCAGCGAGTTCCATTTCCAAGAAAAAATATTCCCCGCCGCCGCGATCAATCCACCGCAACCAACAGGCTACGCTTTACCGGCAAAAACCTCACACCACACGAGAATGCCACTCATTAGGCCGCGGCACGAAGAACAGAAACACAAGTCCAAATGCCAGCGCCCCTACCCCTATACCGAACGCTGACGACAAGGTTCCACCAGCATCCAGCCACTGCTTGGTCAACCAGGGGCCAACCATTTGGGTAAAGCCATACAAGGCCACCATTGCCGCAGACAGGCGTGGCCCCTGGTGCGGATGCAGTGCCCGTCCAATGCGCTGGGTCAGCAATACCGTGCCCAGGAAAGTAACGCCCACCAGGATGGCGCATAGAGTCAGCCCTAGTGCACCCGGAATCACCACCGCAGCGAGAACACCCGCTAACTGAATGGCGAAGTTAATCTTCAGCGCCAGAATGTCGCCGATAATCGCACCCAGGCGATTCCATATCCACGGTGCCAGAATGGTGCACAGCGCCACCAGCAACCAGCTGCCGTCCTGCAACCAATGCCCGGGTTTCAGCTCTACGTTGGCCAGCAGGGGCAGAAAGGTCATTGGCAGGATATACCCCAGGCCGGCGCCGGCGTAAGCCAGAAACAGTGGCGTACTGGCTCGGTCGAACAGCCGGGTGCTGAGAGCTTTACCGCACTTGTTAATAGCCACCGGTGGATGCATCGGCACATCTAGCTGCATCAGCTTCCAGGTGCCCCAAGCCGCCAGCGGGACAGAGATAACAGCCGCCGGCCACCAGCGTTCCGGGCCTTCCAGCCAGTCCGCCGTGCCGCTGACCACACCTGCGGACAGCAGCAGGCCAAAACCCACTCCGAAATACACCAGCCCGCTCAGGCTGGCGCGGTTACGCAACACCAGCCACTCCAGAATAAGCGCTGGTGCCTGCACAAACACCACGCCATTGGCCACGCCGTTAAGCCAGCGGGTCGTGGAAATAGCCGTCAAATCGGCTTCAACCGCCACCAGCACAGTGGTGGCAATGTGCACCACCACGGCCAGCGGCAAAATACGGCGAATATGGTCAATGCGGTGCCAGCGAATGGCCAGCATGGCACCCATCAGATAGCCCATATAATTCCAGGTGGCCACGGCCGCACCGTCTGCGGCGGAAAACAGGCCGTCATTCACCAAATAAGGCAAAAGTGGGGTGTACATAAAACGCCCAAGGCCGTGCACCACAAGAAGAAGCACCGCACCGGCGGCCAGTGCGGTAAAAAGTTCGCGGGGAGTGGCAGGCGACGAGTGAAGCGCAGAAAACGTCGTTTTCTGAGTCATATGGGTTACTTGTAATTATAAAAAGCGTTGAAACAGAACTGAATTAATAAGCGGAGCTGTTTGTCTGACGCTGGCGATCTGCCCAGCGGTAAATCTGCTCGAAGCCATCGGCTAGTTGCTGCGGTTTATGGGGCGGCTGGATCAGCGCTACCACTTCGGCTGAGGGGCCGATCAGCGCAAAATGGCCGCTGTGGTCCACCAGTAAACCACCCTCCGTTTCACGCTGCACAAACACCGCTCCCAAACTGGTCGCCAGGGCGCGGGTTATGTCTATATCACCACTGTAACCGTGGAAATTTTCACCAAAGAAGCTCGTATAATTTTTTAAAACTTCAGGTGTGTCGTGTTCTGGGTCGGCGCTGATCAGCAGGTAACGGGGCTGGGGCAAGGTCGCAGGCAGCAACTTATTGGTCTGGCGCAGGGCCGCCATGGCTACCGGGCAGATATCAGGGCAGTTGGTGTAGCCTACAAAAGCAAAGGTCCAATGGCCGCGGAGATTTTCACGGGTAACGGTCTGGCCATTTTCATCGGTAAGTTCGAATTCAATCACCGGCCGCGGCGGCTCGTACACATAGATATTGGCACTGGCCAAGTCCGGTGGCGGTTCGACCGGTGCTGGCTCCGCCAGCCAATACCGCGCTATCGAAAGGCCGAATACAGCCACCACCGCCAGTACTAGCAGGATTACCGTTGTGCGAATCTGGCGGGTCATCGGGGCTCCATGTCAGGCATCAAATAATGGCATAGTGATCAACCAGTAAAATGACAAACAATGCCATTAAATAGGTGATGGAATATTTGAAGGTGTCCAGCGCTATGCTTCGATCGTCATCGCGCAGCAAGCGTATCGCATACTGTAAAAAACGCGAGCCAAGTACAAGAGCGCCGACCAGATAAATCATACCGGACATTCCAGTCACAAACGGTAGCAGGCTAACCGCAAGCAGAATAACAGTGTACAGCAGGATGTGCAGTTCCGTGTAGTGATTACCGTGGGTCACTGGCAGCATGGGGATGCGGGCCTTGGCGTACTCTTCCTTACGGTGAATTGCCAATGCCCAGAAATGTGGTGGCGTCCAGGCGAAAATAATCAGCACCAGCAGCAGCGCGTGGCCGTCTACCTGCCCGGTTACCGCAGTCCAGCCCAGCAGCGGCGGCATGGCGCCGGCTAACCCGCCAATCACAATATTCTGCGGCGTGGCCCGTTTCAGAAAAAGCGTGTACACGCCGGCATAACCCACCAGCGACGCTAATGTCAGCCAGGCTGTCAGGCTGTTCACCAGCAACATCAATATCGCCATACCGCTCAGCGCCAATACGCCTGCAAATAACAGCCCTTCAGCTGCCGAAATCCGCCCTGTGGCGACCGGGCGCTTGTGAGTGCGCGCCATAACAATGTCCACTTTCTGGTCCACAACGTGGTTAATCACCGCGGCCGCCCCGGCCAGCAACGCAATGCCAGCGTTGCCAAACACCAGAACTTGCAAAGATGGCAGACCGGAAACCGCCAGCAGCATGCCAATGACCGAAGTAAGAATCATCATCGCAACGACTTTGGGTTTGGTCAGCTCCAGATAGTCACGCCAGTGCGCCGCAGTGCGGTTACCAGCCGAATGGCCGACAGAATTATCGACAGTGTTGCCTAAAGAGTTCCCTAAAGAATTGCCAATAGCGTTGGCTGGAACCGGCAAAACGTTCGCTTGTTCACTCATGCCGTTATCTCCTGATGCTTTGCTGAATTCGTCGAATTGTTTTTAGCGCCCGAAAGCTGTGCCGGCAAGCCTTGGGACAACTGACGTTGATGCCAAATCAGGTGAATCACGCTCAGCAACAACAGCGCACCGGTGGCGTTATGAGCCACGGCGACCGCCAGCGGAATGTAAAGAATCACATTAGCCAAACCCAGCCCAATCTGTGCCAGCAAAACAACCGCTACCACAGCCACTGACCGGCCCAGGCCATTGCGCCGGCGCCGGGCCCACAGCAGTCCGAGTAGCACGCTAAAATAAACCAGCACAACGACGGCGCCTAGGCGATGGCTGACATGAATAGCCACCCGGCCATCAGCGTTAAGCTTACCTCCCAGATAATTGGGCCCAACGTGCTGGGTTATATCAAAGCCGTGGGCAAAGTCCATGTCTTGCGGCCACCACTGGCCACCACAGGTGGGTAAGTCGGTACAAGCCACGGCGGCGTAGTTGGCGGCTGTCCACCCGCCCAAGGCAATCTGCATAATCACCAGCAACAGCCCGCCATAAAGCCAGGGACGCTTGCCGGCGGACTTCAACACGGCTGTTTGCGCCAACCCGCCCCGAACGCGGCTGCGTAGCCTTAACACCAGCAGCGCCAGCAAACTCAGGGTGGTAAAGCCTCCTAGCAAATGCAAAGCCACCACCTGGGGCCACAACTTCAGAGTAACGGTCCACATGCCAAACGCGCCTTGCAGCACGATAAAACCGACTATAAACAGGGGCAGTTTTACCGGGACGTTCAGTTTGCGTTGGCGCACAGCGTAAGCCGCCAGCCCGAACACCAGAAGGCCCAACATGCCGGCAGCATAGCGGTGAATCATCTCGGGCCATCCTTTGGCAACATCCACCGGAGTTTCGGGAAAGCGCGCATTGGCGATGGCCATTTTGGTTTCGCTCTGCGGCACCGTCAGAAAACCGTAGCAACCAGGCCAGTCCGGGCAGCCCAGGCCCGCGTGTACCAGCCGGGTCCAAGCGCCGAGCATGATTACCACCACGGCCAGCCCAACGGCCAGAACGGCCAGACGCAACATCAGACGAGGTACCGTAATGGATTCGGTATTGCTGGCGTAATTCGTTGTCATCATCACCCGCCTTAGCCGATTCGCGAGATTTTCAGCAGATGTTTCAGGTCATCCAACACATCGCCCCCCGGCACACTTGCCGGGTAGCGCATCATAATGTTGCCTAATGGGTCTACCAGCAAAAGTTGTGGCGCTTGGGTTGGCTCCACACCCGGTGGCCATACGGGCGTTTGGGCCGGCAACGGCTCAAACCGCTCCATACGCTCAAAGTCTGCCGGCCAGCGCTGGGCCAGCGCCGGTGGCAGGCTTGTCAGGGCCGCACCACGGCTGACCCGCGTGGCGTATTTGCCGAGTGCAATATTGGTTTGACGGGTGGTGTACAGCAGTTGTTGGCAAACCTCGGTGCAATTGTCCGCCACCACCAGAAGCAACCAGGTGGCGCTGGTTTGCGTGGGGCCGAAACGGGCTGCCAAAGGCGCGCCCTGTGCGGTTTGCAACTGCAAATCGCTAAGCGGAACAAGAGGCGTCACCAAAGCACCGTTGTTCGTATGCTCAGCCGGATTGAGCCAGCCGCCGTAGAACATCGCGCTGGCCAGAATAATCGGGCCAAAACCCACCGCCATAAGCAGCAGCGCCATGCGCCGCCCTTTGCGTATCTGCTGCGGACTCATGGACTTGGGCGAGGCTGTCTGGGAAGGCTGCTGGGCCACCGTTGTTGTCATTATTGGCTCCTGAACGGGTCACGTCTATTGTAGAACGACGATTTAGTAGAACTGCGAAAACATTACTACCGGACTTCTGTATTGCTAATCTGCTGCTTTACGGTAACTGGCCACCACCGTCAACATAGTCAGCATTAGCGCCAACGCAAACCACTGGGTGGCGTAACCGTAATGGGTTGCGACGGCCATTCGGTCTGGCGCCCAGTCGGCCCGCAATGCGCCAGGCTGGTTCTGGTCAGCAAGGCGCAAAATCAACTTGGGCAATTCCGGCACCACGTCTTGCGCCACCTCCGGAGGCAGGCTTTGCACCCGCCTTGGCCAACCGCTGCCTGGCTGAACGGCCGCCAGCACCGGTGGTTGGGGAAAGTCTGCCAGGCGCCCGGAAATTTCTACCCGTTCTTGTGTTGCTGGGATTTCCGGCAACTGCTCTCGGGTACGCGGTGCAATTACCCAGCCGCGATTAACAACCAGCGCAGGCCCCTGGAGTGGATAAAACACCGTTAACACTTCGTATCCGGCCATGCCATCACGGGTGCGATTGTCCAGCAGCCAGGTGGTGTCTCCATACGATCCGTTAAGCTGCACGGGGCGACCTGCGTCCAGGCCCTGTTCTACCAGCTGCGGCCAGGCCAATTCAGACGTCTGCTGGTCCCACTGGACCTGCTGTTGCTGCTTAAACTCGGCGCGCTGCAGCTGCCACACCCCCAAACCCAGTAACAGCGGCAAAAACAGCCCGCTAAACAGCATAAGACGCCAATCCCAGTGCCAGTAACGCCGTCGACCCTGCGAATTACCCATGCTTTGCTATAGTGAACAGACAAGCTAACCGAACGGACCTGTACATGTTAAAAACACTCATTGTTACCCTATTACTGGCGGTGATCGTCAGCCTGTTCAGCGGCCTGTTTTTTCTCATTCGCGACGGTGGAAAAACCAATCGCGTTATCAATTCCCTCGCACTACGCGTTGCCCTGAGCGTGCTGTTGCTGTTGGTCATTCTGTTGTCGCTCTGGCAAGGAGGCTTGACGCTTAATCCTACACCCTAACTCTGCCCTGGCCGTAGCTCTGACAAAGCAGATGAGCGATGTCAGACCACGTACACAAAGACAAACAACACCAACCAGACCACGTCGACAAAATGCCAGTACCAAGCTGCCGCCTCGAACCCGAAGTGATTGTCAGCGCTAAAATGACCTTTGCTGATGCGTATTAACATCACGATTAGCATTATGGTGCCCAAAATCACGTGAGCACCGTGGAACCCTGTCAACATGAAGAAGGTGCTGCCATAAATCCCTGACTGCAGGGTCAGGTTCAAATCCTGATAGGCGTGCATGTATTCTTCGGCCTGCAAACCCACAAATACCAGTGCCAGAATAATAGTGGCGGCCAGCCACAGCTTCAGTTTTTTACGGTTATCGGCCTTTAACGCGTGATGGGCAACGGTAATGGTAAATGACGAGCTCACCAATAAAATGGTGTTTATTAACGGCAAGCCCCAGGGCCCTATGACGCCCTTGGGCGCTGGGTACAAGCTGGGGTCGGGCGTGTTAATCAGCGGCCAGGTCGCCTGAAACCCTTCCCACAACATATTCGAGCTACCGCGATCGCCCTCGCCCCCCAGCCAGGGAATGGCAAACACTCGGGCGTAAAACAGGGCGCCAAAAAACGCTGCGAAAAACATGATTTCAGAAAAAATAAACCAGCTCATGCCCCAGCGGAAAGACCGGTCCATTTGCGGACTGTAAAGGCCAGCGCGGCTTTCACGCACCACGCTGCCAAACCAGCCGAAAATCATATAGGCCATCAGTGACAGACCGACCGCAAAGATCATCCACCCGCTGCTGGTGCTGGCACCCTGACCGCCGTCGACCATAATAGTGGCTGCGCCGAACAGCGTTGTACCCAGCCCAAACGTAGCAATAATCGGCCACTTGCTTTGATCCGGTACGTAATACTCCTGGTGTTCCGACATAATCAATGCACCTCCGGCGGTGTGGAGAAGGTGTGGTAAGGCGCAGGTGAAGGCACTGTCCATTCGAGGCCCTCTGCGCCGTCCCAGGGCTTGGCCGCCGCTGGCTCACCGCTGCCGCGGGCGCATTTCACTACAATGAACAGGAACAGAAGCTGGGTAGCCCCGAACAGGAATGCGCCTATGCTGGATACCATGTTGAAATCGGCAAATTGTAGGGCGTAATCCGGGATTCGCCGCGGCATACCCGCCAGTCCCAAAAAGTGCATGGGGAAAAACGCCAGGTTCATACCCACAAACGACAGCCAGAAATGGGTCTTGGCCAGGGTTTCGTCATACATGTAGCCGGTCCACTTGGGCAGCCAGAAGTACGCAGACGCAAAGATGCCAAAGATTGCGCCGGGTACCAGCACGTAATGGAAATGCGCCACCACAAAGTAGGTGTCGTGGTATTGGAAATCGGCCGGAGCAATGGCCAGCATCAGCCCCGAAAACCCACCCACTGTGAACAGAATAACGAACGCAATAGCGAACAGCATCGGTGCTTCGAACGTCAGCGAACCGCGGAACATGGTCGCTACCCAATTAAACACCTTGACCCCGGTAGGTACCGCTATCAGCAAAGTGGCATACATAAAGAACAGCTGGCCGGCAATGGGAATCCCCACCGTAAACATGTGGTGGGCCCATACCAGGAATGATAGCAGCGCAATGGCGCCCACCGCGTACACCATAGAGGCATAGCCAAACAGCGGCTTGCGGGAAAACGCCGGGATTATGTGTGAAACGGCGCCGAACGCCGGCAAAATCATGATGTACACCTCGGGGTGCCCGAAGAACCAGAATATGTGCTGGAACAGCACCGGATCGCCGCCGCCAGAGGCGTCAAAGAAGCTGGTACCGAAGTTGATATCCATCAGCATCATGGTCAGCACACCTGCCAAAACCGGCATAACCGCCAGTAAAAGAAATGCGGTAATCAGCCAGGTCCACACAAACAAGGGCATTTTCATCAGCGTCATGCCCGGCGCACGCATGTTCAGTATGGTGGCAATGACGTTGATGGCGCCCATAATCGACGACGCACCGGCAATGTGCAGCGCAAATATGAAGTAAGTGGTGCTAGGTGGACCATAAGTGGTCGACAGCGGCGCGTAAAAGGTCCAGCCGAAGTTGGGACCGCCGCCGTCCATAAACAGAGTGGATACCAGAATCAGGAAAGCGCAGGGCAGCAACCAAAAGCTCCAGTTGTTCATCCGCGGCAACGCCATATCCGGTGCGCCGACCATTAGCGGTAGCATCCAGTTAGCCAGGCCCACAAAGGCCGGCATCACCGCACCAAACACCATAATAAGGCCGTGCATGGTGGTCATCTGGTTGAAAAATTCCGGCTGTACGATTTGCAGCCCGGGCTGGAACAGTTCGGCGCGGATAACCATGGCCATGGTGCCGCCCAACAGGAACATAGCAAAGCTGAATATCAGGTACATGGTCCCGATATCTTTGTGGTTGGTCGTGAACAGCCAACGAGTCCAACCTTTAGCCGGACCGTGATGTTCGTGCGTGTGCTCTGAGGTGTGAGCGTCTGCAACCGTACTCATAATATCTCCCGTAACCGCCGTTTTATTCTTGTAGGGGCCTGGGTTGGCAGCTTGGCGCTGCCAACAGGTCACTGTTGTTGCTGGCTTTTGTAATCAAAAATTTCCTTGGGCGTCACCATGTCGCCCACGTTGTTACCCCAGGCGTTACGCTCGTAGGTGATGATCGCCGCAATATCGACTTCGTTGAGCTGCTCGCCAAAGGCCTGCATAGCGGTACCGCGCTTGCCGTTGACCACAATATCGATATGGCCCGTCATGTCGCCGACGGCAATAGCACTGCCACGCAGCGCCGGAAACGACGGTGGCAAGCCGCTGCCATCGGTCTGGTGGCAGGCGGCACAAGCGCTTTGATAACTTTGCTCGCCGCGCTCCATCAGCTCGGCCATGGTCCATTCTTTCTGAGTCAGCTCTTTTTCTTTCTCGGCCGCGGCGCGCTGCTCACCAACCCAGGTCTGGTATTCAGCCTGCGGCACCGCTTCTACAACAATGGGCATGAAGCCGTGGTCTTTACCGCACAGTTCGGTGCACTGGCCGCGGTAGGTACCCGGCGTGTCCACTCGTATCCAGGCTTCGTTGATAAAACCGGGAATAGCGTCTTTTTTCAGTCCGAACTCTGGCACCCACCAAGAGTGAATCACATCGTTTGCGGTCATCAACAATCGAACTTTCTGGCCCACCGGCACCACCAGCGGGTTATCGACTTCCAGCAGGTAATTTTCGCCTTTGGTCTGGCGGTTATTAATCTGGTCGCGGGGGGTGCTCAAACTGGAGAAGTAACCGAACTCATCGTCCAGGTAGTCGTATTTCCATTTCCACTGATAGCCAGTGATCTTGATGTCCACATCGGCTTCGGTGGTGTCATACATATCAATCAGCGTGACGGTGGCCGGAACCGCCATAGCCACAAGAATAACCAGAGGAATAATGGTCCAAAGCACTTCCACTGTGGTGTTCTCGTGGAAATTCGCGGGTTTGTGACCGCGAGACTTACGATGGGCGAAGATCGACCAGAACATGACGCCGAACACTACAACACCGATAACAACACAGATCCACAGAATGGTCATGTGCAAACCGTAAATGTCGTTGCTAGTCTGGGTAACACCGGGGCTCATGTTCATGGTCCAGTCCGCTATGGACGTCACCGGGAACAGAGCCAAGCCGCATAGGGCCAAAGCCCGTTTTGCGTGCGCACGCATATTGCGTCTCCACATAGATTATTATTGTCGGGTGAAAGACTGCTTTCAAATATCTCGAACTCCATTATAGGCATAATAGATGACGAAAAGGCTAACAAACAGCTGAAATTCAACAACGTTATGATTCCAGCGCTTTACCGCCGTGACTATTCTGGATAACCGTTTATGACGCCCTTGCACCGTTTAACCCGCCTGGATCGCCGATTATGGGCGTTGGCGTGGCCGTTGATGCTCACCAATCTTACCGTGCCGATGCTTGGCCTGGTAGACACCGCCGTGCTGGGGCACCTGCCAGATCCGCAATATCTTGGCGCCGTGGCTGTGGGCGCTAACCTGTTCAGCATTTTGTATTGGACCTTCGGCTTTATGCGCATGGGCACCACCGGTTTGGTGGCTCAGGCCTGGGGCAAACGTGACGAGCATGAGCAGGTGGCACTGCTGGTGCGCTCGCTGTTGTTGGCAGTAGTCATCGGTTTGGTGTTGATTACTTTTCAAAAGCCATTGATACACGCCGGTCTGGCGCTGATGAACCCCAGCGCAGGCGTGTTGGCATTAGCCTCCGAATACGCTGCCATCCGCATCTGGAGCGCGCCGGCGGTACTGTGCCAGTACACCCTGGTGGGTTGGCTGATTGGCACCCAGTATTCCCGCGGCCCAATGATCATGCTGGTGGTGGCCAACGGCGTGAATCTGGTTCTAGACGTGCTGTTTGTGACCGGATTCGGCTGGAACAGCCGCGGGGTGGCCATGGCTACGGTGATCGCGGAATACGGTGCGGCGCTGATTGGTTTGGCGATCGTTTTACGGCGCATGCCCGAAGGCCAGCGCATGACCCGCGCGCTGATTGGCACCCTTGCCGATTACCTGCGCATACTTCAGGTAAACCGTTTTATTATGGTGCGCACCATCGCCTTGCTGCTGGCGTTTGCCTTTTTTACTGCTCAGGGGGCGCGCCAAGGCGATGCTATTCTGGCAGCCAACGCGGTACTTTTTACTTTTCTGTTGGTTATCTCCAACGCCCTGGATGGCTTTGCTAACGCCGCTGAAGCTCTGATCGGCGAGGCCGTCGGCCGTGGCAGCCGGCGCCAGTTCAAGCAGGTATTCGACACCGCCCTGCGCTGGTCGGTTTGGGGCGCCTTGCTGCTGACAGCGCTTTTTGTGCTGGGCGGCCAAACGCTGATCGGATTATTAACCAACATCGAAGCCGTGCAAATCAACGCCTGGCAGTATCTGCCCTGGGTGTGGCTGCTGCCTTTCACCGCGGTGTGGGGGTTTCTATTTGACGGCGTTTTCATTGGCGCCACCCAAACCCGAGCCATGCAGAACACCATGCTATTTGCCGCCCTGGGCGTATATTTGCCGGTGTGGTGGCTAACCACCGATTGGGGAAATCACGGGCTGTGGTTTGCGATGATCAGCCTGATGCTGGCGCGAGCGCTAAGTATGGGGTTGGTATTCCTGCACTTTAATCGTCAGGGGCGCTGGTTTCGCGATAAGAAAAGCCGATAACAGCTTGCCGCGGCCAGATTAAATTGTTAGCGCCCTGGCCGGCAGGGCTGAAATAGTCGTCTACACTTTATTTACATTACAGGCTTCACCCTGCGCCTAACCAGGCCATTTGCCTGCACAACCCATATACCCGTGACATGAACGGGAGGCGCCATGCGATCTTTTTACGTATCGACACCGGCAACCGTGCACATGACTCCGAAAGCAGTCCTGGACATCATTGATACAGCAAGGTGCAGGGAAGCCCGCTCAGGCGCTTTTTTGCGCCAATTGCAGCTACGTGCCAAGGCGCTGCCAACGTGCATCAGCTTTAACAGTCAAGCGCCGGCTAACTGCCTGTTTCAGTTTTCAGTGGAATACATCGAAACGGCCCCGCGGCTGATTCACGCGGTTGACGCCTGCGCCCGCGACGCCGGCCACGAAGGTCTATTCACGCCCTTCCTAAACGCAGCCACCCGTTTTTTCACCAACCCGTCTGTGCTTCTTAGTCATTATATCGGCCTTGACGGGCTGCTAATCAGCGCCTATCTGTGCCACCGCCTGATGGAAGATATGTACGAAAATAACCACAGCTTCCGCCGCAGCCAACTGGTGGATTTGGAGGCCACACGGGCCAACCTGCTGGTACACGAGCTCATTGGTGAGCCCTTCGCCAATGAGTTGGACGATGCAGTAGCAATAACCGTGCGGCAGATTGCCGGTAGTCCGAACTACTACGATCTTGATCTGGACCCGTTCGTGGCACAGGCCAACAACGCGGCTTGGGACTCAATGCGCCAGTATTGGGAAAATCTGCTGGTGCGTAACCACATCCGCTTTACTTTGGGCAATCGCCGCCGGCGCTAACCTATTATACCTTCAGCATTTGGTATATCGAACTCATTACCTTGCGCCTGACATCGAAGCCGTTAAGCTGTGCGTTGTCTTTTACCTGCCCCGGGGCCCAAACCATGCTTGCCAACACCGATCTTGGAAAACTGATTATCCGCCTCACTTTGGGCGGCCTGCTGCTGTTTCACGGCATCGATAAACTGATGAACGGTGTGGGCTTTATTGAAGCCCAGCTCGTCAGCCATAACCTGCCGGCATTTCTGGCCTGGGGCGTAATTATTGGCGAAGTACTGGCCCCGTTGATGATTATTCTGGGTTTTCATACCCGCACCGGCGCCCTGTTAATTGTGGCAAACATGTTGGTGGCCCTGGCACTGGTGCACAGCCACCAGTTGATGCTGCTCGGCAGCAACGGCGGGTTGCACCTAGAACTGCAGTTTTTCTTTCTAATGAGTGCTGTAGCGGTATTTTTCCTCGGCTCAGGCCGCTATACCCTGCGCAACTGAGTGCCAAACGAGGATTCCGTGTTTGCTGAAGCCCCGCTGGAACCTGGCCACTATTGCCACTTTAAAGGTGAAGGCTGGCGGACTTGTCGATATGGAAGTAACTCGTGCTAACCTGCTGGTACACGAGTTATTTGGCAAAATTGCCAGTGCCTGACTCCACCCGGTTCCCGAAGATGCTGCCCAATCGAAAGGTTCGTAGCCAAAATGAAAAAACAAACCGTTTTGCTGATAGCCTGTTGTCTTATACCGGCTTCTTTACTGGCAGATGAATTGACAGTCAGGGTTCAGCTTGCTGATGGCGCCGCGCCGGTCGCAGGAGCCGTTGTGTATTTAAATGCCGGCAGCAAACCCCCTCCCGTGCGGTCAGAAATGTCTCAAAAAGACCGTATGTTTCATCCCCATGTGTTGATTCTGCCCGCAGGCTCCAGCGTGGACTTCCCCAATCAGGACAACACCCAGCATCACGTCTATTCTTTTTCGCCGGCGAAAACCTTTAATCTTGAACTCTATGCTGATAAGCCCGAAGCGCCGGTTGTGTTTGATCAGCCCGGCATTGTCGAGCTTGGCTGTAATATTCATGACCATATGCAGGCTTTTATTGTTGTCGCCGATACCCGTGCCATAGGCCCAACCAATGAGCAGGGCGAGGTTACGATTGCGGTGGACTTTGGCGACGCTCAGGTACCCGGCTCGCTGGACCTGAATATCTGGCACCCACGCCTGCCAGACAATACCAAACCGGTGGTTCGAGACATTACAACCGCCAGCCTGACAAGCGCCGGTATCGAGACCGTCAGCATTGAGCTTACACCCGAGCCAAGCCTCGAAGGCCCGATGAATAATCTTCAAAAGCGATTCCAGAACCTTTGATGGACGGACTGATTAGTCGCATAGGATTTCGCGGTCGCCTAGTTACGGCTATGGTTGCGTTGGTTGCTCTAGTAAGCCTGCTGATCGGTGCGCTGATGATGGTGTACCTGTTTGAAGACGAAAACCGCCGCGCCCTGGAACAGCTCACGATCGCTGAGCGCCTTACCACCGAGGTGCTTGAGCGCCGCACCGATCTTGAGCTTTCCCGTCTGGATGTCGTTGTTCGTGACTTTGGTTTTCGCTCTGCCATTGCCAGCGGCGATCCGGCAACTCTAAACAGCGCTCTTGAAAACCACAGTGGGCGCGTAGACGCAGACTTTGCGCTACTGCTGGACAGCCAGGGACAACTCCTGGCATCTACGTTGACACAAACGATACCCGGCATTACCGAAACGCAACTGGCTACAGCGCGTAAAAACGGTGCTGACCGTTCACTGCTGACTATTGATCAGCGTGGCTATGAGATGCTGGTCATTCCGATAGAAGCACCTGGATTAAGAGCGTGGCTGGTTGCCGGTTTCGAACTGAATCAGGAACTGGCAGATATCATCACCCGGCTAAGTGGCAGTTCGGTTATTTTCCGAGCGAGGTCGAACGGCGCTGGCGGTTTCATCACTTTTGCCACGTCCTCCAATATCGACAGTATCGGAGACCCCCCACTGAGCCGATCTGAAAGTAACCAGAACTTTATTAGAAGCGATCGCTACTTCACCCGCGTGCTGGACCTGGGAGATTTCGAGCAAAGCTCATTCAGAGTTGTTCTTCTGACCAGTCGGGAAGCGAGCCGGAAAAACTACTACAGCCGAGCCCTGGAAATAGCCCTGCTAGTCACTGTCATCATGGCACTGGCGATATTACTGGCACTTCTTACCGCCAGGCATCTCGGCCGGCCGGTGTTACAACTTGCCGATTATGCCCGGGCGGTGGGCAACGGAGACAACCCACCGGCTCCCGATATCCGCACCGGCGGCGAGCTGAGGCAGCTCAGGGATACGCTTCGGGACACCTTGGCGCGGCTTATCGGGCGCGAAGGGGAAATCCGCCATGCCGCAACCCATGACGAAGTCACTGGGCTAGGCAACCGTAACGCTTTGCTACAAAAGGCCAGAGATGGCTTTAGCGCCGGTAAACCCTGCAGCCTGATTGGCCTGCGCGTTAGCGACCTTTCTGACATCAACGATACGCTTGGCCTGGAGTTCGGCGACAAGATTCTGCTTAATCTCTCGCACCGGCTGCGTAATGAACTTCCGGACGCCAGCCTGATTGCCCGCACCGGTGGCGGTGAGTTTCTGGCGCTGATTCCCAAGCTTAGCCCTGAAGCGCTGGAGCAACTTGCGCTGACTTTGCGTAACATCGCCGAATCACCCCTAAATATCGACAACACTCCGTTTTCCCTGCGTGCAAGCTTGATAACACTGCAATTACCTGCCGATGCCAGCCAAACCAATGAGCTGAGAAGACGCGTAAACCTGACCTTTGAGCAGGCCTTGCAAAAAGGTGTTGCAATTGCGCGATATAAGCCGGGCCAGGATGAAAACCACCTACGCGAACTCAAACTGGTCTCAGACCTGCACAGTGCAATCCGCCACGACGGCCTGCACATGAACTACCAACCCAAATTGGATAACGGCACCGGGCAGTTGCTTCAAGTGGAAGCTCTGGTGCGCTGGATACACCCGGAGCTGGGCTTTATATCACCGGAAGAATTCATCTTCCTCGCCGAGCAGTCTGGGCAGATCCATGACCTGACAGATCATATCCTGCAGAAGGTTGCCAACGATGCCCGCGCCTGGTTCAACGCGGGCCTAGATGCCGGTGTCGCAATCAACCTGTCCGCAATGGACTTGACCTGGCCGGCGCTGACCGATCGCGTAGCCAGCATTTTCAGCGACTGGCACCACAACATGGAGCGCATCACTCTGGAAGTAACAGAAGGCGCATTGATGGAGGACCCAGTAGAAGCGATGGCGACATTGAACCGCCTCCGTAACCTCGGCGTAACCCTGTCCGTTGACGATTTTGGTACTGGCTATTCTTCGCTTTCACAGCTGCGCAAACTACCCGTTCAGGAACTGAAAATAGACAAATCCTTTGTGCTCAGACTAAATTCCGAACCTCAGGACCAGTTGATTGTAAGATCCACCATCGATATGGCCCACGGGCTTGGGCTAAAAGTAGTCGCCGAGGGTATCGAGAACCTTGAAACCTGGAAATTGCTGCAGGCTTGGGGCTGCGATGTCGGCCAAGGCTTTTATCTGAGCCGTCCGGTTTCTGCGGATAAACTTGCGCAGACGGTTGCAGCCCTGGCAGAACGCCAGCAGGAACTGAGTGAAAAAACGCCGGAGCCTTCGCCATGACACGTTTTTTCAGCAACCGGGGTGCTGTGATATTCGCACCCTTTCTGACCCTGGGGATTCTTGCAACACCCTTGGCATCTGCGGATGTTGGCAGTCGCCTGTGGGCAACCGGTGGCGTCACCACTATAGAAGGCAGCGCCGGCGGCGGGCTTGTGCCCTGGGCCTTGCTTGGCAGCTACGCAAGTGATGAAGAATGGGGCGGAACGGTGGCCATAAGTCGCGCCGAGGTGGATGACTACACGCTCGCGGTCATTGGTGCCGGTTTGAACTGGAACAACCGGGTTGAAGTTACATTCGCACGGCAGACCCTGGATCTAAGCAGCCTTAAAAAGGATGAACTCAATCAGGATGTTTTCGGGGTGAAAGTACGGCTGATAGGAGACGCTCTCTATAGCCCTTGGGGCCAGTGGTCTGCCGGCGTGCAACACAAACGGCAGCAGGATTTCACGGTGCCGGAAGCTATCGGTGCCCGAGACGACAGCGGCACGGACGTCTATTTCGCCGGGTCGAAACTGTTTTTTGCCGCCGTCTTTGGCCGCAACCTGCTGCTAAACGCCACCGTGCGTGGAACCCGTGCCAACCAGGGCGGGCTGCTGGGTTTTGGCGGCGACCTCAATAATAGCTATGAGTTTATGGCCGAAGCCGGCGCTGGCGTATTTATTAACCGCCAATGGCTGCTGGGCGCCGAGTACCGTCAGAAGCCGGATAACCTGAGCTTTGCCCGCGAAGACGACTGGTGGGACCTGTTTGTTGCCTGGGTGCCGGACCGCAGGCTGGCCGTAACAGCAGCGTTCGTTAATCTGGGTGATGTCGCAACCCTGAAAGATCAACAGGGTGTTTATCTGTCTCTGCAGGGGAGTTTCTGATCATGCGTCCGGGCACAATGAAAACCCACTTCGCCGCTTTTGTTGTCCTGGCCAGCCTTGTTTTATCGGGCTGCCAAAGCTTTCACCGCGAACCCGACAACAGCCTCTATCTTCAGTTGGGCGAGCGCGCAGGCATTGCGGATGTGGTGGAAGATCTGCTGTATCTCATCGTGGACGACACGCGAATTAGTCATCAGTTCAAGGGCATAAACGTTGCGCAGTTTCATCGCCACCTGACAGATCAATTGTGTGAACTAAGTGGCGGCCCATGCCAGTATTCCGGGCGCGAGATGCGCGAATCGCACGCGGCCATGGGCATCACAAACACCCAGTTTAATGCCCTGGCAGAGAACCTTATTCTCGCTATGGAAGAAAACGATGTGCCAACAGCAGCGCAGAATCGGCTGATTAAAAAACTGCTACCGATGTACCCAGATATCCGACATCTTTGAAAGCCCGCAGCGAAAAAAAGTCACAAAAAGGTTATAAAGACAACGGCAGCAAAGACAAGTGCAACGCAAACGAGGCACAACACCCGCATGACTGAAAAACAAATAGATGTCCTTCCGGGCCGCTATCGGCACTACAAGGGCAAAGATTACGAAGTGATCGACATTGCCCGCCACAGCGAGACCGAGGAAAAATTGGTGGTCTACCGCTGCCTCTACGGCGATTATAGCCTTTGGGTGCGCCCCCTCAGCATGTTCCGCGAAACCGTAAACGTTGCAGGGGAGCAGCTTCCGCGTTTTGCTCGTATCGACCAACCTTAAACGTTACACAAGCCCTTTGACTAAGCTGGCAAATTACTGCACATTACCGCGTTTTCATAATCTCAGCCTTCGCAAGAAGGCCGGATAACTCATTACGCATACCCGGAGTTTGCCATGAATGCCGTTGTTGCTGCGGTGCTGATCATGCTTGTATTAAGCTTGGCCCGCATTCACGTTGTTGTTGCCCTGATAGTAGGTGCCGTTTCCGGCGGCCTGATTGCCGGAATGTCGCTGAACGACACCATTGATGCCTTCAACAATGGGCTGGGCGGAGGCGCCAAAGTGGCACTGTCGTACGCCGTTCTGGGCGCCTTTGCGGTTGCTATCGGTAAATCTGGCCTGGCCAACCTGCTGGCCGACAAAATCCTCGCCAAAGTCGGGCAAAGCGAAGGTAGCAGTACGGCTGTGAAAAGCGTGCGCTACATGATCATCGCCATTCTGGTGGCCATTGCACTGTCGTCCCAGAACATCCTGCCGATTCACATTGCGTTTATTCCACTGGTGGTTCCGCCGCTGCTGTATGTCATGGCAAAGCTGAAAATGGACCGCCGCATGGTGGCCTGCGCACTCACCTTTGGCCTGATTACCCCGTACATGTTCATACCCGTGGGTTTTGGCGGTATTTACCTGAACGAAATCCTGATGGCCAAAATCAGCGCCAATGGTGGCGATATCGAAGGTCTGAGCGTCATGAAAGCCATGGCTCTGCCTGCCCTGGGTATGCTCTGTGGCCTGCTGGTCGCTATTTTTATTACCTACCGCGGCGAACGTAACTACAATCTCAGCGCCATAACCCGCACCGAAAAAGTCACCACCACCTACAAACCCATGACCCTGGTGATGGCTCTGGCCGCCATTGTGGTCACCTTTGTGGTGCAGTTATGGCTCGGCTCCATGATTCTGGGCGCATTGGCCGGCTTCCTGCTGTTCAACCTGTCGGGCGTGGTGAAGTGGAAAGAAGCAGACGACCTGTTCACCGAAGGCATGAAAATGCTGGCGATGATCGGTTTCATAATGATCGCCGCCTCCGGCTTTGCCGAAGTCATGCGCGAAACCGGCGAAATCACCACTCTGGTGCAAAGCTCGGTCGACATCATCGGCGCCAACAAAGCCCTGGCGGCCCTGCTGATGCTGCTGGTAGGCCTGATGATTACCTTGGGTATTGGTTCGTCCTTCTCCACCATTCCCATCATTGCGGCGCTGTATGTGCCGATGGCGCTGGAAATGGGTTTTAGCTCCATGGCCATCATTGCCCTGGTTGGCACCGCGGGTGCCTTGGGTGACGCGGGTTCGCCAGCGTCTGACTCGACACTTGGGCCCACCGCCGGCCTGAATGCCGACGGCCAGCACAATCACATATGGGATTCAGTGGTGCCCACGTTCCTGCACTTCAACTTGCCTTTGCTTGGTTTCGGGTGGGTTGCGGCGATGGTTCTTTAAAGTTTAAGGGGACAGATTTGAAATCCGTTCCTTTGCGGAAAAACTGGTTGTGTTGTTTGTCAGCCTATCTCTACAGTCAAATGGGAAGGGTGTGGGGTGTCTTTTCTGTCAGGAAAAATATGTCTGAGCGAAGCGAGTTGTTTTTCCCAGAAGAAAAGACACCCCACATCCTCGACCCTCCACCGAAAAATCAGACCACCAAATAGAATCTAATCCCCAGACCCTTTGAAGAACACCACCTGCTTAACGGTATGGTCATCTTCGTTTTTGCGCTTGTTCACGCGGGTTTGCAGTTCCGGGGCAGCCGGAGCTTCTATGTCAGAGATGCCGTCGGTGAAACCGCAAACCACGCATTCGCGGATTTGCTCACCGGCGTCGTCGGTGTACATGGTAATTTTGTCCATCTCCGCACAGCGGGGACAAACGGCTCCGGCGATGAAACGCTTCGGGCTTAGCATTTGATAACTCCATATTAAGTGGCCCCTGCCGGTCTTGGCCGGCGGGGCAGATTGCCAGTGGCAAATGGAGTCAGGCGACTTGTGGGCTGATGCCAGTTTGCTGCAACAACGCGTCTACCTCGGGTTCGCGGCCGCGGAAGGCTTTGAACAGCTCCATGGGTTCTTGTGAACCGCCTTTCTCCAGAATATTCTGCAAGAAAGACTTGCCGGTTGCCGGGTCGAAAATGCCATTTTGCTCAAACAGCGAGAACGCGTCTGCCGCCAGCACTTCAGCCCATTTATAACTGTAATAACCCGCTGCATACCCACCGGCAAAGATGTGGGAAAACGAGTTGGGGAAGCGATTGAACTCTGGCGACTCAATAACCGCTATTTCATCACGTACCTGACGGTGAACGTCCAGCGGGTTGGTCGGCGCGGTGTCGACGAACTCGGCGTGCAAGCGGAAATCGAACAGCGAGAATTCAAGCTGACGCACCAACCCCATGCCCGACTGGAAGTTCTTTGCGGCTAACAGCTTTTCCAACATATCCTGCGGTAGCGGCTCACCAGTTTCGTGGTGGGCAGCAATCAGCGCCAGCGATTCTGGGTTCCAGCACCAGTTTTCGAGGAACTGGCTCGGCAGTTCGACCGCGTCCCACGCCACACCATTAATACCCGACACGTCCATTACCTCCACCTGTGTCAGCATGTGGTGCAGGCCGTGACCGAACTCGTGGAACAGGGTGGTGACCTCATCGTGGGTCAGCAGCGACGGCTTGCCGTTCACCGGTGGGGTAAAGTTGCAGGTCAGGAAAGCCACCGGCAACTGCAGGGTGCCGTGCAGGTTTCGCCAGCGTACCCGGCAATCCGCCATCCAGGCACCGCCACGCTTGCCTTGGCGGGCAAACAGGTCTAAATAGAACCAGGCAATGGGCTCGCCGTTACGGCTGATGCAGTAGGCGGTGGCGTCTTCGTGCCAGGTTTCTACGTCTGGTTTGGCTTCAATCTGGATATCAAACAGCTTTTCTGTCACGCGGAACAGGCCAGGCACCACGTTGTCCACCGGAAACCAGGGACGCAGGGCTTCCGGGGAAATATCGTAACGCTGTTGGCGCAATTTTTCGCTGTAGTAACCAATGTCCCAAGCCTGCAGGTCATCCAAGCCATGTTCGTCTTTTGCAAAGGCCTTGAGCTCGGCGAATTCCTGCTCTGCCACCGGCTTGGCTTTGTTCGCCAGATCCGTCAAAAAGCCCAATACTTCATCGGTATCGCGGGCCATTTTTGTGACCAGCGAGCGCTCTGCAAAGTTATTAAAGCCCAGTAGTTGTGCCAGAGCGTGGCGGCGTTTTAGGATTTCCGCCATCACCGGGGTGTTATCCCAAGTGCCGGCGTCTGGCCCCATGTCGGAAGCGCGGGTAACAAAGGCTTCATACACTTCACGGCGCAACTCGCGATTGTCGCAGTAAGTCATTACCGGGTGGAAGCTGGGGAAATGCAGAGTAATGATATAACCCTCCAGATCTTTCTGTTTGGCTGCCGCTTTGGCGCCTTCCAGGGCACTCTCAGGCACGCCGGCCAACTCGCTCTTATCGGAGATTTGCTTGAACCAATGCTGGGTAGCGTCCAGGACGTTTTCACTGAAGCTGTTGCACAGCTCCGAGAGCTCGCGGGCCAGGTCGGCGTAGCGCTTTTTCTGATCATCGGGCAGGTCAACGCCACCCAGGTGGAAGTCCCGCAGGGTGTTTTCCACGGCTTTACGCTGGGCTTCGCTTAGTCTGCTGAAATCATCGCGGGCTGCCAGCTTTTTGTAAGCCTCACACAAAACCGCATTCTGGCTCAGTTCAGTGCTGTACTCGGTGAGCTTTTCCAGGCAGTTTTTGTACACTTTGCGCAGGTCGTCGTTGTTCATCACCGCGTTCAGATGGGAGATTACCGACCATGCGTTGCTCAGTTTGTCCTCAAGCGACTGCATGGGCTGCACCAGAGTGTCCCAGTCCGGTTCTTCGTTCTGCGCCAGGCTGGTAATTTTCATGCGGTTTTCACTGAGAATCTGGTCGATCGCTTGTTCCATATGCTCAGTGCGCACGTGTTCAAATTTGGGTAGCAAGTCGTTGGTCAGTAGTGGATTGTTCATCGTTCCCCTTCTCAGCGGTTCAAATGTCGGGTAGTTTGAAAAGAATATCTATGGAGCAAGGCGATCAGGGAGTCTGCTTTTCAAAACGCGCCTCAAAAAATGTCCTGTGCGGTTTGAGCTCCACCTTTCTTGGCTACGCCCCGTTTTGCAAAGCCAACTCCCTGATCACCCTCCAACTTCGGAATATTCCCCGTAATAGGACTATGTAATGGCGAATGTACGTTCTCACAAGGGTAGCACGCCACAATTTGGTGAGCGCAACTGGGTAGACCCCAGCGCAGTTGTGATCGGCGATGTGACAACCGGCGAAGACTGTTCGATTTGGCCGATGACGGTGGTGCGTGGTGACATGCACAAAATCTGCATTGGCGCGCGCTGCAGTGTTCAAGACGGCTCTGTGCTGCACATCACTCACGCCAGTGCATTCAACCCCGTCGGTTGGCCGCTGATTATTGGTGACGACGTCACCATCGGTCACAAGGCATTACTGCATGGCTGTACTGTGGGCCACCGGGTACTGGTGGGTATGGGCTCTATAATCATGGACGGTGCGGTAGTGGAAGACGAAGTGATTATCGGCGCGGGCTGCCTGGTACCCCCAGGCAAGCGTTTGCAATCCGGCTATCTTTATGTCGGTTCGCCGTGTAAGCAGGCAAGGGCGCTGACCGATGAGGAACGCGGCTTTTTTTCTTACACCGCCAGCAACTATGTAAAACTCAAAGATGAATATCTAGCCGAAAAAGCCAACGACTACCATTATTAATCCAAGCGACATTTGCCCGCGCCTGTTGTGCACAATAAGTCACGAATCTGATCAAGCTTATGCTGTTCACGCTATTGTTACGGCCTTCAAGGCACCTCAATCAGATTTGAAGTTCGGTTTTGGACCCGTCTCTCACGACCTTGCTGCTCGGCTCCAATGTCGTGGTAAAAAAGCCTGTCAACCTGGTGCCCGGGTCTTTCCTTGAGCTAATCTCGCGGTAACTCGCCTGCTTAAGGTATGACTTCTGCCGGCAACTGCTCAATAGGCGCGTCGTCCTCGCATACCGGACCGCGAATGGCAATTTCCACTCGCCGGTTCACGGCACGGTTTTCCGGGCTGTTATTAGGCACCAGCGGGTTGGTTTCAGCACGGCCAGCAGCCATCACCCGATCGGCAGGCACATCACGGTTCAGAACCAGTTCGTGTACTACCGACACCGCCCGCGCCGCTGAAAGATCCCAGTTGGAACGGTAACGGCTGCTGGCGATGGGCCTGTCGTCTGTATATCCGGCAACAACCACATCGCCGCGGCAATTTTTCAGCACGCCCACTACCCGCTCGATAATAGGCAGCATTTCTTTCTTAATAGTGGCGTCGCCCGACAAAAATGTGGCATCTTCAGAGAAGCGGATGATCACCTGGTGTTCATCATAGTCGACGCTCAGGGCGCCGTTAGCCACTTCGGTTTCCAGCTCCCGAATCAAACTGCTGGCCAGAGTAATCACGCCTTCAGACACCGGAGTAACACCGCCACTGGTCGAGCGCTCGTCGATCAATTCAGGCTCAGCCTGCAACTGTGTGTCTGGATCCAAGCTGCTGTTCCCGTCAGAAATCTTGATCGGCAAACTGCCACCGCCCTGTGCGATCAAATTGCCTGAACCGAACGCAACCGACAACGAGCCGGCCATCGCTTTGTATTTGTCAATATCCATTTCGGCGAACGACAACAGCAGTATGAAAAACGTCAGCAGCAAAGTGGCCAGGTCGGCAAAGGTCACAATCCACGCTGGCGCACCGGCGGTGCCTGCTTTTTTGCGTTTGGGCAGGGTTGCAAGAGCCAGACGGGCCAAGGCTTAGCCCCCCTGCTCGCGTTTCAGACTGTCGCGCTGCTCGGGGTTCAAAAACGATGACAGCAATTCGGTCATTACCCGCGGATTTTCACCTTGCAGGATTTTTTGAATGGAAGTGGCAATCAAAAGTTGGTTGCGCATTTCGTCTTCGGCTTTTAACTGCAGTTTGTCCGCCAGAGGCAAGGCGATCAGCTGGGCAATAAAAGCACCGTAAAGCGTGGTCAGCAGGGCGATCGCCATAGCCGGGCCAATAGAAGAAGGGTCATCAAGGGTATTGAGCATTTGCACCAAGCCTACCAGAGTGCCAAGCATTCCTATGGCCGGAGCCGATTCGCCAATGCCTCGAAACACTCTTTCTGCCACCTCGTGGCGTTCGGAGCATTGCTGGATTTCATGGTGCAGGGCTTCTTCTACAAGTTCTGGCGAATGGCCATCAACACACAGATTAATGGCTTTTTGCAGAAACACATTGTCGGTGGTGTGGTTTTCAAGGCCCAAAATACCCTCTTTACGCACCACCATGGACAACGAGCCCACCTCGCGAATCAGCTCGTCAGGACGCTCTACGCGGTCCATAAAGGCCGCGCGCGACGCCAGGCGAATAGCGCTCATCAACGAACTCAGGCGGAACTTGATCAGCGTTACCGCAAAGGTTCCGCCCAGCACAATGGCCAACCCGGGCAGGTTAAGAAAGGTCAGCAGGGTGGCGTTAGCCAGCATGGCCAGTATCACCACCAGCACCCCGGCAACCAGTCCTACCAGCGTTAGTATGTCCATGCGTTAACCTTCATGTTGACCATTTTCTTCGCTTGATTTATGCCTGATTTAGTTTGCTGTAAGGGTTCGTAGGCTAGCAATAACCGGAGCAGTTTGCGGCCGCACCTCACGCCATACTTCAAATGCCTCAGCTGCTTGTTCTACCAGCATGCCCAAGCCGTCATACACGCGCTTTGCCCCGTTATCCAGAGCCCACTGGTTAAACGTGGTATTTGTGGCAGCATACATCATGTCGTAAATAACCGTGCCAGCACCGATCAGCTCTACAGACAACGGCGGTAAATCGCCCTGCAGGCTAGCGCTAGTGCCGTTGATAATAACATCGAAATCGCCGGTTACGCTGTCGTACGCCTGGCTGCCAAGCCAGGTAACACCGGCAACGTCAGCAAAGAGCGCTGCCAAGTTCTGCGCTTTAGCCGGCGTGCGGTTAGCAATCACCAGCGTGTGCGGCTGTTCAAGCAACAGCGGCGCTAGAACACCGCGTACCGCGCCACCAGCACCCAATATCAAAACACGAGCGCCCTTTAATGCCACTTGGTGATTGTGCAGCAAGTCTTTTACCAAACCTGCGCCGTCGGTGTTGTCTGCCACCAACACGCCGTTGTCCTGATACAGAGTGTTGGCCGCGCCAGCCTTAAGCGCACGGGCGCTGTGTCGGCCAGCCATCTGCCAGGCCGCTTCCTTAAACGGTACAGTCACGTTCAGGCCTTTGCCGCCGCGCGCAAAAAACTCGGTTACGGTGTTTTCAAAACCATCCAGGGGCGCCTGAATCGCCGTGTACTCAAGCGCTTCGCCAGTCTGGCGGGCAAACAGACTGTGAATCTGCGGTGACTTACTATGGCTAATGGGGTGGCCAATCACCGCATATAGATCATTTTTCATCGTTGCCCCTTCAGGAAGCTGTGAGCCAATCGCGGCCGGTCAGAAAATGCTCCAGCAGGCGCGCTTCTTCACTACCAGGTGCCGACGTTTGATTATAATCCCAGCGTACCAGAGGCGGTAGCGACATCAGAATGGATTCGGTGCGGCCGCCGGACTGAAGCCCGAACAGGGTGCCGCGGTCGTACACCAGATTGAACTCCACGTAGCGACCACGGCGATAGAGCTGAAATTGACGCTGAGCGTCGCTGTAGGGCTGATTTTTGCGAGCCTGGACAATGGGTTCATAAGCGTCAAGGTAACTGTCACCGATGGCGCGCATAAATTCGAAATCGCGGGCAAAGTCACCGGTATTGTAATCGTCAAAAAACAGACCGCCCACACCGCGGGGCTCGTTGCGGTGTTTCAGAAAAAAGTACTCGTCGCACCAATGCTTATAGCGCGGGTACACGTCTTCACCAAAGGGCGCACAGGCGTTCGCAGCGGTGCGGTGCCAATGCTCGCAGTCTTTGTCAACGCCGTAATAAGGGGTTAGATCATAGCCGCCGCCAAACCAGTACACCGGTTCAGCATTTTCCGGCGTAGCGACAAAAAATCGCACGTTGGCGTGAGAGGTCGGCACGTGGGGGTTGTGGGGGTGCATCACCAGCGACAAACCCATAGCTTGCCAGGGTGCACCTGCCAAATGAGGGCGGTGGGCCGTCGCTGAAGGCGGCATGGTATTGCCCATCACGTGGGAAAAGTTCACACCGCCTTTTTCAAACACTTTACCACTGCCGATCACCCGGCTAATACCGCCGCCACCTTCCATGCGATCCCAGGCGTCGTGAATAAATTCTCCGCCACCGTCGGTCACGGCAAGGCGCTGGCAAATGGTGTCTTGCAGCTGTAACAAATAGTGTTTGACCGCCTGCGGGTCTGGTTGCTGTGGCATATTTTCTCCTAACGTAGATGCTGGCCGGTAACGATATCAATTATGCGGCTGGGTTGGCGATTCCCGCCCAACGCACCGGGCACCACCCAGTCCAACTGGCCATGAAAATAGCCCTGAACTTGCCAGGGCGAACGAGCTGGGGCGCGGCCCGCGGGGTTGCACGAGGTGGAAACCAGCGGACTGCCTACAACGTTGCACAGGGCTTTGACCACCGGATGCGCACTCACTCTTACCGCAATCGAGCTGTGCTCGCCCCGTACCCATTCGGGCACCTGCTGGTGCAGGTCTGGCAGCAGGCAGGTAACCGGACCAGGCCAATGCTGTCGGGCTCGCTGCTGAAGGTCTTGCGGCAGGGGGTTCAGCAAAAAAGCAATCTGTTCGACCGAAGCCGCCACCAGAATCATGCCTTTGTGCACGGGGCGCTGCTTCAGATCCAGAATACGTTGCACCGCAACCTGGTTCCAGGGGTCGCAGCCAAGACCCCAAACGGCTTCCGTTGGATAGGCAAGCACGCCGCCTTGTTGCAGAGTGAGGCGGGCGCAGTGTAATTGCCAGTCGGTCAGCGGGTGGTCTGTTGCCATAGAGAAGTCGAGCCTGAGTAAAGTCGCTGTTGGCACCGGGTTCAGGCAATACGGACATATCCGCCGGGCGCCGCTGTGGCCAGGCCCTGAAGCTCTAGCAAAAGCAAGGACTGCATCAGTTGATCTGCGCTCAGCCCTGTGCTCAAACCCAGTACATCGGTTGATTGTGAATCATACCCTAAAGCCTCCAGCACGGCGATTTCACGGGCGTCCAGACCTTCGGTGGCAGCGCTTTGCAAGCTTGCGCCCGGTGTTGCCGGTTCACTCCACCAGCCCCCCAGTTCCTGCAGGATGTCGGCCACGCTTTCTACCAGCGTAGCACCCTGCCGAATCAGCTGGTGACAACCACGGGCTACCGGGCTGTGCACCGACCCCGGTATGGCGAACACATCGCGGCCTTGCTCTGAAGCCAGCCGAGCGGTAATCAGCGAGCCACTCTTGAAACCGGCCTCTACCACCAGAACACCCCGGCTCAAGCCGCTGATGATGCGATTACGCTGGGGGAAGTGTGCGGGGCGAGCCTGGGTGCCCGGCGGGTACTCGGACACCAGCAGACCATTGGCAATCACCCGCTCCCCCAGGCGCTGGTGTTGGCGCGGATAGATTTTATCAAGCCCACTGCCAATCACCGCCAAAGTAGGATGGCCGGCGTCCAGCGCACCGGCGTGGGCAGCACCGTCGATACCCAGCGCCAAGCCACTGCTGACTAACAGATTGCATTCGCCAAGCGCTGCAGCAAAGCCCCGGGCGTGGTCCAGTCCGGCACGAGTGGCGTGGCGGCTGCCAATGATCGCCAGTTGATCACGGTCGAGCAGGGTGGTGTCGCCACGGATGTACAATAATAAAGGCGGGTTATGAATGTGGCGCAGCGGTAACGGATAGGCCGACGACTGCCAGTGCACAATGCCAATACCCTGCCGCTCACAGGCGCTTTCTATAACTCGCAAAGCCACCAATGCCGGATGTACAGCGTCATCACGGCGCCAGGCAGCAAGGGCTTCACAAGCCTCTGCGGGCAGGCCCATGGCTTTATGGCTGGCGCTGTCCAGGTTCAACAGGTCGGGCAATTGCAAAACGTGCGCCGCTAACCGGCGCCGCACTCTTAGGCCAAAACCCGGCAACTGGCTCAGAAACAGCCATTGCCGGGCCCGCTCCGGGCTGTCATCACATATCTGGTCAACGGCGGAGTCACTAAGGTCGGCGCCGAGCGGCGTATCGAACGAAAACAGGGGTACCTGGGGCACGGGCATCTTCCTTGCGCGCAGAAAAAAGCCGGGCATTCCGTGCCCGGCTCGGGTTTTTATCGGGTGATCAAGGGTTGGTTACCTGATCACCCACCGCCAGCGGCCGGCTGGCTTGCAGCATAAGACCGTAGCTCATTTTTTCGTAAGCCTGGAACACCATCAGCAGACCGGCGCGTTCAGACGGCAGCTCAATGGTTTCGCCAGTGACCGGGTCGCGCACCAGATTGCCGCTTTGCAGCACGGCCATCACGTTGCCCGGCTCTATGCCTTCGCGCAGTCCCAGATTGATAACAACAACATCGTACTGGCCAATCTGATTAACGCCGCCATCTACCGCTATCATCTGCCCGCTTACGGATTTCGCCGGCGCGGTGGGCACAAAGCTGGTAGAAAGGGGTCGGCTGGCATTCACCAGCAAGCGGTCACCAATGCGAATTTCTTCGTTGGACTGACTCAGCAGTAGCGTCAACACATCGCCGTTGGTGGCAGTAACCTTGGCGGTGCCAATACTACGGGCTTCCAAGCCCAGAAATTCACCGGTTTTCGGATCGACAAATTCATTACCACGGCGGAAAACGCCAACCGTGTTCGCCGGCTTCTGGCCGCGAGCGTAAACGCGATCGCCAGCGCCGGTAACAATTCGGCCGTCTTCACCTTCCAGCACGTAAGGCGCAGCCGCTATCTGTTCCGGGGTAACAATGCGGGTATCGGTTAAAAAGCTGGCGATGGCATCCAGCGGTATGGCCGGGATCGGCGTATCAATGGCTTCGGAGCGCACTTGCGGCGACAGCTTGATCACACCGTCACCGTTGGCCATTTTCATGATTTTTGGCTGGCCATCAATGTACACCAACGCCAAGCGGTCACCGGGGTAAATTAAATGAGGGTTAGCCACCTGGGGGTTTACCTGCCAAATTTCCGGCCAGTACCAGGGGTTGTTCAAAAAGCGGGCGGAGATATCCCACAGGGTATCGCCTTTAACAACGGTATAACGTTCGGGATGATCCGACCGCAGCTCCGGTGCTGCTTGGGCCCAAGCGGTAAACAACAGCGTTGTAGCTGCCAGAGCGTACAGCAGTTTCCTCATGGTTTAAGTCCTTGATCCCGTGCTTTGATGCTTAAATTCGGTCGGCTGGCGCCCGAAGTCCGGTTGGCTTTCGCCTGCTATTTTTAGCTTAATCTGTTGTTATTCCCGTTACTATAGAAGATGCTCGGTTAATTGTAGTGTTATCTACTCACCACAGGGAACTTTTAACGTTTGCACACCAGTACAGGTGTCTTTCATAGTTTTTATCAATTGACTGATCAGTTTGTACTCAATCGCCAAATTGTTAGATAATGTGGACATAGAGCCAACACGCAAATGCCCCGGTCGGGTAAGTATGTCCCGCATCATAAACACCCCGGGGTTGAAAAGCGCAGTACAAGGTCGCATTTCAGACATCCTTTGTACGCGAACGAACGTTGGCATTCACTGTCCAAAGCACGCATTTAAAAAAGTAACGTACTATGATTCTAGACATTCTTGAATACCCCGACCCACGTCTGCGAACTCTCGCCAAGCCGGTTATCACCGTAACTGACGAGATCCGCACCCTGATCGACGACATGTTCGAGACCATGTACGATGCGGTGGGTATTGGCCTCGCGGCGAGCCAGGTTAACGTGCACCAGCAGATCGTCGTGATGGATCTGTCAGATGACAACAGCGAACCCAGGGTATTCATCAACCCTAAGATTGAGGTGCTCGATGGCGACCTGGAAGCCATGCAGGAAGGTTGCCTGTCGGTACCGGGATTTTATGAAGATGTTGAGCGCATAGAGCATTGCCTCATCAAAGCTCTTGATCGCAATGGCGAAGCTTTTGAAATTGAAGCCCGCGGGCTGTTGGCGGTGTGCATCCAGCACGAGATGGATCACCTGAACGGCAAACTGTTTGTGGATTACTTGAGTTCGCTAAAGCGTACACGTATCCGCAAAAAGTTGGAAAAGTTGCAAAAGAAGAGTGCTTAAAGAGTGTTTGGAAAGCGCTTAAAACGATTGCCTGAGCCAGCATTTATTAAGGTGGCCTGGGTGCCATAACAGCCATAAAACTGATGACCGGGCCTTTGCGCCCGGTTTTTTGTATTGAATGGATCAGCGAATCCGACTGAGAATTCGACGAAAAGTCCAACAGAGAGCCAAACACTGTGCGTATTGTTTTTGCCGGAACCCCTGATTTTGCCGCCATTGCCTTGAAAGCCCTACTTACCGCCAAATACAACGTGGTGGGCGTGTATAGCCAGCCAGACCGGCCAGCGGGCCGTGGCCGCAAACTGCTACCGGGGCCGGTAAAACAGGCGGCGCTGGATGCCGGCATCGCGGTTTTTCAGCCCGACAACTTCAAAATGGCAGACGCCCGCCAGCAGTTGGCCGACTTACAACCAGACGTGATGATTGTTGCCGCTTATGGCTTGATTCTGCCAGCCTCGGTACTGTCCATTCCGGTCCATGGCTGCCTGAACATTCACGCCTCCCTGTTACCCCGCTGGCGCGGCGCCGCGCCCATTCAGCGTGCTATCGCTGCAGGCGACCCTGAAAGCGGCATCACCATTATGCAGATGGATGAAGGCCTGGACACCGGCGCCATGCTGCTTAAAGTGTCTACACCCATTCACCCTGAAGACACCGGCGGCAGCCTGCACGATCGGCTGGCCGAACTGGGCGGCGAGGCCATTGTAAGCGCGCTGCAATTGCTGGAGCAGAACACGCTAAAACCGCAAGCACAGCAAAATGAACAGGCCTGTTACGCCCACAAGCTGGCGAAGCAGGAAGGCCAGATTGACTGGCACGGCGATGCCCAGAGCATCGAACGGCTCATTCGCGCATTTAATCCTTGGCCTGGCACCTTTACCGACCTGGGCGACCAACGTATTCGCTTACACCTGGCTCAGGTCCAGAAACATAATCAGGAGCAGAATGGCCAAAAAGCCAGCCCCGGTACCGTTTTAGCCCGCCAGCGTGAGGGCATCGATATCGCCTGCGGCGAAGGTGTTTTGCGAGTCAGCCAGGTGCAACTGCCCGGCGCACGGGCACAAAGCGTGAACGACCTGATAAACGGTGGCAAACAGATTCTGCTGCCCGGCCAGGAGCTGCAATAACATGCAACCGCACGCCCCATTACGCGCCATTGCTGCCGAGGTTTTGCTGTCGGTAGAACAGGGCCAGTCGCTGTCGCAGTGCTTGCCACCTTCGCTGCTGCGCCTGCCGCTGAATCTGCGACCACAGCTGCAGGCTCTGTGTTATGGCACCTGCCGCTGGTTTCACCGGCTTGATGATGAGCTTCAGGGACGCATGAAAAAACCCTTGAAAAGCCACGACAGGGTGGTGCATCACCTGATGCTGGTAGCGCTGTTCCAACTGCGCTTCAGCCAGCAAGCAACGTATGCGGTGCTGAACGAAACCGTAGAAGCCTGCCGCGCCATGGACAAACCCCACCTGACCGGCCTGGTGAACGGCGTACTGCGCAGCGCCGAACGGGAAGGTGCCCCTGCGGCGGCCAACGACACAAGCCGTTACAGCCACCCCGGCTGGATGATCGAAAAACTGCGCCACAACTGGCCCGATGACTGGCAGGCCATTGTTGATGCCAACAACACCCAGGCGCCAATGACACTGCGGGTAAATGCGCTGCGTTTCAGCCGCGACGAATATCTGCAACTGCTGCTAGATGCCGGCATTGACGCCAGCGCCACGCGCTTTGCGCCACACGGCATTCAATTGGCACGACCGGTACCGGTGGACGCACTGCCGTGGTTCGCCGAAGGCGCCGTCAGCGTACAAGACGAAGCCGCCCAACTGTGCACTACCGTGCTGGACCTGGCCCCGGGGCAGCGCATTCTGGACGCCTGCGCTGCCCCCGGCGGCAAAACCTGCGCCATACTGGAAAGTTGCCCCCAGGCAGCGGAAGTCGTCGCTATTGACGAGTCCGCCCAGCGCTTGCCGCGGGTGCAGGAAAACCTCGACCGACTGGATCTGCACGCCAGCCTGCTGCAAGCCGACGCCGCCGCTATTGATCAATGGTGGGACGGCCAGCCGTTTGACCGCATATTGCTGGACGTACCCTGCAGCGCCAGCGGCGTGATTCGCCGCCACCCAGACATAAAATTGCTGCGGCGTGAATCCGACGTAGTACCGTTGGCGCAAATCCAGCTGGGTCTGTTGGCTGCCATGTGGCGCATACTGCAACCGGGCGGACGCCTTGTATACGCCACCTGCTCGGTATTTCCGCAGGAAAACCACCGCATTGTGCAGCGCTTCTGCAAACAGCAGACCGACGCTGAACTGATGACAACTGAGGCTCTGTGGGGCCGCACCATGCCCGCCGGGCGCCAACTACTGCCGCTGAACGACGGGCACGATGGCTTTTTCTACGCCGTTCTGGAGAAACCTGAGCTATGAACATTCTGATTCTCGGAGCCGGACAAGTTGGTGGTTCGCTGGCAGAGAACCTCGCCAACGAAGCCAACGACATTACCGTAATCGACAGCAACGGCGCGCGCCTGCGGGAGCTGCAGGACCGGCTCGACATACGCACAGTGCAGGGAAAGGCTTCGTATCCGTCGGTTCTAAAACAAGCCAACGCCGAAGACGCCGACATGTTGATTGCGGTCACCAACAGCGATGAAACCAACATGGTGGCCTGCCAGATTGCCAGCATCATGTTCAAGACACCGACAAAAATCTGTCGGGTACGGGCCGCCTCCTATCTTGCCTATCAGGAACTGTTTTCTGGCAAAGACCATGAAAACCTCAACGGTTTCCCGATTGACGTATTGATCAGCCCGGAACAGCTGGTTACCCGCCACATTACTCGGCTTATTGAAAACCCTGGCGCCCTGCAGGTGCTAGAGTTCTCCAAAGGCCGTACCCGGCTGGTCGCTATTCGCGCCATCAAAGGTGGGCCGCTGGTGGGCCAGGAACTGGGTTACCTGCGCACCCACATGCCGCGCATTGAAACCCGGGTAGCCGCTATCTTTCGCAAAGACCGCGCCATCATGCCCAGGGGCGACACGGTGATTGAAGACGGCGACGAAGTGTTCTTCATTGCCGACGCCAACCACATCCGCTCGGTGATGAGCGAGTTGCAACCGCTGGAAAAACCCTACAAGCGTATTTTCATCTGCGGTGGCGGCAACATCGGCCAGCGCCTGGCGCAAACCCTGGAAGGCCGCTATCAAGTAAAACTGTTGGAGCGCAACCACGAGCGCTGCATCATGCTGTCGGAAAACCTGCGCAAAACCGTGGTGCTGGAAGGCAACGCTGCCGACAAAGACATACTGCTGGAAGAAAACATCGAGAACACCGACGTGTTCTGCGCCGTGACCAATGACGACGAAGCCAACATCATGGCTTCCTTGCTGGCCAAACGCCTGGGCGCTCGCAAGGTACTCACCCTGATCAACAACCCGGATTATGTGGATCTGATTCAGGGCGGCGAAATAGACGTTGCCATATCACCCCAGCAAACCACCATCGGCAGCCTGCTCACCCACGTTCGCCGCGGCGATGTGGTGAACGTACATTCGCTGCGCCGCGGTGCTGCCGAAGCCATTGAAGCCATTGCCCACGGCGACCACCGTTCATCAAAAGTGGTCGGCCGGCGACTGGACGAAATCAACCTGCCCCAAGGCACGACTATCGGAGCGATTGTGCGCCACAACGAGGTGCTGATTGCCCACGACCACCTGCGGGTGCAGCCAGACGATCACGTTATCCTGTTCTTGGTAGACAAGTCGCGAATCAACGAAGTGGAAAAACTGTTCCAGGTAGGGCTGACCTTTTTCTGATCTGCCTTTAGAAATACTGGCGTGACCAGCGTATAATTTCCCCGTTTTTAGCGTGCCCATCAGCAAAACAAGGCGCCGGGGTACCACACACAGACTGAACAGCAGGCAATCGTCGTGACAGACAAGGCAACGAACACCCCTAAGCCACACATCAAGACGTTTCAAGGGCTGATCCTGGAGCTACAGACATTCTGGGCAAAGCACGGCTGCGTTATTCTGCAGCCCCTGGATATGGAAGTGGGCGCTGGCACCTTTCACCCCGCCACTTTCTTGCGCGCCATAGGCCCGGAAAGCTGGAACGCCGCCTATGTGCAACCTAGCCGCCGACCTACCGATGGCCGCTACGGCGAAAACCCCAACCGCCTGCAGCACTATTATCAGTTTCAAGTGGTGTTGAAACCGTCACCAGACAACCTTCAGGAACTCTACCTGGATTCTCTGAAAGCACTGGGGCTGGACCCACTGGTTCACGACATCCGCTTTGTGGAAGATAACTGGGAATCGCCCACCTTGGGCGCCTGGGGTCTGGGCTGGGAAATCTGGCTCAACGGTATGGAAGTCACCCAATTTACCTACTTTCAACAGGTTGGCGGTCTTGAATGCTACCCGGTCACCGGCGAGCTGACCTACGGCCTTGAACGCATTGCCATGTACCTGCAAGGCGTAGACAGCGTGTACGACCTGGTGTGGACCGAAGGCCCCAACGGCGTTGTGACCTACGGCGACGTGTTCCTCCAGCAAGAGGTGGAGATGTCCACCTACAACTTCGAATACGCCGACACCGAATTCCTGTTCTACAGCTTTGACGTGTACGAGCGCGAAAGCGCCAAGCTCATTGAAGCCGGCCTGCCGCTGCCTGCTTACGAGCAAGTACTAAAAGCCTCCCACACCTTTAATATGTTGGACGCCCGCCACGCTATTTCCGTAACCGAGCGTCAGCGTTACATTTTGCGGGTACGCACCTTGGCGCGGGCCGTGGCCCAGTCGTACTTCAACAGCCGCCGCAAGATTGGCTTCCCGCTGGCCATCGACAGCATTCGCGCGGAAGTATTGGCCGCGGCCGAAGCCGCCGAAGCGAAAGCCGCAAACAAGATAGAAGGCAAAGTAGACAACAAGGCCAACGGCAAAGGTAAGAAAGCAAAAAACGCGAAGCAGGCACAGCAGGAAAAAGGGAAGGCATGATGATGGCAACACAGGATTTTCTCGTTGAACTGGGCACCGAAGAATTGCCGCCAAAAGCCCTGAAACCGCTGTCTGATGCGTTCACACAAGGCATTGTTAGTGGCCTGCAAGCCGCCGGCGTTGAATTTGGTGCGGTAGAACCTTTCGCCGCACCACGGCGCCTGGCCCTGCGCATTCGCGACTTGGCCCACGCCCAACCCGACAAGCCGGTGGAAAAGCGCGGCCCAGCCGTAAAAGCCGCGTTTGACGACGCCGGTAACCCAACCCGAGCACTGACCGGTTTTGCCACGTCGCTGGGCGTTACCCCCGACGAACTCGACACCCTGGAAACCGACAAAGGCGCCTGGCTGGTGTTCCGCACCGTAGAGCAGGGCAGGACCACCGCCGAGCTGATGCCAGAGTTGATCGAGCAGTCACTGGCCGCACTGCCGATTCCCAAGCGCATGCGCTGGGGTGCTCACCGCACAGAATTTGTGCGCCCGGTACACTGGCTGGTCATGCTGTATGGCAGCACCGTGATTGATCACCCGATCATGGGCCTGAAGCCCGGCAACAAAACCCGTGGCCACCGCTTCCACTGCCCGAAATCACTGATCATTCCTACCCCGGCCGACTACGAAGTGGTGCTGCGTCAGGAAGGCTACGTGCTGGCTGATTTTGCCCAGCGTCGGGAACAGATTCGCAAGGGCGTGAACGCCCTGGCACTGCAACAGAACTGCGTTGCGGTGATTGACGAAGCCCTACTGGACGAAGTGACCGCCCTGAACGAATGGCCGGTGCCGCTGATGGGGCGTTTTGAAGAGCGTTTCCTGCAAGTGCCTGCTGAAGCACTTATTTCGTCCATGAAAGAACACCAGAAGTACTTCCATCTGGTGGATGACAACGGCCAGATGCAGCCATTTTTCATCACCGTCGCCAACCTGGAAAGCAAAGACCCGTCACAGGTCATTGCCGGTAACGAAAAAGTGATTCGCCCGCGCCTGTCCGACGCGGCGTTCTTTTACGAAACCGACCGCAAAAAACGCCTGGACCAGCGCATAGATCGGCTCAAGCCCATCGTATTTCAGGATAAACTGGGCAGCGTTTACGACAAATCTGTACGAGTCGCCGCTTTGGCCGGCAAGATTGCCCAAGCCATAGGCAGCGACCCGGCACTGGCCGAGCGCGCCGCCATGCTGGCGAAAACCGACCTGGTCACCGAAATGGTGCTGGAATTTACCGATCTGCAAGGCATCATGGGCCAGTACTACGCCACCAATGACGGCGAACACGCCGACGTCGCCAGCGCTCTGAACGAGCAGTACATGCCGCGCTTCGCCAAAGACAACCTGCCCACCACCTTGACCGGCTGCGCCGTGGCCATTGCCGACCGGCTGGACTCTCTGGTCGGCCTGTTTGGCATCAACCAACCGCCATCTGGCACCCGTGACCCGTTCGCCCTGCGCCGTGCCGCCCTGGGTGTGCTGCGCATTATTATCGAGCGTCAACTTCCGCTGGATCTGCAAACCTGCTGCGACTGGGCGGCACAACAGTTCACTGACCTGCCAGCCGAAAACCCCGCCACCAGCGTGGTGGATTACATGCTGGAACGCTTCCGCGCCTATTATGACGAGCAGGGCATTAGCGCTGAAGTGTATCTCGCCGTTCATGCTCGCCGGCCCACCCGCCCGCTGGATTTCGACCGCCGGGTAAAAGCGGTAGAAGCCTTCCGCCAGCGCCCTGAGGCCGGAGCGCTGGCTGCCGCCAACAAGCGAGTGTCCAACATTCTGGCCAAGCAGAGCGAAAACACAGTGCACGACACAGTCGATGCCAGCCTGCTGCAAGACGCCGCCGAACTCGCCCTGGCCGAACAGGTTAACCATCAGACCGACACCGTGCTGCCGCTGTTCGAAAAGGGTGACTATACAGCCGCTCTGCATTCGCTAGCCGATCTGCACCAACCGGTGGACCGCTTCTTCGATGAAGTGATGGTGATGGCAGACGACGAAGCCGTGCGCAATAATCGGTTGGCGCTGCTAAACCGACTGCGCAATCTGTTCCTGCGGGTAGCAGATATTTCTCTGCTGCCCAGCGCCAGTTAACAGAATAGAGGTGAAATAGCACTGTGCTCATCATTCTGGACCGGGACGGGGTGATCAACCAGTACGAAGGCGGGTATATCTGCTCGCCGGACGACTGGCACCCCATTCCGGGCAGCATCAAAGCCATTGCCCGCCTGTGCAGCGCGGGGCACAGGATTGCCATTGCCACCAACCAGTCCGGTATTTCCCGCGGCTACTACGACCGCGATACGCTAGACGCCATGCACCGCAAACTCGGCCGCCTGTTAAGAATTGCCGGCGGCCACATCGATTTCATTGCCTACTGCCCCCACCACCCAGACGAACACTGTGCGTGTCGCAAGCCGGAGCCTGGACTGCTGCAGAAAATCCAACGGCATTTCAATTTGAAAACACTGGCAGGTAGCGTGATGGTCGGCGATAGCCGAAAAGACCTGGAAGCCGCCGCCAGAAAAGGCTGCCAGCCGATTTTGGTGCGCACCGGCAACGGCCTGGACACCGAGCAGGAGCTGCAAACCCGGCCACTAGCAGAATCTGCCCAAGTGCTAATTTATAACAACCTGCGGGGGTTTACCGACGCGTTTTTATCCGGCAGAGACTGGTAAAATAAGCATGTATCCGTATAATACTTGCCGTGAATCGGCGTGTGGCGCAGCTTGGTAGCGCACTTCGTTCGGGACGAAGGGGTCGCAGGTTCGAATCCTGCCACGCCGACCAGAATTCAACGACTTAGGGCGCATCTTCGGGTGGGCCCTTTTTTGTTTCTGGCTGGGTATATAAACTCACTATCGCGAGATAAAAATAAAATGACTGCACCCATATTTCATATGATTGAGAAGGCACCAACACCCGTCGGGCCGTTTTGCCACGCCACCGAGGTAGACGGATGGCTGTTTTTGACCGGGCAGATGCCAACCGACCCTAATGATGCGGGTGCAGCGCTTCCTGACGGCGTCGAGGCGCAGACACGCCGCGTCATGGATAACCTGATACTGGTGCTCGAGGGCACGGGTTTGGGCCTGCAAGACGTGACTTCAGTGCGGATTTTTCTGACTGAATTTAAACGCGACTTTTCTCCCATGAACGAGGTTTACACCTCGTATTTTCCGAAAGAAAAACTACCTTCCCGGACCTGTATCGGTGTTACGGCACTAGCAGTAGACGCATTGGTCGAGATAGATTTCATCGCCCGTCGATGAAACAGCTTAATTAAGCCAGCTCCTGCAATAACTCTCGCAAACGGCTCATCCCGGCGACCACTTGTTCCGGGTCGCCTTTCAGGCTCAGCTCCACCTCGCGCCGACCGTCTGCGTGGGGCAGGCAGGCCAGGCGCAAATCCGGATACTCCGCCAGCAGTAACTCCATCAATGGAATCAGCGGCCCTTCCGACGTATCGGTCAGCACCAGGGTCTGGCTCACGGTGCGATTGGCCGCCTGGTAGTCGACATAATCATGGTCCAGCACCCATTCCACCATCGGCCAAGCCATTCTGGGAAAGCCAGGTACAAAATGATGGCGATGGATGGCGAAACCGGGAATGCCGTTGATTGGATTGGGAATAATTCGGCTGCCGACTGGGAATTCCCCCATGCGCAGGTGCAATGAATTCAACCGTGAGCCCAGTTGTAACCGAATTTCCGCCTCGGCTTCCGGGTGCAGTGCAAGGCCTATCCCCAGAGCCGCGGCCGCGCACTGGCGGGTCAAGTCGTCCGGAGTCGCGCCAATGCCGCCGAAGCTGAACACCACGTCTGGGCTGGCAAAGGTTTGAGCTAGTGTTTGGGTGATCAGCTCACTGTCATCCGCAATGGTGCGCACCCAAGACAACTCCAGCCCGCGTTCTTCAAACCGCATAATCATGGCGGCCAGATGGGCGTCCTGCTTGCGGCCGTTCAACAGCTCGTCACCGATGAGAATCAGACCGAAACGGGATATGGGTGTGCTATTCATCATGACTCCTAGAGGGCGATTCAGCGCAGGTAACTCTCAAGCGCAAACACATGGGGGTCATCGTCACCAAGTGCTCGCAACGCGGTGGCCAGGTTCAGGAGATAATCACGATTACGACCGCTGGAGCCTTCAGAGGCAGCAATCTGCCTGGCAATGTCCGCATCGTCAGCAGGGCCCAGGAAAGCCGCGTTATCTTCGGTGGCGATATACACCAGGCCCTCTTCGCGGGTTCCATCCGCAAAAATCATCGGGGTGACAAATCGCAGATAGCCATTTTTCTCCCGCACATCCAGGTGCGCAAAAACGTCAGGCGAGACCCGATACGCCATACCTTTGCAGCAAACGTTGGGCGCTTCAATCAGGGTGAGCACGCGGCCAGGCGCATCCGGTGTACCACGGTGATCATGGGACCCCTGCCAAAACCGGCGAGCCCAACCTTCAATGGCTGCCGGGCGCTGCTCCAAAAAGGGAAAGTCGACCTTGTAGATAAGCGAGCCATAACCAAACAGCCACACCGATTCTACGCCATCAAAGCAGTAGCGCTGGCGATTATGTTCAGTGGTATCAAAAGACATGGTGCTGGTTAGCTTCCTCTACACCCGGATTTGATATCAATATACCGTGGTCAATGCCTTCTTGGCGAATGCTTCCACGCCTGCAATCCGGCCCCGAATTGCAGGCGTGAGCTACCGTAAGTTCCTTCAGTTCTTCATACTATCTCTCGGCCGTCCAGCACGTTGGCCCTGCCGGTGAGGGCGCAGTTGATTAACCGTCACAGGCGCCCTCTCTGTTCCCGTCTCATTAAATATTGTATAACCTTTGAGTGAGGGTGGCCGCCGCGGAACGGTCACATGGGTACACAGTAGTTCTAGGTAGAACAAACATGAGCCTGGGAGGCAGTATTAACGATTCTGATGTTGAACAACATGCCATTCTGAAAGAGGCTGCAACACTGATGGTATTGAAGGGTCTTTCTGAAGGCGATGCCATGAGCGTCGCTGAAAGTCTGTACGCGGATCGGCGGGAAGCAGAGCGGTCTGGCCAGGTGACGACAGATGAGCAGGGCAATACCGCGTCTTATCACGATGCGTCTCTTAACCTGGAGTCTTTGCCGGAATCAAAACGTGGTTTGGTTAATCAGATCTACCATGAGCTTTGTGAGAAGAAAGGGTTGGAGGCGCTTTAATTCGCAAACTCCAGCAACATCCTCCCGGGCACAAAAAAAGGTCGCCTTCAGGCGAATTTATCGGCGGGAATTCGTCAGCAACAGGGAATCTGCCAGCGATTGGACCTGATCTTCTGGAATGTGCCTGGCTAAGCCAAAGCGGCGGTTCTTGCGCGCAGCCAGCGCTGCACCCGCATCCAGCCCATCAGCCATAAGGTCGCCACGCCAAAACCAAGAAGTGTGCCCATATTCAGGCCCAGGCTGTCGTAAGTCAGCGATATGACCAAAGCGTAGCAAAGCAGCGAACCCAGGCCTGCAGGGTAGTGCTTGATCACCGCGGCTACCGTGCCTCTCCCGTGGGTCAGGTGCAGAATTACGAGGAAGGGATACATGGTCACCGGAAAAGCGGCCATTACGCCGGCCCAGGCCGGGGGCAACACATGAGCCAGCCCCGTGATAACAAAAATGATGCCCGCAGCAAGGCCCGAACGCAAAGCCAACGCGGGCCATGAAAGGCTGCGGCGGGCGCCAACCGCCACATCAGGCACCCGGCGATAAAAGCGAACAAATATCAGAATGGCGACGAAGGTGGTCAGCGTGCCGGTGATTCGGTTGAAGTCGATACTGGTCAGTACCAGGCTGGTCAACAGCCAGGCCAGAATACCCAGGGCTGTCCCACTGAGAACACCCGCCAGGCCATCGCGCCTGGCGCCCAGCAGATAGCCCCCACTCAGTGCCAGGGTAGCCGAGAAACCCGCCAGCGTATGTACCGCACTTTCGGTGGCGAAGGCCGGAGAAATCTCAAGGCCAATGAAATACAGGGCGATGGCCGTGCCCAGCGGATAGCCCGCCAGCATCCCGGCCATGCGCGCACTCACACGCTCAGCCACCAGCGACAGCCCCAGCACAATACCAATCGAAATAACCAACTTGGCCAGCTGCCAGCTCAGCGGAACATCCACTTTTTATACTTCCTTTTATTGATTGAGGCGCCTAATGACCAAATTGTCGTTTTGACATGCAACTTTACTCAAAAGTCACCGAGCCTTCCACACATCGACGAACTCTGGCTTGGTGCATGTCGTTTTTGTATCCTTGGCAAGTCTGGTAATGTTCTGGCAAAAGGCTGTCGCAGGCTAAGGAATGCGGCTACACCACCAAATTTAGTGATTTAGCAGCTATACGCACCAGAACAAGGGAATATTAATGAAGGAAGCATTGGCACGATTGCGACAGTTTCGGGATGACAGAGACTGGAAACAGTTCCACAATCCCAAAGACCTGTCACTGGCCTTGAGCATCGAAGCCTCGGAACTGCTGGAAGTCTTTCTCTGGAAATCCCCGGAACAAGCCAACGTCGACAAAGTAAAAGAAGAGCTGGCAGACGTAGTCGCCTACGCCTTACTGCTGGCGGACAGCTACAATCTGGATATCGAACAGATTGTTCTCGATAAAATTGCACAAAACGAAAAGAAATACCCGGTCAGCAAGGCAAAGGGTACGGCGAAAAAATACACCGAACTATGAGCTACACACCAAAGATAGAAATACAACACTACCCCTTCAGCCGGGAAGCTCTGGACGACTTGCGCGATAACGCGTTCGCATCAGGCAGCTGGCCTTTGGTGTACGTTCTCAGTGACGAAAAACACCGACGTGCCTATATCGGAGAAACAACCGACACGCTGACGCGCATGAGCACCCACCTTAAACACGATGAGAAGCGGTTGCTCACCGCCGTTCACTTGATCACCAGCGAATATTTCAACAAATCCGCCACGCTGGATGTTGAATCCATGCTGATCAAATACATGGCTGCTGACGGGAAATATACCCTGCTGAACGGCAACCTCGGGCTGGCCGACCACAACTATTACCAGCGCGACGCACTCTACAACGAGGTATTCCGGGAAGTCTGGAACCGGTTGATTGCAAGGGGTGTGGCCTCACGCTCCCTGGACCACCTCGATAACTCTGATGTCTTCAAATACTCCCCCTACAAATCCCTGTCCTTCGACCAGCGCCAGGGGCTGCTCACCATCATGCACGAGCTGCTGAACCCCGATGTACAAAACATCATCGTGGAAGGCGGAGCAGGCACCGGCAAGTCGGTGCTGGCCATCTTCCTGTTCAAACTAATCACCTCGGCAGACCACCAGATAGATTTGCGGGACTTCTCAGATGAGGAGGCCGAGATTAAATCTCTCCTGATCGCACTGAAAAAAGCGATGCCAAATCCTAAAATGGCGTTGGTTGTGCCGATGACCTCTTTCCGGACGACCCTGAAGAAGGCCTTCAGGCATGTGTCCGGGCTCAATCCAGGCATGGTGATCGGCCCGGCCGAACTCGCCAAACAACAGTACGATATTGTGTTGGTGGATGAATCCCACCGATTGCGCAAGCGCAAGAACCTTGGGGCCTACTTTGGCAGCTTCGATAAAGCCTGCACGGCGCTGGGCATGGACAAGCACCGCTGCAGTGAAGTGGATTGGGTTCGCCAGCAAGCCCGCAAAGCCATCTTCTTTTACGACGAGGGCCAATCCATCAAACCGTCCGATGCCGACGTTGAGGTGTTCCAGCAACTCAAATCGGCAAAGGGCTCGGTGACACACCGGCTGCTGTCGCAGTTTCGCGTCAAAGCTGGGCAACCCTATGTGGATTTTTTAGATAAGTTACTCAACGGCCGCGTTGATAAGGGGGTAGTGTTCACAGCCAAAAACTATGAGTTTGAGATGTTCGACTCGCTCAGCGAGATGGTTCACACCATCAATGAGAAGGAGCAGCAGGTCGGTCTGTCCCGCCTGATTGCTGGCTACTCCTGGCCATGGGCGTCCAAAAAAGACAGCGCGGCCTATGACATTATGATCGATGGCGTTCAATTACGCTGGAACAGCACCAACAACGATTGGATCAACAAGACAGGCTCGTACAAAGAAGTCGGCTGCATTCACACCACGCAAGGCTATGATCTCAACTACGCAGGCATCATATTTGGCGAGGAAATCCGCTACGATCGAGACAGCCAATCTATTGTTATAGAAAAGAAAAACTACCATGACCGCACCGGCGGACAAGGGATCAAAGATCCAGCAGAACTGAAGCAGTACATCATCAATATCTACCGCACCATCATGCTGCGCGGCATTCGCGGCACCTTCATATATGCTTGCGATGAAGCCCTGCGGGACTATCTCAAGCAGCACATACCTATCCACGCCACCAACCAAGGCAATTCTGAAGCCACCAATGTGGTCGAACTCCAACCCTATGTGAACGCCGTGCCTTTGTTTGACCTTCAGGCGGCCGCCGGCGATTTCAGTGGGCTGCAGGCCGCGGAACGCAAAGCCTGGGTTGCCGTACCTGATGGCACTCGGGTGCGCGAAGGCATGTTCGCCTGTCGAGTGGTCGGTGAATCCATGAACCGGGTTATCCCCAATGGCACCCTGTGCCTGTTCAGAGCCGATCCCGGCGGTAGCCGAAATGGCAAGACCGTGCTGGTGGAATGCACCGACAGTATCGATGCCGACTCAGGCTCACGCTACACTGTCAAAATATATGAAAGCTTTAAAACCGACGACGAACAAGGTTGGAAGCACGTTCGTATTCAGCTTAAACCTAACTCTTACGATGAGAGCTTCGAACCCCTTGAACTGACTGAAGACATGGCCACACAGTATCGGGTGGTTGGGGAGTTTGTATGCGTGATTGACGCGTAAACTAACGCACGCAGGAAATCGCACTTGGACAGCAGGAAAGCACAATGCCCTACGCTGAAACACTGAATCAGATACGCCAGCAGATAAGCACACACGATTGCCCGAACTGTGGCGGGCTTGCTTACTGCGCGATAAAGGCAGGCAGGGCGCCCTCTACTTGCTGGTGCTTAGCCGTAGACCCGCCGGAGAATCTGGACATCAAAACCAACGATTGCCTGTGCAAGCGCTGTATGTGCGGCCCTTTCAAACCGCCAAGTGCCGCCTGAACAGCGCCAGCGCCACACTGAAAAACACCACACCTATGGCCACCAGCGCCAGCATTTGCGGCCACACCACGTCCAGACCTGCACCGCGGTAGAGAATGGCTTGCGCCAGGCTGACGAAGTGGGTGGTGGGCGCCATCAGCATGATGTTCTGCACCAGTTCGGGCATGCTTTCCCGCGGAGTTATGCCGCCAGAAAGCATTTGCAGGGGCAGTATGGTGAGGATCAGCAGCAGGCCGAACTGGGGCATGGTGCGAGCCACGGTGCCAATCAGGATGCCAATGGCGGTGGTGGAAAACAGATGAATCAGGGTGCCGAACATAAACAGCCATATTGAACCCTGCACCGGCACATCCAGTATCTGCTGGATCACCAGGGTTACCGAGAGAATGGCCGCCAGCATCACAACCAGGCCGTTAGCCCACACTTTTGCGGCCATGATTTCGAACGGCGTTATGGGCATCACCATCAGGTGCTCCACGGTGCCGTGCTCGCGTTCCCGAATCAGCGCGGCGCCGGTCAGTATAATGCTGATCATGGTGATCATGTTGGTCAGCTCCATCACGCCGCCAAACCAGGTGCCATCCAGATTGGGATTAAAGCTCACCCTGGTTACCAGATTAATGGGCAGGGCACCGCCGGCGCTGCCGGTTCGCATAAATTCCGCCACTTCGGTGGTCAGCAACTGCTCGATGTAGCGCGAACCAATGAACGCCTGGGTCATGCGGGTAGCGTCGATATTCAACTGTACGCTGGTCACCCGGCCCTGGCGGATGTCGCGCTCGAAACCGTCGGGAATCACCAGAACGAACGTGTGGCTGCCTTTGTCCAGAACCTCGTCAATCTGGCCATACTGAATCTGGTCCGGTGGCATAAACCAGGGCGGTTGCAGGGAATCGATCATGTGGCCAGCCAATGCACTCTGGTCTTCATCTACCACCGCAACCGGCGCGTTATGCAGTTCCATCGAACCGGCAGAGCCTGCGGTGTAAACCATCAAGGTAAACGCCATTAATACAAACGCCAGCAGCACTTTGTCGTGCCAGATACTGCGCAGCTCTTTTACACCCAGATTCCAGATATTGCCGAGAGTTTCCATCATCAGCGCCCCTGTTTACGAAGTAACAGCACTGACATCAGGGTAAGCATCGGTATAAACGCCGCCAGCACCAGGAAAGCGTGTTGCATATCACCTATGGTCAGGCCCTTGGTAAACACGCCGCGGCTGATCTGCAGGAACCAGGTGGCAGGCCAGAACTGGCCAATGACTGCAGCGGCGCCGTCTAGAGAAGACACCGGTTCCGTCATGCCAGAGAACTGCACCGTGGGCAGTATGGTGATGATCGCAGTGGCCGCAAGCGCGGCAATCTGGGTAGACGCAAACGCCGAAATGACTTGGCCCAGGCCCGTGGTGGCAGTCACGAACAGCAGCGCGCCAAAGGTCAGGGTAAGCACGCCGCCTTTGATGGGCACGTCAAACAGAAAGATCGCCAGCAGCACCAGGCTGGCATAGCTGACCATGCTGAATCCGATATAGGGCAGTTGTTTGCCGAGCAGAAATTCGAGCCGATTCACCGGGGTTACATACAGGTTGGTAATAGAACCCAGTTCTTTTTCCCGCACTATGCCCAGCGCCATCAGAATAGCCGGGATGAAAATCAGCAGTATAGGAATCACTGCCGGCACCATGGCGTCCAGGCTGCGGAAGTCCTGGTTATAGCGGTAGCGGGCTTCAACGGTCACCAGACTCAAAGCCGGCACACTGCCGTAAGTGCGCTGGGCCAGATCTTTCAGATAGCTGAAATGAAGGCCTTGAATATACCCCAGTGTGGTCTCACCGCGAAAAGGCATGGCGCCGTCTACCCACACGGCGATTTCGGTAGGCCTGCCGCGTTTCAGGTTTTTGCCAAAGCCCGGCGGTATCGCCAGAACCAGGCTCAGTTCGCCGGATTTCATCCGCTGTTCCAGTTCGGCCATGGTGGCCACCGGTGGTTGCTCTAAAAAGTAGCGGGAACCAGATACGGCGGTGATGTAGTCGCGGCTTTGCGGAGTCTGGTCTTGGTCCAGCACCGCGAAGGTCAGATCTTCCACGTCTAGGGTGATGCCGTAGCCCAAAATCAGCATCAGCAAGGCCGAACCAATGAACGCAAACGACATACGGATAGGGTCGCGCAGCAGTTCACGGGTTTCGCGGCGGCCATAGGCCATCAGGCGCTGGAAGCTGAAACGGCGATAGCGCGGCCGGTCGCTGGCGTCTTCACCCAGCACGTTTCCGCTGTTGCTGGTTACGGGTTCCTTGTCCACCGCTTCAAGAGTTTGCATGAACGCGGCTTCCAAATTGTCTACCCCGGCTTGCTCTACCAAGGCGGCCGGGGTGTCGCAGGCCAGAACTTCGCCAGCGTGCATCAGTGAAATTCGGTCGCAGCGCTCACCCTCGTTCATAAAGTGGGTGGAAATAAAAATAGTCACACCGTCTTCACGGGACAAGCGCAGCAGCAATTGCCAAAAGCGATTGCGGGCGCCGGGGTCCACCCCGGAGGTGGGCTCGTCTAAGATTAGCAGTTCCGGCGAATGCACCACGGCTACTGCCAGCGACAGCCGCTGGCGCACGCCCAGGGGCAAGTCACCAGCAAACCGGTCCATCACGTCTTCTAAACTAAATTCTTGGGTCAATTCATCCATTCTGGGCTGAATGCGTTCGGCTTGCAGGTGAAATAGCTTGGCGTGCAGCTCCAGGTTCTGGCGCACGGTCAGCTCGTTGTACAGCGAGAACGACTGCGACATGTAGCCCACACGCTGGCGGGTTTTCAGGTCTCTGGCATCCAGAGTGGCGCCAAACAGCAACACCTTGCCTTCGGACGGCGTTAGCAGCCCGGTGAGCATTTTCATGGTGGTGGTTTTGCCACAGCCGTTAGAGCCTAAAAAACCAAATATTTCGCCTTTCGGGATGGTGAAGCTAACGTCTTTTACCGCGGTGAAGTCGCCAAAGCGCAGGGTGAGATTATGGGCTTCAATGGCAGGCACGTCGGCGTTATCGGTTGCCGCGCTCGCCGAAGCCGTAGTCGCAGCATCGCCACCGGTTTCCTGGCGCTCTTTTGGCAGCAGCGCGATAAAGGCGTCGTCCAGATTGTCTGTTTTGGTTTGTTGCTTTAATTCCTGGGGCGAACCGGTGGCTAGTATGGCGCCGTCATCCATGGCCACCAGCCAGTCGTAGCGCTCGGCTTCTTCCATATAGGCGGTGGCCACCAACACGCTCATACCCGCTTGCTGGCTGCGAATGGTGTCAATCAAATCCCAAAACCGCTTGCGGGATAACGGGTCTACGCCGGTGGTGGGTTCGTCCAGAATCAACAGGTCCGGGTTGTGGATCAAAGCGCAGCACAGGCCCAGCTTCTGCTTCATGCCGCCAGACAGTTTGCCGGCGGGCCGGCTGCGGAAATCAAGCAGGCCAGTGGCGTCTAGCAAGCGGTCAATCTGCTCACCACGGGCCTTGCCGCGCAGGCCAAACAGGTCGGCAAAAAAGTCGATGTTCTCGTCGACCGTCAGGGTGTGGTAGAGATTGCCGCCCAGCCCTTGGGGCATATAAGCAATGCACGGGGCTACCTGGCTGCGAAAGTGTGAATCGGCCATATCGCCGCCCAGCACCTCAAGCTGGCCTTGCTGCAACTGGCGAGCGCCCGCCACCAAACCCAGTAGCGTAGACTTGCCAACACCGTCTGGGCCAATCAGCCCGACCATACAGCCGGCAGGCAAGTCCAGGCTCATATTCCGCAAGGCGTAGCGGGCACCGTATTGGTGGCTGGCCGATGTCAGCCGGGCCACAACCGCTTTTTCGCCCAAGTTGGCGTCTGTCTGGGCGACGGTTTTGGCAACTGAAGAACGGTCGCTAAACAGGTTATCCATTGGCCAAGTTATCCATTAGGAAGGATGACTTGCAGCTGTTCTGGCCAAGACAGACTTTCATCGAGACGCACATAGGCAACACCCGGCACGCCGGTTTTCACCCGATCGCGATAGGCCTCTAGCAATTCGGGGTCGATGCGAATGCGCACTCGGAACATCAATTTCTCGCGCTCTGTGCGGGTTTCCACCGCCTTGGGCGTGAACTGGGCTTCTGCAGCCACAAAACTCACCTCCGCCGGCACCACAAAGTCGGGCAGGGCGTCCAGAACAATGCGGGCTTCGGAACCCACCCGCACTTTACCCGCCTGGGCGGTGGGCAGAAAAATGGTGAGGTAAACGTCGGTTACGTCCAGCACCGTGGCCACTTTGCCGCCAGCCGGCAGCACTTCACCCGGCTCGGCTAGCCGGTAAAGCACACGGCCGCCTACGGGGCTATTCAGGTGGCTGTCATCAATGGTGGTTTCAATTTTGTGGATGTTAGCTTTAGCTGCGTTGATGCCAGCTTGAGCTGACAACACCTGAACCTTTGACGCCTGCAATGCGGCGTCTGCGGTTTCTGCGGTGGTGCGGGCGCGGTCCAGCTGTTCGCGAGACACATGGCCCTTGGCAACCAGAGATTCAAAACGCCCCAACTCGGCCCGGGCCAGGCGCCGTTCACTTTCCCGCTGGGCCACAATGGCATCGGCCAGGCGCTCGGCTTGAACCGCCTGGCTCAAATTGGCCTGGGCGGCCGCCAAGGTTGCCTGGAGTTCCGCTGTATCCATCTCTGCCACCGGGCTACCGGCATCAATCAAATCGCCTTCGGCCACAAAGAAGGTCAGCAGGCGGCCGGGAATGCGGGTGGCAATATCAACCTGAGTGGCTTCTATGCGGCCATTTCCCGACGCAATGTGCTCAGCAAGGGTGTTTTCCTTTGGCACAAAATACCAGGCAACAAGCGCGAGCACAGCAATAACGGCGAGAGTTATTATCAGTCTCGAGCGGACTTTAGGGCTTGAGCCAGACATAGATCGTCCCCGGTAAAAATTGAATTGGTTCAAACATAGTGATGCTGGCATCAGTATAGCGGGGCTTTTAATGACGCGAATGACACGCGTCAAAAGCGCAGGAAATGCTGGGTTAAACGCTTCAGTTGCGATTGATCTTAGTCTAAATTATGGTTATAAGGTTATTCTAAAAAGTAAAATCCGCGCGATCTGGGATATAAATGAAAGGTGGATACACACCCGCTTCATTGCAGGAGAAAGCGCTAAATGAGACAGCTATTAATCGCATTTTTATTGATTCTCGGGCTCAGCGTTCATGCATTCGCTAATGATGAAACTATGGCCGTTACTCCCCGGCAAACTTTTGATCTGGTACAAACGCAGCCTGACCAAATGCTGTTCGTGGATGTACGCGACCCCATCGAAATCATGTTTATCGGCTTTACCGATGTGGCCCAAGCTAACATTCCGTTTTTACTGGCCGACCGCAACCGGTTTCTGAACGACAAACAGAGCTTCGCCATGGACCAAAACCCGGAGTTCGCCGCACAGATTGAAGCCGCTCTGAACGCTAAACGCTTGAACAAGGATGCACTGATTATCACCATGTGCCGCTCGGGTTCTTCCCGCGGTAAGCCTAGTGCCGACTACCTGTTATCCCAAGGTTTTACCAATGTGAAATACATTGATCACGGCTTTCAGGGAAGCAGCGCCAAAGAGGGCGAAAAAGTCGGTATGCGCATTGTTAACGGCTGGCAAAACGGCGGTCTGCCTTGGTCTATGAAGATCAATCCGGGAAAAATTTATCGTTCCGGTCAGTAACAACGAGTCATGAGCGGTCAGAACCGCAAGGAAGTCGACGATGCGAGGTTTGTCCAGATATCGGATAATCGCAACCCTGCTACTCGGGCTTCTGCTGGGACTGACGACTCAAACGCTGGCGTCCGCAGATCATGCGCCGGCTTCCGCCGACCACACCAAATTCGAGGCGCTGAAGGGCCCGTTTAATTCAGCGCCGGAGGTCACCGCCGCCTGGGTCTTAATTGTACTTTGGTTGTTCGCCATTTTCTGGCACATAACCACCGGTGAATGGCGCCAGTACATACCCAACTTGGTACCTTTACCGGTGCCAGCCACCCCTATCGCAAAACCAGCAAAGCCAAGCACAACCCGCTGCAACGGCTGGCCTATCTGTTTTTAAAATTGATGGTCTCACCGGTTAGCTGGGTGTCTGGGCTGCTATACCTGTTTTACAGCCAGTGGCCTGAAGCGCTATCGAATATTCTATCGCTTCAGGCCATGGCCAACGTACACACAATCGCCGCGTTCGCCATGATGGTGTTCATTATCGGCCATGTGTACATGACAACTCTGGGTCACACTCTGTTCAGCCATATAAAACCGATGGTTACCGGTTACGACACGGTTGATGAGCCCGGTAAAAAATCCAGCAGGGCAACCAGCACGCCATAGTCACTGTTGGGGGCGGGACCGCGGGCATTGCCGTTGCTGTCAGTCTACACAAACGAAACAGCAACCTCTTGACGTGAGTGGAACAGCCCATGACAGCAGCCTGGTTTCTGAAAGCCAAGCAGCGGCCGGGTCTGTACTGGCATGCTATGCTAAAAAGCCGCGAATGGATGACCAGGCCGGCGCGCCGCTCGGTCTGACAGATCAAAAAAGACCGCTCGTTCGTAGTGCTTGTTCAGATCACAATCAAAAATACACCTGGCTAAGCCAGAACAGGAGATTAGCGCATGATCGGATACGTCACGATTGGTGTTAGCGATATGGAAAAAGCCAAGAAATACTACACGGATCTTCTGGGCGACATGGGCGCAAAAGTCCTGCTGGATTTGGGCCGCATTGCCTTTATTGGTAAAGACATGAAATCCCCCATGATGGCGGTTTGTACCCCGCATGACGGCTCACCGAACCACCCCGGTAACGGGAATATGCTGGCGTTTCAACCAGGCTCAAAAGAAGCGGTTGATACCTATTATAAGAAAGCCATCGAATTGGGTGCAACCTGTGGCGGCGAACCCGGTCAGCGTATTCCCGACCAGTTCTACGGTGCCTACGCACGCGACCCAGACGGCAACAAGGTAGCTTTTTACCACTTCGGCTGATTCAGCCCTGCCATAAACTGAGGCCGCTTTAATCGGCGGTCTCGGTTCCAAACCACCATCGCGGTAACAACTTCTGAATTTGCGGCTGTAAAAATCGGTCATCAATCAGCCATATCACCCCTTCGTCTTCTGGCGTTCGAATCACCCGACCAGCGGCTTGGGCCACTTTCTGCAGGCCAGGAATCAGGTAGGTGTATTCGTAACCTGCGCCAAAACGCTGTTGCAGGCGCTGTTTCAAAATTTCGTGCCAGGCATCAAAGGGCGGCAGGCCCAAGGTGGCCACAAACGCGCCAATCAACTGGTCCCCCGGTAAATCAATACCTTCACTGAACACGCCCCCCAGAACCGCAAAGGCCACACTGCCGGATTCTTCGCGGAACCCTGCCAGAAAAGCTTTGCGCTGCTGTGGACTCATGCCTGGCTGCTGTGAACGTTGGGGCACATCTGCGGCGCTGCGGCTCAACGCCACATTGACCTCATTCAGATATTTAAAACTGCTGAAAAACGCCAGATAATGACCCGGCCGCTGGCGATATTGCTGCGCGATCAGCTCGGCAATGGGCATTACCGACGTTTCACGGTGAGCATGGCGGGTGCTGATCTTGGGCGTGAAATTCAGCTGTAGCTGGTCAGCGCCGAACGGGCTGCGCAGGGAGGTAAAACAACTGTTTTCCGGCAACCCCAGCAAATCCCGGTAATACACGCCGGGGCTTAACGTCGCGGAAAACAGCAACACCGAGGCTGCGGCCTGAAACCGGTCGCGCAGAAAATCCGCCGGCACCAGATTCTGAATAGTCAGGCTGGCGCGACCGCGACCTTCGCGGCGAAATTCACACAGGGAATGATCGGCGAACGAATCCGCCAGCTTCATAAAAGCCACGGACTCGAACAGTACTTCCTGCAATGCCAGGTCCGGCGGGTTATCCGCCAGATAATCCGTAAGCCCAGACACCAAGCCCTGCAGGCTCCCAGTCAGCGACACAGGCAAAGAATTTAGAAACACCGGGGCTGTGCCCGCTTCGGCTTGGTCACGAATCACTCCTTGCCACGCCCGGGCGGTGCGGTCCAAGTGGGATTTCAAGGCGTTGGGCGCGGTTTTACGCAGCTTCAAAAGCCGCTGTTGATCCAGCTGCACCGAATACATACCGCGGCCGCGATCCACCAGGTTGTGGGCTTCATCCAGCAGCACGGCCGTTTTCCACTGATTCTGCCGGGTCAAGCCGTGGAGCAGGGCAGACTGATCAAACATCCGGTTTACGTCACCAATCACCAGGTCACACCAGCGCGCCATTTCCTGGGCCAGAAAGTAGGGGCAAATATTATGGCCAGCGGCGATTTTTGCCAGCGCCTCCTGGGTCAATGTGGAATTGGTTTGGACGGCTTCAGCGCGGGCGTCTGGCAAGCGGTCAAAAAAACCTTTGGCCAGCGGGCAAGCATCGCCGTGGCAAGCTTTGTCCGGGTGCTCGCAAGCATCGGCTTTAGACACCAGCTCCAACGTTCTTAAAGGCCAGATTTGCGGTGCTTCCTGCGCAGCTCTTAGACGGTCTACCGCATCTATTGCCAGCTGACGGGCGGTGTTGCGGCAGGTGAGATAAAACAGCACGTCCTGATTCGCCGCCGGCATAGCCATGAGTGCAGGGAACAAAGTGCCCAGGGTTTTACCCAGGCCGGTTGGCGCTTCCAGCAGCAAGGTGCCGCCCTTTACGGTGTTTTTGTAAACGGCTTCCGCAAGCTGGCGTTGGCGTGGGCGAAACTGTGCAAACGGGAAACGCAGTCCAGACAGGCGAATATTCCTCTGCTCCCGGTGATGGGCTTCGCGTTCTGCCCACAGCCGGTAGCGGTCACACAGCACTTCCAGCTCGAGCCAAAGCTCATCGGCGCACGCGGTTTCGCTGATCGACGTTTCACGGTTGTTACCGATGTCGAAGTACACCAGTGCCAGCTTTACTGTTTTGAGATTTTCCTGATGGCACAGCAGAGCACCATAGGCTCGCAGCTGAGCCCGGTGCAGCGCGCGCTGATGGCCGCGAATCCGCGACAGGTCGCCACGGTGGGTTTTGATTTCTTCCAGCAGTTCGGAGTGCGGGTTATACACATCGGCGCGGCCAGACAGCGCCAAGCCCAGGCATTCGCCGCTGACCGGGTACTCGCTTTTGTAGCCGTATCCGCGCTTGGCCTGGATCGCCTGGTGGCCGGCAATGCCCTCTTCGGCGCTGGGCGCCGGGGTGTAACGAAAATCCAGATCACCTGTACGGGCAGCAAACTCGCAGAGTGTGCGCACCGCTACCTTCATGGCGTGGCCTCGCCAGTTTGCCAACGCAGATAACACACGCTGGCGGCGATGCCCTGGCTGGCAAAAAACTGCAGCCAGCGAACCTGATGATCCTGCAGGCGGTCACCGGGGCCTTTTACTTCAATCATCTCGTAGCACAGCTCAGGAGGCGATTTTTCGGGGTAAAAGCGAACAAGATCGGGGAAACCACTGCGATGTTCGCGAATATTCAATAAAAGTCGCTTAAACAGAATGTGTAAATCCAGCGCGGGAATGCAATCCAACGCCAGCGTTAGCAGCGCATCGTTCAACGCCGGCCAGGTTACAAAGGGGTTGGTAATGCCCTGCTTGGTGGCGTAGCTATCCAGTATCTGCCGGCGATAGCCGCCATCGTGTAGCGTCGCAAAGCACTGGTCGAACGCGGCCTGGCGCCGGCTGACAAAATCTTCCCTCAGCAAGTCTGCTGGGCCACTGTGAAACGGGTGAAAAAAAGCGCCGGGTATCGGCTTGAAGATGGTGTTCCAGCACAGCAGGCCAAACAGGCTGTTAATCAGGGTGTTTTCCATATAGAACACCGGTGCGTCGGGACTCGACAAATGGTCACGCACCACCCGCTCCACAGAGCGACCCGTTTGCGGCAGCGTCAACGTGAACTCGCGAAGCGGCGGCCGTTGTGGGGCCAAAGGAGCGGGCTGTTTTACCTTCGTCGCCAGCCGCTTCAGAATTCGCGCCAGGCCCTGAGCTTCGGCGTCGCTGAGTTCAGCGTGCGGCCAATTGGCGGCAATAGCCCAGGCTTCATCAAAGCGCTTCATCCGCTCCAACAGCCGTAATTGTTTCAACCGGGCTTCCCGATGGCCGCTGGCGGCCAGTGCTTCCAAAGCCAATTTCCTCTCACCCTGACGTTCAGCATGCCGCCCCAGCTCCAGTAACAGGCGGTCACGGCGACTGGTCAGCCATGGATTGTCGGACGGTTGCGGCACCTGGGCCCACACCTCAGCGGCCAACATTCCTGCGTCCAGACATTCGCGGCAGTCATTCATGGCCAGATACGTATCCACTTGGCTGCGCTTGGAAAAAGCCCGGGCTCCAGAGGTGAATTGCACCTGCTCGTAGCGGTGGTGACCCAGCTCCACCAGCACAAAATCCGACCAGCTCTGGCGCAAGTTGCCGAAGAACATCAGGCGAACGCGGTCAAACAGTGTCATAGAGTTCACCCGAACCACAGGCGCACCGCAACCACCCAGCCAGTCAACCACCGAACGCGCATCGCCAAAGGTGTTCTGCAACACCTTACGCATCTGGGCTTTTGCCAGGTTTTTAGCGCAACCGGCCTGCATCAGAATCGGCGCAAATGCCGGGCGGAGTTCGGCCAGAGTAAACAGACGAAACAGGTCGTCCAACGTCAACAGCGGAGCCGCATCGAGCCAGACCTCAACAACCAGTTTTTTCAATGCATCGCATTCAGGGCTGCCAAGCTCCGGATAATTCAGTTTATCAGCTCGAAATAGATCACCGCTGCGCATCACCATCCGTGTTAACAAAGCGCGAGCAGGACGGGGCAACTCAAAGAACTCGCCCAGCCGGGCATTCTCCGGCGCCGATAGCAGATCGGCGTGATGGTTAGCCACCCAAGCCACCACGGTTTCCATGTTTTCCAGGTAGTACAGAGGGTTTTCAAGATTCGCCGCTGTGGGCCTGTCATTCAGGTGATGGTTGCTTGTCGACATACGTACAGACTTTACAATATTTCCAGCACCTGTAGTTCAACTGCCCAACTTTTAAATGCCTATGTCAGCCGGTTGCAAACTTACACCAGCGATTTTCCAGACATCTTCTACCTGTACCATTCGATAGTAGGCGTCCCAAGATTTGCCCTCGGGGCCTTTGAGCTTCACGACCTGAATTTGAAAAGTACCGTGGGGCACGCTCTCGGTGAACTCGATCTGGGTGGCATTGTGTACGGCTGGATAGGCTTCGCGCACCATTTCCAGAAACACCTGTGACGATCCGAAGCGACGCTTGATACCCTCGGACGCATAGGACCAAGCTTGCTCACCGTCGTTGTTAGCAAACGCTTCGATCTGGCGCAGAATAGAGTCCTGAATCTCAAGAGTGTCTTGAATCTGGATCGTGTCCTGAATTCCGGCTTCTTCATCCTTATCGCTGGCAAAAGACTGAGATGCCCAGACAAGCGCAAAACCCAAACTTATTATCAGAAATAGAATAACGCTCTTTGTGGTGCGGGTAAGTTGCTGGCCCATGACTAAACCCTTTTGTTGACCATATTTTAACCAATACGGCTAAAACGGTGCTGCGGACTCCCCAAATGTAAGCCCGGCTTTACTTACCGCCGGCCTTTTCTGGCCAAATGATGTTGATCAACGCCTGCCGCTGCCGATCGGGAAAGGCGATGGTGTTGTCTGAGCAAGCAATGGCAAGCGCCTCACCCAGCATGCGGAACAACTCAACGTTCTGGTGCACACATTTCGGAATGGCCTGACTGCGCAGATAGTTCAGGTAACGCTGAAGATTTTCTTCATCCGACCGCCAGTGCTCGCCAAAGGCGTTACGAAACAGGGCGCGTGTCGCAATAGCGCGCCACTCGTCGCAATAACTGCTTTCAAGCCTCTCTGGGTAAACGTACAAATCCTTGATTTCCTTTTGTATGTTTACAACAACATACTCTGGCGCGAACAGCAGTCGCATGGCCAGCAGATCGTAACTGTCGTTCAGCTGTTCATTCATGGCGCCTTTAACCAATTCTATTCTGCTCATAATCACCCGTTCAGTAAGGTGTCTACCTTGCGACAATTTTCCATCGCGTTAGGCTTCAGACTGTCCGCTTCTGTGGTCACATACGCTAAGCTGACGCATCGGGATTGAACCCAGTACCAGACAAGGAAGACCATGGCCGCTCCCTCAACAAGTGCCACCTGTGAAAACTCCGATATTAGCCCCGGTTTTCACGCCGTTCACGCCAATCATTTAGAAGATTTGCGCCGGGCGGTGGTGTTTATCTGCCAACAAAACCCGCTGCCGCCGCTGCAAAGCGAGACGTTTCTGGTGCAAAGCAACGGTATTGCCCAGTGGTTAAAGCTGGCGCTGGCGGAAAAGCGCTCAGAGAATGGCCGCGAAGGTGGCTTGGGCATTGCCGCCGGTATGGATTTTCTGTTTCCGGCGCGATTCATCTGGCAGGCCTACCGCGCCGTGCTGCCGGACGGCGACGTGCCAGAGCAATCCCCCTTTGATAAACGCAGACTGGTGTGGCGGCTTTACCGGCTGCTACCGGAACTTGTTCTTACAGATGAGGCGTTCAACCCGCTGGCACGCTTTCTGGACGGCAGCGACACCGATTTGCGGGCCTTCCAGCTGGCAGAAAAAGTGGCGGATCTGTTTGATCAGTACCAGGTATTCCGCGCCGATTGGTTGGCTGCCTGGGAGCAGGGCCGGGATGTGGTCATTAGCACTCGTAACGGCGAAAAACCGATTGAACAAGATACCCGCTGGCAGCCAATGCTGTGGCGCAAGCTGGTGGAAGACACCGGCGCCGAAGCACACACCAGCCGTTCGCAGATTCACACCCGTTTTATGAAACAGGGCCAACAGGTTGCCGCGCCTTCCCATCCGAGCCGTTTACCCAAACGCATTGTGGTGTTTGGAGTATCGTCTTTGCCACGCCAGGCGCTTGAAGCCCTATACGTGCTTAGCCGTTTTAGCCAGGTAGTGCTCTGCGTTCATAACCCTTCGCAGTTCTACTGGGCCGATATTGTCAGCGATCGCGAACTGCTCAAAGCCGAGCGCAAGCGCGGTGCCAGCCACCCCACGCTGTCACAGATTGACGATGCCGACCAGCTGCACCAACACGCCAATCCACTTTTGGCGGCCTGGGGTAAACAGGGCCGGGATTACATTCGCCTGCTGGACGAATTCGACAACCCTGACGAGTACCGCAGCAGCTTCCAGACGCCGGATCAGAAGATCGACATCTTTTCCGAGCACGGAGCAGGTCAGACAACCTGCCTGCTTCACCAATTGCAGAACGATATTTACAACCTGACGCCGCTACAGGAAATTCGCAATGAGCAGCGCAAGCTTGATCTGAGCCAAGAGCAGCCTTTAGGTGCTGAGGGCTCTTTATCGGCTGATGGCTCCGTTGCCTTCCACAATGCCCACAGCCCGCAGCGTGAAGTGGAAATACTGCACGACCAGTTGCTGGCCGCGTTTAACGCCGACGACACCCTGCGCCCCCGCGACATCATGGTCATGGTGCCTGACATTAATGTCTATGCACCCCACATTCAGGCGGTGTTTGGCCGCTATACGGCCGGCCGCAAACGCCATATTCCGTTTACCATTTCCGATCAGGGCCAGCGCAACCACGAACCGGTATTAATAGCCCTGGAAACCCTGATGTCGCTACCGCGACACCGCTTTGGCGCGAGCGAAATCATCAGCCTGTTAGAAGTGCCCGGCATTCGCGATCGTTTTGAGATTACCGAAGAGGAAATCCCCTTGGCGCGGCGCTGGGTAGAAGGTGCCAATATTCGCTGGGGCCTGCACGGTGCCCATCGGGAAAGCCTGGAACTGCCAGCTGATCTGGATCGCAACACCTGGCAATCTGGCCTGCGTTCCATGCTGCTGGGTTACGGCATGGGCGACGACGAACCCTGGGCCGGCGTTCAGCCCTACGGCGAGATTGGCGGTTTGCAGGCCAGCCTGGCCGGGCGCCTTGGCGACTTTGTTTACCGCCTGGAAAAAGTGTGGCAAGACCTACAGGCAAGCCGCACACCGCAACAATGGGAAGCGTTGTTTGCAGCCATGCTTGAACAGTTCTTCCACAAAGTAGAAGGCCATGACCTTTTGCTGCTGAACCGCTTTCGCCGCCAGCTAGAACAATGGCTGGACGACAACTTGGCCGCAGGGCTGCAGCTCCAGCTACTGCCATTAAACATTGTCAAAGACGTGCTATTGGACGGCCTGGATGAAGGCGGCCTGAACCAGCGTTTTCTGGCCGGCAAAGTGAACTTCGCCACACTGATGCCCATGCGCGCCATACCGTTCCGCACTGTGTGCCTGCTGGGCATGAACGACGGCGATTATCCACGCTCGCGGCCGCCGGTAGATTTCGACCTGATGGCGCAGGACTATCGGCCCGGTGACCGTTCCCGCCGGGAAGACGATCGCTATCTGTTTCTGGAAGCCATGCTGTCTGCCCGCGAACAGCTTTACATCAGCTGGGTAGGGCGCAGCATCCGCGACGACTCACCAAGGCCGCCATCGGTGCTGGTGGGCCAGTTGCAGGATCACTTGAACGGCTTGTGGCAACTGCCAGGGCAACCCGATGTCGCGGTAACGGATGCACTGACGACCTGCCATCCGCTACAACCGTTCAGCCGCGACTATTTTCCCCAAAGCCGACACGCCCGCAGCCTGTTCACTTACGAACACGAATGGCGAAGTGCCCACGGCACTGTCTCGACAGACGCGCAGCAGCAGGCTCTGGCGTACCAGCAGCCAGAAGAACCCGTCACCCTGAATGATCTGTCCGGTTTTTTGAAAAAACCGATAGACACGTTTTACCAGCGCCGCCTTCAGGTGCGTTTTGAAGACGTGGAAGACGACGATACCGACACCGAAAATTTTGATTTGAACGGCCTTGACCGATGGCGCCTGGACACCGAACTGATTGAGCAGGGTTTACTAAAAGCCAGTAGCGAGGAAGACTTGGAGCAACGCCTGAAAACCACTCTGGATTGCATGGCCCGGCGCGGTGACCTGGGCATGGGCACCACCGAGCACCGTCTGCGTAACGAGCTGTCTGGCCGCCTGCCAAATTTGTTCGAACGCTATCAAAGCGCGCTGGCCGAATGGCCCGAGGAAGTTGGCGAACCGCTGCCGTTTGAATATCGTCTGACCAGCAGCATCGGCTCGATTGAAGTGCTGGATTTAATTGACCATCTGCGCCGCAATTCAGAGGGCAAGCTCTGCCGGTTGGTCATTGCCGGCTCCAGCCTGCTCACTGGCAGCGGGCAGACCAAAAAAATTCGCTACGCCAATCTGATGCGTGACTGGGTGATTCATCTGGCCGGGCAAATCACAGCGCAGCCGTTTGAAACACTGATTCTGGGCAAAGAAGAAAAGCGCAATGTGCACTTTTTACCTCTGCCAAAGGAAACGGCATGTAAGCATCTGGACGCCATATTGGCACGCTGGATGGACGCCAATACGCGCGCATTACCGGTGCACTGTGAAGCCGGTTTCGCCTGGATTTACAGTTTTTATCAAAGCAAAAAATTTCTTGGTGAACACGAGCGCGCCATCAGCGACGCCGAGCAGGCCTACACTACCGCGCTGGAACGCGACACCGGCTATTTGCGCGGCGCCTTTGACAGCGCTGAATTATTGCTGGAAAGCGGCGAATTTGAAGCCCTGTTGCACCAGCTTTACGTGCCCCTGTGGGAAGCCGAACAAGGCAAATCTGCTGCCGGTCAGTTTGAGGACAAGGTATGACCGTTATCAAAAAGCCAAACCCGAATCTTGACCCACTAACGCTACCCCTGAACGGCAGCACCCTGATTGAAGCCAGCGCCGGCACCGGCAAAACCTTCACCATTGCCATTTTGTACGTGCGCCTGGTACTGGGCCACGGTCAACCTGAAGGCGGCGCCCTGGCCGCGGGCCTGGTACCGCCAAACTTGCTGGTGGTCACTTTTACCGACGCTGCCACAAAAGAGCTTCGGGATCGCATTCGCATCCGGCTGACCCAAGCCGCCGACGTGTTTTCCAATGTCGCCGGCAGCACCACGCCTACAGCAGAAACCGCGCTGATTCACCAACTGCGAGATGACAGCTATCCAGACCCGGCCGCCTGGCCGGACTGCCGCAAAAAACTACTTTTGGCGGCGGAGTGGATGGACGAAGCCGCGGTGTCTACCATTCACGCCTGGTGCAACCGCATGCTCAGCGAACACGCCTTCGACAGCGGCAGCTTGTTCCGGCTTACCCTGGAAACCGACCAAAGCAGCCTGATGGACGAAGTCGTGCGGGATTACTGGCGCACGTTTATTTATCCGTTATCTCCAGAGCTGATGGACGAGGTTATCGACCACTGGAAAACCCCGGACCAACTGCAACAGGCGGTGCGCAATCTGCTCTTGGCTGTTGATTCTCTCGACGCAACAAGCAGCAATGTAGAACAGCTGATTGAGGCCACCGCAGAGCAGCGCAAAAAGCAGTCACAAACACTGAAAGCCCACCCCTGGGCAGATTGGAAGCCCAAAGTGACCGACATGCTGCTGGCACTGAACAAAAGCAAACGCCTGCACGGCGGCAGTATGAAACCGATGATTACGGCCTGGGACACGTTACTAGAGTGGTTGAACTCCGATGAACTCTACCCGGCCGGGCTGGAAAAAGCCGGCTTTCAGAACCAGACACCAGAAGTGCTTGCGACAAAACTCAAAGGCGATGGCGATGTGCCACACCACGAGGCTTTTGACGTTATTGCGGAACTGATCGCCTTTCGCGAGAACCTGCCCAGCGCCAAGGCCGATATTCTTCGCCACGCGACCCATTGGATTGCAGCGCGGTTGGAATCGGAAAAACAGAAGCGCTCGGAAATGGGTTTTGATGATCTGCTCACCCGGCTGGACGACGCTTTACACGGCCCCCGTGGTGACCAACTGGCGGCCACCATCCGTCGCCAGTTTCCAGCAGCGTTAATCGATGAGTTTCAGGACACCGATCCGGTTCAATACCGTATCTTCGACCGCATTTACCGGGTAGCAGAGAATCATCCGGATACCTGCCTGCTCATGATCGGCGATCCAAAACAGGCCATCTACGGCTTCCGCGGCGCCGACATTTACACCTATCTGGACGCCCGCACCGGCGCCCACGAACGCACCTGGACACTGGGCCGCAACTTCCGCTCGTCCCGACCCATGGTGGCAGCGGTGAACCGGGTGTTCGAGTATGGCGACCAATACAGCCCCGAAGGCGCTTTTCTGTTCGGCAAAGGCGAGGCTTCAGCGCTGCCATTTCAGGCGGTAGAGGCCAACGGCACCAAGCGCCTTTGGGCCGTCAACGGCAAGCTGCAACCCAGCTTGACGCTATGGGCCAGTGAAAGCGAAAACACCGACAAAAGCGGCAATCGCAAAGGTCTGGCAAAAGGCAACGCCACCCTTGATGTGGCCAGCACCTGCGCCAGTGAAATTGCGCGCCTGCTGACGTTAGGCCAGCAGAGTTTGGCCGGTTTTGCGCTGGAAACCGACCTGGATGACATAACGCCGGTAGAACCCAAAGACATTGCCATTCTGGTCAACAACCGTAAAGAAGCTGCAGCGGTGCGAGAGGCACTAGGGCAACGGGGAATAAAAAGCGTGTACCTGTCTGACCGGGATTCGGTACTGGCGTCTCCAGAGTCAAAAGAAGTGCTGTGTTGGCTAAAAGCCTTTGCCGAACCCCGCCAGCTGGCCTATGCACGCGCGGCCCTGGCCACACCAACCCTGGGCTTGCCCTGGGTCTATCTTGATCAGCTACTCACCAACGAGATGGCGCTGGAGCGTGAAATCGAGCGCTTCATGGGCTACCAACAGCAGTGGCAAAGCCAGGGCGTGCTACCCATGCTGCGCAGTTTCCTGATGGATTTTAACGTACCCGGCCGGCTGCTGCAGCGCGCCGGCGGCGAACGCCGGCTAACCGACATTCTGCACATTGCCGAACTGCTGCAGCAAGACAGCCTGCAGCTAGACGGCGAACACGCACTGGTGCACCACTTCACCGCTATTCTGCGGGCCGCCGACGAAGAAGACGAACACCGCACCCTGCGCCTGGAAAGCGATGCCGGGCTAGTAAAAGTGATCACCGTTCACAAATCCAAGGGCCTGGAATACCCGCTGGTGTTTTTACCCTTTGGCACCGCCTACCGCGCAGAAAACGAGAAACAGGCGTTTGTTCGTTATCACGACAATAACGACCAACTGATCACCGTGTTCGACCCCACACCAAACGACGTCGAACAGGCGGACAAAGAGCGCCTGGGCGAAGACATCCGCAAACTCTACGTCGCCCTGACCCGCGCCCGGTTTGCCACCTGGGTAGGCGTAACTGAAATTGAAAACTGGCAGCTTAGCGGCCTAGGGTATCTGCTAAGCGGTAATCCTGCTGCCAAACACTCGCTGAGTGGCGCCCTGCAGCAGCTGGCCGTTGGCCACAGCGAACTCTTCGTTGAATCGTTACCGGAAGCGACCGGCCAGCACTATGCAGAACCGGCGCCCGAAGCCCTGGGGCTCGCACGGGTGTCTACCCGCGAGGCCCGCGAAGACTGGTGGATTGCCAGTTACTCATCCCTGGAATACAGCGGCCTGTCCGGCACCGGCATTGTGTTTGCCAGTGAGTTCGAAGACGCTGAAAGCCAGAACCTGCTCGAAGAAGGCGCGCACACCAACGATGAAGAAGACGCTGCCATTCTGCTCAGCCACAGTCTGCATTATTTCCCCAAAGGCGCAGGCCCCGGCACCTTTCTGCACGATATTCTGGAATGGTGTGTACAACAGGGCCTGCAACACCTTGTCGACAACCCAGCGCTGCTGCGAGAACAGCTCACCCGCCGCTGCAGTACCCGAGGCTGGAGCGATTGGGTAGACACTCTGGAACATTGGATACTCGCGCTGATCCGCCTGCCGCTGCCGCTGAGCCATAGCAGTGACAGCAGTGATAGCGGCGACAGCACCAGCCTTGCCAGCCTAAAAACGCTGCGCCCGGAACTGGAATTCTGGTTTGAAAGCTGCAACGTCAGCACCCGGGCACTGGATAAGCTGGTTACCCAAAACACCCTTAATGGCGCTGATCGCCCTCGAGTGGATGGCGGGCGCTTCAACGGCATGCTCAAAGGCTTTATTGATCTGGTGTTTGAACACAACGGTAGGTATTACGTGCTGGATTACAAATCCAATGTGTTGGGCGACAACGACAGCGCCTACACCAACCAAGCCATGGGCGAGGCGATTTTGGACAAACGCTATGACCTGCAATATGTACTCTACCTGCTGGCCCTGCATCGGCTACTGAAAGCACGTTTGCCAGATTACGATTACGATCAACACGTGGGCGGTGCGGTCTATCTGTTTTTGCGCGGCATCCATGCGCCAGGAGCGGGGGCGTTTTGCGACAAGCCACCGAAAGCACTGATGGAGCAACTGGATGCCATGTTTGATGGCAACGCCGCCGCGGAGGTGGCAGCATGAGCAAAACTCGGAACGTCGACAACCAATTTGCCTTTGATTTGGACGAGACGGCACCCGTTACCGCCAGCTCCCGTGACAACAGGCTTGCCCTGCAGCACACCGATGCTCTGCTAGAACAACTGGACGCATGGCAGCAAGCCGGCTGGATTCGCCCGCTGGACGTGCGCTTTGCGCAGCTGATCCGGGATTTATCAGACGAACAAGGGAACACACCGGCACCCCTGGTTTTACTGCTTGCCGCACTGGTATCCCATCAAGTGGGCCGCGGCCACGTGTGCGTGGACCTTGCAACTCTGATGGCTGATGCCACAACAACATTGTCACTGCCGCCGGAAGAGCCAACGGCAGTTAGCAGCCAGAACAAGGCAACCCCGTCCAGCTCCGCTAAAACGCCTATCGCAAATTCGACAAATACCAACCTGGGCCAAACCCGGCCAAGTGATCTGTTGGCACAGGTGTCCGTGCAGGAGTGCTTAAGCGCACTAAACGATGCGTTAGCGGTCAGTGATGGCTCGCACACCACGCCGCTGGTGCTGAGTGGAACCCGGCTGTATCTGCGCCGCTTCTGGCGCTACGAACAGTACATTGCTGCCGGCATTCAGCAGCGACTGGCGCAGCCATCCCCTCTGACTGACCCGCTATCGCCCGCAGCAGTTACTTTAAGCCAGGCGCTGGACGTACTGTTTAAACCGCAGGGCTCTTTAAATTCTCAAAGCGCTTTAAACTCGCAAAATCCCCAAAGCTCTGTCGATTACCAAAAGCTGGCCTGTGCCTTGGCCGCTCGCAACCGCTTTGCGGTGATTACCGGCGGCCCCGGCACCGGCAAAACTACCACGGTGGTCAACCTGCTTGCGGCCTTGCAGTCCGTCGCCGGCGAGTCACCAGAGCGGGAAGGAGGGGGCGGGAAGAAAGGTAGAAAGTACCGCATTCGCCTGGCCGCGCCGACAGGCAAAGCCGCGGCGCGACTGAACCAATCCATCGGCGGCGCTGTCAGCCGGCTGCCCTTGGCACAATTGCCAGGGCAGGTCGCATTGGCGGATATACCCACCAAAGTAACCACCCTGCACCGGCTGCTTGGCAGCCGTCCAAACACTCGCAAATTCCGCCACAACCGCGATAACCCCCTGTTGGTGGATATTCTGGTGATTGACGAAGCCTCCATGGTGGATCTGGATATGATGGCGTCGGTATTCGATGCACTGCCGGCTAACGCTCAACTGATTCTGTTAGGTGACAAAGATCAGCTAGCCTCGGTAGACGCCGGTGCGGTGCTGGGCGAACTGTGCCAGCGCGCGCCAGACGGGCATTATCTGCCAGCGACAGTGCAGTGGCTGAAAGCCATCACTGGCACCGACATTCCAGCGGTCTTGCAGGATTCAAACGGCCAGCCCCTGGACCAGGCGGTGGCTATGCTGCGTAAGAGTTACCGCTTTGCCGAAGGCAGCGGCATTCGACATCTGGCCGAAGCGGTTAACACCAACACACTGGACGCAGACACCCTGCAGCAGGCCCGCAATGCAACTTTTGAGGATGTGGTGTGGCTTAATGGCCGCAGCAAGAAGCCCTCTCTGGAGAGCACTCAGGCGCTGATCTGTGGCCATGCGGCCAGTGGCAGCCGGCAAGCGTTCAGCAATAACGCGGAAGGGCGAAGGGATGTTAACGGCCAGCCCCTTCCGCCACCGGTAGGTTACCGCCACTACTTAACGCTGATGCAGGATCACAATCTGGACAGCAACAGCACAACCGGGCAGTGGGACCAACTGGCCAAATCGGTATTGCAAGCTTTCAGTGATTTTCAAATACTCTGCGCCCTGCGCCGCGGGCCCTGGGGCGTGGAAGGGCTGAACGACCTGATCGCCCATCACCTGCTGGCGCAACGGCTGATTCCGCGCGCCGAGGGCTGGTACACCGGGCGGCCGGTGCTGGTTACCGGTAACGATTACAATCTGGGGCTGATGAACGGCGACGTCGGCATTACCTTCAGCGTTACCTCAGGCATGGACGCGGTCACGGACCGGCAAAGCGATGACGAGAAAACACAGACAGTGTTACGCGTGGCCTTTCCCACCAGTGATGGCAGCGGCGACATTCGCTGGATTTCACCCAGCCGGCTGCAACAGCTGGAAACCGTGTACGCCATGACAGTACACAAATCCCAGGGTTCGGAGTTCAATCACACCTGTTTGATACTACCAGACCGTTTAAGCCCGGTTTTGACACGAGAGCTGATTTACACCGGCATTACCCGGGCAAAAAACTGGTTTAGTTTGATAACCGGCGACGCCAGCGTTTTCAGCGACAGCGTGGGGCAAAGAGTAGTGCGGGCTTCAGGATTGGGTGCGGTGCTTGGCGATTCAATAGAGGAATCGCTTTGAGGTGACGCCAGCACCGAGGACGGTCTCTGTGTCGGCGTTTCGAAAATTTCTGCAGCCATGGATGGCTGCAGTTAAGCCCTACAGGGACGTACTTGCGGGCGATTTTCGAAACGCCGACACAGAGACCGGCTCGCACAACCGTCTGGAATCGACAAAACGTTTAGTCTTTTTCAGTGGTCTCTTCATCACTGTGCTGTTGCTGCAACCACAGCCGGGCGTAATAGCCATCTTTTGCCAACAACTCATTGTGGCCACCGCTCTCCACAATTTGGCCCTGGTCCATCACCAGAATGGTGTCAGCGTCGCGCACGGTGGATAGGCGGTGCGCGATTACCAACGTTGTGCGCTGTTGGGTAACCTCGTTAAGGGCATCCAGAATGGCCTGTTCAGAGATCGAGTCCAACGACGACGTGGCTTCGTCCAGAATCAGCAACGGCGGATTTTTCAGTAATACACGAGCAATGGCAACGCGTTGTTTTTCGCCACCGGAAAGCTTCAGTCCACGTTCACCCACTCTGGTGTTATAGCCATCCGGCAGGCTACGGATAAACACGTCCAGGTTGGCCTGGCGGGCCGCGTGGTGTATCTCGGCTTCACTGGCGCCGGGGCGGCCGTAGGCCAGGTTGCTGTAAAGAGTGTCGTTGAACAGTACGGTGTCTTGCGGCACCACGCCAATGGCCGAGCGCAGGCTATCTTGGGTAATGTTGCGAATGTCTTGCCCATCAATGGTGATGCTGCCGCTGTTTACATCAAAAAAACGGAACAGCAGCCGTGCCAAGGTGGATTTACCCGCACCGCTGGCGCCAACGACCGCAATGGTGTGGCCTGCGGGTATGGTGATGTTTATGCCTTTCAAAATGGCCCGTTCCTGATGGTAGCTGAAGCGCACGTCGTGGAATTGCACTTCACCCTTTGCAATCGCCAGGGCTTTAGCATCGGCGGCGTCTTCAATCGCCGGCTTGTCGCCCAATAAACCGAACAGGCGCTCTACATTCACCAGTGACTGGCGAATTTCCCGGTACACAAACCCCAAAGCATTCAGCGGAATAAACAACTGGATCAGGTAGGCATTCACCATGGTGAAGTCGCCCAGCGTCATCTGCCCACTGGCCACTTCGCGCACGGCCATGGCCATAATGGCCACCATAGAGGCCCCAATAATAAACGCCTGGCCAATGTTCAGCACCGCCATAGACGTGCGGTTTTTGAGCCGCGCCTGCTCCCATAAATCCAGATCTTCGTCGTATTGCTCGGCTTCAAAGCGCTCGTTATTAAAGTATTTGACGGTTTCGTAGTTAAGCAGGCTGTCGATGGCGCGGGAGTTAGACTGATTGTCGCGGTTGTTGGCTTCGCGTACAAAAGCCGTGCGCCACTCGGTAACGCGGATAGAAAAAATCACGAATACCACCACCGACACCAGTATCGCTATAACGTAACTGACGTTGAAGGCCACCAGCAGAATGCCCGCCACCATCGCGATTTCCAGCAGGGTGGGCACAATATTGAACAGGGTAAAACGCAGCAAAAAACTGATGCCGTTGGTGCCACGCTCTATGTCCCGCGCCAAGCCGCCGGTTTTGCGATCCAGATGAAACGCTAATTCGCGAGCGTGAAGGTGGTTAAACACCCGCAATGACACTCGCCGCATGGCACGTTCAGCCACACGGGCGAAGATGGCGTCACGCAGCTCGCTGAACAGAGTGCTACCAAAGCGCAGCGCGCCATAGGCCAGCACTAACATCAGAGGGATCCACAGCACCATGTCAGCGCCACGATTTTGGTCCAGATAATCGACGATGTATTTCAATGCAATCGGCGTGGTGACTATGGCCACTTTCGCCATGATCAGCATGCTGACCGCCAGTATCACCCGGCCACGGTATTCCGCCAGGTAGGGCCACAGGCCAGCGATGATTTTCCAGTCCGGTTTGTGGTTGGTGGGGTAGTCGTTATCGGCGTAGGGGCGCACAGAGATTCCTTAATGGTCACAGAGCAGAGGGGCGTATGATAAACCCTTAGGCAATACAGATCGTAAGTTTGCGAGAGTTTACTGTACCCACTCATTAGGAGGCACACTATCAACACCGTTCATCGCGAAGCTTTGAGACTGGTTGTCGGGTTTATTCATCCTTATCGCAAAGCCGTTGCTGGTGCGATAGTTGCCCTAGTTATTACGGCGGGAATCACCCTTGGATTAGGTCAGGGACTGCGTATTCTAGTAGACCAAGGATTGGCCACCGAGTCACCGGCCAATCTGGCGCGAGCTGTCGGACTGTTTTTTGTCTTGGTTCTTGGCCTGGCGGCGGGTTCTTTTGCTCGATTTTATCTGGTGTCGTGGATTGGCGAGCGGGTGGTCGCCGATATCCGTAAACGGGTATTCAACCACTTGATTGATCTGAACCCAGGATTTTTCGAGAGCAACCGGGCGCTGGAAATACAGTCGCGATTTACGGCGGATACCACGGTGCTGCAATCCGTGATTGGCTCCACAGTGTCGATTGCGCTGCGAAACGCGCTGATGCTGGTTGGCGGTTTGCTGCTGTTGTTTATCACCAACGCCAAGCTGGCGTCAGTCATAGTGCTGGGTTTTCCGCTGGTTATTGTGCCCATCGTTATTTTTGGCCGCCGCGTGCGGCAGCTATCGCGCTTGAGCCAAGACCGGATAGCCGATGTGGGCAGCTACGTGGGTGAAAATTTAACGCAGATAAAAACCGTGCAAGCGTTCAACCATCAGCCCCACGACCGCCAGCATTTTTCTGAAGTTTCTGAAAATGCCTTTGATATCGCCCATGCCCGCATTCGCCAACGCGCCTGGCTAACCACCATGGCCATTACTCTGGTGATGGGAGCGGTGGGCGTGGTCATATGGATTGGTGGTCTGGATGTGATTTACGGCCGCATTACGCCGGGCGAGTTGGCCGCCTTTTTGTTTTACAGCTTATTGGTGGGTATTGCCGCTGGCGCCATCAGTGAAGTCATTGGGGAACTGCAACGGGCGGCAGGGTCAGCCGCACGACTATTCGAGCTGTTGCAGACCAAGTCTGAGTTTCAGCGTCCAGTCGATTTACCCGAACAGTTTCCTCAGCCGGTAAAAGGTGAAATACGTCTTGAACACCTGACATTCAGCTATCCTGGCCGCAGTGCTCAGCCCGCCCTGCAGGACGTGTGCCTTGAGGTGCGGGCGGGGGAGACGTTAGCGATCGTGGGGCCATCAGGGGCGGGCAAATCCACCTTATTTGATCTGCTACTATACTTTTATCAACCCAGCGGCGGCTGCGTGCGCATCGATGGCACGGATACTCGGGATGTATCATTGCAAGCCCTTCGCAGCTGCTTTGCCTTGGTGCCACAGAACCCCGCGTTGTTCTACGGTACGGTTGCCGACAACATTCGCTACGCACGTCCGCAAGCGACTCAGGCAGAGGTCGAAGAGGCCGCCGGCATTGCCCACGCCCATGAATTCATCGTGGCTCTACCCGAAGGCTACCAAACCCGACTGGGTGATGGCGGGTTGGGTCTGTCCGGTGGCCAGAAACAACGCCTGGCCATTGCCCGTGCGCTATTGGCGGACGCTCCCATTCTGCTGCTAGACGAAGCCACCAGTGCGCTGGATGCCCATAGCGAGAACTTGATTCAGCAGGCCATGCCAGCACTAACAACCGGCCGTACCACGCTGGTCATTGCCCACCGCCTGGCCACGGTGCGGGATGCAGATCGCATTGCGGTGTTTGACCAAGGCCGCTTGCTGGCGGTGGGCAGCCATCAGCAATTAATGCAGGAAAATAGCCTCTACCAGCGCCTGGCGCAGCTCCAGTTCCGCAGCCAAACTGGAGAATAGCGTTGTTTCGTGCTACCGTAGTTCTTATAATTTTGCAATGAATCGAGCCAAATTTAATTCAGGTTCGAACAAATATACCCACTCAGGGAGTACAACCGCGTGAGTAACAAAGAACTTCAAGCACTTAAAGAACGCTACGTTGCAGCCGGAGCCGCAAGCCCCAACGAGCAGTTTGCAGATCATGCCACTAACGCTGAACTGTGGGATGCCGACGGCAAACGCATGATCGATTTCGCCGGCGGTATTGGCGTACTGAACATCGGCCACCGCCATCCAAAAGTTGTGGAAGCGATAAAAGCCCAGCTAGACAAACTAATGCACACGTGCCAGACGGTTATGCCTTACGAGGGTTATGTGCGGCTGGCGCAGAAACTCAGCGACGTGACACCTGTTCGCGGCCACGCCAAAGTTATGCTGGCCAATTCCGGAGCAGAAGCCCTCGAAAACGCCGTAAAAATTGCCCGCGCAGCGACCGGTCGTACCAACGTGATTTGTTTCGATGGCGGTTATCACGGCCGTACCTTCATGACCATGGCAATGAACGGCAAAGCGGCTCCTTACCAGACCGACTTCGGCCCTATGCCTGGCATGGTCTACCGGGCTCCCTATCCAGTGCCCTATCACGGCGTCAGCGAAGACGAAGCTCTGCGTGGCCTGGCCATGACCATGAAAGCAGATTCACCGGCCCGCAATACCGCCGCCATTGTTATCGAACCCGTATTGGGCGAGGGCGGCTTCTACCCGGCACCTACCAGCTTTATGAAAGCCCTGCGCAAAATCTGCGATGACAACGGTATCATATTGATTGTAGATGAAGTGCAAAGCGGGTTTGGCCGTACCGGTAAAATGTTTGCAATCGAGCACACAGGCGTTGAACCAGACATGATGACTATGGCCAAGAGCATGGCCGACGGTATGCCGATTTCTGCCATTGTGGGCACTGACAAAATCATGGACTCGTGTGGTCCCAATTCTTTGGGCGGCACTTACGCCGGTAGCCCCACTGCCTGTGCAGCTGCGCTAGCGGTGTTTGAAGTATTCGAGACCGAGGATATTCTAGGCAAAAGCCAGCGCCTGGGCGAGAAGCTGAACCAACGTTTCAGCCAGTGGCAGGAGCAGTTTGCCCACGTCGACAACGTGCGTACCTTGGGTGCCATGGCCGCGTTTGAGTTGGTAGACAGTAAAGATACCCACAAACCCATGCCAGAGCTGGCTGGAGCCATTACCAAACTCGCCAAAGCCAAAGGGTTGATTGTGCTGGGTTGTGGTTTGTACGGCAACACGCTGCGTTTTCTGATGCCGGTTACCATCGAAGACGAGGTACTGGAAGAAGGTTTGGCCATTTTAGAGCAATGTTTGGCAGAAGCTGGCGCCTGATTCGCGCTTGCTTACGCTGATAAGCCGGGCCAAGTGCCCGGCTTTTTTGTGTCTGCTCGTTACTAAAAATTGAATCGACCATGCTAAGCTCGGCGTATTTACTCAGGTGCCTTTATTTCTCGTATACTGCGGTCAGTGCTCAGTGAGGCTCGCGTAACTTTGCCAGCCTCGTCGCCGTTTCATCAATCAGGCAGAATCATGACGTCACCGAATACTTCATCTGTATCCGATCACAAACCCAGGCCCTGGATAGACCTACTGGTCAGTATTATTATCCCTTCCGTTATTCTGATGAAGTTCAGCGGCGATGAGTACTTGGGCAGCGTAAATGCGCTGATTATTGGTCTGGCGTTCCCCCTGGGATGGGGTCTGTTTGAATTAATTCGCTATGGAAAAAAGAACTTCATCGCTCTGTTGGGGATAATCAGTGTGACCCTCACTGGCGGCATTGGCTTGCTAGAACTGGACGCTGGCTGGCTCGCCATCAAAGAAGCCGCGGTGCCCGCAGTGATTGGTCTGGCAGTGCTGGTGTCTACACGTACCCGTTACCCACTGGTGCGCACGTTACTGTACAACCCCAACGTGCTAGACGTGGATAAGATTCAAAAGACGTTGGTAGAGAAGGACAAAGTCGCCGAATTCGAAGCCCGGTTGCTGAACGCCAGCTACTTTTTTGCCGCTACTTTTCTATTCTCATCGATCATGAACTACGTCCTTGCACGCTGGATTGTGACCAGTGACGCTGGCACCCAAGCGTTCAACGAGGAACTGGGGCGAATGACGCTGGTCAGCTATCCAATGATTGCCATTCCTTCTATGGTGATGATGATGCTTATTTTTTGGTACTTGTGGCGCACCATCAGCCGCTTGACGGGTTATAAATTAGAACAGGTAATGGCTCCGCATCTAGCTGATAAATAAAGTAAATTTAAGTAAAAAAACGGCGAAGATTTGCATCTTCGCCGTTTTTTTTGATTCCGAATTTTAGAAAGATCAGATATCCAGGTTGGTCACTTCCAGGGCATGCGTCTGAATGAAGTTACGGCGCGGCTCAACATCATCACCCATCAATGTGGTGAACATCTGGTCAGCGGCGAAACCGTCTGCAATGGTCACTTTCATCATACGGCGGGATTCCGGGTCCATGGTGGTGTCCCACAGCTGTTCCGGATTCATCTCGCCCAGACCCTTATAACGCTGAAGGGTCAGGCCGCGCTGAGCTTCTTTCATCAACCATGCGAGAGCGCCTTCAAACGACAAAACAACTTGCTTACGCTCACCACGCTGAACGTAAGCTCCTTCTTCAACCAGAGCGTCCAGGGTTTCACCCAGACGGGCAATGGCCTTATAAGATGGCGCCTCAAAGAACGTATGACTGAACACGTGTTCGTGGGCCATACCGTGCAAATGCACCGTTACCATTGGCAGATACAGATCGCGCTCGGTGTCGTGATGTACCGAGAACACATATTTGGTGCCAGTGCGAGTATCCAATTCCAGATGTTCACCCAAGCGACCTACCCAGCTAGCAACAGTGTTTTCGTCTTTCAGCTGTTCTGGGGTGAGGGTGTTGTTGTGCAGCATCTGCGCCAGCACCTTAGACGGGTAAGCGCGTGACAGGCGGTCAATCATGGCCATCACGGCCTGATAGTCCTTCACCATGGTTTCCAGAGCAGAATCCTTGATGGCAGGCGCATCGGCGTTAACGAACAGCTGCGCGCCTTCCAATGCGGTCTGGGTTAAATAACTCTCGCGGGCATTTTCATCCTTCAGATACTGCTCTTGTTTGCCCCGCTTTACTTTGTAAAGCGGGGGCATGGCGATGAACACGTGGCCACGCTCGATCACTTCACGCATTTGACGGAACAGGAAGGTCAGCAGCAGAGTGCGGATGTGCGAACCATCTACGTCGGCGTCAGTCATGATGATAATGGAATGATAGCGCAGTTTTTCAACGTTAAACTCTTCGCGCCCAATGCCACAGCCCAGAGCCGTAATCAGGTTACCAACTTCTGCTGATGACAGCATCTTGTCAAAGCGGGCTTTTTCGACATTCAGGATTTTACCTTTCAGCGGCAGAATTGCCTGGTTTCGCCGTTCCCGACCCTGCTTTGCACTACCGCCCGCGGAGTCACCCTCCACTATAAATAGTTCGGAAAGAGCAGGATCTTTTTCCTGACAGTCGGCCAGTTTGCCGGGTAGACCGGCAATATCCAGAGCGCCTTTTCGGCGAGTCATATCACGGGCTTTACGCGCTGCTTCGCGGGCACGGGCGGCTTCAATCATCTTATTGACGATTAGCCGCGCTTCACTGGGCTGCTCCTGAAGATATGCTGCAAAGCTCTGATAAAGCTCCTGTTCTACAGCCGTTTTCACCTCGGAGGAAACCAACTTGTCTTTGGTCTGGGAAGAAAACTTTGGGTCTGGTACTTTCACACTGATGATCGCAGTCAGGCCTTCGCGAGCGTCGTCGCCGGAAGTGCTCACTTTGGCTTTCTTACCCAAGCCTTCGTGCTCAATGTAACTGTTCAAGGAACGAGTTAGTGCCGTGCGAAAACCAACGAGGTGCGTACCGCCGTCACGCTGTGGAATATTATTGGTAAAACAGTAGATATTTTCCTGGAACGCATCATTCCACTGCATAGCCACTTCTACTTCAATGCCGTCTTCACGCTGTTGGGTAAAATAAAACACCTTGTTGATAGGGGTTTTGTTGGTGTTCAGGTGTTCGACAAACGCCCGCAAACCACCCTCATATTCAAAGAGTTCTTCTTTTCCACTGCGCTCATCAGTCAGGCGAATGCGGACACCGCTGTTCAAAAACGCCAGTTCCCGTACCCGTTTTGCCAGAATCTCGTAGTGAAACTTGATGTTGGTGAACGTAGCTTCTGAAGGAATGAAGTGCACCTTGGTGCCACTGGCGTCAGTAGTGCCGACCTCGTGCAAAGGCGCCGCAGGAACACCGTGGTTATAAGTTTGCTCGTAGACTTTGCCGCTGCGGCGAATGGTTAACGTCAACACCGACGAGAGAGCATTAACAACCGACACACCCACACCGTGAAGACCGCCCGACACTTTATAGGTGTTGTCGTCAAACTTACCGCCGGCGTGAAGTACGGTCATGATAACTTCGGCAGCAGAAACGCCTTCGCCTTCGTGCAGATCAACTGGAATACCGCGACCATTGTCGTGCACGCTGACGGATTCGTCGGGGTGGATACGGATTCCGATTTCTGTACAGTGCCCGGCTAGCGCTTCGTCAATGGAGTTGTCTACCAGTTCGAACACCATGTGGTGCAGGCCGGTGCCGTCGTCTGTATCGCCGATGTACATGCCAGGCCTCTTGCGCACGGCGTCCAGGCCTTTCAGTACTTTGATACTGGAGGAATTGTAGGCTGATTCACTCATTAAAAAACTCCTGAAGGCTGATGGCCGCAGCGTGATTAAAAATGCGGCCAGCTAATGTTCTTCCGTTACCTGACCATGTTCCACGTGGAACATTTTGAAATCGGGCGTTGTTGTACCCGGCCATAAGGTGTCGGGCGTCTGCTGTTCGATAGAGGTGATGAACACCTGACACTGCAGCAATCGTAATTTTTCGGCCAACATTTGCCGATGTTGTCCATCCAGTTCGGCGTTTATGTCGTCCAACAAAAATGTGACCTGCTTACCCAACGGCCGTAAAACCATGCCTTGGGCAATCTTCATCAAAATGACCAATGTCTTTTGCTGACCGCGCGACAATATTTCCGCAACCGGCCGGCCTTGTATTTTTAACCGAATGTCGGCTCGATTGGGTCCATACAAAGTGTGGCCCATTCGACGTTCCTGATCCCGATGACTCACCAGAACTTCCGATAAAGGTTGGGCATGATCCCAGCCGGGATAAAACTCCAGCTTTAGCTCATTCGCCCAGGCTGCATCAGTTTCTCCGAGAAGCAACCAGAAAGCCTCTTTAAACAGGGAAAACGCCGCAAGACGGGCATCCGTCACTCGATTGCTCAACAGGTCGTACTGGGCATCCCAGGCCCGCATCAGCGTTTCATCTATTCTACCATTTCTCAGCGTTTGGTTCCGCTGTGATATTACTCGCTGACATTGCTGCCAAGCGCCACCAAAAGAAGGTTCCACGTGGAACACTGACCAATCCAGGAACTGCCGTCGCTTACCCGGGCCGCCCGCCACAATATCAAACACGCCCGGGTCAATCACCGATACCGGCAAATGTCGCGCTAATGCCGACAGATTGCGTACCGGTTCACCATCTACTCTTAGCACTGTCTCCTTAAGGCCGACATCTCTGGAAATGCCCAAGCGATGCGCATAAATTGAGGCGCCCGCTTCAGGTGCTGTCTTTGATTCAGAATTCGGAATACCAAAGTTGAGAGCATCAGAGTTACCCGCATAAGGATTTGAAACACCAGAACTGGTCACGCCAGAATTAGAACCACCACCATCAAGAGTGCCGGCATCCAGGCCACCAAACACCGTAAATCTCTGCTGTAGATGTTGGACCACGGCTTGGTGGCGACTGACGCGGAACGATCGGCCTATGCCCAAGTAGCCAATAGCCTCTAACAGACTGGTTTTACCACTGCCGTTAGCGCCGTATATTAGATTAAAAGCGGGGGAGAAGGTGACGGGCTTTGCCGCCAAGTTACGGAAGTGCTCGGTTTGAAGTGTAATCAGTGCCATAAAAAAACCAGGGGCCTAGGCCCCTACTAGTGCAGCATCTTTAGGCGGTCGTCCATGAACATATCCATTTCCGGTGCCAATATGTGTACGTAACGATCAAAATACAAAAATTGCTTCAACAGCAATGCAAATTCCCGCGGAAAGTGCAGACCATGGCTTTCACCTACTTTGACCATATCCATCAGCAGATGATTTACGTCGTCTTCGGCCCGGTCCGCAGTGTAAGCAACGGTATCTGGCACCATTTGATCCATTTTGGAGTAAAGCGTGCGTAAATCGTTAGCGAGCAAACTGGCTTCAACAGTGTGTCGAGTCACCCCAATGCGGATCATTGCATCAGCCATACCGTCGAAATTGCCCACCATCACAGTCTGAATAAAATCGTTCACCGCCTGCCAGGTGTCAGGCGCAATCCGCCCAACTATCCCAAAATCGATAAACCCAACCCGACCGTCACGCAACACCATCAGGTTACCGGCGTGTACATCGGCGTGAAAAAACTCGCATTGCGTAAGGCTGGAAAACCAGGTGTTCATCGCAGTAATCAGGGTTCCTTCCGGATTATTTGTGTATCCGCGAATACTGTCCAGATCGGTCAAAGGAACACCGTGAAAACGTTCCATTACTAAAATACGGCGGGAACTACACTGCTCATAGACCTTCGGCACTGTGGCGTCGGTGTTATGAGTGTCGTGAAGAAACTGCCTAAAAACCTCAAGGTTATTGGCTTCCTTGATAAAATCGCACTCTTCCATCATCGTGCGCTGAATTTCATCAACAATGTCGGATAATGATGTCCACGACAGCTTTGGCGCCAAAGTTTCAAGAATTCGGGCAGATATGTACAAAAAGTTCAGGTCCGTGAGCAGAATATTGCGTACGCCGGGCTTTTGCACCTTGATAACCACTTCTTCGCCGCTGATCAACCGCGCTACATGCACTTGGGCGATGGATGCCGAGGCCAAGGCTACCGGGTCGATGTCTGTGAACACCTCTTCCACCGGACGGCCTAATTCTTCCTCAATGATTTTGCGAATCACCCGATATGGCAGGTTTGGGGTGCTATCCAGGCAACCCTGAAACTCTTCGACATACTCTTTCGGAAAAAAAGTCGGTGAGCTGGCAATGAATTGCCCCAGCTTTATATAGGTAGCACCAAGGGACTCGAAGGTCTGCCGCAACAAACGCGGAGCAGGAGGGCGGTCACCGCGCATCCAGTTAAACCCGGTGCGCCCAAGCACACTCATAGTCTGACCAATACGAAATGCACCTTTTATACCGTCTTTTAAACGTGTCACCATGCCCCGGAACTCCTGTTATTAAAACCTTTCAGAACTCTTTATCCATGAATTACATACACCGACTATACGCGGCGTACTCACGCCCGCTGTTTGTGATGAACCTGTGGCAACCTACAAACGCATTGGCATAACAACATAGAGGCAGCGAGCATCCGTTTGGGATTCAATCAGCGCGCTACTGTTAGGGTTCGACAAAGTGACCTTTACCTGATCATCATCCAACGCGTTCATGACATCTATCAGATAGCCAACGTTGAAACCGATTTGCAGGGTTTCACCCTGATAATCTACAGGCAACGCGTCTTCCGCCTGTTCCTGGTCTGGGTTGTTAGCAAACACTTGGAGTTCATTGGACGCCAGATTCAAACGTACACCGCGAATGTTTTCGTGAGACAGAATACCGGCCCGCTGCAGAGTATTCTTCAGGGTAATCCTATCCGCCAATACGACTTTATCGCCACCGCGGGGAATAACCCGATTGTAATCGGGAAATTTTCCCTCGATCAGTTTAGACGTGAACGTATAACTGCCCACGGTAGCGCGCAAGTGATTATCACCAATCACCAAGGTGACCGGTCTATCCACGTCATCCAGCAAGCGCGCAAGCTCTAACACGCCTTTACGGGGCACAATAACCTGACGCGCCTCTAGACAACCAGTTTCAACATCTTGATGGGCCATCGCCAGACGGTGGCCATCGGTGGCTACAGTACGAACGTGATCTGCCGCAACTTCCAACAGCAAACCGTTCAAGTAATAACGAACATCCTGCTGAGCCATGGCAAACGCGGTGCTATCGAACATACGCCGTAGCTCTTTTTGCGGCAGCTCCAGACGGAAGCTCTCAACTTCGTCTTCCACATTGGGAAAATGCTCGGCAGGCAAGGTCGCCAGGGTAAAGTGGCTTTTACCACAACGCAGATGCAAGCGGTCGCCCTGCTGATTCAATTCAATGGGCGATTCCTCACCCAGCGCGCGGCAAATGTCCGCAAGCTTGCGTGCCGGCACGGTTATACGCCCAGGCTGATCGATATGAACCGGGCTGATGCGCGCTACCAGCTCCACTTCCATATTAGTGCCGGTAAGTGTCAGAGTGTTGTCCTCGGCAACCAGCAAAACGTTGGAGAGCACGGGCATGGTCTGTTTCTTTTCAACCACGCCGGCAATGCTTTGCAGCGGGGTGAGCAGGGATTCACGGCTGATCGTCAGTTTCATGGCACTCAATATTCTTTTGGTGAAGTTTCTCAGGGTTCAAGACCCGCAGACAGAACGCGGTAGCGCAGCTATCAGCTGGTCAATAGTCGCATAAAATTCTGGTAGTCTTCTCGTATACTCGGATCACTTTCCTGCAATTCTACGATTTTTTTGCAAGCGTGAAGCACTGTGGTGTGGTCTCGGCCACCAAAAGCACCACCAATTTCCGGCAAACTGTGGTTCGTCAGCTCTTTCGACAGTGACATGGCCACTTGACGCGGACGAGTCACATTACGTGTACGACGCTTGGAATGAAGATCCGCAACTTTGATTTTGTAATATTCCGCTACCGTGCGCTGAATGTTATCAATACTGACCTGTTTTTCATGCAGTGCCAGCAAATCTTTCAAACTCTCACGAATGAACGGCGGCGTGATTTCCGAGCCCGTAAAGTGAGCGTTGGCAATTACCAGGCGTAAGGCGCCTTCCAGTTCTCGCACGTTTGAGCGAATTTTCTGGGCAATAAAAAAAGCCGCTTCACTGCTGAGCTTAACGTTTACCTGCTCAGCTTTTTTCATCAGGATAGCCACCCGGGTTTCCAGCTCCGGCGGCTCGACCATCACCGTCAGACCCCAGCCAAAGCGGGACTTCAATCGTTCTTCCAGATCCACAATTTCTTTCGGGAATCGGTCACTGGTCACAATGACCTGCTGACCGCCCTCGAGCAACGCGTTAAAGGTGTGGAAAAATTCTTCCTGGGAACGCTCTTTCCGGGCGAAAAACTGAATATCGTCAATCAGCAGAGCGTCTACCGAACGGTAATAGCGTTTAAATTCGTTGATGGCGTTCAACTGCAGTGCTTTTACCATGTCCGCCACAAAACGTTCTGAACGAAGATACGCGACTTTAGCATTCGGATTGCGACGCACAATTTCATTGCCCACCGCGTGCATTAAGTGGGTTTTACCCAGGCCAACACCGCCGTATAAAAATAGCGGATTATAAGCACCGCCAGGGTTTTCTGCGACTTGCATAGACGCAGCGCGTGCCAACTGGTTGGACTTACCCTCGACGAAGGTCTGAAATGTGAATGTCTCGTTCAGAAAGCTCTGATGCTTTATATCGCCTTCAACTTGAGCGCCGGGTCGGGTGCCGGATGTTCTTGGACGCGAAGCTGCTGGCGCCGTTACCGGCGCCGCCGGCCTGCTCTGCTGGCTTTCCAATTCACCGCGATCGTCTTTTGCCAGCGGCCTGGTGTTGATTGCCGTTGGCTCGCGGCGCTCTGAGTCACCAGCTTTAGGCGCAGAGCCCACCTTCATACCCACTCTGGGGGCGTGGCCGCCGTTCAGCTCTTTCAGTATTTCTTCGATACGGCGAAGGTATTTTTCATTTACCCAGTCCATTACAAATCGGTTCGGAGCAAAAAGAACCAACTGACCATCACGCAAATCTGGCTGCAGAGGTCGCAACCAGGTATTGAACTGCTGTGCCGGAAACTCGTCCCGGAGTACTTCAAGACATTGCTGCCACATACCGTATCGGCACCACCTGATAACAAAACGCTGCATTTTTCTGAGGCCTTGCGATTCTTACACCACTGGCCTTTGAAGAGAACTCGCAATTCTACCTTGCCGAGGCCATCAGTAAAAGTACTCGAAGCAATTCATAAACAGCCTGTGGAAAAAAATAATTATATATTTCAATTAATTAGATACTTACTGACAGCCTTGTGTACAGAAAATAAAAAGCTTAAAAGTTACTCACAGAGGTATGTGTGTATCCACCCCTAACCCCTGTGGAAAACCTGAGTACGCAAGGTGCATAACTAACCCGATATTCCCGACCTTAAGTTATCCACAATTCGTATCCCCCTTATCCACAGCCCCCACTGGTAGTTATCATCACCTTCACCAACTGGACACCTTTATGATTTATATCATTTTAAATTGCTTATCCACAGAAAAAGGCCTGTGTAATAACAGTAGTATTCAATCTTTAAAGAGAATTATAAAAGAACAATTACTACTGTTAACTGAACGCTTTTTACGTTTTTTGCTCGGACGAAACACCCAGTGACAAAGATCATTGGCCGGACCTCTCGAGCTTATTCCAGAGCCCATAAAAACAACCCGTTTATTAGCGTTGAATTCCCACCAAAATTTGCATAGAATACCGCTCCTGTTTTGGTTGTTCATTTTCCAACCACAGACTGAATTCCTAATCCAGAATTGTGAGATCATTCCCATGAAAAGAACGTTTCAACCAAGCGTACTGAAGCGTAAGCGCGTTCACGGCTTTCGTGCCCGTATGGCCACTGCAAATGGCCGTAAAGTTCTGGCTCGCCGTCGTGCAAAAGGTCGCGCACGTTTGTCTGCGTGATTTTTGGTCTGCCGCATGAAGGCTTTGAGTTTTCCGAAATCGCATCGCCTGCTCAAACCGGCTGATTACGGCAAGGTCTTCGATGACGTGCAGCTGAAAGTTCCGCACCGGAATTTTCTGATTCTGGCAACGCCCAATTCCCTTGGACATGCCAGAGTCGGTCTTATATTTGCAAAAAAGAACTTGAAGCTGGCTGTACAGCGCAACCGTGTTAAACGCCGAATTCGTGAAACATTCAGGTTGAAACAGCAACTCCCGGCACTGGACATCATTGTTCTTGGCCGTCAGGGCTTAGCTCAGTTAGACAATAATCAGGTCAATCTAGCCCTGCTGGATCTCTGGCAGCGATTGGAACGCAAATACAGTAAGCTGCAATCTACCCCGGCATCCGTAGCCTTGATACCACTTGGCAAAGCAGAAGGAACGGAATAATGCGCCAGCTTTTGCTGCTGCCAATTCGTTTTTACCAGTATTGCCTTAGCCCGATGCTGCCCAGCCGCTGCCGTTATTACCCCACCTGTTCAGATTACGCTGCCCAAGCTATTACCCAGCACGGCGCCGCCAAAGGCTCTTTGCTCACACTAAAACGCTTGCTGCGGTGTCATCCATGGGGGAGTTCCGGTTATGATCCGGTTCCCGGCACCTGTTCTGCCAAGCACCATCAAGTTCCAACAACTCACAAACCCAGACAGTAAATTTATGGATATCAAGCGCATCGTACTTTTTGCCGGCCTGGCAGTTGTCAGTTATTTGATGATACTCGCCTGGAACGAGGACTATCACCAGTCTGTGCCAGTTGCTCAAACCAGCGAGCCAGTCGACTTTGCCACCGCTGGCAACAACGACGCTATGACGTTGCCGGAAGCAGGCGAAGTCAACACCGATGAGTTCGCCACTCCGGAAAGCGGAACGTCGCTAAGCAATACAGATATCATCAGCAACGTTAGCAATCAGTACGTTCACGTCATAACCGATGTGTTTGATATCACCATAGACCGGGTTAGCGGTAATCTTGTCAGCAGTTCCCTTCTGCAATACGACAAAGAATTACACGGCGACGAGCCATTAAAGCTTCTGTCGAATACCCAAAACCGGCTATACGTTCTGGAAAGCGGGTTGATAGGTCGCGATGGCCCGGACAATAGCCGTAATGGCGATGCACCGGTGTACAGCTCAACTCAGAATAGCTATCAGATGGCGGAAGGCGAAAATCAGCTTGCAGTGGATTTGAACTACACCACTAACAGCGGCGTAAATATCATCAAACGCTTCACGTTCAACCGCGATGACTACCAAATTGATATCCGCTATTTGATCGATAACCAGTCAGAAACTGAGTGGCAAGCGAACTTTACGGGCAAGATTGTGCGTGACCAAGCCGGTGATCAAACATCCCAGAACAGCATGGGTATTAAAGCTTTCTTGGGATTGGTCGTCAGCACGCCTGAAGATCCTTATGAAAAGTATGACTTTGACGATCTTAAAGACAAACCAGTCAACCAGTCTGTCACCAACGGTTGGATGGCGTTTCTACAGCACTATTTCCTGACCGCCTGGGTACCAGAGCCAGACCAACAAGCCCAGTTCCAAACCACTCGCCGCGGCCCTTTGGCCGTTATGGGTTTTGTCTATCCAGCAACTAATGTACCTGTTGGCGAAACTGTTGAAGTGGGCGCATCAGCCTACATTGGTCCAAAAATTATTGACCGGCTGGAAACGGTGGCTCCAAATCTGGACCGTACCGTGGACTTTGGTTGGCTGTTCTTCATCTCGCTACCATTGTTTGTTGTGCTAAATTGGTTTCACGGCATCATCGGTAACTGGGGCGTGTCGATCATACTGCTGACCGTTTTGGTTAAAGGCCTGTTCTTTCATTTGTCAGCAACCAGCTATCGCTCTATGGCACGAATGCGCGCCGTAGCGCCTAAGTTAGCTCGTATGAAAGAATTATACGGTGATGACCGCCAGCGTATGTCTACAGAAATGATGGCGCTGTACAAGCGTGAGAAAATTAATCCGTTAGGCGGCTGCCTGCCCATATTGGTGCAAATGCCGGTATTTATTTCCCTATACTGGGTTCTGTTTGAGAGTGTGCAACTGCGCCACGCACCGTTCGCGCTGTGGATTCACGATTTGTCGGTGATGGACCCGTACTTCATTTTGCCGATTATTATGGGTGCCAGCATGATGTTGCAGATGCACCTTAACCCCACGCCGCCAGACCCCATGCAAGCGAAAATTATGAAGTTGATGCCGGTCGTATTCACCATCTTCTTCCTGTGGTTCCCAGCTGGTCTGGTATTGTACTGGGTCGTGAACAACGTTTTGTCTATCAGTCAGCAGTGGTACATTACTCGCAAGATTGAAGCTCAAATGGCGGAAAAAAAGCACTCATAATTTAGTCAGCCAGGTTATCTAGCAAGGGCTCCGTTACGGGGCCTTTGTTGTTTCAGTACTTTGGAAAACACAGTGTTATAAACCGTTTGATCCCGCTCATATTAATTTGGAGCCGCGGCCATGAATCACCCCACAGAAACGATTGCAGCCATCGCCACCGCACCTGGCCAAGCCGGCGTCGGCATTGTGCGGGTTTCTGGCCCCCAGGCGACTGTTATTGCCCACAGCCTGCTGGGTTACGAACCCAAACCGCGTTATGCCCACTACGGCCCGTTTAAAGACCGCCAAGGCGAACTGATTGACGAAGGTATTGGTCTGTTTTTTCCAAATCCCCACTCGTTCACCGGCGAAGACGTGTTCGAACTCCAGGGCCATGGCGGAACCGTTATTCTGGACTTGCTGCTGCGGGAGGTGTGCGCTCTGGGTGCAAGGCTGGCCAGGCCTGGAGAATTCTCCGAGCGCGCGTTTCTTAATGACAAGCTCGATCTGGCCCAGGCAGAAGCCATTGCTGATCTGATTGAAAGCAGCTCGGAACAGGCAGCCAGATGCGCGGTGCGTTCCATGCAAGGTGTGTTCTCGCGGCGTATTGAAACGCTGGTGGACGCTATTACCCACCTGCGGATTTATGTGGAGGCCGCTATCGATTTTCCAGAAGAGGAAATCGATTTTCTGGCCGATGGAAAAGTCGCCACTGATCTTCAGAGTCTGCGAGACCAGCTCCAGGGCATCATGCTGGAAGCCGAGCAGGGCACTATTTTGCGTGATGGCATGAAAGTGGTGATTGCCGGAAGGCCCAACGCCGGTAAATCCAGCCTGTTGAACGCCCTTGCCGGCCGTGAGGCAGCGATTGTGACCGCGATCGAAGGCACTACTCGCGACGTATTGCGGGAACACATTCACATTGACGGAATGCCGCTGCACATCATCGACACTGCCGGCCTGCGCGATAGCCTTGACGAAGTGGAACAGATTGGCATTGCCCGTGCCTGGGATGAAATTCGCCAAGCCGACCGTATACTGCTGATGGTGGATGCCACCACCACCGATAAAACCAGCCCCGATGAAATCTGGCCAGATTTTATTGACCAGCTGCCAGTTGCCGCACCGATTACGGTCATCCGCAATAAGGTGGATTTGTCGGGTGAAAGCGTAGGTTTATTTGAACTATCCCCGCAGCAGGCCCCGGTGATCCGTTTGGCAGCCAAGTCCAGCGCGGGTTTGGATGCACTCAGGGATCATTTAAAGCAGTGCATGGGCTTTGCGAGCACCACTGAGGGCGGGTTTCTAGCTCGCCGCCGCCATTTGGACGCGCTCGAACGCGCTGCCGAATTCCTGGTTCAAGGTCAGGCTCAACTTGAAGGTTATGGCGCCGGTGAACTGCTAGCAGAAGATCTGCGCGCTGCGCAGAATGCATTGGGAGAGATTACCGGAAAAATAACGCCGGATGAGCTTTTGGGCAAGATTTTCGGCTCGTTTTGCATCGGAAAGTAAAACAACAATAGAAAATTACTTTTCCAAAAACGTTTTTCTGATGCGCCATTAGCCAGATAAAGTGATTATTTACACACCGGCGCCATTGGACAGAATTCAGAAATTTGGCTAACGTTTGATGTGAATTTGATTTCACCAAGGAAGAGACCGCCTATGGATACCAACAAACACACCCTTTTTACCTTGTTTCAGCAATTAGGCCTGGCAGCCGACGATGCCAGCATGGAGCAGTTTGTGCGTCAGCATTCTCCACTGCCACCTGAAGTTGTGCTGGCAGACGCAGTTTTTTGGAGTCTGGGTCAGTCCCAGTTTTTACGAGAAGGCCTAGAAAGCGATAGCGACTGGGCCGAGGCCATTGATAAGCTAAACGCTCTGTTACGACACTGACCCGCGGAATGCAAAGTAAGGGTGACAAGGTCGATACGACTGCGGTCCATTCCCCTGAACAGAATCATTTGCTGGCTGCTTTTCTGGGTTGCGTTAGTTAGAGAGTGGGCCTTCCCGCACCTGAAATCGCGGTAGTAGGTTTTGACGGCATGGTTGACGTTATCGAAAGCAAAGGCAACAAGCCTTGATTTTCCCGCTGTGTACCGGCATGAAGTTAAAGAGAGTCACGGCCTATAACGTGTCGATGTTCTAAAGCGAGGAAGATCCCATGACTGAACGCTACCGAAATTTTCATTTGCAACCGCTGGCAGGGGAGTGGCGCGAAGGTAGCGGCAAAGATGCCCGTGCCGTTATGAACCCATACACCGGCGAAACACTGGTTTCCATTCGTTCTGCGACGTCTGCCGATCTGGATGCGGCCTACAAAAAAGCCGCAGAAGCCCAGGTTGACTGGGCAGAAGCGCCTCTCGCCGAACGCGCCGAATTGCTGCATAAAGTAGTGTCCATTTTTGACCAGCGCAAAGAAGAGATCATCGACTGGCTGATCCACGAGTCTGGCAGTACCCGTTTAAAAGCGACTATTGAATGGGACAGCGCCCGCGCCATTACCCAGGAAGCTGCCAGTATGCCGGCTCGCGTTCACGGCGCGACCATGGCCAGCAACATTCTGGGTAAAGATAACCTGGTGTTTCGCCGGCCACTGGGCGTAGTGGGTGTGATCAGCCCCTGGAACTTCCCGCTGCATTTGTCGCAGCGTTCGGTGGCACCGGCGTTGGCTTTGGGTAACGCGGTGGTGATCAAGCCCGCCAGCGATACACCCGTCACCGGCGGTTTATTGCTGGCCCACATCTTCGCCGAGGCCGGCTTACCTGCGGGTTTGCTTAGCGTGGTGGTTGGCCCGGGTTCTGAAATTGGTGATGATTTTGTTGCTCACCCCATATCCGCTTTGATTTCCTTCACCGGTTCCACCCCTGTGGGCAAGAACATCGGCAAACTGGCCGCGGGCGGTTCTTACCTGAAGAAAGTGGCTCTGGAACTGGGCGGCAACAGCCCGTTTGTGGTGTTGGAAGATGCAGATGTCGAGCAGGCTGTAAAAGCAGCGATTTTTGGCAAGTTTTTGCACCAAGGCCAGATTTGCATGGCCATTAATCGGATTATTGTGGACCAACGGGTGTATGAACGCTTTGTGGAAGGTTTTGTGGCCCATGCCGGGAGGCTGAAAGTGGGTGACCCCTCGGCCATGGACACCGCTATTGGCCCCATCATTAACAAATCTCAGCTTGAAGGGTTACAGCAAAAAATTGCCAAAGCCAAAGAGCAGGGCGCCAAGGTTCTCCTCGAGGGTGATATTCACGGGCAGATGGTGCCGCCACACGTGTTTGGCGATGTTTCTCCTGATATGGACATCAGCCGCGAGGAAATTTTCGGTCCATTGATTGGTATTCAGAAAGCCCGGAACGAAGAGCACGCCCTGGAACTGGCCAATAACACAGAGTTCGGCTTGTCTAGCGCGGTGTTCTGCGGAGACCTGTACCGGGGCCAACAATTTGCCCGCAAGGTCAGGGCCGGCATGACCCATGTGAATGATATGCCAGTAAACGACGAAGCACACATGCCTTTTGGCGGTGAGAAAAACTCGGGGCTGGGCCGTTTTAATGGCGACTGGGCCATTGACGAGTTCACCAGCGTACAGTGGGTGAGCGTGCAGCGGGAGCCCAGGCATTATCCGTTCTGATAAAGAGTGGATCAGGAGAGGCTAATGGATATTCAAGTAGCAGTCACCCATCAACAATGTGACCCATTCAAACTGGAAGCGGCACAGCTTGCTGATTCCAAATTTGATGAGATCCGTGTCCGCATTATGGCGACCGGCGTTTGCCACTTATGCCATTGCCAAATCCAGAAATGCGGTAAAAGTCGATGTGGTAGCGGAAGTAAAAAGCTTACCAGTGGAGGCAGTCATTATGCGCTTGAAACCACCGGTGTGCCACGGGTGGTCAAGCAGTCACTGAATGCCCTGCGGTCACTGGGAACCTGCGCGATCGTCGGCATTACACCCGAAGTGAAGCTTGATATTCACAATGACTTGATGGCCGAAGGCAAGAGCATGATAGGTGTCATTGAAGGTGACTCTATCCCCAGGGTGTTTATTCCGCAGTTGATTGCGTACTACAAAGCGGGCCAGTTTCCGTTTGACAAACTGATCAAGTTCTATGATTTTCAGCAAATTAATCAGGCATTTGAGGACTCCGCGAGTGGCGCTATCATAAAGCCAGTTGTGAAGATGGCCTGATAGCAATAGGCAAGGCTTGTTGCCTGTTTCTTTACAGGCAACAAGCCTTGAATTTCCTGCCGCTGCCACAGGGGCAGAGCTCATTGCGACCGGGTTTCAAAATACCCTCGTGGGGTTCACCTTGCAGGTAATACCAGTGGCCATTTTCCCGCACAAACTGGGAATATTCCTGTAAATAGCCCCAACCCGGATGCAATCGATAAATGGCCTGAAAGTGTACTTGGCCCACGTCGCCGTTTTGGCTGCTATCCAGAATGCGCAGAGTCACCCAGTCTGGCGTGTCATCCAAATTCAGTGTTGGCGGTCGAGTGCTTGGGTGCCAACTGGCGCGCACATAGTCACCTAGCTTTAGCGCAAACCCACTAAAACGTGAGCGCATGAGAGTTTCGGGCGTGCTGGCAGTAGCTCCGTAGTGATAGCGCTGGCAGCAGTCTGCGTAGGGTGTCTGGTTGCCGCAGGGGCAGTGTAGGTTAGTATATTGGGTTGGCATGACTCTCTGGTACGCGTCGAAAATATGCCAATTAGTGTAACAGCCCAGGTATTCGTGCAACCGGATCCATATTTTTTTCGCAGCTGCAATCCGCCTTTACCGGCTTTTTTCCTTATAGTGATTATATTGAAATCGCTGGGTAAAAAGCCGGAAATGGCATTTGGGTGATTGATAAAAGTATGACTAATGTTATGCCGTCAGCCGCGGTAATATTTCAGCGCTGTGGAGTCCTGGTGTAAACTTGCGGCCCAACCCTCTTAAAGCCGCCTGTTACCCGTAAACGACAGGACGACAAAAACAAGGACACAGCGTCATGAGTGATACCCCGCAAGACCCTCGCCGCCGTTATTCCGCCCCGGTTGTGGACGGTGTGGCTAAATCCGCCAGCCGTTCCATGCTGAGGGCCGTCGGTTTTAAGGACGAAGATTTCAGTAAACCGCAGGTCGGCATCGCATCAACCTGGAGTATGGTTACCCCCTGTAATAGTCACATTCACGAGCTTGCCGAGATTGCTTGTAAGGGTGCGGACCAGGCCGGTGGCAAAGGCGTTATTTTTAACACTATTACGATTTCTGACGGTATTGCTAACGGCACCGAAGGCATGAAGTATTCTCTAGTGTCGCGAGAAGTCATCGCAGATTCCATTGAAACCGTGGCCGGTTGTGAAGGTTTTGACGGTTTGGTTGCCATTGGTGGCTGTGACAAAAACATGCCTGGCTGCATCATGGGCCTGGCGCGGCTTAACCGGCCTAGCGTGTTCGTTTATGGCGGTACTATTTTGCCTGGTGAAGGTCACACCGACATTATTTCAGTGTTTGAAGCGGTGGGCGCCCATGCCAAAGGCGAACTGTCGTTGATTGAAGTGAAGCATATTGAAGAAACGGCTATTCCTGGCCCTGGTTCCTGTGGCGGCATGTACACCGCCAATACCATGGCCTCGGCCATAGAAGCACTGGGTATGAGCTTGCCTGGCAGCTCGGCGCAGAATGCGGTGTCGAATGACAAAAAAGCCGATTGCGAAGCCGCCGGTGCCGCGGTCATGAATCTGTTGGATCGAGATATCAAACCTTCCGACATTATGACTCAGCACGCCTTTGAGAACGCCATCACTGTGATCATCACCTTGGGTGGTTCCACCAACGCCGTACTGCACCTGATTGGTATGGCCAACACGGCGGGTGTAAAGCTAACCCTGGATGACTTCACTCGCATTGGTAAAAAGGTTCCATTGTTGGCGGATCTGCGCCCTAGCGGCCATTACATGATGAGCGAATTGGTGGCCATTGGCGGCATCCAGCCACTCATGAAAATGCTGCTAGACGCCGGCATGCTCCACGGTGATTGCCTGACAGTAACTGGCAAAACCCTGGCCGAAAACCTTGCCACGGTAGAACCTTATGCCGATGGCCAGAAAATCATTATGCCTCTGGACCAGCCCATCAAAGCGGAAAGCCACCTGCGCATTCTGTTTGGTAATCTGGCGCCGGAAGGCTCCGTGGCAAAAATTACCGGTAAGGAAGGCACCCACTTTAAAGGTCAGGCGCGGGTGTTTGGTTCGGAAGAAGAAGCCCAGGCACGAATTCTGGACGGCACTGTGGTGGCTGGTGATGTGCTGGTTATCCGCTATGAAGGCCCACGCGGCGGCCCCGGCATGCGCGAAATGTTGTCACCCACCTCGGCGATTATGGGCCGTGGGCTGGGCAGCGATGTTGCTTTGATAACCGACGGTCGTTTCTCCGGTGGTAGCCACGGCTTCGTAGTAGGCCACATTACGCCGGAAGCGTTTGATGGCGGTCCTATTGCCTTGGTGCAAGACGGCGACGAAATCGTGATTGATGCGGTAGCCGACACTATTGAGTTAATTGTCAGTGACGACGAACTGCAACGCCGTCGCGACGCCTGGCAGCAACCGCAACCGCGTTACACCCGCGGTGTGCTAGCCAAGTATGCGCGCACCGTGAGTTCGGCATCGACCGGTGCAGTGACCGACCTGCCCGAGCCTTGAGGATAAGCCCGGCGCCGTTACCGCAGATAGCGGTACGGCGCCGAGTGTAAATTGCCTATATCTTCACTATGCAAACCAATGGGTAGTTAACGAAAAAGCGGCTTCAGACAACATCAATCAAGCTTTTTGCAACCGCTTTGCGCTCTAATAAAGCACACTTTAAATTACCAAAATCCGAGAAAACGTTCAGGTTCCTATCAATGTCACTCCCCCTAACTGCGGCTGCCCGACGGTGGTCAGTATTCCTTCTTAGTGTATTTTTTGCCCTATTTGCATTTAGCGGTTCTGCCTTTGCCGCATCGACTGAAACCATGGATCTGACCAACCATCCGGTCGGTTATATTGCCGTTATGCTGTTCGTAATAGCCTATATTTTTGTCATGATGGAAGAAAAGCTGCATCTGCGAAAATCCAAGCCGGTGTTGATAGCGGCGGGTTTAATTTGGTTTTCAATAGCTGCGGTTTATGTTGCCAACGGCGATACCGAAAGCACGGCGGAGGCACTACGCCACAATCTGCTGGAATTTTCCGAGCTAATGCTGTTTTTGTTGGTCGCGATGACCTACATAAACGCTATGGAAGAGCGCCAGCTGTTTGATGCCTTGCGGGCTTGGTTGGTTGGCAAAGGTTTTAGTTACCGGAGTTTGTTCTGGATTACCGGTGTATTGGCATTTTGCATATCGCCGGTGGCCGACAACCTGACGACGGCTTTGCTGATGTGCGCGGTACTTCTAAAAGTGGGAGAGAACAGTCCGAAATTTATCAGCCTGGGCTGTATTAACATTGTGGTGGCAGCCAACGCAGGTGGTGCATTTTCGCCTTTTGGCGACATCACTACGTTGATGGTGTGGCAAAAAGGTGTGGTTAATTTCGCCGAATTTTTTGACCTGTTTATACCGGCGCTTATCAGTTTCACGGTGCCGGCGATCATTATGAGCTTCTTCATTCCCAATGATATGCCCAACCCTGCGACGGAAGCAGTCATTATGAAACGCGGTGCCCGCCGTTGCGTTGCCCTGTTTCTATTGACCATTATTACCGCTGTTTGTGGCAGCAACTTCCTGCACTTACCGCCGGTAGTGGGGATGATGATGGGTCTAGGATACCTTCAGATATTTGGTTATTACCTGGGTCGGACGTTCAAACAACACGTGGAAAACGAACGCAAACGGGCCGAAGTGCATCAGGATTTCCGCCTGCTGAACCGCTTGGACAAGGCGCTGCCGTTTAACGTGTTCAATCCGATTGCCCGTGCTGAATGGGACACCCTGTTGTTCTTCTATGGTGTGGTTTTGGCGGTAGGTGGTCTTGGTTACATCGGCTACCTGAGCGAAATTTCCACCATTATCTACACCGGCTGGAACCACACCCTGGCTAACGCTGCGGTGGGCATTTTATCGGCGGTGGTAGATAACATACCGGTGATGTTCGCGGTGCTGTCGATGAATCCTGATATGTCCCACGGCCAGTGGCTGCTGGTTACCCTGACGGCGGGTGTGGGCGGTTCCATGTTGTCTATTGGCTCGGCTGCTGGTGTCGCACTCATGGGCCAAGCCCGTGGCAACTACACCTTTATGAGTCACCTGCGCTGGACGCCGGCTATAGCCTTGGGTTATGTGCTGGCTATATTGTCCCACCTTTGGCTCAACGCTGATCTGTTCTGAAATTCTGGCGCCCACCGAAATCTGATCGGAACCCCGGGCGCCAGCGTAGTCTTCCCAACCAAGCGCTATTCTTGCGGCGGCCGCTTTATTACGGCCGTCGCACTACGCCGTAGTCTCAGGGAGAGTAAAAATGATGAAAATTTTGAGTGTCAGCCGTGTATGGGGCTGGAATCGACTGTGGATACTGCTACCGTTCTTTCTACTTGGCGGCTGTGCCGGCCCGTCGTTGGATGATTATCAAGATCGCTCACCGGCGCTGGTACCCGACCAATTCTTCGCTGGCAACCTGTCTGCCCGCGGTGTGGTCAAAGACTGGTCTGGAGCCGTTATTCGGACTTTTGATGCGGACATCAAAGCATCGTGGACCGAGCAAGGCGTAGGCACGTTAAACGAAGTATTTCGCTTTGATGATGGCGAAGTACAAGCCCGGGTATGGACTTTAACGCCAGATGGCGAGAGTTATCGTGCTACCGCCGGTGATGTTACCGAAGCTGGCACCATGCGCTGGTCGGGCAATGCCATACACATGAACTATATGCTTGAGGTGGCCTACGGTGATGGCACCCTTGAAGTGCGTATGGATGATTGGATGTATCTGGTAACACCGGATACATTGATCAACCAAACCACCATGAGTAAGTGGGGAATTGATGTGGGTGAAATCGTTTTGGTTATTCAAAAGCAACCCTGACCGCCAGTGCAGCGTGAAAGACTGCGTGCGAATTGAAAAAGACACAGGCTGAACGATTATGAAGCAATGGTTGATCGCGGCGATGCTATTGGTGGCTGCTCTTGCGGCAGCGTGGCTGGTGCAGTATTACAACAGTAACGCCGATGCGGGTGCCGCGAGTGCCCGCGAGCGGGCGCCCAGATCGGTGGCCGTGGCGTTTCCGGAACGCACCACCGTGAGCGACCGGGTAAAAGCGGTGGGTAATCTGCAGGCCGAAGACTCCATTGCCTTGACCACTGAACTCAGCGGCCGAGTGGTGCAACTGAATCTCGAACCCGGACAGCGGGTGGCTGAAGGTGATGTGTTACTTCGTCTGGACGACCGCCAGGCCCGGGCCGATCTGCAGGTTATAGAGGCGCGCTTGGCTGACGCTAAACGCCAATACGATCGAGCCCGCCAGCTGGTCACCAATAACAACATCGCCATTGCCCAGATGGACGAGTTGCGCACCGCTGCCGACGTGCTTCAGGCTCAGCGCGTAGCAGCCAAAGTAAATTTGGAAAATCATCGAATTATCGCGCCGTTTGCCGGCGTTATTGGCCTCAGTGATATCAGCTTGGGGGCTTACGTCACCGCCGGCACCCGCCTTGCAACACTCGACAGTACCCGCCGTATGGAGCTGAACTTCTCGGTGCCGGAACGCTACCTGGGCCAGCTCAGAGCTGGCCTAACCGTGCAGGGCGAGTCTCCGGCTTACCCAGGGCAGTCGTTTGGCGGCGAACTGGTGGCGCTGGATTCGCGGGTGAGCGAGCTCAACCGTTCGCTGGCGGTGCGCGCGCTGATCGACAACGCCGATGGTCGCTTACGCCCGGGCCAGTTCATGTCGGCTAGCCTGACTTTGCAACAGCGTCAGTCCTTGGTGATTCCTGAACAAGCGGTGATCGTGCGCGGTGATAACAGTTACGTGTTCGTGGCTGAAGATGGCATTGCCCGGCGACTGACGGTGAGCTTGGGCGCGCGTCTGCCGGGCAAGGTAGAGGTGACTGCGGGCCTGGAGGAGGGCGTCGAGGTTATTGTAACCGGCCAGGATCGTTTGAGCAGTGGTGAGCGGGTGTCGCCGAACCCTGACGCTCAACTGCCTGCTAATCGCTTTATTTCAGGCGCAGGCGCAGACAACGGCGGGGAGTCTTAAGTCATGGTGCTGTCCGATGTGTCCATCAAGCGACCGGTATTAGCCACAGTATTGAGTTTGTTGATTGTGGTGTTCGGCTTGGCTGCATTAGTAGGGCTACCAGTGCGTGAATACCCGGATATCGACCCGCCTGTGGTGTCCATCAGCACCGATTACACCGGCGCCGCCGCCGAAGTGGTGGATACCCAGATTACCGAATTGATTGAAGGCGCCATCAGCGGTATCGAAGGTATACGATCCATTGAATCTTCCACCGAGCAAGGCGAATCTCGTACCAGCATTGAATTCAACACCAGCCGCAATATCGACATTGCCGCCAACGACGTGCGCGATGCGGTCTCGCGCATCAGCAACCAGCTGCCGGTAGAAGCCGACGCGCCGGTGGTAAGCAAAGCCGATTCCGATGCGCGCCCAATGATGTGGATCACCTTGCGCAGTGACGTGTGGGACAGCGCAGAATTGAGCGATTACGCCGACCGTGTTCTAGCAGACCGCTTCTCGGTGCTGGATGGCGTGGCGGATGTGCGTATTGGTGGCGAACGCCGCTACGCCATACGGGTTTGGCTAGACCGGGAGAAGCTGGCCGCGCGGGATGTTACCGTCGCCGAGGTGGAACAGGCTCTGCGGGCTAACAACGTGGAACTGCCTGCCGGATCGGTGGAATCGTCTACCCGCAACTTTACTGTGCGCGCCGAAGGCCGGCTGACCACCGTTGATGAATTCCGCAATCTGGTGGTGCGCCGCTCTGGCAACGATCTGCTGCGCCTGGGTGAAGTGGCCAATGTGCAAATGGGCGTAGAAAACGATGCCGGTAGCCTGCGTGCTAGCGGCAAAACCTCCATAGGCTTGGGCATTATCCGCCAGTCCAAAGCCAACACAGTGGCGGTGTCCGACGCCGTGCAGGCGGAGCTGGCGCAGATTCGCGAATCCTTGCCCCCGGAAGTGTCGATTCTTGAAAGCTACGACGAATCGGTGTTTATTCGCGCATCGATCAAAGAGGTTATAACAACTCTGGCCATTTCAGTGGCCCTGGTGATTTTGGTGATCTTCCTGTTTTTGCGCTCCTGGCGCGCCACCCTGATCCCTGCGGTGACCATTCCAGTCGCGGTGATTGGCGCTTTCATCGGCCTCGGCTTTCTTGGTTTCTCGGTTAACGTGCTGACGTTGTTAGCGGTAATACTGGCTATTGGCCTGGTGGTAGACGATGCCATTGTGATGCTGGAAAACATTCAGCGTCGCATTGATAACGGCGAAGCGCCGTTGCTGGCGGCCTATCACGGCGCACGCCAGGTGGCGTTTGCGGTGATTGCGACGACTGTTACCCTGGTGGCGGTGTTTGTGCCCATCTCCTTTATGGGTGGCAACGTGGGCCGGCTGTTTGCCGAATTTGGTTTTACCTTGGCCGCTGCGGTGGTGTTCTCCAGTTTTGTGGCGCTCACCTTAGCGCCCATGCTGTGTTCAAAATGGCTGCGCCCTAGCCCCAAGGCCGGGCAGAGCAAGGGCTTTTGGGCGGTCATTGAAAAAAGTCTTGATGGTCTTACCAGTGGTTATCGTCGGGTATTAGAATTTGCCCTGCGTCAGCCCGGTTTGTGGTTGGGATTAGGGCTGGTGGGGCTAGTGGCCGCTGGTGCTATTTACCCCCAGTTGCCACAAGAGCTGGCGCCAACCGAAGATCGTGGCACCATCATCATGCCGGTTAGCGCTCCCCGCGGCTCCACCGTGGAGTTCACCGACCACTACGTGCGCCAGGCTGAAGCTCAGCTGTTGCCCTACCTGGAAGAAGGCATAGCCAGCCGGATGTTGTCTATTGTGGGCTTTCGCGGAGAGGAAGACCGCGGGTTTATGATCATGGGCCTGGTACCCTGGAATGAGCGTGACATTAAACAGCAGGATGTGACTAATCAGATCCGTCAAAAAATGAGCCAGATCTCCGGGGTGCGGGTTATTCCCATTAATCCCCCAGGCCTGGGTCAGCGCGGCTTCAGCCAGCCGGTGGAATTTGTGGTAGCGGGGCCGGACTACGAATCGGTGCAGGCCTGGAGTGAAGAACTGATCGAACGGGCAAAACAGAACCCCAATCTGCTCAGTCTGGAAACCGATTTCGAGCTGACCCGGCCGGAACTGCGGGTAAACATAGACCGCGAACGCGCTGCCGACCTGGACATTACCGTGCAGGATGTGGGCTTAACCCTACAAACCATGCTGGCCTCGCGCAAGGTGACGACCTACATTGATCGTGGTCGCGAATACGATGTGGTAGTGCAGGCGGCAAATGCTGACCGTGCTACGCCGGAAGACCTAGGCCAGATTTTCCTGCGCCCGCGGGAAGGCGGGCAGATGGTGCCTTTGCAAGCTTTAGTGAGTTGGGAAGAAATCGGCGCCAATCCGGATTTGCGCCGTATCGACCGGCTGCCGGCGGTGGTGATCAGTGGTTCCTTAGCCGACGGTTATGATCTGGCCTCTGCACTGGATTATCTGAACACCTTGGCAATGGACACTTTGCCACCAGAAGCACGGGTAAGCTATCGCGGGTTGTCGCGAGAGTTCCAAGAATCTTCATCGGCTATTTTTATCACTTTTGGCCTGGCATTTTTGATTGTATTTCTGGTGTTGGCTGCGCAGTTTGAGAGCTGGATTCATCCGCTGATCATCATGTTGTCGGTGCCGTTGTCGATTACCGGTGCACTTATGGCCCTGTGGTGGACTGGTATCAGCCTGAATATTTACAGCCAGATTGGCATTATAATGCTGCTGGGGTTGATGGCGAAAAACGGCATTTTAATTGTTGAATTTGCTAATCAGCTGCGGGATCAGGGCTATTCGGTACGCGACGCCATTGTGGAAGGTTCTGTGTTGCGTTTCCGCCCGGTACTGATGACCACCATCTCTACGGTGTTTGGTGCTGTTCCTCTGGTACTGGCCACCGGTGCCGGCGCCGAAAGCCGTGCCGCCATTGGCGTGGTTATACTAGGTGGGCTGGTATTCGCCACCAGTATGACGCTGTTCATTGTGCCGGTGCTGTACAATCTGCTGGCGCGCTTCGCCAGCTCTTCCAACGCCGTTGAGAAAAAGCTGAAAGCGCTCAGCGAAAAGCCAACCATGCCGGCTGATACAGCGACTGTAACGGGCGCCGACCAGCGGCTCTGAATTTGCAGCCCCCGGGCTTATCCCGGCGAAATCCGGGAGACACCGTTTTGGCCAGCCCTAATGCCAGCTCGAGCCAGTTTCAGCTATTGCGCCAGCGGCGGTTTTTGCCGTTTTACCTGACCCAGTTCAGCGGCGCTTTCAATGACAACCTGTACAAAAACGCGCTCTTGCTGCTGATCACCTTTACCACCGTAGGCTGGGCCGGCCTGCCGGTGGACCTGGTGGTTAATCTTGCTGCGTTTCTGTTTATTGTGCCCTATTTTCTCTTTTCAGGGCTGGCTGGCCAGTTGGCTGACCGCCACGAAAAAGCCCGCATTATTCGCTGGGTGAAAGCCGCAGAAATCGTCATCATGACATTGGCTGCGTTGGCGTTGTGGCAAGGTTGGTACGGCGTATTGCTGTGTCTGCTGTTCTTGATGGGCACTCAGTCCGCTTTTTTTGGTCCAGTCAAATATTCCATTCTGCCCCAGGTACTGGAGCCCAGCGAGTTAGTGGGTGGTAATGGTCTGGTGAGCGGCGGCACATTTGTGGCCATACTGCTGGGCACCATTGCCGCTGGCGTACTGGCCAGTTTCCCCTTGGCAACCCCGCTGATAGCAACTGCTGTGGTCATTATGGCGTTATTGGGTTACCTGAGTGCGCGCAAAATACCCGCTACGGTCGCGCCGGAACTACCGAAATCAATGAGCCCCATGCGCTGGCAGCCCCTGCGGGAAAGTTGGCGCCTAATGGCGGTGGCCGCCGAACAGCGTCCGGTGTTGTTGGCGATATTGGCCATCTCCTGGTTCTGGTTTTTGGGCGCAGCCTATCTAACCCAGTTTCCCAATTTTGCCCGACTGCACCTGCAGGGCGATGAAACCGTTGTTACCTTGTTGCTGTCACTTTTTATTGTCGGAATTGCCAGTGGTTCGGTGTTGTGTGAGCGGCTAACCCACCACAGTGTCAGTCTGGCGCCCGTGCCTTGGGGTGCCTTGGGTTTAACGTTACCGGGCATCGATCTGTTTTTCGCACTGCCGGCCAGCGTTGAGCCAACAACCTGGTGGTTGTTACTGAGCCAACCTGAATACTGGAGGCTGCTGGTCGATCTGGTGTTGATTGGCGCCGCCGGCGGGCTCTTTATTGTGCCTTTATACGCCTATATTCAGAGTGCCACCGAGGCCCACAAACGCGCCCGTATTATCGCCGCGCTGAACGTCATCAACTCGTTGTTTATGGTGGTCAGTGCGCTGGCGGGTATGCTGCTGCTGGGAATTGCCGGTTTGAGTATTCCATTGTTTCTGTTGATCTTGTCTGTGGTGAATCTGTTGGTGCTGCCGCTGGTGTTATGGATCCGTCGCTACAAAGAGCAAGAATCAACCGTCAACCATGTGGATAAATAAGTGAACAAACTGCGGGCAACAATTGAAACTATTTTTTAAAAGATATACAAAACAGATTGTTATGCTGTTAATAAGGGCAATTAACAAATGCGTCGATCTGTGGATAACTTTATAGTGACGGACTTGAACAAGCTCTGGCAAGCGGTTGAAATTTAGCCAATTTCACGGCCATTTCCGAGGCCGTTGATGAATTTTGTTAAGGGTTGCCTTAACTGGTTAAAATTTGCACATCCCGACTGCAATTTAGCAGCCGAGGCGTTATACTCGCCGCCTTGTTTTTACTTGAATCTGTTCCCGTTGTTTGAGGTGATTTGTGGATTTTCCGACCCGTTTCGATGTAATTGTTATAGGTGGTGGCCATGCAGGCACCGAAGCCGCGTTGGCAGCGGCGCGTATGGGCTCACAAACCCTGTTGCTGACCCACAATATTGAAACTCTGGGGCAGATGTCCTGCAACCCGGCTATTGGCGGTATTGGCAAAAGCCATCTGGTAAAAGAAATTGATGCGTTGGGCGGAGCCATGGCCCGTGCCACAGACAGGGCCGGCATCCAGTTTCGTGTGTTAAATGGCCGCAAGGGCCCTGCTGTGCGCGCTACCCGTGCCCAGACTGATCGCATTCTGTACAAAGCTGCCATCCGCGAAATACTTGAAAACCAGCCTAATTTGACTCTGTTCCAGCAGTCCGCCGATGATTTGATCGTGGAAAATGAGCGGGTAACGGGCGTTGTCACCCAGACCGGCATTCGCTTCCTGGGTAAAACAGTGGTGCTGACCACGGGGACTTTTCTTGGCGGCATAATACACATTGGTATGAAGAATCACGCCGGTGGCCGTGCTGGCGATGCCCCGGCCAATGCATTGGCCCAGCGTCTGCGGGAATTACCGTTTAACGTTGGCCGGCTGAAAACGGGCACGCCTCCGCGCATCGATGCCCGCAGCGTAGACTTTTCAGTGATGCAGCAACAGTGGGGCGATGACCCAGTGCCGGTTATGTCGTTTATGGGTTCCCGCGACGAACACCCACGGCAAGTTTGCTGTTACATCACCCGTACCACCGAAGAAACCCATGACATCATCCGTAGCGGCTTTGACCGCTCACCGATGTTCACTGGCAACATCGGCGGCGTTGGCCCGCGCTACTGCCCGTCTTTAGAAGATAAGGTAAGCCGGTTTGCCGACAAGAGCTCGCACCAGATTTTTGTCGAGCCTGAAGGCCTGACCACGCATGAGCTTTATCCCAATGGCATTTCCACCAGCTTGCCGTTTGATATTCAGGTTAGGGCCGTTCAGTCGATTCCGGGTTTTGAAAAGGCTCACATCATGCGTCCGGGCTACGCTATCGAATACGATTATCTAAACCCGCAGGATTTACGCCACACCCTGGAAACCAAGTTTATTCAGGGTCTGTATTTTGCCGGCCAGATTAACGGGACTACTGGTTACGAAGAAGCGGCAGCTCAAGGCTTGCTTGCGGGCATTAACGCTGCGCGGCAGGCGCAGGAAAAAGACGCCTGGTATCCGCGCCGTGATGAGGCCTACATTGGTGTATTAGTGGATGACTTGATCACCATGGGTACTTCCGAGCCTTACCGGATGTTCACCAGCCGCGCCGAATACCGACTCATTTTGCGCGAAGACAACGCCGACCTGCGGCTGACCGACAGCGGCCGCGAACTGGGCTTGGTAGACGACGAGCGCTGGAGCAAATTCAATGCCAAGCGTGATGCCATAGGTACCGAGCGCAGTCGCCTGGAAGGCACGCGTGTGCATCCGAACACCGCTGCGGGTGAACGTGCCAATCAGTATCTGAAGCAGCCTCTGGGCCGTGATCACACCCTGGCCGAGCTGCTGCGACGTCCGGAAATAGTGTACGCCCACATTGCCGATATCGCGGAATATCGGGCCGATGACGCCATAGTGGCTGACCAGGTTGAAATTGAGATTAAATACGAAGGCTATATTTCGCGCCAGGCCGACGAGATCGAGCGCCTTCGCAAAAATGAGAACACCGCGCTGCCAGTTGATCTGGATTATGGCATAATTGGCGGATTATCCAACGAAATCAAGCAGAAGCTAGGAGCCGTGCGACCCGAAACCGTCGCCCAGGCATCCCGAGTTCAAGGTGTTACACCGGCCGCCATAAGCCAGATTCTGGTGCATATGAAAAAGCGCGAATTGTTGCGCAAGCAGAGCGCGTAAATGGCACAGAATCCAGTATGGCAGCGTCAGCTTGACGAAGGCCTGGCGCAAATGGAGCTTAAGCTCGACGCCAGCCAACAGCGACAGTTGTTGGCATTTTTGGCGTTGCTGGCCAAATGGAATAAGGCTTTCAACCTGACCGCCGTGCGTGACGAGCGCGAGATGGTATCGCGACAACTGCTGGACAGCCTCAGCATTGTGCCGTTTGTAACCACCCATCACTTGCTAGACGCCGGTGCTGGTGGCGGTTTGCCAGGAATTCCGCTGGCCATTGCCCTACCAGACAAGCGCTTTACCCTACTGGACAGTAACGGTAAGAAAACCCGCTTCCTTAAGCAGTGTGTGCTGGAGTTGGGATTGCGCAACCTAGACGTTATTCACAGTCGCGCCGAGGCGTACCAGCCCCGTGAGCTGTTTACCCAGATCAGCAGCCGTGCGTTTGCCGCGCTGGACAACCAAGTGAACTGGTGCAACCACCTGCTGGCAGGTAACGGTGAGTTTATTGCTATGAAAGGCCAGTATCCCGATGATGAAGTGGCTGCCCTTGGCCGTGGCTGGCAGGTAAACTCTAGCCATGGGCTGGCAGTACCCGGCGTAGAGGGTGAACGTAACGTGCTGATTATTGGCCGTAACGGACACCCACACTGAGGAATTCAGCAGCGCTGATCCTCTGACTGACAACAAAACCTGACACAGGAGGCAAGCGATGGCGCGCGTGATTGCGGTGACCAATCAGAAAGGCGGTGTGGGTAAAACCACCACCTGCGTCAACCTTGCCGCATCTCTGGCAGCGACCAAACGCCGGGTGCTGCTGGTAGACATGGACCCCCAGGGCAATGCCACCATGGGTAGCGGCATTGACAAAAATGCCCTGCAACTCTCTGGTTATGATTTGCTCACCAAGCGCGCCAGCGCCAGTGAGATCATCATTCATAACGAGATGGGCGGTTATGACATTATGCCGGGTAACGGTGATTTGACGGCCGCTGAAGTGGAGCTGATGATGGAAATCGGCCGCGAGCATCGTCTGCGTCAAGCCCTGAACCCGCTTCGTGACAACTACGATTACGTGCTGATTGATTGCCCCCCATCGCTGAACCTGCTGACGGTGAACGCGCTCTCGTTCGCCGATTCCATTCTGATTCCGATGCAATGTGAGTATTACGCGTTGGAAGGCCTGGCAGCGCTCATGAACACAGTGCAGCAGATTCAGGAAACGGTAAATCCTAATCTGCAGGTTGAAGGCATTCTGCGGACCATGTACGACCCCCGCAGCAGTTTGACGCGTGATGTGTCTGGTCAGCTTATCGAATTTTTTGGTGATAAAGTGTATCGCGTCGTCATTCCCCGTAACGTACGCCTGGCGGAAGCACCCAGCCACGGCATGCCTGCCTTGAAGTACGACAAAGCCTCGAAAGGCGCTATTGCCTATCTGGCTCTAGCGGGTGAGATGGTTCGCCGGCACGGAGCAAAGAAAGCATCTGACGCGGTTGCCGTGTAAGATGCCGCCAACGCAAAGTGCAATTTGATGGACATTAACGAAAACAGTGGCTGACACCATGGCGGCGAAAAAACGAGGACTTGGGGAACGCGGGCTAGGAGCCTTATTGGCAAATTCCCGCGTAAATCTGGAGCAGACACCGGCCAGCCAAGACGGCGAGTTGCGGGATATTGCTTTGGATTTGATTCAGCGTGGCCGCTATCAGCCGCGCCGCGACATGGACCCGGCAGCCTTGCAAGAGCTGGCCGACTCCATTCGCCAACAAGGCGTGATGCAGCCAGTTGTAGTGCGCCCTCTGGCCGCCCAACGCTTTGAACTGATCGCTGGTGAGCGCCGTTGGCGCGCCGCCCAGATGGCCGGCCTGGAGTCGATACCGGCTATTATTCGGGACGTATCAGACGAAGCGGCCATCGCTATGGCCCTGATCGAGAACATTCAGCGCGAAAACCTGAACCCCATCGAAGAAGCGTTTGCCCTGCAACGTTTACAGGACGAGTTCGGGCTGACTCAGGCTCAAGTGGCCGAAGCGGTCGGCAAGTCACGTACGACCATCACCAATTTGCTGCGCCTGATTGGCTTGACCGAAGATGTGCGGCTGATGCTGGAGCATGGCGATCTTGAAATGGGCCATGGCCGCGCCATGCTGACTCTGGCGCCAGAGCAGCAAATGCAGGTGGCCCGGCAGGTAGTGGCACGTTCACTATCGGTGCGCCAAACCGAAGCTCTAGTGCGCCAGCTGCAGCAGGAGAAACCTGGTAGCGGCACAGCTGCCAATCCCAGAGTGGACCCAAATATCCGGGCGCTGCAGGACGATCTGGCCGAGCGTCTGGGTGCACGGGTGGCGATTAATCACGGCCAGCGTGGCAAAGGGAAGCTGGTTATCGAATACAGCTCATTGGACGAATTAGACGGAATTTTAGGCCATATCAAGTAGTTTGAAAATAAAACACAGTTTTGGCTAAATAACCAAGAAACACCAGATGTCGTGACTTTTTCAGAGACAGCCACAAATTGTGTGATAAATACGGGTTTCCGGTGGTGTTTTAATGAAGTTCTGGCCAGGTTTCGCTCAGAGCCTGGTTGAACAACAACTTCTAAAATCATATAATTTTGCGCGTTTGTAATGACAACATTGATATGGCATCTCGACAATCTCGAATCACTTATGTTCCATTAGCTCGTTGGCTGGCCATTGAGTTTACAGGTCTAATTATAATCAGCCTGTTGTGGTCACTACACAGCGTTTTGGCAGGTTATTCCGCCTTCATCGGCGGTCTTATTTTCATAGTGCCAAATGCCTGGTTTGTTCACCGGGTATATCGTTATCAGGGCGCCCGTCACGCGCGCCTAATGGTGGGGAATTTGTTCCGGGCGGAATCCACCAAAATCGCCCTGACCGCTGTTTCTTTCGCGGCTGTTTTCACTTTAATGGAGCCGGTATACGTGCCGGCTCTATTATTCACTTTTGCTGTGATGGTTGTAGCGGGCGGCGCATTGCGCTGGCTGATACGGCCACAACCACGGCGATGACTGGACTAGAGCAGAATGGCTGATACCCCAGTAGAGTATATCAAGCACCACTTACAGAATCTGACTTACGGAAAGCTCGACGCCGGCTATGAGCGTTTTGACGGCAGCGTAATGAACGATACCAGCTGGACGTTTGCGCGTACGGCTCAGGAAGCCTCAGACATGGGGTTCATGGCTGTCCATGTAGACACCATGGGCTGGTCCATTGCAATGGGCGTATTGTTTCTGGGCCTGTTCCGCTTTGTCGCCAGTCGCGCGACGACTGGCGTGCCGGGTGGCCTGCAGAATCTGGTCGAAATCACCGTTGAGTTTATAGAAGGTCTGGTTCGTGACGGCTTCCACGCCCGCAACCCGTTAATTGCTCCACTTGCGATGACGGTTTTCGTGTGGATTCTGCTGATGAACTTGCTCAAGCTGATCCCGGTTGACTATATTCCGTTGTTGGCTAAGTTTATGGGTCTTGAATACTTCAAAATTGTACCGACGACGGATCCCAACGCCACCTTTGGCATATCCATTGGCGTGTTCATACTGATCATCTTCTACAGCTTGAAGGTCAAAGGTATAACGGGCTTCGCCAAAGAACTGGGCATGCAGCCGTTCAATCACTGGGCGCTGATTCCGGTGAACCTGGTACTCGAAATCCTTGTACTGATTGTGAAGCCCATCAGTTTGGCGCTGCGTTTGTTCGGTAACATGTACGCTGGTGAGGTTGTCTTTATTTTGATTGCGCTGCTGCCGTTTTGGGCGCAGTGGACACTGAACGTGCCCTGGGCCATTTTCCATATATTGATTATTCCGCTGCAGGCATTTATTTTTACGATGTTGACCATAGTTTATCTTGCATCAGCACACGAAGATCACTGATTTACCCGTTAAAAAGCAAACCCTTAACTATCTGAAAAACTTAGGAGTTCTCAATGGAAATGGTATTTATTGCAGCAGCGATTATCATCGGTATGGGCGCACTGGCCACCGGTATCGGCTTTGGTATTCTGGGCGGAAAACTGCTTGAAGCTACAGCTCGTCAGCCAGAAATGGCTAACCAACTGCAAGTTAAAACCTTCATCATGGCTGGTCTGTTGGACGCTGTTCCAATGATCGGTGTTGGTATTGCGATGTACCTGATCTTCGTTGTTGCTGGTTAAACATAGCCTGAAGATGCGGGCGCTGTTCTGAGCTTCAGAATCAAGCGCCCGGTTTTTGGTTTCCAGCACGCAACGAATAGCAAGAGGTATATTGCCGTGAATATAAACCTTACGTTAATAGGGCAATCGATTGCCTTCGCTATTTTCGTCTGGTTCTGCGTGAAGTATGTGTGGCCGCCGATTACGGCAGCCATGGCAGCGCGCCAGAAGAAGATTGCTGATGGTCTTTCTGCTGCTGACCGGGCTTCGCTGGATCTTGAGCTTGCTCAGGAAAAAGCAGCCCAGAAAATGCATCAAGCCAAAGAAGAAGCCGCCGTTCTTATCGACCAGGCCAATAAGCGCGCCGCTCAGATTGTGGAAGCATCCAAGGGTGATGCTCGCAAAGAGGGTGAAAAGCTGATTGAGCAAGCCCGGGCGGAAATTCAACAGGAGCGTGTTCAGACTCGTGACGCATTGAGAGCAGAAGTGGCAGTACTTGCCATTGCCGGTGCCGAGAAGATTCTAGAAACGTCTGTCGATGCTAAAGCTCACAGCGACATGCTGAATAAGCTGGCAGCACAACTCTAAGCGAGGGACCCATGGCAGAACCGATAACGTTAGCCCGGCCCTACGCGAAAGCCGTTTTTGAAGCCGCTAAAGAACATGACGCCGTCGATTCCTGGGATCAGGCGCTGGCTTTCGTGGGCATTTTAGCGGCCAACAAAGCTGTGAAGAACATTCTGGCCAATCCTGGCCTGTCTGAGCAACGCAAGGCAGAGCTGTTTTTCGAAACCGCTCAAGAACAGATGCCTGAAGCACTCAGAAACTTCCTGTTGATTCTTGCTGAAAACAAGCGCTTGGCGCTACTGCCGGAAATTTCGACCATGTTTGCTTTTTACCGCGCAGAACTTGAGCGCACGGTGACTCTGAAGGTAAGCACGGCGTACGAAATGACACCCGAAGAGCAGCAACATTTGGCAGAAGCATTGTCTAGAAAGCTGGAGCGTAAAGTCGCCCTGGAAACCGCTGTTGATCGCTCATTGATTGGCGGTGTGGTGGTAAATTCTGGCGATTTGGTTATTGACGCTTCAGTCCGTGGCAAGCTGGCAAAAATGGCCAAAGCACTGGGCTCCTGATTTCAGCAAAAGGTTTGAGGACAAAGGCATGAAGCAACTGAATCCATCCGAGATCAGTGACATCATTAAGAAGAGAATCGACAAGCTCGATATCTCCTCTGAAGCAAAAAACGAAGGCACCATTCTGTCTGTTGCAGACGGCATTGTGCTGATTCACGGCCTGGCCGATGTTATGTCGGGCGAGATGATTGAATTCGCCAATGGCACTTTCGGCATGGCACTTAACCTTGAGCGCGACTCTGTTGGCGCCGTGGTTCTGGGTGACTACGAAGACCTGGCCGAAGGCCAGAAAGTTCGTTGTACCGGCCGTGTTCTTGAGGTTCCGGTTGGCCGCGAACTGCTGGGCCGTGTTGTTAATGGTCTGGGCGTCCCGATTGATGGTAAAGGCGAGCTGGGTACCAGCCTGACCGATTCGATTGAAAAGGTAGCGCCCGGCGTTATTGAACGTCAGTCTGTTGATCAGCCGATTCAAACCGGTATGAAAGCGATCGATACCATGGTTCCGGTTGGTCGTGGCCAGCGTGAGCTGATCATCGGCGACCGCCAGATCGGTAAGACCGCTGTCGCCATCGATGCGATCATTAATCAGAAAAGCACCGGCATCAAGTGTATCTATGTTGCCATCGGTCAGAAGCAGTCGTCGATTGCGGCGATTGTTCGCAAGCTGGAAGAGCACGGCGCGATGGATCACACCATTGTGGTTGCCGCAGGCGCGGCAGATCCGGCCGCCATGCAGTTTTTGGCACCGTATTCCGGTACCACCATGGGTGAATACTTCCGTGATCGTGGCGAAGACGCTCTGATTGTGTACGACGACCTGTCGAAACAGGCTGTTGCTTACCGCCAGATCTCTCTGCTGTTGCGTCGTCCGCCAGGCCGTGAAGCCTATCCGGGTGACGTGTTCTATTTGCACTCCCGTCTGCTGGAGCGTGCCTCCCGTGTAAATGCGGATTACGTTGAAAAGTTCACTAACGGTGAAGTGAAAGGTAAAACCGGTTCTTTGACCGCGCTGCCGATCATCGAAACTCAGGCAGGTGACGTGTCGGCCTTCGTACCGACCAACGTAATCTCTATCACGGATGGCCAGATCTTCCTCGAGACCAACCTGTTTAACTCCGGTATTCGCCCGGCGATGAACGCGGGTATATCGGTATCGCGGGTAGGTGGTGCAGCTCAGACCAAGATCATGAAGAAACTGGGCGGTAACATCCGTTTGGCTCTGGCTCAGTACCGTGAACTGGCGGCTTTTGCCCAGTTCGCCTCGGATCTGGATGAAGCAACACGCAAGCAGCTTGAGCACGGCCAACGCGTTACCGAGCTGATGAAGCAGGACCAGTACAGCCCGATGTCGGTGGCTGAAATGGGTACCGTTCTGTATGCCGCCAACGAAGGCTTCCTTGATGACATAGACGTCACCAAAGTGGTTGAGTTCGAAGCACAATTGCTGGATTGGATGCGCTCCGAGCAAAAAGATCTGCTCGAAAAAATCGGGTCTGCTGGCAACTACAACGACGATGTTGCTGCTGGCCTGAAAGCTGCGCTGGAGAAATTCAAGACCACTCAAACCTGGTAGCATCGCCGGCCCGCTGCGGCGGGCCTGTTGGTCCAAATGAGTGTTTAACTTGAAAGGGCAGTGATCTATGGCCATCGGAAAAGAAATACGTAACCAGATTGGCAGCATCAAGAGCACGCAAAAAATCACCAGCGCCATGGAAATGGTGGCGGCGAGTAAAATGCGCAGAGCTCAGGAGCGTATGCGGGCTACCCGGCCTTATGCGGAAAAGATGCGCCAGGTAATTGGACACATTGCCAAGTCCAACAAAGATTACCGGCATCCGTTTATGCTTGAGCGAGAGGTGAAGCGTGTAGGCTACATCGTTATCTCCTCTGATCGCGGCCTGTGCGGTGGTTTGAACAGCAACGCGTTCAAACTGCTGGTGCGTGAAATGCGTGACTGGAAAAATAAGGACGTTGCCATTGACCTCTGTGCGATTGGGCAAAAGGGCGCCTCGTTTTTCCGCAGCTACGGCGGTAACGTGGTCGCGGCGCTAACGCACATTGGTGACGACCCCAGCGCCGAAGCTCTGATCGGGAACGTTAAGGTAATGCTGGACTCTTTCCGGGACGGAAAAATCGACCGGTTGTACCTGGTTAGCAACGAATTCGTCAACACCATGACGCAAATGCCGAAAGCCGAGCAATTGCTGCCGCTGCCGGAAGGCACGGAAGAAGACATCGGTCACCAGTGGGATTACATCTACGAGCCGGATTCGCGTCCGATTCTGGACGGGCTACTGCCGCGTTATATTGAGTCCCAGGTTTATCAGGGCGTGGTAGAGAATCTGGCCTGCGAACAGGCTGCCCGGATGATTGCCATGAAGAGTGCTACCGATAACGCCGGTGACATTATCAAAGACCTGCAGTTGGTATACAACAAAGCTCGTCAGGCAGCCATTACGCAAGAGATTTCGGAAATTGTGAGCGGCGCGGCATCGGTCTGATCCGCCACAATCCTACTGGTATTATTGACTATGAAGATAGCGAGGAACCGAGCATGAGTAGCGGACACATCGTTCAGATCATTGGCGCGGTTATCGACGTGGAATTTCCACGTGATGCCGTGCCCGGCATTTACGACGCACTGCTGCTTGAAGGTGGCGAAACAACTCTGGAAGTTCAGCAACAGCTGGGCGACGGAGTTGTACGTACCATCGCGATGGGCAGCACCGAAGGCCTGAAGCGCGGCCTGAAAGCAGAAAACACACACAATCCGATTTCGGTACCGGTGGGCATCAAGACTCTGGGCCGCATCATGGATGTTCTGGGTCGACCTATAGACGAAGCGGGCCCGATTGGCGAAGAAGAGCGCTGGGCTATTCACCGCAAAGCCCCGGGTTATGCGGATCAGGCAGCGTCTGCGGACCTTCTGGAAACCGGCATCAAGGTTATTGACCTGGTTTGCCCGTTTGCCAAAGGTGGCAAAATCGGCCTGTTCGGCGGCGCCGGCGTTGGCAAGACCGTTAACATGATGGAGCTGATCAACAACATCGCCAAAGAACACTCGGGCTTGTCCGTGTTCGCCGGTGTGGGTGAGCGGACTCGTGAAGGTAACGACTTCTACTACGAAATGAAGGATTCCAACGTACTCGACAAAGTGGCCATGGTTTACGGCCAGATGAACGAGCCCCCCGGAAACCGTTTGCGTGTAGCCCTGACCGGCCTGACTGTCGCTGAGAAATTCCGTGAAGAAGGTCGTGACGTGTTGTTCTTTATCGACAACATATACCGTTACACTTTGGCGGGTACAGAAGTGTCTGCACTGCTGGGCCGTATGCCTTCCGCTGTAGGCTACCAGCCCACGCTGGCCCAAGAAATGGGTGAGTTACAAGAGCGTATTACGTCCACCAAAAACGGTTCTATCACATCCATCCAGGCGGTATACGTACCGGCGGATGACTTAACCGATCCGTCACCAGCCACGACCTTCTCCCACCTTGACGCTACCGTGGTATTGAGCCGAGACATCGCTTCCAAGGGTATTTATCCTGCGATCGACCCGCTTGACTCTACTTCGCGTCAGCTCGATCCGCTGGTGATTGGAGAGCAGCATTATACGGTTGCCCGTGGTGTGCAGAACGTTCTGCAGCGTTACAAGGAACTGAAAGACATTATCGCGATTCTGGGCATGGACGAGCTGTCGGAAGAAGACAAGCAGACCGTATCCCGCGCCCGTAAGATTGAGCGATTCCTGTCCCAGCCGTTCCACGTTGCCGAAGTATTTACCGGTTCGCCCGGCAAGTATGTGTCTCTGAAAGAGACCATCAGCAGCTTCGAAGGCATTCTCAATGGCGACTATGACGATATGCCTGAACAGGCGTTCTATATGGTCGGCACCATAGACGAAGCCATCGAGAAAGCGAAGGCCATGAAAGCGAAGGAAAGTAAGTAAATTTCTTTCAATTTCTGACCCAAGAGGCTTAGATAATGGCTATGACTGTACATTGCGACGTCGTAAGTGCTGAAAAGAAGATTTACTCCGGCTTGGTAGAGATGCTGATCGCTACCGGCACCGAGGGTGAGTTGGGCATTCAGCTCGGCCATGCTCCGCTGCTGTCTGCGCTCAAACCGGGCGCTGTGCGGATCATCAAGCAAGGTGGTGAAGAAGAAATTCTGTATGTGTCCGGGGGCTACCTGGAAGTACAGCCGAATCTTGTCACCCTGATGGCCGACACCGCGGTGCGAGCGAAGGACGTCGACGAGGCCGCAGCATTGCAGGCCCAGAAAGACGCCGAAGCGGCACTGGCGAATAAAACGGGCGAGTTCGAGTATTTCCGTGCCGCGGCCGAGCTGGCAGAAGCCGCCGCTCAGCTACGCACATTGCAAAAACTGCGTAAGAACGTTCGTTAACAGCGTTCGGCAGGGCTCGCCCTGAACAAGCCGCATCCCGGCGTGGGTAGCGGGTGTTGTGTCACCATATTGGGTGAGTGCAACACCTTCGCTCACTGCAAGGATGCGGCTTTTTTATTATAGGAATCTCCGTTTTATAGAGTCTGACCACAAAGGATGAGTTACCTCATGTCACCGCTGCACGTTGTTATTCTGGCCGCAGGCCAGGGCTCCCGGATGAAATCATCGCTGCCGAAGGTGCTGCACAAGGTTGCTGGGCGGCCTATGTTGCACCACGTGATAGCGACGGCCAAGACCTTGGGCGCGGCGGGTATTCACGGGGTAATTGGCCATGGTGCCGACCAGGTAAAAGCCGCCTCTGCTGGCCATAAAGTCAGCTGGGTTATGCAGGAGCAACAGCTAGGTACCGGACATGCCGTTGCCCAAGCATTGCCAGACTTACCGGATGATGCGCGAGTACTGGTGCTTTACGGCGATGTACCGCTGACCACGGCGGATACGCTGCAAGGGCTGGTTCAGAACCTGGATGAAAAAACCCTCGGGCTACTAACGGTAACTCTGGATAACCCCCAGGGCTACGGCCGTATTCTGCGCAATAGTGCAGGCCAGGTAACCGCTATCGTGGAACAAAAAGACGCCAGTGCGGAACAGCTGGCGATTTGCGAAGTGAACACCGGCATCCTTGCCGTCAGCGCTCGGCATCTGAAAACCTGGTTGCCCCAGCTTTCTAGTAGCAACGCTCAGGGTGAATATTACCTGACCGATATCATCGCCATGGCGGTGCAGGCAGGCATGACGGTCAACGTTGCTCAACCGAGCAATGCGTTTGAAGTACAAGGCGTGAATAATCGCGTGCAGCTAGCTGAGCTTGAGCGCTGGTATCAACGCCGCGAAGCCGAACGTTTGATGACAGAAGGCGCCACGTTGGCGGATCCGGCGCGGGTAGACGTGCGCGGTGAGCTCAGCATTGGTAATGACGTGCTGATTGATGTCAACGTAGTGTTCATTGGTAAGGTGACTCTGGGCAGCCATGTGTCTATTGGCCCAGGCTGCGTGATCACCGATGCGACCATAGCCGATGGCGCGCAGATTCACGCTCACAGCATAATCGAGCAGGCCAGCGTGGGTGCCAACGCTCAGGTCGGACCCTTCGCGCGCCTACGTCCGGGTACACAATTAGCGGCCAACACCAAAGTGGGCAACTTTGTTGAAACCAAAAAAGCCATATTGGGTGAAGGCAGTAAAATTAACCACCTGAGCTACATCGGCGATGCTACGCTGGGTGCTGGCGTAAACGTAGGTGCGGGCACCATCACCTGCAACTATGATGGTGTGAACAAGTCCCAGACGGTGTTAGGTGATGGCGTGTTTATCGGCTCCAACAGTGCGTTGGTAGCACCGGTCACTATTGGCGCTGGTGCCACTGTTGCCGCAGGTTCGACCATCACCAAAGATGTCGCAGAGCAAGAACTGGCAGTTGCCCGCGGGCGCCAGCGCAATATACCCGGCTGGCAACAGCCAAAAAAACACTGAGTACGATTACTTTTTACAGCTTTCCAGAACTTTTTTACCGTTTTCACGACAATTTTGACGACGAACAGGACAAACAGCATGTGTGGCATTGTAGGTGCGGTTTCAGAACGGGACGTTCACGGCATACTTCTTGAGGGACTGCGTCGCCTTGAATACCGCGGGTACGATTCAGCAGGTATGGCCGTGATTGACTCCGCAGCACAGGTGCATCGTGCCCGCGAAGTGGGCAAAGTGGCTGCTTTGGCTGAAGCCATTGCTGCCAATCCGCCGGCGGGTTCTGTGGGCATCGCCCATACACGTTGGGCCACCCATGGTGCGCCCTCGCAGATAAATGCCCATCCACACATGTCTGGCGACCGACTTGCCATCGTTCACAACGGCATTATCGAAAACTACCAGGAACTGCGTGAGGAGCTGAAAGCTGAAGGCTTCGAATTTACCTCGCAAACCGACACCGAAGTGGTCGCCCACCTGATCGAAAAAAAATACCGCATCACCGGCGATCTGTATCAAGCGGTTAGCCAAGCGATCAGCCATCTGCGCGGCGCTTACGCCCTGGCGGTCATACACGCCAATGAACCCGATCACATGATCGTGTGCCGCGAAGGCAGTCCGCTGGTGATTGGCGTAGGCATTGGTGAGAACTTCATTGCATCTGACCAACTTGCGTTGCTGCCGGTAACCGACCGCTTCATGTTTTTAGAAGAAGGCGATATGGCAGACATTCGCCGCGACCGCATGGACATTCGCGACCGTGAAGGGCAAGTGGTAGAACGCACAGTGAGTCGCTTTGAACACGGCAGCGATTCCGCTGATAAGGGCGAATATCGCCACTTCATGCTGAAGGAAATCTTTGAGCAGCCACGCGTCATCAAAGCCACCATGGAAGGCCGGGTAACCGCCAAAAAAGTATTGGAACAAGCACTGGGAACGTCCGCTGGAGACTTGCTCAAGAGCGTGCGACACGTACAGATTATTGCTTGTGGCACCAGTTATCACGCTGGCATGGTAGCCCGTTATTGGATTGAAGACCTGGCCGGTGTGCCCTGCTCGGTAGAAGTGGCTTCCGAGTTCCGCTACCGCAAGCATGTGATTCAGCCGGATACTCTGTTCCTGTGTATTTCCCAATCCGGTGAAACTGCCGATACCCTGGCGGCCTTACGCCAGGCAAAAAAAGCCGGGTTCCGCGCGGCGCTGGCCATTTGTAACGTGCCCGGCAGCTCACTGGTGCGCGAATCTGATTTGGTGATGATGACCCAGGCAGGCCCGGAAATCGGTGTGGCTTCCACCAAAGCCTTTACCACCCAGCTCACCGCGTTGCTGATTTTCACTCTTGCGCTGGCGCGCCACAATGGCTTGAGTGAAGAGCGCGAAGCTGAAATCGTAGAGGCACTTCATCGGGTGCCGGGGCAGGTTGAGCAGGTTCTTGCGTTAGACAGCGCCATCGCCGAGATGTCTGGCGCCTTTATGGACAAAGTCCACACCCTGTTCCTGGGCCGCGGCTCCCTGTTCCCGGTGGCGCTGGAAGGTGCACTGAAACTGAAAGAAATTTCCTACATACACGCTGAAGCCTATCCTGCCGGCGAGCTCAAACATGGCCCGTTGGCACTGGTAGACAGCGACATGCCGGTCGTCACCGTCGCCCCGAACAATGCGATGCTGGAAAAGCTCAAATCCAACCTTGAAGAAGTCCGCGCCCGCGGCGGCGAGCTGTTTGTGTTTGCAGACTCTCAAGCCAACGTGCAGGCGGAAGAAGGTCTGCACGTTTTATCACTGCCGTCGGTACACGAGGTTACCGCGCCAATCGTTTACACAGTGCCTCTGCAGTTGCTGTCGTATCACGTTGCCGTGCTTAAAGGTACAGATGTGGACCAGCCTCGCAATTTGGCGAAAAGTGTTACGGTGGAATAAGCCTGGCAGGACACTCGCGATACAAGTTGGCGGGAGTTGATCGACAGAGTGTTTGTTGTGTCTGGTTTATCCGGTTTGATCAGTCTGGGGTGACCATGAATGGCAGACATGGTCCAGTAAGTAACAGGTGGGTTTTTTGATTACATCACCGGGAATCCAAATAGCAGTGTGTTGGCTAATGGTTGGTTCAGCAGTAAAGCGAGTCAGTAATGAACAGTGTTGTGATTGATCCGGGAATTACGTTGTCTGGGTTTCATAGCATTGCCGTATAAGTTTGTTGGAGTTCCGTTGTCGGAAGTTAATGAGTTGTTTGTTCCTGGTTCGAGTTACCCGAACCATCAATTGAATCAGGGAATTCATGGACAGGCACTCCTTGTTGTCGACACTGTTTTAACCAGCTCTACAGAGTCCCATCCGATATGCCTTCCTCTGCCGCCACCTGAACCACACTGCGGTTCTGCGGAGGTAACAACGTCTTCAGCACGGCCGCGTTTCGTTCTTCGGAATAACATGGCATGACCGCTCTCATACAGCCTAATCTGATATGAATTTAAGCCAAAATCGCCAACTGAACCACTAGGCTGACAGAGGGAGAGGGTGCGCCCTCCATTTGTGCGTTTTTTCAAAAAGTGAATCTATCCCGCACCGTTAAAACTCAAAAAGTCAGCTAAAAAATAGGTTCAAGTTCTATAAATAATTGATTCAATTGAATTAATTATAATGGTTCATTTTTTGCATTATCTCTTGATAGTTCTGTTTGAATTAACAAAGAGAATCCATCACATGAGTGTACTTAACAGCAGCTCAATGAATCTTAGCCTCAAAGAGAAGAAATGGCTGCCTTGGTTTGGTCAAACTGGAAAGTTGGCTATGTACAAATCATGTTTCCTAAACCGTCATCTCTATAGTTCAGTTGAAAAAACCTTTGAAGGCATTGCGGCTACCCGGGTAAAAATTCTTAACCAATGGGTAGATAGTCAGTGGGAACAATTAGAATTTATGGCTAATCAGATTTCAACGAACTTTCCGGCAGTTGACCTAGCCTGGTTGAATGAACGTTTAGCCTCGGTACCTGACTTTTCCGAGATATTTGTAATCAATATGCAGGGTACGGTTATTAGCTCGACCTTTAATGAACATATTGGGCTTAATAAGTTAGCGACTGATGCGGTTACTGAGGGTGTCAGTAAACAGTTTTTGCATGGCCCCTATATAGATCCAATGACCTTGAAAATAGGCAGATCCAGCTCCGATTTTCATGATGAAGTCACTTTGATGTTTTATCAGCCGATCAAACACCTGGGTGTTTTTTATGGTGCAGTGTGCGCGCGGGTACCCAATGACGTCCTGGGCTGTCACCGCCGAAGTAATACTGACCCACCAACGCCGACTTAAAATTGACCCACCTGAGGCAAAATGGCCGCCTAATCACACGATCAGAGCGGCGGCCGATGTTGACTCAGGAGACACTTGTGGAAA